>OODQ01000001.1_pt1 | contig 650096 bp, 579 predicted proteins | sample 1671321 | NCBI WGS metagenome assembly OODQ01 (sample SAMN06348144, study PRJEB24527) | human gut metagenome | biome: human gut; feature: ankylosing spondylitis patient; material: feces | host: Homo sapiens | place: China | collected 2015-10
GTCTGGATTGGCTTTTCCTTTCTTTTTGTTCCCTTTAATTAGCCATGAACTGCTTCATGCCCTGGCTTTTGGCTCCGGGATTGTCGTTGCCGTAACCCTCCATTAAGTTAATGGCACCCCAAATGCCAAGACCTGCGCCAAGCGCGATAACCAAAGTCTGCAATACACCAACTGCGCTGTTAAAGAAATCCATATAAACCTCGCTTTCTGCCGTTGTGCGGCTCAAAAAATGTTATGGAAAATGAAAAATGCCGCCGTTATTCTTCGGCGGCTGCGTCCTCGTCGGACAAATCTATTTCGTATATGTCAAAGGCTTCATCGGGCTTTACGATTGCCGGACGGGTAGACATATACCGTTCCACGTCAAAAGCGTTTCTTTTGTCGAAGTCGGAAAGGTATTTGTAGTTCGGGTGTTTCGTGATGTCGTATTTGTCGCTTAAAAAGGGACGCACACCGCGTAGCTGCAAAATACATTTCCCACCGTCCATAACTGCTATTTCGTCCTGTGTCATCAGCTCCTTTCCTAATTTTTGATAATTCAGTCCATGAGAAACCTGCGTGCCGCGATTTTCGGAAGTGTTGAAACTGTCGATTGTTTCCCGTCCCAAGTTATCCGAAATCTCTTTTGCATTTTTCCCACGTCCTCCCAAAAACAAGGTGCTGTCGGCATTATCAAGTATGATTTCTGCCGCGTCCTTGTAAATGGCTTTTAGCTGGCTCTGCGATTGCAGAATGATAGAAGCGGACATTTCCCTACTGCGGATTGTAGCAATCAATTTATCGAAGCGGGGTATCTGTCCGATGTTCGCAAACTCGTCAAGCAAAAAGCGGACGTGAACAGGCAATTTGCCGTTGTATTCGTCGTCTGCTTTATCACAAAGCAAGTTGAAAAGCTGTGATTGCAAAATAGCGATAACAAAATTAAAAGTGTCGTCGGTATCGCTCATTATGAGGAAAAGCGCGGTTTTCCGGTCGCCCAATGTGTCAAGTTCCAATTCATCATAGGACATGAGTTCCCGGAGTTCCTCTATATCAAAAGGGGCAAGCCGCGCACCGCAAGAAATAAGGATTGACTTTGCCGTTTTGCCCGCCGCCAATTTGTATTTTTTATATTGCTTTACCGCGAAATGGTCGGGGCTGCGTTCTTCCAAATCGGCAAAGAGCAGATCAACGGGGCTTTGGTATTCCTCGTCGTCCTCGCGTGCTTCGCTTGCATTGATAAGTTCAAGCAGCGTTGTAAAGTCCATTTCCTCGGCGGGGGCTTCATACCAAATGTAGCCGATCAACGCGCAATATAGTAACCTCTCGGCTTTCACCCAAAAATCTTCCGCGCTCTTTTCTCCCTCGCCTTTGGTATTGACGATAAGGGTATTGACAACCTTTAACACGTCCTTTTCGCTGCGGATATAGACAAAGGGGTTATAGTGCATACTTTTCCGAAAGTTTATCGTGTTCAGTACCTTAATGCGGTAGCCTGCCCGTTGCAGCAGCTTTCCGCACTCGATTAGGACGGTGCCTTTCGGGTCGGTCAAGACGTAGGAAGAATGAAGCTGCATTAAATTAGGCTTTACGAAAAACCTTGTCTTGCCGCTGCCGCTGCCGCCGATCACCACGACGTTTTTATTTCTCGCGTATTTCGGCTGCTTCGGGCGGCTGTTCATGGTAAGGCGTTCGGTCTGCGTCAAAATGATGTTGTTCTGAAAATCCGGGTCGATATAGGGCTTTATATCTTCGGCGTTGCCCCAACGTGCGCTGCCGTATTCTGCGCCCTTGCGGTATTTGCGGGCATTTTTCCCTTTGAAATAGACAATCAGACGGATAACCACCGCGCCCACAATGCCAATAAGCAAATCCAACGGGTGAACGCTCGGCAAGGCATTTGAAAACGCTTCGGAAAATCCCTGTGTGATATTGAGTATCTTTTCGGAAATATCCGCGCCGGGGGCAAGCCGCACCGCCTGTCCCACCTTATCAAAGAGATAGACAAAGAACACATACGGGATATTCGGGATTATCAGCTTTTTGTAGTTTATCTGCTTCATATCTCGCGCCCCCTGTCTATTTTCTTTACCTTGTCGCGGGCGGCGTTAAGCTGCTTCGCCTTGTCCTTTGCTGCGGCAAGGGCTTTGCGGATAGAGGGCTTTTTATCCCTGTTCAGCTTCTTTGCGGAAAACTCTTGAAACGCTGCGGTCATAACGTCCGCGTCCCTGCCTTTGAAAAACACAAGGTAACGGGTCTGTTCGCCCTTAACCTTTTTCAGCGAAAAATCTATGTTGTATTTCTTCGCGGTACTCTCAAAGGCTTTGATATTGCTGTCGGTGATCTCGATGTTGGAAACCCCCGCATTTTGCTTCATAAGCTGCCGCATGGTCTGTTTCCCATGCGGTGCTTTGCTTTTCTGCTCCAAAAACTTCTTGATTGCTTTCTGTAACGCCTGTTCGGTAAGCCTTGCCGCGCCTTTTCCCACGTTGACGGATAGGGCAATCGTTTTTTGGGTTACTTCCTCCTGCAAGGTATCAACTCCTTTCCCGGTAAACTGCGGCTATGCTCATTTGCTGCCGTAAAAGTCGTGATTGACAAGGGCGGTATAGTAGCTGTCAATGGTACTCGGCGCGTTGAACAGCACCGCTTTTAGATACTGCTTGATGTTGCGGATTTTGGTTGTGTTCTCCCTCATGCAGTCCAAAACAAACTCAACGTGGCTGCTGTTCAGCTTCATAAACTTTGATTTGACAAGTTCGGCGGGGTAGTCGTCCCCGGCGATACGGATTGTCTTTCGGGCTGTGCAGACGGTTTCCAGCATGATTTCTACAATCTCGTCCAAACGGTCTTTATCCATTTTGGGGTCTTGAATGAGAATGTCATAGTCGATGTTTTCTTTGATGATTTCCCGATAAATCTCTATTGCACTGTTTGTTTTCGCTTCCGTTCTTTTCCTTTCCGGCGGCGCAGCCGCTTCGTCCTGCTCATAAGGCAAGGGATTTAGGGAATGGAAAGGAATGGAATGGGTACTTGATAGATCAGTAATTGATTGTTCTTTACTTGATATATCTTTATTTAATTGCGTTGGATTTTCCAACGTAGGTTTTTCCAACGTAGGTTTTTCCAACGTTGGATTATCCAATGTTGGATTTTCCAATGTAGGTAAATCCAATATAGGCGGCTGTCCGCCGCTGGTAGCTGCTTCCGGCTCTCGCGGCTGCGGCTGCTCGTATATGACGTAATCTGCGCCCCGCAAGCGTCCCTTTTCGTCGCGCTCCCGGCTGCGCACGATATATCCGGCTTTTTCGAGTTCCTTTACCGCTTCGCGGATTGCGTCGATCTTCTCCCGGTTGATATGGGATAAGCCCGCAAGGGTATAATCCCAATCTTCGGGCAGCGAAAGCATTTGCGACAACAAGCCCTTTGCCTTTAAGGACAATTCCTTGTTTCGCAAGTGGTGGTTGCTCATAACGGTATATCCCGTATTTCGCTCCACTCTGAAAACTGCCATATTTCCTCACTTCCTCTCTTGGTATGCGTGGACAATTAGAAAGCCGTTTTCGGCTGTTTTGGTATTGCAATATGCCCTTTGCCGTTTTCGCGTCTGCAAAGCCGCATGGCACAAGGGCTTTTGCCCGTCTATTTGTCCATGCTGGCGTGCGTTTTCCGCGTCCTTTTGCCGGGGCAATAGGGACACTCTTTGAAAACGCAAAACTCATATTTCCATTGTGGGCGGTAGAAACGGCAAGTACCGCAATCTTCATCATCTCCGGCACAACCGGATTGATAGCGGTCAAATCCCGGCTTCTGCTGCATGATCAGTTCAAACGCCCGCTGCTTGCCCTTTGTGAAATACATTCCGGCTGCGCCTCCTTTCCTGCGGGCATAAAAAAACGGCGTTACTTTCTCCCCAAAAGGGGTTAAGGTAACGCCGCTTGTGTGCGTATTCAGTTTTTAACACATTCCCTGTCTATCCGCTGTCCGCAAAACCATTGATTTTATTAGCTTTTTGCCGCTATCGCTATCACACCTCATTATTTGAACGCCCTGACTTCAAGCGTATGATTGCCGATATGGAAAAAGGAGAAATTGGAACTGTTATCACAAAAGACCTTTCCCGACTCGGCAGAGATTACCTTAAAACCGGTACATATATTGAAATTATATTCCCTCAGAACGATGTGAGATATATTGCCGTAAATGACGGTGTTGATTCCGAAAAAGGCTGTAATGAATTTATCGGAATCCGTAATTACTTCAATGATTTCTTTGCTGCTGACACATCCAAAAAAATCAGGGCAGTCCAAAGAGCAAAGGCAGAGCGTGGTGAAAGGATAGGCTCTAAGCTTCCTTACGGATATATGAAATCCGAAGATAACAGGTTAGTACCCGATCCCGACACTGCTCCCGTGGTAAAACGAATCTTTGATATGTATGTCAACGGAGTGGGAACCCGTACGATTGCAATGACTCTTGAAAGAGATAAAATTATGTCGCCAAGCGCATATGCCTACTACAAATACGGCAGAAAATGGCTTGAAGCTGAATAATCCCTATCTGTGGAGTGATGTTACACTTAGAGGAATGCTTGTAAACGAGGTATATATCGGCACAACGGCGAACTACAAAACCACCACCAAATCAAATAAGCTGAAAAAGCAAATTCACAACGACCGCAAGGATTGGCTAATATTTGAAAATACCCACGAGGCTATCATTGATAAATCCACCTTTGAAATGGTGCAGAAGTGGTTTGCAGGAAGAAGAAAACCGAATAAATCAGGTAAGACAGATGTGTTTGCCGGGTTAGTTTATTGTGCCGATTGCAAAAGCAGAATGTATCTTCGCCGAGTGCTTAAGTATCCTAAAGAAAACAACTACCTTTGCAAAACCTATCAGCGATACGGTAATAATCACTGTACGGCACACAGAATCAGCGAACAGGATTTACACGCTGTGATACTTCAAAAACTGAGAGAGGTAACGGCATATGTACGTGAGAATCCCGAAGAATTTTATGAAATAGCAAGCCGTAATGCAAGAGCCGAAGCCGAGCGTGAAATGAAAACTTATCTGAGGGAAAAAGAAGCGGCAGAACAAAGAATAGCAGAGCTTGAAAGTATCATCCGTTGTCTGTACGAAGACCGAGTGCTCGGACGAATTTCTGTTGAACGCTACGAATCATTGTCATCAGGATATGAAACCGAGCAGTCAGAACTGAAAACTAAGCTTAATGAGATGAACGCCTTTCTTGATGAGAACGAAAAGCGAGAGCAGTTGATTCAGGACTTTATTGAAAATGCAAAGAAGTACATTGACATTCAGGAACTGACGCCTGAAATTCTCAGAGCATTCATCAGCAGAATTGAGGTGCACGAAAAGGCAAAATGGCATTCAACAGAATGCGGAAATGATATTGTGATTTACTTCACCGTTGAGCGCAAGGAACAGCTTAATGTATGGCATAAAGAGATTAAAACCGCATAAATCAAGATGCCGAGGGGCGAAATTTCCCCTCGGTTGTAAAAGAAATATTTTCTGACAATAATGATATTACGCAGAGCTGATGCAGATGTTCCGAGAGGTGGCGGATATTCAGACCGCCGATATGTTAAAGCTCCCCGTCCCCAAGGTCAACTACCACAATATCAAGACCAAGCCGAGCGAAATCCAGACCGACATGGTGGCGGGGCTTGCCAAACGAGCCGAGAAAGTGCGGGCAAGGCTTGTCGAGCCGAACATCGACAATATGCTCAAGATAACCAATGACGGACGGAAACTTGCCCTCGACCAGAGGCTGATTGACCTCATGCTGCCAGACGACCCCACCAGTAAGGTCAACGCCTGCGTGGATAATGTGTACCGTATCTGGGAGGAACACGCCGACATTAAGGCAACACAGCTCCTGTTCTGCGACCTCAGCACACCGAAAAATGACGGCTCTTTCAATGTGTACGAAGACATCCGAGAAAAGCTAATTGCCCGTGGCATCCCCACCGAACAAGTGCGGTTTATCCACGAAGCGACCACCGATGCACAGAAAAAGGAGCTGTTTGCAAAGGTAAGAAGCGGCGAAGTAAGGGTGCTGCTTGGCTCTACGCCGAAGATGGGGGCAGGTACGAATGTGCAGGACAGGCTGATTGCCATCCACAATTTGGACTGCCCTTGGCGACCTTCAGATTTGGAACAGCGGCAAGGCAGGATTGAAAGACAGGGAAATATGTTCCCAGAGGTGGAGGTTTACCACTATGTGACGGAGCAGACCTTTGATGCCTACCTCTATCAGCTTGTGGAATCGAAGCAGAAATTTATCTCCCAGATAATGACGAGCAAAAGCCCCGTGCGTTCCGCCGAGGATGTGGACGAGGTGGCTCTTTCCTTTGCGGAGGTAAAAATGCTTGCCACGGGCGATGAGCGTTTCAAAGAAAAAATGGACTTGGATATGCAGGTGGCGAAATTGAAAGTATTGAAGCAGAGCTACCTTTCCGAGCATTACGACCTTGAGGACAGGATACTGAAATACTTTCCGAGGGAGATAAAGGAGCTTGAGGAACGCATCGTCAGCTATGAAAGCGATGCCGCCCTTGCCGAACAGCACAAGCCGCAGGGCGAGGACAAGTTCTGCCCCATGACCTTAAAGGGCATGACCTATACCGAAAAAGCGGACGCAGGCGAGATGCTCCTTGCCGTCTGCAAGGAAAACCCGCTGTCAAATCCCGTGGAAATCGGCAGCTACCGAGGTTTCAAGATGGAGGTTTATTACGACAGCTTCAATACCCATTACTGCCTTAACCTCTGCGGAAAGGCAAAACACAAGGTTGATTTAGGCTCTGATGCTCTGGGAAATCTGACCCGTATTGAAAACGAGATTGGAAAAATCCCTGCCAGACTGGAAGCCGCCAAGACCCGAAAGGTGGAAACCTTGCAGCAGCTTGCCAATGCAAAGACCGAGGTATTAAAGTCCTTTGCCTTTGAAGATGAGCTGAAAGAAAAGACCGACAGGCTGAATGCCCTCAATATTGAGCTGAATTTAGACGAGAAAGACACCCCTGTTATGGATACCGAGCCAGAGCAGGAAAACTAACAGCCCGAAAAAAGAACACAGGATAGGGAGCGTTAAATCCCATTTGCACATTTGTATTGCTGAAATCTGGGCAGTATAATAGGTGTAGATTAGAAAATGTCGGAGGTGATAACGGTGTCTGATGCGTTCAGATTTGAAACTTTTGTAGATGTCCACGGCAATATCTTTAACGAATATCTAAGCTCTGTCGTTGCCAGACTGTCGAAAGAGGACGAGGAATACAAAGCCCTGCAAGAAAAGATTGAGGGCATCTATGAGGAATATCCCAAGGTTTTAGCCGTATTTGACAGCGAAACCAAAAGCGAGCTGACCGAGAAAGAATGTGCGGCTCTCATTGAGGTAATGGAGTTAAAGAATAAACTCACGGACATGGAGATGCAGGCGGTGTACTTCCGTGGCTGCTATGACAGCGTAGGGTATCTGAAAAAAGCAGGGGTTTTATAACGGACTGACCGAGAAAAAGACGGCGTTGGCATGAAGCTGATGCCGTTTTTTACATAGCCGAGAGGTAGAAAAATTCATATCTCTGTGGTATAATTTAGGCAAAAATATGAAAGCAGATGAAACAAATGAGCAAAATATTAGATAAACTCGGAATATATGATTTAGTTGCAGTTTTATTGTCGGGAATTAGTATTTCTACTTTTACAATTTTGGTATTGCAATTGATTTATAAAATTCAAATAGATACGAACTTGCAAGTTAATGAAACTCTGCTATTTTTCGTGTTAAGCTATTTTTTGGGATTGATTTTTCAAGAAATTAGCTCTTTTATTCAGAAAAAAAGCACACACAAAAATAACCGTTTATTAAAAGCAGCATTAAAAACATCAAGCAATTCACATATATACTTGACCGATATTGAGAAAAGTGGAGTGTATTCTTATATTATAGAGAAGCTAAATCTCAATCCTGATGAGGACAACGACAATGTTGTTTACAATTATTGTAAATTCTACATTTTGGAAAATGGTGATACGACCCGAATAGATAAAGACCAATCAATTAGTTCTATGGGAAGAAGCCTTTCTTTATATTTTGCGTTATTAGCGTTTGTAGTCCTTATAAACAGCTTTTTTCAACCATCAACAGTCAAGATTATCTTAGTAATCATCTCAGTATGCTTTGCAATTTTGCTCCAATATAGATGCATAAGATTTGCAAAATTGCGTTACATCAATATATTTAGAACTTTCTATTATAAGGTCATCGTAAAATAAAATTGATACTACATAGCCGAGAGATGGAGACAATTACAGTTTTATGGTATTATTAAAGTGTATTTGAGTGACGCCGTTCACGAAAGGAGATTGGTATAGATGTGTTTCATGTTTCAAACAAGAGCATTTTGGAAATGTATGCGAGTTCCGACAAATAAGCTCAATAATAGATTTGAGTTTTTCTTTGGTGCAAAAAACATAGAGATAAGCAATCGCAATGATGCCAAAAATTTATTGTTAAATATTGTTACTACAATTCAAAATGAAATGGTTGATAGAATACAGCGTGAAAATTCATATGATATGTTTATGAAGCTGTATTACATTTTTGATGAAGTTCATGCATTTTATTTGGCTGAAAAAGAAGCAAGAGCAGAACTTTCAAAAATAAATATAGATAATCAAAGTGTTTTCGACACATTTGAAGAAAACAGAAATATAATGCGAAATATAATTGATGCTTGCAATATCTGGATTGAAAACTGTACATTGTATCAGCATGATGTTGATACAATGTCCCATGTGAGGGACAGAGGGTTTTCTATGGATATTGATTTGATGATTGATTTGTATTTATATGGTTTCGCTTCACAAGGAATATCCTTATTATCATTATCAGAAAATATGGGACAACAATTATTCTATGGGCTTCACGTTACACCTAAAGAAAATACACCAGCAGAGATATTAAAATATCATCCTATAATCTTTTTCAATACGGTGCTTGTTGGCAATCAAGATATTTTAAGCCCCAAAGCATTAACTCCAGATGCGAATAATACAGCTTTTGGAAAAGGTTTTTTTAAGGAATATGGCGTAGAGTTTCTGCTTTTTTTGGCAGCTATTAAGAACTTTCAAGATGACCTTTTGCGGGGAGATGAAAAGGCTCTTACAGTAATTAAAAAAGATTTTTTCATTAGCTTAGTAGAAGGCTATACTAAACCTCAAATTGATGGAAATAAGTTTTATGATAGCTTCGTTTTATCTAAGGACAAGATTAAAAAACAGTTAAGAAAAAAAGAAAACATTGTCTGGAAAATAGGAACAAACAAAGAACGCTTGGAACTTAGACCTTTTATCGGTCTTGAGGATGGTAATGTTTTAATTTCCTATGGGGCAACAGAGCAAGCAAAACACTTATGGGTATCATATTTTGGAAATGGAGGGATGTGTTATTCAAATATTTCAGACAATCTTTCTAATGCCATGAATGAAAGAAATCAAGAACTTTCGAATATTTTAGTGGATAAAATACGAGAGGCACTTAATAAGCATTACACTCCAAAATTTGATGAAAAGGATGTAAAATATCAGAGAATTTTTGGAGAGCGTGAAATAGATTATGGAGATTTTGATGTTGTTTACTATACAGAAGAAACCAAAGAATTATTTTTGATTGAAGCAAAGTATTTTTCGGATTCTTTAAATTCCAGTGGTATGGTTACTGACTACAAAAAGCTATTTGAAGAAAATGGATACTATGACCATTGTAGGCGTAGATATGACCTTGTTTTATCTGAACCCGATAAGGTCAAAAAATTCATTGGAGTACAAGATGAAATATCGGTTCATCTAATATTTCTCTCATCGAAACCAATCGAATTGGAAATTCAAGATACGGATGGAGTTGTTACATTTTTATCTCTTAATATATTTGAAAAGTATATCGAGGGAAAGCTCATAAATGAGGATGATAGTATTGTTCGACCTGTTAAAAAAATATAATTGATGATTTTATACATAGCCGAGAGGTTTTCTTTACCGAAAGCCCCTCGGCTAAATTCATTTCTGGAGGTGATTTTATTTGAATGGGAAGTAACGGCTATGTGCAGTTTGACCCCGCCGTGATTAAACAGGCACGGCAAATCGACCTGCTTTCCTACCTGCAACGGTACGAGCCGAGCAACCTAAAGCGTGTGGCAGGCAATGTCTACTGCACGAGGAAACACGACAGCTTGAAGATATCCAACGGCAAATGGTACTGGTGGTCAAGGGGCTTCGGCGGCTATTCTGCTCTCGACTATCTGATGAAAGTGCGGGAGCTTGGCTTTGTGGAAGCCGTGCAGACCCTCACGGGGGATATGGGCGACTGGAAGCCGCCGCCCCCCTGCCGTAAAGAAAGACGAGCCGAAAGTCCTGCTCCTGCCGCAAAAAAATAAGGATTGTAACAGAGTGATACAGTATCTTTTCGGGCGTGGTATTGACTATCAGTTCATACAGGAGTGTATCGCAGACGGCACGCTTTATGAGAGTGCCAACTACCACAATGTTGTTTTTATCGGCAAAGATGAAAGCGGAACACCGAAATATGCCGCTCTGCGAAGCACTCTCGGTAGCACTTTCAAGCAGGACGCATCGGGCAGCGACAAGCGGTATTCGTTCCGACTTCTGGCAAGAGAGCCAACGGATATCGTGCATTTATTTGAAGCCGCCATTGATTTACTGTCCTATGCCACTTATCTGAAATGCGAGGGCAAGGACTACAAATCGGAAAGTCTGCTTTCTCTTTCAGGCGTGTATCAGCCAAAGAAAGAGATGAAGGACAGCAAAATCCCCATAGCTCTCACAACTTTTTTGAGTGCCAATCCACAAATTAAGACCATAGTTCTGCATCTGGATAATGATAAGGTAGGCAGGCTTTGTACCGCTACTTTGAAAGAACTGTTGCTGAAAGACTACAAAATCGTTGATGATCCACCGCCTGTCGGCAAGGACTTCAACGATTTTTTGTTGTCCTATCTGGAAATTGCAAGACCTATGCCCAAGCGTGAAAGTAGTGATGCCCGTTGATTGTGTAGTAGATTCTCACCAGAAAGACACCGAAACCAAATCAAAATTTAATGCTGAAAGCGAGTCCAGTGGTGATATGTCAAGAGATAAAAAATTAAAAAATCATATATCTCATAAAAGCAAAAAACACCCACCTAAACCCTGTCGACCAAATTTTAAAAAATGAGCAGGGCTTTGCTCGTCAGCAAGCAGACCGAATCTACTTTGCCGGACAGTATAAGCGGTTGTCTTTCAGCAGACGAAAGACTAAACACACAAATTTACGGGCAGTTAAAGCGAGAGCACGTTTGTGTTGGCATCTGTTTACCTCTTTGTATTTGAGGTGGTAGAAGTCGCTGTATTCTTTGTCGCATCTTACAAGAGAAAATGCAGCTTCACACAGATAATACTTTAAAAATCGATTGCCGGATGGAATGAGCCTTGTAACCTCGGCTTCAAAACCACCGGACTGGTATTGCTTCCAGGCAAGACCTGCATATTTGGCAAGTGCTGCCTGATTATCAAAACGATTGATATCACCAATTTCAGCCATGATACCGGCTGAATATACCGGACAGATACCCGGAATGGATATCAATACATTTGGTAAGAGTTCCGTCTGAGCTTTGATAGCTTTATCAAACTCTTTGATTTGAGATTCCAATGCCTTCATAGAGGTTATGGATATAGAAAACACCTGATTGACAGAATCATTCACCGTTTTAGGTAAACGGTAAGAACTGCGGGCAGCTTTCTGGATTGCTTTGGCTACTGCATCAGGATTTTGAAAACGATTTTTTCCTTTTTCAATGATGAAGTCAGTAAGCTCATGTAAGTCCATATTAGCAAGTGCTTCTGCAGAATCAAATTCCTCATAGACAGCAAGTGCAGTAGCACTGAAGGTATTGCTAAATACCTTCTCCTGCGTCATGGTAGAATACTTCTTGAACAGAACATTCATAAATCGCTGTTTTTCTTTGATAAGATTTTGGACAGTGAAGAAACGTGCTCGTGTGAGGTTTCGGAGTGCTTGATAGCGATAATCTCCCGAATATACCTCTTTGTTGATTCTACCAAAACGCAGGCAATCAGCGATAACAAAAGAGTCCACATAATCATTCTTTGGCAAGTCATTGTAAGCATCATGAAACCTCTTGACTTGCTTAGGATTGATGACATGAATCCTACTGTTAAATGGTGCCAGAGTAGCATCTTCTCTTAAGAAGTACACCAGATTGTCTCCGTAAACAGAAGTAGCTTCAAGACCGATAAGAACCGTGTCAAGTGAATGTGAAGTCAAAGCAGAATAAATTCTTTTTACCAACTGAATAGAGCCTTCATGAGAGCTTGCAACAGAGAAGTTACTGTGCTTGTCCCCATTAGGAAGCATCATATAGACGACATTGGATTTGCTGCTTATATCAATACCGACGTAAAGAGTGTTCACGGTAATCACCTTCTTTCATTGTGAATTTAAGTGTTCAATCGGTTTGGTAAAACCCATGATCATGGAGCATCGACACCCTCGCATATAAGAATCCGGCTTAAGATGGACAGATGCGAAACCATACTGCTAAATGGCAGTCCATGTACTTAAGCAAACAGCCAGTCGGTTTGAAGTTAACTTCCATGTCAGTGGAACAGACTTATTTATGAAGTAACCACTATCGGTTCAACAAGGAGGAAAAGAACTATTACCTGATTGACACTAGGACAATTATACCATGGGCTTTACTAAGCCGATTAAACAATTTTAATTTAGTAATTCATTAACCAAGTTATACATATTTGTGTGTCTAAAAGATATTATACGAGTGACGTTACCAGTATGGATCGACATATCAATTTGCATGGGACGGGTTATTCCATAAGAGTGCGAATTCTGGATTTGATAACACAAAGAGTATTCTGATTTCGTTGTTGGATACCAATGAAGAATTCACAAATGAGGTACTTAAGAAGATAGCAGATGATTACTTACAGGAGTGCGAGAGTAACAACCTGTATCCATTCAGATGCTATTACATCAAGTATCGTGAATACCGCCCAGGCGCATATGGAAAGATGTATAACAATTCAGCTGCAGCAAATCCATATATGTTCTTGGTTATGCAGACAAGGACTCAGTTGTCACAGAATTCATATTATCCTTATTTGAAGGTTGCTTCAGAAGCGCACTTGTCTAAGGACGATATGGGACAGAGGTTGATCTTTGGAGATGAGCATATTATTTGTACAAACAATTCATATTTGAGAAGAAAGAACGTTGGAGATGAGATTGTAGACACCATAGTCATTCCGCAGAATGAGGATGGAATTGATACTGAAGATCGAATCACACTTCTCAAAAACTATATTAAGGCTAATTTAAGCTGAGTAGCTTTACAAGAAGGGACAGTAAATTATATGTTTCCATTAACGTCAAAAATGAAGGACAAGTTCCCGTTAACGCAGGACATCAATAGTGGTGTCTCGGTGCACTTGGTATTTAATTACCGATCACGAGTATGCAGACGGTAAGCTTCTAAACAAGTACACTTATGACAACCACCTATGGTAATTTTCTTACTATCATAGATGGTGATTTTTGTTGTACATTTTTGGCGATTAGCCAAATGAATTTATCTGACAGAAAACGCATAAAATTACAATAAAATAGTTTGACTAATATATAATATTGTGTTAGAATTATGCAAAAAGGAGGGTGACAGCTCTATGGAGCAATATATGCCGATAGTGTGGATAGGCTTTGCAGTATTTATGTTGCTTTGCGAAGGCTTTACAACACAGCTTGTGTCAATATGGTTCGTTCTCGGCTCGGTTTGTGCCGCCATTACAACTATATTCACGAGCGACATAACAATCCAGTCGGCGGTGTTCCTTGTTGTGTCACTTGTTTCGCTTATCGTGACACGACCGCTTGTGAAACGCTTTAAAAGGCGTAACAAAACAACGGGAACAAACGCAGACCGCCACATTGGTCAAGTCGGGTTTATGTTCACAGATTTAACCGATATTGACAAAACAGCACAGGCAAAGGTTGGTGCGGAAACATGGACTGTAAAGTCTGACAAAGCACCGCTTTTAAAAGGAACAAAAGTTAAGGTTCTTGCAATCGAGGGCGTAAAGCTCATAGTAGAACCCGTAACAGAATGAGAGGTAAATAATGTTAGGACTTATTATTTTAGGAATTATCCTTTTAATCCTGCTTATAGTAATCGTAAGCAATGTCAAGGTAGTACCGCAGGCACACGCATATGTAATTGAAAGACTAGGAACATATCATGTAACTTGGTCAACAGGACTTCATGTAAAAATTCCGTTTATCGACAAAATCTCAAAGAAAGTTTCATTAAAAGAGCAAGTGATCGATTTCCCTCCACAGCATGGAGTGAATAAAACGATACCTTCTTGTAAATCTTGAAAACAAAGGAAATATCGCAGAATTTAAAATAATCAATAACGATTACTTGTTTTATATTTTTAACATCTGAGCCATTGGGCTCTTTTTTTATGCCTAAAATTCTTGTAAACTCATTTTTCGTGTTGCAAGAATGACTGATGAGGACGGTAGAATAGAGAGGGGGAGAGATGTTGGGAATATAATAAAAACTTAGGTGCAAATACACTTAAGTTTCAAGTAAGTGCTTGATATTTTGCAAAAATGGTGGTATACTATACTTGAAAGTCAGGGGAAAATACCCGTAAGTCTTAAGTGAGTGGAGGGCTACAATGCAGAACATTATTAAGCGTGACGAATATCTTAACAGAATTATTGACAGAAAAGAAAACGGACTGATTAAGGTCATTACCGGAATCAGAAGATGCGGTAAGAGTTTTCTGCTGTTCAATCTGTTTTACGATTATCTGATTGAAAGCGGTGTAAAAGAAGAACAGATCATTACGATTGCCTTGGATGATGATACCTTTGTAAAGTACCGTGATCCCGATGAACTGTCAAAATATATTCGTGGGAAAATCGTGAACTCAGATATGTACTATATTCTCATTGATGAGGTGCAGTACGCAATCACAAAGGATGAACTTAAAAACCCTGAGAACATTAAGCTTTACAATGTACTCAACGGTCTTATGCGGCTTCGCAATGTTGACATTTATGTAACAGGCAGTAATTCAAAAATGCTCACGAAAGATGTACTGACTGCCTTTCGTGGCAGAGGTGATGAGGTTAGAGTTTATCCTATCTCTTTCAAAGAGTATTATTCTTTTGTGGGCGGAGATAAATCCGACGCCTATGAGGAATACGCTTTATATGGCGGTATGCCGCTTGTTTTAACAAAAAAGAGCGATGCGGAGAAGATGAACTATTTGCACACTCTTTTCACCGAGGTTTATTTCAAAGACATTGTGGAGCGTTATGATATTGAGTTGCCTGATGTGCTCAGCGAATTAACGGATGACCTTTGTTCTTCTGTCGGTTCGCTTACCAATGCAAGCAAAATATCAAATACCTTGCAGACGGTGAAAAATATTAAGGTTTCAGGTACAACCGTTTCCAACTATCTGAATTATCTAATTGAATCGTTTCTGTTCAGCAATGCGAAACGATACGATGTAAAAGGCAAGAAGTATTTTGAATACCCATCAAAGTATTATTGCGCCGACATCGGACTTCGCAACGCAAGACTTAATTTCAGGCAGCAGGAAGAAACGCACATAATGGAGAATATTATATACAATGAACTTCTGTGTCGAGAGTATTCTGTTGATGTCGGTGTTGTAGAAATCGTGGAAACGAGTGTAGGAAAGAGGTCAAAAAAACAGTGCGAGATAGATTTTGTAGTAAACAAGGGTTCTAAAAAATACTATATTCAATCCGCACTAAATGTTTCGGACCCGTCAAAACTTGAAACCGAACTCAGACCTTTGAAGAATACAAAGGATTTCTTTAAAAAGATTATTATCAGCAAAACTTCAATGAAGTCTTGGACGGACGAGGACGGAATACTTCATCTCGGACTTTATGAGTTCTTGCTGAATGTAAATTCCCTCGAATTGTAAACTAAATAGGTTCAATGTCAATAGTTGCGGAAAGCCGAAAAATAAGAATGTATGAAATTTATAAGCAATAGAAATTGTAAATGGTCCTGTGTCAAGATTTAGCACAAAATAAAATGAGAAGTTCTGCCAACTAAGCTGCTGGCAGAGAAGATACCCTCTCAAACAATTTTTCAAAATCATTAGGAGACATATAGTCGCAGTGGTTGTGAATCCTAACGGTATTGTAAAAGGTTTCAATATACTCAAATACAAGCCTATAGGCATGTTTGTAGTTAATGATATGAAATCTGTTGAGCCATTCTCTTTTGATTAAGGAATGGACAGATTAGATGCAGGCATTATCATAAGGATAACCACTATGAGAATAGCTTTGCTGCATCTTTTCAGTGGCTTTACGCCACGCATTTGAAACATACTGGCTGCCACGATCTGAATGGATAATAAGTGGTAAATTAGTATTACGACAGGCTTTTGCCTTGTTGATTGTTTCGATAACTGTTGATACTTCCATAGTGTCTGCAAGAGTCCAGGCAATGATTTTTCTGGCATACAAGTCCATAACGCAGCTTACGCTTAAGGTGGGCGATTTCCTTCGCTTCATCAGAAGCGTAATTGCTGGAACCGATAACGGGAATATCACCGTCATTATCTCTGAACTGGGCTTCCCAGCGAGCAAGAGTACTGACACCAATACCCAGGTCCTTTGCACATTCAACCTGTGTAAGATCAGGGTGCTCTTTGCGATAGTTGATAGCATCCAACTTGAATTGCTTGGTGTGATGAGTTTTTTGTCGTGACATAATGAATTCCTCCTCTTTTTTATTATACAACACTTAAAGGGGATATCTCATTTTGTTTTGTACTATTTAGATGCTAACACTATATAGATAAGAAAGGAGTGCAGATAATGAATGAAGAATCAAAAGTAACACTGTATAATGTTGCAACTTTCGATCCAAACAGTCCTAATGCAGAAGAAGGAAAACTCGATTTCACCAATTTTGTAAAGACATATAGCCATATGTATTATTTTCAGACTTGCCAATGGGTAGAGCAACAGATAGAAAAATATTTGCGTGAAGAAGTACCGGATGTGGAGGCTTTCCTGAAAATTTTTGCGTGGAAAACAAATAAGATAGATCAGAAGCAGAGTTTATGCAAGAAAGATATTGTCTATATAGCAGGTGAAGATAAAAAGAAAAATTGGAACTTCAATAAAAAAGATAGAGTCGCAAGTGCTGTTACTCGTCACGGACTAATTGAAAAAGAAACAGTAAAAAAAGAGAATGGAGAAGAAGAAACGAAAACGCTCTATGACTTTCTAAATACGGCGGTAGATCTCAGTAAAAGTTATAGAAGCCTGAAAGAAAATGATAAAAAGGAAAAACAACAAAAATTCCTTGAAAAGTTGACCATAGCATCGCTCAAAGGTATCGGATCAGTCTATCTGATTACTTTTATGTATTTTATCACTCAAGGAGAAATGCGGATTTACGATATCTTCGCAATGATGGCGCTGGATGCGATTTATCCGAGCAATGTACAAGACGAGCTGTCTTTCGGTTCGCTGAATAGTTTATCCATCGGAGCGAATGTTAAACCGCGAGATTTACCTCAGAAGGATCAGCTTGGGTTTAAAAACCTGTTTAGTGATAACAAGCGCTATAATAAGACTTATCAGATTTACATAAAGAAGCTGAATCAGTTCGTAGAAGATTATAACAAAGAACTCCCCGAGGGTCAGAAGGTCACATATGAAAAATGTAGGGATATCGACAGGGCACTGTGGGTTTACGGACACTTTTTCCAATAATATCATAAATGATTGGCTCTATGTCAATAGTTGCGGAAAGCCGAAAAATAAGAATGTATGAAATTTATAAGCAACAAAAATTGTAAAAGAGCAAGTGATACACAACTAAGAACAAGGCACAGCTTACGGAAAAATCCGTTCAGCTGTGCTTTTTATTGTGTTTGTGAAGTTGTAATGCTGTTTTTATTACGGCTTTGTCAAGAAAAGTGTGTAAGTTTTTTAAAATCATAAAAAATTCGCAAATTGCAATAGCAAGTTTAAACAAATCTTTTAATACCATGACAATTGAACTTGAAATTTGTAAGTTGCCACAATTAGGAGTTCCTCTGGAAGGCTCCCTTTGGAGCTTAACGAATCTCAAATTTTCCCATTCTGATGCGGTTTTCAGCAAGTAAAGAGGTAGTCTGTTACCACCTAAAATGTGCTAACATAAACGAGTTGTGTGTATTCCTGTTAGCAAGGTGTTAGCACGCCTCTGAAAAAAGTTGTCGCATAAGGTGGTAGTTTTGGGATGTACTTCTTAAGCAATTATTATGCAATAGTTGTATAACACAAATATAAAACATAGGCAAGGAAAAATTAGGACGCTCCAAACGGAACGTCCTTTTACATTTATATATAGCTATTTATGAGTTGCTTCGATACTGCTGGAGAAAAGCCTGAAACGCTTTGCCCATTTCTGGATTTGAGAAAATCTGTCCGAGAAGCTCCGTCGGATTCATATCGGTGGTGTTATCCGCTTGTGTCTTTTGTGGTGGCTGGTTATATACCTGTTCATCAACTCGTCTGGCGTTGGCAACAGCTGAATCGGCAATGGGAGAAAAACTGAGTTGCAAAGCCACGGACTGAAAACGAAATGTTAAAAGGACTTAGTTGTTAGGCGTAGCAATGGCAAGGAAAATTATCGAGATCAGTCTATCACAGACTTTTCTCGGTGATTTTCTTATATCCGTACATTCGATTTACGCTAATTCTCCTGCTACAATAATTGCAGAAAATCAAAGGAGGAACAGCGTATGAAGCAGAAGTACTATGTGGAACTGAACCGGCAGGAATGGCGGCTTATCATTGAGGGGCTGAACCGGTTCCGCAACAAGTTGATTGCGGTGGGACGGTACACAGAAGCCGTAGATGAGATATTAATCAAAGTCGCCAAGGCAAAGCCGCAGAAGTCAATGTTGTGGGGATGGAGGTGCTAATGATGGAAAAGTACATTACCGATGAACGCACAGGGCTGAAATATGAATTGGTCGGTGACTATTACCTGGTTGTCGGAGATGATGAGCCGGAGGGAGATCAGCCAATCGGGATATGGGGACAACGGCATTTACGCCATTTGAAACGCCGCCACAAGGTAATCTATGCAGATTTGCTGACAAGCGGCAAGCTACCCGAATACCTTGCGGATATTGACCGACAGGCAGAGGAACTTTTTCTTCGGCTTGCAAAACAAACGGCAGATGCAGAGGGAATTACGGAAAAGCTGAAAGCCAGCAACCAAATGGAATGGGTCAGGCGAATGAATTCCTGCCGGAACCGTGCATCCGAAATTGTCTATCACCAAGTATACATAAGGCAAGGCCCTTCGTATCGAGAAAATGATACGGAGGGTCTCTTTTTAATTATTGTACTTTCAAAAATCCGGATTCAAAGGCGTTGGGGAAAAGAAACCGCTTCTTGCCCTGCCCAAAGCCGACGGTCACATATCCGCCGCTCAGCTCGATCACTTTGCCGGTGACAAATTTAGCGTGAGCCACAGCACTCCCAACGGCAGCGCCGGAACGCAAATAAATACCTGCCGTTCATTTCGTGCTTAAACACGAGAGCAAGTTATATAGAACATAATGGATGCTGCTATTTTTGTATACCGATGGTTTGTATGCGAAAATCCCATTTGATAAAGGATTGCCTTAGAATTACCGGTGAAACAAACTGTAGCCCTGCTTTTTCCTACCTTTGGTAGATGATCGCACAATTTTGCGAAAACACATTGCAAACAAGGACTCTCTCTGATATAATATATCCATACACAATGCGGAGGTGTTTTATGGCCGTTTCATATAACAAGCTGTGGAAACTCTTAGTTGATAAAAAGATGAGTAAAGCTGACCTGCGAAAGACCGCAAATGTTGCGCCTAACACCATGACAAAACTACGCCGGGATGAACCTGTTACACTCACAATTCTCGGAAAAATTTGTAATGTACTAGGATGCGATTATGGCGATATTATGACATATATCCCGGATAAAAAAGAATATTAAACGCACATTGTATAACGAAGGAGGAGTAATCACATGAAATTATTTGTCTACAAAGGATTTCCTACTGATTTTTTGGCTGCTCTTACCGTTTTGCCATTAGTTGACTCTGAAATAGCATCCAAAAAGAATGTATTACTTTTTGACAATAAGGTCCGGCGTGCGTTGGATCGATCTCTTCTTAATATGGAGGATGATGAGGAGTTTTGGATCACATACGAAGAATATGCTTTGTTGAAAGATCGTGTTGAACTGGCAGTCAAAGACTATGGCTTGGAAGTTGTTATTTACATAAACAACCTGTACCCCGAATACTATCCTATCGAATTTGATCTTAACGAAGAACTGCTAGACGAAATCTGGAAGAATTTAGATCTCGAAACGGCTACAGAGCAAACAATTGCGTGCAAAAATTTTCTCTCAGTATACAATTCTCTTGAGAGCATTGATGGAGAACTGCTTGCCAGCTTTTATAATTATGAGTTAGAAAAAGGGCTAAAGGTAACCGTTATCCCATACTATCCGGCTGCATTTTCACAGGATTCTATTGATGTGGTAGATCTTCATGTCCATATCACCAACGACATCCCTCTTTTTTTAAAGGAATTGATGCGAATCAAACGCACACAGCCTCACTGCATCAGTTACAGCATCACAAACGGAATACTTTCAGAGCGCAATTTATCCTCACTTCGGGCATATTGTCAGTATAATGGCATCTCAATTTGTGAAAGACCGATGATTGCCGAACAGTCTGTAGTCCCGGAAGAGGAACTCATCAAGATCGCACAAAATGATATTAAAATTCCGAATTTTGAATCTTTTAGGAAGCTACGGTTTTACAAAAATCCAGACATCAACAATGATGTTATCGAGATCAGTCAGGCAAAAATTATCAGCGACATTATTGCACAAGCAGAAAATGCCTATGTAGAGCCGCACAATTATAGAGATATTTTTATTACCGCTTCAACCGGCGCTGGCAAATCGGTTATGTTCCAAATTCCAGCGATTTATCTGGCAAAAAAGCACAAGAAATTAACTATCATTATTGAACCGGTTAAGGCACTTATGCAGGACCAGAAAGAGCAACTGAATGCCAGAGGATTTCATCGTGTAGAGACCTTCAACTCTGATCTTATTTCGCAGGCAGAGAAAGAAGAAGTGCTCAAGCGTGTAAAGGGCGGCGAAACGGATTTATTGTATCTCAGTCCAGAGACACTACTGTCATATTCTATGGAAACATTGATTGGAGATCGCGAAATCGGATTAATTATTGTCGATGAAGCGCATATCGTCACAACCTGGGGCGTCGGTTTTAGACCCGACTATTGGTATCTGGGTGGTTACATTAACCGACTGCGCAATCAAATCCAAACAAAATGGAATAAAGACAAAAAAGTAGCTCATTTCCCGATTTGCGCGTTTACGGCAACTGCTGTAAATGGCGGCCTTGACGACTCTGTGAGCGAAACGATTATTAGCCTTTTTATGGAAAATCCAATTAAATATATAGGATATGTTAAACGTGATAATATTCGATTTAACATCTCGGTAAGGGAAGCTAACAAGTTAGCAAACCCCGTATATGAGGAGAGAAAGGCTACCGATCTAATTACACGAATTAACGAGTGGATTGCGTCGAACACCAAGACAATTGCTTATTTTCCCTACGCATCCTACGCCGGTGATGCTTTACACGGCGTTAAAAGTTTTGCCGGCAAAACTTTTAATCGTGATAAGGTAGCTCTTTATACAGGGCGAAATCTTGAGGAGGTCAGCAGAGCAGTGCTGGCCGAAAGGAAACGAAAAGCGTTTGACGAGTTCCGGAGCGGCGAAAAGCCTGTTATGTTGGCCACAAAGGCTTTTGGTATGGGCGTTGATATCAACAATATTGTTAATGTATATCACTATGCAGTTACCGGAAACCTCTGTGACTATGTACAAGAAATTGGACGAGTTGCAAGAAAACCCGGTATGATCGGTTATGCAATTACTGATTATTACTACAATGACATTAGTTTTATGCAGCGATTGTTTGGCATGTCGCAAATTAAGCAGTATCAGATCAATCTTGTTTTATCGGGAATTTACAACACTTTTAAAAATAAGAAGGAAAGCCGTAGTTTTTTGATTTCCCCGGAGTCCTTCACATATATCTTCACAGGAAAGAATGCGCACGACAATGAAGATAAGCAAATTAATAAGTTAAAGACTTGCTTACTGATGCTTGAAAAAGATCTGTACGATAAATATAATTTCAAGGTTCTTGTTTCCAGACCACAAGGTATTTTTACAAAAGCTTATGTTGTCATTCGTAAGGAATGCGAAAAACGCGTTCTTGACTCGCAATATGGAAAATACTTTTCTTTTGTTGCTCCAGGCAGAGTGCGAGAAAAACAATCTAATAGCAGTGAAACTGTATCGGATACTGGCGATGTTTTTTTCTTGGACCTAAAAGCTGTATGGGAAGATCACTATCCCAATCTCTCGTTCCCTCAGTTTAAGTATTGGTATTTTAATAAAAACTCGAATTCAAAAGACAAAGTAGAGATTATGCCCAGTATTTGTGATGAATTTAGTGTGCGGCAAAAAGTATCGGTAGAAACAAAAGGGGAACTGTTGCTTTGCGATATTCGTGCCAAGATTTTGGAGGATTTTGAGTATATCGCCGATACTCTGTATGCCACATTTAAGCGAACATATTTCACTTTGGAAGAATTCGCAAAAGCGATTAGCCCGAAATATGGAGCCACTAAGGCAAGAATCATATCGAATTCAATTTTTCACTTAGTAGATCCTGAGAGCAAATGCGTAAAGTACCGTGCTTATGATGATCGCACCAAATCACAGTATACTTTGTCGAATGGAACATTCAAGGAAATACTTAATCGCTCAATAACAAGATCGCAGTTAATTAAAAATCTGGATGGCAATAATAACACCTCACTATCTAAGTTTATGCCCCTATCTCCTGAGGGAAAAGACGCAACTGCATTGAAGTTGCTTTCCATTTTCGATTATGCGACTTATGAAGTAGTGGGTGGTGAGCAGCCTGAAATATTCATTCGTTTGAATGATCCCGAAAAAATTCGTCGTATAGTCTATGGCGAAATCAAGTATTCCAACAGCTATGTCACAAAAGCAAAGCAGAAGCATGATCGCGAAGTGAAGATTTTGAGAAAGTTCTTTACTGATCCGTTAAACGATGAAGCACGGTGGGACTATGTGGAACGATATTTCCTTGGCGATGATGTTTTGCGCGAAGTGGAATCCATTGCCGAGGAAAAAGTGGATTTCAGCAAGTTCGTGGATAAGGAAAAATCATATCACATCAACAATGTAGATTCGTGGGATAAAATTGCGTTCCTTTTTGACGAAAACATTCAGCCAATCATTGGCGATTTTGCGAAATTGGGCGTTCCACTACCAAATTATTTGTCTACCGCAGTAAAGCGCAATCTGTTGGACGGAGAAATCGTCATGTCATGGCCAGGCAAAAATGTCATTGTTTTCGCTGAAACAATCAGCGAAAAAGATGACGCTATCTGTGCCAAAAAGGGATGGCATCCTTTTGAACTTTTTGCACTGGAACCGGAGAAGCTAAAGGAGGCAATTGGATAATGGCCTATATGTATCCGTGTATACGGGAAAAAGTCAGCGCTCCAACAGCTGAACAGCTTGTCTATGATGAGCTGAAGAAATTGCCGGATGATTATTTTATTTTTCACTCTGTTCAGTGGGTAAGAAAGAATTTGAACCGCAATTTTACCTGGTATGAAAATGATTACCTTATCTTTCATAAATACTACGGTATTTTGTTGCTGGAGGTAAAGGGAGGCCATTGTTACTTTAAAGATAGTCTTATGTATCAGCAAAACACGGTAACAAAAAAGGTGAAAATTCTCGACGAAGGTAATGATCCATTGAGTCAGGCACAGCGCGGAATTCAGCATTTTCGAAAAATCATAGAGAAAACAGCGTTAAAGCATGAGGGCAGTATTTGTATTGAGCCGCTCATCTGGTTCCCTTCCTGTATTTTTGATCAAAGTCAAAATTTGCCACCAAACTATCACGATGTTTCCTTTGCCATCCTTGATTCCAATGCATTTTATTCACAGTCCGGTGTGCCTTTGGAACACCGTCTTAAGGCGATTTATGACAGTTATGGTTCCCGACGCAAAACTATGCTGTCTGATCAGCAGATAGAATGGATTAAGAACTTGATCGCTCCAGATTTTGATTTGATTCCTTCGCCCAGTATCGTAAAAACTGAAATCGATAATGCCTTTATTCGACTCACCTCCGAGCAAGCTGTTCTTCTTGACTACATAGGAGAACAATGGTACGCGGCTATTCAGGGCGCTGCTGGCACTGGAAAAACAATGATTGCACAAATGGCGGCGGAGCGTTTTGGCAAAATGGGAAGAAAAGTGCTATTCCTATGTTACAATTCCTTCTTATTTCGGTACTTAAAGTCGGAACACCAAAAAGAAAATGTTGACTACTATAATGTTGACACCTTTGTCGCGGAGTTCTTGCAAATGGAGGCCGGCAGTGTAGAGAATCGTATACTAGCTTATAATAGCATTAATATTGATTCATTTCCTTATGACGATGTTGTAATTGATGAGGCGCAAGATCTAGGAAATGATGAAATCATCTTTTTTAAGGAACTGTGTGAGCTGAAGGATGGTCATTGCTTTGTTTTTTATGATAAGAATCAGGTGGTAATTTATGATAAAATCGACAACCATACATCCGCAAAAGAAGCAGAGCACCAGGTACTCCCTTGGATTGCTCAATCCGAATGTCGGTTGTTGTTGTCAAAAAACTGCAGAAACACCATTGAAATCGCCAAAACAGCCTACAGCGTGATTGACTACAATGTACTGCAAAAAGCAAATGATGTATCCGGTGAGCAACCCACCATTTTGTTTGTGGAAAAAGAGCCGATGAAAAAACTCGCTGATATCATCAATTATTATATGCAGCATGGGTATAAGCCGAATGAAATTACCGTTCTAACAATGAAAACCGAAGATAAGTCTATTACATCAGGCATGAAAAAATGCCACAATATTCAGTTTAAAAGAGATCCAGCCGAGAATGGAGTTTTGATTACAACTGCCAGGAAATTTAAAGGGTTAGAAAACAAGGTAATTATTATCACAGATATCGATGAGATCTGTTTTTCAGATTCGGCAATTAAAAAAGTTTTCTATGTAGCTTGTTCTAGAGCGACTCATCATCTATCCCTATTAATTTGTGGAGGATCGGAGAAGATTGCGAGCATCGCCGCTACGATTCCTGGAACTGGATTTTCAGGCAAGGGGAAGATTGTATTAAAAACCAAGACAAAACCATTAAAGATATGATTTGTCTAGAGTAGCCAGTGGTAGAAACTAGGTATGTGAGTAGCCCCGATGAGTTTCAGATTTTCTCTGTACTCACCGGGGCTTTTTTCGTTTTCTGCGAGATAAGGGATATTTATCGGACAGCGACTATGCTAAAATTGTTTTTGAAAAGCAGGAACAATCGGCGTTTGCTTATGCCGTTAAAAAATAGAGGGCGCTGGCCCTCAGGAAAGGAGACGATAAAAATGCCAATTATGCTGACCAGAAAGGACGGCCCGCCTACGCCGTTACGAAACGCAGAGTACATCCCGTTCTACTACTTCATCCCGAAAAGTATCCTGTCCCGCTGTGGGGCGGAGCTGAACGCCATCCCGAGGAATCCGCAGGAGCTATTTAACAACCGGGCCGCCTGCGAATTCGTGGAGAGCGACCTGTTCCGGCTGCTCATCATTGACGCCACCGCCTTTATGGTTTGGCCATATATGGGCTTCGGCGAGTATATGGAAATTTACTCCGGCTACGACCCGGCGTGGCGGTTCGCCCACTGCCCGGACTACTGGATTCAAGAGCTGACGGATGAAGGCATTCTGGCGTCCGCCGGCGAATTATTCAAAGGTTGCCACTCGGAATTAGGGTATGTGCCGGAATGGTAGATCGACATCTATCTGCGCTACATTGTGCCCAATGTGATGAAAAAGCATCGGATGGACGAGATCATCCAAGTCCCACGGGAGTACCCCTGCTTTTAAGACTTTGATTTTCGTAAAAGCAATCAGAAAACGGACTTTATCCGAAAATGGTACCACACCCGCACCAAGCACCCGATAATCTCTCTGGAGGAATTTCAAGAGGCCTATGCCGACACCCACGGCGGACAGGAATACGTGGAGCCGAACCCGTCGCAGAATGTGGAGGAAACAGTGGTAGCGCAGGCGCTGGTGGATCAGTTCAAGGCCACGCTCAGCGAAAAGGATATGCAGATCCTTGAACTGCGTATGAGCGGCGACACGCTGGAGGAGATTGCCGAAAAGCTGAGCTACAAAAATCACAGCGGCGTGCTCAAGCGCATCCGTAAAATTGGGCGGGCTTACGAGGCCTACACCGGCGTGGATTACGGCTTTGAGAGCAGCAAAATCACCGGGTAACACCTACTAAAAATCGGTAGGTGTTATTTTTATGCCCAAACGGAGGTGGATATTATGAAATGGAGAATATACCCGTCCCAGCGAGGGCGGGTCAACAAACTGGTGCGCCGGCGATGCTGCTGCTATGACCACGGCAACTGCATTCTGCTGGATGACGGAGAGCCGCATCGCTGTGTGCAGATCATCAGCCGGAGCGGCATCTACTGCAACTATTTCCGCCGGGCGGTGTTGCCGTCCGATAGGGAGCTATACGCACAAATCAGAGATCAGAATAAATGAGGAGGATACGGAAATGAAAACGACCCACAACACAAAAATCATCGGCATCGACCACGGGTACGGAAATATGAAAACCGCCAACTGCTGCTTTCCCACCGGTATCACCGCCTATGACCACGAGCCGCTGTTCACGGCGGATATGCCGGTCTGCCGCTGACCTGGACAAGCGGGCAAAAGGCAGATTTTAGAGCATATCTGATGAAGAACGCCGAGGTGGAGTTCTTCCACAAAAAGGCGGACTACCACCTCTATATCGACGATGTGCGTATCTATCCGCAGGGGTATGCCGCTATTGTCGGCCTTGCCACCACACTGAAAGGCGTCAACCTGATTGCCGACATCGGCAACGGCACGATGAACACCCTGTATATGATCAACGGCAAGCCGCAGCAGGGCAAAATGTTCACCGAGAAATTCGGGACTTACCAGTGTACGCTTGCTGTCCGGGAGGCATTTATGCAGAAAACGCAACGGGAAATCAACGATGCCATCATCGACGAGGTGCTGATCACCGGCACGGCAAATATTGCGCCTGCCGACCTGAAAATCATCAAGATTGTCGCCGCCGAGTATGTACGGAACATCTTCCGCAGACTTCGTGAGCACGGCTATGATGAGAATACGATGACCTTGTATGTGACCGGTGGCGGCGGGTGTCTCATTAAAAATTTCAGCAAGGTAAACGCAGACCGTGTAAAATTCGTTGAGGACATCTGCGCCGCCGCAAAGGGATATGAATATCTGGCCGAGATGCAGATGAAGTCTGAGGCGAAGGGATGAGCAAATATCGAATCAATGTGCGGTTTGATTTGGACAAGCCAAAAGAGGCGAAAGTCGCACAGTATTTACAGGTGCTGGATAAATCCCGCAACGCTTTTATGGTAACGGCAATCTTAAACGAAATGCAGCGGCAGACATCCACAAATGGGATTTTGCTGGATGATATTCGGCAGGTTATACGCGAGGAATTGCAGGAGGTGTCGTTTGCTGCGGGACCTCCTGTTTTTGAGCAAGTACAGCCGAAGCTGACCGAGGAGCAGCAAGCCGAAAATGCAAAGAGTGTGCTGGATGACCTTGAAATGTTCGGCTGAGCCAAAACGCCGAGATGTGGCTCAAATCGCAGTATTTGAAGCAGAGCCAGTGCCACTTTGGCTCAAAGACAAGATACACCCCAAGTGGCAAGAAAGCGGTTTTCGGTATTGGGCAGCGCAGAAATATGCTGAAATCCCGGTATCTGACACCCGCTTTTCTTTATGCCCCTGCGGGGTGCGTCCTATGGTATAGCAAGCTGTCTTACGAGCGTTATTCCCGTATGGCAGCAAAGTACGAAAAAGAGCAGGCAGAGCTACTGCAATCCGTCAGCACGAAGGAAAAAGAGCTGGCCGAACTCGAACGGGAGAGCGTGGATATTCGACTTTTGCTGGCAGGACTCAGGGAGTACTCCAGTCTGGAAACACTTACGCCGGAGGTGGTCAATAAGATTATCAAGCGAATCGAGGTTCACAACAGTGAAACGATGAACGGGCATAAGCGGGTGGGCGTTGACATCTACTTTACCGGTGTCGGACTTGTAGATCTTGCAACCATAAAGTAAATGCTTGCTATCGCAGAATCGTCAAGGCCGTGATCTACCATAGAAGGAGAAAAGGCCGCAGCCTCCATAACAGAGGTTGCGACCAATTTCTCATAAGAAAATACATTCTTATGAACGGAAACCCTTGATTTTACTGGGTTTTCCGGCGGAATTTTTGGAGTTCCCGAGGTGATTTGAACACCCGACCTACCGCTTAGGAGTGTAGTAACAAACATTCAGGTAGCAGATGCCTTATCTGATTGTTCTTTGGTGCTATGTCAAATTTCAATTTCGTGTGTGTCCGACAGCTATATGAAATCCCTGCCGACACATAAATTCACCTACACAAACGGTAAGGTCACTAATATTACCGAATACGGTACTGATAGCGCAAAGGGCAGTACCGCAAGTAAAGGCGGTAAAGTAACAGTCGATAATTTAGCCGCAACAGAAGAGGACGGTTACTATCAGTATCTTGGAACAACTTCTCTCAAGGTTGAAAACCCTACGAGCGATGATAATTCCGCATTTTTTACAGGCTTTGCACTGATGATAACTCATTGGGTAACAAGTATATCTATCAGAATATCAAAGTAGGCAGAGCAGGAGTATCGTTTAAAATTAACGGTACAGCAAAGTCAAATTCAGTTCCGCTTTCAAACGAAAACAGAACATTTGGCATTGCACTCAATATTTACTACAATAACAGCAGTACACCTGAATTTCATTATCAGAACTTTAGTGCAAACACAGACGGTTACCAGCAGGTATCACTTTCTGTTACTCCTGAAAAAACAAATGAAGTTGTAAATTATATTGCATTTGCGTTTGTTTACGCTTATAATGAGAATGAAATGACGGTTGATAATGCGGAAGTAAACATTTCACCGTTAATTCAAAGCTCCGAAGATTCTAAGAATGAAACTTCTGAAAAAGAGGCTGTTGACGAAGAAGTCTTATCTGAAAGTATTGATAAGTCAAAGCCGTATATGCAGACAAGCTCTGAATATGACAGCACAGGCAACTATGTAACTTCCGAAACAAATGAGCAGGGAAGTACAACAAAGTATTCTTATGATGCAAACGGCAACAAAACTGCTGTAACAGACGGAAACGGCAATGTAACTAATTATACCTATGATACGAACGGAAATGTATTGTCCATAAAGAACGGTACTTCCGGCAACGAGTATTCTTATACGGGTACAAACTCTGTATCAAAAATTACTCATAACGGTTTTAGCTATTCATTTAATTATGATGTTTTCTATAACCTTCTTTCAACTAAAATAGGCAATGTTGCAATTACAAGCAATACCTATGACAGTAACGGCAATCTCGCAAAAACAACCTACGCAAACGGCGATTATTTTGAATACACCTACGATGATTACGGTAATATTTCTTTAATCACAGGCGAAACAGGCAAAATTGCCGAGATGATTTACAACAAGCAAGGTCTTGTTACAAAGGCGGTTGACTATTCAAGCGGCGAAACCTCATATTACTACTACACATTTGACGGTTCGCTTGAAAGCGAATATCGCACATCATCTGACGGCAGTCTTACTCATTATATTGTTACCGATTCAGACGGCAATACGGTTGAAAAGACATCTGTAAACGGTCAGACAAAGACTATTACATCAGGCACAGATAAAGACGGAAAGTCATTTGTCAGCAATGACGGTGTAACTAACGAAACATCAACTGATGATTTCGGCAGAACTACACAGGTCAGAACTGTCCGTAGTGACGGCAAGCTCGTATTTAATACAGACTATGAGTATGCAAACGGCAAGGCTGAAAATTCAACAACTAATCTTGTCAGCAAGTACAGTCAGTCATACGGCAGTGACAGCGTTTTGTCATACGATTATTCTTATGATGCAAACGGCAATATTACCGAGATTAAGCAAAACGGTAAGCTTACAAACAAGTATGTTTATGACAGCCTTAACGAGCTTAAAGAAGAATATGATTATGTAAATAAATTTTACATTAACTATTCTTATGACGGAGCAGGAAATCTGCAAAATAAATATGAACAGGTTCTTGATCCAAACTACGGTTATCCGACAGGAACACAGCATGGTAATACATACGAGTACACCGATACAAGCTGGAAGGATAAGCTGACAAAGGTTAACGGCAGTAATATTTCATACGATGCAAACGGCAACCCTCTGACATACCGTGACGGAATGACATTTGAGTGGGAAAACGGAAGAATTCTTAAAAAGATCAGCACTTCCGACAAATCCGTTCAAATGAGCTATGACTCAAACGGAATGAGAACGCAGAAAACCGTTGACGGAGTTAAGACCAACTATTACTACGACAGCAACAAAAATTTAATTGCTCTTGTAAAGGGTAATGACACTCTGCTGTTCTACTATGACAGTGACGGAAGTGCAACCTCATTCTCATATAACGGTACAATGTACTTTTATGTGAAGAACTTGCAGGGTGATGTAATCAGAATTATTGACCTCGCAGGTACAGAAGTTGCAAGCTATGTTTATGACGCTTGGGGTAACATAAAAGATACCAAAGGCGAGCCGACAATTCGAGAAATAAACCCGATTCGCTACCGTGGCTATGTTTATGATACCGAAACTTCACTCTATTATCTCCAAAGTCGCTACTACGATCCATTCACAGGCAGATTTTTGAATGCGGACATTTTTTATGATACTAACACAGAAACTCCGTTGAGCACAAATATGTTTGCTTATGGTGAGAATAATCCTGCTAATAGCATAGACCCTTATGGGACTCTTACGATCACAATAAGAAGATGGATGATTGCTGGACCCATTGATGCGTTATTGATGGCTATACCCGGAATTGGTGCTGTATTTGCACCCGTAAAAGCCATAGCAAAATCTACTGGAAAAAAACTGTTAAAATCAAAATTAAAAACTCCAATAACTAAATTTATAAAATTCATAGCTAAGAGTGCTAAAAAAATGATGTCACTACTTAAAAATGTAATAAGAAAGATACCTCATTTTGGCAAAAAGATTCTATCAAAAATTAAACTCAAAAAATTTGAAAATATGATAGCAGGAGCGACGAACTCAGCGATAGTAAATAAATTCTTAAATTTTATAATTGAAGATGTCGATATAGTGTTATCAGTCGGCGGAGCAATTTCCGGCATTCTAGATTATATATTTGATAAAAGTATAAATAATGTTATATGGGAATTTAAATTATGGTGATAAAAATATCATGTAAATACATAAAAGATAATGCTTTTGATATTACAGTTGGGCAGGAGACACACACAATTACCCACGAAAACAATCAGGCTGTTTTTAAGTTGAGCGAATCAAAAAATTACAATATTGAAATTTGCAAAAAGTCTTGCAAAAGCAATCATTCTTTCAGTAATATTTTGATTTTCTTTTTCACTATGATATTGCAAGGCATTTTCAATATTCTATTGATGAACACCGATTCAAAGTGGTATAATAAATTAAGTCCTTATATTATTAAAACTAACTTTAATGTTTTCATAGATAAAGATACCGATTTAGAATTTATTTACAACGAAGGATATTTTTATTATGACAGAAAAACTAAAAAGTTGCCCACGATAAGTTGGATAGATTGCGATAATATAGTTCTTGTTAAAACGGAATATACCATAGATAAGGTCAATTTGACCAATGCATATTGTAAATATGTTAAGAAGTTTATTTCTTGTGCATCAGTTTGTGAGCTGATATTCTTATTGCTAATACTACTTGCTGTTTCTTACAATAATTTTACAGCAGCTATCATTTGCTGTATACTTTTTGTTTTGGTAATAACTATTCAAATTATTGTTTTTAAAAAAGAGTTTATGAGATTAAAGAAAATAGGTGATGTGCTTTAATTTTAACCCCAAAATACTTTATGTATTCCTGTGTTTCTGTATCTTAGTGTAGCTTTTTGTTATTTTCTATTTTAACTTGCTATGTAAAGAAATATTGGCTCATATGACGGGAGCAGAACAACGCAGGTTAGAACTGTTCGTAGTGACGGTGTTCTTGTATTTAGTACCGATTATGATTATGCAGACGGTAAGGCTGAAAATTCAACAACTAATCTTATCAGCAAGTTCAGCCAGTCATATGGCGGTGACAGCGTTTTATCTTGTGATTATTCTAATGGCAGTATTGCTGAGATTAGACAGAACGGCGAACTCAAACTTATAAATAAATATTCTTATGACAGCCTCCTATGATAATTTCTTTATTATCATAGGGGGTGATTTTTTTTATTGTACATTTTGGGAGATTAGTTAAATGAATTTATCTGACAGCGAATGCATAAAATAGCGATAAAATAGTTTGACTAATATATTATATTGTGTTAAAATTATGCGAAAAGGAGGGTGACAGCTCTATGGAACAATATATGCCGATAGTGTGGATAGGCTTTGCAATATTCATGTTGCTTTGCGAAGGCTTTACAACGCAGCTTGTGTCAATATGGTTCGTTCTCGGCTCGGTTTGTGCCGCAGTAACTACTATATTCACAAGCGACATAACAATCCAGTCGGCGGTGTTCCTTGTTGTGTCACTTGTATCGCTGATTGTGACACGACCGCTTGTAAAACGCTTTAAAAGGCGTAACAAAACAACGGGAACAAACGCAGACCGCCACATCGGTCAAGTCGGTTTTATGCTCACAGATTTAACCGATATTGACGAAATAGCACAGGCAAAGGTCGGTGCGGAAACTTGGACGGTAAAGTCCGACAAAGCACCGCTTTTAAAAGGAACAAAAGTTAAGGTTCTCGCAATTGAGGGCGTAAAGCTTATAGTAGAACCAGTAACAGAATGAGAGGTAAATAATGTTAGGACTTATTATTTTAGGTATCATCCTTTTAATCCTGCTTATAGTAATCGTAAGCAATGTCAAGGTAGTACCGCAAGCACACGCATATGTAATCGAAAGACTCGGAACATATCATGTAACATGGTCAACAGGCTTGCATGTAAAAATTCCGTTCATCGACAAAATCTCAAAGAAAGTTTCATTAAAAGAGCAAGTGATCGACTTCCCTCCACAGCATGAAGTGAATAAAACGATACCTTCTTCTAAATCTTAAAAAGCAAGAGTATATCGAGGAATTGAGAATAATCAATAACAGTTACTTATTTAATATTTTAAACATCTGAGCCATTGGGCTCTTTTTTTATGCCTAAAATTCCTGTAATCTTATTTTTCTCGTGTTACAATAATGGGTGACAAAAACGGTGGATTTCGCAAGTTTCTTAATATTTCCGACCTTCAGATCATCTATATCACGAATGTCGGCGCAGGACAGGTGCTTCTCAAGGTCGGCAGTTCTCTTGTGCCGTTTGTCGACAAGTTCCCCGCAATACCGAGCTTTACAAGCCGATGACGACTAAGTTTGGAGAGGTATAAAATGCAGAAATTGCGGTGTTCGTGTCGTATCGTGAGAGGTTAGCAAAAATAATCGTGTTGATTAGTGTGAAAATTAAAGGAAATATCATTGATTATTACATGAACATCTGCTATACTATGGTCAGTACCTTTAAGGAGGACTGCTTATGTATAGAAAGATTATGGGCTTCTTGGAAGCGTGGAAAGATAGCGTTCACCGCAAGCCCCTTATTTTACAGGGTGCGAGACAGGTCGGAAAGACCTATTCCATTCTGGAGTTCGGGCGTACTCACTATGAAAATGTGGCATACTTCAACTTTGAAACCAATCCAAAGCTGAATGAAACCTTTGAGGAAAACATCAGCCCCGATTATCTGATACCTATTTTGTCCCATATCGCAGGACAGACCATCGTAACGGAAAAAACTCTGATAGTCTTTGACGAGGTGCAGCTCTGCGAAAGGGCGTTGACTTCGCTCAAATATTTTTGCGAGAACGCTCCGGATTATCACATCATCGTCGCAGGCAGCTTGCTCGGTGTTGCGGTCAACAGAGCAAAATTCTCTTTTCCCGTAGGAAAGGTCGATATGAAAACGCTTTATCCTATGGATATGGAGGAATTTATGTTGGCGCTCGGTGAGGACGATTTGGTAGAGCAGATTAAAAAATGCTTCCAAACCGATACGCCGTTGCCGTCTGCTTTGCACGATGCCGCAATGCAGCTTTACCGTCAGTATCTTGTGGTCGGCGGTATGCCGGAGTGCGTGATGCAATTTGCTGAAACAAAGGATTATATCCTTGTCCGCCATACGCAGGATACGATACTTGCAAGCTATCTCAATGATATGAGCAAGTATAACAACTTGAATGAAATCAAGAAAACCAGACTTGCCTACGATAACATTACCGTTCAGCTCTCAAAGAAGAATACCCGTTTCCAATATAAGCTGATTAAGAAAGGCGGACGGGCTTCTGAGTTTGAAAATGCGATTGAATGGCTCTGCCTGTCCGGTATCGTGTCACAGGTCTACAAGGTGGAGCAAATCAAAAAGCCGCTTGAAAACTACCGTGATATTGATGCGTTCAAGATTTATGTGTCCGACTTAGGATTGCTTTGTGCCAAGAAAGATTTAGCCGCCAATGACATTCTCTATATGGTCGAGGAAATCAACGACTTCAAGGGCGGTATGGCGGAAAACTATGTCAATGTGCAGCTCTCCATTAACGGCTACCACACCTATTATTGGGAGTCCGAGCGTGGAGCTGAAATTGATTTTATCATTCAGCGTGACGGTCAGCTTATTCCTATTGAGGTCAAGTCTGCCGACAATACCAGAGCAAAGAGCTTGAAGGTCTATATGGACACCTACAAGCCCGCTTATGCAATCAAGCTCTCTGCCAAAAACTTCGGCTTTGAGGATAACAAAAAAATTGTTCCTCTCTATGCCGCATTTTGTATCTGAAATTAATATTACAACAGTAACGCTCACAGAAAATGTGGGCGTTATTTTTTTCTAGTCTTTTTTATGCCTAAAATCTCTGTGAACTTAGAAAAAGGTGGTAAGAGCAGTTTGTTGTTTAAAATAAAAATGCTATGACTGGTTGTTAGAGGGTAAATTAGAATTTATTCCGATTACGGAGGTAAAGGTTTTTGTATCATTATCATATTTCATTTCTAAATTCCCATTATATTTTGCAACTACTCTCTTAATGCTTCTTGTACCTATTCCGTGCATTCCGGGGGTGTTTTTTGATGAAACTAAAATATTGTTTATATATTTAGGTTTTCTATCACACGAATTTGAAATTTTTATGATTACAAAGTTTGAATTTCTTTTGCATCTTAATTCTTTTAATAAAATATCTTCTTTTTTCCGAAGTGCATTGCTTATTCCTGTTGTAGTTCCGATTGCATCTCTGATTTGCGTGTGACAATTAGTTTTTGATGATTACGGTGCAATCAACGGATTACTTAATTCATTTGGACTTAACTAAGAATAACGAGCAGAGGAGGTGAAATCATGAAAAAATAAATATTAATGAATGTTTAAATGAACTTAATATTGTTGAATCATCAGAAGAAACTATGAAAAAAATAAATGGTGGTTGTACAATTACAGTTGGTTGTTGCTTAAAAGATGGTTCATATGTTACTTTCAATTATTAATGAAGTGAATTTAACTCAGTGCATATTAATTTCGCTACTTATCCGTATGAATTAACAAGTAGAGCGTTATTGTTTATTTAAATAATAAAAATTCAGATAGACTACAGATTAATAATTTAGAATTATGTTAAGATATATAATCACAAGGTGAATCATTATGAAAAATAAAATTGCGATAATTTTAACATTACAATTTATTATTACTGTGTTTGCTTTCAGCGGATGTGGTGAAAGCACAGCTTCAAGCAATTCCTCAAAGCTTACATATTGTGCATACTATGAGGATGCTATTTGCGATATTATTAAAAGGTACAATAAATATTGTACAAAGCATTACGATGAGTCCTATCAAATTGAAATCGTGGAATTTGAATCTCAGGAAGAAATGAAATTAAAAATGTCAACAGAAATTATGGCAGGTGAAGGACCTGATATTTTTTCTTTGAGTCAAAAGCTTCCATTTGAGAAATTAACAGATAGCAAAACTATTGCAGATGTAAACGAGCTTATAAGTGAATTTAGTTATGATATAGGAATAGATAACTGCGATTCAAAAATTATGGATGCAGGAGTGATTGACGGTAAAAGATATTTTATACCTTTGTTCTATTCACCTGATGTTTTTATAACTACAGAGGAAACACTTAATAAGTACAATTTAACATCATCTGAATTTTCTTTTAAAGCATTATCTGAGAAACTTTCAAAAAATAAAAAAGAATATTCTCTTTTTGGAAGTGCCGATGATAATATTGCCTTTTTTTATTCGTTTTTAGATCAATATATAGATTTTAACAGCGGAAATACAGAATTTAACAGCGATAAGTTTTCGGAAGATTTGGATTCTATCTATAGCTTGATTAAGAATGACACTACCGACGAAAATGTTAATTATTTTTTATATGAAAATATAAATAATGGTGCTTCTCTTTTATATAAGGAAATGCCTGCTTTTAGTGGTATAGTAAGGACATATTCGTGTTTAAAATATTTAGGATCAACTCCTGTGTTTGTAAATAATTACAATATGGATGATGATTCAATTTCTGCCTCTACAGATGTTGGTATTGCCGTTAATGATAATTGTAAAAATAAAGAAAAATTACTGCCTTTCATTAAGTACTGTTTGTCCTGTGATGTGCAAAAAAATATGAGTGAAGAATGTATGTATTTGCCTGTAAACAGCGATGCTATGGAAAAATGCATTGATTCAATAGATGAAGCAATAGATTTTGGAGATTTAATTGTTAGTGATAAAGAAAAAGCTATTGTTGAAACTGCTCAAAGTGCGGCGATAAGAGATTATAAATATATTATAAACAACATAACAAAATGTAATTTATATGGGTTTAATTATTTATCGGATACTTATTTTAATTCTTCGGTAATCAGTGATATAGTTGATAAATATTTAAACGGGGATATTTCAAATGAAAAGTTTATTCGTCAACTTACAGCAGCAACTGAGATTTATTTGAAGGAATAGATTATGTTAAAATTTTATTATATGTAATAGAAAACTTACAGAAATTTTCTTGTGTATGAGAGATATAAGAGGGTAGTATGAAAAGAAATAAATGGAGGATGTTCGCGCATTACCATTGGTCGTTGCCTTAAAAATGGTACATATTATGTTGCATCAGTTTCAGGTAAATGTTCAAGTTATTCAAAGCATTTAAGCAAAGCTTACTCATCAGCTAAAAACTCAAAAATGTCAAATGGTCAGTACTATGATTGGCCTGATGGAAGTATACACGGATAAGGATAAAATATAATTATGTTCACACGCTTTTTATTTAAAACACATGAATCTATTAAAGTCATACTAGCTATACTTTTAAGTGTTATAATAATTACTTCATTTTCAAGTTGTGCAATAAAAAATAACAGCGAACAAAATCATCTTGTTTATTACACATTAAATGATGAAGACTCTCTTTCTTGGATTATAGAAAAATACAATAAATACTGCATAAACAGTAATAATCCGTCTTTCCAAGTTGAGATAGTTAAATTTGATTCTGAACAAGAAATGTCAACGCAGATATCAACTGAAATTATGGCAGGAAGTGGACCTGATATTATTTCACTTAGTCAAAAATTGCCTTTTGAAAAATTAATTGAAAGCTGTTCATTAATGAATATTTATGATTTGTTAAAAGATGATAATTCTTCAAATGCAATAAATCTTAATGATTATAACGTTAACATACTCAACGCAGGAGTTTATGATAACGGTTTATATATTGTACCGCTGTTTTATGGAGTTGATGTATTGGTATCTACAGAAGAAAGATTGAAAAATTTCGATATCAAAGAAAATAACGGCTTTTCTTTGACATACAGTAATTTTTCAGATGTATTTGAAAATTATTTTTTAAATGATGAAGGCTATTCATTTGTATCTAATGAGTTGTCGGATTTTTTGTGGTTTGATTATCCAATGCAACTCTTTTGCAGATTTTTAAACAGCTATGTTGATTTTGAAAATAAAGCTGTGTATTTTGATACCGATGAATTTAAAGATAATTTAGATGTAATGATGCAGATGTTGACGATTTCTCAAAAAAACAATACAAATGAATTGTTTGACGGATTGTATATAAATCGGTCATTTCCGTTGATGGCAGGAAATTATTCTTATTATCAATCTATAAATGAAACACCTGTAGTCTTTCGTGGATTGACAAAAAACAAAGATGTTAATTCCGCACACATACAGGCTGGATATGCAATTAATAATAATACACAACTAAAGGAGCAAGCACTTGCGTTTATAAAATATACTCTTAGTGATGAAATTCAAGAAATTGGTGCAACAGCATCAGGAAGTTTGAGTTTTCCTGTGAATATATCTGTTTACGATAATGCTAAGCTTGTTGCCGGCTCAAGAACGGATGATAACAATAAAATTATCGGGATTGACAACGATTTTATGAAAGCATACATTGACATTGCCGATAATGTAAACGCTTGCACCTTGTATCGAGATGTGTCACATTCATATTATAATGACAATGTTATCGGTGACATTGTTGATGATTATATAAATAAAGGTATATCAAAAGATAAATTTATTCGTCAGCTCTCGGCTGCTACGGAAATTTATTTGACTGAGTAGGAATAAATTATGAGAAAATCTAAATTAACAAGAAAACAAAAAGAACATATAGCAGCATACCTGTTTATATTACCGTCTTTTTTAGGCATAGCGGTTTTTTATATTGTGCCGTACATAATTTGTTTTACCAAAAGCCTGTATGTCGGCGATACTTTTGTGGGCATAGAAAATTACATACAGCTTTTTCAAAACAACACATTTTTGCTTGCACTTAAAAACACGGGCATATTTACAGTTACGGCGATACCGTTGTTAATGGTGATTTCGTTTTTGATAGCGTTGTTTCTTAATTCTTTTAATAAAATATCTTCCTTTTTCAGAAGTGCATTGCTTATTCCTGTTGTAGTTCCGATTGCATCTCTGATTTGCGTGTGGCAATTAGTTTTTGATGATTACGGTGCAATCAACGGATTACTTAATTCATTTGGATTTAATACTGTTGAATTTTTTAATTCGGAATGGTCTATGGTGATGATCGTTTTTATTTATGTGTGGAAGTACTGCGGATTTTGTGTGATTCTTTTTACGGCAGGCATTGCCAATGTTTCGCAATCTCTCTACGAAAGCGCAAGGCTTGACGGTGCAAAAGCTCATCAGCTTGTGACTAAAATTACTATACCTATGATTGCGCCAACTACATTTTTTGTTTTTCTGATGGAGCTTATTTATTCATTTAAAATTTTCCGTGAGGTATTTGCTTTGTTTGGCGATTATCCAAACACCAATGTGTATTTTTTGCAGAATTTCATCAACAACAATTATTACAATCTCAACTATCCAAGATTGTCGGCGGCATCAATTGTCTTATCGCTGTTTATAATTATTGTGCTGTTTATTTTCTTCTGCTTTGAAAGGAAACACAGCTATTCTTGAGAGGTTTGTTATGAAAGATACGGTTATGAAAATACTAAAATATATTTTGTTGATTGCTGTAACTGTGCTGTTTTTGTTTCCTGTCATTTATATGCTTGCTTGTTCATTTATGACAGGTTCACAGGTAAGCGAGATGCTCAATTTTTCTGACGGAAAATATAAAGAACTCAATATGATTCCGAATATGGCAACTTTGGAGCAGTTTTATCAGACTCTTTTCAGGAAACCCGAATATTTGTTGAAGTTCTGGAATTCGGTTGTTTGTACTTTCCCGACAGTAATCGGTCAGGTTGCAGTATCATCATTGGCGGCTTTTGCTTTTGCAAAATTGAAATTACCGTTCAGGGACAAGCTGTTTTTTATATATATAATTTTGCTCATTTTGCCGTTGCAGGTAACTCTTGTGCCTGATTATATGATTCTTGAAAATATGAATTTGCTGAATAATTTTCTTGCGGTAATTTTACCCGGAACTTTTTCTGCATTCGGAATTTGTCTTTTGAGGCAAAGTATAAAATACATTCCCGATTCCGCAATTGAGGTGGCAAGAGTTGACGGTGCGTCATATTTGAAAATATTTACTAATATTATTCTTCCGCAGATTAAGGGCGGACTCATAACACTTGCGTTGCTCTGCTTTATTGATAATTGGAATGTAGTTGAACAACCGCTGATTTATTTTGATAATGAGGGTATGTATCCGCTTTCCGTAACGCTTACTGATGTTGGTAGTTCGGATTACGGCATAATATTTGCCTGCGGAGTTATATTTATGATTCCTGCATTGCTTATTTATCTTTACGGACACAGGGATATTGATTCGCCGTTTGTCGGAACTGATAAAGGATAGGAGAGAGGCTTTTATGAAAAAAGATAAGCTAAAGAGCGTAGTGTTGAAATTTTCAATTGTATTTTTTATTGTGATTGCATTACTTACATATTTTTCAAAAACAATCAATAATATGCTTCTTCCAAAGGTCAAAGTGGTTTCGGTTCAAACAGGTGTAATTGACGATACCGCAGTTTCAAATGATATGAAAACACATTATCTTTTGCCTGTTTCATCGGTGGATGGGGCAGGCAATACGGGAATAGTATTTGTTATAAATAAAACCGAAAACGGTGATGCAACAGTTGAAGAGGTTTCGGTGGATATATGTAACAGTGACGAGCTGTATTGCGAGGTGACATCGGACTCACTTTTTGGCGACAGTCAAGTTGTATATAAAACAACCAAGAGTATAGAAAACGGTTCAAGTGTTTATATTGAGGAGGAAACAGTGTGAGCAAAAGAAAAATTGTTTCGTTTCTGTTACTGCTGTTGCTGACTGTGAGCGTTTTTATTGCGAATATTATAATTATTGAAAATGCAAAAGGGCAATTACCTGATGTTACTCAATTAACTTATGATAAAAATTCCGAAACTGCTCCAAAAACGGTTTCTGAACTTAAAAAGCTGTTTGAACGGATTACTGACAAAGGCATAGCTTTTTGTTCCGAGGGTAAAGAAACAAAAGTTAAGGAAGAAACCGTAACTACGGTACTTGTGAATGAAAACTGGTTTTCGGATTATAAGACCGAAATTAACGGCGAAAATATTTCGTCCAAAAACATAGATAACAGAGATAAGGTTGCAATAATCGGAAGTTCTCTTGCTCTCAAACTGTTTTTTACAACAGATGCAGTCGGTAAAAAGATTTGCATTGACGGAAATCAATATACAATTTGCGGTGTGATATGCGAAAACGAAAGTTTAATAAATAAGTTTTCTGCTGATGACAAACAGAGAGTGTATGTTCCATATACAACATCCGAAAATTATGGTGACAGAACGGTTGATATGATTGTTTACGATAACTCGGTATATACGGGAGCAATTGTTGAGCAAATGGATTTGCCGCAGTATTATTCGGTTAATCTGAATGAGAAAAATCAAACGCTCTCGTCATTTGAACATATTTTATACCTTGCAATATTTATCGGATTTAGCATTATTGCATTGAAGTTGTGGTATAGGTTCAGTAGAAAATTTTTTGAGGAGATAAAAGAAAATCTCAAATTAAACTACTTTCTGAAATCGCTAAAAAATATTCCGCTAAAATATGTTGCACTTGTGCTTGTTTTTGCAGGAATACCTGCCGTGCTTTTGATTGTGTTTAATATTTGTGATTTCAGCATTTTTATCCCCTCAAAATATATACCGAATGATAACATTTTCGACATTTCAAATTACCTGAATGTGCTTGTCGATAATGCACAAACACTAAACTCACAAAGCCTAACAGGAAATCCAATGCTTGTAAATCTGTTCTCTAGAACATTTACAGCGTCACTGTGGCTGACAATAATATTTTTGATTAGTATTATAACCGTGCTTTTAAATTTGACAGAATTAAAGCTTCATAAATATAAAAACACCGACAAGCAGTAACTAAACTTTAAACCGAACTCAGACCTTTGAAGAATACAAAGGATTTCTTTAAAAAGATTATTATCAGCAAAACTTCAATGAAGTCTTGGACGGACGAGGACGGAATACTTCATCTCGGACTTTATGAGTTCTTGCTGAATGTAAATTCCCTCGAATTGTAAACTAAATAGGTTCAATGTCAATAGTTGCGGAAAGCCGAAAAATAAGAATGTATGAAATTTATAAGCAACAAAAATTGTAAAAGAGCAAGTGATACACAACTAAGAACAAGGCACAGCTTACGGAAAAATCCGTTCAGCTGTGCTTTTTATTGTGTTTGTGAAGTTGTAATGCTGTTTTTATTACGGCTTTGTCAAGAAAAGTGTGTAAGTTTTTTAAAATCATAAAAAATTCGCAAATTGCAATAGGAAGTTTAAACAAATCTTTTAATACCATGATAATTGAACTTGAAATTTGTAAGTTGCCACAATTAGGAGTGTAGTAACAAACATTCAGGTAGCATATGTCTTATCTGATTGCTCTTTGGTGCTATGTCAAATTTCAATTTCAGATTATAAAAATATTATAACCTTTTTTTGCAAAGAAACTCAATAAAATTGGCACAAATGTTATATTAAAAGGCTTTTTAAATTGACTTTTATTTTAAAATATGATAGTATGTTAGTATGTAAACTTACATACTAACATGCTATCATAGAAACGGTGGTGATTACTTGATTGTTGATGATTCTATGAAATTCTGTAATTTGCTTGCACAAATGATAAAAGAGGCAAATTTATCAAATGCCAAGTTTTACACTGCACTTGGCATAAAGAAACCTTATTTTTATGATATTTTAAGCGGTAAAGTTAATCCACCTCCTCCCGATAGACAAATTGCAATGCTTCGGTTATTGAAACCAAAGCCTGAAGAAATAGCGTTGTTTTTTGATTTGGCTGCACAAGAGCGAAATGAAGTGCCCGCTGATATCGCAAAAACCTTAGAAAATAAAGATTTGTGCAGAAAATTGAGAAATGGTATAGATTACGAAAAACTATTAAAGAACGGAGAATACAAAAATGAGCGATAATAAAAGAGAACAAGAGAGAACAGAACTTTACCGTACAATATGGGCGCTTGCAAATGAACTTAGAGGAAGTGTAGATGGTTGGGATTTTAAACAATATGTTTTAGGTATGCTGTTCTATAGATATATATCTGAAAACCTTACAACTTATCTCAATAAAGGTGAATGGGAAGCAGGAAATACTGATTTTGATTATGCGAAAATCAGTGATGATGAAGCTTTAAGAGTTAAAGATGATATGGTGCAAGAAAAAGGCTTCTTTATTTTACCCAGCGAATTGTTTGGAAATTTATTAAACAGAATAAAAAAAGCTGATAAAGACGCAAAAGATCAAGCGGAAAAAGACGGCAAAGAAGTAGAAACTGCTGATTTGGATGAGAATTTAAACGAAATATTGCAAACGAACTTTAAAAACATTGAAGCGTCTGCTATAGGTAGTCCAAGCGAAGAAAACTTCAAAGGTTTGTTTGACGATATAGATGTGAACAGCAATAAGCTCGGACCAACAGTTATTAAGAGAAACAAAAGACTTAAAAGATTAATTACTGTTATCGGGGATATGGATCTTGGTAATTATCAAGATAATTCCATTGACGCTTTTGGGGACACCTATGAATACTTAATGGGAATGTATGCTTCTAATGCCGGCAAAAGCGGTGGTGAATTTTTTACCCCACAAGAGGTATCTGAACTTCTGACAAAAATTTCACTTCTTGATAATAATGGTAAAATGAAAACAGAAGTAAACAAAGTATACGACCCTGCTGTGGGAAGTGGCTCATTACTTTTGAAGTTTGCAAAAATTCTCGGTAAAGATAATGTTCGCAATGGATTCTTTGGACAGGAAATCAACATTACGACTTATAACCTTTGCCGTATCAATATGTTTTTACACGATATAGGTTACGATAAATTCAGCATTGAACACGGCGATACTTTGACTGATCCTAAGCATTGGGATGAAGAACCGTTTGAAGCCATCGTTTCAAATCCGCCGTACTCGATTAAGTGGGAAGGCTCTGACAATGGAACACTGATAAACGATCCTCGTTTTTCTCCTGCCGGTGTACTGGCTCCTAAATCAAAAGCGGACTTTGCTTTTATTATGCATTGTCTTAGCTGGCTTGCTACAGACGGAACGGCGGCTATTGTTTGTTTTCCCGGCATTATGTATCGTGGCGGCGCAGAACAGAAAATCAGAAAATACTTGATTGATAATAATTTTATTGAATGTATCATTCAACTACCAGATAATCTTTTTTACGGAACAAGCATTGCAACTTGCATTATGGTTCTCAAAAAATCAAAAGTTGACAGCCAAACTTTATTTATTGATGCTTCAAAAGAATTTGTTAAGTCTACCAACAGCAATAAATTGGGGGATGGAACATCAAGTAATGAGCCTAATAACATTCAGAATATATTAAACGCATATATCAACAGAAAGACTGAAAAGTATTTTACTGCTCTTGTTAAACAGGAAGATATTGAAAATGCGGATTACAATCTATCTGTATCAACTTATGTAGAAAGTGAGGATACAAGAGAAGTTATTGATATAGCTGTCCTCAATGAGCAAATATCTGAAATTGTTCAGCGTGAAAACACATTGCGTGCCAAAATTGATGCGATTATAGCTGAAATTGAGGAGGCGTAATGTATGAGATTATCAGATGTGTTATCAAAACCGATAACAACAGATTATGTACAAATAGAAGGCTTTTTGGGCAGTAGAAAGCTTAAAACCGGAAATTCTAAAAAAATTGCGGTCGGTAAAGTTGCATTAAATTATTATTGTAATAATTGCGGCGATCAGCGCACATTTTATTCCGGGAAAGACTTGTTCTGCATTGGTGTAAACGAAAAGACTGTCAGCATTGACTGTGTTCTTGAATGCCCTCGTTGCGGGGCTTCTGTGCAAATGTGGTTCTTGCTTGAGTGCAGAGAGAAAGATAATATACATAGTCAATATCCTTATGTGCGTATTGTAAAAAGAAGCGAAAAATTTTCTGAAGCAGTTTCGCTAAATACTGAAACTTACGGTGATTTTACAAACGCTTTAGAAAAAGCCAGAAAGGCTGCCAGAGAAGGATTCGGAGCAGGGTCTATTGTTTATTTAAGAAAGGTTTTTGAAAGAATTATTATCCAAACAGCAGAGGCAGCAAATCCTCCCATTGAAACAAGGAAAGCAAATGGTAATCTTAAACCATTTAGTCAGATTCTTACACTGGTAAAAGATCAGTGTAATATCATTCCTTTGGAATTTGCTGAAGATGGCTATAAACTATTTGGTGAGCTTAGTGATGTGGTTCATGGAGATTATGATGAAGATGAGGCATTACAAAAATTTGATGCTTTTTATAGACTAGTTACAGGTGTACTGGAAAAAATAAAAACTAACAGAGAACTAATGGATGCGATAGGCACCTTGGGCTGGCATACCGGAGGTGAAGTAAATGAGTAAATTAGAACAACTTATCAATGAACTTTGCCCAGAGGGTGTAGAATATCGAAGACTTGAAAATTGCTGTGAAATCTTGGATAACAAAAGAAAACCTGTAACAAAATCCGCAAGAGAAGCAGGTAAATATCCGTATTACGGAGCAAATGGCATTCAAGATTATATATCTAATTATATATTTGATGGTACTTTTGTTCTTGTCGGCGAGGATGGTAGCGTTGTAACCGAAATAGGAACCCCAATTGTTACTTGGGCTACAGGAAAAATATGGGTGAACAATCATGCTCATATTATTTCAGAGATAAATGGTGTTTTGCTGCGTTACTTATTTCATTATCTACAAACTGTACCTGTAAAACACTTGATTCACGGCAATATTCCAAAATTAACAGGCGGTGATTTTAGAGCATTAAAAATCGCTGTTCCACCTTTACCGGTACAAGAAGAAATCGTTCGTATATTGGATAAATTTACGGAACTCACTGCGGAACTCACTGCGGAACTCACTGCGAGAAAACAGCAGTATGAGTATTATAGAGATAGACTTTTCGCTAATTATAAATCAGCACCTAAGAAAAAACTCATTGAAGTTGCGGATATTTCCCGTGGAATTAGAGTAGTTAAAAAGCAACTTATTTCAAATGGAAACTATCCTGTTTACCAAAACAGTCTTGCACCTATGGGATATTATGACAAATATAATTGTAATGGAAATACAACATATGTTATTAGTGCAGGCGCAGCAGGTGAAATAGGTTATTGCGAAACTAATTTTTGGGCTGCAGACGATTGTTTGTTTTTTTCTAATCTTAGAGAAATTAACAATAAATACATTTACTACTTTTTACTTACAAAACAAGACTTTATCTATTCTAATGTAAGAAAAGCAAGTATTCCTCGTTTGTCTAGAACTGTAATAGAAAATTTACAGATACCAATAATATCAATCGACGAACAAGAGCAAGTTGTAAATTTGCTAAATCGTTTCGATAAGCTTTGCAATGATATCAGTGATGGATTACCTGCCGAAATTGAAGCAAGACAAAAGCAATATGAATATTACAGAGATAAGCTCTTAACTTTTAAGAAAAAGGAGGCAACGGAAAATGAATAACTTTGAAATTGTGGCAAGCTCTACTGAAAGTACGGTTGTCGCTAAATACACGCCCGAAAAAAGAAAAAGCACCGACTATCAAAGCGAAGCGGAACTTGAAAAAGATTTTATAAAACGCCTTGTCAGTCAGGGCTACGAATACATTACTATAAAAAGCGAACAGGATTTAATTGACAACCTCCGTACTCAGCTTGAAAAACTTAATAACTATACCTTTTTCGATAAAGAATGGAACGACTTTTACAGCAGTGTTATTTCCAATGGAAATGATGGTATTGTTGAGAAAACACGCAAAATACAGGAAGATTACCTGCAAAACCTTACCCTTGATAACGGTTATGTGAAAAATATCAAGCTGATAGATAAAACCAACATTCATAACAATCATTTGCAGATAATAAATCAGTACGAAGAAAATGAGGGTGAACGTAAAACCCGTTATGATGTAACGATTTTGGTAAACGGATTGCCGTTAGTGCATATTGAGCTTAAAAAGCGAGGGAATGCAATTCGAGAAGCATTTAATCAACTCAATAGATACCAGCGTGACAGCTTTTGGGCAGGCAGCGGATTGTATCAGTATGTACAGCTGTTTGTAATCTCCAATGGTACGCATACAAAGTATTACTCTAACACAACAAGATTTCAGCACATCAAAGATAATGCAGAGAAAAACGCAGCAAAAAAGAAAAAGACTTCTAATAGCTTTGAATTCACAAGTTATTGGGCGGATGAAAAAAACCGTACCATCCCGGACCTTGTGGACTTTACAAAAACCTTTTTTGCAAAACATACGCTGCTTAATATTTTGACTCATTACTGTGTATTTACCTCAGAGGATTTATTATTGGTAATGCGTCCTTATCAAATTGCGGCAACTGAAAAAATCCTAAACCGCATTATCGTTTCTACCAATCTCAAAAAAACCGGCAGAAAAGAGGCGGGCGGTTACATTTGGCATACCACCGGAAGCGGAAAGACTTTAACAAGTTTTAAAACTGCACAGCTTGCTCAAGGATTGAATTTCATTGATAAAGTATTGTTTGTTGTTGATAGAAAAGATCTTGACTACCAGACAATGAAAGAATATGACAGGTTTGAAAAAGGTGCTGCCAACAGCAACACCTCTACTAAAATTCTGCAAAAACAAATGGAAGATGATAATGCAAGGATCATCATCACAACTATTCAAAAGTTAGATAAATTCATATCTAAGAACAAAGATGATGAAGTTTATAAAAAACATATTGTTATGATTTTTGATGAATGTCACCGTTCTCAGTTTGGAGATATGCACAAGTCTATTACAAAGCACTTTAAAAATTATCATATCTTCGGGTTTACAGGCACCCCTATTTTTGCATCGAATTCTAACAGTTCCAATGCACCGAATATGCGCACTACGGCACAGGTTTTCGGAGGTGAACCGGACGAAAATGGGAACAAAGTAAGACCACTGCACGCATATACCATTGTAGATGCTATTCATGATGGAAATGTCTTGCCTTTTAGAATTGATTATATCAATACGATTAAAAACCCTGAAATTTTATATGACAAGCAAGTAAAAGCAATTGACCGTGAAAAAGCTTTGCTTGATCCTAAAAGAGTATCTGAGATTACACAATACATTCTTGAACATTTTGAGCAGAAAACTTATCGCAATCAAAGCCGTTCCTATTATGACCATAAAGTGATTACGAATGTAGAAAAAATGGCAAAGTCCAAGAATAATACGGTAACAGAGCAAAAAGCAACAGCAAAAGTAAATGGTTTTAATTCAATTTTTGCAGTCGCATCTATTCCGGCAGCGATTGCATACTACAATGAATTTAAAAAGCAAATGGAGGAAACAGGTCATAAATTAAATATTGCTACGATATTCAGTTTTAATCCAAACGAAGAAGATCCGGATGATATCTTGCAAGATGAAAATTTTGACACAAGTGGTCTTGATCGAACTTCACGGGATTTTCTTGACAGTGCGATTGATGATTATAATAAGCTGTTTAATGTTAGCTATGATACATCTGCTGATAAATTTCCCAACTATTATAAAGATGTATCATTGAGAATGAAAAATCGTGAGATTGATTTGCTGATCGTAGTCAATATGTTTCTAACGGGATTTGACGCTACTACCCTCAATACCTTATGGGTAGATAAGAATTTAAAAGATCATGGTTTGATACAAGCGTTTTCCCGTACCAATCGTATTTTGAACTCAGTTAAAACATTTGGAAACATTGTTTGTTTTAGGAACCTTGAAACAGCCACTAATAATGCCTTAGCGCTTTTTGGAGATAAAAACGCAAGAGGTATGGTTATTCTAAAAACTTACAATGAGTATATGAATGGCTATGAAGATGAGCACGGAAAACATATTGAAGGTTATAACGAGCTTGTAGCCAGACTGATAAATGAATTTCCGATAAGCAGTCAAATCATTGGCGAGGATAACGAAAAAGAATTCATCAAACTGTTTGGTAGCATTTTGAAATTGAGAAATATTTTAAGGTGTTTTGATGATTTTGAAAGCGACAGTTCTGTATCCGTTAGAGATTTACAGGATTATCAAAGCATTTATATTGACTTATATCAAGATTATGCTAAAAAAAGCGAGATTGAAAAAGAACGAATCAACGATGACATTGTCTTTGAAATTGAACTTATTAAGCAGGTCGAGGTTAATATAGATTATATCTTGATGCTCGTTGCCAAATATCACGAATCAAACTGTGAGGATAAAACGATTCTTGCTAATATTAATAAATCAATAGATGCAAGTGTTGAGCTGCGCAGCAAAAAAGCTTTAATTGAGGGATTTGTTGCCCAAATGACAGTAAAAACAGATGTTGAAAAGGACTGGAAAGACTTTGTTAAAAAGCAAAAAGAGGAGGACTTAGAAACAATCATCAAAGATGAAAAGCTAAAACACGATGAGGCTCAAAAATTTATAGAGAACTCATTCAGAGATGGTGAAATAAAAACCACAGGAACAGATCTTGATAAAATATTACCGCCAATTTCAAGATTTTCAGGTGGTTCAAATAGGGCTTTGAAAAAACAAACTGTCATTGATAAGCTAAAAGACTTTTTTGAAAAATATTTCGGCTTAGTATAACACAAAATCCGCTACCAGTTAGAATTTGGTAGCGGATTTAACTATATAAAAATTAATTTAGAATTTACAATTTCTCTTGTTCTGTTGCAAACATTGTTCATTTGTGCAACCCATTCCATCTGATCTTTTGCCTTAAGTTCTTCTGTTATATTGTCGCTTTCTGCTAGTTGCTTTACGATTTGAAAAAACATATTTTCAGCCTGATTTTCAATATCGACAAGATAGTCATTTAGTTTCTCGCTTGTCAACAGGTTCATATAAATAATTTTGAACCGACCCCAAAAAGTTAGACCAAGAATCTAACGATTTGGAGGTCGGTTCATGGATCTTTACTCTGCAAAATTTGTATTGTTTTAAAAAAATAGCAAATAACAAAGGTTATTTGCTAAAAAACAAAAAATAATTAAAGCCTAACTTTTTGGGGGTACATCAGTTTTATGACTGCTATGTCACCTTCTGCAGAAAAGGTGTGGATTGATATATCCGTTGGATTCTAAAAACATTTTGCGAAATTAGCACCCTCTACTCGGAAGGTGACTAGTTCACTAAAAGTGTACCGTTGTATGAGTCAAAACTAATTATACATAAAGGAGTATGTCGAATTATTAATAGTTATGTTACGAGTCAATAGGCTCTTTTTTTATACCCAAATTTAGGTCGTAAAAGGCTAATAACAGGTAATTTGTACAAATACAAGTATTTTATATTGTCAGAGTTCACAAAAATAAAACAACTTTCAAAAATATATTTACAACTTCGCATAATGTGATATATAATAACATTATGCGAAAAAAATATATGCTAAACCAATAACATATGCACCGTATAAACAAAGCAAGGTGATAAAAACAATTTTTAGTAAAAATTAAAATGAGGTGATAGTTGTAATTTAATTGCGGAAACTGACAACAAGATTTAGATTTAAGGAGGAAAGTATGAATAAAAAATTAAAAAAACTTGTTTCAGGAACATCGGTAACTTTATGTGCATTGATTGCATTTTCATTGCCAACACAAGTGTTTGCACAAAATCTGCCGATAAATACAGAAGTTAAAACTCAAACTCCGAATGAAGAACAATCTTCTGATGAATACAAAACCGGAAACATTCTTTCAGAAATCAAAGACGAGAGAGATGAATATTCAAAGCAGTTCCGTTTGGATGACGGCACTACAATGGCTGTAAGTTATAAGGAGCCTATCCATTACAAAAATGCGGCAGGAGAATGGGTTGATTATGATAACAGCTTGAAAAATGAAACCGTAAATTCAGCATCCCCTGATGAAGTTACAGAGGAATATACTAATAAAAAGAGCGATTTTAAGGTTAACTATTCTAAAAAATCCAAAGAGAACTCTATGGTTAAAATCAAGGGAGATAACCAAAAAATCAGTTGGGGATATAAGGATACAAATAAAGTAAAGTCAACTATAGTAAACAATGATGAAAAGCTGACAGGTAATGACAAATTTACAGCATTAAAAAATCTTACATCTGAAATTACATACGAAAACATTTATGATGATATAGATGTTCAGTATTTTACAACCACAACAGGTGTAAAAGAAAATATTATATTAAAGAATAAGAATGCAAGGAGCGATTTTTATATTCAGTATAAATTTAATAATCTTACTGCAAAATCTGTAGATGACAAAACAGTAGAATTATTGAATTCTAAAGGTGACGCTGTGTATAAAATTGAAGCACCTTTTATGTATGACAATGACGGCAAAACAAGTACGGACTTAACATTATCAATAACAGAACAGAAGAAAAATAAGCTTACGCTCAAAGTTTCTGCAGATAAAAAGTTCCTTTCGGATTGCAGTTATCCTGTAACTATTGATCCGCAATTTACTACAAGTCAAAACTGGCAGAAATCTCAGTGTACATATGTTGATTCATCAAAGCCGTCAACTTGTTTCGGCTATGGCAGTACCAGTGGCTATACAGGTACTGGTAATGTCGGAACATGGGGTAACGGAATGTACCGTACATATTTTAAAATGAATTCTTTGCCGACACTTAACAAAGGTGATATGGTAGTTGAAGCTCATTTGAATATTCATTTGATGAATAAGGACTTTTATCAGGATATGAATATTGGTGCGTATTCACCGAATGCTTCTTGGTCACAGGATAAATTAACATGGAAAAATCAGCCGTCATACAATTCAAAGGTTGTTGATTACGAAACATTTACTAAAAATGAATCAGAGGCTTGGCATAGTTGGAATGTAACTTCTTGTGTTAAGCGTTGGTATAACGGCGAAGCAAATAACGGCATTATGTTAAAATCACTTGATGAAAGTAACGAAATGCAGTGTGCTGAGTTCTATTCATCTAACTATCCATCAACATCAACTCCTCGTCCGTTATTTACTATTGTTTACAGAAACAACAAAGGTCTTGAAGATTATTGGACATATTCAAGTTTTTCTGTTGGTTCAGCCGGAACAGCATATGTAAACGATTATTCAGGTAATTTGACATTTGTAACTTCTGATGCATCAACAGCAAGCGGATATGCTCCTGCGTCGGTACAGCATGTATATAACGGATATATGGCAGGAGATAAGTATTCAAAAACTACACCGTATGTCGGTCGAGGTTGGCGACTTAATATACAACAAACATTGTTACCGTCAAGTGAATATGGTTTAACAGGTACAAGTAAGGATAATTATCCATATGTATATACCGATGGAGACGGCACAGAGCATTACTTCTACAAAAAAACTGAAAATGGAAAAACGAAATATCTTGATGAAGACGGCTTAAAGCTTGAACTTACTACATCAGGTAGTGGAAGTAGCAAGTATGCTATTAAAGATGAGAAAGATAATTATATTTACTTTAATACCAAAGGTCTTCTTACAAGTACAAAAGATTCCAATGGTAATAAAACGACAATAAATTATGCTTCAGACGGTACTACAATAAATTCTGTTACAGACGGAAGTAATAAGAAAATATTACTTCAGCAGACAGCAGGAAGTGATACTAAATATATTAGATATACGGTTGATCCGGCAGGAAGGAAAACTGAATTTAGAGATAGTAGCGGTCTTTTATATCAAATCAATAAACCTGACGGTAGTCAAATAAAACTTACATACGACAATGACAAAGCGTTGAAATCAATTACAGATATCGACGGATACAAAGTAGTGTTTGAGTACACAAGTACAGCATCGGGCAAGAAAGTATCTGCGATTCAGGAATACGGCAAAGACGGCACAGCAGGTCAGAAAATTACATTTGACCGTACAAAGTATAATACAACGGTTAAAAAGACATACGGTGCGGATGGAATCGCAAACACGGATGACGATTTAACTTCAACATATCAGTTTGATGAGTTCGGTAGAACAATCTCCATAAAAAGCGAGACAAAAACAAGAGATTTAGGTGCGTCTGTTTATACTTACACAGACGGCGTAAAGAATTCTGCTGCAGACAATATCAAAATGTTAAATAAGGTTAACTCAAACTATTCAACAGGTTCAAATTCAGTTAACCTTATTTCAAATTCCAATATGGAAACCGATTCTTCTTGGACTGCCGGTGCTTGGGGTGGAACAAATACATTTGAGAAAAAATATGACACATCACAGCATTACTTCGGCAAACAATCCCTTGCAATTTCTGTATCAAAATATGAAGGAACATCAAGAGGAAGAGTGTATCAGGATATCAGCAACACAGTTTTAGAGCCGGGAAAAACTTACACACTTTCAGGTTATATAAAAACGGTAGGTGTTATAAACGGTTCGTCTGATAATGCAGGTGCGTTTATCTGTGCTGAATCTCATAATTCTGACGGCACATTTACACCTTCATATTCTGATTTTGTAGTTGGAAATACCGATTCAGCTGTAGATAACGGTTGGCAAAGAGTTAGTACAACTTTTAAAGTGCCTGAAAATTCCAGCAAAACACGAATAAACCTTGCTTTAAAGCAGTCAACAGGTACAGTGTATTTTGACGGAATTCAGCTTGAATCCTACACAGTAGCAAATAACTACAATATGCTTGAAAATTCAGGATTTGAAAAGTATTCGTCAAACGGATTGCCAACATCATGGTATGACGGATATTCTACTCTGAATAATGCAATTGATTGTAAAAGCGAAGCACACCAACAAGGAAAATATTCTTTCCGTATAAAAGGTGAAGCCGGCAAAGTAAAAAGTATCTGTCAGAATGTAAATATTACAGGAAAAGAAGAAGATACATACATTGTCAGCGGTTGGGCGTATGCAAATGCTGTTCCAAAGAATAAGGATGATACGAGGAAGTTTAAAATTTCCGTAAAAATCACTTATTCGGATAACTCAACAAAGTACAAAACACCTGCACCGTTTAATTACTCGATTTCAGGTTGGCAATACACATCTGCAGCTTTTAATTTGAGTGACGGAACAAATAAAGTAAAAACTCCTAAAACCATAACAATATATCTCAGTTATCAAAATCAGGAAAATTATGCGTATTTTGATAATATTTGTCTTGTAAAAGACAACGCAATGAGTTATACTTATGATAAAGACGGAAAAGTTATCAGTGTAGTTGATAATTCTAAAAAGCAGTCAACTATGGAGTATAATAATTCTGACTTAACAAAGAATATTGACGCCAAAGGTTATGCATATACCTACGGTTATGACAAAGCTCATAATGTAACTAAGGCTACAAGTCAGACAGGTATGAATTATAATTATACCTACGCTAAAGGCTTGGCTACATCACTTGAAGTAAAGTGTGACTCTAAAGTAACAGATGTAGGTATATTAAAAAGTGAAGTTACTTATGATTCAAACGGCTTGCTTTCAAGTGCAACCGATCAGGACGGCAACAAGGTTGAGTATAAGTATGACGGTAACAAAGGTACCCTCACGCAGACAACAGATAAGCTTGACAGTAAAAATCCTGTTGTAACAGACTATACTTATGACAGCAATACCGATCAAATTAAGTCGGTTAAGCAGTCCGACAGTAATGGCAACGAGTATTCAATTGCATATTCATATTCATCAAAATCAAAGTTACTTGAAAAAATCTCTCGTGACGGAACTGATTATTCAATTAAGTACGATGAATTCGGCAATAAGATTGATTCAAAGGTTGGTTCACAGTCGCTTGCAAGCTATTCTTACGGTGCAAACAACGGACCTATTTTAAGCTCAACCTACGGTACAGGTCAAAATGTAAGTTATGCTTATGATGAATTTGGTAATGTGAAAACCAGAAAGTATAACGGCAAAACCGCATTTAATTGGTATTCCGACCGTGGCGGTAATATAATTCGTGAAAACGATTATCTTAATAAACGCTTGACTGATTTCACATACGATACAACAGGCAGACTTGTTCGTCAGACTGTTGCTGACTCATCTGTAACAGGAAGTTCCAACAAGCTCTTGTTTGGTTTTGAGTATTCATATGACCTCAATAATAACATTACACAACTTGTTACAAAGACAACTGATAAAACTGTAAAGAACAAGTTCACATTTGGAAAAGATAACCTGCCTGCAACTTTCACTTTAAGCACAGGCAAAAAGGTCGATTATACTTATGACGGACTTAACCGTCTTACAAAAACATCACTGACTACTTCCACCGATACACCTATTGATACAACATACACTTACTTTGCGAGTAAGCGTGGTTCGGATTATACAACTACAAAGTTGAAATCCGAAACTATCAACGGTGAGAAGTATGAGTATAAGTATGATGCACACAGTAATATTACTGATGTTACCAAAGACGGAGTTTTACAGTATCATTACGATTACGATATGATGAATCAGCTTGTTAGCGTAGATGATAAGCTGAACGGCAAAGTTTATAACTATACTTACGATGCCGGTGGTAACCTTATATCCGAAACTGTTACCGATTCAAACGGTACAACAAGCAATGCGTATGAATATAACAATTCAAATTGGGGAGATGTTCTCACATCATATAACGGTCAGAACATAACCTATGATGAAATCGGTAATCCGCTTACATACCGTGACGGAATGTCAATGACATGGAAAAACGGCAGACAGCTTGCAACACTCACAAACGGTGATACAAGCATAAGCTATGGCTATGACAGTGACAGTGTTCGTACAACTAAAGCCGTAAACGGAGTAAAATACACATATGCGTACCTCAATGGTCAGCTATTGTATGAAACCCGTGGCGACGCAAAGTTCTATTATTCATACGATGCAAACGGAATTTTGTATAATGTCAGATATACTCTGACTGACGGCGGTACCGAATATTCGTATTATTACACCCATAATTCCCGTGGCGATATTGTCGGAATTTATAACGGAGTAGGTGAACTCAAAGCGCACTATGAATATGACGCTTGGGGTAATGTGATTTCTATAACCGATAATAACGGAAATGCAATCACAAACCCGAACCATATCGGTAATTTGAATCCATTCCGATACAGAGGCTATTATCAGGACACAGAAACAGGTCTTTACTACCTGATGAGCCGTTACTATGACACAATAACCCACCGTTTTATCAATGCCGACGGTTATTTCCAGTCAGGCGGAAGCATTTTAGATGCTAATACTTTTGCTTATTGTGGTAATAATCCAGTTAATCTTTCTGATCCAAATGGAGAGCATTCTTGCGGTGCTCCTACTTGCCCAAAATGCGATTCTACACGTAGAGCTTTTTTACAAACCGAAAAAGGAATAAAATTATATAATAAGTGTCATGGTACAAATTATTATGGAGTGAATGACAAAGGGGATTTTATAAAGTACAAACAATCCTCAGGTTCGACTGGAGCTACACATGCAGTTAGTACGATTAATTCTGGGCTTAGTACAGCAGCAGGTGCGGTTGCAAAAGCACCAAAACCTTTTTTAGCAGCGTTAAAATTCAATGCGGCTCTTTCAGCTCCATTCAGTATATTTTCAATTAGTGTTGATGCAGCAGTTAATTTTTCTAATCCTTTATTAACCGACTCACAAAAAGGTTTATTATTTGGATTTGATATTCTTATGGCTGGTGTAGGTATTTTGGCTTCTACATGTTTTCCCGGAATAGGAGGTATAGTGTGTTCAGTGGCAGCTTCTTTAGTAACAATTTCCGTATCGACATATTTGAGTAATGTATGGAGTAGTGAAAATGAAAGAAAGTGGTGTGGTGTGTAAAAAAAAGAAAGTATATCTACTTTCTCTTTTGCTTTTTTTGATTTCTTATTTGACTACAGTTGTTAATATGATTGTTAATATTATTACTGGTAGTTTTCATTTATACATTTTTAGTACTTTAAGCTTTATGTTGCCATGCTATAAATCTATTAAAACAACAGATGTGTTTGGTATCGTTTTAACAATATTGTTGTTTTTGATTAGTTTTCTGCTCATATTTTTTACCGTAAAATATGATGTGTTAAAATATGATCAAAGCAAAAGACCGTTGTGTTATACGAGCTTACTCTTGTGGTTTTTTATAACTCAAATATTGTCTTTGTGGATACTGGCTGATTCACATTTGCAAAATTATATTTATTTGTCTGTCGCTGAATTTCATGAAAGTGAAGAGTTACAGTACATATACTCAATAGTTATTTTTGCAATATATCAAATCATTATAGGCTTAATACGAATGTATGATTCTAGAGAAGCATATGACGCAACCAATATTTCAATCGTTCCACCTTTTGAAAAGTATTTTACTGAAAAAACTATTTTTTGTTACACCGTTCCTAATTATATATTTTCCTGTATAGGAGTCTTATCAATTATATATATTAGGTATGTTTTTATCGACAGTTATGCAATTAGCTTTTGGATTTTTATTTTCTGTGTGCTTTTTAGTTTATGCCTTCTGCTTGCAACTTTAATAAAATATCGCCAGATTGTAAAATATAGAGGTGTCGAAATAATTGTAAGAAAGAATTTTAAAATATCTATTTTTCTGCAATTGAAATTAGTTTTTTTGATATTTTGCACATATTGTATAACGTTGTTGTTCGATTGATTTTTGATATTTGGTAGAATATTTTCTGTAAGGAGGCTCAAAAGAGCCTCCTTCTTAATGCTTGAATAGAATACAAGCAAAATTCAAAACATAATATATGACAGACTGTTCTGTACGATGAAAATGTTCGATAGAAAACGCATAAAATAGCAACAAAATAGTTTGACTAATATATAATATTGTGTTAAAATTATGCGAAAAGGAGGGTGACAGCCCTATGGAGCAGTATATGCCGATAGTGTGGATAGGCTTTGCAATATTTATGTTGTTTTGCGAAGGCTTTACAACGCAGCTTGTTTCAATATGGTTCGTTCTCGGCTCAGTTTGTGCCGCAATAACAACTATATTCACAAGCGACATAACAATCCAGTCGGCGGTGTTCCTTGCAGTGTCACTTGTTTCGCTTATTGTGACACGACCGCTTGTAAAACGCTTTAAAAAGCGTAACAAAACAACGGGAACAAACGCAGACCGCCACATCGGTCAAGTCGGTTTTATGCTCACAGATTTAACCGATATTGACGAAACAGCACAGGCAAAGGTCGGTGCGGAAACATGGACTGTAAAGTCCGACAAAGCACCGCTTTTAAAAGGAACGAAAATTAAGGTTCTTGCAATCGAGGGCGTAAAGCTCATTGTAGAACCCGTATCAGAATGAGAGGTAAATAATGTTAGGACTTATTATTTTAGGAGTTATCCTTTTAATCCTGCTTATAGTAATCGTAAGCAATGTCAAGGTAGTACCGCAGGCACACGCATATGTAATTGAAAGACTCGGAACATATCATGTAACGTGGTCAACAGGACTTCATGTAAAAATTCCGTTCATCGACAAAATTTCAAAGAAAGTTTCACTAAAAGAGCAAGTAATCGACTTCCCTCCACAGCCCGTGATCACAAGAGATAACGTTACAATGCAGATTGACACGGTTGTGTATTTTGAAATTACCGATCCAAAGCTTTATACTTACGGTGTAGAAAGACCGCTCAGCGCTATTGAAAATCTTACTGCAACAACATTGCGTAATATCATCGGTGATCTTGAGCTTGATAACACTCTCACATCCCGTGATACAATCAACGGTAAAATCAGAGTGATTCTTGACGAGGCAACCGACGCATGGGGCATTAAGGTAATCCGTGTCGAGCTTAAAAACATTCTTCCGCCCCGTGAAATTCAGGATGCGATGGAAAAGCAGATGAAGGCAGAGCGTGAGCGCCGTGCAAGAATTCTTGATGCAGAGGGTGAAAAACGCAGTCAGATTCTCGTTGCAGAGGGTATGAAGGAATCTGCAATTCTTAAAGCCGACGCTGTTAAGGAGCAGAAAATCCGTGAGGCACAGGGTGAAGCTGAGGCTATTCTCACAGTTCAGAAAGCTAATGCCGACGCACTTAAAATGCTCAATGAGGCTTCTCCTACCGATAGAATTATTCAGCTTAAATCGCTTGAGGCATTCGGTAAAGCCGCTGACGGCAAGGCTACAAAGATTATCATTCCTTCAGATATTCAGGGACTTGCGGGTAAAGTTACCGCAATTAAAGAACTCTGGAAAGATGATGTGCCAAAGGCATAAAGAATGTGAAATTTACGGCAATTTTTCGGGCACAGAATTCTGTGTCCGATTTGTTGCATAAAATTGTGGGGGATAGGAAATGCAATTTTTACTCGACCTGTTGTGGTACTTTGTAATTTTCTCGTTTTTTGGCTGGGTGGCGAGCAGTTTCCGTTCGCTTCTTCTTGAGAAAAAATTCAGTAACAACGGTTTTTTGACATCACCGTTTTGCCCTATGTACGGATTTTCGGCGGTTATTTGTTATACGGCACTAAAACCGTTTGAAAACAGCAAGCTGATTTTATTCATCGGTTCAACTCTGATATTATCTGCACTTATGGTTGTGGTCGGTGTGCTTGTAGAAAAAACTCTCAAATTCAAGGCATGGGATTTTTCTTCCTCGAAATTCAGCATAGGCAATTATATAACTTTTCCTTATGCACTTTTTCTCGGATTGCTCGGTATGCTGCTTGTCGGATTGATAATTCCCGTGCTTCGCACAGCCGTTGAAGCAATTCCTTTCTGGATAAGTCTTATTCTTGTTCTTTGCTTCTGCGGAATTATTGTAATTGATTACGTTTTTTCAATGATAACAACAATCCGTCTGCTCAGAAGAATTGCAAAGCTTAAAAATTCTTCCGAGCTTATGGATAAAGGCGCAACAGAGGTTGAAATTCAGGAACTTGAAGAAAACTATAACCGACTTTTTACAGAGAATATTTTAAGAAAAAGACTTGCACACGCTTATCCCGATCTCACTCATATGGCTTATGTAAAGCAAATTAATGCTAAAATTGAGGAGATTAAGCAGGATAATATGAAAGAATATACACAAACCTTTGAAAGCAAAGATGACAAGCCGTTTGCTTACGGATTCTGTTTTACGAAGCTTTTTTATCTGTTTGTGATCGGTTCTTTCATCGGCACGATTCTTGAAACAATATGGGCGTTCTGCGTTGACGGACATTTTGAAATGCGTGTCGGCATGGTTTACGGTCCGTTTATTCCTGTTTACGGCGGCGGTGCGTGTTTTCTGACAGCCGCTTTGTATAAGCTTTACAAGCTTAATGATACGCTTGTTTTTGTGATAAGTGCTTTTGTCGGAGCAGGTTTTGAGTATTTCTGTTCGTGGTTGCAGGAGCAGATGTTCGGCACGGTTTCATGGGACTACAGTGACACTCCGTTTAACCTTGACGGCAGAACTAATCTTATGTATGCCCTTATCTGGGGATTTCTCGGTCTTGTCTGGGTGCGTTATCTGTATCCGTGGACAGCAAAGCTTATTGAAAAAATCCCTAAAAGAGCAGGTGCAATTATTACAACATTTCTGATTGTATTCATGGCATTCAACGGCTTTATGTCCGTAACAGCTACGGCAAGATGGACTCAGAGAACAGAGGGAGTGCCTGCGTCAAACAGCTTTGAAGAATATCTCGATGAAAAATTCGATAATGAAAAGATGGAATTTCTTTTTCCGGGTATGAAAAAGGCTGCAGAGGCGGGAGTTACAACCGAGGGCATAATTTCCAATGAAAGACCGTATCTTGATGCTACAGATCCCGATAACGGCATAAAAATCGAACAGGGAAAAGATGTTTCCGAGATTAATTAATATCATGAAGTGGCTATGCTTTGCACAGTCACTTTTTGCTTTTTGGCGGTATTTTAAAAATAATTTCGCCTGACTATTGAATTTTAACCGATTTTTTTATATAATTAATTAGTAATGCTTTATTTATGTCGATTCAAAGCATAAATTGGCATATTTGTCCTGACTTTGTCTGCCCACGGCACGGTTTTTGCGGCAATTTATCAAGTGGGCGGAAAGGCTATGAGTAATTATGAAAAAGGTTGCAATTATTATGGGCTCCGACAGTGATTTTCCCGTAGTATCAAAGGCTGTCAGTAAACTCAAAGAATTTGGCGTAGAGTATGAGGTTCATGTAATGAGTGCACACCGTACTCCCGATGCGGCAATTAAGTTTTCGGCAGAGGCTAAAAAGAACGGTTTTGGCGTAATCATTGCCGCAGCAGGTATGGCGGCACATCTCGCAGGTGTTCTTGCGGCAAAAACAACCCTTCCTGTGATAGGAATCCCATGTAAGTCGGCTCAGCTTGACGGTATGGATGCTCTTCTCGCAACAGTTATGATGCCTACAGGAATTCCGGTTGCAACAGTAGCAGTTGACGGTGCGGCTAACGCTGCAATTCTTGCCGTTGAAATGCTCGCACTTTCCGACGATTCTCTTGCAGAGAAGCTTGAAAATATGAAAGCTGATATGGAAAAAGGCGTTGCCGAAAAAGACAAGGCAATGCAGGCTAAGGTGGCAGAGCTTTGATTAAGAACTATGTAGATATTGACACAAAACTTGACAAAGTAAATGACGAGTGCGGTGTGTTCGGTATTTACCGTAATGATGACGATATTGATGTTGTTGCCGCCGCAAATGACGCACTCTACAGCCTTCAGCACAGGGGACAGCAGAGCGCAGGTATCACCGTGAATAAAGACGGTGAATTTACAACTGTCAAGGAACTCGGCATGGTGTCCGAGATTTTTACGCCCAAAGCACTTGAAAAACTTCCAAACGGTAAGATTGCAGTCGGTCATGTCCGTTATACTTCATCGGAATCACTCGACCGTGCATCTAACCAGCCGCTTGTTATGCGATATATTCAGGGTTCAATCGGTATTGCAAACAACGGCTCAATTACAAACTTCAATGAAATAAGGCATGAGCTTGAAACAGGCGGCGCTGTTTTTCAGTCAAATTCTAATGCTGAAATTATGGCTTATGTTATTGCAACCGAAAGATGTGTAACAGACACGCTTGAAGATGCTGTTCTTTCTTCAATGAGAAAGCTCAAGGGCGCTTACTCAACTGTAATTTGTGCACCGAGCCGTCTTATCGGCTTTCGTGATATGCACGGATTCCGTCCGCTCTGTATCGGCAAACTCAAAAACAGCTGGATTTTCACTTCCGAAAGCTGTGTTATCGACAGTCTCGGCGGTGAATTTGTCCGTGATGTTGAGCCGGGCGAAATGGTAGTAGTTGACGAAGAAGGCTTTCACAGCTACAAATTAAAGCTTTTGCCCGATAAAACATCTTTCTGCCTTTTTGAATATGTATATATCGCAAGACCGGACAGCGTAATCAACGGTGTCTGCGTACATAATGCAAGATTCAGAGCCGGTGAACTTCTTTATGACGAGTTCCCGATTGAGGCGGATATGGTGTGCGGTGTTCCCGATTCGGGACTTATTGCCGCGCAGGGTTACGCAAAGGCTTCGGGTATCCCGTTCAGCACAGGTTTTGTCAAAAATAAATATATCGGCAGAACAGTAGGCTCGGGTAAAGATAAAAAGAAAAGACTTCTCAGAACAAGACTTACCGCTTTGAAGGCTAATGTTAAAGGCAAGAGAGTTGTTATTATTGATGACTCAATCGTCAGAGGTGAAACCTCAAAGCATATTGTTCGTCTTATGCGTGAGGCAGGAGCTGCCGAGGTGCATATGCTCATTAGCTCACCGCCGTTTGTATGTCCGTGCTACTTTGGTGTGGACATTCACGATAAAGAAAGTCTTATTGCAAACAAGTTGACAACAAGTGAAATCTGTGAATATGTCGGTGCAGATTCACTTGGTTATCTCAGTATAAACAGTCTCAGAAAAATTGCTGAGGGTGCAAATATAGAATTCTGTGACGGTTGTTTCACGGGCAGCTACGACGCTGAAATTCCGAGAACAATCTTTGTAGATAAATACGCTAAAAAAATTAACAGAAAGTGACGGAGTGATTACAATGAACAACAGCTTTTCCGAAAGCTACAAAGCGGCAGGTGTTGATGTAACAGCAGGCTATAAGTCTGTAGAGCTTATGAAAAAGCATGTGGCACGCACAAAAATTGACGGTGTTATTTCAGGCATCGGCGGTTTCGGCGGACTTTTTGCCCCTGATTTCAAAGATATGGAAGAGCCTGTACTTGTCAGCGGTACTGACGGCGTAGGCACAAAAATCAAGCTTGCTTTTCTTCTTGACAAGCATGACACAATCGGTATTGACGCAGTTGCAATGTGCGTAAACGATGTAATTTGCTGTGGAGCAAAACCTCTTTTCTTTCTCGATTATATCGCAATCGGCAAGAACTATCCCGAAAAGGTAGCTGAAATTGTATCAGGCATTGCAGAAGGCTGTGTTCAGTCTGGTTGTGCTCTTATCGGCGGTGAAACTGCAGAGCATCCGGGTCTTATGCCTGTTGATGAATATGATGTTGCAGGTTTCAGCGTTGGTATTGCAGACAAGCCGAAGATGATTGACGGTTCAAAGCTTTGTGAGGGTGATGTACTTTTGGGACTCCGTTCTTCGGGTGTTCACTCAAACGGTTTTTCGCTTGTCAGAAAAATCTTTGATATCAACGAGAAAACAATCAATGCCGAGTATCCTGAGCTTGACAAAACTCTCGGTGAAACATTGCTCACTCCTACAAAAATTTATGTAAAACCTCTTCTCGCTCTTATGGATAAGGTTGATGTAAAGGCTGTATCACACATCACGGGCGGCGGTTTCTATGAAAACGTTCCCCGTATGCTTACAGACGGTCTTTCTGCCAAAATCAAAAAGGACAATATTCCTGTTCTTCCTATTTTCAAGCTTATGCAGAGAGTAGGTAATATCCCCGAGCACGATATGTTCAACACATTCAATATGGGTGTAGGTATGATAATCGCCGTTGCCAAGGAAGATGCAGACAAGGCTCTTGAGGTTCTTGCGGCTAACGGTGAAGACGCTGTTGTACTCGGTGAAGTAATCAGCGGTAATGACGGAGTAGTGTTTGAATAATGAAAAATATTGCAGTTCTTGTGTCGGGCGGCGGCACAAATCTTCAGGCACTTATTGACGCTCAGAACAGGGGAGAGATTAAAAACGGAAAAATCTCTCTTGTTGTGTCCTCAAATCCAAACGCTTATGCACTTGAAAGAGCAAAAAACAATTCGATTGCAACTGAGGTTATCAGAAGAAAAGACTATGCCGAATTTGATGAGTATGATTCTGCTGTAACCGAGCTTTTGAAATCCAAGGATGTTGACCTTGTTGTTCTTGCGGGATTTATGACAATTCTCGGAAAGCAGTTTATTTCTGCTTTTGAAAACAGAATAATCAATATCCATCCGTCGCTTATTCCGTCATTCTGCGGCGAGGGCTATTACGGACTCAGAGTTCATGAGGAGGCTCTTAACAGAGGCGTCAAGGTAACGGGTGCTACCGCACATTTTGTAAACGAAGTGTGCGACGGCGGTCCCATTATCATTCAGAAAGCCGTTGAAATTCAGAACGGCGACACACCTGAAATTCTTCAGAAAAGAGTTATGGAACAGGCTGAATGGAAGATTCTTCCAAGGGCGGTTTCGCTTTTCTGCGAAGATAAAATTATAGTAAAAGACAATAAAACCGAAATTCTTGACTAACGGAGGAAAAATATGAAACCTGTATCACCTTACAATGACATTGCTTCAACTTCATATCCGGGCAGAGGCATTGTAATCGGCAAAAGTGCAGACGGCTCAAAGGCTGTTATTGCATACTTCATTATGGGCAGAAGCGAAAACAGCAGAAACAGAGTGTTTGCAGAAACCGAGGACGGCATCAAAACTCAGGCTTTTGATCCGTCAAAGCTTGTTGATCCGTCACTTATCATCTATTCTCCCGTAAGAGTTCTCGGCAACAAAACCATCGTTACTAACGGTGACCAGACAGATACTGTTTATGATCTTATGAATGAAGGTCAGACATTTGAACAGTCACTCACAACAAGAGAGTTTGAGCCTGACGGTCCTAACTACACTCCACGAATTTCAGGTATCGTTGAGTGTGAAAACGGCAAGATGAACTATGCTATGTCAATTCTCAAAAGTGCAGACGGCAATCCCGATTGTTGCGAAAGATACACATTTACATATGACAAGCCGATAAACGGTCTTGGCAGATTCATTCACACATATATGAGCGACGGCAATCCGCTTCCGAGCTTTGAGGGTGAACCTACACTCGTAGAAATCGGTAACGATGATATTGACACATTTGCCGAGAAAATCTGGAATTCTCTCAATGAGGATAACAAGGTTTCACTTTTTGTACGCTATATTGACATTGCTTCAAATAAGGCAGAGTCAAGAATTATCAATAAAAACAACTAATTTATTTTTCGGAAAGGATGAATCCAATGAACGAACTTGCTTTAAAATACGGCTGTAACCCGAATCAGAAGCCTTCGAGAATTTTCATGCAGGACGGCAAAGATCTTCCTGTTGAGGTTCTCAACGGCAAACCCGGTTACATCAACTTTCTTGATGCATTTAACTCATGGCAGCTCGTAAAGGAACTCAAAGCGGCAACAGGTCTTCCTGCAGCTGCGTCATTCAAGCATGTAAGTCCTGCCGGTGCGGCAGTTGCAACTGAGCTTTCTGACACACTCAAGAAAATCTACTTTGTAGATGACCTTGAGCTTTCTCCGATTGCAAGCGCATATGCAATGGCAAGAGGTGCAGACAGAATGTCGTCATACGGTGACTGGGTGGCTCTTTCCGATACTTGCGATGTTCAGACTGCAATCCTCCTCAAGAGAGAGGTTTCTGACGGTATTATTGCTCCTGACTATACTCCCGAGGCTCTTGAAGTCCTCAAGTCAAAAAAGAAAGGCAACTATAATGTCGTAAAAATCGACCCGAACTATGTTCCTGCTCCTATTGAGCATAAGGATGTTTTCGGCATTACATTTGAACAGGGCAGAAATGAACTCAAAATTGACGAAGAAATGCTCCTTCAGAACATTGTAACAGATAATAAGAATTTTACAGAGGAAGCTAAGCGTGACCTTCTTGTTGCTCTTATTACTCTTAAATATACTCAGTCTAATTCTGTTTGCTACGCAAAGGGCGGTCAGGCAATCGGTGTAGGCGCAGGTCAGCAGTCAAGAATTCACTGCACAAGACTTGCAGGCAATAAGGCTGATATCTGGTATCTCAGACAGCATCCGAAGGTTATGAACCTTCCGTTTGTTGACAACATCCGCCGTCCTGACAGAGATAACACTATTGATGTTTACATCTCTGATGATTATGAGGATGTGCTTGCTGACGGTATATGGCAGCAGTTCTTCAAAACTAAGCCCGAACCTCTTACAAAGGAAGAGAAAAAGGCTTGGCTTGCAACATTTGACGGTGTTTCACTCGGTTCTGACGCATTCTTCCCGTTCGGTGACAACATTGAAAGAGCAAAGCGTTCAGGTGTTAAGTTTGTTGCACAGCCCGGCGGTTCAATTCGTGATGATAATGTTATTGAAACCTGCAATAAGTACAATATGACAATGTCATTTACGGGTATTCGTCTTTTCCATCACTGATAGAGGTGCGGTTATGAAAATTTTAATGATTGGTTCGGGCGGCAGAGAGCACGCTTTAATTAAAAAGCTTCTTGAAAGTCCTAAATGCACAAAGCTTTATTGCGCTCCCGGCAACGGCGGTATTTCAAGAGATGCCGAGCTTGTTAATATCGGGGTTATGGATAAAGAAAATATGGTTAAGTTTGCAAAGGACAATGCAATTGACCTCGTTTTTGTAGCTCCTGATGATCCGCTTGCTGACGGTATGGTTGACGCTATGCAGGAGGCTGGAATCAGAGCATTCGGTCCTAATGCAAATGCCGCTATTATTGAAGCGTCAAAGGTTTTCTCAAAAAATCTTATGAAGAAATACGGCATACCTACTGCAAAGTATGAAGTATTCAATGACGCTCAGAAAGCAATTGACTATATAAAGAACGAAAATACTGCTCCCGTTGTTGTAAAAGCTGACGGTCTTGCACTCGGCAAGGGTGTAATTATTGCTCAATCTGTTGATGAGGCAATTGAAGCAGTCAAAGAAATTATGGAGGACAAGAAGTTTGGCGACTCAGGTAACAATATCGTTATAGAAGAGTTTCTTACAGGTCCCGAGGTTTCTGTTCTTGCATTTACAGACGGCAAGTGTGTAAAACCTATGGTCAGCTCAAAAGACCACAAGCGTGCTTTTGATAATGACGAAGGTCTTAACACAGGCGGTATGGGCACAATCAGCCCGAACCCATATTATACAGACGAGATTGCCAAAGAATGTATGGATACAATCTTTATCCCTACAATTGAGGCGATGAATAAAGAGGGCAGACCTTTTAAGGGCTGTCTGTACTTTGGACTTATGATTACACCAAACGGTCCAAAGGTTATTGAATACAATGCCCGTTTCGGCGATCCTGAGGCTCAGGTTGTTCTTCCAAGACTTAAAACCGACCTTGTAGATATCTGCGAGGCTGTTATTGACGAAAAGCTTTCCGACCTTGACATTGAATGGGACAACGGCGCTGCAGCTTGTGTTGTTATGGCAAGCGGCGGATATCCTGTTTCATACAAAAAGGGTATAGAGATGTTCGGTCTTAATGATAACGGTGGTGTCGATGGCGCAATCGTTTATCATGCCGGCACTAAGTACGAAAACGGAAAGTTCTATACAAACGGCGGTCGAGTTCTCGGTGTTACTGCAACAGCGGATACACTTGATGAGGCACTCGAAAAGGCATATGCCGCTGTAGGAAAAATTTCCTTTGAAGGTGCTCATTACAGACACGATATCGGCAAAACTAAATAATATAATAAGAGCCACTCTTAACGAGCGGCTCTTTTTTCAGCCTGCATTTTTAATCTGCAGTCTTAATTTGTCAGAAATCATGGCAATAAATTCGCTGTTTGTGGGCTTACCTCTGTCGTTGTGAATTGTATATCCGAAATATGAGTTCAGAACATCAATGTCCCCTCGATCCCATGCAACCTCAATTGCGTGTCTTATAGCTCTTTCAACCCGTGAAGAAGTTGTTTCGTACTTTTTGGCAACCGACGGATAGAGCTGTTTTGTCACGGCATTGATAATTTCAGGATGCTCAACAGACATAATGATTGAATCACGCAGATAGTGATAGCCTTTGATGTGAGCCGGAACTCCTATTTCATGGAGAATATCGGTCACTTTCATTTCAATTCCGAAAGCGTCAATAACTCTGCCTCTGCCAAAATTGTTTTTCTTGCTCAAATCCGACAAATCGCCGATAATGGTGCTTAATTCGGAAATGTTATACGGCTTCAACACAAAATATGATGCGCCAGAATTCATAATTTCACGCTCAAGAACAGTGCTGTGAAATGACGAATACACCATAAACACAGGCACTTTCGTGCTTTCTCGTGTAATGCTTCTCATAACACCGATTGCGTCAAGCCTTGTCATAAATGAATCCATCAGTACAACATCAGGGCTTTCTCTTTTAATTTTATCGCACAATTCTTCTCCGTCTTTTGCACAGAAAATAACGGAAATATTCTTACTTTGTAAGATATTAAGATTTTCCTGCGTAAATTCGGAAGCGTCATCGGTTACGATTAGTTTTATTTTGTTGTTCATTGTGATTTCCCCCAGTAATTTTTGTTGTACTAATATTACCACAAAATGGTAAAGATGGCAATACCTTCCATAAAACTTTTTTGAAAAATTGAGAAAAAAGTTTTATATTTTGCGTTACTAAATCAAAAATGAACAAACGATCATATATTTAGTGTTGATTATTGTAGCGATTTGCCATATATTGTGCAAATACACCGTAACCCTCTTTTGGATTATTCAGAAAAACATGAGTAACAGCGCCAATAATTTTGCCGTTTTGAACTATCGGACTGCCGCTCATACCCTGTACAATACCGCCGCAATTTTCGAGCAATCTACTGTCGGTTATTTTTATGACAAAATTTTCATTTGATGTCATATCACGGTTGCATATTCTTTTGATTTCAATTTCATATTCCTGTGGCATATCTCCGACAGGCGTTGTTACCATAACAGCCTTTCCTGTTTTTACCTCATCGTCATTTGCAATCTGATATTTCTTGTTTCTTTTATAATTTTCACTCGTTAAATCTCCGAAAATTCCTAAAGGGGAGTTTACGCTCAAATTACCAAACTTTACATCGGTAAAATATCCGCAGAAACTGCCGGCTTTACCGCAGACGCTTTTTTCAATGCCGCTGATTTCAGCCCGAACCGCTTCTCCCGATTTTAACGGTAACAAAGCAGCCGTGTCACAGTCGCATATTCCATGACCGAGTGCGGCAAAATAATTATTGCTGTCATCATAATAGGTCATAGTTCCGATGCCTGCACAGCTGTCACGAACCCACGCACCGAGGAGATATACTCCCACGGTATTTTTAATCGGCAAAACGGTTTTATTTTCGGTTTTACCGTTTCTGTCAATTTCAACAGTAATTTCATTGCCGTTTGATTTTTCAATTTCAGACTTTAATTCTTCATTTGTGCTGATTTTTGTATTATTTACTTTCTTTATAATATCGTTTACTTTAAGTCCGCCGTCTTTTGCGGGGCAAACATATTTTTCACCGTCGTAGTAGCTTTCAAGCTTGATTATCATTGCTCCGTTAGCATAAAATTTAACTCCGAAAGCCTCACCGCCAATGTAAACCTCATTTTTATCATCAGCGGCATAAGGCGAAAAAGTCGAAACAGTAAATAATAATGTGAAAATCAGGGCAACTGATATAATTTCTTTAAATTTTCGCAAAAAATTCACCTTCTTTCCGTTGCCTTTATTATGATTTGCATTTATAATATAGATTAGTGCGTTGATGAAAATATTAAAAATGTTACTGGCAGAGAATTTTCCGAAAAGGCGATAAACAGCCGTGCATTGTAAATTATTTTCTGAAATTATATCATTTTCTTATTATGAGGTATATATGGAAAACATAAATTCTAACCTTGTCGGTCTTACCGATTCCGAAGTTCAAAAGCGTATAGATGAAGGAAAGGTAAATATTTCAACTAATATTAAAACCAAATCAATCAAAAGAATATTTTGTGATAACATTTTTACGCTTTTCAATCTTATAAATGTAATTTTGCTTGCAGCATTGATTTTTGTGGGTTCACACAAGAATATGCTTTTTATAGGTGTTGTTATCGCAAATATAATTATAGGTATAGTTCAGGAAATTCGTTCCAAAATAAGCGTTGACAAGCTGACTATTTTGTCTGAGAAAAAAATCAATGTTCTCAGAAACGGTAAAATTGCAGAAATAAGTAAAGATGAGATTGTTCTTGACGATATTCTTGTGCTTTCAAGAGGAAGCCAGATTCCTGCCGACTGCATTGTATGCGACGGCAACTGCAGAGTCAACGAAAGTTTGCTTACAGGCGAATCAAATCTTATTGAAAAAAATGTCGGAGATGAACTGCTCTCGGGCAGTTTTATTGCGGCAGGAAAATGCTATGCTCAGGCTGTAAAGGTCGGAGCCGATTGCTATGCCGCTAAGATAAATAATGAAGCCAAATATATTAAAAAAGTAAATTCTCAGATTATGGAGTCGTTCAATTTCATTATCAAAATCTGTACATTTGTACTTTTCCCAATAGGCATTGCATTTTTTATTCGACAATTCACCCTGCCCGATGCAACATTGCAGTCTGCTGTAATCAGCACTGTTGCGTCGCTTGTCGGTATGATTCCAAAGGGAATGATTCTTCTTACAAGTTCTGTTCTTGCAGTATCAATTATCAGGCTTTCATCCAAAAAGGTTCTTGTACAAGAAATGTATTGCATTGAAACGCTTGCAAGAGTTGATGTGCTTTGTCTTGATAAAACGGGAACGCTTACAACAGACGAAATGACGGTAACAGGTGTTATTCCGTTTGGGGCTGATGAAAATAAAATCAAGAAAGCACTTTCTTCAATTGTAAAAGCGTCCGATGAACTGAATGCAACCTTGTATGCACTGCGTGACTATTCGGATTCCGTTTCACCGTATGAGTGCAGTAAATTCTGCGATTTTTCATCCGAAACAAAATGGTCGGGCGGTACATTTGAAAACGGCAAGACCTACATAGTCGGTGCGACTGAATGTATTTTAAAAAGCAGAGAAAAGTATTCCGAGGTGTATTCTGAGATTGAAAAGATAAATCAAACCGTCAGAATCCTTGTTCTTGCCGAAAGCGATAGTGAACCGGACAAAGACTCATTGCCTGATGATTTAAAACCGCTTGCACTCATTCTTATCAAGGATAAACTTCGTGATAATGTAAATGAAACGGTAAAATATTTTAAGGAACAGGGTGTCACCTTAAAGGTAATTTCAGGTGACAGCGTTAAAACTGTTAAAAATATTGCAATTGATACAGGGATCGAGGGTGCAGAAAATGCAATCGATATGTCAACCGTAACAACAGATAAAGAGCTTGAAGATGCGGCAGAGCGTTGTAATGTGTTTGGCAGAGTAACTCCGGCTCAAAAGAAAAAGCTTGTGGTTGCCCTTAAAAAGCACGGACATTCGGTTGCTATGACAGGTGACGGCGTAAATGATGTTCTCGCACTCAAAGAGGCGGATTGCTCAGTAGCTATGGCGTCGGGCAGTGATGCCGCACGAAATGTGTCACAGCTTGTACTTGTCAATAATGACTTTGGCGCAATGCCAAGCGTTGTGGCAGAGGGCAGACGAACAATCAATAACCTTGAACGAAGCTCTGCACTCTATCTTGTAAAGACGATTTATTCGGTTATACTCTCAATTTTCTTCATATTCTTCCGCACAGGATATCCCTTTGAACCGATACAGCTTACGCTTGTCGGTGCATTAACGGTTGGATTGCCATCATTTGTTCTCGCACTTCAACCGAATAAAGATATAGTAAAAGGTAATTTCACCGTAAATATAATAGCAAGATCACTCCCAACAGCTTTTTGTATTTCGGCAGATACAATATTACTCGCAATTTTAAAGTATATGACAGATATGCCACAGGCACAGTTTTCAACTCTCTGCGTATATCTTACTGCATTTTCATGTATGCTGCTTGTAATCAGATTATCAATCCCGTTCAATCCGCTCAGAGCCATTATGGTCATCGGATGTTCCGCAGGAATAATAATCGGTTCAATCTTCTTTGGCGGATTGTTCTCACTTGCACCGCTTACATTTGAAAACATCATATTGCTTGTAATCTTTGCTGTAGGCACATTTGTTGTATTTAATATATTCTACAATATAGCACAGCACTATATAGAAAAATTCAAAAAGGAAAGTCATCTTAAACTGACTGCAAAAAGAAATGCAAATAAACAAAAACGCTGAAAAATTAATCAGACAACTGAATAATCAAGGCTATGAGGCTTTTATAGTGGGTGGTTGTGTTCGTGATTATCTTCTCGGATTGACTCCGCATGATACAGATATTTGTACAAACGCTTTGCCTGAGCAGACAAAAAAATGCTTTGAGGCTTATCATACTTTTGATACAGGTATCAAACACGGCACAATTTCCGTTGTATGCGGCGGTGAAGTCTATGAAATTACAACCTACCGTATTGACGGTGATTATTCCGATAACCGTCATCCGGACAGCGTAAGCTTTACACGAAACATAAACGAAGATTTGCAACGCCGTGACTTTACGGTAAATGCAATGGCATATAACACTGAATACGGTCTTGTCGATCCATACGGCGGTAAAAATGACATTAAAGATAAAGTTATCCGTTGTGTCGGAAATCCCGATACACGCTTTAACGAGGATGCTCTGCGAATCTTGCGGGCATTACGCTTTGCCTCTGTTTACGGATTTTTAATTGAAGAGAACACATCACAGTCTATATTTAAAAATGCAGACTTGCTGAAAAACATTGCAACAGAGCGTGTGACTTCGGAATTTCTAAAGCTCATCTGCGGTAAGGATGCCGTAAAAATTCTTGACGCTTACCGAGAAACAATTGCTGTTATTATCCCTGAAATTACCGTTATGTTCAATTTTAATCAGAACAACATTCATCATTCGTATGATTTGTGGCAACATACCCTGACTGCACTCGGTACAATTGAACCGAATCCCATACTTCGTATGACAATGCTTCTGCATGACATCGGCAAGCCTTCTGTTAAAACCACCGACAACAGCGGTCAATCGCATTTTCAGGGACATCAGCTTGAAAGTAAAAAAATTGCAGACAAAATTCTGCACAGACTAAGATTACCGTCTGATTTTATCAACAAAACTCTTCTGCTTATTGAATATCATGATGTCCGTTTTAACGGCAGTAAAAAGCTTATGAAAAAGGTTATGAATGTACTCGGTACAGACCTTACAAAGCAGTTGTTAGAGGTTGAATATGCCGATATATCTGCACAGTCTGAATATCAGCGAGAAGAAAAGCTCGGATATCTTAAAAAGGCTAAAACACATCTTAATGAAATAATCAAAGATAACGAATGTTTTAAGCTGAGTCAGCTTGATATCAACGGTAAAGATGTTTTAAACCTTGGCGTAAGAGAGGGAAGAGATGTCGGAAATATTCTCGATTATCTGCTAATGCTTGTAGTAGATGCAAATGTTCCAAACAAAAAATCAATACTCATATCAAAAGCCAAAGAATATATTTACGGTAATCAAATAAATAAGTAATTAAAAAAGAGGATTTCAGCGAAAACTGAAATCCTCTGATTTTTGTTTAAAATTAAAGAACCTTTGATAAAAATTCCTTTAAACGGTCGTCCTGCGGATTATTGAAAAACTCCTGCGGATTGTTCTTTTCTTTGATTACACCGTCGTCAATAAATACAACATCGGTTGCAACTTCCTTTGCAAAGCCGATTTCGTGAGTAACAACAACCATTGTCATACCTGCCTTGGCAAGCTCTTTCATAACATCAAGAACTTCGCCGACCATTTCGGGGTCGAGTGCAGATGTCGGCTCGTCAAAGAGGAGAACATCGGGATTCATCGCAAGCGCTCTTACAATTGCAATACGCTGTTTCTGACCGCCTGAAAGCTGGTTAGGATATGCGTTTGCCTTTTCGGCAAGTCCTACACGCTCCAAAAGATCCATAGCGTCTTTTTTAGTCTCATCTTTGCTCTTGCCAAGAAGCTTGACAGGAGCCATCGTAAGGTTATCAATAACAGTCTTGTGGGGGAAAAGGTTAAACTGCTGGAATACCATTCCCATTTTTTGACGGTGAACATTTATATTAACCTTTGGATCCGTAATATCGGTACCCTCAAAGAAAATGTGACCGCCTGTCGGTTCTTCAAGTCTGTTAAGGCAACGGAGAAAAGTTGACTTACCCGAGCCTGACGGACCGAGAACAACAACTACATCGCCTTTAAAAATGTCAATATCAATACCTTTAAGAACCTGAATATCCTTACCAAATGATTTTTCAAGTCCTCTTACGGAGATTAATGCGTTATCTTTCACTCTTTTTCAATCTCCTTTCAAATCTTCTGAGGATGTACGAAAGCACAAGTACAATTACAAGGTAAATCAATGCAACCGTAATAAGCGGGAAGAATGCCTCGTAAGTTCTTGAACGAATCATATTACCAATATATGTGATATCTGCAAGTGCAACATAACCTGCAACCGAAGTTTCTTTGAGAAGTGTAATAATTTCATTGCCGAGTGCAGGAAGAACATTTTTAATTGCCTGCGGAAGAACGACCATTGTCATTGTCTGTCTGTTGTTAAAACCGAGTGAACGGCTTGCCTCAGTCTGACCGATGTCAACAGCCATAATACCCGAACGAACAATTTCTGCAACATAAGCGGCAGAGTTCATACCAAATGCAATGATTGCGGCAAAGATACCGTTTCTTACAGATGCAAGAATAATGTAATACATAATCATCAACTGAACTACAACAGGTGTGCCTCTGATAACAGTAATGTAGATGTTGCAAATCGCATTAAAGAATTTCAGAACACAATCACCGAAGCTCTTGCATTTTCTCTTGTCAAGCTGAATATCGTGAGTAGCTCTTACCAGAGCAATGACAAAACCGATAATAACACCGATAATACCTGCAAACAATGTAATTTCAAGGGTTACAAGCAAACCGCTTAAAAGCTGCTGCCATCTGTTATCTGTGATGAATGTGTTTTTAAAGCTTTCACCGAGATTGCCGAACAAACTGCCCGACGCACTGTCGTTTACGATAATAACCTGAGTTGTGTTGGCATATGAAGTTGAAAAGTCGATATTTTTTCTTCTTTCCGGTGTGTCAGTCATACCCGCCATACCGAAATCGTCTTTGCCGGTCTGAACAGCAGTGATAACAGAATCAAATTCCATATCATCAATAACAAGTTTTTTACCGAGCTTGTCACAGATTGCTGTAGCCATCATCGGATCAAGACCGACAATTTTACCGCCTTCAACATATTCATACGGTGGAAAAGCAGCGTTCGTAGCCATATGAAGTTCACCGTCATACTTGATATCCTTAGGTGATTCGTAGGGTACAGTATCGGTATTACCCTCTATGTAATAGCTTTTGATTTTGTCCAGAACGCCCTCGTCTTTAAGCTCTGCAAGAGCTTTGTCGATTTTTTCGGTGAGTTCATGATTCTCCTTTGAAATGCAGATTGCATACTGCTCTTCCGCAAAAGGTTCATCAAGAATTTTTAGTCCTGCATTTGCTTTTACAAATTCCTTTGCCGGTTCACTGTCAATTACAACACAGTCGATTTTATTCTGTGTAAGAGCTACGATAGCGTCGGCACCCTTGCTGTAACGCATAACCTTGGTGCCGTCAGCCTCATAGTCAGATACAAAAGTATCGCCTGTTGTACCTGTCTGAACACCTACGGATGCTCCTTTGATATCATCGGCAGTCTTAATTTCCTTAACCGATGAATCACCGCATCCGGTGAACAGAAAAACAGTGGAGAACAGCATTGAAATCAGTACCAATAAAGTAACTGTCTTTTTCATTGTTTTCCTCTTTTTCTTTCTCTTAAAATATTTATTTGCAAATCTTATCAGATTCTTGCAACGCCTGTCTCAACAGCGGCCTTCTTAACAGCCTCAGCAACAGTTTTGCCGATTCTCTTGTCAAATGCCTCGGGAAGAATATAATCTGCATTAAGCTCTTCATCGCTCACGAGTGAAGCAATTGCAAAAGATGCGGCAACTTTCATTTCTTCGTTAATATCGCTTGCACGGCAGTCGAGAGCACCTCTGAAAATACCCGGAAAAGCGAGTACATTGTTAATCTGGTTAGGAAAGTCACTTCTGCCTGTACCGACTACAGCCGCACCTGCCTTTTTAGCAATGTCAGGCATAATCTCGGGAGTCGGATTAGCCATAGCAAAAAGGATAGGATCCTTAGCCATTGACTTAACCATTTCTTCGCTTACGCAACCTGCGGCAGAAATTCCGAGGAATACATCAGCACCCTTCATTGCATCTGCAAGCGAGCCCTCAAGGTGAGAAAGGTTAGTAATTTCAGCCATTTCCTGTTTAACAGCGTTAAGTCTCGGATCACCCTTGCAGATAATGCCCTTACTGTCGCAAAGCGTAATGTCCTTTACACCCATATTAAGAAGGTGCTTTGCAATTGCAATACCTGCCGCACCTGCACCGTTCATAACAACCTTGATTTCGTCAAGCTTCTTGTGAACAAGCTTGAGTGAGTTGATAAGACCTGCGGCAACAATAACGGCAGTACCGTGCTGGTCATCGTGGAAAATCGGAATATCACACTTCTCTTTGAGCTTCTTTTCAATTTCAAAGCATCTCGGAGCGGCAATATCCTCAAGATTGATTCCGCCGAATGAACCGCTGATAAGGTAAATTGCGTTTACAATTTCGTCAACATCCTTACTTCTTACGCAAATGGGAAATGCGTCAACATCGCCGAATTCCTTAAAAAGCGCACATTTGCCCTCCATAACAGGCATACCTGCCTCAGGACCTATGTCACCAAGACCGAGAACAGCTGTACCGTCGGTTACAACGGCAACAAGGTTGTTTCTTCTTGTGAGTTCAAAAGACTTGTCATAGTCCTTCTGAATTTCAAGACACGGTTCTGCAACACCCGGAGTATAGGCAAGAGAGAGGTCTTCAGCCGAGTTAATCGGAACTCTTGAAACAACTTCAATCTTACCGTTCCACTCATAGTGTTTTTTGAGTGATTCTTTTCTGATATCCATATCGGTAACTCCTTATAATTAATTCCCTTTCATTATACCCCTAAAAACCTGTTATATCAAGTAAAAATCACAAAATTCATTTGACTTTTGTACAAAAAAGGTATAAAATAAATATGCGAGTGTGTTGAACAGCTGCGAGCAGCTGCCGAAAGGTACTGTGCGAGGAAAGTCCGGGCTTCACAGAGCAATAATAACGGCTAACGGCCGCCGGAGGCGACTCCAGGGATAGTGCAACAGAAAATTACCGCCATTATATGGTAAGGATGGAAAGGTGAGGTAAGAGCTCACCGGAGGGCAGGAGACTGCTCTGCCGTGTAAACCCTATTTGAAGCAACACCGTGGTAGGACATTATACGCTTGCTCGGCGTGTCCTTAGGAGGTGGCATCGAGCAGATTCGGTAACGGTCTGCCAAGATAGATGGCTGTTCACGACAAAACCCGGCTTACAGACACAGTCGCATATTAGGGCACCTTTTATGGGTGCTTTAATATTATTGTCGAATTTAAGCAATTTGTACAAATGTTATGCACATTTGCAATTAATTTAAAAAATGCATTGCATTTATACTGCTCTTTATTGTACTTTGCTTTATGCTGAAATCTATTGAAATTGATTTAAGAAATTGATTTAATTTGATTTGTTTCAGTCGACTGATTCGACACATTGTAGAGTTTTGAAATTAATTTGAAAGGTGTGTAAAAATTTGAAAACAAAATCAAAAATACTCAGCGCAATATTGAGCGTGAGCATCCTGTCGGCAAGCCTATCTGCCTTTGTATCCGGTTCACTCGGTGTTCAGGCGGCAGAAAGCTCGCCAACCGTATCGGCTAATAAGTACAAGCTCAAAGATAATATTCAGGACGGTGTAATTTTACATTGTTTTGACTGGACTTATAACGATATTAAGGCTGAATTGCCTAAAATTGCAAAAGCAGGATTTACAAGTATACAGACTTCTCCGGCACAGCCAAACGGAACAGGTACTTGGTATTGGTTATATCAGCCAATTTCATTCAGTATCGGAACAAATGGTATCGGCACAAAGGCTGAACTTCAGTCGCTTTGCGATGAAGCAGATAAGTACGGAATTAAGGTTATTGTCGATGTTGTTGCTAACCATTTGAGAGGCGATCACAACAACATAGACAACGATTTAAAGCCATCCGAGTATTGGCATACCTTCGGCGGAGGTATTGACTGGAAAAACCGTTGGCAGGTAACACACGGCTCGATTGGTATGCCGGACATTGCAACCGAAAATCCATATGTTCAGCAAAAAGTCTGCAACTATGTTCAGGAACTCAAGTCGGTAGGTGTTGACGGACTTCGTTGGGACGCTGCAAAACACATTGGTGTTCCGAGCGAGGGCGACGATTTCTGGAAATCGGTAACACAGTACGGTCTTTATAACTACGGCGAGATTCTCGGTGGTCCCGATGACCGTTCGACAGGCAATGAAGACATTATGAAAGAGTATACCGATTATATTTCTGTCACAGACAGTAACTACGGTAAAGAACTCCGTGATTCGTTTAATTCGGGCAAAGCTCCTAATTCAAGCGGAAACTGGAGTGAAAAAGGCATTTCAAACGATAAGCTTCTTTATTGGGGTGAAAGCCATGATACATGGTCAAACAACAAAGACTGGGGCTTTTCAAATGAAATGAGTCAGAATGTTATTGACCGTGCCTATGCGGTTGCGGCAAGCCGTAATAAAGTTACTGCTCTTTATTTTTCCCGTCCTTCTTCAACCAACAAAGAAAGTATCAAAATGGGAGAAAAAGGCTCAACTCATTACACCAGCAGTGAGGTTGCCCAAATCAATAAGTTCCATAATGCAATGGACGGCAAAGCCGATTACTACACAGTGTCAGACGGTTGTTCTGTAATTACCCGTAAAGACGGCGGTGCTGTTATCGTAAAAGGCAGCGGAAGCGGCGAGGTTTCGGTAGAAAACGGCGGCGGTTACGCAAAACCGGGTACATACACAGACGCTGTTTCAGGCAATACATTTACAATTACATCAAGCACCATTTCAGGTACAATAGGTTCATCAGGTATAGCAGTAGTCTATGATGCCGAACCCGAAGGACCTTCAGCGTCAGTAACTCCGGGTTCAACAAACTACAATACAGATGAGCTCACACTTACGCTCAATTGCAAGAATGCAAAAAATGCTCAGTATTCAATTGATGACGGTGCATTTGTAAACTACACAAACGGTCAGAAAATTACAATCGGTACTAACCTTGCTTACGATACTGTAACCACAGTAACAGTAAAAGCAAGCGACGGCAAGACAACATCCGATCCGGAAACATATACATATACAAAAGTAGACCCGAATGCCGTAAAGGTTGTTGCTTATGATAACTCATCAACCAAGTGGTCTAAGGTTAATGCATATTTCTGGAGTGATGATAATAAAGAAATGACATCGTGGCCGGGCAAGAAAATGACCGACAAGGGTAATAATATTTTTGATATTGAAGTGCCTGACGGTGCAAAATATGTAATCTTCAACAACGGTGACAGTCAGACAGATGACCTCAGGATTGCAGACGGTAATAAAATTTACAGCAACGGTTCTTGGCAGAACTATTCGACTGTAAAACCCACTCAGCCGACAACAGCTCCTTCAACGACAGTCCGTCCTACTACAATCGCAACTCAGCCTACCACAACTCAGCCTACCACATCACAGCCTGCTACAACACAGCCTGCTACAACACAGCCGTCTACAACTCAGCCGGTAACAGAGCCTTCAAACAGAATTCTTATCGGTGATGTTGATTTAAACGGAACATTTACAGTCTGTGATTCAACAGAGGTTCAAAGATACATTGTTAACATATCGACTTTAAGCGATGAGGCTCTCATTGCGGCAGATGTAAACAAGGATTCTGTTATTTCTGTAAAAGACGCAACTATGATTCAGGCTTATATCGTTAAGCTTATTGTTGAAGACTCATACTGCGGTACTTACACAGAAAATGTTGCACCCGCCCAGCCTACAACAAATGTCACAGAGCCAACAACTGAACCGACTTCAATTCAGACGAAGAATTATGTTTATTTCAATAATACGGAAAACTGGTCAACAGTAAATGTCTATGCATGGAGTTCAACAGATTCGACTTATATGAGCTGGCCCGGCAAGGCTATGGAAAGTATAGGTAATAACACATACAGATTTGAACTTCCGAATGGTGCAGAATATGCTATATTCAATAACGGTTCAACACAGACAGGTGACTTAAAAATCCCCGATGTAAATATGATTTACTCAAACGGACAGTGGAGTAAATACTCCGAGTAAAATTTAATAAGTTTATCTAAGAGCCGCCCCGCACAATCAAGCACATTTTGCTGTTTTGATTTTTACTGTCGGGGCGGTACTGTTATTTGTTTAAATCACAATACAAAATAAACCGCCTGTAAAAAATGATTGCCCCCTAAAAGTCAGATTTTTGCTCTGACCTTTAGGGGGCGTTTCACAATCCGATTGATTTCGGAGGTTTATTTATTCGATTTTTCTATAATTTTTTCGGCACATTTAATGCCGTCAACTGCGGCGGAGATAATTCCGCCTGCATAGCCTGCACCTTCACCGCACGGATACAGTCCTTCAATAAGTACACTTTCAAGTGTATCTGTTTTTCTCATTATTCTGACGGGAGAAGAGCTTCTGCTCTCAACGCCGGTCAAAACAGCGTCACCGTCATCAAATCCGTGTAACATTCTGCCCATTTTCACAATGCCCTGAGCCATAGAAGTGCAGACATATTCAGGCAAAATCTCGTTCAGATTTGAAAATTCATAATTCGGACCGATACTTGGCTTTACATCACCGAGATGTGTGGATTTCCTGTTATTAAGAAAATCGTCAACTCTTTGTATGGGTGCATTATAATTTTCACCGCCGGCAACGAATGCTTTTGATTCAAGCTTTCTCTGCAAATACATTCCGGCAAGCGGATGGTCGGATTCATAATCATCCGGGTTTATTCCTACAAGCAACGCTGAATTTGAATTATCGGCATTTCGTGCAAATTCACTCATACCATTGGTGCAAAGTCTGTTTTTTTCGCTTGATGCATTGACAACCTTGCCTCCCGGACACATACAAAATGTATACACACCCCGTCCGTTATCAAGGTGTGTACTCAGCTTATAATTTGCCGAGCCGAGTTTTTTATTGCCCGCAAACCTGCCGTATTGTGCCTTGTCAACTTTTTGACGAAGATGTTCAATTCTTGCTCCTACCGAGAAAGGCTTTGCCTCAATCGGCAATTTTAAATCATAAAGCATCTCAAAAGTATCCCTTGCACTGTGACCTATTGCAAGAATAACATTGTCTGTTTCTATAATTTCATTGCCGTTAGCCGTTTCAACAGTTATAGATTTCAGCTTGTTATCACTAAAAGCCATTGAAACAAGCTTCGTTTCAAACATAACCCTTCCGCCGAGTTCAATAATCTCGTTGCGGATATTTTTTATTGTTCCTTTTAGCATATCCGTTCCGATATGAGGTTTTGCGTTATAGAGAATTTCATCAGGTGCGCCGTGGCTTACAAATTCTTCAAGCACCTTGCGTTGCCTTATATCTTTTGTACCTGAATTCAGTTTGCCGTCAGAAAATGTTCCCGCACCTCCTTCGCCAAACTGAACATTTGAAGTTATGTCAAGCTTACCGCTTGTCCAGAACCTGTTCACATCGGCAGTTCGTCTGTCAACATCACGACCTCTTTCAATAAGAATTGGATTTGCACCGCTTCTTGCCAGAATAAGTGCCGCAAACAATCCAGCCGGACCTGCTCCGACAACAATGGGGGAGGGCGCATTGCCAAATTTCATTTGATTATATTCATACTTTCTCGCAATTTGAGCGTTGCCGCACTTTTTGCAGACTTTATCCTCGTTGATATTAAGTTCAGCGTCAACGGTTGTAAGAAAGTAGATATTATCCTTTTTTCTTGCGTCAACCGATCTGCGAAAAATCTTACAGCTTTTTATGGATTTTTCTTCAATCCTCAACTGTTGGGCAACTGCCTTGCGAACTGATTTATCGTCGTAGTCAAGGCTTAAATGTATATTGTTCACTCTGATCATAAATTTTCTCCTGCAATAATTCCTCCGGCAAATGCAAAATGAAGATTAAACCCTCCGCATTCACCGCAAAGGTCAATCGCCTCACCACATATAAAAAGATTTTTCACAATTTTACTCATCATAGTGTTTTCGTCAATTTCTTTGCCTAAAACACCGCCCAAAGCACATTGTGCGTGTGAGAAATCTTCTTTTCCGCTTACTGTAAATGACATCGATTTTATCGTTTTGCAAATTCCTGATACTTCGTCCTTTGAAAGCTTGGAACAAATCTTTGACAAATCAACTCGGCTGATTTTCAGAATTGCCTGTCCGATTCTCTTCTGAAAAATACCTGTCAAAAGCTGTTCACACGGCAAATCAGAAAACAATGATATATGTTGTCTGATTATTTTAATCAGCTCATTTTCCGAATAATCGGGCAATAAATCAAGCACTATTTTGTCGTTCGGTTTAGCAAACAATGAAAGATTGAACACGCAAATTCCCGACAACGAATTCTCGGTAAATTGAATTTCGCCTGTTTCTTCCTTGATTAATCGACCGTGTTCACCGTATAACTGTGCCTTGCCCGTAACTCTCAGACCTTTTAATATTTTCAGAACATCGCTTTTAACCTTAACAGGGCATAAAGCAGGGGAGAACGAAACAACCTTATGACCGAAATTTTTAAGATAATCAATTGCACTTGCGTTTCCGCCAAGCTTAGGTGCGGCCTTTGAACCGTTTGCAATCACAAGCTTGTTACATATTAAATCGTACTTTTTTTCGCTGTCATCAGACGAAATTTTAAAACCGTTTGAAACTTTTTTTATAGAATTGACATTCTGTTTTGTGAAAACATCTATTCCGAGTGTTTCAACCTGTAAGCGCAGAACATCCAGAACAGATGCGGCGTGTTTGCTTATCGGGTAATATCTGCCCTCGTTATCGTAAAAACTTAAAAGACCTAAGTTTTTAAAAATATTCGCCATCTCATCACCGCTGAATCTTTCAAAAATTTTTTTACTCTGCTTTTTGAAAGAACCGACATATTTATCGGGAGATATACAGTGATTTGTCAGGTTACATCTGCCGTTGCCTGTTGACATCAGCTTTTTGCCTAATCTGTCATTTTTTTCGATTATTGCAATTTTCTTTGAACGGTCATGTTTCTTTGCTGTGATTGCACACATAAGTCCCGATGCACCGCCGCCGATTATAATTGCATCATATATATTTTTCTTTTCCATTTTATAAATTCACCAAAAAATAAGGGCAGCGATGTGCTGCCCAAAATTATTTACGGAGCAAAAATAAAGTTGATTCCGTTTGCTACAAGTACCGAACCGATACCCATTATAATGCCTGCGATAACAACACCGCACATAACGGCTATAACGCTTTTCTTAAATCCGAGGTCAAGAATACTTGCCGCAAGTGTTCCTGTCCATGCGCCTGTGCCGGGAAGAGGGATGCCTACGAAAAGCATAAGTGCAACAAACATTCCGTTGCCTGCTTTTGCCTCAAGTTTTCTGCCGCCTTTTTCGCCTTTTTCAAGACAGAAAGAAAAGAATCTGCCGATAAACTTCTTGTCAGAACCCCAAACAAGAACCTTTCTTGCAAAGAGGTAGATAATCGGAACCGGGAGCATATTGCCTAAAATGCAGATTACATATGTCCAAAAAAGATTTAAGTCATTTGCAACCGCAACAGGCACAGCACCTCTGATTTCTACTATCGGAACCATTGAAATAAAAAATACTATTAAATACCACATATTTGCTCCTTAGAAATTATATTTTGCCAATACCTGATAAGTATAACAGATTTAAAAGTTTTTTTCAATATTTGAGCAAGATAAAATCTTCCATAATAAAGCCTTAAAATTTGATTTATTTGTACATTATGATAAATAATTATTCAAAAGTTGACATTGACTGAATAATCTGTAAAATATATTATGGAGTGATTTAATGAAAACGAATTCCTGTTCAATGCGATTCAGAATAATTATGTTTGTTTTGACCGCGTCAGTGATTGCATTTGCGTTTATTCATTCTTCAATGCCGTCAGTTGAGTCGGCACAAGAGAGTGAAAGCGTCCTTGATTTTGTCACAGTAATTTTGAAATTTTTCGGAATCGATCCGAATCTTTCGGACCACATAATCAGAAAGATTGCTCATTTTACGGAATATACCGTTCTGGGAGCATTGCTCTGTTCATGTGCCTATTCATTTGACCGAATCAAGCCGATAAAATTTGTACCCTACACCGTTTCTATCGGACTGTTTACCTGTTTTGTTGATGAAACAATTCAGCTTGGGATTGAGGGAAGATCGGGACAGGTGAGCGATATGTGGATTGACTTTTTCGGTGTGTTGCTTGGTACGGCTGTAATGCTTGTTGCATTTTGGATTTACAGGAAGATACGAAAGATCAACTAACTATATGTATGCGAATAAGAAAGGAATCAGTATGGGAAATATGGAAAATTCAGTAAAGCCCCATGAAAACAAAATGGGAACTATGCCAATGACAAGGCTCATTCTGACAATGAGTCTGCCTGCAATTTTTTCAATGACAATTCAGGCAATGTATAATGTTGTTGACAGTATTTTTATCGGCAACTATGACGCAGACGGACTGACCGCAACTTCGCTTGCGTATCCTCTGCAAATGCTTTTGATTGCGTTTGCAGCCGGTACGGCAGTCGGTGTAAACTCGTTTGTTTCAAGAAAATTAGGTGAGAAAAATTTTGTTCAGGCAAACGACGGAGCAACTCACGGTTTTGTAACCTGTATTTTTAATTATGTAATATTTTTATTGCTCGGACTTTTTGCGGTTCGCCCGTTTATGGCAATGTACACGCAGAATGAGGCTATTGTAAATTACGGAATCCAGTATCTGACGGTTGTACTTTGCTTCTCGTTCTTTTCAATTGTACAGATTATGGTTGAAAAAACGCTTCAGGCAACAGGCAATATGATATTCCCGATGTTATCCCAGCTTTTCGGTGCAATTGTAAATATTATTTTTGACCCGCTCCTGATTTTCGGTATAGGAATTTTCCCTGAAATGGGCGTTCTCGGTGCGGCAATTGCTACTGTATTCGGTCAATTCTGCGGTATGGTTTTCTGCCTTTGCATTCTTTTCTTTAAGAATAACGAAGTTAAAGTTTCGTTCAAACATTTCAAATTGAATGGTTCCACATTGAAATCTATTTATGTTGTAGGCTTTCCGTCTGTAATTATGCAGTCAATAGGTTCCGTTATGATTATCGGACTCAATGCAATTCTTGCTGTTTCGGAGGCTGCCGTTACTGTTCTCGGTATATATTATAAATTACAGAGCTTTGTATTTATGCCTTGTTTCGGACTCAATCAGGGCGTAATGCCGATTATCGGTTATAACTACGGTGCAAGAAAGAAAAAGAGAATGTATTCCGCTTTAAAGCGCGGCATCATCATTGGCGTAATTATTATGGCGGTCGGCACAATTCTTATGTGGACAATCCCCGAACAGCTTATTGCTATGTTTGGTGGCACACAGGATATTATGGATATCGGTGTCCCTGCATTCAGAATCATAAGCCTTTGCTTTATTCCTGCTGCTGCCGGCATTATCTTTACAACACTTTTTCAGGCGGTCGGAAAGGGACTGCGCAGTCTTATTATGTCATTCTGCCGTCAGCTTGTACTCATTCTTCCGATTGCGTGGGTGCTTTCTATGGTGTTTGATTATACAGCCGTATGGTATGCTTTCCCGATTGCGGAATTTTTCTCGTTAATGCTTGCAATTGCATTTTTTGTCAACCTTACAAAAGGCGATTTCAAGAGCCTTGACCAAAAGATTGAATGACGCAGTTAAATTTGTTCACCTCATTGCATATATTGCATTGAGGTGATTTTTTTGACAGAAAATAATGATAACAGAAATACCATTACATATGACGATGACTGGAAATCTGTTTCATATTCGGAATACCCTAAGGTATCGGAGGAGCTTGATTCAGATGAAGGGGATGTGAACTCTTTATCGGCTGAAAATAGTGATGAAAAGAAAAATTCTCCGAAACAGCTTGTGATAACGATTCAACTTGTGTGTTGTATTATTATAGCTCTTGCGGCTTTTTTGCTTAATTTATTCGGCGGTGAGGTCTATGCCGCAACACGGGAATGGTACTATTCAAACCTTGAAAAATCCGTTGTTTTTGATACGGGCGATAATAAAATAGATTTATCAAACCTGTTTACTGCAACAAGCGATGAAGTTTCGTCTGCTGAACATTGATTTTACGGTTTCGTATTCACTCGTTTGTCTTGGAGCAATATGTGTGATACTGAATATATTTTTAGGATTTCTATGTTGCGTTATGGCTGTGATTATTCATGAATGTGGTCATCTTTTTGCAATGCTCATTTGCAAATCTCCGCCTGATAAAATCAAAATTTCGCTGTTTGAAATCAAGATTACCAACTCTTCAAGGCAGTTAAACACAACCCGTCAGAACATTTTTATAATTTTTTTCGGACCTTTAGTCAATTTCATTTGTTTTATTCTGTTTTATCTGCTATACTTATGTAATAGTGAATTTTTATTGCCGATTGCCATGGCGAACCTTTGCACGGGACTTTTTAATATGCTGCCGGTTATGTCGCTTGACGGCGGACAGCTTATGTATGTTATTCTGAGCAGAAAATTCTCGGAAAAATCAGCCGAAAGAATCATAAATATAACTGCTGTTATAATTCTTTTTCCGCTGACGGTACTCGGCTTTATGGTTTTGCTAAATTCAAAATATAATTTTTCGCTGTTGTTTGTGTGTACGTATCTCATTGCGTCACTTTTATGTAAAAACAACAGGTACTACTGACGGAGGATTTCTATGGTCAGCAAAGAAGTTGAAAAATTACTTCTGAAAGTTCAAAAGCCGGGAAGATATGTCGGCGGTGAACTCAACGAAGTAATCAAGGATAAAAAGAAAGTAGATTGCAGATTTGCCTTCTGCTTTCCCGATACCTATGAAGTAGGTATGTCCCATCTCGGAATGAAAATTCTTTACAGTCTTATGAACGCTGTGCCGTACATTTGGTGCGAAAGAGTTTTTGCCCCATGGGTTGATATGGAAGAAGAGATGATAAAACACAATATTCCGCTTTATGCGCTTGAAAGCGGAGATCCCGTGTCCGATTTTGACTTTATCGGTTTTACTCTCCAGTATGAACTCAGCTTTACAAATATGCTCAATATGCTCAGGCTTTCGGGTGTGCCGATTAAAAGCTGTGACAGAAAAGAACTTAAAAACATAGTAGTTGCAGGCGGACCGTGTGCCTGCAACCCCGAGCCGATTGCAGATTTTGTCGATATTTTCTTCATTGGTGAGGGAGAAGAGGTTGACCTTGAGGTTATTGAACTTTTCAGAAGGTGCAGAGCCGAGGGTAAATCAAAACAGGAGTTTCTTGAACTCTCATCTAAAATTGAGGGTGTATATGTTCCTGCACTCTATGATGTAACATATAACGAGGACGGCACAATCAAGTCATTCACTCCAAAAGGAGATGCTCCCGCTAAAATCCACAAGCGTATTATGCTTGATATGGACAAGTCGTTCTATCCTGATAATTTTGTAGTTCCGCTCGTTGAGATAGTTCATGACAGAGCGGTTCAGGAAATTTTCCGTGGCTGTATAAGAGGCTGCCGTTTCTGTCAGGCAGGTATGATTTACCGTCCCGTCCGTGAAAAATCTCCCGAAACTATAAATAAACAATGCAGAGCATTATGTGATAACACGGGTTACGATGAAGTTTCGCTATCTTCACTCAGTTCAAGTGACTACAGTCAGATTGTACCGTTGCTTGACAAGCTGAATGAGTGGAGCAAAGACGAAAAAGTCAGCATTTCACTTCCGTCACTGCGTGTTGACGGTTTTACAGATGACATTATGAATAAGATTAAAACCGTACGTAAGAGCGGACTCACCTTTGCTCCGGAGGCAGGCAGTCAGCGTATGCGTGATGTTATCAATAAAAATGTTCGTGAAGATGAACTTTTGCAGACTTGCACAACTGCATTTGCAGGCGGCTGGACTACGGTAAAACTCTATTTTATGATTGGTCTGCCTACCGAAACAATGGACGATGTCGCCGCAATTGCCGGCCTTGGTCAGTCTGTAGTTGATGCATATTACAAATGTCCCGACAAGCCAAAGGGCAAGTCGGTGCGTGTAACCGTGTCTGCATCCTCTTTTGTACCAAAACCGTTCACACCGTTTCAATGGGAACCGCAGGATACAATCCCTGTTCTTCATGAAAAGCAACAGCACATCAAGGACAGTATTACAACAAGAAAAATTCAGTTTAACTATCACGATGCCGATACAAGCTATCTTGAAGCAGTATTTGCAAGGGGTGACAGAAAACTTTGTAAGGTAATGGAGCTTGCATGTGAAAGAGGTTTTCATTTTGACGGCTGGAATGATTGTTTCAGCCTTGAAAAGTGGCTTGAACTCTTTGATGAATGCGGTGTTGATCCGTCATTTTATGCAAACAGACACAGAAGTTTTGATGAAATTCTTCCGTGGGATCATATCGACTACGGTGTAACTAAGGATTTCCTTATCAGAGAATGTAAAAAAGCGTACGCAGATATAACAACACCGCATTGCAGACTGAAATGCAACAACTGCGGTGCGGCTAAATACGGAAAGGGTGTGTGTTTTGAAAAGCGTAAGAATATGGTTTAAAAAAGATTTTGAATGTCGCTATATTTCGCACCTTGATCTCAATCGATGTATGCTCCGTGCATTGCACAAGAGCAAAATCCCTATCTGGCATACAGAAGGATTTAACCCGCATCCGTTTGCAACATTCCCGTTGCCGCTTTCGCTTGGTTTCAGGGGTGTAAACGAATGTATGGATGTCAAGCTTGAGGATGAAAGCTTTCCGTTTGAAGAAATCATCTCAAGGCTTAACGGTTGTCTGCCGAGAGGACTTCGTGTGTTTGATGTGACGGAACCCGTTATGAAAGCCGGAAAGATTGCCTTTGCATCATTTACAATCAAGATTGCCTGTGACGGTGAAAACTCCCGTACAGTATGCGAACAACTCAAAGAACTGCTGACAAGCGAAAGTATTGAAGTTGAAAAGAAATCTAAAAAAGGCATAAAAACCGTTGACATAAAACAGGGTATAAAGAGCTTTGAAGTAACCGAGAAGTTCGACTTTGCAGAACTTGATGTTGTTTTGTCGGCAGGCAGCTCCGATAATGTGAATCCGAATCTGCTTGTATCAGCTTTTGAAAACCGTTTTTTGGTTTCCTGTGATATCGACATCACAAGAAATGACCTCTACAACGCAGAAATGGAATTGTTTAGATAGGTGAATATATGTTTGAATTTACAATACGAGAAAATGATTTTTTAAACGGATTTTTGAATTTATTGAGTGACTATGTAAATAAGTCGTATAAGTTCACTATGTCGTACCTGACAAGCCCTCTTTTGTCAGATGTGCGTGAGAGCGAAAGACTTGTTTTGCTTGTAGTCAACAAGTCTGTTTTTCAGAATATGTACAGCTTCATCAAGCTGAATGACAGCAATATGCAGTTTGCATCATTTTCCTGTCTTGAAACAGCCGTGAACTCAATGCGACTTTACAATGTCCTTGCTACAAATCCGGATTATATGCACGAATATATTACCGGCGGAAACTTTTCGCTTGAAGTCTGTGAAAATGAAATTTCAGAAAAACAAAAAAAATACAAGAAAGGTGAAGAGGAGTTCTCGCTCCGTGAATTTGCAACCGGACTTGGCAAATTCAATTCTTTTGAATTGAAAAATGCAGCTGTTGCGTCACAGCTTGTTGACGGCAATATCTTTCTCGGACTTTCCTGCGGCAATGAACTCGGAGAGGATTTGCAGGATGAAGTCAGAAAGAGTATGATTGGTGCATACCTTTCACTTTCAAAGCACAATAAAATGTTTTTTAACGGCGGTATAGATGATACTCTTGAAGAGCTTGAGGACAAGCTCTATGCAAAGTTTCTTGAATATATCAGAAAGTTCTCATAATCTTTTTAAACTTTCACATTACTTTACACAAGCGTTCAATTTTCTGTCACATAAGACAGTTATTATATGCTTGTAAGTTAAAGATAAACAAAAAACACTTTAACTTCACATAGATAATGCTTACAAGAACTTTTCATAGATTTCCTCTCTAATATGTCGAAAGACACAAAGGTCGGCTTTTCTGCCGACCTTTTTAATTTATCAGGTGTTTTATTATGAATTACTACTCCCTTAATAAATATCTCAAAAATACATTTGGTGAAAAGGTGTACAAAATTTCGCTGAACGGTAATATGACCTGCCCGAATCGTGACGGAACCCTCGGAACAAGGGGCTGTATTTTTTGCAGCAGGGGAGGCTCCGGAGAATTTGCCTCCGATGCACTTCTTCCTGTTCACGGACAAATCGATCAGGCTAAACTGCGAATAAAAAAGAAATCCGACTGTAAAAAGTTTATTGCATACTTTCAGCCGTTCACAAATACCTATGCGCCTATTGAATATCTTGAAAAAATATTTACAGATGCAATTTCAGAACCAGACATTGTTGCCCTTTCAATCGCAACCCGTCCCGATTGCCTGGGAAATAATGTGTTAGGTCTTCTTGAAAAACTAAATAAGATAAAACCTGTCTGGGTAGAACTCGGATTGCAGACCATTCATGAAAAATCGGCAAATTATATAAGAAGAATGTATCCGCTATCCGTTTATGACTCAGCTACAGAAAATCTTCATAAAATCGGAATCAATGTAATTACACACATTATTTTGGGACTTCCGAGCGAATCTAAAGAAATGATGCTTGAATCTGTAAAATATGCAGGCAGTAAAACCGACGGAATCAAACTGCAATTATTGCATGTTTTAAAAAACACAGACTTATGTGATGACTATGAAAGCGGAAAATTTGATGTGCTTTCAATGGAAGATTATATTGATATTCTTTGCGATTGCGTTGAAGTGTTGCCTGAAAATGTTGTAATTCACCGTTTAACAGGTGACGGGGATAAAAAACTGCTCGTTGCACCCATGTGGAGTGCCGACAAAAAGCGTGTTTTAAACTCAATCAACCGTGAATTTGCAAAGCGTGATATCACGCAGGGAAGAAAGGCAAAGTAAAAGACTCCCGAATCAATCATCGGAAGTCTTGTTTTCAAGAGTATTGTCATTGTGATTTTTCTCTTTTTCAGCTTTCTTCTGAGCTGATTTTTTACCGATTGCATATGCAACAGCCAATATAGCCAAGCATCCCGCAGTTATGCCCATGCCGGCAAGAAAAAATTTTATTTGCCTATCTTTAATGGGATTGTAATCAATATATTCGTCATCTGAGGCATTAACAGTTGTAGGCTCGGTCGGGTGTTTACTTTTACCGCCCTTTCCTGTAGCTTGCGTGCTGTTTTTATTGCTTGACGAGGAACTTCCGCCGCTAACCGTTCCCGATGCATTTTTATATATTCTGATACACGATGCAGTGCAACTTCCAACATCCATAAAGTTCACATCGGAATCAACACATTGATTCACCGTGTAGTCAATATACGCAGTACCTTCTTTTATTGTTTTGAAATCAAGCGTTAAGACATCGTTTCCGCCCGAAATATTTTGTCCTTCAGAATTAAGAAAAACAACTTTAACCTTGCCGCTTTTCTTGTTGACCTGAATTTTTGAGCCGTTATTCACTGCCTTAACCTTTCTGAATTCGATATAATCGGGATCATATGTAAATTCAAATGTTGCGGCAGAAAGTCGATTGCCGGAATTTGCGGAAAGAGCAACACTGAACAGTCTGTTCGGCTTCATATCTGCATTCTGCATTTCAAAACTTATGCTTGCAGTTGCAAATGCACTTGTTAAAGATATTTGCAATAAAGCTACCAAAATTAAAATAATGGAAAATAGTTTTTTCATAGTTCGCCACATAAAATTAAAATATTTCAAAATCTCACTTGATTTTTCTGATTTCATTTGATATAATAAACAGGTCGTTTGGAGAGATGTCCGAGCTGGCCGAAGGAGCATGATTGGAAATCATGTATACGGTGAACACCGTATCAGGGGTTCGAATCCCCTTCTCTCCGCCATAAACGCTGAACTTTATTTTAGGTTCAGCGTTATTTTTTTGACCTGTTTTTCTTAATAAAAGGTGCTGTTTTTCATATATATAATTGTATCGTATGGCAAGATTTGTTGTCAACGGATTTACGGTGAAGAGTTAGCACATACAATGCATTTACAGTTATTTTTAATAATTTTTTAGCATTTCATATGACATAACCATTCAGTTTTCGGTTATTTATTCAAAAAACTGCCACTAAACCTTTACAAACCCTACAAGATATTGTATTATATTAGTAATTATAAATTACCATGGGGTGTTATGTATGAAACCAAAATATAAAAGAGTATTATTAAAACTTTCAGGCGAATCACTTGCAGGCGAAATGAAACACGGAATTGATTTTGAAACTGTTCTCAAAATCTGCAAGCCTATTAAAGAATGTGTTGACGCAGGCGTAGAAGTCGGCATCGTAGTAGGCGGCGGTAACTTCTGGCGTGGCAGAAGCTCAGGCGAAATGGACAGAACAAGAGCCGACCATATGGGTATGCTTGCAACAACAATCAATGCACTCGGTGTTTGTGATGCACTCGAACAGCTTGGAGTTAATGTTCGTGTTCAGACAGCTATCGCTATGCATCAGATTGCAGAACCGTACATCAGAAACAAAGCAGTTCTTCACCTTCAGAAGGGCAGAGTAGTAGTATTCGGTTGCGGAACCGGCAACCCGTTCTTCAGCACAGACACAGCAGCGGCTCTTCGTGCGGCAGAAATTGAGGCTGATATCGTAATGAAGGCTACTATGGTTGACGGTGTATATGACAGCGATCCTAAGAAAAACCCAAATGCAAAGAAGTACGATACAATTTCTTTCCATGATGTTCTCAACAAGGATCTCGCTGTTATGGACAGCACAGCGGCATCGCTTTGCAAGGACAATAATCTTCCGATTCTTGTATTCAGTATTGAAGATCCCGAAAATATCTACAAAGCTGTATGCGGTGAAAACATCGGTACAATCGTAACAGCCAACAATTAATTTGAATTTTTTACTGACTTTTTAACAATAATTATTACACAGGAGGCATAAATATGCAGACACAGTTAAAAAAAGCCGGCGAAAGTATGGACAGACGACTTGAGCATATGCGCACGGAATTTTCGGAAATCAGAGCAGGCAGAGCAAATCCCGCAGTTCTTGATAAGGTAAAGGTTGACTATTACGGCGCACCCACACCCGTAAACCAGCTTGCCGCAGTATCTGTTACAGAGGCAAGAACTCTTACCATTCAGCCATGGGATGCGTCTGTATTAAGACAGATTGAAAAGGCTATCCAGACTTCCGATATCGGCATCAACCCACAGAATGACGGTAAGATTATTCGTCTTATTTTCCCGCCCCTCACAGAGGACAGAAGAAAAGAAATCGTAAAAGATGTTCAGAAGATTGCTGAGGAAACAAAGATTCAGATTCGTAATGTCCGCCGTGAACTTATCGACAAGCTTAAAGCTATGAAGAAGGACGGCGAGCTTACAGAGGACGATCTCAAGCAGGGCGAAAAGAAAGCTCAGGATCTTACAGATAAGTATGTCAAAGAAGTTGAGAGCGTTTCTGCAGTAAAGCAGAAAGAAATTTTGGAGATGTAATATGGCTTTTTTCTCAAAGAAAAAAGATGAGCAGATTGAGGTTACAGACCTCAATCTGCCTTCACATATCGGAATTATTATGGACGGCAACGGCCGTTGGGCAAAGAAAAGAGGACTTCCGAGAAAAGCAGGTCACCGTCAGGGTGCGAAAACTTTCAGAACCATAACAAGATACTGTTCCGATATCGGAATAAAGTACCTTACCGTATATGCTTTTTCAACCGAAAACTGGAAAAGACCGCAGGAGGAAGTTGATGCACTAATGTCGCTTTTTAAATCATATCTTAATGAAGCGCTTGAAGATTTTAAGGATGACAGTATTGTGGTAAAATTCATCGGTGACAAGTCGGGCTTTAATGATGAACTTCGTGAGCTTATGATTGAAAACGAGGAGAGTTCAAAAGACCGTGACGGTATGGTTCTCAATATAGCTATGAATTACGGTAGTCGTGACGAAATTGTCAGAGCCGTCAGAAACATTTCCGAGGATGTCAGAAACGGAAAAATTTCTTCCGATGACATAACAGAAAATCTTTTTTCAAATTATCTTTATACCGCAGGTCAGCCCGATCCCGACCTTATTATCAGACCGAGCGGTGAATACAGAATTTCAAATTTCCTTTTGTGGCAGTCAGCCTACACGGAATTTGTTATAATGAACAAGCTTTGGCCTGATTTTCAGAAATCAGACCTTGACGAAGCGTTAAAAATATACTCCTCCAGAAACAGAAGATACGGTGGAGTCTGATGAGAGTTGATATAAAATGAAATCCCTCAAGCCACGGCTGCTGACAGCCGTAATAGGAATACCAATACTGCTGATCGTTCTGTTTGTTTCGGAACTTTGGCGCCCGTTTGTAGGCATAATCATAGGAGCATTCTCGGCATTTATGATAGGCGAGTATCTTCATGCAAGAAAGATGCTTTATAAATTTCACCTTTCAATACCTTGTATGCTGTTTACTTTTCTGCTTTCGGTTTTAGTTACGACAAAGTATCTGTATGTTTTGATTTTTGCTTTTATACTGACAGTCTTTGCCGTAATGATTTTTAAACACGAAAAGACAAACTATGCCGATGTTGCATATTCAGTGTTCGGAACATTTTTAATTTCTTTTGGAATGAGTGCCGTACCGATTGCCTGTGCATCATCTGTATCAATTACTTTCTGCTATATATGTATTTTCGCATTGCCGTGGATGGCAGATGCAGGCGGCTTTTTTATCGGAGCATCGTTCGGCAAGCACAAACTTTGTCCGAAAATCAGCCCTAAAAAGACTGTTGAGGGCGCAATCGGCGGAATACTTTTCTGCGACCTCACAGCAGTAATTATAGGCCTTATATTTCATTTTTGTGTTATGCCTGACGCTAACATTAATTTCTGGGCATTGATTCTTCTCGGTGTAATTGACGCTCCTGTTTCAATCCTCGGTGATTTAAGCTTTTCACTTATCAAAAGGAATTACGGAATCAAGGACTACGGTTCAATTTTCCCCGGTCACGGCGGAATGCTTGACAGGTTTGACAGCATAATATTTACTGCCCCTGTTCTTGTGGCAATCAATCAATTCATACCTTTCATAACAGTGGGGTAAACTAAAATGGTAAATTCACTTTCAATTCTCGGATCGACGGGTTCAATCGGAACTCAGACGCTTGATGTTGTAGATAAACTTAATTTAAAAGTTTCCGCACTCACGGCGTCAACGAATATAAAGCTGCTTGAAGAACAGGTAAGAAAATACAAACCTGAACTTGCAGTGATTTTTAACGAAGAAAAAGCCAAAGAATTCAAAGATAACATAAAAGATACAAACACCCGTGTTTTAAGCGGTATGGACGGACTTATTGAGGCGGCAACGCTTGAGAATGCCGACCTTGTTGTAAATTCGGTTGTCGGAATGGTTGGCTTAAAGCCTACACTTGCAGCGGCAAACGCTAAAAAAGATATTGCTTTTGCAAACAAGGAAACGCTTGTAACAGGCGGTAAGCTTGTATGTGATGCGGTAAAGAAGAACGGTGTAAAGCTTCTTCCCGTTGACAGTGAACATTCTGCTATCTTCCAATGCTTGCAGGGAATGCCTGAAAAGAAAATGCTTAAAAAGCTCATTCTTACAGCATCCGGCGGCCCGTTCTTTGGCAAAACAGTCGAAGACTTAAAGAATGTAACAGTTAATGAGGCTCTCAATCATCCAAATTGGAGTATGGGTGCAAAAATAACCATTGACTCTGCTACAATGATGAACAAAGGTCTTGAAATCATTGAGGCGAGATGGCTTTTTGATGTTCAGCCCGAAAACATTGATGTTGTTGTTCATCGTGAAAGTATCATACATTCTCTCATCGAATATGTAGATAATTCCGTAATTGCACAGCTTGGACTTCCCGATATGAGGATTCCGATACAGTACGCAATTACATATCCGGAAAGATATGAGTCACCTGTCGGCGAATTAAGTCTTGCTCAAATCGGCAAAATGACTTTCTTTGAACCTGACTATGATACTTTCAAATGTCTGAGAGCCTGTAAAAAAGCTCTTTCACTCGGAGGCGTTGCAACAGCAATTGCCAACGGTGCTAATGAGGAGGCTAACCGACTTTTCAGAGAAGGTAAAATCACTTTTCTTGAAATCGGTGACCTTGTTATGGGTGCAATTGATAACATAGACAATTTTGAGCCTTTATGCATTGATGATGTGTTAAAGGCAGACAAACTTGCAAGAGAGTATGTACTCTCTAAGCTATAATTTGCGGTAATATTTTCCACTGCTGTCTTTGCGACGGCAATGAATATTTTGGAGTTGATTTATTTTAATGCAAATTTTAACAGTTGCGGCTCTTATAGTGATAGGAATATTACTTTTTGAGCTTATAATTTTTTCTCACGAATTCGGTCATTTTATTACCGCAAAGCTTTCGGGTGTAAAGGTAAATGAATTTGCACTCGGAATGGGACCGAAAATAATCAGTTTTGTTAAAGGCGAAACAAGGTACTCACTTCGTCTTTTTCCTATAGGCGGTTACTGTGCCATGGAAGGAGAGGATGAAGACAGTGAAGAAAAAGGTGCTTTTAATAACGCAAAAGTTTGGAAGAGAATGATTATCATAATCGCAGGTGCGGTTATGAATATTCTTCTCGGCTTTGTTATGATGTTTGCCTTTACCGTTCAGGCTGACAGCTACAGTTCAACTACAATATCTCAGTTTCAACCCAATGCATTTACTGCAAACACAGGTTTACAAACAGGGGATAAAATTGTTGAAGTGAACGGTTATTCGATTTGGAATTCACGAGATTTGCAGTTTGCAATCTCAACTCTTCCATATGAAACAGTAGAAGGCAATACACTTGAGGTATACAAAGAAAGAGCAACATCTGCCGCTTGCGGTGTATATAATAAGTATGCAAAAGACGAATCTCTTTCAAAGGATGAACTTCAAAAATACTACAATGCTCTTTCTGAGGGTTGTTCAAAAATAAATAAGGCTGCAAGCAAAGACGAGGCTAAAAAACTTCTTGATGAAACTTGCAGGTCAATTTATGCACTTGACAAATCATATGATATGTCAAAGTATAAAACACCCGAAATAGACACAACTACATCAAGACCGAGATTCATGGGTGATGTAAAAGTTGTTCGTGACGGCAAAGAAATAACACTTGAAAATGTACAGTTTTTTACCTATTACGCTGATGAGGATGCCGAAAAGGAAAACAAACCTACTGTAGCGTTTGACTTTGCAGTTGAACCGATTGAGAAAAATATCGGTACTGTCCTCGGTGAAACATTCACACAGACCTGTTCAATGGCAAAAACCGTGTGGACATCTTTGGTGTGGCTTGTTCAGGGCAGATTTACATTCAACGATATGTCAGGTCCTGTTGGTATTGCTACAGCTGTCACTCAGGTTGCATCAATGGGACTTCAAACAGGCTTCGGAGATGCAGTCAATAACATTCTTTTTGTAATGATACTCATTACGGTAAACCTCGGAATTGTAAATATGCTGCCGTTCCCGGCACTTGACGGCGGAAGATTCTTATTTTTGCTGATTGAATGGATATTCAAAAAGCCGATTCCGAGAAAGGCAGAACAGATTGTAAATACAGTCGGTCTTGTTCTGCTGCTTGCATTTATGCTTATTATTTCGGTGAAAGATGTGTTCCAGCTTGTAACGGGAACATTCCCCGGAATGTAGACAAACGGAGGAAATTTTATGGGAAGTAAAATTCAGGTAACTGCCGGCAATGTAAAAATTGGCGGCGGTGCTAAAGTAAGCGTTCAGTCAATGCTCAACATTCCCTCAACTGATATTGAGGGTTCTGTAAGACAGGCAAAAGAGCTTGAAGAGGCCGGTTGCGAAATTATTCGTGCAGCTATTCCTAATAAAGATGCAGTAAAACTTATTCCTGCCCTCAAAGAGGCTGTAAGCGTCCCGATTGTAGCCGATATCCATTTTGACTATAAGCTTGCGCTTGAGGCGTGTGCGGCAGGCATCGACAAAATCCGTATCAATCCGGGTAACATCGGATCAGACGATAGGGTAAAGGCGGTGGCAGACGCTTGCCGACAGCGTGGCATTCCGATTAGAATCGGTGTTAATTCAGGTTCTCTTGAAAAGGAAATCCTTGCAAAATACGGTCATCCCACACCAGAGGCACTTTGCGACAGCGCCTTGTACCATGCGTCACTTCTTGAAAAATTTGATTTCAACGATATTGTTCTTTCAATGAAAAGTTCAACCGTTTCTACTATGATTAAAGCCTATGAGCTTGCCGCAGAAAGGTGTGACTATCCGCTTCACCTCGGTGTTACAGAGGCAGGAACAGAAAGAATGGGTATTATCAAATCTTCTGCCGGAATCGGTGCATTGCTCCTCCATGGTATCGGCGATACAATCAGAGTTTCACTCACAGCCGATCCTGTAAAGGAAGTTTACGCCGCTCATGATATTCTCAAGGCTCTTGACATTGAGAAAGACGGAGTTCGATTTGTTTCATGTCCGACTTGCGGAAGAACAAGGATTGACCTTGTGAAGATTGCAAACGAGGTTGAAGATAAACTCAGAAACTGTAAAAAGAATATCAAAGTAGCGGTAATGGGTTGCGTTGTAAACGGTCCCGGAGAGGCAAGAGAAGCTGATATCGGCATCGCAGGCGGTGACGGTTGCGGGCTTGTATTCAAAAAAGGCGAAATTCTTCGCAAAGTTCCGGAAGATAAACTCGTTGACGCACTTTTGGAAGAAGTAGAAAAATTATAACTCTATCAGCAGTCAAAATACATTTGCTGTAATATGACAGAAGGACATATATGAAAACATTAGGAGAAGTCTTTGGCTCCCAATTCGGCATTAAACTCCCGCAACAGATTTCACAGGGAGAACTGACACAACTTAATATTAACAAACAAGCCCGTTTGATTACTTTAGCAGTAAAATTCAACGGGCTCGTTGAGCGTAATACGCTTTTTGACACGGAAAAGCTGATTACCAAGACACTTGCGTATCATACTGTAATAAAACCGCATTTCCCGACAGAGTTGTTTTCTGCTGATTATTTTCCTCAGCTATACGCAGCCGTAAGGCGAGATATTCCGAGTATTAACGGAACTCTCAACAATGCTGAGGTTAGGTTTGAAAACAATACACTTACGATAAATCTTCTTAACGGCGGAAAAACTCTCCTTGACAGTAAAGGCTTTGACAAAGCACTTATAAAACTCGTTTCGGAAGAATTCAATCTTTACATTTCCGTAAATTATACCGGAACCTTTGAGGTTGAAGAAAACAGCGAAGAATACAAAGCCGCTATTCAGGATGCTCAGGAGAAAATCAACCGAGAAAATCTTCAGAAAGCCGCTGAATTCTATCAGGAAGAGGTTGAAACAGCGGAGAAAAGAGAAGAAAAACACGCTGAAAACACTACTGTGGAAATTGAAGTTCGTGAGGGCAAGTTTGCAACACCGCAGATTATTCAGTCCTCAATCCGTCCGTTATACGGTCGTTCAATCAGGGGAAAAATGATTCCCATTTCTTCAATCTCAGGTGATTCGGGAAGAATTGTGGTATGGGGCGATGTATTTGATATTGAAAAGAAAGTCACTAAAAGCGGTGACAAAAATATTTTCACTATCGACATAACCGATTATACCGGTTCAACAACAGTTAAAGTATTCAATTCAATTAAGGAATCAGCCGTAATTGATAATATTAAAAAAGGCGATACAATCGTTGTTCAGGGTGATGTTGAGTACGATAAATATGCAGGCGAACTTGTTGTAAATGCCCGTTCAATCGGTACGGCTCAAAAAGTAAAAGTAGTTGATAATGCCGAGAAAAAGCGTGTTGAACTCCATATGCATACAAATATGTCGCAGATGGATGCCGTAACATCGGCAGGTGACCTTGTAAACCGTGCTTATCAGTGGGGGCACAAAGCCGTTGCAATTACTGACCACGGTGTCGCACAGGCTTTTCCCGACGCAATGAAAGCCGCAGATAAAATCAACAAAGACGAAGAGAAAATTAAAATCATCTACGGTGTTGAGGCATACTTTATGGATGACCTTGTAGAGTCTGTAAAAGGTGATGCCGACACAGGTTTTGACGGCACATTCATCTGCTTTGATATAGAAACAACAGGCCTTTCAGCCGCCCGTGACAAGATTACCGAAATCGGCGCAGTCAAGGTTGAAAACGGTGTCATCACCGATACTTTTTCAACCTTTGCAAATCCCGAAATGCCGATTCCGCAGAAAATTACTCAGCTTACAGGCATTACCGATGATATGGTAAAGGACGCTCCGTCACAGAGCGAGGCGGTCGGTGCATTTCTTGAATTTGCCGGTGACAATGTGCTTGTTGCTCACAATGCTCCCTTTGATACATCCTTCATAGCAAAAGCCTGTGAAGATATGGGCAGGGAATATAACTATACTTCAATTGACACGGTTGCAATTTCAAGAGCGATTCTTACAGATATCAAGAACTGCAAGCTTGATACGGTTGCAAAATTTTTAAGGCTCGGCGACTTCAATCATCACAGAGCAACCGATGATGCCGAAATGCTTGCGAGAATTTTTATAAATCTCTGTCAGCGACTTACAGATGATTACGGTATAACAAAAACAAACGACATTAATACAAAGATAGCAGGCGGAGATTTTAAAAAGCTTCCAACCTATCATCAGATTATTCTTGTAAAGAATAAAACAGGTCTTAAAAATCTTTACAGACTTATTTCCTACAGTCATCTTAATTATTTCTATAAAAAGCCGAGAATTCCGAAAAGCGAGCTTGTGAAGTACAGAGAGGGACTCATAATCGGCTCAGCTTGTTGTGCAGGTCAGCTTTATATGGCAATTCTTGAGGGTAAGCCGTGGGGCGAACTCAAACAGATTGCGTCATTCTATGATTATCTTGAAATTCAGCCTGCAGGCAACAACAGCTTTATGATTCGTGACGGCAGATTTAATTCTGTTGACGAACTTCATGAAATTGACCGTACAATAATTAAGCTTGCAAAAGAACTCGGCAAGCCTGTATGCGCAACCTGCGATGTCCACTTTATGGATCCGACAGATTCCGAATTCAGAAAAATTCTTATGGCAGGTCAGGGCTTTAAAGATGCCGAACAGCAAGCTCCGCTTTATTTTAGAACAACCGCTGAAATGCTCAAGGAATTTGAATGGCTCGGCAAGGATAAAGCCTATGAGTATGTAGTAGAAAATCCAAATAAAATCGCCGATATGTGCGAATATATCAGACCTATTCCAAAGGGTACATTCCCGCCTAACATTGAGGGCGCACAGGAACAGCTTATTGACATTACATGGAAAAGAGCAAAAGAGAAATACGGTGATCCATTGCCTGAAATCGTAAAGGCAAGACTTGACAAGGAACTTAATTCAATCACAACCTACGGATTCTCGGTGCTTTATATGACTGCTCAAAAGCTTGTTGCAGACAGTGAGGCACACGGATATCTTGTCGGTTCACGAGGATCGGTAGGTTCTTCTTTCGTAGCTACTATGTCCGGTATTTCGGAGGTTAATCCGCTTTGTCCGCACTATGTATGTCCAAACTGCAAACACAGCGAGTTTATAACAGACGGCAGTTACGGCTCAGGCTTTGATATGCCACCAAAAAACTGTCCGGAATGCGGCACTCTTATGGATCAGGACGGTCACGAAATTCCGTTTGAAACATTTCTTGGCTTTAAAGGCGACAAAGTGCCTGATATCGACCTTAACTTCAGCGGTGAGTATCAGTCAAAATCTCACCGTTACACGGAAGAGCTCTTCGGTAAGAATAATGTGTTTAAAGCGGGAACAATTTCTACCGTAGCCGAAAAAACAGCACTCGGCTTCGTTAAGAAATTTGCACAGGAGCGAGGTCTTGTAATGCACAAGGCTGAGGAAAAGCGTCTTGCAATCGGTTGTACGGGTGTTAAGAGAACCACAGGTCAGCACCCTGGCGGTATGGTTGTTGTGCCGAGAACAAACGATGTTTACGATTTCTGCCCTGTTCAGCATCCTGCAAATGATGTGAACTCAGATAACATTACAACGCACTTCGACTTCCATTCAATTCATGATACAATCACAAAACTTGATGAGCTCGGACACGATGTTCCGACAATCTATCATTATCTTGAACTCTACACAGGTATCCCCGTAATGAAAGTTTCAATGAGCGATCCCGAGGTTATGTCGCTGTTTACTTCTCCGAAAGCACTCGGAGTTACTGAGGAGGATATCGACTCAAAAACCGGTACATTCAGCCTTCCTGAATGCGGTACGGCTTTCGTAAGAGGAATGCTCATTGAGGCACAGCCCAAAACCTTTACCGACCTGTTGCAGATTGCAGGTCTTTCGCACGGTACCGATGTATGGCTCGGAAACGCTCAGGAACTTATTCATAACGGAACCTGTACAATTTCGGAAGTAATCGGTACTCGTGACTCGATTATGACTTATCTTATGCACAAAGGTCTTGAACCGGGTATGGCGTTCAAAATAATGGAGATTGTCCGTAAAGGTAACGCAACAAAACTTCTTACGGAAGAACACTTCAAGGCTATGCGTGAACACAATGTTCCCGAATGGTATATTGATTCATGTATGAAAATTAAGTATATGTTCCCGAAAGCCCATGCCGCAGCCTATATGATTGCAACGCTCAGACTCGGTTGGTACAAGGTTCACAAGCCCGTTGAATATTATGCGGCATACTTTACCGTACGAAGTGAAAATCTTGACGGTGCAATTGCCATGCAGGGACATCAGGCTGTCCGTGACAAGATGAACAACATAAAACAAAAACAGAGTGTTCACGAAGCCACAGCCAAGGATGAAGCAGAGTTCCAGACTTTGCAGATTGTCAACGAAATGATGGCAAGAAAAATTGAATTTCTTCCTGTTGATATCTACAAATCCGAGGCTAAAATGTTCAAGGTAGAGGACGGGAAAATCAGACTTCCGTTTTCATCCTTACCCGGTGTAGGCGGTGCCGCTGCAGATTCACTCGCAGAAACGGGCAAGCACACAGAATATCTTTCAATTGAAGATATGCAGATAAAAACAAAGGTTACTAAGGCTGTTATTGAAACACTGAAAGATGTCGGAGTTCTCAAGGATTTGCCTGAAAGCTCACAGATGTCATTATTTTAAGGAGTTGTCTAAATGAAAAAACTGCTTTCGCTAAAAACTTTGCTGATTTGCATTTCATTTACAGTGTTTCTTTTACTTGTAAAAGATAATATGAATGTTGTGTGGTCGGCAATCGGTTGGATAACAGGCATAATCACTCCGTTTGCAATCGGGTTCCTTTTTGCTTACATCCTTAACTATCCGTACAAATTTTTCTACTCCAAAGTTTTCGGCAGAATGGGGCGAAAGCGAAAATTCCTTGCTAACTTCAGAAAACCCCTTGCACTTATTATAACCTATGCAATTGTAGTAGCAATTTTTGTCGTTATAATCTCAATTGTAGTTCCGCAGATTGCAGCCAGCCTGTTCAGTCTTATTAACAGCCTGCCGCAGTATGCAGGCGTACTTTCTGACATGACAAAAACAGTGGTGCATTGGATTAACCATACATTCAGTATGGAAATTGACGCAAGTGAAGTAATAAACAACTTCTTCAAGTATATTACAAACTTTATTTCGGCAGGCAATATCACCAGTTTTCTCGGCAACTCTACAAATGCCGTATTCAGCGCAATTATGTCTACGTGTAACGGTGTGTATAACTTCCTGCTCGGAATCGTTATTTCAGTTTACTTCCTTGCCGCAAAGGAAACACTTTGCCGTCAGATAAAAAAGCTTGCTGTTGCTTTTATTCCGATAAAGTATCTTCCTAAGATTTATGAAATTGTCGATATTACAGATACAAAATGCGGTCGTTTTCTCGTTGGCGATATCATTGATGCGGCTTTTCTTGGTGTTCTCACATTCATTACAATGTCAATTTGTCAATTACCGTACGCACCGCTTATTGCGGTTCTTATCGGTGTGACGAATATTATTCCGTTCTTTGGTCCGTTCATCGGTGCAATTCCGAGTGCTTTTATCCTCTTACTTATTGATCCGATTTACATGATTATTTTCATAATCATTATAGTTATAATTCAGCAGCTTGACGGCAATCTTTTCAAGCCGAAGATTATCGGCAGTCAGGTCGGTCTTTCAAGCTTCTGGGTACTGTTCAGCGTAATTGTCGGCGGAGGAATGTTCGGTGTGCTCGGTCTTATACTCGGAACTCCAATCTATGCCGTAATCTATGCTCTTGTCGGCAAGAGAGTTAAAAACAAAATTGACTCAAAGGGAAGAATAGCTCAGGAGGCTCTTGACTTTGAGGTGCTTAACTATACCAAAATTGCCGCAGAGCAGAAAAAACTTCGTGAAGAAAAAGAAATGCAGCAAAGAGAAAAATTTATGAAATTCATCAACCGTAACAAAACAAATGATGAAGACGAATCCTCAGATAATACAAATGAATAATCGTAAAATTTTCGTTTCATCTTAATAGTGTTGACAAATCAAGTTTAGTGTGTTAGTATATTACCGTATTAACACACTAAAGCGTTGAGAGGTAATTATGAAAAAGAATTTAAAAATGACTCCCGAGGGAACAAAGGACTTTTTGTTCGCTGAATGTTCCGCTATGGATTATATCTGCACAAGCATTGAAAAGGTATTTGTAAAAGGCGGATTTAAACGGGTAATAACTCCTGCTCTTGAATTTTATGATGTGTTCTCCATTCCGTCAAGCGGAATCTCGCAGGAATCAATGTTCAAAACAACCGATAACAAAGGCAGGCTTCTTGTTGCCCGTCCTGACTCCACTTTGCCTATTGCAAGAATGGTTTCTACAAGACTTAAAAACAATACACTTCCTGTTCGACTTTACTACAAGCAGGCAGTATATCGCAACAATCCGTCACTTGCAGGAAGAAGAAACGAATTTCTTCAGATGGGTGTTGAACTTCTCGGGGCAAAAGGAAAAAGAGCCGACCTTGAAATTCTCACCTCGGCAATAAAAAGCATTTCAGCCGTTGCCGATGATTTCAGAATTGAACTCGGACACGCCGAAGTATTCAATGCTCTGTCAAAAGAACTCGATATCGATAACGATTACAAAGAAAAAATCAGGGTATCAATCGAAAGTAAAAACTACTCGGCACTTAACAATCTTCTTGACAAACTCAAGCCTTGTAAGACTGTTTCCGCAATCCGTTCGCTCCCGTCACTTTTCGGCGGTGAAGAAGTGTTTGATGAGGCATATGACATCTGCAAAGGTACAGGTGCCGAAAACGCTCTTGATTATCTCCACACAATCTATAAAGAACTTTCCGTGCTTGAACTCGGCAACAAGCTTATCATCGACCTCGGACTTGTTCAGAGAAACGATTACTATACGGGAATCGTATTTTCAGGGTATATTAACGGAATCGGTGACGCTGTTATTTCGGGAGGAAGATATGACGATCTTCTCAGCGAATTTGACGCTCCTATGGGTGCGGCAGGCTTTGCGATTGATACAGACGCAATTACAATGAAACATCTTTCCGATGATGATGTAAATTATTCAGATAATCCCGATGTTCTCGTTTTTGCAGAAAACGGACATGAAATGAAGGCTCTCAGATATGTTGACGAGCTTAACGAAAAGGGAATAAATGCACAGTTCAGCGTACTTGAAACTCTTGAAGAAACAGAACAGTTTGCAAAATCAAGAGGAATTGCAGAAGTTGAAAGTATATAATCAAGCTGTCGGAAAGGATTAAATATGAAACCATTAAGAATTGCTCTGACAAAGGGCAGACTTGAAAAGACTACAATCGAACTTCTTGAAAAAATCGGATATAATTGTGATGAAGTAAAAAACAAGGGAAGAAGGCTTATTCTTCCGATCGGCAATAATGATTTTGAAGTTGTGCTTGCGAAAGCCGCAGATGTAATTACATATGTTGAGCACGGTGTGTGTGACCTTGGTGTCGTTGGCAAGGATACAATTCTTGAAAACGGTTCATCTTTTTATGAACTTCTCGACTTAGGATTCGGCAAATGCCGTTTTGCTCTTGCTACAAAAAAGGACTCCGATTTTTACGGCGGTTACAAAACAAAGACAATTGCGTCAAAGTATCCCAATGTAACCAGGGCATTTTTTGACGATAAAAATATGGATGTAAGAATCATTAAGATTGAGGGCTCGGTTGAACTCGCTCCTCTTGTAGGTCTTGCAGACGGTATTGTAGATATAGTAGAAACAGGTTCAACGCTCAAGGCTAACGGACTTGAAGTAATTGAATGGGTATGTGATATTTCAGCAAGACTTATTGCCAATACGGCAAGTCTTAAACTGCGCAAGGCTGAAATTGAAGAATTGCAGAAGAAACTGGAGGCTGTCACAAAATGATTACAACTGTTGTAGCAGACGGAAAAAACGAATATGAATTTATTGATTTGCTCAAAAAGAGAGCACAGAATTCAGATAAAAATGTAGTTCCGATTGTTTCGGAAATCATCGAAAATGTTGCAGAAAACGGTGATAAAGCCGTAAAGGAATATACCGTTAAATTTGACGGAAAAGCACCTGAAAAGGTAGAAATCACTTCCGATGAAATCGACAGTCTTATTGAAAAATGCGATAAGGATTATCTCGAAACAATCAAAAAGGCAGCCGCAAATATTGCAGACTTCCATAAAAGACAGGTTCAGCAAAGCTGGCTCACAACAAAGAATAACGGCGTAATGATGGGGCAGAGAATCAGAGGCCTTAAAAGAGTAGGCATATATGTTCCGGGCGGCACTGCAGCATATCCCTCATCAGTTCTTATGAACGCAGTTCCCGCTAAAATTGCAGGTGTTGAGGAAATTATTATGTGTACACCTCCTCAGAAGGACGGTACACCAAATCCGAATATCATCGCCGCTGCAAAGGTAGCAGGCGTTGACAGAATCTTCCTTATGGGCGGTGCACAGGCAGTAGCCGCACTTGCATACGGTACAGAATCCGTACCAAAGGTTGACAAAATCGTAGGACCCGGCAACATCTTTGTTGCAACTGCAAAAAAACTTCTTTACGGAACAGTTGACATTGATATGATTGCCGGTCCGAGTGAAATACTCATCATTGCCGATAAGTCTGCAAATCCAAAATTCCTTGCCGCAGACCTTATGAGTCAGGCAGAGCATGACAGGCTTGCATCTGCAATTCTGCTTACCGACTGTGAAGAGCTTGCCAAAGAAACTGAAACAGAGCTTGAAAAGCAGATGACTGCTCTTTCAAGAAAAGATATTATCCGTTCATCGGTTGACAATTTCGGTGCAGTTATTGTATGCAGTGATATGTCACAGGCGGTTGAATTTGCTAACGAGCTTGCTCCCGAACATCTTGAGGTTTGTTGTGAAAACCCAATGGAGTATGTCGGCAAGCTTGATAATGCCGGCTCTGTATTTCTCGGCAACTACAGTCCCGAACCTCTGGGCGACTATTTTGCAGGTCCTAACCATGTTCTTCCGACAAGCGGCACGGCAAGATTTTTCTCACCTCTTTCGGTAGACAGCTTTGTAAAAAAATCAAGCTTTATTTACTATACAGAAGACGCTTTGAGAAAAGATGCCGAAGATGTAGTTCGCTTTGCAGAAACAGAAGGACTTACAGCACACGCAAATTCAATTAAAGTGCGTTTTGATATGAAATAAGAATGGAAGTTATGCAATGTCTTATGAATTAAACAAAAAAATCCGTGAACTTGAACCGTATGAACCAATCAGCGGTACATATAAAATTCGACTTGATGCAAACGAATGTCCCGAAAATTATCCCGATTTCATCAAAGAAGAAATCAAAAATGCAATTGATACAATTGATTTCAACCGCTATCCCGATCCGCTTGCGGAAAAGGTTGTTACGGCTTTTGCGGATTATTACGGAATCAATCCAAAATATGTAACCGCAGGCAACGGCTCAGATGAACTTATCTTTTTGATTGAAGCCGCATTTATGGAAAAAGGGGACAGGATGCTTTGTGTTGCTCCCGATTTTTCAATGTACAAATTCTATTCATCAATCTGTGAGGTTGAATGTGACACATTTGTCAAATCCGACGACCTTTCAATTGATACGGATGCACTTATTGAAAAGGTAAATCGTGACAATATCAAACTTCTACTCTTTTCAAACCCATGCAATCCGACAGGGCAGGGGATGACCGCCGAAGATGCACGCAGACTTGTTACAAGCGTAAATGCACTTGTAATTCTTGACGAAGCATATATGGATTTCTGGGATCAGAGTCTTATAAATGAGGTTGAAAAGTATTCAAATCTCATTATTTTCAGAACCGCATCAAAGGCAGTAGGCTCAGCGGCACTCAGACTCGGTTTTGCCGTTGCAAATGAAACAATTTCAAGAGCTGTAAAAGCGGTAAAATCTCCGTACAATGTGAACACATTTTCTCAGGTTGTCGGCAGTATAATATATAAAAATAAAGATTATCTCAAAAACAGACAAAAAACAATTGTCAGAAACAGAGAAAAGCTGTATAATGGCTTATTGGAGTTGTCCGCTCTTTCCGATGATTTTAAGGTTTACAACAGTTGTGCAAACTTTGTTTTTGTTAAAACATCATTCGGCAAAGACTTGTGGAACTATCTCAAGGACAATTCAATTGTAATCCGTTTTATGGGCGATTACATCAGAATTTCCGTTGGCACAGAAGAAGAAAACGAAGAACTGATAAGTTGCATTAAAACTTATTTATCGAGGTGATTATATGCGCAGTGCATATGTTGAGCGTAAAACGAAGGAAACCGACATAAAGCTAAAACTTAATCTTGACGGCGGCGATATTAAAATTGATACAGGCATAGGCTTTTTTGACCATATGCTCAATTCGTTTGCCACTCACGGCAGATTCGGACTTGAGGTTTCGGTAAAAGGCGACCTCTATGTTGACGAACACCACACCGTTGAAGACACAGGTATAGTTCTCGGCAAAGCATTTGCAGAGGCTCTTTCAACCAAAGAGTCAATTGAGAGATTTGGCAGTTTTTATGTTCCTATGGACGAAGCGCTTGCGTTTGCATCTGTTGACATCAGCGGCAGACCTTATCTTGTATTCGATGCTGATTTTCCGCAGGAAAGATGCGGCGGCTATGACTGTTCAATGACAGTAGAATTTATGCGTGCATTTGCATTTAACGCACAAATCACACTTCACCTCAAATCTGTTTACGGTGACAACTCTCACCATATCACAGAGGCTTTGTACAAGGCTTGCGCACACGCACTCCGTCTTGCAGTAAAGCAAAATTCTTCAAATGTACTTCTTTCTACTAAAGGAGTGTTATAATGATTATTTTACCCGCTATTGACATAAAAGACGGCAATTGTGTCCGCCTTTTTAAGGGTGATTATGCAACCGTTCAGAAGGTAGCAGAGTCCCCGTATATTGCTGCTCAGGGCTTTGCTGACGCAGGTGCAGAGTGGATGCATATGGTTGACCTTGACGGTGCAAAAGATGCAAAGCTTGTTAATGCCGATCTTATTGCAGATGTTGCAAAAGCCTCGGGACTTTCTGTTGAGGTCGGCGGAGGAATCCGTGATATGAAAGCGGTTGAATATTATCTTTCAAGAGGAATAAACCGTGTTATTCTCGGTTCAGCCGCAGTTAAAAACCAGCAGCTTGTTATTGAAGCCGTAAAAGAATATGGTGAGAGAATTGTAGTTGGCATTGATGCAAAGGACGGCATGGTTCGTGCAGAAGGTTGGATTGACGATTCGGAAATCAACTACATTGAGCTTGCAAAGCGTATGGAAGATGTCGGAGTAAAGACTGTTGTGTTTACAGACATTGATCAGGACGGTACTCTTGCAGGTCCTAACCTTAAACAGCTTAATAACCTTGCTCACAAAGTCAGCTGTAATATTATCGCAAGCGGCGGTGTTGCAGTTCTCAAAGATATCATTAATCTTGCAGAACTCGATGTCTACGGTGCAATCTGCGGTAAGGCTATTTACACAGGTTCACTTGATTTGAAACAGGCAATTGAAGTAACAAATAAAATCTGAGGTAATTATGGATCTTGATAAATATTTTGTAAAATCCGAACTTATTCCCGCAATTATTCAGGAAAAGTCAACGGGTGAGGTACTTATGCTTGCATATATGAACCGTGAAAGTATGCAAAAAACTTTTGAAACCGGTTACACATGGTTCTGGTCAAGAAGCCGTCAGGAGCTTTGGAACAAGGGTGCAACATCAGGTCATTTACAAAAGGTAATTGATATATATGCCGACTGCGACAACGATACATTGCTCATCACAGTTGAACAGACAGGTGCGGCCTGCCACACGGGAAATCATTCCTGCTTTTTTAAAAAATTGAAATGAGGAGAATTTTAATATGAACGACAGAGAAGTTCTTGAAGCACTTTATGCTACAGTAGAAAACAGACGAGATAATCCAAAAGAGGGTTCATACACTTGCTACCTTCTTGATAAAGGAATTGATAAGATTCTTAAAAAAGTAGGCGAGGAGTGCAGTGAAACAATCATTGCGGCAAAAAATGATGATAACAGCGAAACTGTTTATGAAATTGCAGACCTTATCTATCATCTTACTGTAATGATGGTAAAGCTCGGCATTCCGCTTGAAGATGTTCTTGCCGAACTTGACAAGAGAAGCGAAAAGACAGGAAACCTTAAAAAGTTCCATGTTGTTGACAAAAATTCATAACTAAAAGCACAAACAAAAAGGCCCTATGACTTTGGTCATAGGGCTTAACAGTATGTATATATTATTTTTATGCATTAACAAAAGCAAATTTAGAAATCGCCTGTTTGAGATTATCATCAGGTTCTGATTCAAGAAGAAGTTCAATCGGAATTTTTTCGTCAATTGCAAAAAATCCCATCAACGAATGAGCATCAACAGTGTTATCGCCGTTTCTTAGCATCATTACTGTATCCGGAAAGTGAGCAAGAGTTTCAAACATATCGATCATTTCTTTTTTATTTTTAACGGAAACCGGTACAGAAAACAAGATCTCACCTCCATTGTTCATCTGGTCTATATTTTATCATTAATTTTTGTCTAAATCAACAACGAATTAATGAATTTTTGCAATTTCAACTATTTACCCAAAAAAGGATGGTTAGTGAATGAATTTTAATATAATTACACTCGGCTGCAAGGTTAATCAGTATGAATCACAGGCAATGCGTGAAGATATGCTGAAGAACGGATTTCTTCTCTCGGATGACAGGGACAGGGCAGACATAACAATCGTTAACAGCTGTACGGTAACATCCGTAAGTGACGCAAAAAACCGCAAGATTCTCAACCGTGTCCGCCGTGAAAATCCTGACGGAATTGTTATTCTCACCGGCTGTATGCCACAGGCTTTCCCCGAAGAAAGCGAGAACTTTTCAAATTGCGATATCGTACTCGGCAATGCAAAGAGAGCCGAACTCGTTCCTTCAATTTACAAGTTTCTCGAAGAAAAACAGAAATTTGTTCATATAACAGAGCATATCGGAAAAGGCGAAAAATACGAAAATCTTTCCGTATCGTCACTCGGAGAGCATACAAGAGCTTTCATTAAAATTGAGGACGGTTGCAACAGATTCTGTTCTTACTGCATTATTCCGTATGCAAGGGGCAGAGTGCGTTCAAAATCTCTTGAAGATTTAAAGGCAGAGCTTATTCAGGTTGCCGCAAACGGTTACCGTGAGGTTGTTCTCGTTGGTATTAACCTTTCCGCCTACGGTCTTGACGAAGATTTTGATCTTGCAGATGCTGTGGAATGTGCTTGTTCCGTTGATGGGATCGACCGTGTAAGACTCGGTTCAATCGAACCCGAAAGAATGGATAAAGAAATGATTGCCCGTCTTGCAGCACAGCCAAAGTTCTGTCCGCAGTTTCATCTTTCACTACAAAGCGGTTGTGATAACACACTCAAAGCAATGAACCGTCACTACAATTGTTCAGAATACGCTGAAATTGTTACAAATCTCAGAAACGCTTTTGAAAACAGCTCTATGACAACAGATGTAATGGTTGGATTTGCCGGTGAAACAGAGGAAGATTTCAACGCATCTCTTAAATTTGTAAAGTCAATCGGCTTTGCAAAGGTGCATATCTTCCCGTATTCACGCCGTAAAGGTACTGTTGCCGATAAAGCACCAAATCAAATTGATCCCCAAATCAAAGAGCAGAGAGCTAAAATTATGGAGCAGGTCTGCGATGAAACCAGAAGGGAATTTCTTAAAGAACAGGTTGGCCTTTGTGAATCTGTTCTCGTTGAAAGACTTCGTCACGGTTATCTTGAGGGTTACACAAAGAACTACACGCCTGTTCATATTAATTCCGAAGATACAAGTCTCTGCGGTAAAATTATTGATGTGAAAATTACAAAATCATTTGATGACTACTGTGATGCTGAATTAGTTTAAAGCGTTAATCAGATTATTAATCTCTTTTTTTGCAGTATCATCCTCAAGGCTATTATAGCTGTAAAGCATAAAGCCCCTGACAGATTTATTGTTACGCAAAACATCGTATTCATCGGCAAGAATACTGTCACTTAAAAGCCATGTTTCTTCGTCATATTCGCCGTTACCTGCCTTATAACCGCCAAGACCTACATACAGTTTTACATTTTCGTCAAAATCAAGAGATGTCCAGCTGTCAAGGCAATCTTCAAAATTAAGAGCCGGGTTTTCAAGGCTAAAGTAAATTTGCGGACAGATGTAATCTGCAAAGCCTTTGCAGGTACACCACGATTTTACATCGGCATACAATCCGTCATTGTTACCTATATTGCCTTGCGGTGATATGCCGAACTCAACTGACGAATCCACACTTTTTATTGTTCTGTAAACCTTACAAATCAGCGTATTTACATTTTGCATTCGCCAATTATCAAGACTCATAGAGTTTTCTTTACCGTATTTTTCAATATAAGCCTCATACTGCTTTTTATCAAAACTTTCATCCTCAGTAGGGTAGAAGTAGTCGTCAAATTGTATCCCGTCAACATCATAATTTTCCGCAATTTCCTTTACACCGTCACTAATGAGCTGTTGTGCAGTTTCATTTGACGGATCAAGGAAAATCCCGTTATCGGTTTTTATACCTATTTCGGTATTCTTTATGTAAGGATTGTTGTCTGAAAGTTTTTTCGGAGTTTCATTTGAACTGACTCTGTATGGATTAACCCACGCATGAATTTTCAAATTGTTTTCTTTGCATATATCACACATAATTTGCAGTGCGTCATATTGAGGATTTTCACCCTGCGTACCCGTGAGAATATGTGACCACGGAAAATAGCTTGACTTATATAATGCGTCACAAAAGGGGCGCACCTGTACAATAAGCGTGTTGAAACCGCTTTCACGGCATTTTTGTGCTATTTCGGTAAATTTATCTTCAAACGCTTTTTGTGTTTTTGAGCTTTCATTTTCCATAGAAAGCTCCATATATGATACCCACACGCCACGCATTTCTTCATCACTTTCGGGTGTGTCGGCAGTTGCCTTTGATGATAAGGCTGCAATATTGTTGATATCATTCTGCTTTTTAGGCGGTTTTTCTCTTATAAATGAGCTTATGCAGATAACGCTTAACATAGCTATTACAGATACAATAATCGGAACAATCTTTTTGTTTTTCAATCAAATCATCCTTTGGAGTTCTCATGGAAATTTTCATCATATACATTTGCATCATCAGCCTGATATCAATTATTGTAACAGTCTGTGACAAATACTTTGCAATTCACCGCAAATGGAGAGTACGAGAAAGCACATTGCTGGTTCTCTCCGCACTCGGAGGAAGTGTTGCAATGTACATTACAATGCAATTAATCAGACACAAAACAAGACACATTAAATTTATGCTCGGCATACCGATAATATTTATTATTCAGCTGATAATTCTGTTTTTTGTTTGGAGGATGATTTATGTCTGACAGACTGTATTTTTCCGTACCTGACGAATGTGACAATATGCTTGCTCAAAGATTTCTGCGTGATAAATGCGGGCTTTCTGCAAGAATAATAACACGACTGAAAAGAGAAAAAGACGGTATTTTGATGGACGGGAAAATTTTAAGAACAATTGACTGCGTGCAAAGCGGTAAAACTGTTTCAATTGCAATTCCCGATGAAAAATGTGAAATTGAACCGACAAAGGGGACACTTGATATAAGATATGAGGATGAACATTTTCTTGTGGTAAACAAACCGCATTCCATGCCTGTTCATCCTGTAAAGCAGCACCAAAGCGATACGCTCGCAAATATTGTTTCGTACTATTGCAGTCAAAACGGCAAGCCATTTGTATTTCGGGCAATTAACCGACTTGACAAGGATACCTCAGGGCTTGTTCTCATAGCCAAAAACCGTTTTACAGCCAATGCTGTAAAAAATAAAACGCATAAAGTCTATTACGCTTTATGCGAGGGTGAAATAAATATTGAAGGTGTAGTTGATAAGCCAATGGATTTGCGTGATGATTCCAAAATGGTACGAATTGTCCGTGATGACGGAATGAAAGCAGTTACGCACTATAAACCGCTTGTTGCAACAAAAGATTTTACATTGCTTGAATTGTGGCTTGAAACCGGCAGAACACATCAAATTCGCTGTCATATGGCTTATTTAGGGCATCCGCTTATGGGTGATGACTTGTACGGCGGAAAGCTTGATAAAATATCAAGGCAGGCACTTCATTGTGCAAGACTTGAATTTTATCATCCGATAAAAAATGAATACATTACGGTTACTGCCGAAATTCCCGAAGATATGCAGTATGTAATAAACAACAAAGAGGATTGAACAATAAAAAGTTCAATCCTCTTTAAAATTTATAAACTTTTATCGACAATGCCCGGACAAAAAATCTATGTGCGTTCCTCACACTTGCAATGACAGCAACATTATTTGCCGGTTGTTTAGGAAATTCCGATTCATAGGATTGTACTACTATCTTTCAAACGGTTTGCAACAGTGGACTTTTGTATATCTTATATTTGGTCTGTTTGTACCTATATTGATTAGCATTATTTTAAATAATTATGTTATATTGCACAAAAATGCATAATAAAATTTGTTATAAATAATATCTAAAAAATCATTGTGCTTATACTCTTGATATGTTAAAATATCTTATATAAATAAAATGATTAGTGAATATAATCATAACGACAAAGCTATATTGCAAATATAAAATATTGAAAATTGCTTAATTTTAAATTACAGAAGTAGAGAATTGATTTAAAAATATAAATTCCAAAAATTGTTTTAAAAAAGAAAAACTGTGAGAGGTATTCCAATGAAGAAAACAACTGCAATGATGGCATTACTTTTAATAATTTGTGCTGCTGTATTTTTTTATGGCTGTACGAATAAATCTTCATACTCAAATTCCGATGATGCATATATAAATTATGCAACAGATATGCAGCTAATGTACCATATTGGCGGAAATGCACCTATGACAAAATCAGATAAAGGTTATTATTATATCGGTGAGGACGGAATCGTGATTTTTATTGATAAAGAAACAAAAAAGGCTACTCCTCTTTGTTCAAAACCAAATTGTACTCACGATGACCCTGAAACTTGCGATGCTTATTTAAACTTAACGGAGATGCCCCAAATACAATATAATGACGGATATTTGTATGCTTTATGCGGAGAGTATGACAAGAGCTATATAAATTACAATACATATCTTATGCGTATGAAGCCTGATGGAAGCCAAAGGGAAAATCTTACGGGAAGCTTTAATTTTTATGCTTTTGAATGGTTCATACACAGGGGATATTTTTATTGCTCTACTGATTCATCAGTAATCAGAATACCTCTTGATTCACCTAAATCAGAACCGCAGATTCTATACAAAACGGATTACTATATTGAGTCCGGCTTGAGAGCTGTTTCTCAAATATGCGCGTATAAGAATTATTTTTACTTTACTGCCGACGAGAGAAATGAAAAAGAGGAAGGACCCGGTTTAAGTATCAAATGTATCAATTTGGATACATTAGAGATTAATGACATTCCTAAAGCTAAAGGCTATCAGGTGTCTTATAATTTCTTTTTAGATGACACAATGATTGCGTCCTATTACGATAAAAATTCGGATGAAAATGTTTATCTTAAATGCGATTTGGATGGAAATGTAAAGGAAAGCTTTTTCACAATAGCTCATAAAGATAATTTGCAATATTCAACCGATGGAAAATACATATATGGTGATAATTGTGTGCAGGTTACTAGAAAAGATGCAGAAAAACAGATTATTACGGTTTACGATTTAAATATGAATGAGATAGATTCGTATGTTCCGCCTGAATTTGAAAATAAAGTATGCAATAATATTAATCCACAGGATAATGAATATTTTATTTTTGAATCTGTAGATGATAACGGAGAACGAATTTTAGCTATGGCGGATAAAAGTCAACTCGGCTCAATCGGCGGAGAAACTATAAAATTCACCAAGCTTTGCAAGCTGAAATGGGCTGAAAAGAAGGACAGCAATTACTATGTAGAGGGACAGGCGAGAGTTGAATGAGAATTGCAGGTAGCGAATATTTAAAGCTGTTTTCAAACAAAATATTTCTTATTTGCATCATCGCCTTTTTCTGTGCTGATTCTCTGTTTTTCGTAATGCTTCAATCCTCTGATTATGAAAATTCGGCAATTTCAAGTGATGTCGGGGCATATGAACAGCTTATTCGGGAATGTAACGGCGCAGAGGATAAAAATGCGTTCTTTGAAAGCAAGAACACGGAGATACAGATTGCACAAATTCTTTTGCACAACGGAAATGCAGATGTATACAGGAAAAAATATCCAAAGCTGTATGACAATGCGGCAGGCTTGGACTTGAACGATGATGAGCTGTTTAACCGCTCGGTTATGCTAAGCAACATACAGGCTCAGCTCTCTCACATAGACAGCTATGAAGAGTTTATTTCCAATATGAAGTCGAGAGCCGAGCAACAGAGCAGCTTTTCCATTTTTGCAGAGCCGGACAGCTTTTCGTTCAGAAATATTGAAAAAACTCCCATGGATTTTGCCGAGGTTAAAGGTGTTAAGCCCATCCTCGGCAACAACAAGGCGGTTGAAGCCGCAACCTCATATGAGGTTTCAAGCTATATTTTGCTGATTATCGTATTACTTGTCAATATTTTGATGTTCTCCGTTGAAAGAGAAAAGGGACTTTATGTTCTTGTGCGGTCAACGGCAAAGGGCAGACTGTCAACAATAGCCTGCAAGCTCTTGGTTGTTTTGAGCGTTACGGCGGTTGTTAGTCTGCTGTTCTATGCGAGCAACATTATGATGGCAGGCACAGTCTACGGCTTTGGAGATTTGAGCCGCCCCGTGCAGTCGAGCGAGCTGTTTTTAAACTGCGCATTAAATGTTACAATGCTTGAATACCTGATTTTGTGGGTACTCGGCAAAACGCTTTTGCTCTGCTCTCTGTCAATGCTCACGGCATTTTTATTCGTGGTCATCAAGTCCTCCGCAAAGACCTATTTAATCTTGGCGGCGGCACTGATTTTTGAATTTTCCTGCTTCATTTTCATTGACGGTAGCTCTGTGTTGGCTTCGCTAAAATTTATAAATATTTTCTACCTTATCAGCGGCAACAATATTTTCGGCTGTTATCAGAATGTCAATATTTTTTCACAGCCGATTAACATAATCACCATTTTCATCGGCTTAGCTATAGCTCTCTTCGTTGTCGGAGTTTTTGGAACGACATTGGCGTTTTCAAGGCTGTCACAGCATAACGGAAAGCTCGTTTTGCTCGACAGGCTTATGTCACGGCTCGGACGGTTTAAGAAAATCAACGGAAGTGTGAGAATATACAGCGGCGAGGCTTACAAGCACTACAAAACCTCCTTCGCCCTCGTCGCAGTAATTATCCTCGTGGCTCTCGGCTTTGTCAGCTACAATGATGATTTGAGTATTATATTCATAAGTCCTCAGGAAAGCGCCTATGACACCTATATGCAAACGCTTGAGGGTGAGCTTGACGAGGAAAAGTATGATTTTATCGAGAGTGAAAGAGCTTATTTTGAGGAGCTTGCAAGAGAAGCCGAGGAGATTTCAGCCGACAACACGATTTCGGCTGAGGAAAAAACGAACAGGCTCAATACCATTGATGGTATTTTAAGCATAAGAGGAATGGCATTTGAGGACATTTGCGCTCAGCTTGAATATGTTAACGGAAAGGCTGAGCTGACGGGCGAAAAGCCTGCACTTGTCAATGAAGTGGTGAACAAGCGGCTGACTATGGACACCTTTAGGGAGTGGGAGTATTTTGCTCTGCTCTTAGCCGTGGTTATCTTCTGTACCTCCAACATTTTGGCGATTGAATACAAGACCTCTATGGTTAACTTGATTTCGGCAAATAAGCACGGCAAAGCGAGGCTGTTGATTATAAAGCTCTTAACCGTCCTGATTACCACGGTGATTTCCTATATCTTAATCTATCTGCCGTATATGCTCAACTTTATCAAGACCTTCGGCACGGCATCATTTGATTTACCGCTTGCATATTCAAGAGATTTTTCGGCTCTGACAAGCGGCATAACCGTGGGCGGATATATTCTTGCTCTCGGCTTTGTTCATCTGCTTGCGGCAGTCGGCGCAACGGCTTTGGTCTATCTGCTCTCCTACATATTTAAAAATCAGTTTGTGACAATGATAATTTCAAGCGGCTTGCTCCTTATACCCTGCGTGGTGTTCATTGATAACAGCAAAATCCGTATGGTATCGGCATTTTCAAATAATGCTCAGACAGCCGTTATCGGCATAATCACCGCCGTTTGTCTGCTGATAATCGCAGTATCGGCTCTGATTATCTTTGTCCCCAAGCGCAAAAGTACGAAATTTATAATTTAAGTTTCAAAGCAAAAGAGGTTGTAAATATGGAATTAGCTTTAAATCTTATCAGCAAAACCTATAAAAAGGGCTCGGTAAAGGCGCTTGATAATTTCAGCGTTACCTTAACTCCGGGAGTATACGGCTTGCTCGGACCGAACGGAGCAGGCAAGTCCACGCTGATGAACATTATCACCGACAACCTCAATGCCGACGGCGGAGAGGTGGTTTACGGCGGTGAAAATATCAAAAAGCTCGGCAAGGATTACCGAGCCGTACTCGGCTATATGCCCCAACAGCAGGGCTTGTATGATGATTTCACCCTCAACCGCTTTTTGTGGTATATGGCGGCTTTAAAGGGCTTAAAAAAGAAAGAAGCCAAGGAAAAGATCACTCAGCTTCTTGAAACGGTTAATCTGACAGATGCCGCACATAAAAAGTTAGGCTCGTTTTCGGGCGGTATGAAGCAGAGAGCCTTGATTGCTCAAGCGCTTCTGAACAATCCCGAAATCCTGATTTTGGACGAACCCACGGCAGGACTTGACCCGAAGGAGAGAATACGCATACGCAACTTCATCAGCGAGATTGCCGAGGATAAAATTGTCCTAATCTCCACCCATGTTGTGTCGGATATTGAGTTTATCGCAAAGGAGATTATTTTGCTTAAAAAAGGTCAGCTCATCTCCCACGATTCCCCGAATAAGTTGACAAAGGAGCTTGAAAATAAAGTCTTTGAGGTCGAAATTCAAAGGGAAGATTTAAAATATTTTCAAGACAATTACCGTGTTTCAAATCTCTGTCACAACGACAACAGCATAATAGTTCGCATCGTGACCGATAACCCGCCGACAGACTGCCAATACACAACCGCAAAACCAACTCTTGAAGATTTGTACCTCTATATTTTTGAACAAGGAATGTGATATTAAAATTATTGCCGACAAGTAATGGCGTTCTATGCTAATACTTGTCGGTATTTTTATGCACTTTTTACATAAAATCGGAATGGTATAACGGAATGTAAATACAAAAATGCTCATATGCCGATAGTGTGGATAGGCTTTGCAATATTTGTGTTGTTATGCAAAGGCTTTACAACACAGCTTGTTTCAATATGGTTTGTTCTCGGCTCGGTTTATGTTTATGGATTTAAGCGATATTGATGAAACAGCTCAGGCAAAGGTCGGTACCGAAATATGGACAGTAAAGTCCGACAAAGCACTGCATTCAAAAGGAACAAAAAGCAAGGCAACTGTACTTACATAACTTTCTCTCCGAAAAGCCTTTATGTGTTTATGGTGATAATTACTAATTTCTTGATATCTGAGTGTACAATAATAAATTAGTCACACAAACTTTGTCAATAGTGGAAAAAAATAAAATATTGTTGTTGAAATAAATTGGATATTGGATTATAATAATAATCAATAATGCAAAAAACGAATGAATATGTAAAACGGAGGTAGTCCTATGGAAGAAAAGGATGAAATTGTTATTTCATTGTCAGATGTATGGAATATTATTAAGAAAAATGCAGCTTTTATTATCGTAGTTACGCTTATTTGTGCTATCGGAAGCTTTTTTATAACAAGATATTTTATTCCAAAGTCATACACGTCTTCAATTCAGTTATATGTTGATACGTCAAATGATGATGAAAATAAAAACAACCTCAATATACTTTCTGAGCAAACCTATGCACAGAATCTTGTTGCTACATATATTAAAATGCTGAACACAAATACTTTTTACACAGAGCTTTCCGAGCATATAAACAACAAATATACCGCTAAACAGCTTAGCGAAATGGTTTCTTTCAGCAGTGACGAAAAGACAGAGATATTTGATGCTAAGGTTACTACTTCTTCTCCAAATGATTCAAAGCTTATAGCTGATGCGGTTGGAAAGGTTGCACCTGAGGCTATTTCAAGACTTAAATCCAAAGCAACGCTAAAGATAGTTGATTATGCTCAACTGCCTACTGCTCCTTCATCTCCGAATGAAATAAAGAACGTAATAATTGCAATGATAGTAGGACTTGTTATATCTGTCGGAATTTCATTGCTCAGAGCGTTCCTTGATAAGAAGATGAGATACAACGAGGAAATGACTATGATTGGAGATATTCCGATTCTTGCAGCTATTCCAAAATTTGACGCAGTAAATAAATCTAACAAAAAAAAAGATAAGAGGGAGTCAGTATGAAAAAATATCCAAAAAGAGGCTCTTTTCAAGATGTAAAACTCAATGCAGAAGCTGTCGGATTTCAGATTAAAGAGTCTTATAAAAAAGCAAGAACAAATATTGCTTATTCAATTGTAAAAAAAGGCTGTAAAATGGTGTCTATTACAAGCTCTTCAAAATCCGAAGGAAAGACTATTACTGCAGTTAATATAGCTATTGCACTTGCACAGCAGGTTGATACCAGGGTACTGATTATTGATTGTGATTTGAGAAGACCTCGAATTCAATCGGTGCTTGAAATACCTGTTGACAAGGGAATTACAAATTACCTCAATTTTGAATGTGAGGTATCTGATATAGTTTACACTTCTAAATTGGACAATCTTGACGCTATCTGTTGCGGCACTATTCCTCCGAACCCGTCGGAGCTTTTATCAAGTGACAATATGAAAGAATTAATCAAAGAGCTTTCAAAACAATATGATTATATTATATTTGATACTCCGCCAATTGGCGTAGTAATTGACGCTTTACCTATAATAAAGCAAACTGACGGTGTTGTTGTTATAGTCAGAGATAATGTTACCGACATCAGGGACTACAAAAAAACAATTGATATTCTCAAACGCTCCGAAGCTAATATTATCGGTGTTATATTTAATGATGTTGAGCCTGTCGGTAAACGCAAATACGGCGGAGGATACAAATACGGTTACTACGGCGAATACGGCTATTAATTTTTTTGCTAGAGGGGTGTAGTTTTGGCGAAAAGAATATATGCAAATGAAAGAAAAAACAATATTTTCGAAAAAAAGGTTATGCCTGAAAATAATATTTATTATGCAACCTTAAAAACAAGACACGGTTACCGGTGGCTAAGAAGATTTCAGGATATTTTATTCTCTCTGATAGCTATTATTGTTCTTTCTCCCGTTATGCTGATTACAGTTATTTCTATCATTATTGATGATCCCAAAGGAGGTCCTGTTTTTTCGCAGATAAGAGTGGGAAAAAACGGTAAAGAGTTTAAAATGTATAAATTTCGCTCAATGGTTGTTGATGCGGAAGACAGGCTTAAGGAACTACTGAAAGAAAATGAAATGGATGGACCTGTTTTTAAAATTACCGATGATCCGAGAATTACAAGAGTCGGAAAATTTATAAGAAAAACAAGTATTGATGAGCTCCCACAGCTTTTTAATATTCTAAAAGGAGATATGAGCATTGTGGGACCTCGTCCTGCTTTGCCCAGAGAGGTTGAGCAATATTCTGCTTATCAAGCCCAGCGATTGTTTATAACACCGGGTCTTACGTGTTATTGGCAAATTCAGCCAAACAGAAATGACATTTCTTTTGATGAATGGGTCGAGATGGATATACAGTATATCCGTGAACGCAGTTTTCTCGTGGACTGGAAAATCATATTTAAAACAATTATCGCAGTTCTTACTAAACAAGGAAGATGATTTGGGAGGTACATATGAAAGGCATAATTTTAGCCGGCGGTTCCGGTACCCGACTTTATCCGTCATGTGGCAGGTAAGCCGATGAAGTGATATTACCGATTTTGAAGAAGTTGTAAAACCGGATTGAATGGTATATACAGTTTTAACAAGATTCATACACTGACAGTGTTCGATTCAACAATCCAACACTTAGAAAAAACATCATTGCAGGGTATACAGGGTTCGACTGTATAAAACAGCACTTCGGTTACTGAGAAATAGATGCGAGTGTACTTAACTGATATTTTATGGAGTAGAAAACAAGGGCAATATGATTGTCGGGGTAATTGGATACGACAGCACAAGAAAACACTTAGCCGTGTGAACGGTAAGAGGAATTAGAGAGAAAGGCCATCCATATGGATGTGTACATAGAAAATTAGAGGATATGCCCGATGAGGGTCGGAGGAGTAAATAACATGAAGAATTACAAAATCGCCGTTGCGGGCACTGGTTATGTGGGTTTGTCAATTGCCACACTGCTTTCTCAGCATCATCAGGTAACTGCAGTTGATATTGTTCCAGAGAAGGTTGAGATGATCAACAATCACAAGTCCCCAATTCAAGATGATTATATTGAAAAGTACCTTGCAGAGAAGAAACTGAATTTGACCGCAACACTTGATGCAAAGGCTGCATACTCTGATGCTGACTTTGTTGTAATTGCGACCCCTACAAACTACGATAGCCACACTCAGCACTTTGACACATCTGCAGTTGAAGTTGTGATCAAGCTGGTTATGAAATATAATCCGAACGCCATCATGGTCATCAAATCTACTATTCCTGTGGGATATACCGCAAGTGTGCGTGAGAAGTTTGGCAGCAAGAACATCATCTTCAGCCCGGAGTTCTTGCGTGAGTCCAAGGCCCTATATGACAACCTGTATCCGAGCCGTATCATTGTTGGCACTGATCTGAACGATGAGCGATTGGTAGAGGCGGCACACGAGTTCGCTGGTCTGCTGCAAGAAGGTGCTATCAGGGAGAACATCGACACTCTGTTCATGGGTTTCACCGAGGCAGAGGCTGTTAAACTGTTCGCCAATACATATCTGGCCCTGCGCGTGGCTTACTTCAACGAACTGGACACCTATGCAGAGAGCAAGGGGCTGAATACCCAGCAGATTATCGATGGTGTCTGCCTTGATCCGCGTATCGGTAGCCATTACAATAACCCGTCCTTTGGTTATGGCGGCTACTGCCTGCCCAAGGACACCAAGCAGCTACTGGCTAACTATGCTGATGTTCCAGAGAACCTGATTGAAGCAATCGTTGAGAGTAATAGAACAAGAAAAGACTTCATTGCAGACCGTGTTCTGAAACTGGCTGGCTACTACGGCTATGATGCAGAAAATGAGTTTGATGAAGACAAGGAGAAAAATGTCACTATTGGTGTTTACCGTCTGACCATGAAGAGTAACAGCGATAATTTTCGCCAGAGCTCTATTCAGGGTGTCATGAAGCGCATCAAGGCAAAGGGTGCCACGGTTGTGATTTATGAGCCGACACTGAAAGACGGTGAAACTTTCTTTGGATCAGTAGTGGTTAATGATCTGGCTAAGTTCAAGGAAATGAGCCACGCCATCATCGCAAACCGCTATGACAAGTGCCTAGATGATGTGAAGGATAAGGTTTACACCAGAGATATTTTTCAGAGAGATTAACAAGGTGGGAAAAACTATGATTATTACACAAACACCTTTCCGTATGTCCTTTTTTGGTGGCGGAACAGATATGGAAAGCTTTTTTAGAGAAAATGGTGGCTCTGTTTTGTCTACCACATTTGATAAGTATTGTTATGTGAATGTAAGACACCTGCCTCGTTTTTTTGATTACTCTACTGAGTTGTCTTACTCAAAGACTGAGCGTGTGACAAGTATTGATGACATTCAGCATCCAGCAATTCGTAATGCGATGAAGATGCTGGATATGCACGAAATTCGTCTTACATATGAAGCTGATCTTCCTGCACGTTCTGGGTTAGGAACATCAAGTTCTTTTGCAGTAGGAATGCTGAATGCCTTTTATGCGCTAAAAGGAAAATATGCTGATAAGAAAAAATTGGCAGATGAAGCAATTTATCTGGAGCGAAATTTGTGTCAGGAAGCAGGTGGCTGGCAGGATCAGATTGCAGCATCATTTGGTGGATTTAATCGTATCAACTTTAATGCGGATGGATATGAAGTCCTACCTGTGATCATTTCACCTGAGAGAAAGAAGCAGCTAAATCAAAATTTAATGATGTTTTTTACTGGTTTTACTCGGTTTTCTTCTGAGGTTCAGAAAGCGAATGCAGCAGATAAGGTTGATAAAACAGCACAGTTAAGAGAAATGCTGTCATTGGTTGATGATGCAGAGAAAGTTTTAACGGATAAGGAAAAGAATCTTGACGATTTTGGTAGACTGTTGGATCACACATGGAAACTTAAGCGTCAGACGGGATCTGCTGTTTCTACAAATAGCATTGATGAACTTTACGCAAAAGGTATTGCTGCCGGCGCGTTGGGCGGAAAACTTCTCGGCGCTGGTGGTGGTGGGTTCCTTGTATTTTATGTACAGCCAGAACATCAAGATGCAGTTCGTTTGGCAATGCGCGACCTACTCTATATTCCGTTCAAATTTGAAGATGGTGGAACACGTGTAATCCATTATACACCGGAAGACTATACACCGAAGGATTGAAAACATGAAAGTAGTGATTATGGCAGGCGGGAAAGGCACTCGTATTTCCTCTGTAGCGAGTGATATTCCTAAGCCGATGATAAAAATTGAAGGCATTCCGGTGTTGGAACGAGAAATCAAATGTCTGAAAGATCAGGGATTTGATGACATTATTATGACGGTAAGTCACCTGGGAAATATCATTATGGATTACTTTGGTGATGGTTCTGAAAACTCTCCAGCAACAGGAAAGCCGTTTGGCGTACATATTGAGTACTATTTTGAAAAAGAGCCACTCGGCAATGCCGGTGCGCTGTTTAAAATTAAGGATAAGCTGACATCTGATTTTTTGCTTTTAAATGCAGATGCGATGTTTGATGTGGACTTTAATCGATTTGTTGCTTTTCACCGGAAGCGTGACGGATTGGTTACACTTTTTACGCATCCGAATAGTCATCCCTACGATAGCGGACTAATTGTTGCGGATAAAAATGGCGCAGTTGAAAAGTGGTTGGCCAAGGAGGATGCACGGCCACAGTACTACAGAAATCGTGTGAATGCAGGTTTACATGTTATTAATCCTAAAGTACTGGAGATTTCCGGTATTGATGCCGATTCGGTAGGGAAGATTGGCGAGGATGGTAAGCCTGTAAAAGTTGATTTGGATCGTCAGTTGTTAAAACCGTTAGCAGGAACAGGAAAGATGTTCTGCTATGACAGTCCAGAGTATGTCAAAGATATGGGTACTCCAGAACGATATTATTCCGTTTGTTCGGATTATAAAGAGGGCAGAGTCTCTGGAAAGAATCTAAGAAACAAACAAAAGGCATTATTCCTTGACCGGGATGGAACCATTAACAAATATGTTGGGTTTCTTAGAAATATAGATGATTTTGAATTGATTGATGGTGTTGCACCGGCAATCCAGAAGATTAATGAATCTGGTTATCTAGCTATTGTCGTGACAAATCAGCCAGTTATTGCCCGTGGAGAAGTGTCTTTTGATGAACTTGAAGAAATTCATAATAAGATGGAAACACTCCTTGGAAAAGAAGGCGCATATTTGGATGCTATTTATTATTGCCCGCATCACCCTCATAAGGGATATGAAGGGGAGCGTCCGGAACTGAAAATTGAATGTAAGTGTCGTAAACCAAAGCCAGGAATGCTGTTGAAAGCGGCAGAAGAGTTTAACATAGATTTGTCACAGTCATGGATGATCGGTGATGGTGAAAACGATGTTATAGCTGGTATCAATGCTGGATGCAAGACGGTGCTTTTGAGTGATGATGATAAAAACTATGGTCAGACAGAAACGATGAAGTCTCTGGATGAATTCACAAAATCTTTGTTTTGAGGAGAAAACATAGATGAATAAATTATGGAGGATTGGAAATCACCTTTCAAAAATGGGGTGGGTGCCACGAAAAATATCAAGGATTCTTGAATTAATAAATCATCTGATTTGTGCCTGTTCAGTATCTATTGATGCCGAAATAGGTAATCGGACAATTTTTTACCATAGAGGGATTGGTTGTGTGGTACATCCAAAAGCCGTTATAGGTGAAGATTGTAAAATATTTCAGGGTGTAACAATCGGAAGCAAATGGTCTAAAGCAAGTTGCTTGGGTGAAGCACCTCGCATTGGAAATAATGTAATGATAGGTGCGGGTGCCGTAATTCTAGAAAATATCACAATTGGGGATGATTCTATTATTGGTGCAAACGCTGTTGTTACACATAGTATACCTAAAAATTCACTTGCGGTAGGTGTTCCAGCAATAATTAAGAAGTTGTGAGGGAGGAATGAAAACAGAAATTTATAAACACATTGAAGTGCTTGTTAATAGATACCCAGTATTAAACTCTGTCAAAGATGAAATTGTAGAAGCATATTTTTTGCTTGTCGAGTCATATAAGAATGAAGGCAAATTATTGATTGCTGGAAACGGTGGATCAGCTGCGGATGCAGAACATATTGTTGGAGAGTTGATGAAAGGTTTTAAACTCCCTAGAAAACTAAATGAAAATTTCACAGATAAGCTTATTAGTGAAAATGAAGAGCTTGGGACTGTTCTGGCAGAAAGCTTGCAAGGCGCGCTGCCTGCTATTGCATTAGATGGACATCCTGCATTGTCTACTGCGTACATGAATGATTGTGAACCGCTTCTGTGTTTTGCACAGCAAGTAAATGGCTATGGTAAAGCGGGAGATGTGTTTTTAGGCATTTCTACGAGTGGTAACAGTAAAAATATATTGTATGCTGCTACTACTGCACATGCGAAAGGCATGAAAGTAATAGGTTTGACCGGTGCAAAAGATAGTAAGTTGACGCAGATGAGCGATGTATGTATTAAGGTTCCGCAGACTGAAACGTATATGATTCAGGAATTGCATTTGCCAGTTTACCATTGCTTGTGTTTGATGCTAGAAGATGAATTTTTTGGGGAGAACTGATGTGATGAAAAAACAGGCTCTGCTTAATACATATATAAATAATGTAACAATGACGGAAACGATTGCGGATATTGAGCAGATGATTAAAGGTAATAAAAAATCGTATGTGGTCGCAATTAACGTCGATGTTGTGATGAAAATAGAAGACGATTCATATCTGAAAAAAGTTGTGGATGATGCAGATATGGTTTTAGTTGATGGTAAACCTTTAGTTTGGATTTCAAAATTACATGGTAAACCACTGAAAGAAAAAATCTCTGGTTCTGATTTAGTCCCCTTGCTTTGTGAAGTGGCTGCTGAAAAAGGATATAAGATTTTTATTATTGGTGGTAAGGATGGTATTGCAGAACAGGCCAAACAGAAACTTGAAGTTAAACATCCCAATATTAGAATTGTTGGAACCTATGCACCACCATTTGAGTTTGAAAAAAACGATGGCGAATTAAATAAAATCAATCAGATGATTTCAGAGATGCATCCAGATCTGCTGATTGCTTGTTTTGGTTGCCCTAAACAGGAAAAATGGATATATGAGAACATCGAAAAATATGATGCCAAGGTATCAATTTGTGCCGGTGCTACAGTTGACTTTCTTGCGGGTAATGTAAAACGTGCACCTCGTTGGATGAGTGAGCATGGGTTGGAATGGTTTTACCGTTTTTTGCAGGAACCAAAGAGAATGTTTAAACGATATTTTGTGGATGACATTAAGATTGTGAAATTGATTTTTAAGTATGCAAAAAAAGGAGAAGAATGAATGGATAGCGAAAACAACATTAAGATTCTTCACTTTTTGCCTCGCTGGGACAATGGAGGCATGGAGCATGCAGCGTTAGATATTGTCACTCATTTTGAGGGAACCTGTACTTATGAGATTTGTACGGCATTTCTTGAATCTGAATTTGCAGTTGATGATTTGAAAAAAAGAGGAATAAAATTCACTACACTCTATCAGAACAGAGAATACAGTTTTAAAGACTGTGTAAAAGGACTGCACAACTATTTGAAGGAAAATAAATATGATATTGTACATTGTCATGTGAACAATGCGATAGGGTTGATTTTTGCGGCTGTCTCGAAGCGTGCAGGTGTGAAAAGAGTAGTTATACACACACACAATAATTCTTTTGGAGCAGGAAATCTGGCACTGAAAAAGCTGCTGAGGATTATATCAATAGGGGTGTTTGGGAGCATACCAGATCTTTATTTGGCGTGTTCAGAGGAAGCGGGAAAGTGGACGTTTGGTACAGGTATAGAAAGAAAGGAAAATTATCATGTGATCTATAATGGAATAGATCAACGCAAGTTTCTTTATAATATGGAGAAACGAAATAAATTAAGGAAATACTATTCATTAGCAGATAAATTTATTGTAGGGCATATCGGACACTTTAATTACCAAAAAAATCAGGCTTTTTTGTTGCAGACCATTCAAGATGTGTGCAGAAAGATTCCAAATGTCTGCTATTTCTTTGTGGGAACGGGAGAAACAAAAAATGATTTTTTGAAGGAAGTGAAGGATAAACATCTTGAACCCTTTGTCACGGTGATTGATGCAGTAAATAATACACAGGATTATTATTCCATGTTTGATGTTTTTGCATTTCCGTCACATTTTGAAGGGTTTGGGATTGTAATGATAGAGGCGCAGATGAGTGGCCTTCCAGTTGTGTGCTCAGAAAATGTCCCAAAGGAAACAGCGATAACACAGAATGTTGAATATTTGTCGATTGATACTAAGGAAAGTGTACAGCTTTGGGCGAAGGCAATCGTGAATTGCAAAAATAAAATGCAGGAAGTAAACCGTACTGAGTCAATGCTATGCGCAAAATACGATATAACAGAGATTTCAAAGAAAATTGAAGGATATTATGAGAATTTGATGGAGAGATAATGATATGAAAGTTGGAATCATTACCTGGTGGAGAAATAATTATGGGTCGATTCTACAGGCACTTGCATTGCAACAAAAATTAAACCAGTATAATGATTTACAGTATGAAATCATTTGCCAATTTGGGAAAAAGGCTACGTCGGTGGACAATGTTTTTGACAAGATAAAAAGTGTTGGATTGGCAGAAACATGCAAGAGAGTTTTTTGGAAAGTTGCATTCAAAGGACTGCGTTTAAGAAATAAAAAAATGCAACAATTTGTGGACGAAAACCTAAAAGTATCAAATCTGCAATATAATGAACACGATATTGCGGATAGTAATAAATACTATGATACCTATATTTGTGGGAGCGATCAGATTTGGAATCCGGATTTAGTTCCAACGGATAGTATGTATTGGCTTCCATTTGTGGAAAAGGGTAAAAATAAAATTGCGTATGCGCCTAGTTTTGGAGCCAGTACTGTCTCAGAAAAGCAAAAAGAGCAAATCAAAGCAAATTTAAGCACATTCAAAGCCGTGTCTTGTCGTGAGAACTCTGGAGCAAGAACAATTAACCTAATTATTGATGAAAAAAAATGTGAAGCTGTTCTTGATCCAACAATGCTTATTGAAAGAGGCTTTTGGGATACAATCTCTGAAAACAAAATCTATAATGAAAAATATATTTTTGCCTATATGTTAAGAGGAACAGCCACGCAGAGAAAATATATAGAAAATATCGCAAGAGAAAAGAACCTGAAAATTGTATCGATCCCATTTTTGGATTATGAAAAAATAGATCTGTATGATTTAAAATTTGGAGATTATAAACTCTGGGATGCAGATCCAGCAGAATTTATTAGTGCGATTCGACACGCAGAATATGTTTTTTGCGATTCGTTTCATTGTATTGTTTTTAGTATTCTGTACCATCGGCCGTTTTTTGTTTTTCCGAAAGTTGGTGCGAATGGGAAAGTGAAAGAAAGCCAGATCAGTCGAATGACGGATTTGTTGGAACTTGCGGAAATAAAGAATCGAATTCTTTTTGATAACGAAGAAGCGGATTTGGATGCTGAGATTGATTGGAACAATTCAGATAAGAAAATTCAAAAAGCGCGATGTGATTCAGAGCGATATTTAGAGCAGGCGCTATTTATGTAAAGAGGAATGAAAGAATGGAAAATGATGTAAAGACGGTTTGTGCAAAGAATCAATGCGTGGGATGCATGGCGTGCTTTGATATGTGCCCGAAAAGTGCAATTACGATTGTAGATACAAGGCAGGCTTATAATGCTGTAATAGATGAAGAAAAATGTATTCATTGCGGTATTTGTACAAATGTCTGCCAAAATAATAAAGAGACTACATTAAAACACCCAGAAACATGGTATCAGGGATGGATTGAAGATGAAAAATTGCGGAGAAAATCATCTTCTGGTGGCGCTGCAAAAGCAATTTCTAGGCAATTTATTTCGGAGGGCGGCGTGGTTGTCAGTTGCTGCTTCAAAAACGGAGTATTTGGTTTTGAATGTGCGGCGAGTTTTGAAGAGCTTGAAAAATTTACAGGATCAAAATATGTAAAGAGCAATCCGAGTGGAACATATAAAAAAGTGCAGGAGCTTTTAAAGGAAAAGAAAAAGGTTTTGTTTATTGGCTTGCCGTGTCAGGTAGGAGCATTGAAAACGGTTATTAAAGAAAACGATAATTTGTATACAGTGGATCTTATTTGTCATGGAACGCCATCCCCAAAACTTCTGCGAGATTACCTTGAACTGCATAATGTGAATTTGGAAGAAGTAAGCAGTATTTCTTTTCGCTATAAGGATGTGTTTGGCCTTGCACAGGATCGAACTCCACTTTCACAACCGGGGTCGTGTGATAATTATTTACTTGCATTCTTGTGTGGGCTGGATTATACAGATAATTGCTATGAATGCAAATATGCAGGAATCAATCGGGGAAGTGACATCACGATTGGTGATTCATGGGAAAGCGACCTAGCCGAAGATGAACAGCGACGTGGAATTTCAATTATGCTGTGCCAAACAGAAAAAGGCGAGCAGCTGCTAAAAAAGTCGGATGTGAAACTGTTCCCAGTAAATTTGGAACATGTGGTAGCTGTCAACGATCAGCTAAGGGAGCCTTCTCTTAAAACGAAAAAACACGATTTGTTTTTTGAGAAGTACCCCAGCAAAAGTTTTAACTATGCAACATTTTGTTGCTTGCCATCAAAGTGTATGAAACAAAGAATAAAAGCTATCCTGCTGAAGATGAAAATTCTTCGGGGGGGGATGAATTATAATATTTCGATTACAAAATAAAACGAATAAGATGGCGTAGAGGAATTTAGATGAGAGTACTTATTGTAAATACATTTTATTATCCTAATATGCAAGGTGGCGCAGAGCAAAGTGTAAAACTACTTGCAGAAAATCTTCTGAGGCATGGCAACACTGTGGCCATTTACTGTGCCGATGCGAAGGAGGGACAAAAGACAGTCGAAGAAATCAATGGCATTACAGTTTATCGCTGCACAACCGGGAAGTTTGATCTCTATAAATATAGTTATAAGAAAAATAGTGTTAGTGCACTCGAAAAAGTGACACAAAAATTGAGGTGCTACTGTAATCCGGATTGTGTGAAAGATTTTGAAGAAATCTGTAATCGGTTCAAACCGGATGTTATTCATACCAATACGCTTTATGGAATACCTTGCTCCGTATGGAAAGCTGCCCATAGAAAGGAAATTGCGGTGGTTCATACAATTCGTGATACGGCGATTCTTTCTCCTGTACAGCACGGACATAAAGTAAGCCCACTTGTGGTAAAAGCACATCAAAAATATATGTGCAGTGTATCTAAATATGTGGATGCGGTAACAGCACCATCGGAGTATACCCTTAGAACTTCTTTGGCTACGGGGGCTTTTGATAAATCAAAGGTCAAGGAATGTGTTTTCAATAGCGTACAGATTGACTACGATCTGCTTCAGCGCATGGTGGAAGAACGGAAAGCTAGAACATCACAATGTATAAAATTTATGTACGCGGGTAGATTGATTTATCTGAAGGGCATCCGTCAGATGCTGGAAGCGTTTTCTAGAATAGAGAATGAAAACTGTGAATTACATATTTGCGGAACAGGCGATATGGCGGATTATGTAAAGGAACAGGCACAAAAAGACTCCAGAATTATCTATCACGGAAAACTGAATAGTGAAGAACTTGCAAAACAGTATCAGGATTGTGACGTTCTCCTGTTCCCGTCTGTATGGCCGGAGCCGTTTGGCCGCGTTTTTATTGAGGGCAATATGTATGGAATGCCGGTGATTGCGGGCGACTGCGGTGGAATTCCCGAAATTCATGCAGTGACGCATGGCGGCGATTTGTGCGATTGTGATAAGATAGAAGAGTTGACGAAACGAATGAAGCTGTATTTAAACCGAGATTATATCAATCACTTCTATGAAAGTATTGTAAACAATATTGAGGTGTTTGATATTGAGAAGCAAATAGAGCTTTTTGAGAAAATATATCTAGAAGTGACTGTACAAGAAAGAAAGAAATTATGAAGGTTCAAATAAAAAAATGTACATTTTATAGTGCTTGGATAATATATATAATAAATTATGTGCTTTTTGAGCAGAGCCAGTTTAAAAACATACTTGGTAGTGGTACTTTTACAAGAGGGATAAAAGCTTTTGTTGTTATATTATTACTGATTTGTATTTTTCTACGGAGAAGCGTTTCTATAAGATTCATTAAACTTGGAAGCCTAGTTGGCGCAATTTTTTTGATGGCGTATTTTACTGCAGACTCGTGGACGGTTTTGTTTTGGGGCTTGTTTTCATTAGCCGCTGTTGACAATATTGAATATCGTGAATTCTTGAGAATTGATATACCGGCAAGAACTCTTTTATATCTGTTTGTTTTAGTCTGTGCATTTACAGGTGTCTTGAAAAATGATTCGATTGTTGTCTATGGTAATGAAAAGGTTACACTAGGATATATTCATTACAATATGTTTGGAATGAATATGGGTGTTTTAGTTACGGAGATTATTGCATGGTTTAGAGATGATAAGAAGAATACACGAAGAATGTATCTTTTAGTAATAGCAATTTGTGCAGTTCAGGTTCTCGTTGGTGTTGGAAGGACTGGATTATATGCGAGCACAGTCATAATAGTTTTATCTATCATACTTGAAAATAGAAAAATAAAGGCATTTGTTGAAGATCATTGCTCATTTTTTTCAGTCAGTTCTGTTATATTTGCTATAGGATCCTATGGAATATCTTTCGCGTATGACAGCGGAAATAAGATTATGCAGGTGTTAAATCTCATTTCTTCTACACGCATAGCTTTTTCGAATTTATATCTATCACGCTATGATTTGTCTATATTTGGACAACAATTATATATTAATAATGATGCAGCAAAGGGTCAGTATAGTGCACTTGATATGGGATATATACGAGTCGGACTAGAATATGGACTTCTAATACTTTTCCTTATGGTGCTTATGTTTTATATTATACAAAAAGAATCACTGAAGACAAACAATGTAGGCTTATATTTAGCATCATTGTATTTTTGTATGACATTGCTTGTTGCTACCAGTGTTATGAATGTTGCAAATGACTGGATATTGATATTTACAATTCAGATATTAGTTAGAAGAGATACATTCTTTGAACAAAAGATAAGTGGAGGAAGTAATTTTGAAAGTAGGCTTATGCACACCATATAAAGTTGATAATTATGGTACGAAGTTACAGGCGTACGCTGTGCAGGTAAAAATAAAAAGTCTTGGGTATGAAGTTGAAATCGTTAATTTTGACCGCAGGAGTGATCATCGCTTTGTAAAGCTTTTGAAGCGCTACGCAAACAAAGAATATCTTCAGGGAAAACTGAGAAAAAAGACCGATGCTCGTAAGAACAGCGCATTGATGCGGGTAAATCTTATAGTTCGAAAAGATGCGATCAACAGTTTTGATAAGTCGCATTATAAATTGACTCCGTTAATCAAGGGATACCATGAACTTTGTCACTGTGCAGAACAGTATGATGCAGTGATTTGCGGAAGCGATCAGATTTGGTTGCCGGGCAGCATCAATAATCCGACAACCACTCTGGAGTTTGCGCCTAAGAACTGCAAGCGCATTGCGTTTGCACCGAGCTTTGGAATAAGCAATGTGCCCGATAATCGAAAAAAAGAATATGCAAAATTCTTAAAAGAGTTTGATGCTCTGTCGGTTCGAGAGGTTCAAGGTGCGGAGATTGTGAAAGAACTTACTGGTATGGATGTGCCGGTTGTTCTGGATCCTACATTATCTGTAGAGCCATCCGTTTGGAGTAAACTGGCTGATGAGGGGCGTAGTCGTGTTCAAGAACCATACATGTTTTGCTACTTTTTAGGGAGAACGGAACAGCACCGTACGGAAGCTAGAAAAATTGCGGATCGTCTTGGCCTGAAACTCGTGATTATGCCGCATTTCAAGGAATATGTTCCGGCGGATGAAGCTTGTGCGGACGTATGCTTGTATGACGTGACACCGAGTGATTTTGTAAGAATGATTCGTGATGCAAGTTATGTGTGCACGGATTCTTTTCACGCAACGGTGTTTTCAATTTTAAACCACAAGCGATTTATGACGTTTGAACGATTTAAATCAACGTCGGTCAATTCGGCAAATTCAAGAATCTACTCTCTCTTGGGACAGTTGAATTTGCTGGAACATATTTGGTCAGAAAAAACGACTGCAATACAGGAAGATACATTGCCTAACTATTCAGAGGTAGAGCGGATTCTTTTGGATTTGAGAAAAAAGACAACAGAGTATCTGCAAAATGCTCTGAAAGATGTGCCAAAGGAAGAGCAAGTACAGGTTGCATTGCATAAGAAAAAGCAGGCGGATTGTTGTGGATGCGGAGCATGTGCATCTGTCTGTCAGAAAAAATGCATTGAAATGCAGCCAGAAGAGGGAACTGGCTTTTACTATCCGCGGCTTGTGAGGCCAGAAGCATGTATTCACTGCAATCAATGTAATGCAGTTTGCCCGAATGAACAGCCGCGTAATGTGTGTCATTCCGTAGCAGAGTCTTACTGCGTGGTGAATAGGGATCCGGAGATTTTGTCTGAAAGTTCTTCCGGTGGAGTTTTCTATCCGTTGGCCATGCAGACGCTTGGGGCAGGCGGATATGTATGTGCCGCTATTTACAATGAAAAGTTTGAAGTTTGCCATACGATTATACATACGGAAGCGGAACTGAAACCTCTTGTAGGTTCTAAGTATGCTGAAAGCAATTTGGGAGATTGCTTTGAGAGAATACAGCAGCTCCTAAAAGCTGATCAGAAAGTGCTTTTTTGTGGGACACCTTGTCAGGCACATGGTTTGTGTTCCTATTTGAAAAAGGATTATCAAAATCTTTTTGTAGTTGACCTTTTGTGCTATGGAATACAGTCACCGAAGGCGTGGGAAAAATACAAAGAATTCATTGTACCAGAAGGAAAGAAAATCTGTGCAGTCAATATGCGCGATAAAAGCGATAGCTGGCAAAACTATTCGATAAAGATCGACTTTGGCGATAGCACAAGCTATGTAGCGGACAAGCAAACAGATCTGTACGCAAAAACATATAGCAAGGGATATTTCATTCGTCCGGCATGTTATAGCTGCGATTTGAAAGCGTTTCCACGAAAAAGTGATGTAACGATCGGTGATTTCTGGGATATTGACAAGATTATGCCGGAAAAGAACGATGGACACGGAACAGGGATCCTTTTTCCGCAGACAGAAAAGGGAATGGAAGCAATTCGAGTTCTGGAACAAGAGGGTACGATTGAATGTCTCAAAATTGATGCGGATACATTACGGCAAGTTCATCCATTGTTCTGCCTGAATGCGAAGAAAAACCGTAAGAGTGAAAAGTTTATGAGTATGCTCAAAGAGGATAACACGTCCTTTGATACTATTGTAGAAGCATGCAAACAGGGACGAACGGAAATTATCCTTAGAAGCATATATCGTAAAATCAAGAGACGATAATTTCCGTGGAGGAAAAAATGACAAAAATCAAACAGTTTATAAAAAAATATGAAAAAATGCCAGTCGTAGCACGTGCATCGCTATGGTTTGTAATCTGTGGCTTCATGACGCGTGGTGTTTCGCTACTTACAACGCCAATTTTTACACGGCTGTTGACAACAGAACAGTATGGCGTTTACAGCGTATTTAATTCATGGCTGGAAATCGTTACAATTTTTGCATCGTTGAAGCTTGGTTATGGTGTTTATATCCAAGGACTTGTAAAGTTCAACGATGATCAGGATAGATTTTCATCTTCGCTTTTGGGATTGGCAACAACTTGGTGCGGCGGAGTTTTTCTGATTTACTTACTGTTCCATAAAACATTCAACAGTCTGCTGGGATTGGAAACTCCTATGATGGTCTGTATGTTTATTATGGTGATTTCAACGGTAGCGTTGGATTTTTGGTCGGCAAGAAAGCGAAATGAATTCAAATACGCAACACTGGTAAAAGTGACAATGTTCATTGTTGTTATGAAGCCAGTGCTCGGAATCATTGCAGTTCTACTGACAAATGATGCCTACAAAGTGGAAGCGCGTATTGCGACCTTGGCATTGGTTGAACTGGCGGTTGGAGTTATTCTATATATTCAAATCATGTCCCGTGGGCATGAATACTATAATAAAAAGTACTGGAAGTATGCGTTGTTGATTAATCTTCCGCTGGTTCCGCACTTTTTATCACAGGTGATTTTGAATCATTCAGACAGAATCATGATTCAAAAAATGGTTGGAGAGAGTGCAGCGGGCGTTTATAGTCTTGCTTACAGTATGGCAATGATTTTGTCCATGATAAACACGTCGATTCTGCAAGCTATACGCCCATGGGTATTCCAAAGGATCAAAGCCGGTGAAAAAGAAAAAATTCAACCGGTAGTTGTAAGTGCAATTTTGGTAGTAGCATTTTGCAATATTATGTTGATTTCGTTTGCACCAGAACTTGTGGCAATTTTTGCCCCGGGGTCGTATTCCGGTGCAATTGATTTGATGCCGCCGATTACATTAGCTGTTCTCTTTGCCTTTCTGTATAATCTTTTTGTTGATATTGAGATGTACTTTGAAAAAACAAAGTCTGTGATGAACATTGCTATTGTGTGCGCTGCAATCAATCTGATTACAAACTATTTTGGAATAATGTGGTTCGGCTATGCCGCGGTAGCTTATACAACACTGGCATGTTATATTTTGATGGCAATACTTCATTACTGTTCTATGGAAAGAATGCTCCGAAAAAATAACATCAAGGGTAAAATTTATGATGCAAAAATAATAGTTGCTATATCATTGGCTTATGTCCTCATTGGAACAGTTATGGGCGTTCTTAGCGGTCATTTGTTTCTGAGATTGATTGTAATGGCTATCTTGGCCGTAGTGCTTTATCTTAATAGAAGTAGATTTACGCAAATTTTTGTGCTTATAAAAAACAAGCGACACTGATAGATAATAATTGAGAACAACTTAACCGAAGCTAGAAAATAGAATGGTAGAACAACTATCTTTCAATATGGATGGTTTGACTCTCGAAAGAACAAAAAGAGTTTTCTAAACAATCTATAAGTAAAATTGGGATGGGTATGATGAACACAACATTACTTATCATGGCGGCCGGAATAGGCAGCCGATTTGGAACAGGAATTAAACAGTTGGAGCCGGTCGATGATGCTAACCATATCATCATGGATTACTCGATTCATGATGCGATTGAGGCTGGTTTCAATCATGTGGTATTTATTATCCGTAAGGATATTGAGAAGGAGTTCAAAGATGTCATCGGAGATCGCATTGCCTCAATCTCCAAGTCCCACAATGTAACTGTGGACTACGCTTTCCAGGATATCAGCGATATTCCGGGAGAACTTCCAGAAGGCCGTACAAAGCCGTGGGGAACCGGACAGGCTGTGCTTGCTGCTAAAAATGTGATTGATACCCCGTTTATCGTTATCAACGCAGATGATTACTATGGCAAAGAAGGTTTCAAGGCTGTCCATGAGTATCTGGTGAATGGCGGCAAGTCCTGCATGGCTGGTTTCGTTCTGAAGAACACGCTGTCTGATAATGGCGGTGTGACCCGTGGCATCTGCAAGATGGATGATCAGAACAATTTGACTGAGGTTGTGGAAACCAAGAACATCGTAAAAACTGCAGATGGAGCAGAGGCAGACGGTGTGGTTGTTGATGTGAATTCTCTGGTTTCCATGAATATGTGGGGCTTGACTCCTGATTTTCTGGATGTGCTGGAAAATGGTTTCAAGAAGTTTTTTGAGAAAGAAGTACCGAGCAATCCTCAGAAAGCCGAGTATCTGATCCCAATCTTCATCGGTGAGCTGCTGGAGCAGGGCAAGATGTCCGTAAAGGTTCTGAAGACCAACGACACTTGGTACGGCATGACCTACCATGAAGATGTCGCAGCAGTAAAGGACAGCTTCCGGAAGATGCTGGAGAACGGTGTATACAAGGCTGACTTATTTAGTGATCTGTAAACGATGATGAAAGAAACGATTGATTTACTCGGAAAGATCCTCACAAACATCCTGACTGCTCTTTATGAACCTTTTGGATTTTCACTGCTTCTCTCGTTCTTTGCAATGTTTTTCTACCTGTATGCGTATGAGCCAATACATGCCGGCAAAGGGTGGAAGAGTGCCATAGTAACATGGTATCAGAAATTCAAAGAGAGTGTGTTTTTTCGGAAGTTGTTTTTCTTATTTTTTGTGACCTCACTTATTCTGTTCCGAACCCTGTTAAACCGGAGCCTTTGGATGAATCCTTTATCTGATGTTATGGGCGGATGGGGCATCTGGAAGACAGTGAACGGAGAAAAGCAGCTGACAACAGAGTGCATTGAGAATGTGATTATGATGGTGCCGTTTTCAGCAGCAGTGCTGTGGTCATTCGGAAAGAAGATAGGAAACGGCTGGAAGAAAATACTGTGGCAAAGCGGGAAGATAACGTTCATCTTCTCGATAGGCATTGAGATATTGCAGTTATTGCTTCGTTTGGGAACGTTTCAGCTATCAGACATCTTCTATAATACAGTAGGCGGAATGATCGGCGGCTTGATATATTGTGCAGTGATGAAGGCAAGAAAGCGTCTGTAAAGCTGGATGAAATTGTGATATACTGTGAGCGGTAGCTCCCATGTTGCTCTGATAATCACACACCTCTCCGCTTTGAACTGCAAAACCGTACCAATGTAGATTGTAAAATAAAGTGTGTAAGTTAGAAAAATAGCTTGCACACTTTTTTAATTTCGGGAAAGTGTGCTACAATGAAAGAAAGGGCGTAACCTTCAATACGGCTACGGATTTGACGGTTATCAATCAAGTATCCGCCGTATTGAGTTTGCAAGCTCCTTAATATCTCCGACTTTCAGCTCAGTTATATCACGAATGTCCGTGCAGGACAGGAGGTTTCTCAAGGTTAGCAGCTCTCTTGTTCCGCTTGTCAATAAATCCCCACGCAATACCGAGCTTTACAAGCTGATGATGAGCAATGTAAAATGCTGAAATTGCGGTGTTCGCGTTGTATTGTGAGAGGTTGGCAAAAATAATCGTATTGATTAGTGCGAAAATTCAAGGAAATTTCATTGATTATTACATGAATATTTGCTATACTGTGTTCAGTACCTTTAAGGAGGTGTGATATGAGCGAACAAAAAAATATACCTTATTTTGGCAAAAAGATTCTATCAAAAATTAAACTCAAAAATTTGAAAATATGATAGCAGGAGCGACGAATTCAGCAATATTAAATAAATTCATAAATTATATAATTGAAAATGTTGATATAGTGTTATCAGTAGGCGGAGCAATTTCCGACATTCTAGATTATATATTTGATAAAAGTATAAATAATGTTATATGGAAATTTAAATTATGGTGATAAAAATATCATGTAAATACATAAAAGATAATACTTTTGATATTACAGTTGGGCGGGAGACACACACAATTACCCACGAAAATAATCAGGCTGTTTTTAAGTTGAGCGAATCAAAAAATTACAATATTGAAATTTGCAAAAAGTCTTGCAAAAGCAATCATTCTTTCAGTAATATTTTGATTTTCTTTTTCACTATGATATTGCAAGGCATTTTCAATATTCTATTGATGAACACCGATTCAAAGTGGTATAATAAATTAAGTCCTTATATTATTAAAACTAACTTTAATGTTTTCATAGATAAAGATACCGATTTAGAATTTATTTACAACGAAGGATATTTTTATTATGACAGAAAAACTAAAAAGTTGCCCACGATAAGTTGGATAGATTGCGATAATATAGTTCTTGTTAAAACGGAATATACCATAGATAAGGTCAATTTGACCAATGCATATTGTAAATATGTTAAGAAGTTTATTTCTTGTGCATCAGTTTGTGAGCTGATATTCTTATTGCTAATACTACTTGCTGTTTCTTACAATAATTTTACAGCAGCTATCATTTGCTGTATACTTTTTGTTTTGGTAATAACTATTCAAATTATTGTTTTTAAAAAAGAGTTTATGAGATTAAAGAAAATAGGTGATGTGCTTTAATTTTAACCCCAAAATACTTTATGTATTCCTGTGTTTCTGTATCTTAGTGTAGCTTTTTGTTATTTTCTATTTTAACTTGCTATGTAAAGAAATATTGGCTCATATGACGGGAGCAGAACTACACAGGTTAGAACTGTTCGCAGTGACGGCAAGCTCGTATTTGATACAGACTATGAGTATGGAAACGGCAAGGCTGAAAATTCAACTACTAACCTTGTCAGCAAGTTAAGCCAGTCATATGGCGGTGACAGCGTTTTATCACACGATTATTCTTATGATAATAACGGTAATATTACCTAGATTAAGCAAAACGGTAAGCTTACAAACAAGTATGTTTATGACAGCCTTAACGAGCTTAAAGAAGAATATGATTATGTAAATAAATTTTACATTAACTATTCTTATGACGGAGCAGGAAATCTGCAAAATAAATATGAACAGGTTCTTGATCCAAACTACGGTTATCCGACAGGAACACAGCATGGTAATACATACGAGTACACCGATACAAGCTGGAAGGATAAGCTGACAAAGGTTAACGGCAGTAATATTTCATACGATGCAAACGGCAACCCTCTGACATACCGTGACGGAATGAGCTTTGAATGGGAGAACGGAAGAGTTCTCAAAAAAATCAATACTTCCGACAAATCCGTTCAAATGAGCTATGACTCAAGCGGTATGAGAACGCAGAAAACCGTTGACGGAGTTAAGACCAACTATTACTATGACAGCAACAAAAACCTAATTGCACTTGTAAAGGGCAATGATACTCTGCTGTTCTACTATGACAGTGACGGAAGTGCAACCTCATTCTCATACAACGGTACAATGTACTTTTATGTAGAAAACTTGCAGGGTGATGTAATCAGAATTATTGACCTCGCAGGTACAGAAGTTGCAAGCTATGTTTATGACGCTTGGGGCAACATAAAAGATACCAAAGGTGACCCGACAGTCCGTGAACTGAACCCAATTCGTTATCGTGGCTATGTTTATGATACTGAAACAGACTTGTACTATTGAATTATCTTGATCCTAATGGGTATGTAGCCCTAGTTGATGATTTAGTTTATGCTTTAATAGCTTTAACTGCAGCAACTGTAGCGATTTGTTCCACTTCATTTTTCCAAAAAGGTTGGTCTGCTTTTTGTAACGCAGTCGGTAACGGACTATCATCTATCGGTAATGCAATTTGGAATGGTGCGTCTGCTACATGGAATTGGTCTAAAAATAAGGTTAAAAATGCAATTAATGCAGTTAAAAAATTTAATACTGCTGTTAAATCAGCAAATAATATACGATCCAAATTGAAAAAAGAAAGAAAAAACAATAAACGATTTTATACTATAACATTTAATAGTGATGATGTACCTATACTTGGAAGTAAACTTACTAAAAGTAAAGCTGAATCAAAGTTGCGGCAAGGCAAAGATGTAATAACTTATTATAAGAGTGATGCGTTAAATATCGCAAACTCAGTAGACAGCACTAGAAGTAAGTGTGATCCCAAACATAGAGGGTCTGCTTCTTTTAAGCATTATCATGTTAAATATAAAAATATAAAGTGGAGTATCCATTCGTTTTATGTATAGGGCATACAGGTGGTATTATGGTTTATACTTTTATGAATTATGACGATTTTAATAGTAAATATAACGATATATTAAAAATTGCCACTTGCTATAGTGAGAATTTTAGTTTTTTTACTGTGAGACAGATCCATAAAAAGGATCATTCTAATGAATATTTTAATTTCTTGGATGGTTTTAGAAATCATGAAATTCCATTAGGTAAAATAAAAACACCCAGATATACTGCAGGACAACAAATCCATTGTTTCAGAATTAATAAAATAACAACGGCTTTATTGATGAAACCTATAGATTTTTCTTCTTGGAATGCTTATGATTATCCTGAAGATTTGGCTTTTTATAAAAATTACATACCGTGGTTTCGCTGTATTTCACATGAAAAAATGGTGTTAGTCAATGAGACCAATTTTAGTGCATTTAATGAGTTAAAAAAAATAGGCATAAATTTTAGATTGATTAATAATTCTAACTATATTTGAAAAAATTTAAAACGAATGTGGGTAAGTAGGCTCATTTGAGCCTACTAATACCTAAAACTATTCAAGCGGTGAAACCTCATATTACTACTACACATTTGACGGTTCGCTTGAAAGCGAATATCGCACATCATCTGACGGCAGTATTACTTACTACATTGTTACCGATTCAGACGGTAATACGGTAGAAAAGACATTTGTAAACGGTCAGACAAAGACTATTACAACAGGCACAGATAAGGGAGCAAAAAACATGAAAAAAATAATACAACCAATATCAATATTATTAATCATAACGCTGTTATCTGCGATATGTATAATACCATATGCAGCGACTATCGTTAACGGCGGTAATGGTAATTACGAATTTACAGTTATGGATGCAACCAATGTCCAAAAGTATGTTGTAGGTATGATTGACTTAACTGATGATGAGAAATTCCTTTACGATACTAATGGTGACAATGTGTTGACCGTTATTGATGCCACTAATATTCAGAAAATTATTGTTGGATCTCAATTCGATACATCGGAACCGTCATCTTTGACAGAAACTACCTCGGTTTACGGAACTGAAGCATCCACAGAAAGTTCAAAGATGACAACAGAAAATATGAAATTCACAGAAACAACGATATCGGATTTCTCCTCTGCTTGTACTGAAGTAACAACTGAATATACTGAAACTACAGCATATACTGAAACTACTACAGAATGTGTTGAGGAAACGACAATTGTTGATGAACCATTGACAGAATCGACTGAATCAACTACAGAAGAAGTTACTGCACCTTCAACAGAATCGACTGAAACAACTACGGAAGAAGTTACTGAACCTTTAACAGAAGAGTATACTGAGCAGATTACTGAACAGCCTACTACAGAGCCAAAACCAACTGTTCCGCCTAAAAGTGTGAAATTCAATAAGAATGAAATAACACTTGGGGTAGGGGAGTCATATACTCTTATTACTACTATTGAAAATGGAGATATTTCGCAAGTTGCTTTTACAACAAGTGACCGTAAGGTTGCAACTGTAGACAATAACGGAAAAATAACTGCTGTCGGTACAGGTACTGCTACAATTACCGCAAATACATATAACGGACTTAAAACCCAATGCAAAGTTACCGTCAAAAAACTTGCCAATAGCATAAAGCTTGATAAGACAAGTATTACACTTGGAACCGGTGAACAGTATGATTTTTCAAGCTATGTGCCGAGTGGAACAGCAGCTTATTTTCGTTCTTATTATTCAGATGATCCGAACATTGCTTTTGTTCAAAAGGCCGGAGGTTTGATGACCGCAAAAAAGGCAGGAACCACAACTGTTAGATGTAAAATGCCAAACGGTACGGAAGCAACCTGTAATGTAACGGTCAAGCCGCTTGCAACATCTCTTAAACTTAATGCAAGTGAAATTGTACTGTACATAGGTCAAAGCTTTGACCTCAACAGCAGTATTCCAAAAGGTACAGCGGCATATTACAGACTTTACTCATCAAACAATTCAAAGATTGCTACTGCAACAAGAGCAGGGGGAATAGTAAAGGGAATAAGCGTCGGTAGAACGACAGTAACTTGTACCCTTAATAATGGTAAGAAAGCTATTTGCGATGTGTATGTAGTGCCAAAAGCCAAGAAAATTTCAAATGTTCCCCTGATTGGTCAGAGCAAATTGCCAACCGGTTGCGAAACTTGTAGTGCAACAATGTTACTTAAACACTATGGATACAATATTTCCGAAACAACATTTGCAGATAAGTATCTGGTTAAAAAACCCTTCGGTTATTCGAACGGTTCATACACAGGACCGGATCCTAATTGTGCCTTTGTTGGAACACCATACAGTTCCAACAGCTACGGAGCGTATGCACCGATTATGGTAAAATGTATGAATAAATACCTTTCCGACAAATCATACAAGGCTGTCGAAATCAGCGGGAAAAGTCTTGAATATCTTTCGGGTAAGTATGTTGCACAAGGTCAGCCGATTATGATTTGGGCAACAATTAATATGTTGCCGTCATTCAAAACAACCTCTTGGAGAGTAAACTACACCGATGAAAACGCAAAATATAAACTCGGCAGTTACTATACTTGGATTGCCAGAGAGCATTGTCTTGTAATGACAGGATATGATAACTATTATTACTATTTCAATGATCCGTGGACTAATGCTCGAACCCGTTACTCGAAAAGTGTTGTGAATTCACGCTATGCCGAACTCGGCAAACAGGCTGTAGTTATGGTGAAGAAATAGCAAGAACCTTCTCTGATGAATTTATCATTAGGGAAGGTTCTTTCTTTTATTTGTTAGTATATTCTATTAAGGCAAAAACGCCTTTAGAAGTTTAAAATAAATCGCTGTGTGTTCCGGTCCTTGTCAGATACAAAATAAGTTCTTCATTACTAATTTCATAAATTAAGAGCCAGTCGGGGGGGAATGTGACATTCCCTACAACCGGAATAATTTCCGATTAGTTTGTAATCTTTATATTCCGGTGGCAGTAGTTGTTGTTCAGCTATCATTTCAACAACAGCATCAAGTAATTGAATATTGTATCCACGCTTAATTGCCAGCTTAACATCTCTGTTGAATTTCTATGATGGCACAATTCTTAATTTACTCATTGGTAATATCCTCTAAAAGCTCTCTAAATGAAGCATAGGTTTTTTTGTTTGGATTTTTTTTCAGTTCTTCAACTTCTTTTATTGCAGAAATTGTATCTGCATTTGAAGTTTCATAGTTAATGACATTGAGCATATAACGGATAAGGTTGCCCTTTACATTTTCACCACCTTTTACAACAATACTTTTATAAGCGTTGTAAATATCACGGTCAACGGTAAATGAACAAGTAATCTTATTGGTACTCATAATTTTATCACCTTCTAACAAAATATGACTATTATTGTTAAATCATTTAGCCCAGTTTTCAAGTTTTAAATCTTGTACTCTCGAAAATCCTTTTGTGTTATTAGTAACCAACACATAATCTAATGATTTTGCATGTCCTGCAATCATTGTGTCAAGTGGACCGATTGGTGTACCTTGCTTTTCTAAATAGGCTCGTATTTTCCCGTAAGATTCCGCAGCGGCTGAATCAAAATCAAGAACTTCAATATTCGCCAGCAATATAGCTAAAGCTAATTGGTTTTTTTCAATAGCTTGGCTTTTTTCAACTCCGTGTACTAACTCAGCATATGTTACAGATGAGATACATATATCTTCAGGATCATGTTCCTGTAATTTAAGAAAAACCTGTTTTGGTTTATGCTTAATAGAATAAATGCAAATATTAGTATCAAGCATGTATCTCATAGTTTTTCACGCTCCTGTGGTTCTGAATCTTCTCTGCCGTTTTCAAAAAAATCATCAGAAAACATATTTACTGCTTGAATGAAAGAACTCCATTGATTGGTCATAGGGATAAGCATAACTATATCACCGATTTTATTGACTGACACTTCATTAGTATCACTATTGAATCTGCATTCTTTTGGAAGTCTTACTGCCTGACTTCTGCCATTCTCAAATATTTTAGCTTTAAGCATAAAATCACTCCTTTCACTATTAGTATATACCAAGATATATATTTTATCAATAGCAATTTTCACATTTACCGTGTTTCTTTCTTATGGTGATTACACCAAATCATAACAAAGTTAAAAAATATATTAGAATTCTCAAGTTATTACGCTATTCGATTATACGAACTGCTGAAATGTAGAGATGGTGAAAGCAAAAATACAAAGTCAGAATTAGAGTTTTCAGTTACAGAATTGAGAGTTTGCTTTGATTGTGAGAAGAAATACAAACTTTTTGCCGATTTCAAACGCAAGGTTATAGATATAGCGGTAAGGGAAATTAACGAGAAATCAGATATTTGGGTAAGACCTACATATCAAAAAACAGGACGAGCCATAACAAGCATAATATTTGAAGTGCATAACAATGCGTACAACATATTAAACGATGCCGAAAAATGATTATACAATTGCATAGCAAAAAGTTTTGCCCTCAGTATCCTAAAGTACTGGGAGTATTTTGCTAAGGTACACAGTTGGACAAACATTACCGAAAAAGTAAAAGTTGTTGATAAGGAAGCGTACAGCTATGAGGAGCCGGTGTACGAAACAAAAGGCAAAGCAATATGCAATGACTGTGGTGCTGATATTACGGATTTAGGAGAGGAAGAGTTAACAGAACATATTTGTAACCACGCTCTTAACGGCGGCAAAGGTTCTTACCGAGTAGATGATGTAAAGATACAGACTGGCACTAAGACAGTCAATGTACCCAAAAAGTCGCATTACGAAACAAAAGTAATCGGTCGTAAGTGCAATGGTTGCGGTAAAGTAGAATACTACTGATAGTCAGTAAGTAATAGGGGAGTTATCGTTAGATAGCTCTCTTTTTTCCCTCATCACAGAAAAATGTGGGATAATCAAAAGTAAATATTGAAAAAGAGCATAGGAAACTCCAAAATTGTAGTTGAAGAGACAGACAATGGAGGAGAGAAACCTATGCTCTATTTAAATGATATCAAAGTTGAATTTGAAAGTCAAGGATTTAAAATCAGTCCTAATAAAGATAAAAGCGTACTGTTTCTGGAGAGCGTAAGGTCTACGCAGTCAGTCCGGTGTCCTTATTGCGGCGGTAGCTATGAACATGAACGCATCTTACAACAAGCTTGTAACAAAGCATTTGACCAAAGCACAGATTGTATATGATCGGTTTCATATGCAGTCGCAATTTGGCAGAGATGTTCTCGGTGTTGTTCGTCTGGATGAAGCCCGCAGGCATAAAGCCAAAGAAAAAGAAATCCTTGTCAATATCTCGAATGATACCGACAAGGATACTATGAAATCTCTTAAACAAGAAGCTAAATCCGAAAAGCAGGGATACAGCCAACTCAAGAAGCGAGCTTGTAAAAGATGTTCAGGGTAGGTGCGTTTTGTGAACTGTCGTATGCGAAAGGAAGAACATATCAAAATGGCTTTTTGCCAAAGAACAATGTGTATAACTTCTTGACGAAATGGAAATGTTATGATAATATATGATTAAGCACAGATTTTCATAAATTTGCAAATTAGAGGTGCGTTATGAGATATATTACACGAGAGCTGGAGCGTAAGTTTCTCAAGCTCAATGATTTCTTTAAAGTCATCCTTGTGACGGGTGCAAGACAAGTCGGCAAAACAACAATGCTGAAACACTTGTCATCTTCGGACAGAACCTATGTAACGATGGATAACGCAATGGCAAGAGAGCTTGCTCAATCTGATCCTGTACTTTTTTTTCAGACCTACAAACCCCCGATACTCATTGACGATGTGCAGAAAGCACCGGAGCTGTTTGAACAAATCAAGGTGATTTGTGATGAAAGTGGGGAAAAGGGTCTTATATGGCTGACCGGTTCACAGCAGTACAAGATGATGGAACGAGTACGAGAGACTCTTGCCGGAAGAATTGGAATACTGGAGCTGTACAGTTTGTCTGCAAGAGAAAAAGCAGGAGTTGTGTTTGATGCTGATTTGGACTTTTCACTTGATACCTTACAGGCAAGACAAAGAAAGTTGCCCAAAAATGATGTAGTGCAGGTGTTCAATCACATTTGGGAGGGTGGTATGCCTCAAGTACAAGGTGTAGATGATGAGCTTCGGCAGGAATATTTCAATTCCTATATTGACACCTATTTAATGCGAGATGTAGCAGAATCCGGCGGTATTACCGACACAGTTCGTTTTCGTAAGTTTCTTGTCGGTTGTGCTGCTCTTGTTTCAGAGCAGGTAAATTATTCTACTCTTGCGGAATCCGCTGACATTGCATCAAGTACCGCAAAGGAATGGCTGAAAGTACTTGTGGGACTTCACATTGTTTATCTGCTTGCCCCATATTCAAACAATGAACTGAAACGGCTCAGCAAAACACCGAAACTGTATTTCTGTGACACCGGTCTTTGTGCTTACCTTTCGATGTGGCTGACGGCAGACACTCTCCGTAACGGTGCTGCAAGCGGTCATTACTACGAAAATTATGTGGTAATGGAGCTTGTGAAAAACTACGCTTACGCTAAATCTAAAGTAAATATTACCTATTTTCGTGATTCTAACGCAAAAGAGATTGATGTTTTCATCGAGGAAAACAATGTCATTCATCCGTTGGAAATCAAAAAGAGTGCTTCTCCTGATCGTCGTGAGGTCAAAAAGTACAGCGTAATTGACAAGGCTTCTTTGAACCGCGGAAACGGCGGCATCATATGTATGTGTGAGGAGCCGATACCGATTGACAAGGATAATTGTTTTATTCCGAGCAATCTAATCTGAATCACTCCCATAGCAAAAGTATATTTTCAAGAAACTAAGCAGAGCCCAAAAGCTCTGCTTTTTGTCTTAGTTTGCCTGGAAAATTACAGAAAAGGAATGAACTAAATGCCTAAGAAAAACGACTTAAACCGTCTCCCCAAAAATCGTGATATACCTTTTTTAATGTTATTTAACTCTGTCTACGCTGTAAATTGTAAATCCGTTGAATTCCTTTTCATCCTTGTAAACAATGACGGAATCCTTTTTGCCGTAATATTGGTTAAGATAATTTTCTTTGATAAAAGTAATGTTTTTATCGATAACATATACATTTCTTCCGTCAACGACCGCCTCATAAATATTTGTTGAGAGGTTGCGGTTCACAAGCTGATTTGTCCGATGAAGATAGCCGAAGCCGTCAACATTATGGAGAAAATCGGAAGAAAATCCCCACAGCGGATGAATATAGTTATCGGTATATGAAATGTATTCTTTAGCTGTTACAGGATCGAGAACATAATAATTTTCGGGATGTCTGTCAACCTCAGTATAAAGATCACTCGGCTTTTTGTCATATGAAACAGGAGTGATATGGAAGAAATATGACACACAACTTGCCACACCTAATATCACAAGTACAATAACCGAAATAAGAACAGTTTTTCTGCTTTTATCTGTAATATCGCTGTATTCATCTTTTCTGAGATGACCGAAATCAAACGAATACATTGTAAACGAAAGAATCATCAGCAAAATTCCGTACATTGTGTATGCCGAAGAATCCATTGCATAACGAACATACATACAAGCCGCAAATCCCACCGCAAAATACAAAGCAGGGAAGAAGGCAAATCTTTTTTTCTGAACGGTAACAAAAACAACCATAACGGCAAGTATTACCGCAAAAGCAATAAGATATGAATCAAAATTTATAATATGTCCCCATGCATCTGAAAACAATGCACCCGCATTATCAAAGAAATTATACGGATTTTCCCGTTTTTGAATATCTGCAACCTTTTCAAGGGCAGCAGTATTCAGTCCATTGTTTTCATCATAATATCCGTCAACAAAAAGTTCATACTCATTTGCCGAATTTATTCCGACCGAATTAAGCTCCTCACAGTAATCGGAATAGTTTGGAAAAGCATTATCATCGGTCTTATCGGCAAGGACGCTGTATCTGTACAACCCCGAAGTTTCTGCATTTGCATTATTGACCGAATATGAATAATATTCAAGACCGCAGCCGACAAGAACAATAAAGACAAATACAAGCACAAAAGGTCTGAAATACCAGAAGAATTTTCTGAACGGCAACTTGTACTTTCTTTTTGCAATCATATCACCGATGAAGAATGTAATAAAAAATGCAAGTCCCACAAAGAAATATTTGAAGCATAAAAATGTTCCGAATATAACTTCAAGTACACCAATCCAAAATGGGAGAGAGTACCTTTTATTTCTGATTGCATTAAGTGCCATCAGAAACCCTGCCGTAAGCAGCAAAGCTGCAGTTTTACTGCTTAAAATGTTTGAATAATGGTCAAATGAAAACAAAATATTCAGCACAAGAGTGAATATGAAAGCCTTGTGCTTTCCGAATTTATCGGCAAAAACAAATGTAACAGAAGAAAAAGCGGCACAGGAGAGAAGAATTTGAAAAAGTACAAAACAGTTGAAATTCAAAAGAATGTACTGCAATGAACCGGTAATTGTCGCAAAAATGTAGTTAATATCATTATTGTAATAGTTATGATACTGACAGATATATAAAGAATTGTAAAAATCGTCAGCACTGTCATAGGAAAATGCAGTAACACCTATAATCAAAGCCATAATAACAATATTAATTGCCAAAGCAAAGAAGGTCTTGCTTTTTAGTGCGTTTAATATTTTATCTTTCATAATAACTCCTCTGCATTATCTTTCTAGTTTAAAAATCACTTTCTTGATCTTCTTTCGTTAATCAAAAGCTGAAGATTCTTCTGTTCGTAAGTATTAAATTTAACATTCTTTTCAAATTCTTCGGGTGTATATTTGCCCTCATACCATGACTGCGAGTTAAAGTATGCATTAAGGCTTGCGTCCTTAAAAATTCTGCCTCGTCTTGCATAAATCTCATTAATTGCAAGCTGTAAGTCGTCATCACTCAAAGCGCTTACCTGTGCGTTGCTGAGATATGAAGAATCGCTGTTAGGGAAGATAAATCCGCCGTTATTATTAGTGTTTGTATTGCTTGATGACTGTGAATTTGAATTGCCCGATGAGCTGTTCTGACTATTTGATGACTGATGAGCCTGTGTTGCAGGAGCTTCTGTTTCTCTCTGAATCTGTCCGCTTGAGATAACAAGTTTAACAACTGTACCCGTACTTGCGCTTGTGTCACCTTCCGGAGTCTGGGAGATAATATATCCTTCCGGATAATCATAACTGTATTCATAGTCAGAAATTTCAACGGTAAAGCCAGCCTGTTCAAGAAGCTTCTTACCGTAACTGTAACCGTAACCGACAACAGGAACAACATTGTTATATGAAGAAGATGTTGTAACCTGTTCTGTTGTAGCAGGAACTGTAGTAGGCATCGCCGTACTCGGCGCCTGTGTGGTTACTTCGGCAGATGTTGCAGTTTCGGCTGTAGTAGCTTTATTGTCAGTAGATGAATTTGACAAACCGTTATAAACGCAGAAACCGATAAATCCGATTGCGGCGGCAATTACAACGGCACAAAGAATAATGATAAATTTATTCTTCTTTTTCTTTACATTTTCTTTATTATCTTCTTCATCTGCATATCCGAATTCATTGTCATTATCTTCAAAGCTGTTATCGTCAAAGTCGTTTTTTTCTTCAATTTTTTTAGTATCGTCAGCTTTATTGTCAGTACGCTTAACAGACGGCTCGTCCTCAAAGAAATCACCGTAGTCCTTGCTTGATTCATTGCTTGTAAGAACATTTTTATGATCTGCACCGGAGTAATCGTCAAACACTTCAACGCTTGTAACAGGAGGAAGAACTTCCGGAGCTACTTCGCTGTTGCTTGAAACATCTTCAAATTCTTCAGCTTTTTTATCTGTAACAGTTTGTTCTTTCTTGTCATCTTCACTTGATACGGAACTGATATCTTCAAATTCAGGCTGTTTTTCTTCTGATACTTCGTTAGTTTTAATCTCAGGATTTTCAGGCTCATCAACTGCATCTGTAACATCAACAACCTCAAATCCGCCGTTTTCATCAGTATCAGACTCACTGACTTCATCTGAATCTACAGGAGCATTACCGTCAACAGGCAGGGATCCTTCACCGGCTAAAACTTCGGCAATGCCAAGCTGTTCGCCGCCTTTAAATTCATTATCAAGAACAGCGTCCTCAACTGTCTGAACCTCATCCTTATCGTCAAAATTATCCTGCGGTTCAGTCGGCTCTGTATCCTCAAATTCATCATAATCATATTCTTCAAATACATTTCCGTCAAAATCCGTGTTTTCGGGAACAACAACATCGGGATTCGGAACAGGGGAGGATGTACCTATTTCAGTCTTGATAGATGTGAGAGCATTTTTAATGTTGCCTGCATTCTTCCAGCGGTTTGCATTATTCGGCTGACATGCAATTACAATAACACTCTTGAGTTTTTCGTCACCCTCAGACGGAGCGGTAACAGCCTTGCCAGAAAATCTTTCTTCACAGGCATTCTTTCTGTCGCATGAATCACTTTCAAACGGAATTTTACCGCCGTTGCACATTGCATACATAATTATTCCGACAGAATAAATGTCGGTTGTATAGTCAACATTTTCCTGCTTGTAAACCTCAGGCGCAACAAATGAGTTATCCGCAATCTTGCCTTCAAAATCTGTAAATCCGCCGATTTTATACTTTCCGTCAGCAGTTACAAAAATATTCTTTGGCGAAATATTACCGTGAAAAATATTCTTTGCTTCCAAAGTTTCAAGCATTTCACTCATCTGAATACCAAAATCAACAACTTCATCCTCAGCGAAAGTTTTGGTTTTCATAAGTTCTTCAAGACTTGTGAGTTCTTCTGTAAATATGTACAAATCACAGGTTTTTTTGTTCTGATTATCCTGAACATAAACATCCAAATAGTTTGAAACACCGTCAAGCTCTTTAACCGATTCAATAAAATCAGCCTCTTCGGTAAAATACTCGGCACGTTCATCGGTATAATTGCTTTTGCCGACAAATGCGTGCCTGAGAATCGCATTTTGAGCAGTATTTTTATCAATCTTTCTTGATACCTTGTAAACTTCACAGCCGTTGTCTTCCCCAACAAATGAAGTAACCTTCCAATCCCTTAAATCTGCCGGCAATTTAATCGTTTTTGCCATACTAACACTCCTTAAATATTTCCTTATTTTTCATATTACATATTATATCTAAATCAAGGTCATTAACCCTCACTATCTCATTCTCCGGATTATTGTACCATATTATGAGCTGTTTTACCATAGATATTTCAATTTTTTAAAAAATAATTCTAATTTGTAATTAAATCTGACATGAAAACAGCAGTCCGCCTAAACGAACTGCCGAAAACATAATTTCAGTAAAATATCTTACTCGATCTTATCTGATTTTTATTTTTTCCTTTTTGTTGACTCCGATAATTCCGCCTATTCCTCCTCCCAAAACAGATGACATCAGTTTTAGCAGGGTTAATATCGTTATAGGCTCACCGTTAAAAATTAATGCAATAGAGGTTATGACAAGAAAAATAAAAAATCCTGTCAGCGAACCCACCGCAAGACCTGCACTTCCTGTAATTCTTGATGATATTATTCCCGACATCAGCGTTGCAACACCGACCATGCCGACCGTGCAGTAATCAAGTATATCTGCTGAAATTACTCCCGACGACATCATCACGGCTGCAAGCAAACACATCAAAATTACCAGTATGAGTATTCCGCATACTGATGAAAACAAAACAGCCTTTGCAAGTAGTTTTTTATCAGACATAAAACAACCCCCGAATATATTCTGTTACAAATATATTCGGGGGAAAGAACATTCATTCAAAAAGTTATTCTTTTGTAGCTTTAGTTTCGTCAGAATCTTTCTTCTTGCCAAAACCGAAGAAGCCTTTCTTTTCAGGCTGACCTGCCTGCTGTGGCTGTTCCTTAACTGTGTCAACAGTAGAAATACACCACTTTTTAAACTTCATCTTAACTCTGTCGGAGCCTGTTTCAATGATGATAGCGTCCTCGTCGTCCTTAATGGCAACCACTCTGCCCATAATTCCGCCGATTGTTGTAATTTCATCACCGATCTCAAGAGAGTTACGAAGCTGAGCTTCTTCTTTTTTCTTCTTTGAGTTAGGTCTGATGAGGAAGAAATAGAGAGCTGCAAAAATAGCAACATAGAAGAGAATCATAAAAATCATACTTGATGACTGATTTCCGCCGCTTGCACTTGCTTCTGCAACTACAGGTAAAAAGTTTGTCATTTTCGTCATTCCTTTCATACAATGTATTGATTATATCAGTTTTAATCACATCTTGCAAGTATTTTTTCTGTTTTGAAAAAATATTAGATACGCACGCCTAAAATGTTGCGATATTTCTCGTAAAATTCCATATATGTGCCGTTATCAAGCTGAGTTCTGATAACTTCCATAAGATTATTGTAAAAATAGAGGTTGTGCAAAACAGCAAGTCGCATTCCGAGCATCTCACCGCTCTTGAGAAGATGTCTTATGTATGCCCTTGAAAAGTTTCGGCAAACAGGGCAGTCACAATGCTCGTCAATCGGAGATTCATCTGTTTCATATTTTGCATTATTGATGTTACGCACTCCGTCCCAAGTGAAGAGCTGACCGTGTCTTGCGTTTCTGCTCGGCATAACACAGTCAAAAAGATCAACACCTCTTGCAACGCTTTCAAGAATATTCACGGGAGTTCCGACTCCCATAAGATATCTGATTTTATCTTTCGGAGCAAACGGCTCAACCTCTTCAATTATATGGTACATCGTTTCTGCAGGCTCACCCACGGCAAGACCTCCGATTGCATAGCCGTCAAGATTAAGCTCTGCAATTTCTTTCATATGATTGATGCGCAAATCGTCATAGATACCGCCCTGATTTATGCCGAACAGCATCTGGTTTTTATTTATGGTATCATCAAGACTGTTGAGCCTTTTCATCTCTGTAACGCATCTTTTAAGCCATCTTGTGGTTCTTTCAACGCTGTTTTTTGTATATTCATATGGAGAAGGGTTTTCAACGCATTCGTCAAATGCCATCGCAATTGTAGATGCAAGATTTGACTGGATTCTCATACTCTCCTCAGGTCCCATAAAAATTTTGCGGCCGTCAATGTGAGAATTAAAGTAAACACCTTCTTCTTTAATATTTCTCAACTTTGCAAGAGAGAACACCTGAAATCCGCCGCTGTCGGTAAGGATAGGACCGTTCCACCTTGTAAATTTGTGAAGTCCGCCCATTTGCTTAACCTTTTCATCACCCGGACGAAGATGCAGATGATAGGTGTTGCAAAGCTGAACCTGACATTTTATATTCTTTAAATCAAGCGCAGAAACAGCACCCTTGATTGCACCGCATGTTGCAACATTCATAAAGGCAGGAGTCTGAACCGTACCGTGAACCGTAACGAATTCGCCTCGTCTTGCGCTGCCTTCCTTTTTAATTACCTTAAACATAAATCCTTAAAATCCTCCTATGATATGAACATAGCGTCACCGAAAGAGAAGAATCTGTACTTTTCCTTTACAGCTTCTTTGTATGCATTCATAATAAAATCATATCCCGCAAAAGCGGATACAAGCATAATAAGTGTACTTTCGGGAAGATGAAAGTTAGTAATAAGTCCGTCCAGCACCTTAAATTCAAATCCGGGATAAATAAAAATATCCGTAAATCCCTCACAGGGCTTGATTTCTCCGTACATTGCCGCAACACTTTCAAGCGTTCTGCAGGATGTTGTGCCGACTGCAATAACCCGTCCGCCGTTTTTCTTAGTTTCATTTATGAGCTTTGCGGTTTCTTCGGGGACTTCATAATGCTCGCTGTGCATTTTATGCTTTGTGACATCGTCAACCTTAACCGGTCTGAATGTGCCGAGTCCCACATGAAGTGTAACATACGCAATCTTTACACCCTTAGCCTTGATTCTGTCCATAAGCTCGGTTGTAAAGTGAAGTCCTGCCGTTGGAGCTGCCGCTGAACCGAGTTCATGGCTGTAAACCGTCTGATAGCGTTCCTTATCCTTAAGCTCGGCTGTAATATAAGGCGGAAGAGGCATCTGACCGATTTTGTCAAGAGTAGTAAAAAAATTCTCTTCACAGTCAAAATCAACTATTCTGTTGCCGTCATCCTTAACATCTACAACTGTTGCACGCAAAATCCCGTTACCAAACGAAAATTTTGTGCCTACTCTTGCTTTTTTACCGGGTTTGCAGAGTGTTTCCCAACGGTTGTTCGCAACCTGCTTCAAAAGCAGAAATTCAACTTTTGCACCTGTTTCGTCTTTGATACCGTAAATTCTTGCAGGCAAAACTCTTGAATCGTTGGCAACAAGAAGGTCACCCTCGTTAAGATAATCAATAATGTCATAAAAATGTTTATGCTCCAGAGTTTGTTTTTCTCTGTCAAGCACAAGCAATCTTGAACTGTCCCTCGGTTCAAGCGGAGTCTGTGCGATAAGCTCTTTAGGCAAATCGTAATAAAAATCACTCGTCTTCATTTTATTTCCTTTCAAGAACTAAAATTGCTTTTTAAAAGCTGTTCTGTCAAAAATCTTTGTAAAACACAAGTATTTGTCCTGTAAAATTCTCAAAATAATTGACATTACCCTTTTAAAATGATATATTATCTTATTATGAGCAGTTTGCATAATCGACAAACAGTCGTGTTTTCAGACATCTCTTCATATAATATAATATTTGTTTGAATAAGGCAACCGCTTTTTTAAAATTTGTTTAATTCGGAGGAATTATTATGAAAAAGTATAAAGTCGGTATTATCGGCGCTACCGGTATGGTAGGTCAGCGTTTTACACTTCTTCTTGAGAATCACCCGTGGTTTGAGGTTACTGTTCTTGCCGCAAGTAAGAGAAGTGCAGGCAAAACATACGGTGAAACAGTTGAAGGCAGATGGCATATGACTGCTCCGCTTCCTGAGAAGTACAAGGATATGGTTATTGTTGACGCTGAAAATGTTGAAGAGGTTGCATCACAGGTTGATTTCTGTTTCTGCGCAGTTAATATGAAGAAGGATGAAATCCGTGATCTCGAAGACAGATATGCAAAGGCAGAGTGTCCTATCGTATCAAACAACAGTGCTCATCGTTTTACAGATGATGTTCCTATGGTTATTCCTGAAATTAACGCCGATCACATTAAGATTATTGACGCTCAGAGAAAGCGTCTCGGCACAAAAAGAGGCTTTGTTGCAGTTAAGTCCAATTGCTCACTTCAGAGCTATGTTCCTGCAATTCATCCTTTAAAGGCACTCGGCGTTGACAAGGTTCTTGCCTGCACATATCAGGCAATTTCAGGCGCAGGCAAAACATTCAAGACATGGCCTGAAATGGTAGATAATGTTATTCCTTACATCGGCGGTGAGGAAGAGAAGTCAGAGCAGGAGCCGCTTAAAATCTGGGGTAAGATTGAAGGCGACAAGATTGTTAAAACCGATGATATTTCAATCACATCACAGTGCATCCGTGTTCCCGTATCAGACGGTCACACAGCAGCTGTATTTATGTCATTTAAGGACGGCGTAAAGAAACCTACTGTTGAAGAAATTATTGACATTTGGTCAAACTACAGCGGCAGAGCACAGGAGCTTGATCTTCCGAGTGCGCCAAAGCATTTTCTCCACTACTTCACAGAACCCGACCGTCCGCAGATTAAATCTGAAAGAAATCTTGAAAACGGTATGGCAGTATCGGTTGGCAGATTAAGACCTGATACTCAATATGATTACAAGTTCGTTTGTATGTCACACAACACATTAAGAGGCGCAGCAGGCGGTGCAGTTCTTCTTGCAGAGCTCCTTTGTGCTGAGGGCTACATGGACTGATTACTTACGGAGGTAAATTATGTCTAACCACATTTTTACAGGCTCAGGTGTTGCACTTATCACTCCTATGAAGTCTGACGGAAGCGTAAACTACGATGTTCTCGGCGATCTCGTAGAATTTCATGTTCAAAACGGTACCGATGCAATTATTGTATGCGGTACAACAGGTGAGGCTGCAACTCTTTCGGAAAAAGAGCATTGCGAAACAATTTCTTTCGTTGCAGAAAAGACAAACGGCAGAATTCCTGTTATTGCAGGTACAGGCAGTAACGATACCTCAACAGCCGTTATGCTCTCAAAATCTGCCGCAAGCACAGGCGTTGACGCACTTCTCTGCGTAACTCCTTACTACAATAAAACATCTCAGCAGGGTCTTGTAAGGCACTTCAACGTTGTTGCAGATTCGGTTGATATTCCGATTATTCTTTACAATGTTCCTTCAAGAACCGGCTGTAACATCAAACCAAAGACTTATCAGGAGCTTTGCAAGCATCCTAACATCGTTGCCGCAAAAGAGGCAAGCGGCGACATCTCTCAGGTTGCTCTCATCCGTTCACTTTGCGGTGACAATCTTGACATCTACTCAGGTAACGATGACCAGACTGTTCCTTTCATGTCACTCGGCGCTCTCGGTGTTATCTCTGTATTTGCAAACATCTGCCCCAAGGAAATGCATGACATCTGTCAGCTTTGTCTTGACAATGACTTTGCAGAGGCACAGAAGCTTAACTTCCACTATCTTGAGCTTATGCATATACTCTTCAGCGATGTTAACCCGATCCCCGTAAAGACTGCCATGAACCTCTTCGGCTATGAAGCAGGCGAATGCAGACTTCCGCTCGTACCCATGAGCGTTCAGGGTTACCATGACCTCAAGGATTGCATGGAGAAGTATGACCTTTTAAGCAAGAAGGTTAAATAATCAACCTTTGATTCGTTTAAAATTAAGAAGTTTAAAGGGGAATAAAAATGGTAAATACAGCAATAGTCGGTTGTAACGGTAAAATGGGCTGCTTTGTGGCACAGGCTGTTCAGAGCCGTGAGGATTGCAATGTTTTGTTCGGTGTTGACGCATTCGGTGAAAGTAATTATGATTTTGATGTTTTCAAGACTTTTGACGAGGCAACCGAAACACCTGATGTAATCATTGATTTTTCAAATCCTGCAGCTCTTGACGGTATGCTTTCGTATGCAGTTGATAACAAAGTACCTTGTGTTATCTGCACAACAGGCTTTTCTAAAGATCAGATTGCAAAAATCGAAGATGCGGCAAAGACAATTCCTGTTTTCTATTCAGGTAATATGTCACTCGGCATCAATCTTCTTATTGAGCTTTCAAAAGAGGCTGCAAAAATTCTCGGAAACCAGTTCGATATTGAAATCGTTGAAAAGCATCATAATCTCAAGCTTGACGCTCCGAGCGGAACAGCTCTTATGATTGCAGACGGAATTTCGGAACAGCTTGACGAAGATCCGCAGTATGTCTATGACAGACACAGCTACCGCAGAAAGCGTTCAAAGAACGAAATCGGTATTCATTCCGTAAGAGGCGGCACAATTGTAGGCGAACACGAAGTTATCTTTGCAGGTCACGATGAGGTTGTAACAATCTCTCATCAGGCTCAGTCAAAAGAAGTTTTCGCTGTCGGTGCTGTTAATGCGGCAGTATTTCTTAAAGATCAGAAAGCAGGTATGTACAACATGGGCAACCTTCTTTCTGAAAAAATGAACTAAAAAATAACACCTTTAAGCACGGCATAAAAGCCGTGCTTTCTTTTATGTCCAAACTTTGCCTACTTTCATAATATGTAGTGTGATATATTGTTTTGAGATGTCACAAAGATTTAACAAAGGGTGGAAGTTATGGAAAATAATTTAATAATATTCGGCTCGGTAACTCTTGCCATGAAGAGCCGTAACCTACTTTTAAAAAACAATATTAAATCAGGACTTGTAAGAACTCCTATACACCTCAATCGAAAATCATGCGGATACAGCCTTTATGTCCCGGGAAATTTTGAAAGGGCATTGGAAATTATCAGGAGTAACGGTATTGCTGTCAAAGGAACAGCCGCTGTTGATACCTTATGATATATTTTGACAACGGTGCAACCACCTTTCCGAAACCCTTATCCGTAAGAAAAGCGATTAACGAAGCTATGTCCGACTACGGAGCAAATCCGGGAAGAAGCGGTCACAAAATGTCGGTGAAATCATCTGAAATAATGTATTCCTGCCGAGATAATGCCGCAAAACTTTTTGGCTCGGAAAATCCCGAAAATATAATATTCACGCTTAACTGCACAACGGCTTTGAACACAGTTATTAAAGGCATATTAAAACAGGGTGACCATGCCGTAATTTCATCACTTGAGCATAATGCTGTCGTCAGACCGCTTGAAACACTCAAGACAAATAAGATTGAATACTCTGTTGCCGAATGTGTCCCTTATGATGATGAGCAAACTATCGAGAATTTCAGAAAACAATTCAAATCTAACACAAAACTTGTAATCTGTACCCATGCTTCAAATGTATTCGGCATCAAACTTCCGATAGAAAGAATAGGCGCTCTTTGCAGATTAAACGGCATCCTTTTTTGTGTAGATGCCGCACAAAGTGCAGGAACAGCAGATATAAACCTTTCTGACAGTTGTATTGATTTTCTCTGCACCGCAGGTCACAAAGGGCTTTACGGACCAATGGGAACAGGCTTGCTTATTATAAACAGCGAAACAACTCCGGACAGTCTTATTCAGGGAGGAACGGGAAGTGATTCCGCAAACCTCAATCAGCCTGAAATTCTCCCCGATAAGTACGAAAGCGGAACGCCGAATCTTCCGGGAATAGCAGGGCTTAATGCAGGAATAAAGTTTGTCCTGAACAAAAAAACAGACAGAATATATAATTCCGAGTTAGGTCTTGCACGAATGCTCTACAAAAGGCTTGAAAAGGCGGAAAATGTAATATTATACACCAAAATGCCTGAGAAAAATCACAGCGTTCCTGTAATTTCCTTTAATATTAAAAATACCGAAAGTGAAACGGTTGCAAAAATTCTTAATGGCAGCTACAACATTGCCGTAAGAGCAGGACTCCATTGTGCGCCCCTTGCACACAAAAGCTTCGGCACTCAGGATACAGGAACCGTAAGAGCTGTTGTATCGGCATTTACAACAAAAAATGATGTTGTATATTTTGCAAATGCCGTAAGTCGTATTTCTAAGAACAACAAACAGAAAAAAACAATTTAAAAAGGTTGCAATTAATAACAAAAGTATGTTAGAATAATAACGAGGAATTTAAAAATAAAGGAAGGGGAAAGCAGATTGGAAATATTTAACAGCATTCTTTCCATTATCAAGACTATACAGCTAAGAGATATTGTTGATATTCTTGCAATTGCACTGTTGATTTTCGGACTGTTCAAGCTTATTCAGGAAACAAGAGCAGTTCAGCTTCTCAAAGGTGTAATTATGCTCCTGATAGTTTATTTTCTTTCGTCTCTGTTTGGTCTTGTTATGCTTTCATCCCTGTTGCGAACATTTTTCGAGGCAGCAGTTGTTGTTATTGCTATCATCTTTCAGCCGGAAATCAGAAAGGCTCTTGAACAGATGGGACGTAACAACACCTATAAAAAATATATAAAAATATTTACTAAGCACCACAAAGGTGATGAATGGAAAAAGGCTGTAGAAAAGTCAATCGTAGATGCGGCTGACACAGCAGTTCTTTTCTCTCGTTCAAAAACAGGTGCTTTGCTTGTGTTTGAAAGAGAAACCATGCTTTCCGATATAGCCGCTACAGGCACAATTATTGATGCCGAAACATCAGTAGCTCTGTTCGGCAATATATTTTTTAACAAAGCACCATTGCATGACGGTGCAAGCATTATCCGTGACGGAAAACTTTTTGCAGCAGGATGTATTTTACCGCTCACATCAAATCCTAATGTAGATATCAATCTCGGTACACGACACAGAGCAGGACTCGGTATCAGTGAACAAAGTGACGCTGTTGTTCTTATAGTAAGTGAAGAAACAGGTGTAATTTCTCTTGCGGTAAACGGTATTTTGCTCCGTGAGTTTACAAGAGAAGAACTAATCAAAAAGCTTGAACAGTTTCTCATCTATGATCGTGGCTATGACGATGATGAACCGCCCAAAAAGTTTTTTCAGAAGAACCCGAAAAGTTCAAAAAGAGAGAAGGCTGAAAAATGAAAAAGAAAAAACGCTCTCTCAACAAACTGTTTCAAAACAACAAATTTCTGATTATACTCGCCCTTGTAATCTCAACAATAACATGGGTTTATATGAGTATGGGTACAACAAATGATACAACCGTAACAATAAGCAATATTCCCATTCAGATTGAATTGCCTGACCAGCTTGATAACAACGGGTTGCAGGTATTCCGTGATGCGGAGCAGACTGCCACGGTAACCGTAACAGGCAGCAGAGCCGTTCTCGGTTCTATCGGAACAAAGGATATTACTGTCACGGGTGCTACAAACGGAATTGACTCGGCAGGAACTTATCAGCTTTCGCTTTCAGCCGTAAAAGCCAACCCGAGTGACAACTTTCAGATTATCTCAACCGTTACGCCTTCAAATGTCAATGTAATTGTTGATTATCAGCGTGAAACAAGTTTCCCGATTCAGGAAAATGTTGTTTACAAGGTTGCCGACGGATACTATGCGTCAACTTCCCTTGCATCAAAGAATATCACAATCTCAGGACCTCAAACAGAGATTGCCAAAATCGCAAAGGTTTCGGCATCAGCCGAACTTGACAGTATACTAAATGAGCCGACCTCAACGACCGCAAATATTGTGCTTTATGATAAAACAGGAAATAAAATCTCCACCGAGCTTCTTACAATGGAGTTTACGGATGTTGAGGCTACAATTTCCGTTCTCCCCGAAAAGACGGTAAATGTAATTCCTGAGTTTATTAACAAACCCAAAGGTCTTGATTTAAACGATGATATGCTTACGGTTGAGCCTTCAAAGATTCTGCTTGCAGGTCCAAAAGAAGTGCTTGACAATACTGACAGCGTAAAGCTTGAGTCAATCGATTTTGCAACACTTTCAAACAAGCGTTATGAGTACGATACGCAGGGAATAAACATCCCGAGTGACTGCAAAAATATCAGTAACTCAACCTCCGCAAAGCTTGTACTTGACCTCAGCGGTTTGTCCAAGAAAACCTTTACCGTTGATTCATTTAAAGTAAGCGGTCTTTCTTCAAAATACAAAGCCGATGTAACACAGACAAGTATGAATGTTACCGTAATCGGCAGTGAAAAGGAACTTAAAAGCCTTAAAAGCTCAGATATTGAAGGTGTAATTGACACCTCGGATCAGAGCGGAACAGTAGGCTCGGTTCAGATGCCTGTTACTTTCAAACTCAGCGGTACTGACACCTGTTGGGTAAGCGGAAGTTACAAGGCAAATATCACAATCAGCGAAAAATGACCCATAAAAACCGCAGGCATTTTGATGTCTGCGGTTTAGTTTATTTGTATTAAATTACATTCTGATTCGATTTGAACTGCCTCGCCTTACAAAAGCTTTGTTCATATCGTCAGTATTGTGATATCTCACACTCTGTACAAGGCCAAGACTAATGAGCGTACTCAAAGCCGAAGTACCTCCCGAACTGAACAAGGGAAGGGTTATTCCGACTACGGGAAGAAATCCAAGCACCATTCCTATATTTACAATTGTTTGCGATGCTATCATTGAAAACACACCGTAACAGATATACTTGCCTTCAAATTCACTTGAATTTTTTGCATTCAAAATCACTTTTAATATAATAAAAAACAAAATCAACAAAAGCGCCATGCATCCGACAAATCCGAGTTCCTCTCCTGCAACGGTAAAGATAAAATCGTTTTCCTGTTCGGGGACGATTGAATGTTCAACACGCTGTCCGTTAAAAAGTCCGCTTCCGAAAGCTTCGCCGCTTGCAATTGAAACCTTACCCTGATACTGTTGCCAACCGTAATTTGTAAGTGCATTCCCGTCAAGGTCAAACAAAGCAAGAACCCTGTTGCGATGTTCTTCATTCATAAACATATTCCATATAATCGGAATTGCACACACAAGCAATCCTCCGAAAATGACAAAATATCTCAGTTGAACACCTGCCGCAAATGTCATAACCAAAAACATAAGCGCAAATATAAGAACTGTACCGTCATCACCCTGAATATGAATAATTGCCATTGGTATCATTGCATGAAGTGCAAGGAAAAGTACTCCCGAAAACTTTTCAATCATTTTCTTTTCTCTCAGCCACGACAAATGCTTTGAAAAAGTTATGATAAAACAGATTTTTATAAACTCAGACGGCTGAATTGAAAATCCGCCCGGAAGATTAATCCATGCCGTATCATCTGTTCCGCTAACCTGAACTCCGAACACAAACACAAGTCCGGCAAGAACAATTCCCACTATTGCGGCAATGTACCATTTTCGTATAAGAAATCTGTAATCGGCAATTGATATAAACACCGATGCTGCAAGACCGACAGACACAGCGATAATCTGAGTTCTTAGATAACTGTATTCGCCCGACCGTTGCATACTCGCAATCAAAAGAAAACTGTACGCAACAGCGATCAAGGTCAACAGCCACAACACTGCGTCACACTGCCTGAAATATTCATAAATATTTGTAATAACTTTTTTCACCCAAAACAACCTTTGAAATTAATTTTACCCTATAATTATATTAAATTACGCTCTCAATATCAAGTATAATTTCAATACAGAATAATACAAGTTTCGCATTTTGTTATAATAATAAAAACATGAATTTGATTCGGAGGTATATTATGTTATCTGATATCGAAATTGCTCAGAGTGCAGAATTAAAGCCTATTGCAGAAATTGCAAATCAGCTTGGGATTTCTGCTGATGAGCTTGAGTTTTACGGAAAGTACAAAGCAAAACTTTCTGATGAACTTGCAGACCGTGTAAAGGACAATCCTGACGGAAAGCTCATCCTCGTAACAGCAATCAACCCAACACCGGCAGGCGAGGGCAAAACCACCACTTCTGCAGGTCTTGGTCAGGCAATGGCTAAAATCGGTAAAAAGGCAATCATCGCACTCCGTGAACCGTCGCTTGGTCCTGTATTCGGAATTAAGGGCGGTGCAGCAGGAGGCGGTTATGCACAGGTTCTTCCGATGGAGGACATCAACCTTCATTTCACAGGTGATATGCACGCAATTACAGCAGCCAACAACCTTTGTTGCGCAATGCTTGACAACCATATTCAGCAGGGCAACACACTCGGCATTGATCCGAGAAGAATTCTCTTCAAGCGTTGTCTTGATATGAATGACCGTGCATTAAGAAATATCACAATCGGTCTTGGCGGTAAGGTGAACGGTGTTCCGAGGGAAGATCACTTCATCATTACAGTTGCATCGGAAGTTATGGCAATTCTCTGTCTTGCAAATGATATCTCCGACCTTAAAGAAAGACTCGGCAACATTCTTGTTGCATACACATACAGCGGTGAACCCGTTTATGCCAAAGATTTGAAAGCAGAGGGAGCAATGACTGCACTTCTCAAGGATGCAATCAAACCTAACCTTGTTCAGACGCTTGAGGGTACTCCTGCAATTATGCACGGCGGACCTTTTGCAAATATCGCTCACGGCTGTAACAGCATAAGAGCAACAAAGCTTGCATTAAAGCTTGCCGATTACTGCATTACAGAGGCTGGTTTCGGCTCGGATCTCGGTGCTGAGAAGTTTCTTGACATCAAGTGCAGATATGCCGGCATTGCTCCGTCGGCAATTGTAATCGTGGCAACATGCCGTGCATTAAAATACAACGGCGGCGTTCCAAAGTCAGAGGTTTCAAATGAAAACATTGAGGCTCTCAAAAAAGGCATTGTAAACCTCGGTGTTCACATTGACAATATGAGAAAGTACAATGTTCCCGTAGTTGTAGCAATTAATCAGTTCGGTACAGATACTGATGAAGAACTCAAATACATTGAAGAATATTGCATTTCAAAGGGTGCAGACTTTGCCCTTTCAAATGTATTCGGAAAAGGCGGAGAAGGCGGCGTAGAGCTTGCAAATAAGGTAGTAGAGGCTTGTGAAAAGCCGTCTGCATTTAAACCGCTCTATTCACTCGACCTCACACTCAAGGAAAAAGTTGAAAAGATTGCAAAGGAAATCTACGGTGCGTCAAAGGTAAACTACACAACAGCCGCAGAAAAAGCAATCAAGGAAGTTGCGGCACTCGGCGGAGACAAACTTCCCATATGTGTGGCAAAAACACAGTATTCGCTTTCAGATGATCCTACAAAGCTCGGTGCTCCAAAGGATTTTGAAATCACAGTAAGAGATGTAACAATTTCAAACGGTGCAGGTTTTGCAGTAATTTATACAGGCAATATTATGACAATGCCGGGACTCCCGAAAGTTCCTGCCGCAGAAAAAATTAATATTGACGAAAACGGCAAAATCAGCGGACTTTTCTGATATGGTTAAATTGATTTCTCACAGCGCCGATGAAACTGAGCAAATCGGCGAAAAAATTGCAAAAAAGCTCCACGGTACAGAAGTAATAGCCCTTTTCGGCGGACTCGGTATGGGCAAAACCGCCTTTACAAGAGGACTGGCAAGAGCCCTCGGTGTTGATGACGGTGTGTCAAGCCCTACTTTCGCCCTTGTAAACGAATACAGCGGAAAGTACAATATCTATCATTTTGATATGTACAGGGTTAATTCATGGGATGATTTGTACTCAACGGGATTTTTTGACTACATTGACAACGGCATTCTCGTAATTGAGTGGAGTGAAAATATAGAAGGCGCACTTCCCGAAAATGCAATCAGAATAACGATTGAAAAAGGGGAGAGCGATGACGAAAGAATCTTTGAAATTGAAGGTGTTGAAATTTGAAAATTCTGTCTGTTGACACATCTGCAACAGCTGCATCTGTTGCACTTTCAGAAGAGGGCAAGCTGATCGGTGAAACTTTCATAAACACAAGTCTTACCCACAGCCAGACGCTCATCCCTATGGTTGAACAGCTTTTGAACAATACAAAAACGGAAATATCAGATATTGATGCAATTGCAGTCAACGCAGGTCCGGGTTCATTCACGGGAGTAAGAATCGGTGTTGCGGCAGTAAAAGGTCTTGCTTTTGCAAATAATATACCGTGTGTTTCGGTTTCAACACTTGAGAGTATGGCTTATAATTTCCTTTCAACCGACTGTATTGTATGTGCCGTAATGGACGCACGCTGTTCACAGGTATACAATGCACTGTTTGAAATTAAAAACGGAGTTGTTACCCGACTTTGTGATGACAGAGCATTATCGCTTGATGACTTAAAAAACGAACTGCTGTCTGTTGACGGAAGAATCATCATAGCAGGTGACGGTACCGATATTACCTGTAAATACATCGGTAATGAAATTAAAAATGCAGAGTCTGCTCCCGTAAATCTAAAATATCAGAGAGCGTCTTCAACTGCACTTGTAGCATTTAAAATGATTAATAACGGAAAAATCGTTTCGGCACAAGAGCTTATGCCGGTATATCTCCGCTTGCCTCAGGCACAGCGTGAGCTTAATAAAAAACTTGGAGGTAGAACAAAATGATAGCACTCGGATGCGACCACGGCGGATATAACCTTATCTGCGCAATCAAAAAATATCTGGATGAAAAAGGACTTGAATACAAAGAGTACGGCACTTTCAGCGAAGAAAGCGTTGATTATCCGGTTTATGCCTACAAGGTAGCAACTGCAATCACCTCGGGCGAATGCTCAACAGGCATTCTCTGTTGCGGTACAGGCATCGGTATCTCAATTGCCGCAAACAAGGTAAAGGGAATCAGAGCCGCAGTTGTTTCAAACGAATTTTGTGCTGAAATGACTCGCAGACACAATAACGCAAATATTCTTTGTATGGGCGGCAGAGTTACAAGCGAAGAAGATGCTGTTAAATTTGCTGACATCTTCCTTAACACACCTTATGAAGGCGGCAGACACGAAAACCGTGTGTCAATGATTACAGACATTGAAAACGGTACTTTTAAAGCATAAACAAATTAAAAATAAGATTAAAACGCTCTTTTTATTAAGGGCGTTTTTCTTTTTGAAACTTAGATTTCTTGTTTGTAATATTTTGTAATTGTTATTTCTGATATAGAACCATTTCATAAATATTAATTCTATTCAGGAAATTAAGCAACATTATTCTTTCTCAGTCGGAATTATGCGTTGTGCTAATTGTATAATATTATTAAAAGCATACCTATTTATAAGTGTATTATGACTACTATATTTCAATTTGTAACCAAATTTACGAAAAAATTTCAAATTTTTAAATTTATTTACAAAAAACCCTTGTTTTTTTTCCTTTTTAGTATTATAATAACATCACAATGTTTTTAAAGAATTTTAAAAAAGAATTAAAACGATTTGGGAGAGAGTAAAAATGAGATTAAGAAAACAGGAACTTGGAGACAGAAACCTCGTAGGAAGCAGGGTTGAGGCTGTAAGAAAGCAGAAAGGTATGAAGCAAAAGGAGCTTCTTGCCCAATTACAGGTTAACGGCGTCGATATGAATGCATCAGGACTTTCAAAGCTTGAAGGTCAGATTCGTTTTGTAACAGATGTTGAGCTTGTTGCACTTGCCGATATTCTTGAAGTGTCTGTTGACTACCTTCTCGGAAGAGAAAACTGATTTTTTAACCGAATCTTTAAATTGCACCGTAGATTTTTTCTGCGGTGCTTTTATTAGCAGACAAAACCGTTGATATAAAAAGAATAACCGCAACAGTAATAGGGGAGATGAATGTGATTGACCTCAACAACATTGAAAAATACAGAGAAAACAATCGAATAGAGGCCAAAAAGGCAACAGGCGGATTACCTAAAAGCTTGTGGGAAACATATTCATCCTTTGCAAATACACTCGGAGGAATTATACTTTTAGGTGTAGAAGAATACAGGGACAAATCACTTCATCCCGTAAATCTTCCCGATCCGGATGAACTTATTGAGGAATTTTGGGAGATAGCAAACGATATTCAAAAAGTAAGCACAAACATTCTTTCATATGATGATGTTTATGTGCAAAAAATTGAAGAAAAGCATATTATCGTTATTACAGTGCCAAAAGCAAAAAGATTTGACCGTCCCGTGTATCTTGACGGCAGCATTCATAATTCATACAGAAGAAACGGCGAGGGTGACTACCGTTGCACACTCGACCAAATTAACGCTATGGTGCGTGATTCCGAGATTAAAACACAGGATATGAATATCATCGAATGCATGACTGCTTCCGTATTTAATACCGATTCACTCCATAGCTACCGAATAAAAATGTCAACTGTTAAGCCAAATAATCGGCTTCAAAATTTGTCGGATAAAGATTTCTTGCAGGCAATAGGAGCAATAGGAGTAGGGGAAGACCTTTTGTTTCACCCTACAGCCGCAGGACTTCTCATGTTCGGTAAGTCAGAATTCATCAAAAAAGAATACCCGTCCTATTGTCTTGAATATAAGGAAACAACACAAGATGATAAACACACAATTATTTCATCAAATTTAAATTCTGACTGTGAAAACCTTTATGATTTCTTTATAAAGGTCTTTGAAAAAATTTCATCCGATATAAAACTGACAGCAAACATAAAATCAGACATTACACCGATTACAACTGCCTTACAGGAAGCTCTTGCAAACTGCCTTATAAATGCCGACTATTATGGTTCAAACGGTGTTGTTATTATGAAAGATGATGAAAGCATTACAATATCCAATCCGGGCGGATTTAGAGTTGAACTCGACGCCGCAAGAGCGGGTGGTATATCCGACCCCAGAAACACGGCAATTATGCGTATGTTTAATTTGATAGGAATCGGCAGTAACGACGGATTCGGTATTTCTAATATTTTCTCCGTTTGGAAAAGTCACGAACTTGTTCTGCCGGTCATTGAAGAAAGTTTCAACCCCGAAAGCATCACCCTAAAGCTTTCGTTTGTTCCTGAAAGCAAATCAACTAAAACTCAAATTTTACAAAATCGTCCCGATATTGAAACAGACAGGCAGGATGCCGTAATTTCATACATTACTGACAATATCACGGTAACTTCAAAAGAAATTTCCGAACTTCTCGGAATAAGTCATAAAAAATCGAAGCAACTTCTTCACAAACTTATGGCAAAGGATTTTGTTATAATCAAAAACGGAAAATACACCCTAAAAGCATAGAAGGAACTTAATCAAATTTCGGAACATCAATCCGCATAAGCGTTGCTTATAATTGCTAGGTTGCTTATTTTTGCAAAAGGAAAACCGTCTTCTGAAAATAAAATCCAAAAGATAAATTTGCCTATATCTGCCTTTCATGTGCCGCAAGAGGCTGTTCATAACCCTGCTGTTCAAAGTCTTGCAAGACGATCTCGCAGGTGCAGTTGTGCCGATTGATAATTTGAGTATGGTTGTTTCAATAATCTTTTCGTACATGATTTTCAAAAAAATGTCCACAAAATCAAGCATAAGTATTCATATAATAATCGCAGACACTTATTTATGCTTTTACGGATTAAATTTAAAATTTACAAATTTGTGTAATTTTACTTGACAATCGCACAAAAAACAAGTACAATAATCAAGGTAAATCACCAATATTCGGAGACGTATCGAAGTGGTCATAACGGACATGACTCGAAATCATGATGCCCCCTGAGGGTCGTGGGTTCGAATCCCACCGTCTCCGCCACCGAAAAAGCCTGTAATCAAGCCGATTGCAGGCTTTTTTCTTATACCTTTTTCTAAGAGTAAGTGATTAAAGCAGACTTTTGTTTTTCTCTCCGGATTTTCGGCTTAGCCCTCCCTCCAACGACTTCCGAAGTCGCCACCCTCTACTGCCGCACGGTCATCATCGGAACGCACTGAGTGGGTTTTGATATGTCTTTCAATATTTGCATTTGTCTGATCCAGCACTATCATCCCTCATTTCTGTTCTTGCTTTCAACAAGTATGTTAAATGATCTGCTTCAGCAATTCCACCGCGCTCTCCTCGCTTGGGTCATTCGTACCCAGTTCACCGCGAAAGGCACGGGCGAGAATGGATTTTTTCATCAGGTCGATTTGGTCAAGGACTGCCTCGGCGGCTTCTTTAGCCTGTTGTTCTTTCGATAGCAACTTCTGTATTACAGATACTATCTTTTCCTGCTCAGGGATACTGGGAACATTAAACGAATAGGCTCCAATCTTTTTTGCATTGATATTAGATTGGTTCACTCCGTCCGTTTTAACCGAATTACAGTATTTTTTCGCATCAAGAGTGTTCAATGCATAGTTCAAATAGTCACCTATTATTTTATCGTGATCATAGTCCAGTTTAATAAGGTAACCTGCGTAAATGGCTGGATGCTCACCACGATAGATTGCTGTTTTCCCAACAAGCGCTGCACTATTTGTTCGGTTGAAAAGAACATCTCCGGAGAAAAGCTTATACTTTTCTATATCATCTGAATCATTCGAATAAGCCAAGTCTGACCAGTCGATTTCACCTTGCCGCAAATTGCCCATCCGAAGTACAACCACATTGCCAGATGCATCAGACTTCTTTGCAGTGCCGTATTTTAATGAAATACACAGCTCACCCACACTCTTTTTTTCCCAACTATCCATCCCCACGCCGTGCTCTTCCCGCCATTTCGCAGTCAGTTCACCGGTGAAGGCTTTATGCAGAATAGCAGCTTTACGGGTTTCAAAGCTATCCACCACGGCCTGTGCCTTTTCCTTGGCCTCATCCAGTTTGGCAAACAGGCTTTCAATGCGGTCAACAATGCGTTGCTGCTCAGCGAACGGGGGTAATGGAATTGAGAATTTGTTAAAAAGGGGAAAGTGTCTACGATACCCCAAATTGGGAATGTTGACAGACTGGAGTGCATAATAAAATGCTTTCGGCAAATAAAACGGCTTTGGTCTTAACACTTTTACTCCATCAGCGCCTTGAGCAAACGGAAAATCGACAAACTTGATGCACCGTGTGTGATCACCAAAAATAACTATCGGGAGCGCCCCTGAATAGCTCTTTTCCACATCATTTGTGTAGCCACCAATTAGCTCTTGACCCTGATCAACAACAGCAAGTTTCCCTTTCACTAAATAATCTTTTTGTTTAATTTTTTTCTTGCTATCTGTATGATTGTCAAATGACTCAACAAGTTTCAACCAACACCAATTCTCCGGCAATTTATACGGCCACTCCCAATCCGGCACCAAGGCCGCCTGCAAACGCTCTTCGGGCGTGAGGGCGGCTTCTTTTTTTGCTCTTGCCATCACTTTTCCTCCGTCAGAGCACTAAGCTCACGCACAACACTTTTCAGCAGATCGACCGCTTCTTCCAGATTCGCAATCGCTTCCTCGCCGCTTTCTACAGGGTCAGGGAGATCGTCATAATCCACGATGGAGTCGTCACGAATCAAGCCAAGGTCAAGACTATCGTCCGGGTTCTTGGCGATCTCCTCACGAGTGAATTTGCTCCAGCGCTCGCCCGTGCGCTTGGACGGGTCTTCGTATCCTGCCACGAATTCATCAAAGTCACTCTTACGCAGCTGCCGGGTCTTACCAAAGCTGTCCATATTGGTGCGCATATCGTAGAACGCAACCTCGGTGGTATTATCCTGCTCGGTTGTCCCGCGGGTAAAGAACAGCACATTGGTCTTGACGCCCTGTGCATAGAAAATGCCGGTAGGCAGGCGCAGAATGGTATGCAGGTTGCAGAAATTCATCAGCTCTCGGCGCACACTGGCACCGTCACCGGCAGCAAACAACACATTATCCGGCAGCACTACGGCACAACGGGCCTTGCCGTCCGCCTTCAGGCTGCGATAGATCACCTGCAAGAAGTTCAGCTGCTTGTTTGAAGTCTGGAAAGAAATATCATCTCTGGTGGCGCGCTCACCGCCCTTTTTCGTACCAAAGGGCGGATTGGTCAGAATAACATCAAAATCTTTCAATCCCTTGGCGCTTTGTGCGAGGGAATCCCCCAATGTGATATTGGCATTCATATTGTGCAGATAGGCGTTCATCAATGCCAAGCGATGGGTCTCGTGTACCAGTTCCACGCCGTTGAACGCTTTATTCTGCTGGAAATCTGCCTGACGGTCAGAGAGTGCATATATATCGTTATGCGCATTGACATAGCGGTTGGCTGCAATCATAAAGCCAAAAGTACCGCAGGCCGGGTCAAAGCACTTGTCGCCCAGCTGGGGTTTGATGAGCTCCGTCATCACATCGATCAGCACACGAGGGGTAAAGTACTGACCGGCACCGGACTTCTTCTCATTGGCGTTTTTCTCCAAGAGTCCTTCATACAGGTCGCCCAGACCTTCCTCTTTGGCCTCATACCAGTCCAGTTTGTCAATCTCCGTGATGATTTTTTCGAGGTTTTTCGGCTCCTCGATGCTGGAGGATGCGTTGGCGTAAATCTGCGCCACGCGACCAACGGATTCTTCGCCCAGCTTGCTGAGCAGCGTATAGTAGTGCTTTTTCAGGTCAATGCCGGAACGGCTGGTCAAAGAACCCCAATGATATGCTTCGGGAATATCCTTATCTGCACCGGTCTCATCGGCCATTTTCAAAAACAGAATGTAGGTCAGCTCTGTCACATACTGGTGATAAGTAATACCGTCATCCCGCAGCACATTGCAGAGGTTCCAAAGTTTCTGTACAATATCTTGCGTGCTCATTTAAGCTGCTCCTTCGTAAATATAAGTGTTGATCTCGCGGATGATCTCCGCAAGCTGCCCGCCAAACTTCTTGTTAAAGCGTGCGAAACCGCCATCCATCTTGAACGCCGGTGCCTCAAAGGTCTCGGTATTGAGGATGCTCTCGTGTAGCATATATACCTTGATCTTTTCCAGCAGATCCAGCTGCATTTTGTTAAAGCGATGCGCCGAAATCAGTTTAGAAAAGGCCATTTTCACGCGGGCATCGTGGTTCACAAGCGGCGTCTTAAGTACAGCCCGACGAACAAAGGCGATAATGTCTGCCACGATTCGTTCATTGCTCACCGCACTGGCCGCTTCATTCAAGCTGCTCTCGGTGAAATTCTCCTTATCCAGCTCCAGCTTTAACTCCCGAAGCTGCGCCCGGGTCATATCGCTGGGGCGAGTGCAGGCTATGCGGATCGCTTCGATACGGTCTTTGTTCTCATTAACATAGGCCACAAAAGAGTCCAGATAATCCTGCGGTTTTTCCGTGTCACCATAGCCGCGGGTCGTTTCAAAAAGAGTATCTTCCTTTTCGGAATAGTAATGTCCACGCTTTTTACCCTTCAGGTTGTCAAACCAAAGTAGAAAATCCTTATCCTCCCGGCAGCGCTGCACAAAAACGTTCTCTGTACAGCTTTTCAATTCCTTCGCATATTCCCGAATTGTTTTTCCGCCCAAGCGCTCGGAAACATCATACTTTTGCTCATCGGTCAGATTGTTGCTCTTACGCTGCAATCTTGCCAAAATGCGATCTTTGACAGGCTGCTTGCTGGCCTCACCCGGACGGAACAAATCCTCCAACAATTCAGCCATTGATTTGCTGACGGAGACTGACTTCATATTGGAAGTGTCGTCCAAGTCCTCGTACACGCGAACTGCATCGAAGATATTGAAGTGCGTCTTTCCGATTTCCGGGCAAAGGCGAGTAGCGCGTCCCAGCATCTGCTCAAAGAGGATCCGGCTGTTGATCTTGCGCATAAACACCAAATTACAAATGGCCGGCACATCGATTCCGGTAGTCAGCAGGTCGACTGTTACGGCAATGTTTGGGTACTGGTTGTTCTTGAACTGCTTGATCACCTGCAAAATCTTCTTTTTGTTGCCGCCGGCAGTTTTGCCCGTGATTTTCATAATGGCATCATTGGAAATGCCATAGGGCTTGTAAATTTCTCGGAGCGTATCCACAATACGGTCAGCGTGTGCATCATTCACCGCAAAAATCAGCGTCTTTTCTCCACTTTCCGGATTCAGGTAGGTCGACACCTCTTCCAGCACCTTGCGAGTATGATCCGGCAGAACAATTTTGCGGTTGAACTCCGACACATCGAAATCCATTTCATCGTCCAAAACTGCACTGTTCAAAAGTTCATTGGTGTTAGGGTCATATTGCGCCAAGGTTTCACCCTTCTTGAACTTTGCGTCATTTTCAATGAAATCCGTATTAATCAGATATGGAGGGTCGTGATCCACCAGCCAGCCATCGATAACCGCCTCACGGTAGCTGTAGGTATAGACCGGCTTCCCGAAAATCTCGGTCGTGTGCAGGGCGGGCGTAGCAGTCAAGGCAACTTTCACCGCATCGAAATACTCGATAACCTGCTTGTACTTGCTCATATAATCATCTTGATTATCGTAGAGGATTTCTTCTTCCGTCATTTCACGGTCAAGAATATAGCCTCGGTGGGCTTCGTCCACAATAATCAAATCAAATGCACCGGGCATCAAATCCGGTTCTTCTGCCAAAATCGTGCGTTTCAAAAGCCCCTGCACCGTTGAAATGCTGACCTTGGTTTCCAGATTGATGATGTTGTCATCGATCGCTTTGATCTCATATATTTTGTCCAGCGTCAGCAGTTCCTTCAGCTTGACATCTTTGAAGGTGTCCATTGCCTGCTCACCGAGGGACACTCGATCCACAAGGAAAAGAATACGACGAAAACGCTTGGATTCCAGCATCTTGTAGATAAGTCCCAGAACAGTACGGGTTTTGCCCGTTCCGGTGGCCATTGCAAGCAAGGCCGTTCTCTTGCCGTCAACGATCGCCTCTGTTGCCTTATCAACGGCCTTGATCTGGTAGTCGCGCAGATTCAGACCATTAGGGTCTGTCATAAACGAATTATCTGCTGCAGCCAGCGCCTGATTGGCCGCCGCTGTATTCTGACCAAGTTTTTCCATCAGGTCACTTGGGCTAAACCAGTTCCGAATAGGATACGGTTGATTTTCCTGTTCCCGGACATCTAAAAACCAAATACCGGACTTCGTCCGCAGCTGCTCTAAATATGCCCTGCCATTTGAAGCAAAGAGGAAGGGAACCTGATAACCATTCCAGTTTCCAACCGTATGTGGAATATCCTCCGGCTTAATATGTGCAGCATAGTCCTTTACCTGCACATCGATGGTAGATGCAACATCTTCCGACATCTTTTTTGCATCCATCAATGCTACGAGCTTCTCGCCAACGAAGAATGCATAATCCGCATACCCGTTTTTGTAAAAGGCCGAATTGGTAGGCCATTCGCTGATGGCAATATTTCTTCCCTTTACAGGACGCGTTCCTTTGCTGTAGCGCAGGTTCTGCGTATCAGCTTCCCATCCGGAAAGACGAAGTTGCTCGTCAATCAAGCATCTGGTCTGCGCCTCATTCCAATTCATCATAGCGGAGACAGATTCTGACTGCCTTGCGCGCTCCTTCTGCGTTTTGCCCGAAGCGGCGGTCTTGACCACGGCCAGTTGCTTCGTCAATTCCTCGATTTTCCTTTCCTGCTCGGCAATAACGGATTCCAAATCTTCGTGCGTGATCTCGCTTGGCATAACGAACTCAGGCGCAATATATCCCCAGTCTCCATAGGTTTCCATAAACCAAACAGCAAGATTGTATGTCAAGGATAGCAATGTCTTTGATTCGTCCACGGAGTCCGTACCTATATGTACTGCCGAGTTTCTTGTCTTGCGAAGAACATATAGCGTGTTGTCAATTTCGTGCGGCAATAAACCGGCTCGCTTCAAAATACGAATTCGATTTGCGTGGGTGTTGTCAACAGCCGGCTCCGCAATGTGCTCAAAGACAAGGATCTCCTGCACTAAGCGCTCGGCAAACATTCCGAGTTTATAGATACAGGCATTGGGATCAGAATAGACATAGGTTTCTGCGGTTGCGCCGATCTGTGCCAATGCAGGCCAGTATCGATTCAGAAAATCAAAATTTGATTTCATAAGCAGTCTCCCTCAATTTTTGTTAATTCATTTAGCATTCGATGTAAGTACATCTCCAAAGTGCTGGCACTTTGGAATTCTTACTCCTCATCCGACTGCCACTTCGACCTTTTTACCGCTGAAGGCCACGCCGTATTTATAAATCGTCCTGACCCCGGCGGTCGTCAGCTCGGTTTCGTATTTCTTATCGTTGATCTGCTGTAAGGCCGTCTCGGACAGCTTTTTCAGCTTTTCGTCGCTGCAATTTTTCTCCGCTTTCAGCTCAATCAGGATGCCTGGAAGACCCTTTTGCGTGGGCTTCAGCTGAATGTCATAGCGCCCGTCGCCGGATTCCCGGTTGGAGGTCACGAAAGCGCCGCCCAGCAGGGCGCACAGTCCCAGCATAAAGCCGTGGTAGAAGTTCTCCCCGGCGGTATCGAAGGAACTGACCGACTGGGTCAGCAGCGTCTGAATCTGCGCTTTCAGCCGTGCGTTATCGCCGGAGAAGATGGCCTCCTGAACGGAAATCGCCGTGAACGGCGGGATCAGATTCTCTAACCTCTGCAAAATCTCCTTGTTATACACCAGAGAAATCTCCCGGTTGGGCAGGGAGACCTCGCACATAAAATCGCCGCTGAAGGAGGGCATGGTTTTCAGTGCCTTCAGATAGCCGGTCACCAGCAGGAAGCTGTAAATGGTGGAGGGATTACTTTTGATCTGCGGATAAATCACGCCGGTGTCGATGAAGGTGGTGAAGGTCTTGCCGTTGACCAGGGAGGTCAGACGGTTATAAATCTCCTCATCTGCCTGGGCAAGCACTTCCCCGATAATATCGTTGCTGCCGGTGGAGACCCAGAAGGGTCTCGGCTCACACTCGTTGCTGAAGTAGTTGACCACCGACCACGGGTTGAAAATCTCCGTCTTGCCGAAGCGGTAGCCGTCGTACCACTGGCAAATTTCGTCGTACTTATCGGCAGCGCCGTAGTATTCCGCCATCTCCATCACCTCGTCGGCGGTGAAGCCGAAGTAGGTGCTGTATTTGTTGTCCAGCACGGAGTTGATGGACAGGTTGTTCATCCCGCTGAAGATGCTCTCCTTGGCCACCCGCAGAATGCCGGTGAGGAAGCCGAAGGACAGGTGCTGATTATCCTTGAACCCGCCGGAAAACAGGTTTCGCATAAACCGGATGACCTTGTCGTAATAGTCCTTCTGATAGCCCTGCTGGATGGGGGTGTCATACTCGTCGATGATGATAATGGGCGCAACGGCATAGTGCTTGTGCAGCATAGAGGACAGGTCCAGCAGTGCCGAAGCCAGCTCAACCTCGCTGACTTTGCCGTCTGCCAGCCTTGCATAGGTCTTTTTGCTGTACTCATCGCACTTATCGCTGGCCAGCAGTTCCTTGTGCCGCCAGGTCTCCTTTGCGAAAATATCCCGGATGGCCGCAAAGGTCTCCTCCCAAGTATCAAACTTCACATCCTTGAAGGTCAGGAAGATCACAGGGTACTTGCCCTGATAATCCCGGTACTTCTGGCCGCAGGCCCAGATCTTCTTATCCTGGAAGTAGACGGAGGTATCCTTGTCGCTCTTTTCAAAATAAGTGCGCAGCATATCCATATTCAGCGTCTTGCCGAAACGCCGGGGGCGGGTGAACAGCGTCACCATCGGACGCTCGTCGATGAAATCCTTGATCATCATCGTCTTGTCGATATAATAGTATTCCGACGAGGCAAGGCAGTAGTTGGACACGCCGATGGGCAGGGGCAGCTTCGGCACGCGCTCCGTCTTGCGAAAAGCGCCCGTCTTGAGCCGCTGATCCGCCGGCTTCTGCGTATCAGCAGGGATCAACCAACGATTGCCCTGCTTTTTCGCACCGGCGATTCTCCCATTCTTGCAGAGCGTCGCAACTCTCCGCTCCGTTATATTCCAGCACACTGCCGCCTCTCTTACCGAGATCATTTCAGCCATAGGGGATACCTCCACGTATAAAATCACAAGTACATTATACCCGAATAAAAGAACAATGTCAACAAAGTTTGGAACAATGTCGTTTCAAAACAGCATTGTTCTTTTTCTGCGTATAAAACAAGCGGAGGCCATAGCCCCCCGCTTGCTCGTTACCCGTATACAATTTCCTGCATCACGGCCTCGTTTGCCCGGTTTCGGATGCTGTTCATCTTCCGCACCCACGCCATCGGGTCATCGGCTTTCAAGGCCTCCGTCACGCCCTCGGTGTCTGCGTATTGTTCTACCAGCCGAAGAAAGAGTTCCTGCGTCTGCTCCTCGATGTCTGCAAGGTGGCCGTCCAGTATCCCGGCGGTCAGCAGGTTATAATACAATACCCGATGATGCTTCTTCAGATAAACTCGCCGCCGCTGGCCGTAAATGCCGATGGGGCGTTCTTCTTCGGGCGGTAATCAAATATCGGGTAGGCAATAGTCGCCCTGCCTTGTGTAAGTGCCGCCCAGCTGCTCAAATAGCGATTTCATATGTGATCCTCCCATTCAAAATTTCCCCGGCAGGTCTGCAATGCAAAATGCACCTGCCTTTCGATTACAGTTTAGCAAAATCGAAAAACAGGTGCGAGTATGCGAATTTTTAAATCACACATTTGTATTGTTTTAGCAACTGGGGTCAGTCGTCATCTTCATCATCAAATAAAGAATTGCGGCATTCTTCCTCTTCGTCATCGTGACGATATTCGCTATCATCCCAATTGTAAACATATTCACCTCGGTCAATACTGAAGCCATCCTTTTCGATGTATTCATATTCGCCGGACTCATAATTAAAACACCACTTGGCCATTCTTATTCATCCTCCATTCCGAGTACATAAAAAAGCATTCTAAAAGCAGAATCTTTCTTTGCCTCTTTTTTTGATACGGATGTCCCATCAAAGTAATAATCTTCTTCCGCTATGTGACATTCACAATTCCAAATGGGGTTACCATTGTCATCATATGTTTCCTTGAACTCATAAGTAGGAATGGAAAAATAACCTCTTCGAGCCAATGTTTCAAGTTGGTTAATTGCATCATCACGGTTAGGATTTTCAATTTCGTCACGGATAGATGGAAGCATATCATTTCTCTCTAGATACTCATACGCTAATTTGCAAGCAGCCATCCTTGCCTCACGGATAGACACACCAAAACCGCAAAACACCGGTAAAGAATCAAGCAGTTTGAGATAACAATGATATTTAAGCTTAGAATAGTTGTAATCTAACGGAAAGCTTTGATATATAGTGTTATCCTCTTTTAAATACCAAGTCGATGAGTAAGAAGCTTCTTTGTATTTATACCAAGGAATGCACCCATTCTCGTTTATTTCCCATTCCTGAATAAGTCGCACATAATTGGTGTCGGTATCATTAATTAGAAAGTCTTCGGGAACAAGCATTGCTTCAACCACTTTTTGCAAGTCCTTCAGATTCCATCCTGAATCGATTGCAACAGCTCCGATAATAGCTTCAAACAAATCTTCTTTTACAGAATCTTCTTGGTTGATATTATTCTGTATATCGCCCTTACCCATAATAAGATGTTCGGAAAAACCAAGTTCATCCATTCGGCGAGCCAATGCTTTTTTATTCACCATTCGACTTTTGATTTTAGATAAGTTATCTTCGTCATAGTCACAGCCGAAGCTATTTACTACCGGCGCTTCGTAACCCACTTGATTACGTTTGAATTCTTGTTCCCAAACAGAAAGCTTTGTTCCGTTAACCGGATCCCCATTTGCTAAATGCCCGTACTTCTGAATAAGCAGTTTAACAATCACAAAATCAAGTGCTTTGTCTCCAATGAACTCGAGCACCTCATTGTTTTCACCGCCGTTCTCTGCGGTATATGAGCGACGAGTGAAAGCTTGCTGCAACAAATCAAGATTTTTAAAATCATATTCGATTTGTCCTTGCACCATTTTCCATACTAATTCTTTTTCCATAATAAAAAATCCTTTCGGTAATGTATTTTACCAAAAGGCATAATAATAGCCTGACAAAAACACTTTCCCTGTGAGAATAGGAAAGACAATGCCAGACATATATCATTAAATTTAATTCTTTGTTTCCGTTTGTTTACTCGGGTTCACTTTCATAAACAGGAATAAACACTAAGATACAATGTTTCAAATTTAATGTATTATGCCTTCAAGCAAAATCATTGTATCTCATTCACGAAAAGAATGCAAGTATTATATTAAAAATCATCTCCTTTGTAGTTATCACACAAAGGAGATGCAGAAATATATTAATATTAAGTTTTATTTTCTATGCTTCATCTTCATTTGAAAATTGTTCAGCGTTTGGATATGCCACAGGCTTTTGCGGGGGGATGGAGCGGAAGATCAGGGAGCAGAAGAAATCCACAAGAAAGATTTTCGGGATACAGAACTTCAGTCACTTTTGAAAGGCTTTCAGCGACCCGCGGCTGCACCAGCTGTGGACGGTGGTCAGGGTGTAGCCGGTCAGGGTTACCACATCCTTTACCGTGACCGCATCCGGGTATTTGCGCAGCAGCTTTTCATAGTAGACGTTCATTAGCATCATTATACGCAGTATTGACAATAATGTAAACAAAAAGATTAACAAAATCACGCAAAGCAAACAATTTATCCGATAGTTTTGGGATTGGCAAAATAGCCCTGCAAAAACAAGTAAAGCGGTAGACAGCAACAGCTAATCTGAATAAATGTTGTAGTTGGCATCTCAAAAGATTATCGAACACCGTCTGAGTTGTTTCTATAAAACAGAATTTTCTGTCTGCGTGAATAACACATTTATCACAAGCTTTTTCTTTGTAACAACAAATTAATTTATGCATAAAATATCATTGAATAAAATAACGGTTGGTGAAAAAAGGTGGCATTGAGTACAAGAGAATTGCTTGCAAGGCTTTTAAAATGTGAGGCAGGTGGGGAAGGTGAAAACGGAATGCGTGCCGTTGCGTCGGTAATTGTAAACCGAACCCGTGTTCCAAACGGGGAATTTGCAAGAGTCAGCAAGGGCGGAGATTTCCGTGCCATAATGGAACAACCAAATCAATTTACCTGTCTTAAAACAACTGTCGGAGGACAATATAATCCTCAGAATGTTTATAATATACGCCCTGACGAAATTCACTATAACATTGCCGATTGGGCATTGGCGGGCAATACCGATTCATCTGTCGGAAATTCAATTTTCTATTTTAATCCATTTTCAGATACCTGCCCAACATTTTTTCCGTCAAACAACGGAGTAATTTACAACAGGGTAGGGGATCATTGCTTTTATTCGCCTACCGAGGCTTATTCCAAAACATAAAGGAGCATAACTTAATGGATAATTCTTCAAATATGACAGTTAACACAACTCAGATAACAAATCAGATTAATCCCGAACATCATTACGGACTTGACAAAAACAAAGCCTGCCTCAACAATTCATGTCCGTCAAACACAGCGGATATCGGATGTTATATTCCTGCGATTGACGAAATTATGCGACACAATCAGGGCGCACCGTCTGTTGCACACCCAAATATGACAGAAAAAGTTCAAAAATCAAATGACAATCCCTCGCTTGAACAGGCAGAAATAGCATATGAAGAGGGCGGAAGTACATCAGAAGAACAACCTGAAAATATAAATAAATACAGCGGAAATCTTCAAAATATACCGTTCATTAAGAACTTAAAAAAAATAGATACATCTATACCTGTTTTGCCTGCAACCCCTGCTACAACGGCGAGTTCCGGAGCCACCGTTGCAACGCCGATAAGGCAGAATATTGGAATGTCGATGAGTGATTATCAATATCCGTTTCCTGTAACAGCCGAAAGTCTGAGATATCACAACGGTTTTATGCGAACACAAATCGGAAGACGAATCACCGTTGATTTTCTCATGGGAGCAAACACAATTGTTCAGAAAACAGGCTATCTTTTAGGTGTTGCTCAGGATTATATCCTTATAAATGAGATTGACACCAACGACATCACAACCTGTGATTACTACAATATAAAATTTATAAGGTATTATTACTAAACCACAGCGGCAAAAGCTATAAACATTAGTTTTTGCCGCTGTTTTATTGTCATTATTTGCTATGTGTACATCATTTCATTATTTTAACATATAATTTTCTGTAGTGTAAAAAATTAAAAAATTGTAAGAAATATTGAATTATTGCTGTAATTTGTGATATACTGTGAGCGTTGATGTTATCACTTCTCAATAAACAAACAACAGGTAGCTATAAGACCTGTTACATATTATTTTATCTTGGAGGAATCACCATGAAATTCTGTAAATATTGCGGAGCACAGCTTGAAGACAATGCTGTTTGCAACTGCGAAAAGTCAAGAGCCGCTCAAGCACAGCCTCAGCAGGCAAATGCACAGGCACAGCCTCAGTATCAGCAGCCTGTTCAACCACAACAGCCACAGTATCAGAACCCTGTTCAGCAACAGTATGCACAGCCGCAAAACCCTCAGACACAGCAGTCGCCCTATGCCGTAAACAACACAGCACCCATTGGGGAAAATGCTTTTGTTAAGGCTTTAAAGAACATTCCTGTTGTGTTCACTTCATTCTTTAAGGATTCCAAAACTGTTATCAAAACAGCAAAGGCTGAAAAAGACATCATTCTCGGCGTTCTTTTCTCGGCAATTTTCTTTATTGCACTCATTCTTGGCAATATGTTTCTTATGCTTTCTATGAGCGCACTTGATTTTCCGAAAACACTTCTTGTAAGTCTTGTTACTGCTGTCCTTATCGGCGGCTTCTATTCTGTTATTCTCTTTGCATATGTAAAGAAATACAAAACTGAAGAAAACACAGCCAAAGCATTTATTGATTCATTCATTACATTTTCAATTGAATCTATTCCGGCATCAATCGGTTGGATTTTGGCAGGTCTTTGCGCATTAATCAGCGTATATATGTTCCTGTTCTTTTTCGTAATCGTTATGCTTTACCTTGTTATTTCACTTGTAAATCAGGTAAAAGCTAATGTTCCCGAAGCAAAGAACTCTGCATTATTCACTTTAATTCTCACACTCATCGTTGCCGTTGCATTTATGATTGTATTCTTCATCGGCGCAAAACTTACTATGTGGTCATTTAACACAAGTACATTTACAACAAGTGTTCTTACATCGCTTATCGGCGGCGGTTCATACCCTTCATGGTATTAATCTGACATACAAATTCATAACATAAAATTAACGCTCCGAATTTATTCTCGGAGCGTTTTTTATATCAGTTCACTGATTATTGAATTTGAAACAAGAAAACCTTTCGGTGTAAAGCTGATTGACTTATCCGTAACATTTGTATAGCCGTATTTTTCATACTCTTTAGCTTTTTTGATAATGTAGGGGGGGAGGGTGTATCCGAATTTTTCCTCAAATTCAGAATAATTAAGACCGCTTTTTAACCTGAGAGAGAGCATAATAAATTCTTCCTCATCTCCGCCCGTACCTTCAAAAGACAGCTTATTGTTATTAAAATCGTCCATGCTTCTCGAATAAAAGAACCTTTTGCCCTCAAAAAATGAGTGTGCAGACGGACCTATGCCGATATATTCACCGCATCTCCAGTAATTGGTATTATGTCGGCTTTCATAACCATGTTTTGCAAAATTAGAAATTTCATATTGCTTGTATCCGAGAGAATCAAGCATTTCAACAGCTTTCAGATACATTTCAGCCTGCATATCATCATCGGCAAGCTTAAGTTTATTTTGCACCTTATAAAACGGAGTATTCTCCTCAATTTTCAAAATGTATGATGAAATATGAGTAACTTTGCAATCGGCACAGAAACTGATTGATTTTTCAAGGCTTTCAATTGTCTGATTAGGAATTCCCATCATCAAATCAAGTGAAATATTATTAAATCCCGCACTTTTAGCCCTTTCAACAGAAGTCTTTGCGTCATCAATGCTGTGAATTCTCCCAAGCAGCCTTAATTCATCTTCAACAGCAGTCTGCATACCCATTGAAATTCGATTAAATCCGCAGGCATACATTTTTTTAAAATCAATAGTTTTGGCGGAGTCGGGATTGACTTCAACTGTAATCTCGGCATTATTTTGAATATTAAAATTGAACTTGATAAAATCAAGAATATCACAAAGTCTGTCTGCACCCAAAACACTCGGCGTACCGCCGCCGAAATATACGGTTGCAACATCTCTTTTGGCTTTTTCAGACCAGTATTTTATTTTATCTTTTAATTCAATCACATAATTATCGAAAGCGTTTTCGTCTGCATTGCCGCTGAAAAAATCGCAATACGGACATTTGTGCTTACAAAACGGTATGTGAATGTAAAGACCGATAGAATTACTCATAAAAACCTCATAAATGATTTTGAGGCAGAAACACAAGTTTCTGCCTCGATTTGGAAGGTATATGAAAAAATAGGAAAAATCACATTAAGTCCTTCTGTACCAATATATTACAATATATTTACAAATTTGTCAAGTTTTTGTAGCAATTATTTTTCTCACATTTTCTTCATTCTTTATTGACATATACCATCCAAAAATAGTAGAATATAGAATTGTGGATATACTTAACCTCCGAAGGGAAGAAAGATATGAGTTCATTTAAAGAAGAAATCAGCAAGCGCAGAACCTTTGCGATTATTTCGCATCCTGACGCGGGTAAAACAACACTTACGGAAAAGCTCTTGCTCTACGGCGGAGCAATTAACCTTGCAGGTTCGGTAAAAGGCAAAAGAACCGCAAAGCATGCTGTGTCCGACTGGATGGAAATTGAAAAACAGCGTGGTATTTCTGTTACATCATCGGTTTTGCAGTTTAAATATAACGGTTATTGCATAAATATTCTTGACACACCGGGACATGAGGATTTCTCGGAAGATACCTACCGTACACTTATGGCGGCAGACTCTGCCGTAATGGTAATTGACGGTTCAAAGGGTGTTGAGAAACAGACTATCAAACTTTTCAAGGTCTGTGTAATGCGTAATATTCCTATCATTACATTCATCAACAAGATGGACAGAGATGCCAAAAATTCTTTTGACCTTCTTGAAGACATTGAAAATGTTCTCGGAATTCACACCTATCCCGTAAACTGGCCAATCGGTTCAGGTAAGGAATTCAAGGGTGTGTATGACAGAAATTCCAAGAAAATCCTTGCTTTCACCGCTAATAACGGTCAGAAAGAAGTTGAAAAGAAAGAACTTACGCTTGACGATCCTGCCCTTGAAGATACAATAGGCTACTATCATAAGCAGGATTTGTTTGATGAAATAGAACTTCTTGACGGTGCAGGCGATGAATTTGACCTTGAAGCAGTCCGCAACGGTCAGCTTACTCCTGTATTCTTCGGTTCGGCTCTTACAAACTTTGGTGTTGAACCATTCCTTGAACAGTTCTTACAGCTCACAACTCCACCTCTGCCAAGAGAAACAGTTGATGAAAAGGTTGAGCCTATGTCAGACTTTTTCTCTGCATTTGTCTTCAAAATTCAGGCAAACATGAATAAGGCTCACCGTGACAGAGTTGCATTTATGCGCATCTGCAGTGGCAAGTTTGAAAAGAATATGGAAGTGTTCCATGTTCAGGGCAACAAAAAAATGCGTCTTTCACAGCCACAGCAGATTATGGCTCAGGAAAGAGAAATTGTTGACGAGGCATATGCGGGCGACATCATCGGTGTGTTTGATCCGGGCATTTTCTCAATCGGTGACACAATCTGTTCACCGGGACACAAGGTACAGTTCAGGGGAATTCCTACATTTGCTCCCGAACACTTTGCACTTGTCCGTCAGAAAGACACAATGAAGCGCAAACAGTTCATCAAGGGTACAAGTCAGATTGCACAGGAAGGTGCAATTCAGATTTTCCAGGAGCTTGACGCAGGTATGGAGGAAGTTATCGTTGGCGTTGTAGGCGTACTTCAGTTTGATGTTCTTAAATACAGACTTCAAAACGAGTACAACTGTGATATCATTATGGAAACACTCCCATATGAATTTATCCGTTGGATTGTAAACGATGACATTGATCCGAAAACTCTCGACCTTGCGTCCGATACTAAGAAAATTCAGGATCTTAAAGGCAATCATCTTTTGCTCTTTACAAGCTACTGGAGCATAAACTGGGCGCTTGAACACAACAAGGGACTTGAACTCGCTGAGTTCGGTACAAACTAAATATTTAAAATATCGGAGGATATATGCTGTACGACAAGCTTAAAAATTATTCAAAAAGCGGCATATATCCTTTTCATATGCCCGGACACAAAAGAACGGACATTACAGAAGAGGGTATAATACCGTATAATATCGACATAACCGAAATTCATGATTTTGACAATCTCCATTCGCCAAACGAAGTTATTGATGAAATTCAGAAAAAGGCTGCAAAACTTTACAATGCAAAAAATGCTTTCATTCTGATTAACGGTTCAACAGGCGGAATACTTTCTGCAATCCGATCAATGACAAATCAAGGCGACAAAATCTTAATGGCTCGTAACTGCCACAAATCTGTATATAATTCAGCAGAACTGTTTAATCTCAATGTCGATTACATTTTTCCCGATACAGACAGCAGATACAATATTCTTACATCGGTTTCACCTTGCGATATAGAAGATAAACTTACAAAACACAATGATGAAATCAGACTTGTAATCATAACCTCGCCTACATATGAAGGAGTTGTTTCGGATATAAAGTCAATCTCCGAAATCTGTCACAAACACGGAGCAAAATTACTTGTTGACGAAGCTCACGGAGCGCATTTTCCGTTTTCAGACAGTTTTCCCGATGAAGCACTTAACTGCGGTGCAGACGCAGCAGTATTGAGTCTGCACAAAACTTTGCCGTCATTAACTCAAACTGCATTGCTCATAACAAATGACAGCGAGCTTTCTGAAATTCTTGCCGAAAATTTGGCTGTATTTGAAACAAGCAGTCCGTCATATATTTTAATGAGTTCAATCGAAAAATGCCTTGATTTCTGCGAAAACAGCAAAGATAAATTCAAGGAATATTGTTGCAATCTTAAAACGGTCAGAGAAAAACTTAAAAATCTAAAATATCTGAAAATTTATGATAAAAGCGATACTGATTTTGATTATGATATCGGCAAAATTGTAATTTCAACAGCGAACGCAAATATTTCGGGAACAAAGCTTGCCGAAATACTGCGAAATAATTATCAGATTGAAACCGAAATGGCATATTCGGACTATGTAATTGCCATGACATCTGTTTGTGACACTGAAAAAGCTTTTGATATGCTTTCAGACGCTCTGATTTCAATTGACAGCGAACTTTCAAAAGGAGCCGACACCGAGCGTGTTCCGTTAAAAAATCTCTACACAGGCAAAAATTTCAACGCCTGCGAGTTGTACAAATTCAACAAAGAAACTATTCCGTTTCAAAATTCGGAATTCAGAACTTCTGCCGAGTATATCTGGGCATATCCACCCGGAATTCCCCTCATCATACCCGGTGAAATTATAAGCAAGGAACTTATAAATTACATTGAATATCTTTCAGCCTGCAAGGTTGAGATTATGTCAACAAAAGGCGGTATGACGGACAACATAAGCGTAGTTAAAAAAGATTGACAAATCAATGGCTGTGTGATAATATTAAACTAACAAAATCTAACAAGGAGTTTGATTTATTATGAAGAGAATTAAAACTATCGAAACTCGTGACCTCAAGAAGAGCGTTAAGACAGGCGGTTGCGGCGAGTGCCAGACTTCATGTCAGTCAGCGTGTAAGACATCTTGCGGCGTTGCTAACCAGCAGTGTGAAAAGTGCATGAGCGAGAAATAATTCTATTTTAATTTGATTATTAAGGATTATCGCCGTTTTCCCAAAGGGTTAACGGCTTTCCTTTTGTCTAACGGAGATATTATGATTCATCAGTATAAACTTAACGGATACAACATAGTTCTTGATGTTTACAGCGGCAGTGTACACGCAGTCGATGACCTTGCTTATGATGTTATTGCAATGTACAAAAACGCAACAAAAGAACAGATAATCGACGAAATGCTTTCAAAATATGCAGACAATCCTGAGATTACAAAAGAAGAAATCTCAGACTGCATTGATGATGTAAAAGAGCTTGAGAAACAGGGAAAGCTCTTTACAGACGACAAGTACGAAAACCTTGCATTTGACTTTAAAAAGAGAAACACAGTAATCAAAGCACTTTGTCTGCACATTGCTCACACCTGTAACCTTAACTGCGAATACTGCTTTGCAAGTCAGGGCAAATACCACGGCGAGAGAGCGCTGATGAGCTTTGAAGTGGGCAAGAGAGCAATTGACTTTCTCATTGAAAATTCAGGCAGCAGAGTAAACCTTGAGGTTGACTTCTTCGGCGGAGAACCTCTTATGAACTTTGACGTTGTAAAGCAGATTGTTGCCTATGCAAGAAGCATTGAAAAGGAACACAACAAAAACTTCCGTTTTACACTTACAACAAACGGTATGCTTGTTGATGACGATGTAATTGAATTTGCAAACAAAGAATGTCATAATGTAGTTCTCAGCCTTGACGGCAGAAAAGAAGTGCATGACCATCTTCGCAAAACTGTAAACGGCAAGGGCAGTTATGACATTATCGTTCCGAAATTCCAGGAATTTGTCAAAAAAAGAGGCAACAAGGGTTACTATGTAAGAGGCACTTATACACATAATAACACAGACTTCACAAACGATATTTTCCATATGGCGGATTTGGGATTTACAGAGCTTTCAATGGAGCCGGTTGTATGTGCTCCCGATGACCCATATGCACTTACATATGACGATTTGCCTATCCTTTTTGAACAGTACGAAATTCTTGCAAAGGAAATGCTCAAGCGTGAAAAAGAGGGCAGACCGCTCACCTTCTATCATTATATGATTGACCTTACAGGCGGTCCGTGCATTTATAAGAGAATCTCGGGTTGCGGTTCGGGTACAGAATATATGGCTGTAACACCTTGGGGCGACCTCTATCCCTGTCATCAATTTGTAGGCGATGAAAAGTACAAGCTCGGCGATATCTTTAACGGTGTTTCAAACACGAAAATTCAGGACGAATTTAAGCTTTGTAACGCATACGCCCGTCCCGACTGCAAAGACTGCTGGGCAAGACTTTATTGCAGCGGCGGTTGTGCCGCAAACGCTTATCATGCAACAGGCTCAATCACAGGTATTTACGAATACGGCTGTGAGCTTTTCAGAAAAAGAATGGAATGTGCCATTATGATGAAGGTTGCAGAAGCAGAAGGATAAAATTACAATAAAATTTACAGGCAGATACATTTTTCTTGTATCTGCCTGTATTTTCGAGGTGCTGTATGAACGAAAAAATTATTATGCTCGGCACAGGAAGTGCGATGGTTACCGACTGTTATAATACCTGTTTTCTTCTGAAATCCGAAAACGACTGTCTTCTTGTTGACGCAGGCGGCGGAAACGGAATTTTATCCGCAATTAAGAAATCCGGAGTAGCTTGGAACAGCATAAAAACAATGTTTATTACTCATTCTCACACCGACCATATATTAGGTGCCGTGTGGGTAATAAGGCAAATAAGCGCTCTTATGAATTCAGGCAAATATGACGGTAATTTTAATATTTACTGCCACGATGAATGTGTTGATTCAATCACGGCAATTTGCAACCACACACTTGCACCGAAATTTCTCAAAAATATCAATACAAAAATTTTCATCAATGAAGTAAAAGACGGTGAAATGCAAAATGCCGGCAGTATCCGACTCACTTTCTTTGATATATTTTCAGACAAAACAAAGCAATTCGGATTCAAGGCTGTTTTTCCGTCAGGAAAAGTTCTCGCCTGTCTCGGTGATGAACCGTTCAATGAAAAATGCAGAAATTTTGTTCAAAACTGCGATTATCTTATGTGTGAAGCTTTTTGTCTTTACAGTCAAAAAGATATTTTTAAGCCCTACGAAAAATTCCACAGCACAGCGCTTGATGCAGGAAAACTTGCAGAGAGTCTTTTTGCAAAAAATCTTATCCTGTATCACACCGAGGACGAAACACTTCAAACACGCAAAAAAACATATACTTCAGAGGCGAGAACAGTTTTTAACGGAAATATATTTGTTCCCGATGATTTTGAAGTTATTGACTTAAAATAATCTCATAACACCTGCTGTGATTATACAAAGCACAATTCCCATTGCAGTAGGCAAAGCCATAGAAACAAGCGTCCATTTAAGGCTGCCTGTTTCTTTTTTTATTGTCAGACAGGTTGTTGAACACGGATAATGAAGAATACAAAGAATAATCGTGCATACAGCCGTTGTAATCGTCCAGCCGTTCATACTGAGAAGTTGAAACAGCTGATCGTAGCTTGAATAATCAACAAGAGTACCGCTTGCCATATATGACATAATTATAATCGGAATAACGGTTTCATTCGCAGGAAATCCAAGTATAAATGCCATTATTATAACGCCGTCAACCCCGATAAATCTGCCGAACGGATCTAAAAAATCAGTACAGTATTTTAAAAGTGAAACATCGCTTATATGCACATTTGCAAGAATCCAGATTATCGCACCTGCCGGAGCGGCAACCGCAACAGCCCTTCCTAAAACAAATAATGTTCTGTCCAACAGCGAACGGACAATAGTTTTTAAAATCTGCGGCTTTCTGTACGGCGGAAGCTCAAGCACAAATCCGGACTGTTCGCCTTTCAATATTGTGACTGAAAGTACCTTAGATATAACAAGTGTTATAAAAACACAGAAAACTATTATTCCAATCAACAATGCCGCTACCTCAAGCGAACTGCTCAGCGTAAATGCCGTACCTGCAAAGAACATGAGCAGTAATGCAATGATTGTGGGAAACCGTCCGTTACACGGCATAAAATTATTTGTAAGAATTGCAATCAGCCGTTCCTTTGGTGACTCGATGATTCTGCAACCCGTAACTCCGCAGGCATTACAGCCAAGCCCCATTGCCATAGCAAGACTTTGCTTTCCGTGTGCACCGCACTTTGAAAAATACCTATCAAGATTAAATGCAATTCTCGGCAGATATCCCGAATCCTCAACAAGTGAAAATAGCGGAAAGAATATAGCCATAGGCGGCAGCATTACAGATACCACCCATGACAGAGTTGTATAAACTCCGTCAATCAAAAGTCCCGTTACAACATCGGGAGCGTGTAAAAAATCAAAAAGAATATACAGTTTCTCTTTTATAAAGCCAAACAAATTGCTTAACCATTCGCTCGGATAATTTGCACCGACAACCGTTATCCAGAACAATATGCCAAGCATTGCCAGCATAATCGGTATTCCCGTGGTTTTGCTTGTAAGTATTTTATCAAGCTTTCTTGTACAAGCATTTAACTCTGATTTTTCATATTTTACGCAGTCACTTGAAATTTTGTTGCCAATTTGCGAAAGCTTTTCAATATTCTGTTTGTAGTTTTTTTCGGATAGTATATCAACGCCTTCAAAATTTCTTTCTACCCTAAAACATTTTATCTTTCCGCTGCATACATTATAGATCGCTTTTTTTAATTCATCCAAACCTTTTTTGTCTGTTGCACAGGTTTTCACAACAGGTATTCCAAGATTTAGCGATAACTCGTCGCAGTCGATTTTTATACCGTTTTTTTCAGCCTCATCACAAAGATTAAGACAAAGAACAGCATTCTTTGTGACAGATAACACCTGCAATGCAAATGAAAGATTTCTTTCAATAACTCCGCAGTCAACAACTATTACAACGCAGTCATTTTGATTTTGTATAAGACACTCCCTTGTTACCGCCTCTTCGCCCGAAAATGAAAGCAGGGAATAGCATCCCGGTAAGTCCGTAATACAAAATCTTGCGTCTTTGATTTTGCAACAACCTCTGGCAAACTCAACTGTTTTACCCGTCCAGTTTCCCGTGTGCTGTCTTAATCCCGTCAGTTCGTTAAAAATTGTACTCTTGCCTACATTAGGATTACCGGCAAGTGAAATTTTGTAATCCCAATCCGATACATCCTTTTTATTAAAAGATGATTTATCCGTAGAAAACAATAAAAAAGCCTCCTTTTATTCAGGAGTAACAATGATATCTTTGCAATCGTTATTTCTCAGTGCCACAACGGCATTTTTAACAAGATACGCAGACGGATCACCGAACGGACTTGTAAACAAGGGGATAACAGGACTGTTCTCCATAATACCAAAATCAAATATTCTGTTTTTGATATTTTCATTACAGTTCACACGATAGACAATCCCCGTAACTCCAAGCGGTAACTTGTCAAGCGAACATTTTTCTTTCATCTGATTCACCGATTTCAACTTTTTATTAACAGCATATTCAATTCATACAACTGAGTTACACAAAAAGCCGGCCATAAACTAAACTTATATCGTACCCGAATAAACTCTGATATCAGAAAAATTTTAAGGAATTGACACGACTATAAACAGGTGTTATAATTAAATGCAGATTTCAAATGTATATAACTTAATATGGGTTTACGGTTCAAAATGCATCTTGCAGAGTAGATAACAGAGAATTCGGTGAGAATCCGAAGCAACAGTCATTACTGTATTTGGCATTGCCATAAGTCAGGTCGCTGTCCGTATACCTCGGATTTTGCAAATCTTGGACAGGGAAGAGGTGCAACCGACCATATCTGTACAGACTTTTGGTCTGTATGGTTTTGTTTGTTGTGCCTTCCAAAAAACGGAAGGCTTTTTTATTTTGCCTTTCGATATACACAATACAATATGGAGGAAAACACTATGAACAAATCTTTTAAAAAAATCCTCTCAATTGTACTTTCTGTAATGATGATTTCATCACTTATGACGGTTTCACTTTCAGTAAGCGCAGTTGAAGACGGAAAAGTAAGAGTAATTGTCAGAAATGATACATACTCAGTAGAAAACGGCGCTCCGTGGGACGGCGTTCTCGTTGATGAGTGGGTAAGCATTAATAATGACACTACTATGATGTCAGCCGTTGCTGATGCACTCAACAATCACGGCTACACACAGGAAGGTGCTGAGAACAATTACATCTCATCAATTAACGGTCTTGCTGCATTTGACGGCGGTACAATGAGTGGCTGGATGGGAACTCTCAATGACTGGTTCACAAATTCAGGTTATGCATCCTATACAGTAGCAGACGGCACACTTGAGAGTGGTGATGAAATCGCTATTATGTATACTTCAAACGGTTACGGCGAGGATATCGGCGGTACATGGGCAAATAACGATACAACTGTTAAATCGGTTGAGATCACAGGTGCCGAGCTTTCGGGCGAATTTGATCCGTCAGTTACAGACTACACACTCACAATCGACACTCCGTCAGCTGATGTAAATGTAGTTCCTACTGCAACTAACAAAAACTTCCAGACAAGAAAATATAAGAATGAATATCTTCCTTCTGACGACAGTGCGTTTTACAAGAGAAGTCAGACTGTTAGTGTTTCTGACGGTGACAAAATTATCATCGGTTGCGGTGATACTGCATGGCCGTCGATGAACACAAGTGAAGGCGGTACTGTATATACATTCACAGTGAAATATGCTCCTTCCGCAGCTGACACAGTTTCAAACAAGATTGACGAGGTTGCAAAACATCTTGCATCACAGGATGCCCCCACAGTTTCTTCAGTAGGCGGCGAGTGGACAGTCCTCGGTCTTGCAAGAGCAGGTAAAATCACAGACGAAATTGCAGACAGTTACTATCAGAATGCAGTTAAGTATGTTGAAGAAAAGGGTTCTGCAAAGCTTCACAATACTAAATCAACAGACAATTCAAGAGTAATCCTTGCACTTACGGCAATCGGTAAGGATGTTACAGATGTTGCATCATATAACCTTCTTGAACCGCTTGCAGATATGGATTATGTTAAGAAGCAGGGTATCAACGGTCCTGTCTTTGCACTCATTGCACTTGATACGGGCGATTATGAAATTCCGCAGACAGACGCCGCAAATCCCACAACAAGAGAAAAGCTCGTACAGACAATTCTTGATGCACAGGTAGCAAACGGTGGCTGGACATTCTTCGGCTCAACTGCAGATCCTGATATGACAGGTATGGCAATTCAGGCACTTGCTCCTTACTACTCAACAAACAGCGATGTTAAAGAGGCAATTGATAAAGCACTCACAGCAATGTCAAACGCACAGAATGAAAACGGCGGATTTGCATCATGGGGTTCTGTAAACAGCGAAAGCTGTGCACAGGTACTCGTTGCACTTACAAGCCTTGGAATTGATCCTACAAATGATGAAAGATTCATCAAAAACGGCAACACACTCATCGATGCTATGATGAGTTTCTCCGCTGAAAACGGATTTGGTCATACAGATACAACATACAATCAGATGGCAACCGAACAGGGTTTCTATGCTTTTGTTTCATTTGACCGTCTTGTAAACGGCAAAACTTCACTCTACAATATGACTGACCGACTTGCAGAAAATTATGCCGTAGGTGATGTTAATCTTGACAACACAGTTTCTGTAATTGACGCAACACTCGTTCAGAAGCAGATTGTAAACCTTGAACAGCTTTCAAAGGTTTCACTTATCAAAGCAGATGTAAATCATGACGGTGTTATCAATGTTGTTGATGCAACAGAAATTCAGAAAATCATCGTTAACCTCGTTTGATTAAAGTTCACAAGTAAAGATTGGTTATGGAAAAGATAAAAAAGTTTGTTAAAAAAAATCAAATACTTTTAATTGCGGTGTGCGTTTGTATTGCCGCACTTACAGTAGCATTTTTTGCAGGCGGCAACAGATCGGAAAATAAAGTTCAAACTGCATCAACTGCCTCCTCGCTATCGACAACAAATGCAGACACAGAAACAACTTCTGTGTCTGCAACAGAGAAAACCACTCAAAATCCTACCGATTCCACTAAATCAAACAAAGATAAAAAGGACAAAAAAAATTCCGAAGATAAAAAGAACAGTAAGGATAATTCGCAGAACAGTAACAGTTCAGCTGTTGAAAAAAGTGAGAAATCCGAGCAGAGTTCAAGCAACAGTTCTTCGGATAAGAAAAAACCGTCTTCTTCATCAAACAGTTCTTCAAAGCCGAACAAAAAGAATGATATTCAGCCGACAACGCAGGACAAGTACAAAACCGATCCCGTACCGTCGGGAAAACCAAAGCCGGTTGAACCGGAAGAACAGGAAACAAAAGATACAAATCTTTATTGTACCTTTACAATCACCTGTTCAACAATTCTTGACAACATGGATGACCTTGATCCCGAAAAAATTGAACTCGTTCCAAAGGACGGTATAATCCTCAAAAAACAGAAGGTTCAATTCAAAGAGGGTGAATCTGTATATGATGTCCTTGTAAAAGTTTGTAAGGACAACAATATTCATATGGAATCGAGCTGGACTCCTATGTATAATTCCGCTTATATTGAAGGAATTAACAACCTCTACGAATTTGACTGCGGTTCTCTTTCGGGTTGGATGTACAAAGTCAATGAATGGTTTCCAAACTACGGCTGTTCACGATATGTACTGAAAAACGGCGACGATGTGGCCTGGTGCTACACTTGTAACTTAGGCTATGATGTCGGCGGAGGATACGCAACAGGAGAATAATGATGAAGGATACTTTTTCAAATATGCACCCCTTTATCAATTTTATATTTTTTGCACTTACAATAGGGTTCACGATGTTTATCATGAACCCTGTTTGTCTTGCTGTAAGTTTTTTATGTGCGCTTGTAACCGCTTTATACCTTAACGGCAAAAATGCTGTGAGATTGTCACTTGTTTTTCTTTTACCTATGATACTCTTGATAGTTCTCGTAAATCCTGTTTTTAATCATGAAGGAATGACTATACTCACATATTTTCCGTGGGATAACCCACTAACCCTCGAATCAATCGTTTACGGTATTGCAAGTGCATTCTTGCTTTCGTCAACAGTTTTATGGTTTTCTTCATTCAATGCAGTAATCACTTCCGACAAGGTAGTTTTCCTGTTTGGGAGAATAATGCCGTCATTGAGTCTGGTGATTTCAATGGCATTGCGTTTTGTTCCAAGGTTTTCGGCACAAATGAAGCTTGTGCGTAATGCACAACACACAATCGGGAGAGATATAGACGAGGGAACATTGTTTCAAAGAATAAGAAATGCTGTAAAAATCCTTTCGATTATGATAACATGGTCACTTGAAAACGCAATTGAAACAGCCGATTCAATGAAAAGCAGAGGTCACGGCCTTAAAGGCAGAACATCCTATTCACTTTATAAATTCGACAAAAGAGACGCATTTATGCTTTGCACAATCCTTTTTACCGGATTGGTACTTATGATTTTGCTTTTTACAAACGCAATAAAATTCAGATACTATCCGTCAATCAAGGGTGATTTGTTTACGGTGCAAAGTGTTATTTTTTATATATTCTACACATTTTTAATGTTGATTCCGCTATCGGTAAATATAGGAGAGGGGATAAAATGGAAACATATGCAATCAAAAATCTGAGTTTTCGATACCCCGAAACCGGTATTGATGTACTTAAAGATATTACTTTCAGCGTAAATGAGGGCGAGTTTATCACGGTCTGCGGTCCGTCAGGCTGCGGAAAAAGCACACTTCTCAGGCATCTGAAACCTGATCTTTCACCGCACGGTGTTCTTTCGGGAGAAATATTCTTTGAAGAAAAACCTATATCAGACCTTTCTCACAGAGAGCAAAGCAGTAAAATCGGTTTTGTTATGCAATCACCTGAAAATCAGATTGTTACCGATAAGGTATGGCACGAACTTGCTTTCGGACTTGAAAGTCTTGGTTATGACAACAATACAATCCGAAAAAGAGTTGCCGAAACAGCTTCATTTTTCGGAATCCAAAATTATTTTGAAAAAAATGTTCTCGAACTTTCGGGCGGACAAAAGCAAATTTTAAACCTTGCTTCAATTATGGCAATGCAACCGTCCGTTCTCATTTTGGATGAACCGACAAGCCAACTCGATCCGATTGCGGCAAGCGAATTTTTGCACTGCGTTTCACGCATAAATCACGAACTGGGGACAACGGTAATAATAACGGAACACAGACTTGATGAGGTGCTTCCGCTTTCAGACAGGGTGCTTGTCATCGAAAACAACGGAATTTCAGCTTTTGACTCTCCTCAAAAGGTCGGGAAAATTCTTAAAGAAAAAGACAGTAAAACATTTCTTTCTATGCCTGCTCCGATGCAGATATGGCAGGCTGTTACAGAAAATGACAATACCGACTGTCCCGTAACTGTTCCAAGCGGCAAAAAGTGGCTTTCGGAATATGCCCAAAATCATAAAATGTATGAGCTCACACCCGAAAACATTCAGAAACATTCTGATAAAGAAGCAGTAAGTCTTAATGATATTTGGTTCAGGTACGAAAAGTCGGGTGCAGATGTACTAAAAGGTCTTTCACTAAAAATATATCAGGGGGAATTTGCGGCTATACTCGGCGGTAACGGAATGGGAAAATCAACCGCTTTGTCAATTATCTGTTCACTCAACAAGCCATACAGAGGCAAAGTTGAAATCTCTCCGCTTAACAAAAATTCTTTTGACACGCTCGTAGCAGTATTACCCCAAAATCCGCAGACACTGTTTTTGAAAAAAACTGTACTTGAAGATTTGTACGAAGTATTTGACGGCAGAAAAATCAGCAAGGAGGAAAAAGAAAGACGGGTTACCGCAGCGGTAAAGCTGTGCAGACTTGAAAACCTCTGCAATCGCCATCCTTATGATTTATCCGGCGGTGAACAGCAGAGAGCGGCTCTTGCAAAAATTCTTCTCATAAGACCTCAAATTCTTTTGCTTGATGAACCTACAAAGGGACTTGATGCCGAATTCAAGATTGAGTTTGCTCAGATTATATACGACCTCAATAAAGCCGGCATAACCGTTCTCATGGTAAGTCACGATGTAGAGTTCTGTGCTGTATATCCAAGCCGCTGTCTGATGTTTTTTAACGGTGAAGTTGTGTCGGAAGGTACACCGAGAAACTTCTTTTCGTCAAACAGCTTTTATTCCACCTCTGCAAGCCGAATGTCAAAAGGCATAATAGATAACGCAGTATCATCAAATGATGTCATATATGCCTGCACAGGTCAAAACAGAGATATTCAAATTAACAGAAACACACCTGATATTGACCTTTTTAAAAACGACACCGAAAATATTCCCCTCAAAAAAAACAAAGCTGAAAACAAAAAGCTTTCTGTTTTTAAAAAAATCTGCGGATTATTTGGTGCAGTACTGTTCATACTCGGTCTGATTGTAAATCTGGAATATATTCCGAATTTTTCAGCCAAAACTTTGCCTACCTGGTTCAACTGGGGAATAATCGGAGTATCTGTTGCGTTGCTTATGATTGCTTTCGGAACAAAATCAAAACGACCGATTGACCTGCCGAGAAAAAGTTCAAAACTGAGTAAAAGAACCGTCAGTATGGCAATTATGGTTTTGCTTGCAATTCCAGTTACAATTTTTGTTGGAATGACATATCTTCAGGATCAGAAATATCTTTTTATTTCACTCCTTGTTATGATTGAGTGTATGATTCCGTTTTTTCTCGTTTTTGAAGGCAGGCACCCAAAAGCGAGAGAGCTTGTCATAATCTCTGTTCTATGTGCAATAGCAGTTGCAGGACGACTTGCATTTACAATGTTGCCTCAGTTCAAGCCCGTTGTGGCAATTGTGATAATTTCGGGAGTAGCATTCGGCGGTGAATCGGGATTTCTTGTCGGTGCTGTAAGTATGCTTGTTTCAAATCTTATGTTCGGTCAAGGACCTTGGACGCCGTGGCAAATGTTTGCGGCAGGGATAATAGGCTTCATTGGCGGTATTCTCTTTAAGAAAGGTCTTTTGGGCAGAACAAGGACTTCGCTCTGTATATACGGTTTCATTGCCACAATGGTCATTTACGGCGGACTTATGAACCTTTATTCGGCACTCACATCACATTCCGCATTTAATCTAAATATGCTCATAACTTTTTATGTTCAGGGCTTTCCGATGGATATTGTTCACGCAGTTTCGACTGTTATATTTCTGTTTTTCGGAGCAGAACCTATGCTTGAAAAGCTTGACAGAATTAAAGTTAAGTACGGACTTATCGAATAAACCTAAACAGCAGATAAAATTTCTGCTGTTTTTTTGTGCTGTAATTTAAAAATTTTCGACAAAAGTATAGACATAATCCGAAAATAATATTATAATTTTGGTGTGTCTGATTTTAATCAAACAGTATTTACAATCTAAAACGGCAAACTGTAAATACTTTTAATTCAGAATTAAAAAGGTTAAAGGAGAAAAAACATGGGCGGATTTATGGGTGTTGCAGCAAAACAGGACTGCGTATTCGACTTATACTTTGGAATTGACTATCATTCACACCTTGGCACAAGAAGAGGCGGTATGGTTGTTTATGACAAAGAAAAAGGATTTGACAGATCAATCCACAATATTGAAAATGCACCTTTTAGAACTAAATTTGATAAAGATATGCAGAGTATGAAAGGCAAATTCGGTATCGGCTGTATTTCCGACTACGAACCGCAGCCTCTTATAGTTCGTTCACATCACGGTACATATGCAATTACCACCGTAAGCAAAATCAATAATACAGATGAACTTGTTGAAGAAATTTTTGAAAAAGGCGGTTCACATTTTCTTGAAATGAGCGGCGGTGAAATCAACGCAACAGAGCTTATTGCAACTCTAATCAATCAAAAAGAAAACCTTGTTGACGGCATAAGCTATGCTCTTGAAAAAGTTGACGGCTCTGTTTCGCTCCTGTTGATGAATAAAAACGGCATCTATTGCGCAAGAGATAAGTACGGCAGAACTCCTGTTGTTATCGGCAAAAAAGAAGATGCATTTTGTGTAGCGTTTGAATGTTTCTCATACAAAAACCTCGGCTACAATGATTATAAAGAACTCGGGCCGGGTGAGATTACGGTAATTACAGACCAAAACTGCATTACACTCAAAAAGCCCGGTGATAAAATGAAAATCTGTACTTTTCTGTGGGTTTACTACGGCTATCCTGCAAGCTCATATGAGGGTACAAGTGTTGAGCAAATGCGTTACAACTGCGGTGCAAAAATGGCCGAAAGAGATTCCGTAAAGCCCGATATTGTTGCAGGTGTACCCGATTCAGGCATTGCTCACGCAGTAGGCTATGCAAATGCATCGGGAATTCCGTTCTCAAGACCGTTTATTAAATATACACCTACTTGGCCGAGATCATTTATGCCGACAATACAGAGTCAGCGTAATCTTATTGCAAAAATGAAGCTTCTCGCAGTTGAGGATTTAATCAGAGGAAAGAGCCTTCTTCTTATTGATGACTCAATTGTAAGAGGCACACAGCTTCGTGAAACAACGGAGTATCTTTTTGAAAGCGGTGCAAAAGAGGTTCATATCAGACCTGCGTGTCCTCCGCTTGTATACGGCTGTAAGTACCTTAACTTCTCAAGATCATCTTCTGAAATGGATCTCATCACAAGACGAGTTATTGAAAGACTTGAGAACGGCAATGTTACAGACGAAATTCTTCAGGAATACACAAATCCCGATTCTGAAAAATACGAGCAGATGGTTGATGAAATCTGTAAAGAACTCAAGTTCACATCCTTGCGTTTTAACAGGCTTGACGATATGCTTGATTCCTGCGGAATTGACAAATGCAAACTCTGTACTTATTGTTGGGACGGTAAGGAATAATTAAATTTTATTTATAAAAATAAGGCATTTGCAATGAGAGTTCTCAAAGCAAATGCCTTTTGTTTTTACTTAGTATGCAATAATTTCGTAGCCGTCCTCAGTTACAAGAACCTGAATTTCCCACTGTGCAGACATTGAGTTATCTTCTGTATAGATAGTCCAGCCGTTATCCTCATCAACGAAAATATCAGGTTTTCCTGCGTTTACCATAGGTTCAATGGTAAAAATCATACCGGGTACCATAAGCATTTCCGTGCCTTTTTTAGAAATGTAACTTACCCATGGATCTTCGTGGAATTCAAGACCGATTCCATGACCTCCTACTTCACGAACAACAGAGTAACCTTTACTCTTTACATAATCATTGACAGCCTGACCCATATCTCCGAGAAAACCCCAAGGCTTAACCTGCTTGAGTCCTTCATAAACTGCATTTTTTGTTTCTTCAACAAGCTTTCTGTTTTCTTCGCTTACATTACCAATACAAAACATTCTTGAAGAATCGGAGAAATATCCGTTCAAATTAGTTGAAACATCAACATTGATTATATCGCCGTCTTTGATTATTACATCTTCCGACGGAATACCGTGACAAACTTCGTTGTTTATTGAAGTACATACGCTCTTGGGAAATCCCTCAAAATTAAGGGGAGCCGGAACACCGCCCATTTTGGTTGTGATATCATACACCCACTTATCAATTTCAGCCGTGCTGATACCTGCCTTAATATGCTCTGCAACATAATCAAGAACTGCAATATTAATCTTCGCACTCTCCTTGATTTTTTCAATCTGCTCAGCATTTTTCAAGATTTCATGGGAGGGAACAATGTGACCCGCACCCTCAAATTCCTCAATTTTTTCATCAAAATCTATATGACATTTTTTATACTTTTTTCCGCTGCCACACCAGCAAGGATCATTTCTGCCAGGTTTTTCCATTTTACTAACTTCCTTTCATTTTTCCAATTCATAATCCTTGATAATTATACCACCAAACAAATTTTATTACAACATCTTTGTCGTATGCAAAAATCCAAAAGAAAAATCTTGTCAGAAAAAGTTTTGTAGTATATACTGAATAAGTAATATATAATCTCACACTCGGCATATTTTTATGCAGAGGTGTTTGTATGAATAAAAAAATCCCGACATTTTATGCTCTCTGCTTTATACTGTTTGCAATATTCTGCATTATTATGGTATCTGTTTTTTTCAGACTTAATCCGACAAAATCTGTTATGACCGAAAACAAAACAGAGCCGATAATTGTAATTGACGCAGGTCACGGCGGCGAAGACGGTGGAGCAGTAAGCGAAAGCGGTGTGCTTGAAAAGGACATCAATCTTTCTATAGCAAACAATTCGGCTGATTTATTAAAAATTTTCGGATATAAGGTTGTTCAAACAAGAACAGATGATGTATCTCTTGATAACGGAGAAGATTCGGTTCATTCAAGGAAAGTTGCCGATTTAAAAAAAAGGCTCGAAATTTTCAATTCAGACAAAAACAATATTGTAATCAGTATTCATCAAAACAAATTTTCTCAAAGCAAATATTACGGAACTCAAATTTTTTATTCCCCGAATAACAGTCAAAGTCAAACTCTTGCGGAATGCATTAGAAATTCCGTAAAAAAAAGCTTACAGCCTGATAACGAACGGCAAAGCAAAAAGGCAGACGGCTCAATCTATCTTTTAAAAAAGGCTGAAAACCCGTCCGTTATTGTGGAATGCGGATTTATTTCAAATCCGGATGAACTTGCCAAGCTGCAAAGTGACGAATATCAAAAAGAAATGGCAACTGCAATCATAACAGGATTTTTAGATTATACTCATCAATAAATACAGGAAGTGAAATAAATGGCTTCAAAAATCAAAAGTGTTTACATATGTTCAGAATGTGGATACGAATCGCCCAAATGGTACGGAAAATGCCCGTCATGCGGCGAATGGAACACAATGAACGAAGAAATTAAAGATACATCAAAACAGTCAGCAACTGCAAAAACACGCTCTTTTGCAACCTACTCAAAACCATACGCCATATCGGATATTTCAACCGAGGATGAGCACAGATATGACACAGGCTGCGGAGAACTCAACCGTGTACTCGGCGGAGGAATTGTAAAGGGCAGTCTTATACTTCTGGGCGGTGATCCGGGCATAGGCAAATCGACCGTTCTTATGCAGATTTGTCAGTACCTCGGCGATACTCTGAAAATTCTCTACATATCGGGAGAGGAGTCAAAAAGACAGCTCAAGCTCCGAGCAATAAGGCTGGGTGTAACTTCGCCGAATCTGTATGTAATGACTGAAACCGATGTTGAGGTTATTTGCGAACAGATAAAAAATCTCAAGCCCGACCTTGTTATGATTGACTCAATTCAGACGATGAATCTTTCAGAATTAAGCTCGTCCCCAGGCAGCATTACACAGGTACGAGAATCTGCCAATATGCTGATGAGAACCGCAAAAGGACTTGATATTCCTATGTTTATCGTAGGTCATGTCAATAAAGAGGGTTCAATTGCAGGGCCAAAGGTACTTGAACATATTGTTGACACCGTACTGCATTTTGAAGGTGACAAACAGATGAGCTGCCGTATTCTTCGTGCCGTAAAAAACAGGTACGGCTCAACAAATGAAATCGGCGTTTTTGAAATGACTGATAAAGGGCTTAACGAAGTTGCAAATCCGTCTGTAATGTTGCTTTCAGGTCGTCCGAAAAATGTTTCGGGAACTTGCGTCACCTGTACAATTGAAGGATCAAGACCGATTCTGGCCGAAACACAGGGACTTGCCACACAAAGCGGATACGGCAACGCTCGCAGAATGGTTACAGGATATGATTATAACAGATTGTCAATGGTACTTGCCGTTCTTGAAAAAAGAGCAGGATACTATTTTTCAAACTGCGACACCTACATAAATATCGTAGGCGGATTGCGAGTTGACGAACCTGCGATTGACCTTTCAATTGCCATGGCTCTTATAAGCAGTCTGAAAGATACTCCGATTGACGAAAACGCTGTTGTATTCGGTGAAATCGGTCTTGCAGGTGAAATTCGCGCTGTATCAAACGCTCAGATGAGAATTAACGAAGCGGTAAGACTCGGCTTTACAAAAATCATTCTGCCGTATCATAATCTAAAAGGTGTTTCATGTGATGATGCTGAATTGATCGGAGTAAAAAACATTCGTCAGGCATTTGAAGCGGTAGGTCAATGAGCAGTTTTGTAATATCAAACAAATACCCATGTTTTGCCGATGAGCTTTCAAAAATGGGGCATAATGTTATATTTTCGGACACTGTCAAAGCATTTCCGCAACCTGAACAAGCTCATGCCGATATGCAGATTTTGACGATTAATAATGCTGTTTTTGTACTTCAAGAGTGCGAAAAGCTAAAAACTATGCCATATAAAGAAAATTTGATTATATGTAAAAGCAAAGCAGGGAAGAAGTATCCCGAAAATATATTGCTGAATTTCCTTTTCTTTAATAATAAGCTTTACGGTAAAGTATCTGCAATAGATCCGACTCTTTACAAATATTGTGTAAAAAACGATATTGAAATCGTAAACATAAACCAAGGATACGCAAGATGCTCAACTCTAATACTCAATAATCGCACTGCCGTAACAGCTGATATTTCCATAAAAAATGCCCTTGAAAAAGATGGGGCAGAGGTGTTATTAATATCCTCGGGTGATATAAAACTTGAGGGATATGATTATGGATTTATAGGCGGTGCAAGCGGAAAAATCTCTGATAATACCGTAGTGTTTTTCGGAAATGCTGAAATGCATCCCTGCTATTCTTCCATAAGAGAATTATGTTTAAAAAATAAAATTGAAATTAAAATATTATGCAAAAATATGCCACTCACAGATGTGGGCGGCATAGTAAAAATTCTTTAAACTTTTTTCTTAGGTTTTATTTTTGCAAGCGGATTTGAGTCAGCGGCATTTTTCATTTGTTCCGAACTCAAATGTGTATAAATCTCAGTCGTACCGAGGTTTTCGTGTCCGAGAACCTCTTTAAGCACTCTGACATCAACTCCGCCTTGCTGATACATAAGCGTAGCGGCGGTATGCCTAAGCTTATGACAGGAATATCCCTGAGAATCAAGTCCGATTTTCTCAAGATATTTATATACCATAGCCTGAATTGTTTTCACAGACATTCTGCGGTGATTACGGCTAATAAACAACGCTTTTTTATCCTTAACTTCATCAATCGGACGCACCTTCATATACTCATTATAAGCGTCAATGCAGGCAGAGTTTAGATAAACAATGCGTTCTTTATTGCCTTTACCGACAACACGCATTGTACCGTCACTATGAATATCATTATAGTTAAGACCTGCCATTTCAGACACACGCAGTCCACAATTGAGAAAGAGAGTCAAAATACAATAATCACGCTGTTTGTTATTTCCGTCAACAGCATTAAGAAGCTCAATGCTTTGTTCAAGAGTAAGATACTTTGGCAAAGCTTTTTTATTTTTTGGTGATTCAAGCTGTTCCACGGGATTTGTATCAAGCAAATGTTTATTATTTGTTATGTACTTAAAAAATCCTTTCAGACTGGAACATTTTCTTGCACGGGACGCACTCTTATTGTTGCGGTCACGATAAAGAAAATTCATATAATCATATGCAAGTTCAAGATTAACGGTTTTAATTAAATCAAGGTCAACATCGTCAATTTTAATTTCATCAAACTCAGTACCGTCAGGCACAAGACCACGCATTACTTTTAAAAATCTAAAAAAAGTTCTGAGATCAATAAAATATTCATCAACGGTTTTCTTCGACATATTTTTGATTGTCTGCTTGTAAATTAAATAGTCCTTCAAAATTGCAGGAGCTTCATCACGAAAATCAACTGCCATAAACACACCACCGTAAATTTATTTCTTATAATGGATAACTCAGAAAAGTTGAACTAAAATCTGTATTAGAAGAATTATAACGCTATTATAACACAAAAAAGGGCGGCGTATATTCCAATTGCGAAAATTATACAAAATGAATATTTTGTATAATTCGGGGAACTGGTAAAACCAGATAAATCCGAAACATATTGCTAATGCTAATTTACAGCATTTAAATTACAACAGCCGTACAGACTCAAACGAATCTGTACGGCTGTAAATTTTAAAGGAATTTAACTTTTAAATAATTAGCAAACACCCTGCTGAATCATTGAATCAGCAACCTTCTCAAAGCCTGCAATATTAGCACCTACTACATAGTCACCTTCATGACCATACTTCTTAGCTGCAGCAGAAATGTTCTTATAGATGTTAACCATAATGTTCTTGAGCTTAGCGTCAACTTCTTCAAATGTCCATGAAAGACGCTGTGAGTTCTGGCTCATCTCAAGAGCTGATGTAGCAACACCGCCTGCATTAGCAGCCTTACCCGGTGCAAAGAGAATACCGGATTTCTGGAGAAGCTTTGTAGCCTCAAGAGTTGTAGGCATGTTAGCACCTTCGGCAACAGCATAGCAACCGTTAGCGATAAGTCTTTTAGCGTCTTCTTCGTTAAGCTCATTCTGTGTAGCACATGGAAGTGCAACATCACACTTAACTGACCAATCGAATTTGCCTTCGTGATACTCTGAGTTAGGACGATAGTTCTTATACTCTGTAAGACGCTGTCTTTTAACTTCCTTGATTTCCTTAATAGCATCAAGGTCGATACCTTCAGCATCATAAATCCAACCTGTTGAATCAGCCATTGTAACTACCTTAGCACCAAGCTCTGTAGCCTTTTCTGTTGCGTAGATAGCAACATTACCTGCACCTGATACGCAAACAGTAGCACCCTTGATGTCCTTGCCGTTATCCTTAAGCATAGCCTCTGTAAGATAAAGAAGGCCATAACCTGTAGCTTCTGTTCTTGCGAGTGAACCGCCCCAGTTGAGGCCCTTACCTGTAAGAACGCCTTCATATACATTTCTGATTCTCTTATACTGACCGAACATATAACCGATCTCACGAGCACCTGTACCGATATCACCGGCAGGAACATCTGTGTCAGCACCGATGTGCTTACAAAGCTCTGTCATAAAGCTCTGGCAGAATGCCATAACTTCTCTGTCACTCTTGCCCTTAGGATCAAAGTCAGAGCCACCCTTACCGCCGCCGATAGGAAGACCTGTAAGTGAGTTCTTGAAAATCTGCTCGAAACCGAGAAACTTAATAACGCCGAGGTTTACTGACGGATGAAGTCTTAAACCACCCTTGTAAGGTCCGATAGCACTGTTGAACTGAACACGGAAGCCACGGTTAACCTGAACCTTGCCGTTGTCATCAACCCAAGGTACTCTAAACATAATAACTCTTTCAGGCTCTGTAATTCTTTCGAGAATACCATTCTCTTCATACTTTGGATTCTGCTCGAAAACAGGCTCAAGTGAAGTAAGAACTTCGGTAGCAGCCTGAATAAACTCAGGCTCATTTGCGTTTTTTGCTTTCAGCTTTTCAAGCTGTTCACTTACATATGACATAAGTAAGTCCTCCTTAATAAAATTCGCATAAATTATACGGAAAAAATTCCGATTATGCTGTAGCACAGTAAAGCACTACAATCAACATATTAATAATACTATACTTTCAACGATTTTGCAATATCTTTTGTGAGTTTCTTGCAAATTTTTTTAAAATTATTGAAAAAACAGCCGATTTCATTCCTTTTCTGCAATTAATTTTACAAATCTCCCAAGTTTAGTTGCATTTTCGTACATTTTACGAGCTGAATTTTATGAAAATGTATTCATGAATCCAAGAATTTCATTTGCATTACAATATTTTGTATAATTCATATTTGATTTAACAATTAAATTTTAGTTGCAAACAGACATATTTTATGATAAAATCCTATTATTAATACTATTTGTAATATTTTTAAAGGTGATTTATATGGACTACTGCAAAAGATTAAAAGAATTAAGAGTCAAAAACGGATACACACAAGGGCAAATTGCATTCATACTTCACACGAGGCAGGAACAATACAGCAAATACGAAAACGGAAAACGAGAACTACCTATTAGACATTTGATAACACTTTGTTGTCTTTATAAAACTTCAAGTGATTATATTCTAGGAATAGAAAAATTTGTAAAATAAAGCCGTCATCAATACCAAATCCGAGTATTGACGACGGCTTTATTGTTATATAAAATTACCGGATTATTGAATTTTTTCTTTAAACATCATCAGAAAACTTACAAGAAGCAATCCGCATGAAACCCATATTATATGCGTTCCAAACGATAACGAAAGATTTCCTCCCAGACCTGCTCCGACTGCAAAGAAAAATATAACACCAAAATAATACATTGCCTGTCTGAGCTGTTCGGGCTTTCTTTCGTGAATAAAACCTGACAGAGCAGCCGTACCGCTTCTCAAATTACCTATACACATTGTGCTGGCATAGGAATATCCTCTGACTTTTCTGAAAGTCTGAACCTGCATTGCACAGGAAAACGATACAATTACCGCCGCAACGGTATCCATACTCTTCGGCATGAATCCAACCGCAAACAATATGATAATTTCAAACAAGAGTATTCCCTGTCTCCAATGTATCTTTTTGAAATACTTGAATTTTTTCTGTATCAAATCAGCTACAAGGACACCTAACGCAAATGCAAGAATAGGAAAAAGATATTTAAGCCCCTCTCCCCACTTTCCTGTCATAAAATTTGTACTCATAAGCACAACGTTACCCGTCTGAGCATTTGCAAATACTCCGTCACGGGTAAAATATGTATATGCATCCTGAAATCCGCCTGATAACGCAAGAAATATACAATTTCTAAATGCCTCAGACATCTGTCGTGTCGGCTCAAGTTCCTTAAAAAAACTTCTTATCCTAAACACAATACTCAACTCCGAATCTATGCGCTAATCTACACAACACAACACCGAACACAATTCAGCGGCTCGGTGTTGCACAATAATTAAAATTCGATTATCAGATATCGTTCTTTACTATATCCTCGTAGCTTTCACGCTTAACAACAACTCTTGCCTTGCCGTCTTTAACCATTACGATTGCAGGACGAGGGATTCTGTTGTAATTTGACGCCATAGAATAGTTATAAGCACCTGTTGAAAGAACAGCAAGTGTATCGCCTACTTCAACCTTAGCAACCTTTGTATGCTCCTGAACGAGGTCGCCGCTCTCGCAACACTTACCTGCTACCGTTACGATTTCATCAGGCTCTTTGTCAGCCTTACCTGCATTTACTACGGTATAAGCAGACTGATAAAGTGCATATCTGATGTTATCTGTCATACCACCGTCAACGGATACATATGTTCTTACATTAGGAATTTCCTTTTTGCCGCCAACTTTATAAAGTGTAATACCTGCTTCGCCGACAATTGAACGACCCGGCTCAATAAAGATATACGGAACAGGAAGTCCGTGTTCTTTAGCCTTTGCCTTAACAGCCTCTGAAACCTTTTCCATATAGTTTTCGTAAGGAACAGGTTCATCATCCTTAGTGTACATAATACCAAAACCGCCGCCGAGGTTAAGCTCTGAAATAACGATTCCAAGCTCATCGTGAATCTTGCCCATAAAGTCAAGCATAATTTCAGCAGCAGTGACAAACGGATCAATATCAAAAATCTGTGAACCGATGTGGCAATGAAGTTCCGTAAGATTTACATTATCGTACATCTGTGCCTTTTTAACCGCCTCAAAAGCTTCGCCTGTTTCAAGAGCAAAACCAAATTTTGAATCAATCTGACCTGTTCTGATGAAGTTATGAGTATGTGCGTCTACACCGGGCTTAATTCTAAAAGAAATATTAGCCTTCTTACCCACTTCACCGCAAATTTCATTGAGAAGCTCAAGTTCGTAAAGGTTATCAACAACGAACTTTCCTACATTAGATTCAAGTGCAAATCTGATTTCATCAGCAGTTTTATTGTTTCCGTGAAAGTGAACTTTTTCCATCGGAAAACCTGCCTGTACGGCTGTATAAATCTCACCGCCTGATACTACATCAAGACCGAGTCCCTCTTCCTTTGCAATTCTGCAAAGCTCCTTACAAGAAAGAGCCTTACTTGCATACAACGGCATACCATTACCGTGGTAATACTTTTCAAAGGACTTTACATAAGCCTTGCACACATTTCTGATTGTTGTTTCATCAAGAACATATAAGGGTGTACCAAATTCTTTGGCAAGTTCGAGTGTATCGCAACCGCCGATTGTGAGATGTCCCTTATTGTTCACATTAAGACATTCGCTAACGAACATTTTATTCATACCTCCGTATTTTTAAAATTTGCTATTGAAGTTTCAATAAGTTTCCTTATTTCATCATTTCCGAAGCCTGTTTGTGCAGAAAACGGTATCAGCGGAACATGTTCAATTGTACTGAAAATGTCCTTATAATACTCAATCTGCTTTTCAAACGCAGTCTTTTTGAGTTTATCGCTCTTTGTAAGAACTGCGGCAAAGTTAAATCCGCCTCTGTAAAGGAAATCTATCATATGCAAGTCATCATCAGTCGGAGGATGACGCAAGTCAAGAATCTGAATAACGAGCGGACGCTGTCTGTCCTGTGCAAAATAGCCTTCCACAAGCTTTGCCCATCTGTCTTTTTCTGCTTTTGAAACCTTTGCATAACCGTAGCCCGGCAAATCAACCATACGAAACTCTTTGAGCTTATAAAAATTAATGGTAGCCGTTTTGCCCGGCTGAGCGCTTACCCTTGCAAGAGCTTTTCTCTGAACAAGTTTATTGATAAGAGAGGATTTTCCTACATTTGAATGACCTGAAAATACAATTTCAGGCATATCCGATTCCGGCAACTGATCAACACGACCTGCCGCAAATTCAAAAGCGACTTCATTAAAGTTCATAAAATCCCTCTCTTTCACTGTTTTACTGCGTTTACAGTTTTCGATGCAGAACGAACTGCTGTCATATCAATTCCGTTCCATTGGTTATCGGTAATTCTCACGGTATTATTCACCGCAAGTGCAACTACCTCCGAAAAATTCCTAACAGGAATAAACTTAACCTTTTCAAGAACCGCCTTATCTACATCTTCAAGATCAGGTTCGTTATCCTTTGGAATGATTACTGTTGTAATTCCGTTTTTAAAAGCAGCCATGCTTTTCTCTTTAAGACCGCCTATAGGAAGAACATTCCCTCTGAGGGTAATTTCACCTGTCATGGCTATATCGTGTCTTGCAGGCTTTAAAGTCAGCGCTGAGTAAATTGCGGTTGCCATTGTAATACCTGCAGACGGTCCATCCTTTGGAACAGCACCCTCGGGAGCATGAATATGAATATCCTTGTTTTTGTAAAAATCGGAATCAATTCCAAGAACCGCCGCATGACTTCTAATACAGGTGATTGCTGTTTTAGCAGACTCCTGCATAACATCACCGAGAGAACCTGTAAGTTCAATCTTTCCTGTACCCTCCATAACGGCAACTTCAATAGGTAAGATTTCTCCGCCTACAGAGGTCCATGCAAGTCCGTTTACTATTCCGATTTCATCCATTTTGGCAAGTGAATCAGGAATAAACTTTTTATGGCCTAAAAATCTTTCTATCTCTTTTTCGTCAATCTTGAATACTTCTGTACCCTCTGTAAGCTTTTCAACGGCACATTTTCTCATAACTGAGGCAATAAGCCTTTCAAGAGTTCTTACGCCGGCTTCCCTCGTATAGAAGTCTATGAGAGCGTATATGGCTTTCTGAGTAAATTTGAGTTCCTTTGAAGTAAAGCCGCACTCATCAAGCTGTTTAGGAATGAGGTGCTTCTTTGCAATATGGAATTTCTCTTCTCTTGTATAACTGCTGATTTCTATAATTTCCATTCTGTCACGGAGCGGTGCCGGAATAGCTGAAATGTCATTTGCAGTTGTAATAAACATCACATTTGACAAGTCAAACGGAAGTTCAATGTAGTGATCAACAAACTTATTATTCTGTTCGATATCAAGAACCTCAAGCAATGCCGATGTTGGATCGCCCTTATAATCAGCGGCAAGCTTGTCTATTTCGTCAAGAATAAGTACAGGATTATTAGTGCCGGCATGTTGCAATGCATTAATAATTCTACCCGGCATCGAACCGATATAAGTCTTTCTGTGGCCTCTGATTTCAGCCTCGTCACGAACGCCGCCAAGAGCGATTCTTTCACTTTTTCTGCCTATTGCCTTTGCAATCGACTGAGCAATTGAGGTTTTACCAACACCCGGAGGTCCTGCAAGACAGATGATCTGTCCTTTTTGCTTTTCACTTAACACACGAACGGCAAGCTGTTCAATGATTCTCTTTTTAACTTTGTCAAGTCCATAGTGAGTCTTATCAAGAGCCTTCTGAACTTTAGATATAACGATTTTATCTTTAGATGACTTATTCCACGGCAAATCAAGAACCGTATCAAGATATGTACGAATCACAGCCGCTTCCTGACTGCCATAAGGCATTTTGCTGAGTTTCTTACATTCTTTATAAAGAATGTCGGCAGACTTTTCGTCAAGATTAAGCTTCTCAATTTTATCGACATAGTTTTCAGCATCGTCAATCGGTGAATCATCTTCACCGAGCTCTTCCTCGATTGCTCTTTTCTGTTCACGAAGAAAATAATCACGCTGATTTTCATCAATTCTCATTTTAGCTTTTTGAGATATTTCGTCCTCAAGTTTAAGAACAAAATTTTCATTTACAAGTACATCAAGAACAGATTCAAGTCTTTCGGATTCTGGGAAAGTTTCAAGAATCGACTGTTTAACTCTGTAGTCGAGAATTAGATTAGCTGTGATAAAGTCGGCAAGTTCACCCGGTCTTTTGCAAAGGGCAACCTTAAAAATAATATCCGACGGCATCTTCGGAGAAATCTCAAGATACTTGTCAAATTCATTTTTTACGGTTCGCATAAGAGCGGAATCTCTTGCTGTAAGATACTCGCTTTCTTCCTCATACGGTTTAACTTCTGCAACAAGACACTTTTCGTCAAAAACAGGATTTATAATTGTAGCCCTGCATTGACCTTCAATTACAATTCGTGTAGTATTTTCAGGTTGTTTCAAAACCTGAACAACCTTGGCAATTACACCCGTGTCATAAACATCAAATATATCCGGTTCGTTTATTGCGGCATCCTTCTGAGAAGTAAGAAAAACAAGTTGATCGGCTTTCATAGCTTTATTTATAGCCGTAATACTCTTTTTCCGTCCAACATCAAAATGAATAAGTGATTTTGGAAAAACCACCAACCCTCGCAACGGAAGAACAGGGAGAGTCAGATTTTTTTGCATATCAAAATCCATTTAAATTCCTTTCATAAAAGCAAAAAGCTGTATTGTAATTGCAATACAGCTTTAATTCACAATATCAAGACGCTGTGCTGCGCTTCTGACGCTTCTTTGCATCTTTTTGAGTCAATTTTACGGAATTTGTCTGTAACAATTCCTTTTTGCGAGTAATTTGCGGAGCAGCACCGTTTTTGATAACGCCCTCTGTAATAATAATCTTATCAATAGTAGGATCAGACGGAGCCTCAAACATAAGGTCTGTAAGAATATCTTCCATAATTCCTCGAAGTCCTCTTGCACCAGTATGCTGATCCTGTGCCTGTTGTGCAATAGCTCTGAGTGCCTCTTCTTCAAAAAGAAGTTCAACACCGTCAAGTTCAAAAAGTTTCTTGTACTGCTGAACAATAGAGTTTTTTGGAACAGTAAGAATCTTGACAAGTGCATCCGTGTCAAGGCCGCTCAAAGCAGTAATAACAGGCAAACGACCGATGAGTTCAGGAATAATTCCGTACTTTACAAGATCATGTGCTGTGACCTCTTTCATCCAATCGGTCGAATCAAGTTCCTGCTTTGACTGAACAAGTGACTCAAAACCTATAACAGAAGAGCCCTTACGCTTTTCAACTATCTTTTCAAGACCGTCAAATGCACCGCCGCAAATAAAAAGAATATTCTTAGTATCAATCTGTAAATATTCCTGTTGCGGATGTTTTCTGCCACCCTGGGGGGGAACATTGGATACTGTTCCCTCAACAATTTTAAGCAAAGCCTGCTGAACTCCCTCACCGCTTACATCTCGTGTAATAGAGGGGTTTTCGGATTTTCTCGCAATTTTATCAATTTCATCAATGTAAATTATGCCGTGCTCTGCCTTTTCAATATCAAAATCGGCTGCCTGAATGAGTTTTAAGAGAATGTTCTCAACATCCTCACCGACATAACCTGCTTCGGTCAGCGTAGTTGCATCGGCAATTGCAAAAGGAACATCAAGAGCCTTTGCAAGCGTCTGAGCAAGTAATGTCTTACCGACACCTGTCGGACCGAGAAGCAGCACATTACTCTTAGCGAAATCTACGCTCTCATCATTTGAAAAAGCACGCTTATAGTGATTGTAAACAGCAACGCTCAGGGTAACTTTTGCATGATCCTGTCCGATAACATATTCATCAAGAATTGCTTTGATTTCCTTTGGTTTTAAAAGTTCATCAACGGACAGTTCGGGGGTCTGAGGTTCTCCCGATTTTGAAAGTTTATTTTCATTTTCACGCTCAAGCTCGCCTGATTCGCGAAGAATATTCATGCAGAGCTCAACACACCGGTCACAAATATAGACACCGTTGCCGGCAATAAGTCTGCCTGCCATCTCCTGAGGTTTTCCGCAGAAAGAGCAATAAATATCTTCGTTATTTTTGTTAGCCATCAGTTTACCTCACCTTTATCTTTTTTCGATAACCTTATCAATCAAACCATACTCAAGTGCCTGCTGTGCAGTCATGAAGTTATCACGATTGGTATCCTTTGCAATAACATCAATCGGCTGACCTGTGTTGTCAGCAAGAATCTGATTGAGTCGTTTTTTCATATCAAGAATGTGTCTTGTGTGAATTTCCATGTCAGTAGCCTGACCCTGAGCACCGCCTGAAGGCTGGTGAATCATAATGTCACTGTTAGGAAGTGCAAGACGCTTACCCTTAGCGCCTGCAGCAAGAAGGAATGCACCCATACTTGCAGCCATACCCATACAGATTGTGGAAACATCACACTTGATGTAATTCATTGTATCAAAAATAGCAAAGCCGTCAGTTACGCTGCCGCCGGGACTGTTGATGTAAAGACTGATATCCTTTGTCGGATCTTTACTTTCAAGGTAAAGCAACTGAGCAACTACAACGCTTGCACTTGCACTGTTTACCTCTTCGTTAAGCATAACAATTCTGTCTTCAAGAAGACGGGAATAGATATCAAAAGAGCGTTCGCCCCTGCTTGACTGTTCGATAACATATGGTACTAATGCCATTTAATCATAACCTTTCTTAAATAGTGATTAACAGATATAAGAAAAATATTCAAATTACTTAATAACAGCTTTGTCCTTTACGAGATTAAGAGCCTTTTCAACCTTAACATCTTCTGTGAGTGATTCAGCAGGAACAGCCTCCTTAACCTTATCAACATCCATCTTGTAAGCCTCTGCCATCTTGCCGTATTCAGCGTCAAGGTCAGCCTCTGTAACTTCAATATTTTCTTTTCTTGCAACTGCTTCAAGAGCAAGTCTTAACTTAACTCTCTTTTCAGCCTCTTCTTTATACATACCCTTGAGTGCGTTTGCATCCATACCCATGTACTGCATATATGTCTTCATATCAAGACCCTGTGAACGGAGACGCATATCAAATTCTCTTACCATCTCGTTAGCCTGATTATCATACATTGCCTCAGGAATTTCACCCTCAAGGAGTTCCATAAGCTTTTCGGAAATCTGATTGTCAATATCCTTGTCAGCCTCATCCTGAAGGCGTTTAGCAACAGTTTCTTTAAGCTCAGCCTTGTACTCATCAAGTGTTTCCTTATCGGAAACATCCTTTACAAACTCATCATCGACTTCCGGAAGTTCCTTAGCCTTAATTTCGTGAAGGTTGATCTTGAATTCAGCTTCCTTACCTTTAAGCTCTTCAGCCTGATAATCATCCGGGAACTTAACTGTGATTGTAAACTCTTCACCTGTCTTGTGACCTACAATCTGCTCCTCAAAGCCGGGGATGAAGTTGCCTGATCCAAGCTTAAGGTTGTAGTTTTCAGCCTTACCGCCTTCAAACGCTTCACCGTCAACAAAACCCTCAAAGTCAATAACTGCTACATCATCATTCTGAGCAGCTCTGTCGTCAACAGTTACCATTCTTGAGTTGCGGTCACGAACCTTCTCAATTTCTTCGTCAACGAGCTCGTCTGTAACTTCTGTTGACTTCTTTGTAACTTCAATGCCGAGGTAGTTATTAATTTCCATTTCAGGCTCAACAACAACATTAGCCTTAAATGAGAAACCTTCCTTGCTTGCCTCAATAGCCTCAAGAGTTTCAACCGAAACTATCTTGATACCTGCTTCTTTAGCGGCCTCATAAAGAGCGTCCGGATAACAATCCTGCATAGCATCTTCATAGAATACTTCCGAGCCGTACATTTTCTCAATTACATGACGGGGAGCTTTGCCCTTTCTGAAACCGGGGATATTGATGCTTTTAACCTGCTTTTTATAAACTCTGTTAACAGCGTTACCAAAAGTTTCACCGTCAACATTAACCTCTAATTCATATGAATTAGCCTGTTCTTTTTTTGTACATTCCTTTAATGCCATTTTAATATTCCTCCAAAGTTTAAATTCAAAATCAAGAAATCATCTTATTATATCACAACAAAATAATTTTGCCAATAGAAAATACAGAATTTATCTGACTAAAATTGGCATAAATGACAACCTGTCACAAGAAATCAGCTTAAAATCAATACCTTCGTATTCACCTTCAATCGCAAACCTCATATTCTTTTTTCCGTGAAGGTGTCCGTAATAACATTTTTTGATGTCATATTTCAAAAGAACATTAAATATTTCGTCACATTTTGTTGTTCCGTAAACAGGAGGATAGTGTAAAAACACTATTGGTTCCTTTCCTGTTTTTATAGCTGATTGTATTGACATTTCAAGTCTGCCGACTTCCCTGTTCAGGACTTTTATATCATTTTGAGATTCATTCTCAAGAAACCATCCTCTTGTACCGCAAATTGCGTAATCGTCAACAACATATGAATTATTGAAAAGGATAGATATCGAATCAAGTGAATTATTTTTCAGAAACACATCCATTTTTGTCTTGGTGCTCCACCAATAATCGTGATTGCCTTTATTGAAAATTTTCTTACCGGGAAGATTTTCTATGAAAGTAAAATCCGTAAGAGTTTCTTCAAGCTTCATTGCCCAGGAAATATCGCCAGACACAACAACCGTGTCATTATCGGTAACAAGCTTTCTCCAGTTATTTTCAAGTCTTGAAGTATAATCGTTCCAGCCTGCGAAAACATCCATAGGCTTATCTTCACCAAGTGAAAGATGTAAATCCGCTATAGCAAATAATGCCATTAATCTATACCGAGTGCTCCGAGAACATAATTCTCCATATCACTAACTTCTGTAACATCAGAGAATCGAGCAGTTTTATTTTTAAGATTTGCAAGAGGTGCAGGCACTTCGGCACCGGAAACCTTATGAAGTTCATCAACCATATCAAATTCTGTTTCAGGGAGTGTTGCATTTGGCTCAACAGCCTCAAGAACAGCCTTAGAGAATTTATACGGACTTGCAGTTGACGCGATTACAGAAGGTGTCTTGTCGCCTGTTTCCTCAACATACTGCTTGTACACATTGATTGCAACAGCTGTGTGAGTATCACAAAGGTACTTATCCTGCTCGAACATCTCGTGAATTGTAGCCTCTGTGTTCTTATCATCACAGAATCCGCCGTAGAACTTTTCGTTGATAACAGCCTTTACATCATCACTTACTTCATACTTGCCTTCTGATTTGAGTGCATTCATCCAGCCTCTTGTAACTTCGTCATTATCACCTGAAAGCTTGTAGAGAAGTCTTTCAAGGTTACTTGAAACGAGGATATCCATTGAAGGTGAAATTGTTGTATAGAAGTTTCTGTTCTTATCATAAATGCCTGTTTTGATAAAATCTGTAAGAACATTATTAGAGTTTGATGCACAAATGAACTTGTTGATTGGAAGTCCCATGAGACTTGCATAGTATGATGCAAGGATGTTACCGAAGTTACCTGTCGGAACAACAACATTAATCTTGTCGCCAAGCTCGATTTTACCGTCATTTACAAGATCGCAGTAAGCCGAAATATAGTAAACAATCTGCGGAAGAAGTCTGCCCCAGTTGATTGAGTTTGCTGATGAGAAAAGCATATTATTCTCAGCGAGCTTTTCTGCAACTGAAGGTGTAGTAAATATCTTCTTAACACCTGTCTGAGCGTCATCAAAGTTACCCTTGATTGCACAAACACGAACATTTTCACCCTCCTGAGTATTCATCTGATGCTTCTGCATCGGACTTACACCGTCAACAGGATAGAAAACAACAATCTTTGTGTGGTCAACATCTTTAAAGCCTTCAAGAGCAGCCTTGCCTGTATCGCCTGATGTAGCAACGAGAATAACAGCTGTCTTGCCGTCATATTTCTTCTTGAGTGACTTTGTGAGAAGATGCGGGAGAATCTGGAGTGCCATATCCTTAAACGCACATGTAGGACCATGCCAGAGTTCAAGAATATTCAGGGTTGTTCCGTCAAGATTACAGTATGAAATAGGAGCAGGATTTTCACCGCCGAATTTCTGAGCTGTATAAGCCTTTTCTACGCAGTCGCTGATTTCCTCTTCTGTGAAATCAGAAAGAAAATCAGAAAATACTTTCTTTGCTCTTCCTTTGTAATCTGTTTTCAAAAGTGCCTTGAAGGTATTTTCATCATACTTAGGAAATTCCTGCGGTACAAAAAGACCGCCGTCCTTTGAAATACCCTGTGCAATGGCCTGTGCCGCAGAAACTACTTCTTTGGCATTTTGTGTGCTGTTGTATAACATTGAAATCTTCCTTTCAAATTGCTTTAAACATCAAGTATTTTACTACATTATTCGCTGATTGTCAAAGTTTTCAAAGAAATTATACGCATTTTCGTAAAAAATCTTTTTCAAAACGCTTTCATTGTAGTTATTTCTAAGAAAAAGTTCATAAATTTCGCCGATTGAATCGTTTCCGACAATATCCCTAGGCAAATCGCAGCCGTCAAAATCCGTACCGAAGCAAAGAGAATTTTCACATCCGAGCGACAGCATATATTCACAATGCTTTAAAATATCGTTCATACACGCTTTATCCGGATTATTATTAAGAAAAGCATTGTGCAAATTTAGACCTATAAGTCCGCCTCTCTGTATTATAATTTTAATCTGCTCATCTGTAAGATTTCTCGGATTTTGAGTAATTGTCCGTGAATCTGAATGAGTTGCGATAAACGGCTTATTCGTCTGATTGACAACATCATAAAACAGTTCATCGCTTGCATGGGATATATCAATTACAATACCGTACTTTTCCATTTCGGCTACTGCAAGTTTTCCGAAGTCCGTTAAACCGCATTTATCTTCCGATAAAACACCTGAACCGATCTCATTCATCTCATTCCATGTGAGAGTCATTATTCTGACGCCGAGTTCTGCAAATCGCTTTACATTCTCGATTCTGCCGTTCAATGCTTTTCCGTTTTCTACTGTAAAAAACGCTGAGTTTCTATACTTTGAAAAAGCATTGCCAGTGAATTCACCGATACCCAACAATTCAATTCCAAGTCGGTTACATTCGGATTTCAGGTAATCAGCCGATTCAAAGAACAATTTTTCCGCCGCATTGCCGTCAAGCGTGTCGGGTAACCATATAGCATAGCACTGTAACCTGTGGGATTTGGAATTGTTATTTAATTTCACTTCATATGAGGGATTATCCAGTTCAGACTTTTCGGTTACTGCCTTATAGAGCGTGTCACAATGCAAGTCAAAAAAATTCATGGCAACCTCCCGTCAGAATGCATCTTCAATATAGTTAATGCCGACAAGCTTAAGATTATCACTGTTGACAAAAACTTCGCATACATCAAATCGACATTCTTTATCTATATTGTTTTCATACATATACATATCGGCAGTTTTTAAAATTTTCATCTGCTTTTTACGGTTAACCGCATCAACGGGTTGTGTAAGAGAATTCTCTTTTCTTGTTTTAACCTCAACAAAGGCAATTACTTCCTTATTCTCGGCTATGATATCTATTTCGCCGTAAGGCTTTTTATAATTTCTGGCAATAATTTTATACTTATGCTTTTTCAGATATTTTACGGCATAAGCCTCTCCCTTATCACCTGTTTGTTTAGTGGTAAAATTCATTTCTTATTATATATTTTCTTCAAAAAACTCGGTCTGTGATACTTACACGGTCCGTATTTAAGAATTGCCTCAATATGAGCCTTCGTGCCGTAACCCTTATGCTTTGCAAATAGGTACTGAGGAAATTCTTTGTCGTATTCATAAAGAAGTCTATCCCTTGATACCTTGGCAAGAATTGACGCACAGGCAATTGACATTGATTTTGCGTCGCCTTTTACAATACATTCGCCTTCAATTGACAACGGAGGCATTCTGTTGCCGTCAATCATAGCATAATCAGCCCTTGGTTCAAGTCCTTCAACTGCCCGTTTCATTGCAAGCATAGCAGCATTAAGAATATTCATTTCCTCAATTTCTTCAACGCTTGCAAATGCAATGCTGTATGCCAAGGCCTGTTCCTTTATTACATCAAACAAAGCCTCTCTCTTTTTTTCAGAAAGCTTTTTTGAATCATTGACACCTTCAATAACGGTATTTTCGGGAAGTATAACTGCGGCGGCGCACACAGGTCCTGCAAGCGGTCCTCTGCCGGCTTCATCAACACCGCAGATATTTAGAAAACCTCTTGCAATATTTTTATTTTCATATTCAAGCCAATCCATTGTTATCTCCCCTGCGGCATTTCAACTGTAATTCTGCCAAGCTTTGCACTTCTGAATTCATCAAGCAACATAATTGCGGCCCTCTCGGTATCTATCTCACCGCCTGAAACAAGCATACCCCTCTTTTTGCCAATCATTTTCAAAAGCTCGTATGAATCAATATTTTCAATATCTTCGTTTTCTAATTTAAATCTTGTTATAAAATCAGCAGGCTTGAGTTCCTTGATGAAATCAAGAAGTCTTACCGCCAAAAGTTCGATATCAAGAATTTGGTCTTTAACCGCACCTGTGAACGCAAGGTGCTCTCCGACTGTCTTATCGTCAAACTTTGGCCAAAGCACACCCGGAGTGTCAAGCATTTCAAGGTTCTTTGCAATTGTATACCATTGATTACCTCTTGTAACGCCCGGTCTGTCCTCAACCTTTGCACGGTTCTTCTTTACCATTTTATTGATAAAAGAAGATTTGCCTACATTCGGAATACCGACAATCATAATTCTGATTGTGGGATTTACCATTCCTTTTTCTTTTAATCTTGCAATCTTATGGCTCATAACCGTATTTACGGCAGGTGCAAATTTGTCAAGACCTCTGCCGCTTTTACAGTCAACAGGGATAGCAACAAGATTCTGCTTTTTAAAATAGTCAATCCACATTTTCGTAGCAGTTTGATTAGCCATATCGCATTTATTGAGAAGAATAACTCTCGGCTTGTTCTGAACAAGTTTTGCAAGGTCGGGGTTACGACTGCTGACAGGAATTCTTGCATCAATAATTTCTGCGACAGCATCAACAAGTTTAAGACTTGACTGAATCTGTCTTTTTGTTTTGGTCATATGGCCGGGGAACCATTGAATAGTCTGCATTTCGCTCATATATGTACATCCTTTAAAAATTTTCTGTTAATATAAATACTTGAATCTGTCAAGCGGAAAAAATATAAATTGTGCTTTTCCGATTACATCATCGACAGACACAAGGCCTATACTCTTATCACGGCTGTCAAGAGAAATCATTCTGTTATCACCCATTACAAAGATATAACCTTCAGGGATAACATACGGAATTTGCAATGGATTTGACGGCTCTCGTGTTAAAGAAGAAACATACGGTTCATCAATTTTTATACCGTCAACATAAACTGCATTTTTACTGTAATCCACAACAAGCGTCTGTCCTTCAACGGCTATAACCCGTTTTATAATTCTCTTTTCAATCTGATTTTCAGCGTTGATAGCTACAATATCGCCGCATTTTGGCTCATACATAAAATTTGTAATGAAAATTTTATCATCGCTGTGGAGCGTGTCAAGCATCGAATTTCCCACAACATTGGCATCTCTGATGATAAAAGTAAACGCTACGGATATAATTGCAAACACAAAAATTATTGTCCATGTAAAATCAAACATATAATTTGTGATTTTTTATCGTTAATTTTAATTCTGATTTTATTCTTTTTAGGTTTTTGAGGCATATAACCCTCCGTAAAAAATAAAGCTTATTTCTATTATAAAACAGAAATAAGCTTTTCACAATATCAAAATTTAAATTAACATTAAATTTTTACAATCTTTAGCATCAGTACAGATAGCCGAAGTGGTCAAACGGATAAACTACAAACTGTGCCTTACCGATTACATCATCAACATCTATAAGACCGATTTTTGTACTGCGGCTGTCCATTGAATCCTTTCTGTTATCACCCATAACAAAAATTTTGCCCTCAGGAATAACTTCCGGAATTTCATTGTCGCCTATATTGTTGCCGTAGGTTGAACCCTCTATGTACGGTTCATCAAGAACAACACCGTCAACTATGATTTGGTCGTTGTCATAATCAACCTTAACAGTCTGTCCCGCAACAGCGATAACACGCTTAATAATCGGACTGTTATACTCTGCACCGTGAGAAATAACAACAATATCGTTATTTTGGGGAGTGTAGAATAGATTTGTTACGATAACCTTGTCGTTAGTGGCAAGTGTGTTATTCATTGATCTGCCTTCAACATCAACAAGGCGGAACAAAAAGATAAGGCAAACCACAACAACCGAAATTGCAAACAGGATACATCTTACCCAGTCATAAAAACCGGACATTGCGCCTTCCTCTTTTGCAACAAGAAATTGTTTTTCGGAAATTGACGGTTTCTTATCCACATACATTTCAGGATTGATATCTGAAGAATCGTTCACACCCTCAGGCTGAAGCACAGCCATATTAGCCTCATTGACATTATTTTTGCTTTTCTTCAACTTTGTCACCTGCTATAAAGAAAAATAGTAAAAAAAGGGACTTTTAAAAGTCCCTTTTGATTTCGTGAATCACTTACGAATCTGCTCTTTAACCTTAGCAGCCTTACCAACTCTGTCACGGAGATAGTAGAGCTTGCTTCTGCGAACCTTACCGTAACGAACAACCTGTACATCTTTAACATTGGGTGAATGGAGAGGGAATACTCTTTCAACACCAACGCCGTAAGCTACTCTTCTTACAGTAAATGTTTCAGCTACGCCACTGCCTCTTTTAGCAATAACAGTACCCTCAAACATCTGGATTCTTTCTCTTTCGCCTTCACGAATGTTTACTGATACCTTTACAGTATCACCTACGCTGAACTCAGGTGTTGTTTCCTTCACGCTTGCTGCAGCAATAGTCTTTAATGCGTCCATTTTTTATCCTCCTTATTTTTCCGACATTCTTACTCAAACGAGCAGCGGACTGTCACATCAAAATGACGGTTAAACCGTTATTTGAACCTCGTCGAGAGTTACGACGGTTTCAAATGCTTTAATATAATACCACATACGGAATAATAATGCAAGTGTTTTTTCAATTTAGTTTAAAAAATCGGAATATATCCCGTCAAGCTCCAATTAATGTGATGATATATTTTCAAGCTTTTTAAGATATTTTTTGAAATAATCAGGCAATTCGGAAGTGAATTCAATATATTCATTGGTTTTTGGATGAATAAAACCGATTTTTCTTGCATGAAGGCATTGTCCTTCAAAATCAACTTTTTCATTCTTTACGCCATACACCTTATCACCCGACACGGGATGACCTATATAAGCCATATGCACTCTGATTTGATGAGTACGACCTGTTTCAAGCTTGCATTTTATATGTGTATAACCTTTATACCTTGTTATTACCGAATAATGAGTAACCGCATTTTTGCTGTTCTTTTCGATAACACACATTTTCTTTCTGTCTTTAGGATTTCTTCCGATTGGAGCGTCAACTGTTCCCTCATCATTTTTCAGATTACCAAATACAATTGACTCATACTCCCTTGTAAAAGAATGTTCCTTAATTTGTTCTGCAAGAGAACGGTGAGCAAAATCATTTTTTGCAACAATCAAAAGACCGCTTGTATCCTTGTCGATACGGTGAACAATGCCGGGACGAAGTACGCCGTTAATCCCCGAAAGGCTGTCACCGCAATGATAAAGCAAAGCATTTACAAGAGTACCGTCATAATTTCCTGCGGCAGGATGCACCACCATTCCCTTTGGCTTATTCACAACAAGCAAGCATTCATCTTCATAAACTATATCAAGAGGAATATTTTCCGCTTTAGCCTCATAAGGCGTCGGATCGGGAACATTTACAACAACAATATCACCTTGCGAAAGCTTGTACTTTTTTGAAACAACAGAGTCGTTTACAAGCACAGCTCCGTTCTCAATAAGATTAACAGCGGCAGAGCGTGATAAATCAATATTTGCATCCGAAATAAATTTATCAAGTCTTACACCGCTTGTTTCACAATTAAGTTTAAATTCATTCATTGCTTTTGTTGACCTTTTTTTCGGATTTCATAACATTAGAGAAAAACAGAACATAAACTATAAGAAGTATTGTTCCGACTGTAATGCAGTAATCGGCAAAGTTACAAACAGGGGGAAAGAATGAAACGCTGATGTAATCGACTACAAAACCGTAAAAAATCCTGTCAATCAAATTACCTATTCCGCCGCCGATTATAAGTGCCGCAGAAATATAGAACATCTTTCCTGACGGTTTCTTCTTGAACATAATATATATTATTATTGCAATAAGAACAGCAGTAACCGCTACGAAAAACCAACGCATATCCGAAAACATTCCGAAAGCAACGCCTCGATTCTCAACATAAGTAAAATCAAGTAATCCGTCAATGGCAGTTACCGAACCGACAGGCTGAAGATAGGTAAGCACAAAATATTTTATTATCTGATCAGCGGCAGCTAAAAGCACACCGATTATAAGAGCAATAACAGGCATTTTATCCTCCATAAACGTAAATCGGTGTGTTTTATCACACCGATTTATTGTAATAGCAGTTATTATTTAAGATTCTGAACACAGCGGAAACAGATTGTAGGATGCTCTGCACACTGACCCACCGTCTTGCTGATAGCCCAGCAACGCTCGCACTTTTCACCCTCAGCTTTTTCAGGTTTGATTTCAAGCTCACCGCCGTTATCAACAATTTCAACTTCGGAAACTATGAATGCGGCACAAAGCTCAGGCTCAGCCTTTTTAAGAAATTCAAGTGTTTCGCCGCCTGCACAAAGTGTTACCTTTGCTTCAAGCGAACCCTTAATTGTCTTATCCTTTATAAGGGATTCGAGTGACTTTTTAACATTATCACGGAGTTCGTGAATTCTGTCCCAGAAAGCCATAAATTTATCGTCAACATCAATAGCGATGTTTTCGGGGATCTCATTAAAGATAACATGTTCTGCATTCTCATTTGAGGAATGAGGCATGTATTTCCAAATTTCATCTGATGTATACGCAAGGAGCGGAGCAATCATTCTTGTCATTGCGTCAAGGATAACATAGATTACGGTCTGAGCGGCTCTTCTTGAGAGGCTGTCAGCCTTTTCTGTATAAAGTCTGTCCTTGAGAACATCAAGATAGAAGTTAGACATATCAACAACACAGAAGTTGTGAATGCTGTGATATACAATATGAAACTCATAATTATCGTATGAAGTTCTAACCTTTGTGATAAGGTCATTAAGCTTTGCAAGCGCCCATTTATCAATCGGCAACACCTTGTCAAAGTCAACCATATCTGTATCGGGATTAAAGTCAGAAATGTTACCGAGAATATATCTTGCGGTATTTCTGATTTTTCTGTATGACTCGGAAATCTGCTTGAGGATATCCTTGGAAATATGAACATCAGTCTGATAGTCGGTTGATGCAACCCAAAGTCTGAGTACATCAGCACCGTACTGCTTAATAACATCCTGTGGGCTGATGCCGTTACCAAGTGACTTACTCATCTTTCTTGATTCATCGTCAAGAATCATACCGTGAGTAAGAACAGCCTTGTAAGGTGCTCTGCCTCTTGTAGCAACGGATGTAAGGAGTGATGACTGGAACCAACCTCTGTACTGGTCGTTACCCTCAAGGTAAAGGTCAGCAGGTGATTCAAGGTTATCACGCTGTTCAAGAACAGCGGCATGTGATGAACCGCTATCGAACCAAACATCCATAATATCTTTTTCTTTATCAAATTCAGTACAACCGCACTTTTTACACTTTGTACCGGCAGGAAGAATCTCTGCGGCTGTGTGATTGTACCAAGCGTTTGAGCCTTCTTTACCGAATAAGTCAGCAACAGCAAGCATAGCATCCTTATCAATAAGAGCCTCTCCGCAATCCTTACAGAAGAAAATCGGAATCGGAACACCCCATTTTCTCTGACGGGAAATACACCAATCTTTTCTTTCTCTTACCATTGATGTAATTCTGTCCTTGCCCCATGCAGGAATCCACTTAACCGTATTGATAGCGTCAACAGCCTCATCCTTGAAATCGTCAACCGAACAGAACCACTGGTCTGTTGCTCTGAAAAGGATAGGAGTTTTACATCTCCAGCAATGCGGATACTGATGGACAATTTTCTTTAATGCAAAAAGTGAGCCGTTTTCTTCAAGATAGGCGGCAATCTTCTTATTAGCCTCATCAGTTGTAAGACCTGCAAACTGACCTGCTTCTTCTGTAAGAACACCGTTAGAATCAACAGGACAGATAATCGGAATCTCAGGGTAATTCTGACATACATTGTAGTCGTCAACACCGTGTCCGGGAGCTGTGTGTACACAACCTGTACCGCTTTCGAGAGTTACATGCTCACCAACGATAACAAGGGACTCTCTGTCAAGGAAAGGATGTGCTGTTTTTATATACTCAAGCTCACTGCCCTTTACCGTTGCTACAACTTCAAAGTCTGTTATACCTGCCTCATCAAGAGCAGACTTATAAAGCTCTGACGCCATAACAAGGTATTCATCACCTGTTTTGATTACAGAATATTCAAATCTCGGACCTACGCAAATTGCGACATTTGCAGGGAGTGTCCAAGTTGTAGTTGTCCAGATTACAAATTTAACCTTTGAAGGATCGATTCCCATATTTGAGAAAACGCCCTTATCATCGGTTACATTAAACTTTACATAGATTGAATGGCAAGGATCTTCAGCATACTCAATCTCAGCCTCTGCAAGAGCAGTCTTACACTCCGGACACCAATAAACAGGCTTTAAACCCTTGTAGATATAGCCCTTTGTAGCCATTTCTGCAAACACTCTGATCTGTTCAGCCTCAAACTCATGGTTAAGAGTGATGTACGGCTTATCCCATTCACCGATTACGCCAAGTCTTTTAAACTGCGTACGCTGGTCGTTAATGTAGCCTTTTACGAACTCTTCGCACATTTTACGAAGTTCAACAACAGAAATTTCAGCAGAATTACCGATACCGGCTTTCTTTCTTGCTTTAAGTTCCGTAGGAAGTCCGTGTGTATCCCAACCCGGAACATACGGAGCTTTAAAGCCTGCCATATTCTTATATCTTACGATAAAATCCTTAAGAATCTTATTAAGTGCATGACCAAGGTGAATGTCACCGTTAGCATAAGGAGGGCCGTCATGAAGAATGAACAGAGGCTTTCCCTCATTTACTTTCATAAGATTTTCGTAAACCTTTTCATCTTCCCAATTTTGAAGTGTAACAGGTTCGCTTTTCGGTAGACCTGCTCTCATAGGGAAGTCTGTCTTTGGAAGATTAAGTGTTGAATTATAATCCTGGGACATTTTATATTCTCTCCAATATCTAAAATCTAAATAAAAATCAGTCGGCAGTTACATCATAGTTATCACCGAACTTGAGATGACTGAACTTGCTCTGTCTTTTAGGATGAGCAGATACTTCTTCAGTTTCAGCAATAGGCTCAGCTTTCATTTCCGAAGGTACTGCAATCTTAACATCATCTTCAACCTGAGGCTGTGCAGGAGCTGTCACTTCCTCTGTAGGATACTTTTCGTCAAGTTCAGCTTTTGAAGCCTCAACATCGGAGGTTGAAGGAAGATCATCAATTGACTTAATATGCTTACTGTAAAGTGAAATAAGTTCATTTCTGAGATTAGCCGCATCTGACTGAAGCTGTAAATAATGCTCTTTCTCGGCAGCAGTCATATTGTTTGCGTCAACAAGGAGGGTCTGAGCCTTTGTTTCAGCATCACGAACAATCTTTGCAGCCTTTTCCTTTGCTTCTCTTATGCAGGCATCAGCAACCTTCTGTGAAGCAAGCAAAGCGTTTCTTACTGTTTCTTCATCTGCTCTGTACTGTTCAACTCTTGTTGCAAGAACATCAATCTTATGAACAAGGTTAGTTTTTTCTTTCTTCAATTGTTCAAAAGAAACAATGACTTCATCAATAAACGAGTCAACATCTTCAGCTCTGTAACCACCGTTAAGAGTGGCTTTTCTGAAGCTTATATTTTTAATTTCATCAATTGTAAGCATTTATCTGCACTCCTTATTTATAATGTATAACCGAAATTCTCATTCGACCTTTTCCTGTAGTTCCAAGTATACCTTTTAAAACGAATTTGCCTTTTCCGCGAATTGTAAAAACATCATTTTCCTTAAGGTTAAAACTGACATTTTTAGTTTCTTCAAAATTAACACATACGCTGTCCGACATAATGACAGTTTTTGTCTTTTCTCGTGACAGTTTACATACAGCGGCAACAATATTATCAAGTCGTAAAGAAGAAACTATAAATGTTTTTTCTTCCACTCCTCTTCCCTGCGGAAGCTTTGACAAATCAGCATCATCAACCTTAACGCCGACTCTGCCGACTTTTGAAATCTGAGACTTGACATAATCGGACAATTCTGCTTTTACAAATACAACAGCCCGTCCGTCCTCAACAAGAATATCCCCGACAGTTTCACGCTCTATTCCGAGCGACATCAAAGAACCGAGAAAATCACGATGAGTGAGTCGGTCGCATTTTCTGAATGAAAATTCAATGCCGCATATCGGGAACATACTCGTACTCGGTTCGTCAAAAAACAAGCCAAGCATTTTTCTCTCGGAATCATCATACCCGCCAAAGAAAATGTAGTTGTCGAAATATGCTTTTTTAAGTTCGGAAACAAGAAGCGCTTGTTTCCTTTCACTCATAAAAGACATAAAATACGGTTTCTGTCTTGTCAGACAAAGGTCAATACCGTTATTAAGCCGAGTAATCAGCTGTTTGTCATCATCCGAAGTAAACACCGTTGTTCTCAAGCTCATCAAGTAAATCGTCGCCTGTCAGGTCAACATTGCTCGGAATAATGATATATGTATTTGTAGCGACACGCTTGATTTTACCACGGTTTGCATACGCAACACCGCTGAGGAAATCAAGGATTCTTCTTGCCATATCTTTATTTGTATCTTCAAGATTAAGAACTACTGTGTGAGCCTTCATAAGCTCATCGGCAATTGTGCGGGTTTCTTCGCCGAAACGCTCAGGCTTGAATAAACCAACCTGAAGATTGGTGGTAGCATTAATGTTTACGACCTTGTTTCCGCCGCCGAGATCTCTTTCTTTTTTAGTGTTTCTTACAGGTTCTTCTTTATAGTCTTCTTCTGCACCTTCGTCAGCATAACCATATTCATCGTACTCATACTCATCATCGGGGGCGTCCCACATGCGTTTAAACTTATCTACAAAACCAGCCATTATATAATCCTCCTAAAATTATGTATAATTCCTTGCACCGAATAATGCCGAACCAACTCTGACCATATTTGCACCTGCAAGTACGGCTTCGTAATAATCGGCAGACATACCCATTGAAAGAATATTCATATCTATATTATCTAATTTTTTTTGCGAGATGTCAATAAATATATTATGCATTTTATTGAAAAATTCAGAAATTTTCTGTGAAGATTCACAAATCGGAGGTATTGCCATAAGACCTTTAACTGAAATACCGTCCAATTCGGCAATCTGACAAAGTAATTCTTCAAGCTGTTCGGGCATAACGCCTGACTTGTTTTCTTCTCTGCCGATATTTACCTCAACAAGAACATCACAGTTTTTATTGATTTTTAAAGCCTGTTTAGAAATTTCCGATGCAAGCTTTATTGAATCGACAGACTGGATAAGATCAACCTTATCAATAATCTGTCTTACCTTGTTTGTCTGCAAGTGACCGATAAACTGAAGAGAACAGTTGTCAAGGTTATACTTATCATACTTTGACAAAAGCTCCTGAACCTTGTTTTCGCCTATGTGGTCAAGTCCAAGTGAAATTGCGTGGTTAATAACCTCAGGTTCAACCATTTTTGTTGCGGCAAGAAATGTAATATCCTCACGCTTTCTTCCGGACTTTTCGGCAGCCTCGGCTATTCGCTCATCAATAAATTTGTAATTGTATTCAACGTCAGTTAACAACTTTTCCGTCATACAAATCATCTCCTTCAAGAATTACCTGATCATATAACTCAACTGTTGTGCCGTCAACAAGGTCTTTGCTGTCCGGCTCCGGATCGCAAATAACATAATCATCGTCGGCATACAGAATAGATATCTGTTTAAATCTCACTTCACTTCCGTGAAGCACATATACACCCTGAACCTTAACCTGTTCGGTATGTTTATTGTCATTGTCATCATAGGTTGTCTTTGTTACATAGTCATCATGAATAGCCTTTTTGCTGATTCTCAAGCCTGTGTATGAACCAAGACCTATTTCAATCGGTTCCTGTCGTGCCTGAGCAAGGTCGGAATTCATATAGTCACACTCAAGAATGAGAAGGGCGTCGCTGTCTTTTGATTCCTGATAAATCCTCTTGATAGTGGCGGGAATGCTTTCAGACGATGCGTCAGAGAACAGCACCGTAGCGGAACCGTCCCACAAAGAAAGTCTTGTTGCCTCATCAGCCGTAACCTTACAGGCAACATACCATTTCAATCCCGTTACAACCTTGCCTGCAATATTGCCGGACACTTTTGTCTGCTTTACATTATCAAGGTCAGAAAGAGTCAGACGATCAAGATTATTGTAATCAAGCGCATTTTCATATCCGTCACAATGTGAGAGAAAACAACCTGATTTTTCAGTCGTAATATTACCTGTTGATTTTCCTGTTTTGTCTTCAAGAGTGGCTATTTCAGCCTGGAGTTCTGAAATTCTGTCATTAAAGTTAGTTGCTTTGCCTGTGTAAATCTGTCTTTGGTTTATTGAATAAAGCAGATTATTTGTGACATTATCAATATTTGCCAAATCGCCGTCATTGATACTGCGAATTTGTGAAATGATATTATTATTTATATTGTTGTTGATAGTATCAATACCTATGTTGCCGGCCGTGCTTGTTTTTTGAAGTGTCTGCAAATCGGAAAGCTGTTCCTGTAATGCGCTGATTTTTGACTGTGAAGCTGCGTCATCATCATTTGCATATGATTTTGCAATTTCACCGCCGGCTTTTACCTCGTCACCGTCATGCACTGTATATGAAAGCACACCCGAAGTATTATTCTGAATCATATTTTCATCACGGATAATAAATCCGTTTGAATAAATTTTATCCGTGACTGTTGTTTGAACAGCATTTTCAGTCGGATACATTTTAAAATTTGTACTTATCAGAAGATAGGCGGCATAAACAACTGCAAGAACTGATAACGCAATCATCAAAATTCGTCTGAAAAGCAATTTATCCATAAAGTAAGCCTCTTTCGATTACAGCCTTTGCATAACTGTATATTTCTTCAAATGAATTATATTCATCAATATAAATCCAATTAATCTCCGAATCCCGCTTAAACCAAGTAATTTGTCTTTTTGCATATCTGCGGGTTTCCATTTTCAATTTTTCAACACAATCATTCAAATTTTTATTTTCTTTAAAATAAGGAATCAATTCCTTGTATCCTATCGCCTTTATTGATGTATAGCTCAGGTCGGAATTAATAACCCGTTCAGCCTCCTCAAGCAAACCTTCTTCAAGCATAATATCTACACGCTTGTTTATTCTGTCATAAAGTACCTGTCTGTCACGGCAATTAAGACCGATTTTTACAGTTATATACGGAGACGGAATTTTATGTGATTCTTCAATCTGTTGCGTGATAGTTTTTCCTGTTGTTTTGTAAAATTCAATGGCACGGATTATTCTTTTTAGATTTCTGCTTTCACGAAGTCTTTCAGCCGATTCCGGATCGAATTTTGCAAGCATTTCAAGCAACCTGTCTGTTCCATGTTCTTCGGCAATCTTGCGAAGTTCTAAGCAATAATCTTCATCCCGTTTATCATCACTGAAAGAAACATTGTTCAGAAGTGAATCAACATAAAGACCTGTTCCGCCGACGATAAACGGTAATTTGCCTCTTGAATGGACATCTGCTATACATTTTGAAGCATCAGTTACATATGACGCAACCGAATAGGTTTTATCAGGCGGAAGAAAGTCCATCATATGATGAGGAATTCCGTCCATCTCTTTTTTGGTAGGTTTGGCTGTTGCAATCTGCATTCCCGTATAAATCTGCATGGAATCGGCAGATACGATTTCACCGTTAAAATGCTTTGCAAGTTCAACCGAAAGTTTTGTTTTGCCTGATGCGGTAGGACCGACAATTGAAACCGTATTAATAGATTTTTCCAAAAAATCACACCCTGCCAAATTGTTTTTCAATTTCACCCTTTGTAAGAACAATGCAAATCGGTCTGCCGTGAGGACAATACTTGATTTCAGGATGTTCTTCAAGGTGTTTTACAATCCCTATAAGCTCCTCAGGCGTACTTTTATTGCCTGCCTTTATAGCTGAACGGCAAGCAACATTGCTGTAAAACCAATCCATTTTTTCGGTAAAGATATCGGTTTTACCCTGAGAAATGTAGCCCGACATCTCGGTAATGCAATCTTCAATTTCAACAGCCGGAATATACTGCGGAGAACTTCTTACAATAACCGTACTGTTACCGAAATCTTCAACTTCAAAGCCGCAATCGGAAAACATATCAAGATTATTAATTGCCGCATCATACTCGGTTTTTCCGAGAGTGACTGTAACAGGAGCAAGTAAAATCTGCCTGTAGTCAGCAGCCTTTTCGGCTTTGAGTTTTTCATAAATAATTCTCTCATGGGCGGCATGTTTGTCTATCAAAATAATATCTTTATTATTTTTTTCTGCAATGATATATGTATCAAAAGCCTCTCCGATATATTTGATGCTCGTCTGATTATCGTTTACAAGAACAGGCTCTTTTGATTTCTCAATAGATTCTTCCGAAACAATTACATTAACCTCTTTAGGGATTACAATCGGACTTATATCGGTAATACCTTCTGTATCAGTTTTTTCATCTTCAACAAGCGAAGTTGGCTGAGCAATTTCAGGCTTGAAAGTTGATTTTGACTTTTCTTCCTCTTTCGCCTTATTTATCGCCTGTTTGCTGAAAATATCAAACGGATTGGATATATCCGCAACTTTTATATCATCAATGGACTTTGTAACAGAACGAATAGCTGCCTCATCATTCTTCTTATTATCATTAAATGCGACATCCGAAAACGGATTAAAATCATCGGATTTTTCGGATGTAGCAACAGGTGTTGTAACCTCTGTTTTTTGTATGTCAGGTATCGGTTTAGCACACTGTTTTTGTACAAAATCATTTTTAGAACTTTGCACAACAGGCTTGTTCAGAATGGCAGGTGCATTGTTAAACGGATTAAATTTATTTTGCACCTCATTAAAAGCCGTTTCCTTTTTAAATGACGCTTTTTTACGGCTGTCATACTTCATAAGCGAAGATTTTACCGCATGATAAATCGCATCAAAAACAGGTCTTTCATTTATAAATCTGACCTCAAGCTTTGAAGGATGAACATTTACATCAATAATTTCACACGGCAATTCAATATTAAGAACACACGACGGAAATTTTCCGACCATAATTGAGCCCTTAAAAGCCTCCTCAAGTGCAACCATAGCCGTTCTGGTTTTGATGTACCTTCCGTTGATAAAAAAATTCTGCATATTACGGTTTGGTCTTGAGTGTTCGGGTTTTGAAATATAGCCGTAAACCTTTATTGCATCAAGCTGATAATCAACAGGAATAAGTCCTTTTGCAAAATCTTTTCCAAAAACCGAATATATTGCAGAAATAAGTTTTCCGTCGCCGAATGTACGAAGAACCTGCTTTCCGTCTTTAATGTATGTAAATGCAATTTCGGGATGTGACAAAGCAGTTTTGTCGATTATATTTGAAACTGCGTTACCCTCCGAAACATCCTTTTTCAAAAATTTTGCACGGGCAGGAATGTTGTAGAACAAATCTCTGATAACAAAGGTTGTGCCGACAGGACAACCTGCATCATCAAAGCTCTGTTCTTCACCGCCGTCAATTTCATATGAAGTTCCGATTTCCTCGTTTACATTCCTCGTAATAAGTTGAAGTCGTGACACTGCACAAATTGACGCAAGAGCTTCTCCTCTGAATCCGAGTGTAGAAATACTGTCAAGGTCAGATTCAACCTTAACCTTACTGGTTGCGTGTCTTAAAAACGCAACTTTGATATCGTCACGGTAAATACCGCAACCGTCATCGGCAACACGCATGAATGTTGTACCGCCGTTTTTTATCTCAACAGTGATATTTTTAGCGCCTGCGTCAATTGAATTTTCTACAAGTTCCTTTATAACAGACGCCGGTCTTTCAACAACCTCGCCGGCGGCGATAAGTTCTGCAACATGCTTATCAAGTACATTGATTACACCCATTTGTGTCACCTCCTAATATTAAATCATACCCTTGAGTTCGTAAAGCAAGTTCATTGCTTCAATCGGAGTAAGAGTATTTATATCTGTATCTTTAAGCTTTTCAATCACGGGACTTTCAGCCGAACCGATAAGTGAAAGCTGCATATCGTCTGAATTATCCTGCTTTTGAATATTGGCATTCTCTTTTTTATATTTGCCGTGTTCAAGGTCTTTTAAAATTTCCTTTGCTCTTGAAATTACAGACTGCGGAATGCCTGCAAGCTTTGCAACCTCAATACCGTAGCTGTCATCTGCTCCGCCGGGAACAATTCTTCGCAGAAAAGTAATGTCATCGCCACGCTTTTTAACTGCTATGTTATAGTTTTTTACACCGTCAAGGAGTTGTTCCATAACCGTAAGTTCGTGATAATGAGTTGCAAAAAGTGTTTTTGCACCGAGTTTTTTTCTGTCGGCACAAAATTCAAGTACAGCCCTTGCGATGCTCATACCGTCAAAGGTCGAAGTACCTCTGCCGATTTCGTCAAGAATAAGTAAGCTTTTTGAAGTTGCATTTTTAATGATATTGGCAACCTCGCTCATCTCAACCATAAAGGTTGACTGTCCCGAAGCAAGATCATCAGATGCACCTACACGAGTAAATATGCTGTCTACAATTCCGATTTCGGCAGAAGACGCCGGAACAAAACTGCCTATCTGTGCCATAAGAACAATAATGGCAATCTGTCGCATATAGGTTGACTTACCCGCCATATTGGGACCTGTAATAATTGCTACTCTGTCATTGGCAGAATCAAGGCTGACATCATTCGGAACAAACGGTGCATCCTTTAATAGAGTCTCAACAACAGGATGTCTCGAATCTTTAATTCTTATAGCGGTTGAAAGGTTTACATCAGGTCTTATGTATCTGTTGTCAGCCGCAACATTTGCAAGTGATGTAATAACATCAAGATTAGCAATAGCTTTTGCGGTTTTCTGAATTCTTTCAAGATTATCCGAAACCGTCTTTCTGACATCATCAAAGAGGTTGTATTCAAGTGCAACCGATCTGTCTTTTGCACCTAGGATTCTGCCCTCTACATCTTTCAAATCCTGAGTAATATATCTTTCACAATTGGCGAGTGTCTGCTTTCTTATGTATGTTTCGGGTACCATGGATTTATATGAATTTGATACTTCAATATAATATCCGAATACCCTGTTATAACCGACTTTAAGCTTAGGAATTCCCGTTATATCACGCTGTTCAGCCTCAATACGGGCAAGAATTCCCTTTGAGTCATTCATATCGCCTGTCACGGAATCCAGCTCTTCGTTATAACCTCTCTTAATCATACCGCCCTCACGGACTGTAAACGGAGGTTCTTCAACGATTGCAGAATCAATAAGAGAATGAATGTCCTCAAGCTTATCAATGCTTTTATAAATATATTTAAGATAAACCGATTTACAATCAACGAGCAAATCCGAAATCTGCGGAAGATTCTGAATTGCTCCGCAGAGTGAACGCAAATCTCTTGCATTTGCAGAACCGTAAACGATTCTTGTCATAAGTCTTTCAATGTCAAATATACCCGAGAGTGTGTCTGTAACATCCATACGGAGCATATTATCATTTACAAGCTCTTCAATCGCACTCTGACGGTTATTGATTGAAGTTATATTAAGCAAAGGATGTTCAAGCCATGAACGCAAAAGGCGTTTGCCCATTGCGGTTTTTGTCTTGTCAAGCACCCACAAAAGTGAACCTTTTTTATCCTTTGTCAGCATTGTTTGTGTGAGCTCAAGATTACGCTGTGTGTTGTAATCAAGGCTCATATATTGATTTTCTTTGTAGAACTCAATGTGATTTATTCTTTCAAGTCCCGTTTTCTGAGTTTCACGAAGATATGAAAGTAATGCACCGAGAACGCATACAACAACAGATTTGTCAGATACGGTACTGTATTCATCCGCAAACTGTGATTTTACAACATCAGTACATACCGACTCGTCAAATTTTTCATCTTCGAGCATTTCAACTCCCGCCGAAAGTTTCGCTTTAATGAACTTCGGCAGCTCTTTCAGCTTTACAATGTCACCGCCAATAAGAATTTCACGGGGATTATAGCTTGTAAGCTGATTGGTAAGGACATTATAGCTGTCATTACCCCTGATTTCCGTAGCGTATAATTCTCCTGTGGAAATATCGCAAAAACAAAGTCCTATAGTTTTATCTTTAGAATACATACAGCAAATGTAGTTGTTTTTGCTCTCATCAAGCATACTCGATTCCATTACGGTACCGGGAGTAATTACTCGAATAATATCACGCTTTACAAGACCTTTTGCCTTTGCAGGATCTTCCGTCTGTTCGCAAATTGCAACCTTATAGCCCTTTGCAACAAGTCTTGCAATGTAACCCTCACAGCTGTGAAACGGAACTCCGCACATGGGAGCACGCTCGGCCTGTCCGCAATCCCTTCCTGTAAGAGTAAGTTCAAGTTCCTTTGATGCAAGCTTTGCATCATCGTAAAACATTTCGTAGAAATCTCCAAGTCGGAAGAACAAAATGCTGTCTTTGTTTTCTTCTTTAATTTTGAAATACTGTTGCATCATTGGAGATAACTCCGCCATTTGTTTCACTTCCTTAACAAAATTTAGAACCGTTTATCAGCCGCAACCGCCGCATGTAGCACAACTGCCTGAGCATGATGACTGGCTGTAATCAGCAGTTTCGGGATCTGCACCCTCAGCAGACTGCTGAACAATTGCGAGAACTCTGTTTGCAACAACATCAAAAGCAGCCTTTGCATCATTGTAGGCAATCATATTCTCGTTTGACATAATCTGAGAATATGCCTCTCTCATCTCGGTATTAAGCTTAGAAAGCTTTTCCTGATCTCTCTCTTTTTTTGATGCTTCATTGTTTATTGACATTCTTTTAAGATTGAATTCACCGATAAGACGCTGAAGCTCCATATCTGCATCTGCATTCTTCTGAGCGTCCTGCAATTTTTTATATGAGTCTTCTTCCTGAATGAGTCTTCCGAGTTCCCTTGCTTTCTCAATGATATCCATAGTTTTAACCTCCGATTATTTTACAAGCTCACCCTTTAATATCCAGTTGCGAGCCTTTGTTATTTTTACATTTCTGAATGTTCCGATACAGTCCTTTGATCCTTCAAGCTCAACTATTATGTTACCGCTTGTACGACCGCACAATTCACCGTTCTTATCGTTTTCACCTTCAATAAGTACCTTTTCGGTTTTGCCAACCATTGAAGAACAACGCTTTGCCGCAATTTCTTCCTGAACATCAAGAAGTTCACGGAACCATTTTGATTTTTCTTCAGCGGAAATCGGATCGTCCATTTTAGCCGCAGGAGTACCTACTCTCGGTGAGAAAATGAAGGTAAAGAGCGATGTAAACTCAACCTCACGGATAAGCGATAAAGTTTCTTTGAAATCTTCATATGTTTCACCCGGAAAACCTACAATGATATCACTTGTAAGTGAAAGACCGTCAATTTTCTCTTTAGCATAATTGATTATTTCAAGATACTTTCTGCGGTCATAGTGACGGTTCATTGCTTTAAGCACTCTGTCCGAACCGCATTGGAACGGAAGGTGAAGATGCTTGCTTATATGAGTACCCGATGCAATTGTGTCAATAAGTTCCCTTGAACAATCCTTCGGGTGAGATGTCATAAAGCGAAGCCAATAATCGCCGTCAATTGAATCGACCTCACGCAAAAGCTGTGAAAAGTTTACTTTCTCGGAAAGACCTTTTCCGTAGGAATTTACATTCTGACCGAGAAGGGTAATGTCTTTATAACCCGACTCAATCATATTTTTAGCCTCAGAAACAATAATATTCTTTTCACGGCTGCGTTCTCTGCCTCTTACATAAGGCACAACGCAATATGTACAGAAGTTGTTGCAACCGTACATAATCGGTAACCAACCCTTGAAAGTGCCGTCACGCTTAACAGGAAATCCCTCATAAAGCTGATTATCGTCATTACCTCTTTCAAACACTCTTTTGCCATCAAGAAGAGCGTTATACATAAGCTCAGGAAAATGGTGCAATGAATGAGTACCAAACACAAGTCCTACAAAAGGAAAGCTCTTGTAAATTTTATTGGCAACATGCTCCTGCTCCATCATACAACCGCACAAAGCAATAAGAATCTGCGGATGCTTACGCTTTAGATTTTTTAATGCACCTACATTGCCGAACACTCTGTCCTCAGCATGTTCTCTTACGGCACAGGTATTGAAAAGTATGAAATCCGCATTATCCGGTTCATCTGCAAACTCAAATCCCGATTGTTCAAGCATACCCTTAATTTTTTCACTATCAGCCACATTCTGCTGGCAGCCGTATGTTCTGATATACGCAACAGGCTTCTCTCCTCTTTTGCGGATATCCATAATTTCAGCTATTAAATTCATATACTCCGATTGTTTTTCGGAAATTTTCTGACTGTCAGGCAAAGAAATGCCTCCTAACCCATTGTATTAACTGTTAGATTATAACACAAGATATACGGTTTTTCAATGTTTTTCACAGGTTTTTCAAAATTTACTTCTTATAAGTCTGAAACAGAGAACCGTATCCGGACGGTATATTACCCACTATTACGGATTGTGCAATTTCAAAATCGGTAGTAAATGTCATTTTGCCTGAATAATCAAGCGAGGTTGTCATTATTTTTGAAGTGAGCAAAAGCTTTATATGGTGGATTGTCTGATTTATTCCCGCTTGTTCAAATGTACTTATAACTTCCGAGGAAAAGCTTCCTGTAAGGTTAAAATTTACGGGAATGCAAGGTCCGACATTTGAGAGTATTGTAATATTCGTAAATGCACCGAGAGGTATTTCAATTTCATTGTCATATACCTTAGCTATTTCCTTTTGGACAGCTTTCGTGATATCGGCTTTAATTCTGTTGATTTTGAATGAATCCGTTTCAATTGACTGCACATTTCCGTTTTTATCACAATTAATCTTTGCAATATCACTGTAAGAATAATTAAGCTTGTCAAGTGTATTATTCACTGCATCACAGACAGAATTTACAGACAATATTTCAGCCTGAATTCTTATGTACTCCGGTCTGAAATCTGACAAATGCACCTCGCAGAAAACAGTAACACCGATAATCAGTAAAACCACAGAAAGAAGTATTTTCTTTAAAAGAACAAATTTTCTTTTACACCTTTTTCTGTACAACATAAAAACACCCCTCGTATATACTATACGAAGGGTGTTTGTTTTGTTAATTATTCTTCTGCGTCCGAACAACCGCCGCATGATGCACAATCGGCATCACACTCGTCATCTTCCTCATTGCTGAAAAGCTCTGAAAAATCAAACTCAAGGTTCTCACCGCAGTTAGGACACTCGATTTCGCCTTCAAGAAGGACATCTTCGGAAACATTAAGCTTCTGACCGCATGAATCACAAGTCACCTCATAAAAAGGATTCTCTTCATCATCAAAATCGTAATCGTCATCTTCATCGTCATAATCTTCAATGTCATAGTCCTCGTCATCGTAAACATCAGACTCAACATCAGCAAGATCCTGATCAATTTCATCAACCTGAGCGCTTAACTCATCGTAAAGTTCTTCCATGTCAGATACTTCAAAAGCCATATCATCAAGAAGATCAACGATTGCATTAAGAACCTTTACTTCAGGTTTTGACTCATCAAGCTCAAGACCGTCGCAAAGACCGCGAATGTAAGAAATTTTTTCAGTAAGATTCATAACTGATTCTCCCGCAGAAATTATGCTCTGCCCATATATTCGCCTGTTCTTGTGTCGATCTGAATAACTTCGCCCTCATCAATAAAGAGAGGAACTTTAATTTCAGCACCTGTTTCAAGAGTTGCAGGCTTTGTAGCGTTGGTTGCTGTGTCACCCTTAAAGCCGGGATCTGTCTTTGTAACCTTAAGTTCAACAAAGTTCGGAGGCTCAATGCCGAATACATTGCCCTTGTAAGAAAGAACCTTGCACACCATATTTTCCTTAACAAACTTAAAGTTGTCGCCGAGAACGCTCTTGTTAATCGGAATCTGCTCCCATGTTTCTGTATCCATGAAGTAGTAAAGATCGCCGTCTGAATAGCTGTATTCCATATCCTTTCTGTCAATGAAAGCTGTGGGATACTTATCGTTCGGGTTGAAAGTTTTTTCAACTACTGCGCCTGTAATAACATTTCTGATTTTAGTTCTTACAAATGCAGCACCCTTACCGGGCTTTACATGCTGGAATTCAATGATTGATACAACCTGACCGTCCATTTCAAATGTAACGCCGTTTCTGAAATCACCTGCTGATATCATTAGTAATACCTCCTAATTATCTTTCATACGGAAATACGGTAATGTATGCCGTAATATAACAATTTACATTATACATAACAATGACAAAAAATGCAAGACTTTTATTACACAATAATGAGTTCTTTGGGGAGTGAAACAAAGTTTTTGTACCCTGTATCAGTCACGCAAAGCATATCTTCAATGCGAACACCGAATTTACCCGGCAGATATATTCCCGGTTCATCGGTTATTATCATACCTTTTTTCAGCATTGTTTCACTTCTCGGAGATACAACGGGAGATTCGTGGATATCAAGTCCTACACCGTGACCGGTTGCATGACCGAAATATTTTCCGTAACCGTTTTCCGAGATTATATCTCTTGCAATTTTATCGACATCAGAACATTTTGCTCCGGGTTTTACGCTGTCAAGTACAGCAAGCTGAGCTTTTAATACGATGTCATAAACCTTTTTCATTTCTTCATCAGCCGACTTGATTGCTACCGTACGCGTAGTATCGCTGTGATAGCCGTCAAAAATTGAGCCGATATCAAAAGTAAAGAAATCTCCCTCACTGACAATATCATCTGACGGAACTCCGTGAGGCAATGAAGTCTTTTTGCCTGTAATCGTAATGAGATCAAATGAAACACCTTCACCGCCATTAAGCTTTATGAGATGTTCAAGCTCAAGTGCAACCCTGCGTTCGCTGACACCGGGTTTTAGGTAATTCAACACCTCAAGATATGACTTTTCGGTTATCTCCTGTGCTTTAGCTATTTTTTTAATTTCTGATTCATCCTTGATACATCTGATTTCTTCGATCTTATGATCAAGACTGCCGTCACAAACGCACTCAATATTATTTTCCGAAAAAGTCTTTTTGAAACGATTATATTTTTCAACCGTAATATCGGATGCCTCAAAAAATACATTCACAACAGAATTGCTCTTTAATTCGCTTATAAGGTCTTTAAACAACTTAGTAAAGCAAACAACCCTGCATCCGCTTGATTTTTTTAAAGCAGCCTCATAATATCTGAAATCAACAAAAAGGACAGTTTCATTTTCAGTCACAAGCAAATAGCCTTCGCTGTGAAAGAATCCGCAAAAATAACCGATATTCTTCTCATTAGTCAACAAAACAGCCTGACTGTTACTGTCAAGAACCGTCTTTAAATTTTCAAGTCTTTGCTCAAATAAAGAGTTTTGCATTACATCAAGTCCTTTAATGCATTGATTGCGAGAAAGTAACTGTTTTTGCCAAAACCTGCAATCTGACCGACACAAACAGGTGCGATTACAGATGTATGTCTGAACTCTTCTCTTGCGTGAATATTAGACATATGAACCTCTACAAAAGGAATCTTTACACAAGCAATGGCATCTCTTAAAGCATAGCTGTAATGTGTGAGAGCGCCTGCGTTAATTACAACACCGTCAAAGTTACCCTTTGCCGAATGAATTTTATCGATAAGATCTCCCTCGTGATTTGACTGAAAAACTTCGGCAGAAAAGCCGTTGCTTTCTGCATATGAAATAATCTGCTTTTCAATATCGGAGGCAGTTTCTTCTCCGTATATTCCCTTTTCACGGACGCCTACCATATTGAGGTTAGGTCCGAGTATAACAAGAATCTTTTTCATAGTGTCACCTTTTTTCAAAGAAATATGAAGATAAAACAAAAAGCGGACAGAATGCTCTGTCCGCCTGTTTGATTACCTGTATTTGCGTTTGCGAGCTGCTTCGGATTTTTTCTTACGCTTTACAGAGGGCTTTTCATAAGCTTCTCTTTTGCGAACCTCAGCAATAACGCCAGCTCTGGCACACTGCTTTTTGAATCTTCTTAAAGCACTTTCAAGGGATTCATTCTCTTTAAGTCTAATCTCTGCCATCTATCTTCCCTCCCATCTGCCACCGGGCATGGGTAATTTGCATATAATTGCAAATGTTATTATACATTATGACTCGAATAATGTCAATAGCATTGTAGAAATTTAGGTCAAATTAATTTTAAAAGTTGAATTATGGCTTAACAACAAGGTTTACAATTTTCTTCGGAACAACAATTTCTTTAATAATTTTCATTCCGTCAATAGCCTTTTTGACATTTTCGTCATTCTTTGCAAGATCAAGAACAGCATCTTTGTCTGCATCAACAGGAATGTTAAGCTTAGCTTTAATTTTGCCGTTTACCTGAACAACAATTTCTACACTTTCGTCAACGCATTTTGACTCGTCATATTCAGGCCACTCAGCTTCGGCAAGAATACCGTTACCAAGCTTACAAGCCTCGTAAACTTCTTCCGTAACATGAGGAGCAAACGGATTAAGGAGAATTGAGAAAACTCTGAGTTCTTCCTTATTGATTGACTTTACATTTGAAATATCGTTGATTAAAGCCATAAGAGTTGCGATAGCAGTATTGAACTTTATATTTTCAATATCCTCGCCAACCTTTTTAATTGCCTTGTTAAATGCACCTTCAAGCTCAGGTCGGATTTTATCACCGTCAATGAGAACACTCTGAAGATTCCAGTAACGCTCAACGAATCTGCGACAGCCTCTGATGCTTGCCTTACTCCACGGAGCAGCCTTTTCAAAGTCACCAATGAACATTTCATATAAACGCATTGTATCTGCACCGTATTCGTCAACGATTTCATCGGGATTTACGACATTACCTCTTGATTTACTCATCTTCTCGCCGTTTTCACCGAGAATCATACCGTGTGAAGTACGCTTAGCGTATGGTTCCGGAGTAGGAACAACACCGATATCATAGAGAAACTTATGCCAGAAACGGCTGTAAAGAAGGTGGAGAGTTGTATGCTCCATACCGCCGTTGTACCAATCAACAGGTGACCAGTAGTTAAGAGCCTCTTTTGATGCAATGGCATTTTTATTGTGCGGGTCCATATATCTGAGATAGTACCATGATGAACCTGCCCACTGAGGCATTGTATCGGTTTCTCTCTTAGCCTTACCGCCGCAGCAAGGACAGGTTGTGTTAATCCAGTCTGTCATCTTGGCAAGCGGTGATTCTCCGTTATCAGTCGGTTCATATGACTCAACCATAGGCAGTCTGAGCGGAAGATCTTTTTCATCAATCGGAACATAGCCGCACTTCTCACAATATACCATCGGAATAGGCTCGCCCCAATAACGCTGACGGGAGAATACCCAGTCACGGAGTTTGTAGTTAACCTTTGAATGACCCTTGCCCTCACTTGTGAGCCAGTCAATAATTTTCTTCTTTGCTTCATCAACAGTAAGGCCGTCAAGCATGCCCGAGTTAACCATAATACCCTTGGCACAATCTGTGTAAGCCTCTTCCTGAACATTGCCGCCTTTAACAACTTCAATAATAGGAAGGTCGAATTTTTTTGCAAATTCCCAGTCACGGGTATCGTGAGCAGGAACAGCCATAATAGCACCTGTACCGTATGATACAAGAACATAGTCAGAAATAAAGATTGGGATTTCCTTATTGTTTACAGGGTTTATAGCATTAACACCGTCAATTCTGACGCCTGTCTTTTCTTTAGCTACCTCTGTTCTTTCAAAGTCAGACTTACGAGCGGCAGCCTCCTGATACTTCTTGATTTCGTCCATATTAGAAATCTTGTCAGCCCACTTTTCAATCATTGGGTGTTCAGGAGAAATTACCATGTATGTAGCACCGTAAAGTGTATCGGCACGAGTTGTATAAATTGTAAGTGTGTCGCCTGTTGTAGTTGTAAAATCAACCTCCGCACCCTTACTTCTGCCGATCCAGTTCTTCTGCTGTGCTTTTACTCTGTCAGGATAATTTACAAGGTCAAGGTCATTGATAAGTCTGTCTGCATATTCTGTGATTTTAAGCATCCACTGTGACTTAACCTTGTGAACGACTTCACTTCCGCAACGCTCGCAAACGCCGTTTACAACTTCTTCGTTTGCAAGAACGCATTTGCATGAAGTACACCAGTTTACATTCATCTCCTTTTTATAAGCAAGACCGTGCTTATAGAGCTGAATAAAAATCCACTGAGTCCACTTGTAGTATTCGGGATCTGTTGTATTGATTTCTCTGCTCCAGTCAAAAGAAATACCGAGTGACTGAATCTGCTTTTTAAAACGGGCAATATTCTTCTTTGTTACAATTTCAGGGTGAATGTGATTCTTGATCGCATAGTTCTCGGTAGGAAGACCGAAAGCGTCCCAACCGATAGGATAAAGAACATTGTAACCCTCAAGTCTGCGTTTTCTTGCAACTGTATCAAGTGCTGTGTACGGACGGGGATGACCTACATGAAGGCCCTGTCCAGACGGATACGGGAACTCGATAAGAGCATAAAACTTTTCTTTTTCTGTGTCATCACTTGCATGGAACACACCTTTATCTTCCCAGATTTTTTGCCATTTCTCTTCTACGGCTTTATGATTGTATTTCAAAGTAACCCCTCCTGCAATTAATCAACGATACCTGTCAGGTCAACGCTTTCGCCGTCCTGCCAAAGTCTTTCAAGGTCATAAAAATCACGGGCCTCATCATCAAACACATTGACAATAACATCAATGTAGTCAAGAAGAATCCATGAATTTGATCTGTAACCTTCTATATGACTTACCGAAATTCCTGCCTGATCAAGCTTGTATTCAACCTCATCGGCAAGCGCCTTGACATGGGTTGAGCTTGTACCTGTTGCAATTACCATATAGTCGGCAAGAACAGAAACATCGGCAATTTTTATAATCTGAATATCAAGTCCCTTTTTTGAACTCAGGGCTTTTGCTGCAAGTATTGCTTCATCGTAAGAACTCATTTGTTTTTTCCTTTCGTTTGGGATATTTGCAGAACAATTTCATTATAGCAGGCAACTTCATCGGGATGAATCGCAAGCTGTCTTTTAGAAAGATCCTTGAATGTAAACTGATAGCCGTAAAGCATAGCCTCCTCAAGGCTCTTTTTAGATTTCTTTCTCATTGTTGCCACACCGCTGTATGTACGCTCCTCGGAAGTAAAATCAGCGGTAAAAATAACTTTTTCCAAAAGACTCATTCCCGCTCGTCCTGTTGTGTGATACCTTATTGCGTTGAGTATATCTTCATCGTCAATGCCAAGCTCATCACGGACAACAATGCTTCCGCTCATTCCGTGCCAAAGCTTTGGTGCATGAAGTTGAACATTGTCTAAAATTATACCACTGTCGATAATAATTTGCAACTGCTGTTCCTTTGGCATTTCTTTGGTTATATCATGCAAAATACCGGCAATCTCAGCCTTATTTTCATCAGCACCATAATGTTTTGCGAGCTTTTTAGCCTCTTTCGCAACATTTACACTGTGACTAAATCTGTAATCACCCATTCTTTCACGGACTATTTTTTTGTAATCAGAGATATTCAAAGCACTCACTTCCGATATAAATTATTTTTTATAATATAATCGTAAACACTTTTATCAAGCATACCGCTTATCAAATCAAATTCATCAAGGTTATCCCTTATGAATGTTGACGATACGCTTATTACGGGATTTGGCAGAATAACCGCATCTGCTCCCATAGGTTTCAGAACATTCTTGTAGAATTTTTCAAGTTCATATTTATTTTCATCATCACGGGGAATTGTTATTATTGACGATTTTTCAAATATAATTTTGGGATTTTTCCACCTATCCAGAGTCAGAAACATATCTGCACCCATTATTGTATATAAGTGATCATCAGGATAAATTTCTTTTAGCTGTGTAACAGTTTCGTAGGTGTAGCTTTTTCCCTGTCTTTTAATTTCGATATCGGACACAGAAAAGTTTTTCTTTCCCTTACACGCAAGTTCACACATATTAAGGCGATCGTTTTCGCTTGCAAGATTCTTGCTTATTTTGTGCGGCGGAACAGCCGTAGGTATCATAATAATACGATCAAGCCGAACACTGTCCATACAATACTCGGCAAGCATTATGTGTCCTTTGTGAACAGGATTAAAAGTTCCGCCGAAAACACCTGTTTTCATAATTACTTTTTTGCCTTTGGAAGCTCAATAACAGGCTCATCATCGTTTCTTCTGTAAAGTACAAATTTTGAACCGATTACCTGAACAACATCCGCAGAACATTTTTCTGCGATAGCTTCAGCAGCTTCTCTTGATGAATATGCACTGTTTTCAAGAACCTTACCTTTTATAATTTCTCTTGCCGTAAGAGCATCGTCTGCCTGTTTGATGATATTATCCGTAATTTCACCCTTACCAACAATAAGAATTGTATCAATACGATTTGCAAGTCCTCTGAGAAATGCTCTCTGTTTGCTGTTCAACATATATTAATTCCTTTCAAATCAGTTGTTTTTGAAATAGTTTTCAAGTTTAGCTTTAAGTTCTGTCAAAGCCTTTCCTCGATGGCTTACGGCATCCTTTTCTTCGGCTGAAAGCTCTGCAAAACTCTTGTCGCCAAACATAAAAATCGGATCATAGCCAAATCCGTCTTTGCCGATTGGCTCATAACCAATTTTACCTTCACAAATACCCTCGGCTGTTATCTTTGAACCGTCGGGAAGAATGCAACAGATTGAAGAAGTGAAGTGAGCAGAACGCTTGTCATCATCGACATTTTTCATCTCATCAAGAAGTTTAATGTATCTTTCTTCATCTGTCAAGCCTTCACCGCCATAGCGAGCCGTGTAAACGCCGGGTCTTCCGTCAAGAGCGTCAACACACAAACCCGAATCATCGGCAACAGCCGGAAGTCCCGTTTTTAAATAAGCCGCATTAGCTTTAAGAAAAGCGTTTTCGGCAAAAGTAGTTCCGTTCTCCTCTACATCATCAAGAGTTATTCCCTCTTCTTTCGGAGTAACCGCATTGATTCCGAGCGGATTAAGTATTCTTTCAAGTTCGACAAGTTTCTTTTTGTTATTGCTTGCAATTATAAACTTCATATTCATCATTCCTTAATGCTGAAAAGTGCGTCTGCAAAAGCATCGGGATTAAACGGCTGTAAATCGTCAATTTGCTCGCCTACACCGATATATTTAACAGGGATGCCAAGACCGTCCTTAATTGCAAGAACTACACCGCCTTTTGCAGTGCCGTCAAGCTTTGTAAGAACAATACCCGTAATTCCGGTTGCCTGTCTGAACTGCTCAGCCTGATTAACCGCATTCTGACCTGTTGTCGCATCAAGAACAAGAAGCTTTTCTTTTGACGCATCCGGAAGCTCACGGTCAATTACACGGTTGATTTTTGCAAGCTCATCCATAAGGTGCTTTTTGTTATGAAGTCTGCCCGCAGTATCACAGATTATTACATCTGCATGTCTTGCCTTTGCGGCTGAAATTGCATCATAAATTACAGCAGCAGGATCACTGCCTTCTTTCTGCTTAATAATTTCACACTTGCTTCTGTCTGCCCAGATTTCAAGCTGTTCAATTGCGGCAGCTCTGAATGTATCGGCTGCGGCAAGAATAACTTTTTTACCCTCTTTTGAAAGTGCATTTGCAAGCTTACCGATTGTAGTTGTCTTTCCTACACCGTTTACTCCGATTACAAGAATAATTGACGGAGATGTTGCAAGATCAAGTTCTTCACCACCTCTGAGCATATCGGCAATAATTTCTTTGAGAAGCGAAGTAATTTCAGACGGATCTTTTATACCTTCCTTTTTTACTCTTTCTCTGAGTTCTTTACAAATTTTTTCGGCTGTCGGAACACCTACATCGCCCATAACGAGCAATTCTTCAAGTTCTTCAAAAAGCTCATCATCAATTTTTGTAAAAGATTTGAGCATTGAGTCAATCTGACCTACAACCGCATCACGAGTTTTTTTCAGTCCCTCTTTAATCTTTTTGAAAAATCCCATATTATCACTGTCCTTATAATTACTTTGAATCTATACCGAGTTTTTCCGCAACTTCGGTTGAACGAAGTTCGAGTAATTTTGAAATGCCCTCATCCTGCATTGTAACACCGTAAAGCACATCTGCTTCTTCCATTGTACCACGGCGATGCGTAATGAGAATAAACTGTGTATTATCTGTCATTCTGCGAAGATATGCGGCGAAACGATAAACATTTACATCATCAAGAGCCGCCTCTATCTCGTCCATTACGCAGAACGGAGCAGGTCTTACTTTCATTATAGCAAAATAGAGTGCAATTGCAACAAGCGCTTTTTCACCGCCTGACAAAGCCTCAAGATTTATAACAATCTTACCCGGCGGATGAACAAGAATATCAATTCCGCTTGTAAGAATATTTTCCGGATCCGCAAGCGAAAGTGACGCTGTACCGCCGCCGAAAAGTTCTTTGAAGGTGTAGGTAAAGTTCTTATTAATCTGATCAAAGCTCTCGACAAATACTTCTTTCATTTGTTTTGTGAGGTCAGTAATAAGCTTTTCAATCTCTTTCTTTGACTTCTCAACATCATTTACCTGTGCGCTCATAAATTCATATCTTTCGGAAACTTCTTTGTACTCTTCAATAGCGGATACATTTACATTTCCCAAAGACCTGATTTTTTGTTTAAGCTCGTTAAGTCGCCTCTGCGCCTGTTTTGAGTCATCAATTTCAACAGCGCAATCTTCTGCCTCTCGTCTTGTCAATTCGTATTCTTCCCAAAGCTTTGAGATAATATCATCATATTGTTTCTGAATGTTGATTTTTCTCTCTTCAAGTCTGGCAAGCTCTCTGCCCGAGGTTTCACGCTCTGATGTTTTATCACGCTCAATCGTTCTGATTTCGGCACTACGTTTTTCAAGCTGTTCTCTGTCAGCATTGATTTTTTCAATAGCTTTTGAGCGTTCATTCTGATTGGCAATTAACTTTTCAATTTCTGCATTTGTAGAATTTATAAACTCTGTCTTTTCAAGAATAACACTTTTGATTCTCTCAATCTCTTGATTTAATTCTGCTTTTCTTTCAAGGTTTTCATTGCCTGTTGATTTTGCAAAAACAATATCCGAATTAAGAGCGTCGATATCCTTTTGCGAAGAAACAATTTCAAGTCGCAGATTCTGTAACTGCAAAGAAATTTCTTCACGCTTTTTTGTAAGCTCTGCTCTGCTGCCCGTAAGTTCATTTACCTTTTCTTCGGCAGCAAGGATTTTCTTATTGAGTTCAACAAGGAGCTGCTTTGCGGAATTCTTATCTTTTTCAAGAGTTTCAATTCTCCGACGACAATTTGTAATTTCATTCATTGAATTTTCAACAGAAGCACCTGCATTGGCAAGTTCATTGTCACAAGCTCTCTTTTCAGCCTCGAGTCTTACAAGATCTTGTCGAAGATTTGAAAGATCTGCTCTTGAACCGAGAAGCTGAGCCTCAAACGCGGAATATTCACGAGAAATTTCAATACTTCTGTTTTCGGCATCTTTTGACTTCTGTTCAAGGACTGCAGTCTGCTTTTTAAGTGTTTCAATCTCATTTGCTCTGCTGAGAAGTCCTGTGTTTCTGTTAAGCGAACCGCCTGTGAGTGAACCGCCGGCATTAACGACCTGACCGTCAAGAGTTACAATTTTAAATCTGTAAGAATACTTCTTTGCAATTGTTGTTGCGCAGTTCAAATCCTCTGCAATCACAATTTTGCCGAGTAAGGAATAGAGGATTCCGTTGTATTTATTATCGCATGAACAAAGATTTGCGGCAACCCCTACAAATCCGTAGCAATCTTCAAGACCGTTTTCACGGAGTTCTCTCGGCTTGATTGTGTTAAGCGGAAGAAATGTTGCACGACCGCCGTCAACGGATTTAAGATATCTAATTGCCCGCTTTGCATCCTCATCGGTTTCAGTTACAATATTCTGCATAGCCGAACCGAGAGCAGTTTCAATTGCAACTCCGTATTCTTTCGGAACTGAAATTACTCGTGAAACAGGGCCGCATATTCCGTGAACCTTGCCGTGACTTTGAGCATTGACAACTGTTTTTACGCTCTTTGAAAATCCCTCAAGATTACGCTCAAGATTTTCAAGGAATGAAATTTTTCTCATATGCTCCTTGACATCAAGCATAAGTTTGTTACTTTCTTCACGGAGTTCGTCTTTTTTCTTTTCTTTTGAAGACAGTTTAAGCTGTAAACCGTCTATTGTATTTTTCAGCGATTCAATTTTTTCTTCTGCAACACCGATTTTGTTATCATAATCTTTTGAAATATCGGCAAGTTCTTCAGACTGCGTTTTCTTTTCGTCATTAGATGAAATTAAAGATTCTATTCTTGAATTAAGTTCCGATACCGTGCTTTCGGCAGTCATCTCGGTAACTCTTGCATCAGCCGACTTTGAAGTAAGAACAGAAAGTTCGGCAGTAATTTCCTGCAAAACATCACTGCTTTTACCCGAGGTCGTATTAATTTCGTTAAGCTGTTCCGAAAGCTCACTGTACTTTTTCTTTTTAGCGATTATATCAGCGTCAAGTTCCAAAATTTCTTTTTCCTTATCGGCAATTCTTTTTACAAGTTCATCCGCATTGACATCAAACTGTGCAATGTCATTTTTTATTCTGTCAATATTCTCATTGTTATGCAGAATATCATTCTCTGCAACAGACACAAGAGAACGCTTCTCAGAAATCTGCGATTCAATATCCGTGATTTCGGTTCTAATATTTTCTATTTTAGAAGAATACTCACCGTTTCTTATGTAAATTTCTTCACTTTCGGTCTGAATTTGTTCAAGTGCGGTTTCAGCGTCATCATATTGAGATTTTGCAATTGAAATTTTCTCATCCTGAACCTTTAATTCATTTTGTGAACGGTCAAGAGTTAAAAGCCAGAGTGCAATTTCAAGACCTCTTTTTTCTTCGGAATATTCAAGAAATTTTTGAGCTTTTTCAGACTGCTTTTCAAGAGGACCGACTCTTTCTTCAAGTTCGGTTACAATATCACGAAGTCTTAAAAGGTTGTCCTCCGTACTTTTTAGCTTTCTCTCAGCGTCAATTTTTCTGTATCTGTAGCGAGAAATACCCGCGGCTTCTTCAAAAATCTCTCGTCTGTCCTCACCTTTTGATGAAACAATGCTGTCAATCTTACCCTGCCCGATCATTGAATAACCGTCACGACCAAGGCCTGTGTCCATAAAGAGTTCGTTGATGTCTTTAAGACGAACAGCCGCTTTATTGATAAGATATTCGCTTTCGCCGCTTCTATAGTATCTTCTTGTAACGGCTATGTCATCACCGTTAAAATCAAGAGCACGGTCTTTGTTGTCAATATTCAGAGTAACTTCGGCATAGCCCTGTCTTTTACGCTTATCTGTTCCGTTAAAGACAACATCTTCCATTTTGGCACAACGAAGGCTCTTCGGTGACTGTTCACCGAGAACCCAGCGGATAGCATCACTGATGTTACTTTTGCCTGAACCGTTAGGACCGACAACCGAGGTAATTCCCTGTTCAAAAGATAATTTAGTTTTATCGGGAAAGGTCTTGAAACCTTGAATTTCCAAAGACTTTAATCGCATCAGCAAGCTCCTATTTTAAATATAATTCATATTTCTGCAAAGTATCGTCAAAACAAACCGTAAAATTATATCCGAGTTCATTCAATTTGTTTACATTACTTCTCTTTTGTCCGAGAAATTTTGACAAAGATTTAGAATTGATAACAACTGTTTTAATTTCATTCAAATCGGGAAAATCTTTTGCTTTTTCGATAAACTTATCGTAAAAAAGCTTATTTTCGCACAATTCCTTAAAAGCCGGGTGATAGTTGTCACCGTAACTGTTATTTACAAGGCTGTCGGAATAATGAAGTCCGAGCCTGATAATTTTTATATTGTTCTTTTCAAAAAGTTCAATCAGATTTGAACAAAGGTTGACGGACTTTTCAAGACTATACGGTGTGTATTCTCCGTTAAGGTAAAGTTCGGCAAGCTTTGTATCTTTCATAATGACCGTAGGATAGATTCTTACGGTATCGGGATTAATTTTCACAAATGTTTCGGCTGTGTATAAATCCTTTTGAATATCTGATTTATACAGTCCCGTCATCATCTGCAAGCCAAGTGAAAAGCCGTAACTTTTAATAAGCTCTGAGGATTTGAAAACACTTTCAGCGCTATGTCCTCTGTCATTTGCAAGAAGTACATCGTCTGACATAGATTGCGCACCAAGTTCAATTGATGTCACACCATAGCTTTTCAAAATATCAAGAATTTCTTTATCAATATAGTCGGGACGGGTAGAAATTCTTATTCCGCAAAATTTATCTCTGAACTTTTTAGTTGCATCAAGGAGAGATAACATATAGGTTCTGTCAATAGCTGTAAAACTTCCGCCGAAAAATGCAATTTCTGCATTTTTGGTGCGTTCGCCCAAATCAGAAGCCGCTTTACCAAGTGTCTGTTCAACATCAAGGGGAGTCGGCTGATATGCCTGACCTGTTATCTTATTTTGATTGCAAAAACTGCACATATGCGGACAACCGTTGTGCGGAATAAAAATTGATACATTACTGTGTTTAATAACCCATCAGCTCCAAAGCTTCTCTGGCGGCCTGTTGTTCCGCTTCTTTCTTACTTCTTCCGCCGCCTTTGCCGATTACATTACTGTTGAGATGAACTTCAACAACAAAGTGTTTGTTGTGGTCAGGACCGCTTTCACCCACGAGAACATATTCAAGCTGTTCACCGGGATTCTTCTGGATAATCTCCTGCAAGGCGGTTTTATAATCGTTAAGTTTCTTCTTCTTTGAGTTCTTGATTGCAGGAATTACAAAATTAAGAATATGTTTCGACGCAGGATCAATACCACCGTCAATATAAATTGCTGCAATCAAAGCCTCAAAGGCATCCGAAAGAATTGACGGGCGTTCTGCACCGCCGTTGTTTCTTTCGCCTTTACTTAACACAAGGTACTTTCCGAGTTCAATCTGCTTTGCAAATTCAAAAAGAGTTTTCTCGCAGACAAGTGACGCTCTGAGCTTTGTCAATTCGCCTTCGGGAAGTTCGGGACAATGCTTGAAAATATAATCGGAAACAACAATTGAAAGTACCGCATCACCGAGAAATTCAAGTCTTTCATTATATTTTATGTGTTTAGCCTTATGTTCATTTGCATAAGAAGAATGAGTAAGTGCCTCTGTAAGCAAATCTGTATTTTTGAATGTATAGCCGATTCTCTTTTGTAAATCTTCCATTATAAAACTCCTAAAGCAACATTATTTGCAAAAATTAAAGTGATGAAGAGATCGCTTCAATAGCGTTTGCTTTTACATATTCAACAGAAAGTCTGATAGCATTCTTAACTGTAACAGCCTTGGCACTTCCGTGTGCTTTGAACACCGGCTTTGATGCACCGAGAATAGGCGCACCGCCGTATCTGTTGTAATCAAAATGCGTTTTCATATTTTTTAGGTCCTTCATAACAAGACCTGCTGCAAGTTTGCCCTTGACGCTGCCCATAAACATATTTTTAATCTGATTCATCATTACAAGAGCAACGCCCTCATATGTTTTGAGAATCAAATTACCTGTAAAGCCGTCACAAACTACGACATCACACACTCCGTTCGGAATATCCCTGCCTTCTACATTTCCGATGAAATTCAATTTGCTGTTCTGAAGAAGTTCATGCGTATTTCTGTAAAGTTCTGTTCCCTTGTGTTCTTCTGCACCGACATTGGCAAGTCCGACACGGGGGTTTTTGATACCCATAACCTTTTCCATATATATTGAACCCATAACAGCAAACTGATACAGCATTTCGGGACGACACTCAACATTTGCACCTCCGTCCATAAGCATAAAGAATCCGCTTTCAGACGGCATAACAGGAGCAAATGCAGGGCGTTTAATCCCCTTAATTCTTTTTATTGCAAGAGTTGCACCGACACACAATGCACCGCTGTTTCCTGCACTGACAAATGCATCGCCCTTGCCCTCGTTAAGCAAGCGAAGACCTACAGCCATAGAACTGTCCTTTTTTTCTTTAAGAACGGACTCAGCAGAATCTTCCATTGTGATTTTCTGTGTGCAATGACAAATATCAATATTATTCATTGAAAGTGAATTTTCCGAAAATATATTTTTAATTTTGGTTTCATCACCGGTCAAAGTTACATTTATGTTATATTCGGCAACTGCCTCAACACAGCCTTTGATAATTTCCAATGGAGCGTTATCACCGCCGAATGCATCAACAATTATGTTCATTCCATTCACCTTAAATATCCTTTAAATAATTATCCAAACTTTTCAACGCTCTTGCAGAATAAGCTGCACCACGCTCTTTTTTATCCCTCGGGCGGTTTTCAAGCTCCGGCAAAACTCCAAAGTTTGCACCCATTGGCTGAAACTTTTTAACCGACGAATCAGAGATGTATGCCGAAAGTGCGCCAATCATTGTATCATTTGGTAATGTAATTGTGCTTTTCCCCTCAGCAACTCGACAAGCATTTATACCTGCCATAATTCCCGAAGCTGCGGATTCCATGTATCCTTCAACACCTGTAATCTGACCGGCAAAAAAAAGACTATGATTGTCCTTAACAGAAAAATCGCTGTTAAGTATTCTCGGCGAATCAAGAAAAGTATTTCTGTGCATAACACCATAACGAACAAAGTCTGCATTACGAAGTGCAGGAATAAGCGAAAACACTCTCTTTTGTTCGGGAAATTTAAGATTAGTCTGAAATCCTACAAGATTGTACATATTGCCGGCTTTGTTTTCTTTTCTGAGCTGAAGGACCGCCCAAGGTCTGTGACCTGTCTTTGGATTCACAAGACCGACAGGTTTCATAGGTCCAAAGCGAAGTGTTCCCTCGCCTCTTTGTGCCATTACCTCAACAGGCATACAGCCCTCATACACTTTCGGATTGCTGACATCGCAATCATGCAAAGGAGCTCTTTCTGCCGATATGAGTGCATTGTAGAAGGTTTCATATTCCTCCTTGTTCATCGGACAGTTGATATAATCGTCACCGTCGCCCTTATCGTATCTTGATGCGCAAAAAGCGTACTCCATGTCAATACTTTCAGCGGTAACAATAGGAGCGGCGGCATCAAAAAACGAAAGTGAGGAACCGAACATTCCCCTTATATATTCGGCAAGCGGTTCAGAAGTAAGCGGTCCGCTTGCCACAACCGTGATTTCATCTTTCGGAATTTCACAAACTTCTTCTTCGTAAACCTCAATAAGCTCACAGCTCTTTATGCCTTCCGTTGCAAGAGAAGAAAAAATATCTCTGTCAACGGCAAGTGCTCCGCCTGCAGGGACTTTGCAGGCATCTGCACACTTCATAAGGAAAGAATCGAGTCTGCGCATTTCTTCTTTCAAAAGCCCTGCGGCGCTTTCAACACGCATAGCTTTAAGAGAATTTGAACAAACAAGTTCAGCGTATTTCTCAGTATGATGAGCAGGCGTTTTTTTATTCGGTTTCATTTCATAAAGATGCACTTTTATTCCGTGAGAGGCAATCTGCATTGCCGCCTCACAACCTGCAAGTCCTGCACCGATTACATTAATATGCATTTATTTATCATCCGTATCTGCTGTTTTAGTATAACCGCATCCCTCTGTTGCACAGAACAATGTCGGCTTTTTGCCTTTTTTCTTAAAGAGAATTCCTCCGCACTGCGGACACTTCTCGTTTGTTGGCTCATTCCAACTTACAAAATCACACTCGGGATAGTTGGAGCAGCCGTAAAAAATTCTTTTTGTCTTGGTACGCTTGATAATGACATCGCCGCCGCACTTCGGACACTTAACACCCGTTTTTTCTACATACTTAATGATGTTTTTACATTCAGGGTATCCGGGGCAGGCAATAAATTTACCGTATCTGCCGACTTTAACAACCATCTGACGACCGCACTTGTCACAGATAATATCGGTTTCGTCTTCTTTTAAGTGAAGCTTTACGCCTTCCATATCTGCTTTTGCTTTTTTGAGAGTTTTATCAAAATCTCCGTAGAAATTGTCAAGCAAAGCATGCCACTCTTCTGTTCCTTTTTCAACCTTATCAAGGTCTTCCTCCATCTGATTTGTAAATTTTACATTTACGATCTTTGGAAAACGCTCTTTCATAAGATTGGTTGTAACCTCACCGAGTTCCGTAGGAACAAGGCTTTTGCCCTCACGCTTAACATATTCATGACTTGTAATTGTTGTAATTGTTGCGGCATAAGTTGACGGTCTGCCAATGCCGTATTCTTCAAGCGCTTTAATGAGTGACGCCTCCGTATATCTTGCAGGCGGCTGTGTAAAGTGCTGATTTTTCTTCAACTCTTTACATCTCACAATCATATCTTTTTCAAGCGGTGGGAGCTGTGTAGTCTTTTCTTCTTCAACATCCTTGCTTTCCACATAGAGTGTTGTAAAGCCTTCAAAATCTACTCTGTATCCCGACGCCTTAAATGTATAACCGTTGGCAACAATATCAGCCTGTGTTGTTTTCTGGATACAATCAGCCATTTGTGATGCAGTAAATCTGTTCCAAATAAGCTTATATAGCTTATACTGATCCGATGTAAGGCTTGCCTTTACGCTGTCGGGAGTAAGAGAGGGCATTGACGGTCTTATAGCTTCATGACCGTCCTGTGCATTACTTCTTGATTTAAAAAATCTTGGCTTTGGCGGAAGAAACTTTTCACCGTAAGAATTTTTTATGTATTCGGTTACCTCTTCAATTGCAACATTTGAAATTCTGAGTGAGTCGGTTCTCATATAAGTGATAAGACCGGTTGCACCCATACCTTCGATATCAACGCCTTCGTAGAGTTCCTGAGCAACCTTCATTGTTCTTCTCGACTGGAAACCGAGTTTTCTCGATGCTTCCTGCTGAAGAGTTGATGTTATAAACGGAGGTGCAGGGGATTTCTTTCTTGTACCGTTCTTAACCTTTGTAATTACATACTCGGCATTTTGAAGATCAGCCTCAATTTTATCAGCCTGTTCACCGTTGGTAATCTTAATCTTACCGTTTTCATCGGAATATAAAGATGCAGAAAAAGATTTTCTGCTGCCCTTTGGGATGAACTTTGCATCAATCGACCAGTATTCCTCAGGTTTAAATTTTCTGATTTCCTCTTCCCTGTCAACAATAATCCTTACAGCAACAGACTGAACTCGTCCTGCAGAAAGACCTCTTCTGATTTTCTGAGAAATAAACGGACTGAGTTTATAACCGACAAGTCTGTCAAGAATTCTTCTTGCCTGCTGAGCATTTACAAGGTCAATATTAATTGATCTCGGATTACTCATACCGTTTGTAACACCGGATTTTGTAATTTCATTGAATTCCACACGGTTAGTTTCATCTGTGGGTAAACCGAGAATATAGGCAAGATGCCAAGAAATTGCCTCTCCCTCACGGTCAGGGTCGGTTGCTAAATAAATATGCTCGCTTTTTTCAGCGGCTGATTTTAAATCATCAACAAGTTTTTCTTTTCCTTTTATAATTTCATACTTTGGAGCAAAGTTCTTTTTTATATCAACACTTAATCTTGATTTAGGCAAATCACGGACATGACCCATTGAGGCAACAACCTCGTAACCGCTACCAAGGTATTTTTTAATTGTTTTTGCCTTAGCAGGTGACTCAACAATTACTAAATCTGACATATGTTTTCACTGCCTTTCTGCCCTGTTATGTGTAAAAGGGCAACGGAATATCGGATAACGAATAAGAATATTCGGTAAATATTATTTTAAAATATAATTTCTTCCCTGTAATGCCGAAACAAGATCTTTCATTTCAAGCATCGTAAGTGCGGTAAGCACCTTAAACACAGGAATTTTCAAATCAGCTGAAATTTTATCTATATGAACAGGCTCATTACCGATGTATTCATATACATCCTGAGCTGTTTTTGGCAAATTTAAGTTTTCTTTATGAACAGGTTTTTGCACAACTGTTTCTGATTTTTCTGATACATACGGCACTGCGGTTTTAGCGGGCTGTTGATCATTTTGTTTATTAACATAAATTCTTGCAGGGGCTTGTTTTCTTATACCTTTAACAGGAAAATTTCCCGTATCAGCAAGAGAAATATTGTCAATATCAAATTCATCATCAGTGGTTGCATACAGACTGTCAAACTCGCAGAGTATGTCCATAAAATCGGTAACGGGTATTGCAAGACCTTCTTTAATGAGAGCGTTTGAACCTTCATTCTGAGGGCTGTTATTTCCGAGCAGAGCAAAAATTGTTTTGCCTTGTTCTGCGGCAAGATTTGCGGTAATAAGCGAACCGCTCTTCTTTCCCGCTTCCATAACAAGCAATCCGTCCGATAAAGCGGCTATAATCCTGTTTCGGGCAGGGAAATAGTAATTTCTCGGTGTTTCATCAGGCGGATACTCTGTAATGACAGCACCTCTTTTTGGAATTGTACTTCTAATGTCCGAATTTTCCCTGAGATATGAACAATTAAGTCCGCAACCTCTGACACAAATTGTAATTCCGTCCGTAGCAAGTGCGCCTCTGTGTGACGCACCGTCAACACCTAATGCGCCTCCGCTTACTATAATTGTTCCGTATTTTGACAGTGCATATGCAAAACGGTAGGAATTTTCTATTCCATACTTAGTTGCTCTGCGAGTACCGACAATACCGATTGAAAAAGTATTGTCAATATCAGGCATAACACCGTTTATATATATGAGAGCAGGAGGACATTCAATATTGTAAAGACATTTCGGAAACAATTCATCGTCAATGCATAATATCGAATAATTGCATTCAATACATCTGTCTACGATTTTCTTAGCGTCATCAAGACCGGTTGAAGCAAATCGTTCAAGGTCTTTTTGTGAAAAAATTCCGCAAAGACGCCACTCCGAAATACCACCGTAATAAAAGGCAGACACATCGGAATACATTTCGGATATTCTCTTTACCTTTGGATTATTATAGCCTATCGAAAGTGTAATCCAAATCCAGTAACAGGCATTACGCGAAATCATTTCATCATTTCCCACATTATTATTGACGCCGCAACGGCGGCATTAAGCGACTCGGCTCTTCCCTCCATAGGAATAGTAATTTTATGTTTACAGGCACTTATTGTTTCTTCTTTAAGACCGTTTCCTTCATTACCTACTGCAACAATGCAAGGTGAAACAAAGGGAGTCGTTGTAATCTTATCAGCCGACACCGATACGACCGCCGCATAAGATTCAAGTTCACTGTGTGCATTCAGATAACCTGAAATTGTATCCGACACAACAAACGGAAGTCTGAACACTGCCCCCATACTGCCTCTTACAACTTTAGGACTGTAAATATCGCAACAATCGGCAGAAAGAACGATACCGGTAACATTCAGAGCCTCAGCCGTTCTAAGAATTGTACCTAAATTGCCGGGATCCTGCAGATTATCGAGTGCCAAAAATTTGTCACCAGTCTTTATTTTATCAAAACAAGCAGTTTTGTCAAGTGCTTTTATTACACACAGAAATCCTTGAGGGGACTCTGTATCACACATCTGATTAAATATCTTATCAGATACAATGAATGTTTTGTCGGAATATTTTTGCAGTTTTAAAAAGTCATCCGCATATTTCTCACTGGCCTTTTCACTTGCGAAAAAGGTGTCAATATGTGCCTTACTGAGCATTGCATCCATACAAATGCGAACACCTTCTGCAATGAAGAGTCCTGATTCACGCCTATATTTTGCACTTTTTCTGAGCTTTACGGCATTTTTTATATTAGAATTATCTTTACTTGAAAGTATAGTCATAAAACCATCCAATTTTCTGTAAAAAACAATTGCGTTTGGGATAACCCAAACGCAATTACAAAGTAAGTTAAATTAAGCATTCTTAGCCTGTTCAACAAGTGAAGTAAAAGCAGCAGGGTCTGAAATTGCAATTTCAGAGAGCATCTTACGGTTAAGAGCAATGCCAGCCTTCTTCAAGCCGTTCATGAAAGTTGAATAATTTGTGCCGTTAGCCTTGCAGGCAGCCGAAATACGAGTAATCCAAAGACGACGGAAATCTCTCTTTCTCTGCTTACGACCGATATATGCATAATTGCCGGACTTCATAACAGCCTGTTTAGCCATTTTAAAGTGTCTTGATTTTGCACCCCAGTAACCCTTAGCAAGCTTTAATGTCTTTTTTCTTCTTTTGCGAGTCATCATCGCACCTTTTACTCGTGCCATTATATATTACCTCCGTTTATGTTAGTTAGTAGTCCTCAATAATTATTTGTAAGGAATAAGACGCTTGATCTGAGCTGTGTTTGTCTTATCTGCAGCAACAGTCTGACGAAGACCTCTTTTACGCTTTGTTGTCTTCTTGTTCAAGATGTGACTTTTGTTAGCGTGAGCACGGATAACCTTACCATTCTTAGAAAGTTTGAATCTCTTTTTGGCACCGCTGTGAGTTTTAATTTTAGGCATATTAGTATCCTCCTTAGCTTTAATTACTTATTAGTCTTTGGTGCAAGAAACATAAGCATATTTCTGCCTTCAAGCTTTGCAGGCTTTTCGACAACAGCTGTTTCACTGCAAGCATCAGCAAATCGTTTCATTGTTTCAAGACCGATTTCAGGGTGTCCCATTTCACGGCCTCTGAAACGAATTGAAACCTTAACCTTATCGCCGTGTTTGATAAACTTCAGAGCATTATTAAGCTTTGTATTAAAATCGTGTGTATCGATATTAAGAGAAAGCCTTACTTCCTTGATATCAACAACTCTCTGATTTTTTCTTGCTTCCTTTTCCCTTTTAGCCTGTTCAAAACGGTATTTTCCGTAATCCATAATTTTGCATACAGGAGGATTGCTCTGCGGAGCAATTTTAACCAAGTCAAGGTTCTTCTGTTCTGCCAAATCAAGTGCTTCTTTAGCTGACATAATGCCAAGCTGCTGACCATCAGAGCCGATAATTCTCAACTCTTTGTCACGGATTTCTTCGTTAATCTGAATTTCTTTCTTGCTGATGGGTAAACACCTCCAAAGTCTCATAAAAACAATAAATGCGGACAGAAACACTCCGTCCGCATAACAATACTAAAAAACTTCGGTATTGACCCGTGCAGACGGCACCCCACAGGTGAAAGCATCTCTGCTTTGCTTTATTTTACCTGACTATTATATTACATGTACATTTGTTTGTCAAGCGTTAATTTCGATAAAATAAAATTTATTTTTTTAACTTGCTATTGCAATTTGCGATATTTAAAATTTCTTAAAAATTAAAACTCGAAATTCGGTCAAACTGAATTTCGAGTTTTCTGCAAACCGAGAGCAGAGAAGTCATTCTCTGCTCCGATTATTATGCTTTGTACGCCAAAATAATTATTTAACCATGCTTGCAACTTCTGCGGCAAAGTCATCCTGACGCTTTTCAATGCCCTCGCCCTTTTCAAAGCGAACGAATCTCTTGATTTCGATAGAACCGCCAAGCTCCTTAGCAGTATTCTGTGTGTACTGCTTGATGTTGATCTTATTGTCCTTAACGAACTCCTGGTCAAGAAGGCAGTTCTCCTTGTAGAACTTACCAATCTTACCCATAACAATCTTGTCAGCAATCTGCTCCGGCTTACCTTCGTTGATTACCTGCTGACGCATAACTTCTTTCTCATGCTCGATGATTTCTGCAGGAACTTCACTCTCATTGAGGTAAGGAGTGTTAAGAGCTGCAATCTGCATTGCAACATCCTTGCCGTATGCAACAAACTCCGGCTTTGCAGCGAGGTCTGTATCAAAGTTAACGAGAACGCCAATCTTACCGCCTGCGTGTACATAAGCAACACAAGCACCTTCCATACGCTCAAAACGACGAATCTGGATATTCTCGCCAATTGTGAGAACCTTTTCCTGAAGCATTTCAGCGATTGTCTGCTCTGAACCTGTTGCCTTGAGTGTGAGGAGAGCCTCAACATCAGCAGGGTTCTGCTCGATAATTGTGTTAGCACAAGCCTTAACAAAATCCATAAATGAATCGTTCTTAGCAACAAAGTCTGTTTCAGCGTTAACTTCTACAACAACACCTACTGAGAGGTCATCGTTTGTGCAAGCGTATGCAACGCCTTCTGCTGCTATTCTGCCTGCCTTCTTAGCCTGCTTAGCAAGTCCCTGTTCTCTTAAAAAGTCAACTGCTTTATCCATATCACCGTCGGCATTTGTGAGTGCCTTTTTGCAATCCATCATGCCGCAGCCTGTTTTTTCTCTTAATGTCTTTACATCCTGAGCTGTAAATGCTGCCATTTTGAAAACATCCTTTCAAATAAATTTATATAAAACGGGGTTATAATCACAAATGATTATTCAGCTGTCTCTTCCTCAACAGCTGCAGCGCCCATGCGACCCTCTCTGCCTTCGATAACAGCGTTAGCCATTGCGCCTGCAATAAGCTTTACTGCACGAATAGCGTCATCGTTACCCGGGATTACATAGTCAATCTCATCAGGATCGCAGTTTGTATCTACGATAGCAACGATCGGGATATTGAGCTTCTTTGCCTCTGAAACGGCAATTCTTTCTTTTCTTGGATCAACAATGAAAAGTGCGCCCGGCATCTCTGTCATATCCTTGATACCGCCCATGAACTTCTCAAGCTTCTCAATTTCGAGGTTGAGCTTAATAACTTCCTTCTTAGGAAGAAGATCAAATGTGCCGTCTTCCTGCATAGCACGGAGCTGCTTTAAACGAGCAATTCTTCTTCTGATTGTTGCAAAGTTTGTGAGCATACCGCCGAGCCATCTTGCGTTTACATAGTAAGCGCCTGCACGCTCTGCCTCTTCCTTAACAGAATCCTGAGCCTGCTTCTTTGTACCTACAAAGAGAACGCTCTTGCCTTCTGCTGAAAGCTCACGAACAAAATTGTAAGCTTCTTCAAGCTTCTTTACACTCTTCTGAAGGTCGATAATGTAGATACCGTTACGCTCAGTAAAAATGTACTCAGCCATCTTAGGGTTCCATCTTCTTGTCTGGTGACCAAAGTGAACACCTGCTTCAAGAAGCTGTTTCATTGAAACTACTGCCATAATAAAAATCCTCCTTAGGTTAAAACCTCCGCTGTGCCTTTGTTTTTATCAACGCAATAAGCAAATTCTATGAATCTGCCACCCTGTTGACAAGCATCAGCGTGCGAATTGCCTGTATATTATACCATAAAAGTAAAAAAAATCAAGTGTTTTCGAAAAAGTTTTTTCAAAAACACCTGATATTTTCTTAAATATTAAATTGTATTCGGAAACTCCGATCAATACCACAAATCAAAGAATCTTACATTACCGATGCTTGTGATGTAATTCTGTGATTCATGCCAGCTGCTTACACCGACATAGAAGCAAAGAACTCTGTGCTGAACTGCCGAGCCGTTCTGATCAAAGATAAAGGAAACAGCATCTTTTACATCTTGATTCGGTGCATAATCAGTCGAACCGTAATACTGATATTCCGAAATAATTCTGTCAATTGATGTTGTGTTTGAACGGTTCATTGCGTCACGGATTGACTGTGCGATAAGGGCACAGCCTGTGTAACCCATTGAACCACCTTCGCCCATTACAAGTCTTTCGAGTTTCTCTCTGTCATAGCTTGAAAGAGAAACAGGAGAAGGACTGTAGGACGGATCCGGATTGGCGATACTTACAAGGTAGCCACTCTGATTACTGTCTGTATAGCCGTAATCCGATGAATTAGATGCGGAACTGCTGTTGTCCGATGAACTGTCAACATAGCTTGTATAGCTCTGTGAAGTTTCTGACTCCGAAGGCTCTGACTTTAAACTTTCAGCCTTTTTGGAAGCCTGTGAACTTTCAGCTTTCTTCTTCGCAGTTTTTGCAGATTTAGTTTCCTTTTCAGTTGTTTTCTGTGTAGTCGCTGCGGATGTTGTTATCTCTTGGGTTACGGGGGCAGTAGTTTCTTCAACGCAGTTATCTGTAATAACGAGTGAAAAATCATTGATGTTACCGACTGCAAGCGAAGCAGCACGGCTGTCTTCAAAAGCATCTACATCCGGTGCAAGAGTTGTTGTCGGAACAACAAGAGCAGCTGCCGCCAGAGATACCGCAATAGCATAGGATAATGCCTTAAAGCCTTTGCGTTTTGACTTCTTTTCGGATTTGCGAGTTCTCTTTGAACTCTCCGAATGGTTGTCACATCCGTAGTGTTTATAGTTTGTCGCTCTCAAAAATTTATCCTCCCTGTGATTTTTGCACATTAAGGTAACTACTATAACTGCCATCAAAAGCAAGCGTATATACAAGATATAGTTATCTATTTGAAAATGTGCCAAGTCCTTTAGTCGTAAAATTTTATCAAACACACAATTGCAATTGTATTAAAGCACAAACTTTTGAAAATTGCAAGTTTGACAGAGGAAGATAAATTGTAACAATTGTAACCAAAATGTTACTTATGTGGTTTTAATTTCTTAAAAAAATAATGATTTGTGCATTATGCATAATTTAGCGAATATTTCTTAGGTTATTTTGCCTTAATGCGAAAATTTGAAAAAATTCAAAATTTCGCCCCAAAACGGGGTTTTTTCGGCTTTTTTACTGGCTTTGGAGTCTGGCAGCTGATGATTACCGTATCCTCTCCTATGAGGTCAATTTTCTCCCACGGAATTATGTAGTCCTGACATTTCCCCACCAGACTAAAAAATCCCGGTCTGCCGAAAATAACAATTGACACAACAGTTGCGCATTTGGTATCCACAATAACATCGTCGATAAAACCTATTCTTGTTCCGTCACAGGCGCTTATGACTTCCTTATGTCTTAAATCGGTAAATCTGCAATTCATATAACCACTCCGAAATCTGTTTTTGATATACATATATATGAAAAAGAACGGTCATTATATTCATTGACATTTATATCATAATTTGTTAGAATTGAATCACAATATTTTCGCAGAAAAGGAGCGATAATTATGAATTATGTATTTATGACAGATGCCTCCTGCGACCTTACACAGGAGCTTGTTAACGAAATCGGCGTTGAAGTTCTTCCGATGGAATTTCATATGGAGGACAAGTCCTATCTTCATTATCCGGATTGCAGAATGATGAGCCTCTCGGAATTCTACAGTAAGCTTAAAGAGGGTATTGATTCAAAGACAACACAGATTAACTATGACAGCTTTTACAAGAGCTTTGAAAACTATCTAAAAGCCGGCAAAGATATCATTTACACAGGCATTTCAACAGGCTTGAGCGGAACATACAACACCTGTATGATGGCTGTTAAGGATTTAAAGGAAGTTTATCCGGACAGAAAGATTATTGCAATTGATTCTCTTTGCGATTCGGCAGGACTCGGACTTCTCATCTACCTTGCAGCCAAAAAATACAGCGAAGGCGCTACAATTGACGAACTAAAAGAATACATTGAAGACACCCGTATAAAAGTATGTCATTGGTTTGTTGTTGAAGACCTTGATCAACTCAAGAGAGGCGGTAGAATTTCCGCTGTTTCCGCAACATTCGGCAAAGCTTTGCAAATTAAACCGCTCCTCAGTGTTGACGATGAAGGTCATCTTATCAATGTTGCAAAAATCAGAGGTAAGAGCAATGTTGTTCCGGCTCTTGTAAAACACCTTGAAAGAGATGCCGAAAATCTCAAAGACAGCGTTGTTATGGTTGCCCATGCGGATAATCCTGAAGGTGCCGAAGAACTTAAAAAGGCAATCAAGGGTAAGTGCAAGGAAGTTGTCATGACGGATATCGGTCCTGTAATCGGTACTCATGTAGGTTCGGGAATGCTGGCAGTCCTTTTCCTCGGCACAAGAAACCTTAAATCATAATCAAAATACAGCAAAATATGTAATAAGCGTGCAGTCTGAATTAAACTGCACGCTTTTCTTTTGTCAGTCCCTTGTGCAATATAAAAGGCACATTACACTTACGCCGACAAATCCGCCTATAAACAATCCGATAATTAATCCTGCAATCAATAATTTACCTCCTGACCATATTTTGACAATTATTATTTTCCGCTTGTGAGATAATAAGCAAAGGTAATAAATTTAATGGAAATGTTATTAGAACAGCATTCCGCAGGGGGAATAAAATGAAATCTGTTTACATAGATGTACTGATTACCGTAAATGTTTTCATTGACTTTATACTTATTTTATGCACCAAAAAGGCGCTTTGTATCAACACTTCGTTTAAAAAAATGTTGCTTGCGTCGCTTCTGGGAGGAGTGCAAAGTCTTATTGCACTTTTCCCTCCCCTGCCTTTCTTTTTGAATATACCTATCGATGTTTTATGTGCCGCAGGAATTGTGTTATGTGCATTCGGCAAGTGCCCGTTTAAGTGTTTTATCAAACGAATATCCGTGTTTCTTTCTCTCTCATTTTCATTCTGCGGAATTATGATGTTTCTGTACAACGCTTTCAAACCGAAAGGTATGGAAGTATACAACGACACAGTGTATTTTAACATTTCGCCCGTCCTCCTGATTATTTTAACTCTTGTCTGTTATTATATTCTCAAATTGACGAAAATATTGACGAAGGGGGGCAACGGTTCGGGAGTTTGCAAAGTTGAAATCAAGGTTAACGAACAAAGCTATTTTTTCCCTGCAAAGATTGATACGGGTTGCAACCTTGTTGAACCGTTTTCGGGAAATTATGTCATTATTGCTGAACAAAATATTTTTGGTGATTATGTTCCCGATGAAACCAAAACAAGGATTATTCCGTTTGAAAGCCTTGGCGGAAACGGAATTGTAAAAGGATTTCCTCCCGATAAGGTTAAAATTGACGGCAAGGAAATCTGCAAAAGCATTTATATAGGCATATGTAATGATGTGTTGAAAGGAGATGTTAAGGCAATCATACCGTACGAACTTGTAAAAATATCAGAATAGGAGCAATGTTATGTTTTTAATGAAGGTTATTCAGAAAATCCGATTTGCACTCGTTATTGAAAATGAAATATTCTACATTAACGGCAGTGAAACTCTCCCCCCACCGCTTACACGAGAAGAAGAACAGCATATTATGGAGAATATTGCAAAAGGAGACAGTAAGGCAAGAGAACCGCTTATTGTCCACAATTTAAGACTTGTGGTATATATTGCAAAAAAGTTTGAAACTCCGAATGCAAGTGCGGAGGATTTGATTTCAATAGGCACAATCGGGCTTATCAAGGCGGTGAACACCTTTTCTCCCGAAAAGAATATTAAGCTTGCAACCTACGCATCAAGATGTATTGAAAACGAAATTCTGATGTTTTTAAGAAAATCATCGCAACTGAAAAACGAGGTATCGATTGACGAACCGCTGAACACTGACTGGGACGGCAATGAACTGCTCTTATGCGATGTTCTCGGAAGCGATCCTGACACGGTAAACAGAAATATTGAATGCGAGCTTGAAAAAAATCTTGTTTTGCAGGCAGTTTCAAAGCTTCGTGACCGAGAATGTCTTATTATGGAGTTACGCTTCGGGCTTAACGGACGAAAGGAACACACGCAAAAGCAGGTTGCCGACAAGCTTGGAATTTCGCAGTCCTACATATCAAGGCTTGAAAAGAAAATTATTCGCCAATTAAAAATTGACCTTGACAAAGCAGTATGATTTTTGTCTGAACTCAAACCAATAACATATTTCGTATTAAAAACGAGAGCAACAGGCAATTTTGTCCTGCTGCTCTCGTTTTTTATAAAACAGTATCTGAGGGATTGGTGACAGTGTCAGAATCATTATTATCTCCGTCACCCATAATATCGTCAATTCCGTCTTCAATATCATCCATCATATCCGAACCCGAATTTCCTGTTTCATTTTCTTCGTTACCGATGAAACCGTCCGAATCTGAAACTTCTCCGTTTTCAGTCATACTTTTTGAAGTTTCCTGCGTATTTGATGTTTGTGAAGTCTGACTTGTTGTGTCAGTCATACTGTCGTTTTTATCATTGCCGCAACCTGTGATAAAACATACTGAAATTAAAGCTACGGCAAACAGACCTAAAAATTTTTTCAAACTAATCAATCCTTATAAAAATAAAATGGTACTGAATCAACAGCAACATTATTATTTACGGAATTTTTCGTAATATTTAATTTGGAATTTAATAATTTTAATCTTTGGCAATAACAAGATGAGGGTACGGAATTGTGATACCGTTTTTATCAAACTCTTTCTTGACATTTTCTTGCAGGAAGAAATAAACCTCGTAGTAATCATCAGGAGTTGCCCATGCAAAAACCTTAATCTGCACTCCGCTGTCAAGATGTTCACCGACTCTTACAGTAGGTTCGGGATCTTTTAAAATCATCTCATTTGTTGCCATAAGGTTGAGAATAATCTCACGCACCTTGTCGATATCATCATCATAGCTTACCGAGAAAGTACAGTCAACCCGTCTCTGCTCAACCATTGTGCAGTTTACAACATTGTTTGATGTGAGTCTTGAATTAGGAATTGTCACAAGCTTATTATCAAGTGTATGCACGGTTGTTGAGAAAATATTGATTTCCTCAACCGTTCCTTTTACCCCCTCAAAATCAAGAATATTACCCGACACAAACGGTTTGTTTATCAAAATTACAAGTCCGCTGACAACATTTTTCAGCAAATCCTGTAATGCAAGACCTGCTGTAAGGGCTGCCGCACCGAGTGCCGTAATAAGCGACGCAACATTCACACCGATTGTTCCGAGTGCAGTTACTGCAACAATGAAATAGAAAATCACCTTGAGAACGGACAATACAAAGCCTTCGGCTGTACCGTCCATTCGTGATTTATTAAGGATTTTACGGAGAATTCCTATAATCAACCTGGTAATTATATATCCGATAACAATTACAGCTACACATACAAGAGCCTTTGAAAGATATTCAAGCAACTTTTCTTCAGTGATATTCATATCTACACCTCTGCATCAACAAGAAATTCGGAAATCTTCTCTCCGTTCTCATAAACAGAAACCACTATATTGCCGTTTTCATCAAAAGAAACGCTCTTACCTGTGCGAACACCGTTTTCGTAATTGCTCACATCAATAAGATTTCCGTTTCTGTCAAATCTTGCACCATAGCCGTCAGGAGTATTATTATCCCACTTGCCCGCATGCATTGTACCGTCACTCAGTCTGTAACCGACACCGCCGCCGTTGCGTGAATTATCGGTCCAGTTTCCAACATAATTTATACTGCCGTTGTTATAATAGCAAACACCGAATCCGTTGCGCCTGTCATCAAGGTATTCACCGTCATATGAGGTCATACCGTCAGGAGAAACCGTTCTGCCTCTGCCTGTTCTGCAATTATTTTCATCAAGATTACCGAAATAGGTATATCTTCCCGATTTAGTAAGAATCACCACGTCACAATGGGGTTCTTCTTCGTTTACAATTTCAGGATTTTCTTCATCGGATTCTTCTGTCGGCACATCATCTATTTGGCAATGTGTGCCGATATTTGCTTCAACATTTTCAAAATCAGTTTCTTCATCTTCGGAAGCTTCACCGGAGCTGTCAACAGTTACAACACTTTCGGAATCTTCTGTCTGTTCATCTGCTGTTTCTGCGACAGCGTCTGTATCATCTGCAATTTCATGTTCTGAAATTTGAGAATTTTCTTCAACCTCATCATCCGAAAGCTGTTCATCTTTCTCGCCTGTTACAATTTTAACTTCCGCCGGTTCAAAATCTTCTTCGGCAGTATGATTTATAATTTCACCGAACAAATCCTTATTTGTTTTGTGAGCCTCAACAAGAATTTTCTCGATAATATCGTATGCCGAATAATCTTTCTTACTCACGGGTTCAGCCGTGTCGGAAACATTTGGAATATCTTCGTCCGTAAGATAAGCGCAATCTTCGAGATTATAAGCATTTTCTGGAACAAAATCATTTTTGAACAAATCACTGTTAAACACAAATCCGCTGTTGCCGTAGGATTTTTTCTCCGTAAACGGCATATCTGACGGTAAAAAACTTGCATCATACCAGAGCATACCCACATTTGAATATATCAAAACCCTTGAATTTTCGTTTGACTGCTTATCAGACGGAAAAAGAGTTTTTACGGAAACAATCCCGTTATCGTCAATATCTTCGGTGACAAGAGTTATAATTCCGCTGACTTTGCGTGGATATATTCTCGTGATAAGCTTATCGGCAATGCTTCTGTTAAAATATTCCGTGCGTAACCATGTATGATTACGGTCAAAAAATTGTCTTTTGAATACAATTCCCCTGTCATTGTAAGTTATAACAGAATAAACTCCGCCTGTTGCCCTTTTTACGGACTGATAAGGAAGATTATCCCTTGTTACCTTCCACGAAAGCGGTTCATTCTTCGTCAGCAGACAAGACATCTTGTAATCCATACCGTGAAGTTCGATTTCGGTAATTTCTTTTTGCTCTTTGCAGCCTGAATTAAAATAGTTTGCACGGACACCCGCAAGTGCATCATTCTTAAAATCAAGCTTTTCATAGTCTGAAACAAGAACGGAATATATAATTAAGCCGTCAGTCAGCTTTTGAGATTGTTCAAGCATTATGAATTATTCCTTTCAAGAAAATTCTGTGTAGCGTAACCCTAAAAGAAAAGAAAGGGCGAACAATGTCCGCCCTGAAATAATCGAGTTATATTTAAATCAGATAGAAATTGTCATAGCAATCTTGTAAAGCTCTTCATCAAACACACGAGGCATATCAAGTGCTTCGTTGATATCAAGATCAATAATCTTGCCGCCCTGCATTGCAACAACTCTGTTACCGATATTCTGTTCAAGAAGTTCAACAGCCTTAAAGCCCATCTGGCTTGCAACAACTCTGTCACGAAGTGTCGGAGAACCGCCACGCTGTACATGACCGAGGACTGTAGCTCTTGCCTCGATACCAAGACGCTGTTCTACATACTTTGCAAGATCTCTTACACCGCCGACACCCTCGGCAACAACAACGATAAAGTGTTTTTTGCCTGTTTTCTGAGTGTTGATGATTCTTGCGATTACATCTCTTTCAATATTGTACTGAACCTCAGGAACAAGGATAGCTGTAGCACCTGTTGCGATACCTGTCTGGAGAGCAATATCACCGCAGCGTCTGCCCATAACCTCAACTACAGAACAACGGTCGTGTGACTGTGCTGTATCACGGATACGGTCAACCATCTGAATAGCTGTGTTCATGGCTGTATCAAAACCAACCGTGTATTCGGAGCAGGCAATATCGTTATCAATTGTGCCGGGAACACCGATACAGTTAATACCGGCGTTTGTAAGGCAACGAGCACCTCTGAATGAACCGTCACCGCCGATTACAACAACACCGCTTACACCGATGCTTCTGCAAAAATCGGCAGCTCTCTGAATACCGGCAGGAGTAGCGTACTCTTCGCTTCTTGCTGTGTAAAGCATTGTACCGCCGTTACCGATGATATCAGATACACTTCTGAGGTTCATTTCCTCAACATCACCGTTGAGCAAACCATTATATCCACGGTAAACACCGTAAACCTTCATTCCTTTATTTATACCGGCACGAACTACAGCTCTGACAGCCGCATTCATACCGGGAGCATCGCCGCCGCTTGTTAATACTGCAATTGATTTCTGTGTCTGTGACATTATAATCTACCTCCATAGGTTATTAACTTCTACCATTATAATACAATTGTTTTTTGTTTACAAGTGGATTTTCGCAATTTTAAAAAAATAAAAGATTTTATTACAAAAGCATTTAATTCTTTTTACCGTTTTGTTACAGAAATCTGTGAATTTGTTCATAAATACACTGTTTTCACCTCTCTGTTTCGATAAAATAACAATATTTTGTAACAAAGCCTGTAAGTTTGTTGACTTTTATATAATATGGTTTTATAATTACCCTAGGATAGAAGACAGCTTTTGTGCCTGTCTTGCGACAAGTCACCTGAGTGACAATTTTTCGGGAGGATAATTTATATGACTAAGTTATATCTGGCTATTCCCTGTTATAACGAAGAAGAAGTTCTGAGGGATTCGGCGGAAAAACTGCTAAACAAATACAACACGATGATGGCAGAGGGCAAAATTTCTGCCGACAGCCGTATTGTGTTTATTGATGACGGCTCAAAGGACAGGACATGGGAGATTATTTCAGAACTCCATACAGAAAATCCTATTTTCCAGGGCATCAAGCTTTCAAGAAACAGAGGTCACCAGAATGCACTTCTCTGCGGTCTTATGACTCTTAAAGATAAGGCTGACGCTGTTATTTCAATTGACGCAGACCTTCAGGACGATATCAACACCTTTGATGAAATGGTGGCAAAGTACGAGAACGGTTGCGATGTTGTATACGGTGTTCGTTCTAAAAGAGAAACAGACACCTTCTTCAAGAGATTTACAGCTGAAGGATTCTACAAAATTCTTAATCATATGGGTGCTAAGGTTATTTTTAACCACGCTGATTTCAGACTTATGAGCAAGAGAGCACTCAACGCTTTTTCATTATATAAGGAAACAAACATATTCCTGCGCGGTATGGTTCCGATGATCGGCTTTAAGTCTGATATTGTTACATATGAGCGTTCCGAAAGACTTGCAGGTGAAAGTAAATATCCGTTAAAGAAAATGCTTGCACTTGCATGGGAAGGTATTACATCTCTCAGCATTCAGCCAATCAGAATGATTACATGGCTCGGTGCAATCGTGTTCGGCATCAGCCTTATTATGATTATCTACTCACTCATCAGCTTTTTCTGCGGTTGGTCTGTAAGCGGTTGGTCAAGCCTTTTATGTTCAATTTGGGCAATCGGAGGACTTCAGCTCCTTGCAATCGGTGTTATAGGCGAATACATCGGAAAGATTTATATGGAAACAAAGCGCAGACCAAGATTTATTGTTGACAAAGTTCTTGATGACGATGAACAGTAATAGAATCACCAAAGTCCTGACCAGAATTTTCGGCGGAGTATTTACGGTTTGTTTTGTTTTTCTGTTTGTAAATATTATCATAATCGGCTTTGACGGAAATGTTGACAGAAGATTCGATTCATTTTCAAAGATGTTCATTCTTTTGATTTTTGCCGTTTTGACCGTCGGAATATGTGCATTGTATTTTCATTACACCTCCGATAAAAGCTGTAAGAAGATTAAAGCGAAGTCGAGATTTGAATTTAATGATAAAAATACCAAAAATGTTATTTTTATCGGATGCGGTATTCTTCTGATTGTTGAAATTATTTTTGCGTTGCTTACCGATTTTGAACCTGTTGCCGATTTGCATAACATCAAAAGATATGCAATGTATTTTTCAACCCACGGCAATTTCAACCTCATTGAACAGGATTACGCACGCGATTATCAGTATCTTGTAAGATATCCTAATAATATGGCATTGCTTTTGATTGTGTCGCTTGTCGGAAGATTAAATTACCTTATATTCGGTCATTATGTTGATTTTGCACCTGTTGTTGTTAATATTTTGGCGATTAATATTTCAATAATGCTGACGGCATTTACAGCAAAAAGACTTTTCGGCAACAAAAAGGCTCTTTTTGTACTTGCTTTTTGTGCGTTATTTTTACCTTATCTCACCTATCTGCCGTACTATTACAGCGATTCAATGTCGATGCCGTTTCTTATCGGAGCTGTTTATCTCATTGTTTCCGCATTACAGGTTGACAACAGAAAGAGTATGTACGCAAAGCTTTGTGCTGCAGGTGCATTGATTTTCCTCGGATATAAGGTTAAGGGCAGTCTTATCATACTGTTCGCAGTCGGACTTTTATTGTTGTTCTTGAAATTCAGATTAAAAAAAGCAATCTGCCTTATTCTGGTGTTTACGGCAGGGTTTGGTGTGATTGGATTCGCATACAATACAGCCGTTGACGCTGTCAATCCGATCACGAAACAGCAGTATGAAAAATATGAATATCCTGTTACTCACTGGCTTATGATGGGGCTTAAAGGTCTTGGAAAATACGATGAGCATGATGACTATTACACTCGTTCATTTCCCTCGAAAAAAGAAAAACAGGATGCTAACATTAAGGTTATTAAAGAAAGAATAAAAGATTACAAATTTAGCGGTTTGTATGAACATATGATTGAAAAAGCTGTTTGGACATGGCAGGACGGTACATATTACATTTCGTACCATAACAGAAAGCCAAAGAACGATAATATTCTTATGGATTTTCTGCATATTGACGGAAAGTACAACAAGGCCTTCCAAAATTACAGTTCGGCTTTACAACTGTTCATTTTATTGATGATTTGTATTTCGGCATTAAAAACTCTTATCAAACCTAAAGTTGATGAGATGCTGTTAATCAAAGGAGTTGTATTTGCGGCATTCCTTTTCTTCCTGTTATGGGAAACAAGGTCAAGATACCTGTTTGATATGACGCCTCTGTTTATTCTGCTTACGGTTGACGGTATGGATACCGCAAAAGCTTTTCTTGATTCATTCAGAAAACCTAAACAACAAACAGAAAAACAGGCATAATTTAATAAAGTTTTCAAGTGACAGCCGAAACTGTCACTTGTTTTTTGTTATAAAATCAATGTTACAACATTACAAACTTTTTCATTAAAAATCAATATTTTCGTTTGCAATTTATTGTAATGATGCCTAAATTATGCTATTATTACTATATGTGCAATGATTTGCAAATTTCAAGCTTGAAAGGTAAAAATTATGGATTATGAAAAGCTGAAAAAGAGGGATACCTCGCTGGACATTTTGCGAATAATCGCAGTCTTTACCGTTTTATCGGTTCATTTTTTCCTACACAACGGATTTTACAGCCAGACAATCGAAGGTAAGCCGATGTATGTTGCTGTTGTAATGAGAACCCTGTTTTCCGTTTGTGTTCCCTTGTTCATGTTGCTGACAGGTTATTTGATGAGTAAAAAAGAACTGAGTAAAAAGTACTATTCGGGAATTACGAAAACACTTGTTGTTTTTGTAATCTCAACACTTGCGTGTATGATTTACAAAAACATTGCACAAGGTGATGTTTTTGACCTGAAATCATTCATACTCGGAACGCTTGATTTTACCGGTTCCAACTACTCCTGGTACATTGAAATGTACATAGGGTTGTTTCTGCTTGCACCGTTCCTTAATCTCGCTTACGGAAAACTTAAAAGCAAAAAGCAAAAGCAAGTACTCCTTGTAACAGCTGTTTTTCTGACAATCATCCCCTCGTTATTTAATATTTTCAATTTTGGTTCACTTGATTGGTGGACTAATCCGACTTCATCAGATGAGTTTCAGAAACTTGTCCCAAGCTGGTGGCAGGGATTCTACCCCGTTGCATACTACTTTGTGGGTTGTTACATAAGAGAATACGGATTGAAAATGAAAACAAGAACAATGCTTGTACTCTTTGTTTTTTCACTTTTCATATTCAGCACATTCAATTATTTCAGAAGCTACGGCACAACATTCAAATCGGGCACATACATTTATTGGTACGGATTTGAACCGTTTGTTTTATCTGTACTGCTTTTTCTCTTGATTAAGAGAATCAAGACCGATAACTTCCCGAAAACCGCTAAAATTGCACTTTGGAAAGTTTCTGACCTTGCACTTGGAATTTATCTTATTTCCTTTATTTTTGACAGCATTGTTTACCCCGTACTCTGCGAAAAAGTAATATTAATGCCTGACAGACTTCCGTATTACTTTGTTACGGTTCCGATAGTTTTTGTGCTTTCCGCCGCCGCATCATTTATTATGAATCTTGTTGCAAAACTGCTTATTGACGGTTTTAAATCGCTTGCGAACATAATAAAGGATTTGCGTTCAAAACCTGACAAAGGGAAGTGGCAGCACATAATTTTTGCTGTGCTTATGGCTTTTGCTATTGGATTTTCACTTTGGAAATGCTATTACGGTTTTGGCGGTAACGACGAATCGTTTTATCTTACAATTCCGCACCGATTAACTCTTGGTGATTCGTTACTCGGTGACGAATGGCACCTCACACAGCTTTCAGGATTTTTACTCTTGCCGTTCGTATGGCTCTACACAACGATTACGCAATCTACTGTCGGAATAATCTTTGCGGCAAGAGTTTTCTATGTAATCTGTCACGCTGTTATTGTGTGCGTTATCTATTCAAGACTTAAAAAGTACGGATATTTCTCAGTATTCGGTTGTGTGCTTTATTTTCTCTTTACACCATTTGATATTATGGCATTGAGTTATAACACAATGGGGCTTGATCTAATTGCGCTCACGGGTGTTTTAATGGCAACAGCCGATTATTCAAAAAAATTACCGCTCATAATCAGCGGACTTGCATTTGCAGGCGCAGTTCTCTGCTGTCCGTACCTTGCGGCAGTTTATGTAATGTATATTATTGCAGTAGGAGTTCACTATGTAATTAAGAAAACTGCCCTTAATAAAAATGTGTTCAATTCTGAACTTTTCTCGATTAAGACTTTTCTGTGGTTTACCTTGGGAGCAGGAATACTTGCGGCTATTTTCCTTGTATTTGTACTTTCAAGAGTAAGTATTAATGAGATTTTCTCAAATTTCCCCTATCTTCTTGCCGATCCCGACCATCCGCAAATGGGCTTTATGGCAAAGATGAACTACTACTTTAAAACAATCGTAGAATGTCACACTCATTTTAAATATGTACTTATGGCATACGGTGCTACCGCAATTGTTATGTTGCTTGACAGAAAGAGAAAACAACACCGTTCGGTTTATCTTATTCTTACAAGTGCAATCGTTATTTTGGCGCTTGTAATGTTTATGCCGACAATGACAAGCGTTTACTACAATGCGATTATGTTCCCGATGATTTTCATGGGCATCACAGCGTATGTTCTTTCTGAAAATAAGCAAAGAGAGCTGTTTGCGTCACTCTTTGTTCTCGGAATTTTTTATTCTGTTGCATTGTGTTTCTCCTCAAATCAGTATTTTTATGTAACTGCAATGGCTTGCACCGCATCAAATATTGCAAGCTTTGTATTCATCGGCAATCTGATTAAGGAAATGAAAGCAAATCCCGATAATCTTGACTACGCTGTTCCGTGTAAATATTTAGCATTCGTGATGACTGCGTTTCTGATTATTCTGCAGGCTTGTTTTCAGATTACCGTTAAGGCAGAACATTGCTTCTGGGACAGTGAACCGAAACAGCTGACACAGACAATTCAGAACGGCCCTGCAAAGGGTATAAAAACAACACCGAATAACGCACAAACCTATGAGCAGATTTATGCCGATATCAGTCAGTATCAGAATCTTGAAAAAGGAAACATACTGTTCCTTACGCAAAAAACATGGACTTATCTTGCGGCGGAGGATTTTCCTTACGGAACGCTTTCGGCATATGTTACGGGGGAAAATCAGAACAGTCTTGCAAGACTTCGCTCATATTATTCGGTAAACAGCAAAAAAATTCCGAAATATATCTACATTCCGAAGGACTCAGAGTGGGATAATCTTCAGCAGATTCTTCTTGAGGCACAGCAGAACGGTTACTCTTTGAGCGAAAACGAAGTTTCGTATAAACTTGTAAAATAAATAATATTTTACAGATTTCAGACATAAATATCACGCAGGGATAAAAATTATGATTTCTGCGTGATATTTTTTTGTTTTTCAGCACATATTCTTGAAAATGTACAAATAAAAAACTTGTTTTTTTTTGTGAATTATGGTATAGTGAATTATGATAGGCAAGAAGGGCTTGTCACAGAATTTGGTCGCATTTTTGTGAAAATTTTAAGTTGGGGGCATAATCATGGATATTAAGCAGACTTATAACGAATGGCTTGAAAACGCAGTTGAGGACAAAGACCTTACGGCAGAGCTTGAAAGTATAAAAAACAACGAAGATGAAATTTATGATCGTTTCTACACAGCTTTAAAATTCGGTACCGCAGGCCTCAGAGGCATTATCGGCGCAGGTACTAACAGAATGAATATTTATGTTGTTCGTCAGGCTACACAGGGACTTGCTAACTATGTGCTTAAAAAGTACGGCAATGGTTCTGTTGCAATCTCTCACGACAGCAGAATTAAAGCAGATTTATTTATGAATGAGGCGGCAAGAGTTCTTGCGGCAAACGGCATTAAGGTTTACATCACATCAGAACTTCAGCCTACTCCCGTTCTCTCTTACCTCGTTCGTTACTTTAAATGTCAGGCAGGTATTATGGTTACAGCCAGCCACAACCCTGCAGCATACAACGGCTATAAGGCATACGGCGAGGACGGTTGCCAGATGACTGATGTTGCCGCAAACACTGTATATGACGAGATTTCAAAGCTTGATATGTTCAAGGATGTTAAAATTGCCGATTTTGACGAGGCAGTTAAGAGCGGTATGATTGAATATGTTGACGAGAGTGTTTATGACACATATCTTGAAAAAGTTATGGAACAGCAGGTTAACCCCGGCGTTTGCAAGGGTGCAGACCTTAAAGTTGTTTATACACCGCTTAACGGTACAGGTAATAAGCTTGTGAGAAAGGTTCTCGGCAAGATTGGTGTTAATGATGTAGTTGTTGTCCCAGAGCAGGAACTTCCTGACGGCAACTTTACAACATGTCCTTATCCGAACCCTGAGATCAAAGAGGCACTTGCAAAAGGTCTTGAGCTTTGTGAAAAAGAACAGCCTGACCTTCTCCTTGCAACCGATCCTGACGCTGACCGTGTAGGTATTGCCGTTAAGGATTATGACGGCAGTTACAGACTCATTTCAGGTAACGAGGACGGTGTAATGCTCACCAATTACATTCTCTCTTGTAAAAAGGCAAGCGGTAAGCTTCCTGAAAAGCCAGTTGTAGTAAAAACTATAGTTACTACAAAACTCATCAACAAGCTTTGCGAAAAATACGGCTGTGAACTCAAGAATGTTCTTACAGGCTTTAAGTATATCGGTGAAGTTATTCTCAACCTCGAGAAAAAGCATGAAGAAAACAGATATCTCTTTGGTTTTGAGGAAAGCTACGGCTATCTTTCAGGCACATATGTAAGAGATAAGGATGCTGTTGTTGCATCAATGCTCGTTTGTGAAATGGCAGCTTACTATAAGAAACAGGGCAAGTCACTTGCTGAGGTTATAGACGGTCTTTACGAAGAATTTGGTTACTACCTCAATCAGACATACTCATTCGAGTTTGACGGTGCCGCCGGTATGCAAAAGATGTCTGATATTATGACAGCTGTAAGAGATAACACACCAAAGAGCATTGCAGGCTACGATGTTGTTAAGGTTTCCGACTATTTTCTCAGGAAAGAAACAGATGTTGCAACAGGCAGCGTTACCGACATTGACCTTCCTAAGTCAAATGTTATTGCTCTTCACCTTGCGGATGACAACGCTGTTATTATCCGTCCAAGCGGAACTGAGCCAAAGATTAAGCTCTATATTACTTCAGTCGGTAAGGATAAAGATAATGCTGCAGAAATCTGTGAAAAGCTTGTTGTTGCAAGCAAAGAGATTCTTGGCATTGAGTAATTGGAATCGACATATAATAGTTGCACCTAAAGTTAAGGGGACAGATTTTTCTGTCCCCTGTTTTTATGTGTATTTTATCAAAAACGCAACTCCCCTATTTCTCGTGATAATACATTGTATAACACGCAAAGCAGAGGTGACTGCTGTTGCAGTCACCTCCGTAATCGGTTGATTTATAAATAGCAATTTTTAAAGGGGTATGTTGTTATTTTAAATAAATAATATGCCCTTTGGACTCATCTCCAAAATCGGATATTATGCCCTTAACAATAATAACTTTGTATTACATTGGACTTATCTCCGTTCTTAAATTTGAATATAAAAGTCTTTTGACCGTTAAAATTCATAATATCAATCAGTACAAAGATTGCTTAAAAGCTTATCAACTTTTCCTCTGAATCAATTGTACCTGTCCTTAAACTAAGTCTTTGGAACTTTGGACTGTCAGCCTATATCGTCATCGGAATTAACTCCTTTTACTTTAGCTTCGACTAACTGTATTTATACATCTGAGTATGTATACTACAATCAAACTATAAGACCTAAATTCTCATTGGAATAATCTCCTGTTGTTTGCAGATTTCTATGTCATCACGACATTTTCTTTACTGCTAATCAATGCTTTATTTACGACTTATATTAACTTTTCGTCAAATCAATATCAGTAACCGTATACCGTCAATTCCCGTTAATGGATTTTATTTTTGACTTTGTATCGGTTTAAAATCTCAAGCATACATCGGAATATCTCCAATCTTGTCGCATAAGCGAGATTTAATTTAAGTTCTTATCTCATCGGAATTATCTCCTTTTACTTTAGCTTCGACTAACTGTGTTTATACATCTGAGTATGTACACTACAATCAAACTATAAGACCTAAATTCTCATTGGAATAATCTCCTGTTGTTTGCAGATTTCTATGTCATCACGACATTTTCTTTACTGCTAATCAATGCTTTATTTACGACTTATATTAACTTTTCGTCAAATCAATATCAGTAACCGTATACCGTCAATTCCCGTTAATGGATTTTATTTTTGACTTTGTATCGGTTTAAAATCTCAAGCATACATCGGAATATCTCCAATCTTGTCGCATAAGCGAGATTTAATTCAAGTTCTTATCTCATCGGAATTATCTCCTGACACTTTAGTTTACCTTGAATTTTAGAAATCAGATTGAAATTTACGGTTTCACTCTGTATTATAAGTTTCCAAATTTACATTCTGTTTGAACTGCTTATTAAATTCAGCCTCTTACATTCTTTAAATTCAGACTACTCTGTGTGCTGTTGTATAAGCTGCTCATCCATTGGTTTTAGTATTAATTTCCATTGGACTTATCTCCGTTTCGGACTTATTTTGCTTAAATAACGATTAAGCTTTCATTGGACTAACCACCAATTTTTAGATTTCAATATATATTAAGTTATAATTAAAATTCCGTTCTCCCGAGTATTAAATTCGATAACCTTTAATGCTTAATTGGACGAATTTCAATCATAAGATGTAGATTGCTAAAGACGAATTCGGAATGCTCTTGCGATTAAAAATTAATAAATATGTTTTTATAACATCAAAATAATCAGCTGTTCCGACAAAACAAGTAAGAATTAGAAGATCATCTCTTAGAATACACGGGCTGTAGAGTTAGGTGGTAAGCTCCGCATATAATCTCTGATTTGTTTGAAGTAAGGTTTTCTTGCTTTCATTTTTAAAACCTCCTTAAGTTCTTTTCTTTGTCTATATTATACAGTTAGTTGTCCACATTGTCAACACTTTTATTAAAAATATTTATAATTTTATTTTTGGAAAATCTATTGAAGTAAAATTTACATTGTGTTATAATAAAAATGTTGGGGTGTTTATCAGTCGGCAACTTTTTTGAGTGCCGACTTTTTTCTTTTTTATATACTTCAAAATCCCTAAAATATTGATTATAACTAAACTTTAGTGTATTATTATGATGTCATAAAGTATTAAAGAGGTCATAATTGTGAACGATAAATTGCATATCAGAACGGCACAAATAAGCGATGCCGAAGAATTGCTCGCTATATACAAACCATATATTGAAAACACGGCAATCACATTTGAATACGATGTTCCAAGTATTGAAGAATTTGCAAATCGCATAAAAACTACGCTCAAAAAGTACCCTTATATTGTAGCCCAACTCAACGGAAAAATTGTCGGCTATGCGTATGCCGGAGTTTTCAAAGGCAGAAAAGCGTATGATTGGTCAGTTGAAACAAGTATTTATATCCGCCTTAATAATCACGGAAACGGAATCGGCAGAAAACTCTACGAAAAGCTCGAAGAAATTCTCACAAAACAGGGTGTGACAAATGTAAATGCTTGTATTGCGTACACTGAACATGAGGATAAACATCTGCATAACGACAGTGTTTGCTTTCACAAAAAACTCGGTTATAAAACTGTCGGTATTTTTCATAAATGTGCATACAAATTTGATAAGTGGTACGATATGATATGGATGGAAAAATTTATTGCCGAACACAGTGCTAATCCAAATGATATTATCCCCTACCCTATGCTGAATTGTTAACAGAACCATAAGATATAAATATCCCCGAAAAGTTCGATAAAAACTTTTCGGGGATTGAATTTGTCAATAAAAATGGGGACTGTCTTAATATTGCTTACAATTACTATAAGCTGAAATTTTTAATAATATCCCACTTAATAATGCAATTTAGAATTATTTTTCAAGCTTTGCAAAACTGTCTTTGCAGACATATCCTGCATATTCTCCGAGATCAATTTGCTTGATATCGTGACTTACATGTCTTTCGCTTACAGGAATCATTTCCATATAGTCCCCGTAAAGATACTTCAGGTACTTATCATATTCTTTAGGAATGGGCAGTTTTGCATTTTCAAAATCAACCCATATTGCCTCATCAAGCCATTCGGCAGGGAAAGCTCCTCTTGAAACATTTCTTCCCATACTGTCAAACAAATATTTCGGATTTTTCATATTCTTATGAAGTGAAATAAGTTTGTTTTGAACCTTTTGCAAAAATCCAAGCGGAAAAATCTTTCTCAGAATGTTCGCACACAAAGAAGAAAATCTGCTGTTTGCATTCACCGAAGTGCCTCTCCACTTATCAAGCACCAGCCATCTTGAGCTTGCAGTTGCTTTCATATGAATTTTTCGTAAGAAAGCATTGTTTGAAGTATAATCCTGTGCAAGCACATCAAGAAAAATTCCGTTATGAATATTTGGAAATCTTGATGTAAACTCAGTAGAAAGCAGAGTATCGTTTATTCGCAGTTTTGTAAAAGGAAAATGGCTGTCTTTTTCATTTTTTTGAGTCTGTGCAAAAAGATAATTTGGGAGTTCACTCGGCAATACCGAAAGAAATCTGTCGTAATCTTTTCTAAGCATCATAACATCTGCATCATCGTCCCACGGAATAAAGCCTTTATGTCTTACCGCACCCAAAAGACTTCCTCCGCCCAGGAAATACTTTATGTTATGCTTTTTGCAAATTCTGTCAACCTCAAGTAAAAAGCCCAGAAGTATCTGTTGAATATCATTAAGCTTGCCGTCATATGAATCGGAAAACATAAATATACTGTCATCATCCATTACCTCGTGTCCCGAAATAAGGAGTGCGTCCTTGTAGTTGACCATTGATAACCAACCAAGCTTTTTCAGTCTTGTGCAGTCAATGGCACAGCCATCCGTAGAATCACCTACAGAAGTTATGTTAACCTCACACTCATCAAAAGCATCCGAAAGCGTAAGTGAAAATTCCGCCGAATTTACGGTTGAAGTATCTGAGCAGGCGTTATACACCTGATTGTTCTCACCGTTACAAAGAACAAACAGAACAGAAGAAATCAAGTCATTAATACTTATATAAGACACTTTAGGTGATTTGTTCTTAACATTCAAAGATTTTCCGTGAACAGCCGATTCCAGCATATTCCTTACAAAATCGGAACTTGAATTTGCAGATATAATCTTGCCGCTTCTTACTGCTTTGATTGAAAAATCATACATATGAGATGCAGAAAAATAAAGATTCTCAACAGACTGAATCAGCATTGCTTTTAATGAATCCAAATTAAAAGCGGAATGTGTTTTTTCTTTTTCGGAAATAACAAAATCTTTTCCGAGTGTTCCGTAAATTGAGGCGTCTGACACAAGAACAGTTTCTTTTATCTTTAACGCATTGACAGCCGAGATAATATTATTTGCCCTGTTGATATGATTTTTAAATACATCAACACCTTCAACTCTATCAGAAAGCAAAAATCCCGTTTCAATAAGTATATCTCCGCATTTATTAACCGAATTAAGTGAAGAATACTTTACGATGGAAAAATCTGATGAATCGATATAATCGAATCTCCTGTCATAGCTTTCGTTATCCTCTACAAGCAAAAATACAGTTATGCCTGCTTGTTTTTTTAAGTTAACCATGCGAAGCGATGATACAAGAGAAAAGGCGAGTTCTCCGCCTCCTGCTATAAAAACAGATTTTCCGAATAATTTACGGATGTTCAAATTTTTATAACGCAAAGCTACAAGTGCTCTGTCCTGTTCAAATTGGTTAAGTAACAACTCAGACATAACTGTATTCCTAATTTCTGTTATTAATTTTCTTCAAGAATTCCGACTGCTCTTCTTATTCCTTCTTTAAGGTCAACAAGAGGCTTCCATCCAAGACTGCAAAGTCTTGAACTGTCAAGAATTTCGGGGGTTTTTGCAAGAGCGGAAGTATCAACCTCAGGCTCCTTTTCATCTTCGGGATTAGCAAAAGCCAAAGTCATATTTCTCTCAGGGAAAACCTCACAAGCTGTCTTTGCAAAATTTCTTATTGTTGTATCTGATTTTTCATAAGAAATGTTATACGGTGTAACATTTTCACCGTTAAGCATAATGTATATGAGAGCAGAAACCGTGTCTGTAACATAGCAGAATGAACGGTTAGCCGCACCGTTGCTTTTGAGAAGAATATTTTCGTGACGAACAACATTTGCAATAAACTGCGCCCAGACACGATCATCCGTAAGACTGCTGGCACCGTAAATATAGCTCGGTCTTGCAATCTTTACATTGAGTCCAAACTGTTTGCAATAGCTTGCGGCAAGAGTTTCAGACGCTCTCTTACCCACTGCATAACAATTTTTATAGGAAGTAAAATCAATATAACCGATATCATCTTCGGAAATACTGTTTTTACCGTTGTGCAAAGCACCGTAAACTTTAAGGCTTGAAACAACAAGTACAGACTCACTTTTGCTTTCAAGAGCAAAATCAAGAATGTTTGATGTACCGCTGAGATTTGCGTTAATAGTGCCTACAGGATCGGTTTCAAATTGAATGTTACTTGCCTGACTTGCGGCATGAATAATAAAATCCGCTCTCTCACATTCAATCTTATTTGTAACATCGGCAACAACAAGCTCAATGTCATCTCTTTCAAGAAGAACGCCAAACTTTTTCTCGGCTCTCTCTCTGTTTCTTACAAACGCAAGGAGCTTGATGTTATTGTTATAAAAGTCATTTCTTGCGAGAAATGTGAGAACAAGATAATAACCGATAAATCCTCCTGCACCGGTTATAAGAACAGTTTTACCGTTAAATCTGTTCCAATCAACATTTGTATTTGTAATTTCTTTAATATCGGAAAAAACCGTCTTTTTTATATTACTTTGAACATTATAATCCATATTTAAGTTCTTCCTTTGCAAACTGCTTGTAGTTTTCATAATAGAACTGTGATCGCAATGTTGTGAGATCCTCAGGTGTTGTTACCTTAATGTTGAATCTCTCGCCAAGGAAAAGATGAACCTTTTCGCCGAGCTCAATAAAAAGTTCACTTGAGGAAACAGGGTTTGTAATACCTCTCTTATAAGCTTCTTCGTGAGCCCAAAGAATTCTTTCCATTGTATATCCCTGCGGAGCCTGTGTAATGTACATTGTACTTCTCTGGTAACTCTTGCCGCAGGTTTCTCCGTCCTCACTGTAAAGAAGTGAATCAATACTCGGAGTAACAGGAACGGCTGTTTTGTACTTTTTTGTATCCTTAATACAGTTAGTGATGAGTTCTTCGCTGAGCATAGGACGAACACCGTCACAGATAAGGATGATATCCTCAGGATCTTTTGAAAATTCAGCAGTAGCCATTACGCCGTTGTGAATAGAATCAAAACCGTTAGCACCGCCCGGAACAACAGCCTTTACCTTTGGAACATTGAATGCCTCAATAAGCTCATTAAGGTAGCCGATCCAGTCAGCCTTACAGGCAACAACAATCGCATCAACCTTAGGATGACGGGCAAAATGCTCCATTGTGTGAATAATAATCGGCTTTCCGCCAACCTCAAGAAACTGTTTAGGCATATCGGAATACTTCATTCTTGCACCGATACCGCCTGCAAATAACATAGCTGTAACCATAGTAAGACAATCCTTTCAAAACACAAATCAGACTTCACTTTACAAAATGCAGTCAAATTTATTTTTTTAACAGCAGAATTACGCAGTAAAAAACGCATCTGCACTTTGATATAACTATTAATATGATACCACATTAATGCATTTTTTGTCAACAAAAATACTTTGTACGAATGTTTTAATCGACTTTACCGGTTTACGGTGAATTTCTTATACCATATTTTCAAAATGCTTTTTATTTAGGCACATCATTTTGACGCACAATTTAATATTTTTCATACCTTATAAAATTAATGCGGGAAAATGCGGGAATGAGTAAAATTGTTTTATTCTTTATTTCTATTTTTCTTTTAAGTATATATAAATACAGAAAATTTTGATAAAATAGAAAAAATTGCAGAAAGCTGTGTTATTTATGTTTGACAAAAATTTGATTGATTTATCGGTTATGTCTACCGAGCAGATTGACAAAATTATCCGAAAAGCTAAAAAGATTATGCAGAGTCCCGCCGACTATCGACACGCCTGTGACGGCAAGATTCTTGCTACTTTATTTTATGAACCGAGTACAAGAACACAGATGTCATTCCAGACGGCTATGCTTAAACTCGGCGGAAGAACAATCGGTTTTGACAATCCGATGAATTCATCCGTTTCAAAGGGCGAAAGCCTTAAAGATACAATTACAATTGTCGGCGAATATGCCGATATTATCGCAATGCGTCATCCTGTTGAGGGTACTGCCGCTGCGGCATCTCTCTATGCAGGTGTTCCCGTTATCAACTGCGGTGACGGCGGTCACCTTCATCCAACTCAGACGCTTGCCGACATTATCACTCTCAGCTGTGAAAAAGGCAGACTTGATAACCTCAGAGTAGGTGTATGCGGTGACCTTCTCAACGGCAGAACAGTTCATTCGCTTATCAAGACACTTGCAAAATATCCGAACAACAGCTTTGTACTTATCTCAACAAAGGAACTCAGCGTTCCGCTTTATGTTATTGACATTCTTGAAAAGAACGGCTGTAAGTATGAAATTTCTCATAGCCTTGCAGATGCAATCACAGACCTTGATGTTCTGTATATGACAAGAATTCAGCGTGAAAGATTTGCAAGCGAAGAAGATTATCAGGCACAGAAAAATGTTTTTGTTCTCGACAAAGAAAAACTTGACAAGGCAAAAGAAGATATGATAATTCTTCACCCATTGCCGAGAGTAAACGAAATTACAGTTGATATTGATGATGACCCGAGAGCGTTGTATTTCAAACAGGCTCAGTACGGTATGTACGGCAGAATGGCACTTATTCTTCTGCTTTTGCAGGATGATGAGTTCTTTGTTGAAAACAGACCGTTTGTTGTATCGAATCATCACTGCAACAATCCGAAATGTATCACACAGCAGGAGCCATATCTTCCGAACCTCAGCTACGAAAAGCTTGGTATGGTAATGTGCGGTTACTGCGACAAGAGAATAGACTGAGGTGTATTAAATGAGTGAACATAAGAAAAAGAAAAATCCGGCGGCCACTATGATGATGACCTCTCTCGCCTATATCGTACTCGGCATTGTGACGGTTGTCTTTCCGCAAAAGGTGCTTGATGTTTTGTGCTATGCACTCGGCGGTGCAATGACTGTTTACGGACTGTTCAACATAATTTCTTTCTTTGTTGACAGAGAAGGCGGAATGTACTTTGAACTTGTAATAGGCGTTATTTCAACCGGATTCGGTATATTTGCTTTGTTTTCACCCACTTCAATTGCGGCAATAATCAATATTCCGATTGGCATTATCATTATTGTTGACAGCATTATGGATATGAAACATTCGCTCACGCTGAGATCGCTCGGTATGAGAAAATGGTGGATTCCGTTTATTATAGCAATTGTAATGATTATGTTCAGTCTTACAACAATTTTCTTTACAAACATTTTTGGTGCATTACTTATGATTGCACTCGGAATTGCGCTTATTTATGAAGGTGTTTCGGGATTTTCACTTATTATTCTGCTCAGCCGTTATCACAAAGAATATGACCGCAATCAAAGAATGATTGATGCAGAAGCAACCGATATAAACTGAATATGATTAAACCGTCCGCAGAATTTACGGACGGTTTTTTTATACGGTAATGTATGCGCCAAGGTGAATACTGCAAAGAATACATTCTTTGACGGTAAGTTCTTCAGACTGCTCCATTGCCGATTTGTACAAATCAAGTTGCTTCTTGTAAAGTCCTGCAAGTTTTGTTATATCTTTTACCCTGTCGGTTTTGTAATCGACAATAACAAGCTTTCCGTCCTCAACAAACGCAAGATCAACCGCACCCTGAATTATTACTGTTGCATCGGTTTTTACACCTTTATATTCATCGAATACTTCCGACGGTTTAAGCCTTGCGGTAAATCGTTTTTCACGCATTACAAGCTGTGATGCAATTATACGGTCAATTAGTTTGGTTGACAAAAATTCATTAAGTGTTTTTCTGTCAATCATATCAACCTGTTCCTGTGTAAGTTTTCCGTCATTTAAAAGACGGTCTATTTCAGTATCAAGACTTGCTCTTGCCTGTTCAAAATTGCAGTATTGCAAAAACTTGTGGTGAGCAGTACCTCTTGCAACAGGAGCGGAATTTTGTTCAGCAATAAATAACGGCTTTGAAAGAATCTTTTCAAAATAATCACCGTTCTGACTGTGTGCAATATCGGATGCACTGACCTTTTGCGGGAGTGAAAGAATATCCCTGTTTCTGTATTTGAAATCAAGATTCTTTTTCAAAAGTTTTGCATAATCAAAAGTATCATCGGATACATCGGCAACCTGTAACAGATTTGTTGAAGTAATATCGTCCTCAAAGACATTATCCTTATCAATCATTTTTTCATCAACGATAATCTGCAATTTCCAATCTGATTCTCCGTTGTGCGGAATTACCTTTGAACCCGGCATAATATCGTTACGCAGATTATTGAGTGACGGGTGAACTAATGCACAAAGACAGAGCCAGTCGCAATAGCTTTGACAGCTTGTGACAGTATAGGGTTCAATTACACTTTCGGACACAAGCTTTGAATACAGCCTTTCAAGATAATCACTGCACTTCTTTACTGCACCGACACAGATAAGCTTTTCCTTTGCTCTTGTGAGTGCAACATAAAGCACACGCATTTCCTCGGCAATAAGGTTTTCTTCAATTTTAAGCCCTGTTGCAAGGCGTGGAAATGTGTTGTAAACAACACCATTGCTCTGGGTCTTGATGCCGAGTCCTGCCTTGCTGTCGAGAAGAATATCGTTTCTAAGGTCGGTTTTATTGAATTGGTGGGTTATGTCAGCAATAAAGCAAACCGGAAATTCAAGTCCTTTTGACGCATGGATACTGAGAACTCTCACAGCATTTGCAGAGTCGCCCTCATTTTGTGATGATGCGTCAAGGTTTGTCTTATTGGCAATAAGCTTGTCGGTATATGAAATAAAATCAGAAAGGGTTTTGTAGCCGTTGCTCTCAAAACTTCTTGCATATTCACGCAACAGCTCCAGGTTTTTAAGTGCCGAATCATTACCGCTGACTGCAAGCGAAATAGACATAAATCCCGTCATTTCACACGCTTTTGAAATGAGAGCATCAACGGAATTTGTACAGGCACAATCACGCAGAATTTTAAGTTCATCAACAAATTTTCTTGCCTTATCGTTTGTTTTTGCATATTTGCAGACAGAAGAGTAAAGCGAAGATTTTCTGCTTTCACAACGCATTTCGGCAAGCTCATCGGGAGTGAACGCATACATAGGACTGCACAAAACCGACAAAAGCGGAATATCAATCCCCGGGTTGTCAATTACACGCAGAAGGTTGAGCATAATTTTGATTTCAATTGCATCAAAAAAGCTTGACTTATTCTCGCTGTAGGCAGGAATACCGCTGTTGTTCAGAGTGTTGACATAAGTTGCGGCCTTTCCGCTTGGACTGCGAAGAATTATTGCAAAGTCGCCGTAACGGGCTTCACGCATTATATCTCCGTCCTTAACTCTAAAGCCCGAATTAATCATATCGTGAATTTTATCCGCTATGTACTTTGCCTCAATTTCTTCTTTTTCAAGGTCTGAGTTTTCTGATTCAATCAATGAAATTTCAAAATTGCAATCATCAGACTTTGGAAACTCAGCACCGTTTACCAGCCTTTCATCGGAATTATATTCCATTTTTGCGGATTCCTTGGTCATTATTCTTTCAAAAATAAAATTGACCGCATCACACACCTCAAAACGACTGCGGAAATTTCTGTCAAGAATTATAGTTGCAGGATATTCGGGATTTTCTTCATTGAATCGTTTATATTCATTTTTGCGTTCAATAAAAATTTCGGGCTTTGCCTGACGAAATCCATAGATGCTCTGCTTTACATCGCCAACCACAAAAAGATTGCTTTCATCATTGCTTACCGACTTGAAGATAAGGTCTTGAACATCATTTACATCTTGAAATTCGTCAACCATAACAGCATCAAATCTGTTTGAAATCTCCTGAGCCTGAACGGTTTTGGTGTAGCCGTTATCATCATCGGGCTTTGCAAGAAGTTTTACAGTAAGCGATTCAATATCGGCAAACGATAGAATATTTTTCTTCGCTTTGAGTTCTGAAAGCTTTTTGTCATATGCACGAACAAGTGTAAACAAGGTAGATATGAACCTATGAAGCTGCGACAATTCAAGCCTTGCATCTTCCTCACTCCAAAAAAACAATGATTGGAGTTTCTTCACCGTTTCTTTAACCTCATCTCTGTTGGATGAAACAGAAATTTTAATCGGATTATCCTTGTATCCTTTCGGACTTTTCATTCTTCCTGTTTCAAAAGAAAATATTGCCTGTCTGATTTCATCCCATGATGAAGAAACAAATTTCAATTGAACAAGGTTAAAATATGCTAAATCACCGACAAGCAGGGGTTCGACTGCATCCTGAAGTTTTTCGTCATCTTTTAATCGAAGAATAGAATTTTCAGTCAGATTGATTCCGTGAAGCACGGCACTCAGAGCATAGTCGATTATAATTTTGCCCCACACAGTTTTTTCAATATCGGTTTCAGAATAGTTTTCGAGCATATCATCAAGCCATTTATCGGGGAACGGCTGAGTTGTAAGAAACTCGGATATTTTAAGGACTGTTTCACGCAGTTTTTGGTCGCCTTGTTTCCCTTTAAAAAGATCAAGCAAAGAATAAAAGCAGTCATCTTCGCTGTCATAAAAGCTTTCAAATGTATTATCAAGTGCCTTTTGTCTGAGAATTTCAAGCTCACCCTCATCGGCAATACGAAAATCTCTTGCAACATCGAGCGTATGAAAATATTCACGGACAATATCTCCGCAAAAGCTGTCTATTGTAGAGATATTTGCACTGTACAAAAGCTGTCGCTGTGCAAGCAAATGAGCGTTATACGGATCATCTTCAAGAAGTTTGTTGACTGCCGCCTGTATTCTTTCTCGCATTTCGGCAGCCGCCGCCCTTGTGAATGTTACGATAAGAAGGCGGTCAACATCAAGGGGATTTTTCTCCCGTGTAATAAGCTTTATTACACGCTCTACAAGCACGGCAGTTTTGCCCGAACCGGCGGCAGCCGATACAAGTACAGAACCGTCTGTTGCATAGATTGCATTTTTCTGTTGCGGAGTCCAATTTCTTGACATTACTCTTCCTCCTTTCCGTTAATTTCTTTTGTAATTTCTTCGATAACGGTCTTGTTATCGACAGAAAAACAAGTTATCGGGTTACTCTGTCTGTAGGCACATACGCTGTCGTAAGGGCAGTATTCGCATGAATCGTGACCGCCTTTGAGCGGTTTCGCCTCAATGTTGCCGTTATAGATATTTTTGCCCATTTCAGCGATGAGCATATCAACCTTTTTAAAGATTTTTCCGAATTCTGCAAGTGTTGCAAGGCTTGTTGAAGAAACAGGTTCGCCCGCTTTAATTTTTACAGGAATGTATGTTGCGACGTCTGTCTTATCCATTCCGTGAATTATTTCTGTATCTTTGAGCAAAAGCCCGTTCATCTTGAGCTTTTTATTAAGTTCATCGGGCAGCTTGTCAATTGATTTCAGACTGTCTGACGAAATATACGGAACGGTTGCAGGCATATACAAAATCCCGGCAGGTACAATTTCTCCGTATTTGTCACCGCCCGAAGCCTCGATTGAATGGAGATACAAAAGCATCTGAAGATTGATTCCGTAGAGAATATCGGAAAGCTTAAACTGTTTTGTGCCTGTTTTATAATCAATAATACGCAAATATGTTATATCGGCTCTCTGCATAATATCTACTCTGTCAACACTTCCGCAGACTGCAATTTTGTGACCGTCGGGCAGTACGATTGTATATGACGGAATATCCTCGCCAATTTTAAGTTCACAATCGGCAACAAAAAATTCGCTCTGGGAAAGCTCCTCCATAATATGTTTCATCAGATGCATCACATTATCAAGAATTGTCTTTAGGCGGTATGTGAATGAATTTGACTCAAGCTGTTCTTCGCCGAAATATTTAACTGCATATTCCGCAAGATATGCACAGACAATTTTTTGAAGTTTATCTTCTTCAAGCGATAAATACTCTTCCTTAGTATATTCGCCGAAAAAGCGTTCAAGTATGTAATGAACAATCGTTCCGTACTGCATGGGGTTAATTTCTGCTCTTTGTCTTTCCCGAACATTCAAGCCGTAATTACAAAAATAGGAAAATCTGCAGAGATTGAATTTTTCAAGCTGTGAAGCTGAAATATTGAGATTTTTACCAAAAAGCTTTTCGGCATTTTTCTTGTCAAATATCTTAAAGGGAACTTTGTCCTTTGCATTTATGAGCGAATCAAGCTTTGCAGAATATTCAGGATTTTGTGCAAAAATTTCAAGCAATGATTCGGGCACTTTTTTGCCTTTTCCAATCATATCGGCAACTGTATCAAAAGCAGGGCGGAGTGCGTACATACTTTCTTTTTTACCGTCAAAATCAAATTTGTCATATGCAATGATATTTTTAAATACCTTTTTACATTGCAGGACAATTTCGGACGGCTGATAGGTTGTTCCCGTTATATCCGATGAATAAAAAGATACGGAAAGAAACTCACTTGCAGAGGTCATACAGGAATATGCCATAAATGTTTCAAGGTTATTGTGTGCGGCAAAATCATCGCCGAGTTCAATTCCGTTCATTGCAAGCATCTTTAACTCAAACGGTGAGAATATGCCTGATGTATGCGGTATTGCCGGGAAAATTCCGTCAACACAGCCAATGAGAAATGACGCTTTCTGCTTAGAAATTCGTACCCTTTGAGCGGTTGTTATCGTTACGCAATCTATTGTTCTCGGAATATCTGACAATTGCATTGCGTTAATCTGTAAGCTCAAAAGCTCGTAATAACGCTTTACAGTCATTGTTTTTGTACCGATTACAGCGGCGGTTTTGTCAAGAACAGCCATAAACATATTCCAAACTCTTATCTGCTCCGCACCCACCGATTTATCGTATGAGCGTTCAAATTCCGCATACATTCTGCGTAACGCATCGGGAACTTTAAGTTCTTCAAGAAGGGCATAGAACAGCTTTGAAATTTCAAGTCCGTTTTTATCCTTTGCATTTTCTTTAAAAAGAAGTAACGGTTCAATAACTGATTCACGCAGATTTTCAACCTTTGCAAGAACCTCTCTGTCATAATCCGAAAACCTGTCAGAATAGCCTTTTGGATTCTGAACAAATTTATTTTTAAAAGCCGAACCTGAAACATTCCATACAAAAAGGTAGTTTTCAAAAAGGCTTATTTCTTCAACAGAAAATTCAGTTAAACCCGATTTCAAAATTGCAAGCACATCTTCTCTGTCAAAATCGTAAATAAGGCATCTGAAAATTGAGTTTACAAGCCTTATTACGGGTTTTACATCAATATCTGCGTGTTCATCGCTGAAATACGGGATTTCGTATTTTTCAAGAATTTCGGACAAAACACCTCTGTACGGTTCTGTATCGTGACAAATTACGGAAATGTCGGAGTAGAGATAACCTTTTTCTATAACAAGGTGCTTGATTTTACCGGCAACATATTCGCACTCGTCATACATATCAACGGCATTGTAAACGCAGATATTTTCAGGAACAATTTCAAGCGGTTCAATGTGCGGTCTGAAAATATTCTGTTCAAGCAAAGCAAGGTTATCGTTTTTAAAGCGGTGCAAATCGGTAAGCTTTATCGGAGCTTTAATATCAACTCCGTCACGCTTTGCATATTCCTTGAGAATTTTATATGTCTGTTGTGAGGTTGCAAAAACCTCCTCAGAACCGTCCGTAAGGGGATCAAGAGTAAGGGTAAAATATGTAGCGGTACAGTCACGAATAAGGCTTCGTACCACCTTGAGCTGTTGTATTGTAAAGCCTGAAAATCCGTCAAAGATTATCGTATAATTTCTGAGAACATTATTATTTAAAAGAATATCATTAAGCCTTGTCAAGTCATCCATAGGATCAATATAGCTTTGGCTGACAAGAGCGTCGAATGTATCGCTTATGAGGGCGGTTTCGTTGAGTTTTGTCTTTAAGGTTTCATCGCAAACTAGCATTGACGCACTTCTGAGTTCATCGCTTGTAACCGAACTTTTCTTCAAATCGGAAACAGTCTGCAGCATAACATCAACAAGGCTTTTGTTGCCCTTTGATGAAAGCAGACGGAGTTTTTCGGTAAGTTCTTCAAGCGCAAGGCTCATTACAACGGCTCTTGTACCCTCGTCAATAACATTATCGGCTGAATTTCCCGTCAACTCAAAAACATATTTGCAAAGTCTTGAAAAACCGAATACAAGAACTTTCTCGGCTTTTTTTGCACCGAACACATCAAGCAGAGTCTTTTCACATTCAAATGTGCTCTGGTCAGGCACAATCAGCATTACGGGAAGATTGCTGTCGGCAAGTTCGCCTGCAATCTTTAAAGTCTCGGTACTTTTTCCGCTGCCGCTTTTTCCGAGAATAAATCTCAACATTTCATCACTTCCATAAATTTAATTTACAACAAAGTAATTTTATTTTAAATATCTGTACAAATAATAACATATTCCGTGGGTTATTTAAAGAACTTTGCAGTTGTTAAACAAAAATTTTCTGAAAAAGTTCTACTATGAAAAATTTATATTCCACCTTATCATCAGTTACTACGCTGTATTCATCATCCGAAAGAACAGCTTTTGCCCTGTCTTTTCCCTCATCTGCCGTTGAAATGCAGATTGACGGGTACATTACGCACCACCAATTATGACCTTTTGCATTGCCGATTGTTATGCGAAGTGCGTCGTACATTCCGGCAGGCAGAGTATAGCTTTCGTAATGGCGAGTATCAAAGTGCATATTGACAATTTCAGCTTTTACAGGATAGTTATAGCCGTTTTTGTACACCTCATTTTGTGCAATTTCTTCTATAGTTTCAAGGTTTGCTTTTACAAATTCTTCGGCATCCGACTTTGAATTTGCCGTATCAAAAAGAATTTTTGTCCTTTCAAGAACCTTGTCACGCACCTTGAGCTTCAAAGTCTGATCTTCTTCCGTGTCTGAATTTGCAAGTATGTGAAAACGAAAAACATTGTTAGGGATTTCAGCACACACCGCCTGAAACGGAATTACCGAATAGAGTGTTGTAAGTACGAATGCAATTATTGCTGATTTGATTAAAAGTATTGATTTATTTGTTTTCATAAAAATAACCTGTCCTCTCTTGAAATAAGTATGGACAGGTTATTGTAATTTTAATCAGAATTATTAAATTTTATCAAAGCACCTTGCAACCGTCTGAAACGGGCTTGCAGAGAAAAACTTCTTTGTAGCTTTCACAAAGCTTGTCATAGCACTTCTTGGCTCTGCGTGATGAAGTGAACACACCGAACACGGCTGAACCCGAACCGCTCATACCTGCTCCCCTTGCCTTTGACTTGAGCATAATACCCTTGATTTCATTAACTTCCGGAATTTGCAGAGCAAGTTCAAAGTCATTGAAGATTGTCGTTGAAATCATAAACATATCTCTGCTGAACAGTGCCTTTACCATTTCATCGGTATAGCAGGCGTGAGGATTGAGTGCGTCAACCTTTTTGTATGCATCGGCAGTAGACACGCTGACTGTGTCGGGTTTGCAGATTACAATGCTGTCACAACGAAAAGAGGCAACTTTTTTGATTGCAGTGCCTATTCCTGTGCAAAGCTTTGTTCCGCCCTCAAGGCAGAAAGGCACATCCGCACCTACTTTTTCACCGATTTCTCTCATCTCTGCCGGCTTGAGCATTGTTCCGAACATATTGTTCAAGCCTAAAATAACAGCCGCACCGTCACTGCTTCCGCCGGCAAGACCTGCCTGTGTGGGGATTTTCTTGTCAATGTCGATATGAATGCCCTTAACATCCGTTTTGCAATAATCAAAGAAATTGTAAGCCGCCTTTGCACAAATGTTTGAATCATCGCAAGGCACGCCCTCACAGTTACATGAAATTGTCACCGTGCCGCTTTCATTGTCTGTGATTGTGATTGTATCATACAAATCAACGGCCTGCATAACAGTTGAAATATTGTGATAACCGTCTGCTCTCTTTGAAAGAACATCGAGAGATAGATTTATTTTTGCAGGAGCAAGAACTTTTACTTCCATATTTTAACCCTTTTTCAGTTCATCAAGAAACTCTTTGATTCTTTCAAGCGCAATTTTAAGATGCTTGATAGAATATGAATATGACACACGGACAAAGCCTTCGCCCGATTCACCGAACGCAGTACCCGGAACAACGGCAACATGCTTGTCCACAATAAGTCTTGTACAGAATTCCTCACTTGTAAGACCTGTGCTTTTGATACACGGGAACACATAGAATGCACCCAAAGGTTCAAAGCAGGTGAGTCCCATTGCGTTAAAGCTGTCCACAACAAGCCTTCTCCTCATATCATACTCGCCACGCATCATCTCTACATCCCTGTCACCGTTGCGCAAAGCCTCAATAGCGGCATACTGTGCGGTTGTAGGAGCAGACATAATTCCGTACTGGTGGAGCTTTGTCATCTGAGCAATAACAGGAACAGGACCGAGTGCATAACCAAGTCGCCAGCCTGTCATGGCATATGATTTTGAAAAGCCGTTTACAACAATGGTGCGCTCATACATACCGTCGATTTCAGCAATTGAAACATGGTTCTTATTGCCGTATGTAAGCTCACAATAGATTTCGTCGGAAAGTACAAACAGATTGTGTTCCCTGATAACCTCTGCAATTTCTTCAAGATCTTCCCTTTCCATAATTGCACCCGTTGGGTTGTTCGGGAACGGAAGTACAAGAAGTTTTGTCTTTGGAGTAATTGCGGCACGAAGGTCTGACGCTTTAAGTCTGAAATTATCTTCGTTTTTTGTGTTGATAATAACAGGCACGCCGTCTGCCATCACCGTAAGCGGTTCGTAACAAACAAATGAAGGTTCGGGAATGATGACCTCATCACCAGGATCAAGCAATGTCCTGAAAACAAGGTCAATTGCTTCGCTGCCGCCGACAGTTACAAGCGTCTGCTTTTTGGCATCATACTCAATACCGAATCTTCTTTTATAGTAAGCTGCAATTTCTTCACGAAGTTCGGCAAAGCCTCTGTTAGGGGAATACCGTGTCTTACCTTTTTTCAGACTGTTAATGCCCTCTTCACGGATGTGCCACGGCGTCTGGAAATCGGGTTCGCCGATACTCAGAGAAATGACATCGTCCATTTCGTTAGCTATATCAAAAAACTTACGGATACCCGAAGGTTTTACCGTTGAAATCTTTTTATTAATAAAATTATTGTAATCTATCACAGAATTAAATGCCTCCCGTCACGCTTCTCTTCATCGCTGAAGAGGCACGCTCCTCTGTCCTTGTAGCGACGCATAATAAAGTGTGTACCCGTTGAAAGCACACCGTCAATTGTAGAAAGCTTTTTGGCAACAAACATTGCGATATCCTGCATTGACTCGCCTCGTACAATGAGAGCAAAGTCATATGTACCTGCCATAAGATAGAGAGATTCAACCTCTTCAAAGCCCATGCAGAGTTCTGCCATTTCATCAAAGCCTGTTTCCTTTTTGGGAGTTACCTGAAGTTCGATTAAAGCCTCAACATAGCTGTCGTCAACCATATCCCAATTTACGACTGCCTGATAGCCCTTGATTACCCCCGAATTTTCGTATTCCTTAATCTGCGCCTTAATGTAATCCTCAGGCTCGCCGAGCATTGCCGCTATTTCCGCTGTTGTAAAACCGGAATTTTCACTTAAAAGCTTTAATAATTTGTCCATATTTATTCCTCCCTGAGAATATATTAAACGCAAAATTTTGCGTTGCAAGCTGAATTTGCAAAAAGCGACATCAAAGGATGTCGCTTTGACAATTTCAATTTTTAATATTTATCTGCGCTGTTTGCGCTGTTATTTGCTTGCTCTGTGGCAGTTCACACGGCTTTAGCGGTGGGAACTGTCTGCACATAGATTATACAACCTGTACCTCTCGCTTGTCAACTGTATTTATCATATTGACGCATAAGGCGGTCATCAGACATATCAATTCGTTTTGCGCATCGGCGATTTCAAGTTCGCACCCTAAAGGGTGCTTGATGTGGTTGCATATCTGTGCGTTGTCAACATCAACAATGCTGAAATTTTTTGAAATTACATCACCGAGAATTCTCCAATTATTGCCGTAGAACCTGCATTGAACCATATTATTGGTCATAAGCACCACGAGGGTTGCCGCTGTTTTGTCTGTTTTTAGAGTAAATGAATTTACTCCTGCAACGGGCAACTGTCGAAGTCTTGCAACAAGGTTTTTATTCTCATCAAGAATATTAAGCCTTACAATGTTGTTGACAACACCACGCATACTTCTCTTTCTGCGTTTCATAACAGCAGTATATTTATCCCTGCCCAATTCATCACGAATCAAAAAACAAACATCGGACGGAGATACATCTCGTGTAATAAACAATTTCATAAAATCACCGTCAAAATTTTATTTCTTAATCTTCTTCAAGATTTTCAAGCCAAAGATTTACACACGCATCACTCGGCATTCTCCAGTCTGAACGAGGCGAAAGTGTTACAGAACCAACCTTCGGTCCGTCAGGCAGACATGAACGCTTGAACTGCTGAGTAAAGAATCTTCTGACAAAAGTTGTGAGCCACTTTTTGATTGTGGCATTGTCGTATTTTCCTGCAAATGATTTCTTTGCAAGGTAGTATATTTTATTCGGCTCAAAGCCAAATCTTACCAAATAATATAAGAAAAAGTCGTGGAGTTCATAAGGACCAACCACATCTTCGGTTTTCTGTGCAATTTCGCCGTTTTTATCGGGCGGAAGAAGCTCGGGACTTACAGGTGTGTCGAGAACATCAAGAAGAACAGTTTTGAGAATTCCTTCGCTGTGCTGTGCCTCATAGGCAGTGAGATAGCGAACAAGGGTTTTCGGAATTGACACATTTACGGCATACATACTCATATGGTCACCGTTGTAGGTTGCCCAACCGAGAGCAAGCTCAGAAAGGTCGCCTGTGCCAATAACAAGACCGTTATATTTGTTTGAAAGATCCATGAGAATCTGTGTTCTTTCTCTCGCCTGTGAGTTTTCGTAGGTTATATTTGTAACGCTTTCATCGTGGTTGATATCTGCAAAATGCTGACGAACAGCTTTTGTAATGTTGATATCTTCAAAAGACACTCCGTAAGCCTCAGCCAAAAGCTGTGCGTTTGATTTTGTACGCTTTGTTGTGCCGAAACACGGCATTGTTACAGTATGAATATTCTTTCTGTCAATACCGAGCATATCAAAAGCATGAACGCAGACGATGAGAGCAAGCGTACTGTCAAGACCTCCTGAAAGTCCTAAAACCGCATTTTGAATTCCCGTGTGAGCAAGTCTTGTTGCAAGACCTGTTGCCTGCATTGTTATAATCTCCTCACAACGGGCATCAAGGTCTGATTTGTTTGACGGAATGAACGGAGTCTGAGAGAACTCTCTTGTAAGTTCGGTATGTTTTAACGGCATATCAAAATATACCGAGGTAAAGTTATTGTCATCACTTTTTGTAAAAGTATTTGTCTTTCTGCGTTCTGCCGAAAGCTTACGAACATCAATATCGGCATAGATAATGCCTGTTGTAAAGCGCTTGCTTTCTGCAAGCAGAGATGCGTTTTCGGAGATTATGTTCTGTCCCGAAAATACCATATCCGTTGTGCTTTCGCCAAAGCCCGAATCGCTGTAAATATATGCACAACAAAGCTTACCGCTCTGCATTTTTACAAGGTCACGGCGATACTGTGCCTTGCCTATTACATCATCCGATGTTGACGGGTTGCAGATTATAGTTGCGCCGTGTTTTGCGTGTTCAACAGACGGAGATGCGGCAACCCACAAATCCTCGCAAACTTCAACACCGAAGATGAAATCACGCATTTTGTCACAACAGAACACAAGATTGTCTGAAATTATGGTTTCGACGCCTGCATATGAAATTTCATCATAGAGGTTCTTGCCGCTTGTGTAGTGACGAACCTCGTAAAATTCGCTGTAGTTAGGGATGTTGACCTTAGGAACAATGCCGAGGATATCGCCCTTATAAATTACTGCGGCACAATTATAGAGTGCCGATTCAATTGCGACGGGAACTCCTGCAATTGAGATTATGTCAAGGTCTGCTGTTTCTTTAAGAATTTTCTCTACTGATTTTTCAGCCGCATTAAGCAAAACACGCTGATAAAACAAATCGGAACAGGTGTAGCCCGTTACGCAAAGCTCGGGAAACACAACCAGTGACGCACCGTTTTTGTGTGCCTCTTTAATCTGTTCAATAATATTTATTGTGTTGGTTTTACAGTCTGCAACCCTGATTTTCGGTGTTGCGGATGCAACCTTGATGAAACCGTATTTCATAAAATTATACCTCACAAAATAATAACCGCAGAAGCAAAACGCTCCTACGGTTATTATACATCAAATTTTCCGATTATACAAGCATCAGAGCATTGTTCTTGTTACCCGTCTGAGTCTTTTTCCGTGAAAAAGATACTGACTTTCAAGCGTCGGTTCAAACTTTGTGATGTAGCAACTCATATATCCCATAATCAGCCAGAACCACACCACCATAAACGATATGTCATAAAGCAATGCCTTTTCAAAGCAGGCAAAAATCAAATATGCGAAAAGAAAAGCAAACAGACAGGGATAAACATCGTCACGATATGTTTTTTTCTGCAAAAACAGGTGCTGTGCGGAGTGTTTTGCAAATCGAAAACCGAAAATTCCGAAAAGAACAAAACCGATTACACCTGTTGAAACAAGAATTGTAAGAAAACCGTTATGCAAATCACTTTTGTGATACGAATATTCCAAAGCACCGTTTGAATATTCGGCACTGTAGAGAACAATATTTCCGTTGGAAATTCCGATAATCGGCGACAGTTTGAAAAGATTGATTGATTCAAGCCAAAGCTTCTTTCTTCCGCTGTCAATGTTTTTGTTTTCGTGTGAAAAGGTGATTTTATCCTTTTCAAGCTGTTCTCTCTGTTCGGGAGTCAGTCCTTCCTGCACAAGTTCGCTTTCGGTTTTGCCTAAAAGCAAATCGACAACAGAGGTTGTCTTTGATACAACAACGGAAAAGCCTTCCTGACAAATCGTTCTGAACATCAAGGCAGAGCCTGTAAGGAAAACTCCCACAAGAAACAGCGCTGTAATTTTCAAAATAATTTTTGAAGGTGAAAGTCCCGCCTTGTCGGCAAAGAACATATAAACTATATAAACAATTGCATATCCGAGAGCAAGCACAAGTGAGGCATTTGAATCGCACAGAATGAGCGAAAACGCATTTGTGGCAAGACAGGCTACAATCCATATCTTACTGATACCGGGTTCAGGAATTTTTTCGGCAATTCTGCGCATAAAATGCCCTTTTGAAAGTATATGGCAACAGAAAATCGACACCACAGATATGAAGCCGAGGAGATTCGGGTTGACATAACAACCGGTGAACCTGTTTTCGTAAACGGTAAATTTAATCCAGTACCATTCAAATTTAAAGCCGAACATAAGGCAGGTTATGCCGATTATGTTCATTACCGTGGTTGCGTATAGTATGAATTTTGCAATGTGATAAAGCTCTATTCTGTAATCAAATTCAGGCTCTGTATGCATTCCGTAAAAAAGAAAAAAACACATTACAACGTGCAGAAGCATAAGAAGGCTGTAAAGAAATGTCTGTGAAAAATTGATGAGCATCGTAAATACCGTTACGGCAAGAAATGCTCCGATCCATATTCCGAAGCGCAGTTTAAAAAAAGTATTATTATGTCTTTGATTATATACCGAAAGGCATACACCCCATATAAAGAGAAAAACAAGAAGTACATACGCAGGAATCTGGAGAAACGCAATGTTTGTAAAAAACAAATCTATAATGTAGATTCTTCTAAAAAGCGATGAATCGGAAAAAAATCCTCTGAGCTTTTGTTTAAAATCGGTCATCTGAATACTCCAATCAAAACGAAATCAGCTGAAAACTTCTTTTACGGTTTTGAACATCAGCTTTATATCGGAACCAAAGCTGAAATTTTTGACATATGAAAGATTGAACTTCATTTTTTCGGGTAGAATTTTTTCAACATAAACCCTGTCAACATCTATCTCGCCTTTCAACAGCTTTTCTTCGTCCTTATACATAATTGACGCCAACGAGGTTATTCCGGCAGGCATAAGGAGTGTTGCAAGATATTCGGGTTCGTACATATCTACATAATGCTGAACCTCCGGACGGGTTCCGACTATTGACATACTGCCCGAAAGAACATTGAAAATCTGCGGCAGCTCATCAAGACGATATTTTCGCAAAATTCTTCCTGTTTTTGTAACTCGGGAGTCGCTGTCGGTTGTGACAAGTGTTCCGAGCCTGTCGGCTCCCGTTACCATTGTACGGAATTTAAGAATTCTGAACTTCTTTCCATAGGTTGTAACCCTTTCCTGTCTGTAAAACACAGGACCTTTTGAGTCGGTTTTAACTAAAATCGCAATAATTGCAATCGGAATGATGAGAAACACAAGAAGAATAACAGAAGCAAAAATATCAAGAATTCGCTTTAAAACAAAACTTCCCTGTTTTTTGCAGAGAATGTCATAGTATTCTTTTACTTCGGCACACTGAAACTGCGGCGGAAGCTTTTGAAATGATTTCATTAAATAAAAAACTCCATTCTGTGTGTATATTGAACATACGGCGGAACGGATTTATGCGATAAAAGTTGATTTTTCCTTATTTTCCCACACTAATCCATTATCAAAAGCATTATATATCTTTTAAAATCATTTTTCAAGGCTATTTGTCTTACAAAAAGTTTACAATAAAAAAATTTAACACAACGTAAAAACCGACGGTATGCAGCCGTCGGTTTTTAGGTAATTTTATGGAGTAATCAAGCACATAGAAAGGAAGTTGTTAGTTAATTAATATTGATATATGATTTATCGTGTTTATACTATACCATACCTTTTAGTCATTGTCAACACTTTTTTATCACTTTTTCAAATTTTTTAATACTTTTTAATTATTTCAACCAAAAGTGTTAAACATCTTGACTAAACGCTCAAAAAATTGTAAAATAATTACGGTGAAAAAAGCAAACCCAAATTTCTTAAAAACCGGAGGTTCTGGAATGGCTAACGAATATACACCCGACCTCATTACCCTTATCGGTGATGACGGTAAAGAAATAGAATTTGAAATTCTTGACATCATTGAAAACGATGAGGGCAAGTTTTATGTACTCTACCCGTTCTTTGAAAATCCCGAGGATGCTGTAAATGATTCGGGAGAATATTATATTTTTGAAGTTACCGAAATTGACGGCGAAGAAGAGCTTGCCGAAATTGAGGATGATGACAAGCTCGACAGAATTGCCGCTGTTTTTGAAGAGCGTTACAATGAAGAATTTTATGATGAAGATGACTAACAGTTCATTTTTCTGCATATAAATAGTATTGCAGGACTAAAGATTAATAAGTTTGAATTCCTGCCCGATACGCGAATGATTTTAAAATAACCCTACAACATTTAAATCGGGAGCTTAGCTCCATTGAACGGTGTGCAGACCTCCCGTTTTCTCGGAAGAAGGGAGCCTGAAGTTCAAGGGCGGGCACCCACCTGTCACTCAAGTAGGCAGGTTATTGCAAAAATCATACGGTCGGGCGGGTTTTTTATTGTTATTAAAGCTATAAAAAATATAAATAATATATAAACAGGAGTAGTAATAATATGAATATTTCCGTTTTAGGTTGCGGACGCTGGGGCAGCTGCATTGCCTGGTATCTCGACAAAATCGGTCACAATGTTTTAAGCTGCGGACTTGCCGACGCACCCGAATTTATACAGCTTAAAGAAACACACAAAAACGACTATCTCACCTTTCCAAAGTCAATTGAGGTTTCTTCGAATCTTGAATATGCGATTGAAAGAGCCGAGGTTATTATAATTTCGATTTCATCGCAGTATCTGCGTTCGTATTTTGCGGATATTTCAAAGTACAATCTTGACGGCAAGACAATTGTCCTCTGCATGAAGGGTGTTGAGGCAACTACAGGCAAAAGGCTCAGTGAGGTTGTCGGTGAATTTGTTGACGAAAACAAGACACCCGTTGCAGTTTGGGTAGGTCCGGGACATCCCCAGGATTATGTAAGAGGTATTCCGAACTGTATGGTTATTGACAGCAATAATCACGATATTAAGGAAAAGCTTGTAAATGAATTCACAAGCGACCTTATCAGATTTTACCTTGGAACGGATCTTATCGGCAGTGAAATCGGTGCTGCCGCAAAGAATGTTATCGGCATCGCCGCAGGTATGCTTGACGGACTTAACTACACCTCACTAAAAGGTGCGTTAATGGCAAGAGGCACACGAGAGATTGCAAGACTCATTAAGGCACTCGGAGGCAATGAGATGAGTGCTTACGGTCTTTGTCATCTCGGCGACTATGAGGCTACCTTGTTTTCAAAATGGAGTCACAACAGAATGTACGGTGAAAGCTTTGCAAAGGGAGACAGATTCACAAAGCTTGCCGAGGGTGTTATGACATCAAAAGCGTTATACAAGCTCGGTCAGGAATACGGTGTTGACCTTCCGATTGTTGAGTCTGTATACAAGGTTTTATTCGACGGAACAGATATCAAAGAGGCACTCGGAACTCTGTTTATGCGTTCTGTCAAGAAAGAATTTTAATCGGGCAGGTACATATAATATGGGTAATACTAAAGCTAAGAACAATTCAAATAAACCTAAACAGAATGCAAAAACGGTTACTTCTGTCAAAAAGCAGAATACAGTCGAGTATGTTATTGTAAACATTCTTTGTCTGTTTGTATTCATAGCATTTGCATACATAGCAATTATGAGCTTTGTGCAGACAAGCGTGTTTGATTCGGCAAATTACGGCAGTGAAGTAATTTTGTATCAGACGGATAACATTGCGCTGAACATCCTGTTCACTTCCCTGTTTACCGTTTTTATATTCAAAATGAAAAAGCATTGTGACTTTTTTGCAAAGGTCAATCTGAAATATATGCATATAGGTCTTGCGGCGTTCGTCATGATTGTGGGACTTGTCTGGATATTCTCGGTAACCTCTGTTCCTGCGGCTGACAGCTACAACATCTATGAAACAGCGTCGCAGGCGGCTAAGGGCAACTATTCGTCATTCCACAATAACAGCGGTTTTTACAACAGCGATTTTTACAGCGGATATTCTTACTACAACTTCTATCCGTTCCAGCTCGGCTTTGTTTTCATCAGCGAAATTTTTTACAGAATTTTCGGTACGGACAGTACAATGCCGATTCAGGTATTCAATGTAATGTGTACAGCTGCCGCTTATATAGGTATTGTAAACATCACAAGACTTCTTTTCAAAAAGCGTTCGGTTGAATTTATTACAATTCTTCTGCTTGCCGGCTGTTTTCAGCCCGTACTTTTCTGCACATTCGTTTACGGAAACATCATCGGAATGTGCTTTGCAATCTGGGCATCATACTTCCTCATCAAGTATTTTCAGACAAACAAGTACCTGCTCCTCATTCCGTGTGCCGTACTTCTCGTTATTTCAACACTTGCAAAATACAACAACCTGATTTATCTTGTTGCATTTGTTGTTATGCTGATTATTCACACAATTAAGGCTAAGAAGTGGCAGAGCATTGCGTTTGCACTTGCAATTTGCATTGCTGTTGTCGGAACAAGCAACCTTGTTATCATAAGTTATGAGAACCGTTCGGGAGTGAAGCTTTCAAGCGGTGTTTCACAGGCTATGTACCTTGATATGGGCATTAACGATTCATATATGGCTCCCGGTTGGTACAACGGAATTGCCCTCAACGATTATAAAAGCGCAGGTCTTGACGCAAAAGCCGCAAATGCACAGGCTTGGACCAATATAAAATCAAGAATGAATTACTTCGGTAAAAACACAAACTATATGATTGACTTCTTCTCGAAGAAAATTATCAGCCAATGGAATGAACCGACATACGAAAGCATATGGGTTAGCAAGGTCAAGTCTCATACAAATGAGCTTAATTGGATCGGCAACGGAATGTATGACGGCAGTATCGGACAGTTCTTTGAACTGTACTTCAACTTCTATATGCAGATTCTTTTCATTGCGTTTGCGGCAGGAATTTACTTCTTGTTCATTAACAGAAAGACAAATATTGAAACCGTACTTCTCCCTCTTGTTATTCTGGGAGCGTTCGGATATCACCTCTTATTTGAAGGCAAGTCGCAGTATGTGCTGACTTACATAATTCTTATGATTCCTACTGCGTCTTTTGCATTTGAGTGTATTCTTAACGGCAAATATACAAAAATCAAAGAATTTGTCGAAAAACTGAAAGAAATTCCCAACGGTAAAGAAAGCGAAAAAGCCTAATAAAATGATTGAAGCGGACAGTTAATCATGTCCGCTTTTTCTTTGCTCTTTTTTGACAAATGCAATACCCGTACTGCCCTCTCCTATATGGCTGCCGACAACGGAACCCACGCTGACAATACTGCCCTCAACAAAAGGAATTCCTTTTGATATTATGAGCTTTGATAAATACAATGCCTGATTTTTTGCATTTGTGTGCATTATATACAACGGATAATTTTGATCTATGCCAAGCTTTTTCAACGACATCAGCATATGATTCATACCGTGGCGCATTCCGATTGTTTTCGCCTCAAAGGCTACACTGCCCGAACCCGTAATGCTGATTACGGGTTTTATTCTTCCTGTTGAGCCGAGTAATGCGGCGGCATTTGTATGTCTGCCACCCCCATAGAGGTACTTCATATCGTCAATACAGGCATATACCATAATTCTGCTTCTGAACCTCAGAAGATGTTCGGCAATTTCTTTTGCTGTAAACCCGTTGTCACGCAGGCGAAGTGCCTCGTTTACAAGAAGCTTCTGACCTGCCGAAGCAGATTTGCTGTCTATCACATAACACCCCTCATATTCGAGCAAATCTCTTGCAAGGACTGCACTCTGATATGAACCGCTCAATGCCGAAGAAACAGTTATCACCACAACCGATTCGCCGTTATCTCTCGCCTTTTTCAAAGCACATTCGTAGACATACGGCGAGGGTTGAGATGTTTTCGGCAAAGTTTTCGACAGCTTTGCAAGCCTGTAAAAGCGTTCCTTTGAATGTAAAAAATCATCCTTATATTCTTTTCCGTCAATATACACAGATAACGGAATTATAGAAATTCCGAATTTTTCACTTTCTGAATGTTCAAAATCGGCGGCTGAATCGGTAATAATTCTGACCATTTAGGTATCACCTCAAAAATAATATCTTGAAATATTATTTTCAAATTTACCTTTATTATGCAAAAATCCCGACAGCAAAAACTGTCGGGAGGTTGATTTGAATATTCAATTTCCGAAATTATTTATTCCGATACCGTCAAAACCCATTTCATCCAAAAGGGACTTGTACAATTTTACATCTTCATCCGTGTATGACATACGGTTTTTGATACCCGATTTAAAATTGATATCTCTGTCTACAAAAAGCCTTTTTCCCCACATATGACACCATGAAATCGGTAAAAGGAACGGTGTTTTTTTTACATATGGATACTTATACTGCATTTCGGATTTTGGTGGAAATATTGAGGATACAAGGTATGAGAATTTTGATTTGTTATTTTCTGTAATTGTCTTGTGGGAATTTATCATCGTGCCGACATCTACCCTGCCGAGTGTACCGCTGAGCAGAATATATTCTTCGATATTATCAAATTTAAGTTCAGCCTGTGGCTTTGCGAACCAGTTGAACGCAATCTCACGAACACGCTTTTCATACTTGGCAATACCGATTTTTTCAAGCATAACATTAAGATAGTCATAATCAAGCTCAGATTGATGATTTTTCAAGAAAACATAGCTGTCAAGCACCATTCTTGCTCCCATTCCGCCGATTCTGAAATGATTCGAGTTATGAACAAGCATATAGATATAAAAGTCCTCATGGCTCATTTCATATGAATAGCTGTAGCCGTCACGCTTTGTTGAACGGTCAAGCTGATTAACAAGCAACGGATAGGATTCCTCATTTTCGTGGACAAGAGTTGCATGCATTTCAATGTTCATCATCGGTTTTTTTCAAAATGATACTGGTTGTCATCTTCATTCAGAAAAGTGTATCCGAGTTCGGAAAATACTTTTTTGACCGAATCAGCCTGTTTTCTGTCAAAAAGGATATCTACATCTGACACGGAACGAAAATCGGAACGGGGATACTCTCTTTTCATAAAATAGCCCTTTAAGGGAATATTCTTAATTTTGTTTTCATCAAAATCCTTGAGAATTTTCTCGGTTTCATATGAGAGATTTCCATCAATCAGCATTTCAATCGACAAATTCTGCTTGAATTTTTCATATACTTCGGGCGAAACATACTTTTTGTCGAGCGACAAAATCGCATTGGCAACAAGAGCTTCCACACTGCAATAGTTTGCAAGCATTTTTATCGACTGCCATTTTATCCCCTCATAAGGAATCGGAGGTGCTGTTCCGTTTACAGACGATGAAACAAGCTCAAGCAGATACTTAAATTCAATTTTTTCATTATCGTTAAGATGTTTCCTCATTTTTTCCCTTTTTTCGTTTTAAGCTTTGAAAATGCATTTTTACTTCTTGACACAGTTGATGCAATAACCTTTCTTAACGGTTTTGAATAGAACATAAATTCAAGGTATGCTCTGTACTTCATTGAGTCAACCGTGTAGGGCTTGCCCTTTCTGTAAAAAGCTGTTACCACTCCGATTACATCATCATCGGTAATACCTTTTTCAACGGCAAACTGATTGTCACCGCACATAGTATAACTGCCGTCACTTCCGAAATTGACGACACGGTGCAATACATACGAGCCGTCTTTTCGCCTGTATAAAGGCAAGTCAAAAAGATGAAGTCTGCCCTTCGGTTTTGATAAAACAACCGTATCGTCACCGTCTCGGAGCATAGGGAGCATACTTGTTCCCTTCGGATTGAAAGTAACCGATCCTCCGGTCTCAAGCTTTTCGGCTATAATCTGCATTACATCATCAAGACCTACTTCTTTATTCAAGGACATCAGCCTCTCTTAGCTTTTGAATAAATGTATCAATATCGGCACTCGCCTTTTCTTCGCTCACTTCATACTCATCAAGCATTGCTTTGAGCAAATCAGCCTTTTCGCAATCGTTTTGGAGCTTTTCAAAAAGGAATGCACCCGTTTCATTGAGGTTGATAATTCCGTTAAAATCAAGCGTCAGCTTGTTTACAGGAACTACAACATATGAATCTGCAACCTTTCGCAGGACAAAATCTTCTTTTATCTTCATAAAATCACCTGTTTTCCGTGTGAATTTTTTCATCAATATTTAAATTATAATATACCTTTCGACAAAAAGCAAGAAAAAGGATTTGAGCATAAAATTACCGCAGACCTTTTGAGTCTGCGGTAAAATTTATCTACAATATTATAAGCTTACGGGATTAGTACATTCCGCCCATATCAGGTGCTGCGGGAGCTGCCGGAGCTGCCGGCTCTTTGATGTCTGTAACAAGTGATTCTGTTGTAAGAACCATTGCTGCAACAGAGCTTGCGTTCTGGAGAGCTGAACGAGTAACCTTTGTTGGGTCAACGATACCTGCCGAAACCATATCTGTGTATTCCTCTGTAAGAGCGTTGAAGCCATAGCCAACCTTGTTAGCCTTCTTAACATTATCGCAGATTACGCTGCCCTCAAGACCTGCGTTAGCAACAATCTGACGGAGCGGTTCTTCAAGTGCTTTAAGAACAATCTTAGCACCTGTCTTAGCGTCACCCTCGAGAGTGTCAACAAACTCAGCAACAGCCGGAATAGCGTTCATGCAAGCGATACCGCCGCCTGCTACGATACCCTCTTCAACAGCAGCCTTTGTAGCGGCAAGAGCATCCTCAATACGGAGCTTCTTTTCTTTCATTTCAACTTCTGTTGCAGCACCAACCTTGATAACTGCTACGCCGCCTGCGAGCTTTGCAAGACGCTCCTGAAGTTTTTCACGGTCAAAGTCAGATGTTGTTGTTTCAATCTGCTGTCTGATCTGAGCAACTCTGCCCTTGATAGCTTCCTTGTCACCTGAGCCGTCAACGATGATTGTGTTTTCCTTTTCAATCTTAACCTGACGGGCAGTACCGAGCTGATCAACTGTTGTATCCTTGAGTTCAAGACCGAGGTCAGATGTGATTACTGTACCACCTGTGAGTGTTGCGATATCCTGAAGCATTTCTTTTCTTCTGTCACCAAAGCCCGGAGCCTTTACGGCAACACAAGTGAATGTACCTCTGAGTTTGTTAAGTACGAGAGTTGTAAGAGCCTCGCCTTCAACATCTTCGGCAATGATAAGGAGCTTCTTACCCATCTGAACAATCTGCTCAAGAAGTGGGAGAATTTCCTGTGTAGTAGAAATCTTCTTATCTGTGATAAGGATAAGCGGATTGTCAAGCTCTGCAACCATCTTATCTGTATCTGTTACCATATAAGGAGCGATGTAACCTCTGTCAAACATCATACCTTCAACAACCTCGCTGTATGTTTCGGCTGTCTTTGATTCCTCAACTGTGATAACACCGTCTGTTGTAACCTTTTCCATAGCCTCGGCAATAAGCTTACCGATGAATTCATCCTGTGATGAAACTGTTGCAACTCTTGCGATATCATCTGTACCGGATACCTGCTTGCTGTTCTTCTTTACAGCCTCAACTGCAACATTTACAGCGTCTGCAATACCCTTTTTAAGTACCATTGGGTTAGCGCCTGCAGTTACATTCTTCATACCCTCTCTGATGAGAGCCTGAGCAAGAAGTGTGGCAGTTGTTGTACCGTCGCCTGCGATATCGTTAGTCTTGATAGAAACTTCCTTTACAAGCTGAGCGCCCATATTTTCAAAAGGATCTTCAAGTTCAATTTCCTTTGCAATTGTTACACCGTCATTTGTGATGAGCGGAGCACCGAACTTTTTATCAAGAACAACATTTCTGCCCTTAGGTCCGAGTGTGATTTTAACGGTATCAGCGAGCTGGTCGATACCTTTCATTAAAGCTTTTCTTGCATCTTCGCCGTATGCGATTTGTTTAGCCATTGTAAATTACCTCCGTATATTTAGTTAATTATTCAAGAGTTGCGAGTATATCCGACTGGTTTACGATTGTGTATTCTTCGCCGTCAATCTTTACCTGTGTGCCTGCATATTTACTTGCGATAACCTTATCGCCTACGCTGACATACATCTTTACTTCCTTGCCGTCAACAACACCGCCGGGGCCAACAGCAACAACTGATGCGAACTGTGGCTTTTCCTGAGCAGCAGATGAAAGAATGATACCGCTCTTTGTTTTCTCTTCAGCCTCTTCAACTTTTAAAACGACTCTGTCGAGTAATGGTTTGATTGTCATAAATACAGCCTCCTGTAAAAATTTTAAATTGCTTTTAATCAATTAGCACTCTTGTTCCCTGAGTGCTAATTATATTTTATACCATTTTCAAGAAAAGTCAAGAGAAATTTGACTATTTTTGACCTTTATTTTGTGACAGTTTTCTGAAACTTTTTCCAATCTCTATTTTATCGAGTATTTTAAGATAATCAGTAACTATAACTGTTTTGTATCAATAAAAAAGACGGACTGCAAAAAGTCCGTCTTAAACATTGTTATTAATTCTATCTGTTTGATGATTGAGAACTTGTCTGTTTCTTGCCCTTGCTGACAACAAGAACTACCGTTGAACCGTATTCGAGAGTATCACCCTCAACATGTTCTTTGTAGCGGATTACCCTTCCCTCAGCAACCTTGTCACTGTACTCATATTCTGCTGTTGCAAGAAGTCCCTGAGCGGCAATGTCGGATGCAACGGTATCAAGTTTTTCACCCTCAACCTTCGGCAGAGTCCTCATCTGTGATCCCTTGCTTACGCAAACACTCACTACTACGGAATCTTCCTGAGTAATTTTTGAACCTGCGGCAGGAGTCTGTGACATAATCTTACCTTCTGCATAATCATCGCTGTACTCATCGTTAAAGGTTCTGTAGATTGTGATACTGCTGTTGCTGTCAACACTCTTAACAGCCTCTTCATATGTCATTCCGATATAGTTAGGAACAGTAGCACCTGTCCACTCTGTGCTTTGAGTTGAGCTTACACTCGCATCAGTATTATTCGAAAACATTCCGGCAAGCGGATTCTGCATAAGCCAGAACACACCGGCAATACCGAGAACAAGAACCGTGATAGCAGCCGCAATAATAATAATTGAAGCGTGTGACATACCGTTTGAAGTCTTGCGTGTACGCTCTGACTTTGTGAGGTTCATGCTTGCTGTTCTTGAAATTTCGTCCTGAATTGCCTTTGCTGTATGAGCAACGGAAAGCTGTGAACGAAGCTCGTCAAAATCTGTAATACGGTTTTCACGCTCAACCTGCAAACCGTTAGCAAGAGCCGAAACAACATGCGGAGGAAGTCTCTTTACGGTTGTTGTACTCATAAGAAGTCGGCTGTCCTTACGGCGTTCTACCGCACTCTTTGGCATATGACCCGTGAGGGCATAGAAAAGGGTTGCACAAAATCCATAGATATCCGTAATATCGTCAAGAGGAAAATTATCGTCATACTGTTCGGGAGCCGCAGCGCCTGAGAAAAGCTGAGATTTGAGAGGCGTGCCTCTTTTACGCTCATTTTCCGACGCAAAGCCTGAAATTTTAATTTTACCCGATGCTGTGATATACATATTCTTAGGTGCGATAGCATAGTGACCGACACCTCTCTTGTGAAGAGCCTCAAGCGCAGAAATTACAGGCATAAAAAGCGGACGGGCAATATCCCATTCAAGATGACCGTTACTGCGTTCAACATACTCCTCAAAAGGAATAAGATCCTCGTTTTCCTCAACAACATAAACTGTGTTATTTTCTTCAAAAATGTTGTGAACATTCATAAGAGCGGAAAGCTCACGGAGTTCTGAAAGAATCCTGTAATAGTTAAGAAAATCGTCCTTGAGTTTATTATATACAAGGCGGTTTTCATAATTTATTCTGACCTCGGTAGTTCCTTCTTCACGAGAAAAAAGTCCGATAGGAAGAAATTCGCAGATGATTACAATGTCACCTGTCTGCTTGTCGTGGCTTATATAGCGTGTGCTTTCGCCGTTGGTATCAATTCCCGCACCTACGATATAGCGGTTCTGAAGAATTGTTCCGTACGGTAAAAAAGGAGCTTGCTGTTTTTCAGTTGTATCAAATCCGCAGGACGGACAAATCTTGTTGTCACCTATTTCCTGCATGCATCCCATACACAATGACATATTATTACTCAACTCCAAATAAGTATCAATTTCAAATTTTGTCTGAAAAGAATTATACCATAAAAACATATTTCTTTTCAAGACTTAAAGGTGTTAATATAGTTACAATTTTGTTATTGCAAAGCCTTATAAAGCAAATTCTTTGCAAATATTGTTGTATAAAAAATGTGGTGGAGATAACGGGGCTCGAACCCGTGACCTTCTGACTGCCAGTCAGACACTCTCCCAGCTGAGCTATACCCCCATATAATGTTGACACTGCTTTTGACATATACAAGATACATTTTCAAACAATGTCAAGCTGTAATTTTAACAGTCTATCAAATTAATTATAAGTATTGCATTTCCGTCATATATGTCAATTATTGTCATATCGGAAGTGAATACATTTGAAACACCCAGAGTAACGCTGCTCGAAACACAGTATTTTTCAAGAGGATACTTTGTTCCCGAATAGCTTACGCAGACGCTCGGACATCCGAAAGGGAAAAGCGAAAATGTTTTGCCTTTAAAGTTTTTATATTCATAATGACCTACGGGAAGAAATTCTATTTTCTCTTTTTCAGAAAGAAGAACGCCCTTACTTCCGTGTTCGTGAATATAAGAGAGAACTGCCACATTTGCAAAGCTATGGTCAAAGCGACCGCCCAATGCCCCGAGAATTGCTATTTCGTCAAACCTTTTTTCAAGTGCAAGGTCAACAGAGTGCATTGTGTCGGTATCATCCTTTTCGGGAATAAGGCGGACCGTTTCGCAGTTTGGAAACAGTACATCAGGCTCGGAATCAAAATCTCCTACAACAAGGTTCGGAGTAATGCCTGCCTGTTTTGCAAAATTGCAGCCTCTGTCGGCACATATCACATAGTCATCAGGTTTTATAACCTCGGACAAAAAATCCGAATTTGTGTCAGGCGAGCCTGCAATAATCACACAACGCATAATTACTCCTTTATCTGCCATGATTTAATGTCCTTGACCTCGTTATACATCTGAACATAACTGCGGTGACGGGTTTCTTCAATTTCACCGTCAGAGAGCGCCTCAAGAATCCTGCAGCCTTTTTCACAGGTATGCGAACATGAAGTAAACATACAGTCCCCTAAATATTTTTCAAATTCAGGAAAGCAATATTGCAGCCGGCTTTTGTCAATCATTTCGTAACGCTGAAGATCGACGGTTGAAAACCCGGGTGTGTCTGCCACAAAACAACCGTCAAGTTCAAACAGTTCAACAACTCTTGTTGTATGTCTTCCTCTGCCGAGTTTTTTACTTGTCTGCCCTGTTTCAAGAGAAAGCGATGGAAAAAGCTTATTGAGCAATGTGGACTTGCCGACACCGCTGTTACCGATAAAGGCTGAAACCTTGCCGGACAGATAGCTTTTGAGTTCTTCGGTTTGTGAAGAATCATCTTCCGAACAGAGAAAAACCTCAAAACCTGCGTGTCTGTAGATATCGGCAATCTTATCTCCGTTTTCCAGATCATTTTTTGTAACGACAATTACGGGTTCCATATTATTGTTTACCGCCGCCGCAGTCATTTTGTCAATAATCGTAAAATTCGGCAACGGTTCAACAGTTGAACACACGAGAAGAAGAATATCAAGATTTGCAAGAGCAGGTCTGCGGAGCTTGTTTTTGCGTGGAAGAATTTCTTCTATCGCACAAAAGCCGTCATTCGGAACAGATATATTTACCCTGTCCCCCGCTACGGGAGAGTTTCCGCTTTTGCGAAAGCTCCCCCTTGCCTTACATTCGTAATCCTCACCATCGGCACGGACATAGTAAAATCCGCCGATTGATTTCATTAAAATTCCGCTTTTAGTATCCATACTTCACCGATTAAAGTTCAGGATCATCCGTAACCGGCTGAACGGTCGTGTCAGGCGCTACATACGGATCTGTGTAATACTGTGTCGACGGTTCGGTTTCGGGAGGAGCGGTTGTCGCACGGACATAATCATGTGACGCCGTAGTGGTTACCGCTGCCGATGCAAAGTCAACCGAATACTCTCTGTACGCCTGACCGTCAAGCTGAATTACTACAGTTGAAGTGCCTGAGCCCTTGAGCTCAAGAGTATAGGTCTTGTTATATTTCGGAACAAGCGTCTTTGAATTACGGGAATCAACCGCACCGTCAACAATTACAGTCATATCGACTGAATCTTCAACATCCGACGGAAGGTCAACAAAGATATTAACCGTGTTTTCGTCACCGAGTCCCGAGCTTACAGTCAGGGTTACAACAGAGCCTGCGTCAACCTTGCCGTACTGGAGAGGCGACATACCGAGGACTGTATCCTTTGGTTCTTTGCTTTCATCATCCTGAACTGTTTCAACGGTAAGTCCGAGATCAACAAGAGTCTGCTTTGCTTCGGAAAGCATAAGTCCGTCAACCGACGGGAGTGTAACCTGTTTGGTTCTCTCACCGCTTGCAATATATACATATACCGTTGAACCGATTGTAGTTTTTACACCTGCTTTCGGGAAGCACTCAATTGTGTAGCCCTTTGGTGTTTTAGTGTTTTCTACATAGACAATTTCAGGAATAAGATTCTTTTCCTTGAGAGCCTGAGAAGCCTCTTTTTCGCTGTAATTGGTTACATAAGGAACAGAAACCTCTGTGTCCGTTCCGTTTACGGTTACCGTGATTGTTGAGCCTGACTTAACCTTCATTGAACCGCCCTTAGGCTCTTGATCAAGAATTACGCCCATTTCCTTTGACTCATCATATTCACTCTTAACCTCAAACTTAAAATCATTCGGGTTATTTTCTTTTATTGAAACAAAGGATTTGCCGACATAATCGGGAACTTCAACATCCTTAGCCTGTGAGGTTGAGCAGCCTCTGAACATTGCAAGTGCAAAGAAAATTGCACATACTGCAACAGCCGCAATTACAATACCCTTGACCGCATAGTATGACGGCTTATGTTCCTTTACAAAATCCTCATCGGCAAACTGTTCTTCTTTAACAACAACATCGTCCTGCGGCATATCAACTACTTTGGTTGCCTCGTTGTCAATTTTATTTCTTACCCTGCTGTCACGCAGAGAGTGAACAAACTTTGTGGGCTGATTATCAACAAAAGACTTGTTGCCGTAATCAAAAACGATTGACGGATTAAGTCTGAATCTTTCGATATCAGAAAGCATTTCTGCGGCAGAAGTGTATCTGTCGGACGGAAGCTTTTCCATTGCCTTCATAGTAATCTGCTCAAGACCTATCGGGATTCCCGGATTGATTTCACGGGGATGCTTCGGTGTTGACTGCAACTGCATAAGCGCAATTGTAACGGCGCTGTCACCGTCAAACGGAAGCTTTCCCGTAAGCATTTCATAGAGCATTACACCGACAGAATAAATGTCCGTTTTTCCGTCAGTTGCGTCACCTCTTGCCTGTTCAGGGGCAATGTAGTGAACAGAGCCGATTGCCTGTTCTGTCATTGTGCGTGTCGATTTATCGGAAAATCTTGCAATACCGAAATCGGTAACTTTGATTGTACCGTCCTGCAACAGCATAATATTTTGCGGCTTTATATCACGGTGTACAATTCCGCACTCGTGAGCGTGCTGTAAAGCCTTTAAAATCTGTGCGGTCAGGTGGATTGCGTCTTTCCACTCAATAATGCCCTGCTGATCAATATATTCTTTGAGGGTAATGCCGTCAATATATTCCATTACAATATACTGAATCATATCGCCAAAGCTTACATCATACACCTTTACAATATTCGGATGCGAAAGCATTGCGATGGCTTTTGATTCATTTTTGAAACGGCGGATAAACTCCTCATTGTTGAGATACTCGTCTTTAAGAATTTTTACGGCAACTTCACGGTCATCGACTGTGTCGGTACAACGGTAAACATTTGCCATACCGCCGACACCGATAAGCTCGTGGATTTCATATCTTCCGTCAAGTCTTTTGCCCAAATATTTATCCAAAACGGTCAACTCCTATCCTTAGTAAATTACGGTAGCTGTGATATTATCAGAACCTCCGCCGTCTTTCGCCTTGTCAACAAGCTTTGTGATAAGACCTTCGCCACGGTTTTCATGGCAGATTTTGACCATATCTCCTGTTGTAACGCAATTTGAAAGTCCGTCGGTACAGATGAGAAGAACATCACCGTAAATAAAGTTGGCTTCAATATAGTCAAGGCGAACGGACGGTTTTATGCCGAGCGCCCTTGTTATAAAGTTCTTGTTCGGATGATTTTGCGCCTGCTCATATGTAATCTCACCTCTTCGAACCATTTCCTGAACAACGGAATGATCCTCTGTAAGCTGCTTGATTTTACCGCCTCTGATAGCGTATGTGCGACTGTCACCGACATGAACAACATGAACGGTTGTATCTTTTACAAAGACAAATTCACATGTAGTTCCCATACCCGTGAGCTCGGGATCTTTCATGGACATTTCAAATACTTTTATATTGGCATTGACAACAATTTCTGCCATAAGCTCGCCAATCTGCTCCTTGGTCATATCATCTTTGTACAAATCGGTAATTTTGGTGCTGATATAATCAACTGCCGTCGCGCTGGCAATATTACCGCCGTTTGCACCGCCCATTCCGTCACACACAACTGCCCAGACACAGCTGGGAGAAATAACTCCGAAGCGACAGTCATCCTGATTCTGATTACGAACAAGTCCGATATCACTTTTGCTGAATACTTCCAAGTTATTTACCTCCTTCTTCAATATGCTTTCTTTTGAGCTGACCGCACGATGCGTTTATGTCACTTCCGAGTGTTCTGCGCACGGTTGCTCCGATATTTTTAGCAGCAAGAATATTTATGAATGCCTGCTGTCTTTTAATATTGCTTTTTAAGTAGCCTGTTCCCTCAACAGTATTGACGGGGATCAGATTAACATGGCTTTGTGTACCCTCAAGTCGTTTTGCAAGCTCTCCTGCGTTTTCATCGCTGTCATTAACTCCGCTTATCATAGAGTATTCAAATGTAACTCTGCGACCTGTTGCTTTGAAATAATCTGAGCAAGCCTTTAATAATTCTTCAATAGAATATTTTCTTGCAATGGGCATTGTTCGCTGTCTTATCTCATCGTTCGGTGCGTGTAATGAAACGGAAAGCGTTATTCCGAGATGAAGTTTTGCAAGCTCATAAATTTTCGGAACTATACCGCAGGTTGAGAGCGTAATATGTCGCATTCCAATGTTAAGACCGTTGTCGGACGAAACAAGTCGGAGAAATTTTACAACATTATCAAAATTATCAAGCGGTTCACCCATTCCCATAAGAACAATGTTAGAAATTCTTATGTTAAGGTCACGCTGTGCAGCCTCAATCTGTCCGAGCATTTCCGACGGTGCAAGACTCCGTGAAAAACCGCTTTTGCCTGTTGCACAAAACGTACAACCCATTTTACAACCAACCTGTGTTGAGATACAGATTGAATATCCGTGCTTGTAACTCATTACAACAGACTCTACACATTCGCCGTCATTAAACGAAAAAAGGTACTTGACTGTTTTATCATACCTTGAAACAAGTTTTTTTTCAATATTTGCAACAGAAATGTAACTACTTGATTTCAAAAAAGCCTTTAAATCGGCAGGAATGTTACGCATATTGTCAAAATCGGTCACATTTTTGTACAACCAATCATAAATCTGCTTTGCTCTGAACTTTGGAAAACCGTTTTCTGTGACAAATTCAGTCAGCTCATCAAGCGTCATTGACTTGATATCCGTTAAATTATTCAATTTGACGCCTTCTTTCCGAATAAGCTGATGTAAAATCCGTCTGTTCCGCAGGTGTGCGGCATAAGTGTTATTTCGTATGGTTCTTCATCAAATGCACGGGTAATTCCGTTTGGAAGTTTTAACGGTATTCCGTAAAAATCGGGATGTTCCTTAAGAAAACGCTTTGTGTTTTTATTGTTTTCATCAGTATTCAATGTACAGGTAGAATAGACAAGCTTACCGCCTACTGCCAGATTATCCGCACTTGCACAGAGAATCCCGTACTGCAAATCCGGCAAATCGTTGGAAATAAGGTCATCCTTGTATCTGATTTCGGGTTTTCTTGACATGATTCCAAGACCGCTGCACGGAACATCGCAGAGGATTCTGTCCGCCACAGGAAGTGCTGTGTCATTGGTTGACGCATCACGCAGAAGCGTTGAAATACAAGTGATGCCAAGCCTTTTAGCACCTGCCGAAATCAGTTTCAGCTTATGGTCGAACATATCACAGGAAAAAATTCTGCCACGGTTGTTCATATACTGAGCCGCCGAAAACGACTTTCCGCCCGGTGCGGAACATACATCAAGCATAATATTGCGAGGCTTTGCGTCAAGGAAATTCACACAAAGCTGGCTTGACGCATCCTGAATATGAAAAAGTCCGGACTTGTACGCTCTGAGTCTTTCAACCGAGCCTGTATTTTCAAGATAGAGTGCGTTGTCGATAAACGGGATTTTTTCCGCAACAACGCCCTCATCGGATAATTTCTTAATTAATGTGTCTGCATCTGTTCTGAGGGTATTAACACGACAACAGATTTTGGCTCTGCCGTTAAGAGATGCCAAAAGCTGTTCGACATTATTTTCTCCGTAAGAATTAATCCACAATTTTACAATGTTTTCGGGAACAGAATATTTTACCGAAAGATATCGAGCCCTGTCCTTTTCATCGGGTAATGTATATTTAACCTCTGCCCTTGTGATATTGCGAAGAATTCCGTTTATGAAACCCGATGATTTCTGAAGTTTGTGCTTTTTGGCAAGATTAACGCTTTCGTTGACTGCCGCACTGTCGGGAACTTTGTCCATAAACAAAAGCTGGAGTATTCCAAGGCGAAGAATATTTTTTGTTTTTATTTCAATTTTCCTTAACGGAATTTTAGAATAAGACCTGATAATAAAATCAAGCGTGATTCTTCTTTCCAGAACGCCGTAAACGAGTGCTGACACAAAAGAGCTGTCAACACCCGAAAGACGGTTTTCCTTTATGGCATTATTCAAAGCAATATTTGAATATGCTCCCTCATTTTCAATTTTAAGCAGCACATTCAGTGCAATATTGCGTGTGTTTGCCATTTTAATCTCCAAAATAAATTATCTTCTGCGATTGTTCGCAATTATAATTAATCTTAAAAGCTGCATAATTGCAGTAAGGGCCGCTGCAACATATGTCATTGCGGCTGCCTGAAGCACTCTCTTTGCTCCTGTGTATTCTTCACCGTAAAGAAGATCGCCGTTTCTGATTGTTTCAAGCGCTCTTTTTGATGCATTAAACTCTACGGGAAGTGTTGCGATTGTAAAGAGTACAGAAAGCGCAAACAGGATTATACCTATATAAAGAAATACAAAACCTACTCTCTGTGTAAAACAAAAACCGACTATAATAAAAATCCAACTGAGGCTTGAACCGAGTCTTGCAACAGGAAGAATAAACGAACGGATTCTGTTAGGCAGATAATTTTCTGCGTGCTGAACTGCATGACCTGCCTCATGACAGGCAACGCCTACAGCCGCAACGGAGGTGCTGTTAAAAACCGTGTCGGAAAGTCTGATTACATTTGTTCTCGGGTCAAAATGGTCTGTCATACTGCCTGCAACATGTTCAATTCTGACACCTGTTACACCGTGCTGACGAAGAACATATTCAGCCGCCTGAGCGCCTGTCATATTTCTTGAATTTCTTATCTGTGAATATTTTGAAAAAGTTGTTTTAACTTTGACCTGACAAATCAATGTTATTATGATACAAGGAACAATAAACACAAGATAGGTCATATCAAATCCGTAAAAGAAGCCCATAAATCAAACACCTTTCTGTCTGCATATTGCAGACGGGAATTTTTAACCGATTACATCGCCGACAGAAAGCCTGTGGCCGGCAAGAAATGCCTCGGCGGTCATTTTCTTTTTGCCCTCAGGCTGAATTTCACAAAGCTCAACCGACTTTTCACCGCAGGCAACAATCAGCGGTTTTGTGCTGATTACAGTTCCCGCTTTTCCGCTCTTTTCACAGAGCAAAGAAGAATGAACCTTTATCTTTTTACCGTTAATTTCGGTTGTGGCAATCGGCCACGGATTAAGTCCTCTGATTTTATTATGCACCTCAAAGGCCGGTTTTGTAAAATCAATCGGACAAAGTGATTTGTCAATTTTTGAAGTGTGAGTTGCAAGGCTTTCATCCTGCCTAATCGGAGTGATTTCGCCCTTTTCAAGAGCAGAAAGTGTGTCAAGAATAAGCTCTCCGCCCATAAGAGAAAGACGGTCAAAAAGCTCTCCCGAGGTTTCGTTCACACCAATTTCCGTTTTTACAACTTTCAGAATGTCACCTGTGTCAAGTCCGACATCCATTTGCATAGCCGTTACGCCTGTTTCCTTATCACCGTTTAATACGCTCTGCTGAATAGGAGATGCGCCTCTGTATTTAGGCAAAAGCGAGCCGTGAAGATTGATGCAGCCGTACTTTGCAGAGTCAAGAACCGACTTGGGAAGAATTTTTCCGTAAGCCGCAACAACAATGACATCGGGATTATATTTATTGATAATTTCAAGAGGTTTGCCGTCCTTAAAGGTTTCGGGCTGATACACGGGAATGTTCAGCTTTTCTGCGCACACCTTTACATCGGGAGGAGTCATTATCATCTTTCTTCCCCTCGGCTTGTCGGGTTGTGTAAAAACGGCACAAACCTCATGTTCCGAATTTGCAAGAGCCTTGAGTGCAGGTACGGCAAAATCCGGAGTACCCATATAAATTATTTTCATATCTTCACCTGTTTATCAGCTATTCATTTCTTCAATTTCGGCAGGAGTCAACATTCTTGTTGCAACCTGAGTAAAGAGAATTCCCTCAAGATGGTCGAGTTCGTGACAAAAAGCCTTTGCAAGCAAATCCTTGCCGTCAATAACAAATTCGTCACCGTGTCTGTCCTGAGCCTTAACCTTTACATAATCAGGTCTTACTGTGTAACCCCACTTGCCGGGAATTGAAAGACAACCCTCAAGAGTTTCCTGCTTGCCGCTGTAAGCGATGATTTTCGGGTTTACAAGCTCAATCGGACCTTCGCCGACATCAATAACCACAACTCTTCTTAAAATTCCGACCTGAGGAGCGGCAAGTCCCACTCCCTCAGCCTTGTGCAAGGTTTCAATCATATCGTCAATAAGATCTGCAAGGCGGTCATCAAACTTTACGACAGGTCTGCATTTTTTTGTGAGAACGCTGTCGCCCTCTTTTACAATTTGTCTTAAAGCCATAAATTATATCCTTTCGCTAAAAGGTCAGAGCGTTCATATCCGCATATGTACTGACCTTTCCAAATTCCTTATTCTTTCCGAATTCTGTCATAACCGCTGAGAGCAGTCCTCTGAAATCACGGTTATTTTTACATTTTATTATAAGTTTATATCTGAATTTGTTGCTCACTTTCACAACATTTGCAGGTGACGGACCGAGTATTCTCAAAGGCATGGCAGGGTATTCGCTTCTTGCGTGACTGACAAAGCACTGCAAAAAGCTGTTAGCCGCTTTCATTGTAAGCTGCTGTTTTTCACCCGAAAAGCCGATAAGACAGATATCCGCAAAAGGCGGATAAAGCATTGCTTTTCTGACCTGAATTTCGGTGCTGTAAAAGGCAAGATAATCCTGCCTTGCCGCCATAGAGATTATGAGGTTGTCGGGAGTGTAGGACTGAATAACAGCCATACCCTTTGACGCACCTCTGCCGCTTCTGCCGACTACCTGAGTTAAAAGAGAAAATGTTCTTTCGTAGCTTCTGTAATCATCGGCATACAGCATATAGTCAGTGTTGAGGACACCCACAAGCGTCACATTGGGAAAATCGAGTCCCTTTGCAACCATTTGTGTTCCCACAAGAATATCGTACTTACCGTCTGCAAATGCCGTTATCATCTTTTCATAGGATGATTTTGAAGATGTTGCGTCGGTATCCATACGCAATATTCTTGCATCGGGAAAAAGCTCTGAAATTTCACTTTCAGCCTTTTGAGTGCCGGTTCCGCCAAATCTTAAAGATTTGCTGTGGCAGGACGGACATTCTTCCGTATAAGGCACGGAATATCCGCAGTAGTGACACATCATTCTGCGGTTGGCGCTGTGATATGTGAGCGATATTGAACAGTTGGGACACACAACAGGTTCACCGCACATTCGGCAGGTTACAAAGGTGTTGTATCCCCGTCTGTTTAAAAGCAGAATTGACTGCTTGTTATTTTCAAGATTATAGCGCAGATTTTCAAGCAAGGTTTCGGAAAATCCCGTTACATTGCCGTTTTGCTGTTCAACATTCATGTCTGCGACAACAACCTTCGGCAAAACCGCATCGCCGTATCTCTCGGTGAGCGTGTTAAGCGAATATCTTCCGTTTTTTGCGTAGTAGTAGGATTCAACCGACGGAGTTGCCGAGCTTAAAACAAGCAAGGCATTATCGTAGCTGCATCTGAATTTTGCGATTTCTCTTGCATGATATCTGGGGGAGCTTTCAGACTTATAGCTGTACTCCTGTTCCTCGTCCATTATGATAAGACCGACTTTTTCAAACGGAGCAAACACGGCACTTCGTGTTCCTATAACGATTTTTGCAAGACCTTTTTTTACACGCTTGTATTCATCAAGCCTTTCACCGAGTGAAAGTGCGCTGTGAAATACGGCAATCTGCTCTCCGAAACGCTTTGAAAAGGTTGAAACAAACTGCGGTGTAAGCGAAATTTCAGGCACCATAACGATGATTCCCTTGTTATCGTTTATTACACGCTCAATCAGTTTCATAAAAACGCTTGTTTTTCCCGAACCTGTAACACCGAACAAAAGGCTTGTATGCGGTTTTGAATCGGCATATTCGGCATAGAGGTTATCGCAGGCTGTCTGCTGTTGTTTTGACAACGCAACAGGGGCAAGACTTTCGTCCTTCGTCCTGTCCTCAATACGGAACACTTCTTCGTCATAGTAGTAGATAAGACCTTTTTTATAAAGTGCGTCCGTAACGCCTGTTGTGACACCCGTGAAGTAACAAACCTCTTTAACGGAAGTTCCGCCTGTCATTTTGATAAGGTCGAGAACGGCTTTCTGCTTTTCGGTAAGCTTGATATTGTCGCTGTCGGCAAGTTCGGTCGGAGCAGCCATTTTCATAACCGCATCCGAAACCTTTCTGAAAGCCTCATCTGATTTGTAAAGATATCCCGACTTTACCATATCTTCAAGAATAACCGTGCTATCTAATCCGAAATCGTCAAGAATTTTATCGGACTTTACGGCTTTTCTTTTTGAATGAAGGTAAGCAAAAATTCTTTGCTGTTCCTCGGAAAGCTCTTCTTCATCTACACCCTCACGAACACCGTAAAGCGTTGTGATTTTGTAATTTATACCCGCAGGGAGCATTGTTTTTACCGCATCATAATAGGTGCAGAAATAATGCTCTTTCATAAACTCGGCAAGCTTCAAAAGTTCTTTTGACAGGACAGGTTCGTCATCAAGAACGGAACAAATGCTTTTGAGCTTTTCAACCGAAATGTCATTACTCACGGGAGAAAGCTCAAAAATTATTCCCTGTTTCTTTTTGTTGCCTCTGCCGAACGGAACGAGAACCCTTTTGCCGACCTGAACCAAATCGGTAAAGGCAGACGGTACAAGGTAGTCAAATAATTTGTCGAAAACATATGTTGTGTTTTCAACGGCAACTTTGACTGTTAAATCAGAGTTCATCTTCGTCAGGCTCAAGAATGTTGATTTCATGACCTTCGATTTCCTTGATTGCGATAAGAACAGGCTTATCCTCTGTTACAATCTGTTCCTCTTCAAAAGTCTGAGTAATTTCTCTTGCTCTTTTTGCAACACCTACAACAAGTGCGTACTTACTCTGCTTACCCTGTAATAATGAATCCACATCAACTTTATGCATAATAATTCTCCTCTTAAAATATTTTATGTTAATTTTCTTTGTATATTATTTAATGAGGTTTTCATCCTCTTTATGAAGAATATCGAGAACCTCATTTATTGCTGTTTCAAGGTCGCCGTTTACCACATTGTACTTATATCTGTCCTTGTAGCTGATTTCCTCGGCAGCCTGTGCAAGCCTTTTCCGAATAGTTTCTTCATCCTCTGTACCTCTTCTGCGAAGTCGTCTTTCAAGCGACTCCATTGAAGGCGGAAGAATGAATATACTGAGAATGTCGGGATATTTATCAAGAATCTGAAGTCCGCCCTTGACCTCAATCTCAAGCAGAACATCATAACCCTGATTGAGCATATCTTCAACCTGCTTTTTAGGTGTACCGTAGAGATTACCGCAAAACTCTGCATGTTCAAGATAGCCGTCTTTTTTCAGAACATCGTTGAACTGTTCTCTTGTCAAAAAGTTATAATGAACCCCGTCAATCTCTCCCTCTCTCGGTTCTCTTGTTGTGTTTGAAACCGAAAGACGGATATTTTTGTCACGGTCAAGAAGTTCCTTGATTATTGTACCCTTGCCTACACCCGATGAACCGGTAAACAAAATAAGATTTCCTTTTCTGTTAATGCTCATCCTTGTTTTCCTCACTTTCGTCCGTTCTGTTCTGAATTGCCTCACATGAAATTGCCGAGAGAATAACATGATTATTCTCGGCAACAATCACCGATTTGCATTTTCGTCCGCAGGTTGCATCAATAAGCAGATTGTTCTGTTTTGCATCCTGAACAATTCGCTTTACGGGAGCAGATTCCGGAGCAACTACTGCAACAATCTTGTCGGAGCTGACAAGATTACCAAAACCGATATTAATAAGCTTCATCTGTTCACCTTATTCGATATTCTGAACCTGTTCACGGATTTTTTCAATCTCACTCTTGATGTCAACAACCTTATGTGCAAGAATTGCATCCTGAACCTTTGAACCGATTGTATTTGACTCACGGTTCATTTCCTGAATGATAAAGTCAATTTTTCTGCCGACAGGCTCGTCATATTCAAGGAACTTTGAAAGCTGGTCAAAGTGGCTGCGAAGTCTTACGGTTTCCTCCGCAACGGCTACCTTATCCGCAAATACGGCAACCTCTGTGAGAACCCTCTGCTCATCAACCTTGACATCATTTTCAGCAAGCGTCTGCTTGATGCGTTCCATAAGTCTTTGTTCATACTCGGCAACAGTCTGCGGAGAACGCTCCTCAATTTCACCTACAACAGAAAGAATTGTGTTGGCTCTTGAAAGAATGTCCTCTTTCATCTTCTCGCCCTCTGTTTCACGCATTGCAACAAAAGCATCAACTGCTATCTTTGCGGCTGAAAGAACATCGGCAGTAATTTGATCCTCGTCCTCAGGCGCTTTGTGAACCGTAAAAACATCGGGAAAGCGTGAAAGTGAAACTGTTGAAACATCATTCGGGATATCGTACTTTTCGCTGATTTCCTTAAAAGCGTTGATATATCCCGAAACAAGCTGATGATTAACAGTTACATCACAGGGTTCTTCATCGGACGCACCGATTGATACGAACATATCAATCTTGCCTCGTGAAACCCTTGAATTTACATAGTTTTTAAGTTTGTCGTCAAGAAATCCGTAACTTCTTGGGGTTCTGCAGGAAAATTCAAAATAGCGGTGATTCACGCTTTTGATTTCAACGGTAATCTCCCGACCGTTGATAACGGTTTCACATCTTCCGAAACCCGTCATAGATCTGATCATTTCAAAAACTCCCTTCGTAAAATTATATTTTCGGCATTTAAGCTTTATTTTTTATATTTACATCAAATTTATCGGCATTTATTTTCTACAACATAGATTATAGCACCACAGGCGATATTTGACAATGGAGTTATTACAAAACTGTAATAACTTTTTTTGTTTACATCACAAAGGTGTGTGTGATATACTTAATAAGATAATTATACTTTATTGACAAAGGAATGATATTAATGTCAGGACATAACAAATGGAGTACAATCAAGCAGAAAAAAGGTAAGAACGATGCCGCAAGAGCTAAAGTATTTACAAAAATCGGCAGAGAACTTATTGTTGCAATCAAGGATGGCGGAAGTACCGATCCTTCCGTTAACTCAAAACTCAAGGATTGTATTGCAAAAGCAAAGGCTGCAAATGTACCTAACGACAACATTGAAAGAATCATCAAGAAAGCGTCAAGCGATGCAGATTCAACAAACTACGAGGCTGTTACATATGAGGGCTACGGTCCAAGCGGCGTTGCCGTAATTGTTGAGGCACTTACAGACAACAGAAACAGAACAGCAGGCGAAGTAAGACATTACTTTGATAAATTCGGTGGCAATATGGGTACGCAGGGCTGTGTAAGCTTTATGTTCTCAAAGAAGGGCGTTCTCGTTATTGAGCGTGAGGACCTTGAAAAGGATGAGGATACCGTGATGAGCGATGCTCTTGAGTGCGGTGCATCAGACTTTGAGGCTGACGATGATGTATTTACAATTTACACAGAAACAGATGATTTCGGCGCTGTAAGAGATGAGCTTGAAAAGCTCGGCTACACATTCGTTTCTGCTGAAATTGAAATGGTTCCAAGCACATATACAAAGCTTGAGGACGAAGAAACTGCAACTAAGATGCAGAAAATGCTTGATATGTTCGAGGATAACGATGATATCCAGAATGTATGGCACAACTGGGAAATGGACTGATAAAGTTTATTTCTGACAAAATAAATTAAACCGCTCCGATTGGGGCGGTTTTTGTTTTGTCAATTTTTTTGTCTTGAAATTAAGACAAGGTCACGGTTATCTGCTTCGCCGTCAAGGTTAAAATCGGCGGCTTTGAGATATGCACCGTCTAATTCTGGATTATCACAGAGGTATTTTTGCAAAAGCGTGACATCCTTTGAATTTACATTGCCCTCGCCCGTCACATCTCCGCAAACTGCAATAACATAAGTCCTTGAATCTATAACGGCAGTAAATCCCGTTTTCAGCTTTCCGCTCTTTGCAAGAATACCGTCCGCCTTATATACATTTTCGGCAGAAGTTTTGTTTTTGAAATCGGCAACGGTTTCTCCGCTGTAAATCCCGTAAACTATCCCGTCAGAAAACAGGTATTCGGAATTATTCGGTTGAATATCTGATTTAGAAGAATTGTGATTATCGTTACTACCGTCATTGCCATTTGTTTTCTTTTCCTCAAAATCAGCCGAGCCAAATACCTGAACCGTTCCGTTATCAAGCAAAACAGCACATTGATTTTTGTAAGATACAACAGCCGTTGCTCTGTCGGAAATTGACACGCTTTTTGTTTTTTCGGATGTTTTCAGATTAAGTCGATAATTCACGGCAGAATATATTTTTCCGTCAGATACCGAAACATTTTCTGCTGTGGCATTTGAAACATAATTTCTTGAATTATCTGACAGCGAAACAATAAATCCGTCTTCGTTTATAACTCTGTTTATTCCAGCGTTATAAATATTTTTAAGTTCACCTGTATCGGCAACATAGGTTGATGACGATTGCGAGAGCTTGTAAATTGAACCGTCACAAAGTCTTGCGTATGACTTTCCGTTATTATTAAAAACCTCGTTTACATTGTCTGAAAAAGTTATTTTCGACTTTTTATCAGATGAAAAATCCCTACACGCAACATAAGATTTCAGGCTGTCGGTCTTGATATAGTAAATGCGATTATCGGTTACCGAAAAGGAATCGGTCATAAAATTTTCGTCAACAAAAGTGTTCTGTGAAACATTTCCGTTATCAAGATTAAGAGAATACACTGAATATTTATTAGTGAAAGCATCGTCAAAAACAAGTGCATAAGTGTAGTTTCCGCTCTGTGACACACTCCTTATCCGACCGCCGACAGAAAAATTGTATGCAGAAAAATCGGGTACAAGCCTTGCTGAAAACACTGTATTTCCCGAAAATGCGCACACAAATCCTCCCTTGCCGTTGCTGTCACTTTTTACAGACGAACAAGCGGCAAGGTCAGTCAGATTGTATTCATCATACGCACGGCTTCTGCACACACCGAGAAGTGTGATAAGCATAACAGCCACAGTAAGGGAAATCAGTCGTTTCATAGCCTGTACCCGATTAAACTAATTTAAAACAAAAGGGCATCCTTTCGGATGCCCACAAAAGTTCTGATTATTCAGCAGCTTCTTCAGACTTAGCAGGTGCCTGCTCGTCTTCAGGAAGAAGTGCACGCATTGAAAGGCTTACACGCTTCTTGTCGAAGTCGATTGCAGTAATCTTAGCTTCAACAACATCGCCAACCTTGAGTACATCAGCGGGCTTTTCAATTCTCTTGTTTGCAATCTGAGAAATATGGATAAGACCGTCAATGCCGGGGATGATGTTTGCAAATGCACCGAATGTTGTAAGACCAACGATTGTAGCCTTAACGACTGTTCCCTCGGGATAGTTGTTCTTGAGGATTTCCCACGGATTGTCTTCAGCATTCTTGAAGCCGAGAGAAATCTTCTTTGTTTCCTCATTGATATCCTTTATGTAAACATCAACTGTATCGCCTACATTAACAACCTCGCTCGGATGCTTAATGTGTGTCCATGAAAGCTCTGAAATGTGAATCATGCCGAACACGCCGCCGAGGTCAACAAATGCGCCGTAGCTTGTAAGTGACTTAACAACGCCCTTGTAACGCTTGCCAACTTCGCAGGTTTTCCAGAATTCTTCACGCTGAGCAGCTCTCTGCTCCTTGAGTACGCTGCGGATTGAACCGATAGCTCTTCTGCGTCTGCCGTTCTGTGAAACTTCGATAAGTCTGAAATCAACATCCTGACCTACGAGGTCTTCAAGGCTCTCTTCACGAGTTGCTGTTGCCTGTGATGCAGGGATAAAGATTCTTGAGCCGTTGTAAAGAACGATTACGCCGCCCTTAACTGCCTCAGTAACCTTGCCGGAGAGAACCTCCTGTGACTCTGCCTTTTCTTTGAGCTCTTCCCAACCCTTCTGTGCATCTACTCTGCGCTTTGAAAGCATGATAGTGCCTTCCTGATCATTGGTCTTCATAATAAGAAGCTCAATAACATCGCCTACTTTAACTACATCTTCGGGTCTTGCGTTAGGATCGTTTGAAAGCTCTGAAGCAGGAATAAAGCCTGTCTGCTTTCTGCCGACATCTACCTGAACTTCGTTGGGAGCTATGCTCAGAACTGTGCCCATTACCCTCTCGTTTGTATTAAAGTTTTTGAGGGACTCCTCAAGCATCTCCTCAAAAGATGGTTCCAAATTTGTTTCACCGGATTTTACTTCACTCATTGTATCCAGTACCTCCTTTATTATCCTTGCAGGCGTTGAAGCACCCGCAGTTACGCCGATTGATTCGGCAACCGAAACCTTGTTTAAATCAAGCTCGGCAGCGGTTTCAATGAGAACCGTGTTCTCACACTGTCTTTTGCATATATCAAAAAGCTTTCCCGTATTGGAGCTGTGCCTGTCGCCGATTACAACCATAAAGTCGGATTCGGCGGCAATCTGAGAAGCTTCGGTTTGCCTAACTTGCGTAGCATTACATATTGTATCAAATATTTTTGCATTTGTACATAGCTTTTTTATCTTTTTTACACATTTTTTCCATTCTTGTGTGTCAAATGTTGTCTGTGCGACAATTTGCACCTGTTTATTATTCTCTTTTAGAATATTTGGCAATAAATCATCAAGCTCTGCCTCGTTATTAAATGTGTAACAATCACTTGCACAATGACCTATTATACCGCAAACCTCAGGATGATTTTTATTTCCTGCAATCAAAACAACATCATTTTCAGGGTTTGTGTTTGATACAATCTTGTGAATTTTTTTAACAAAAGGACACGTTGCGTCCTCAAAGTTAATTCCTCTTTTTACAAGAGAATCAATAACGCTTTTTTCAACTCCGTGTGAACGGATTACAAGCGTTGTATCGTCAGTAAGCTCGTCAACTGCTTTAACGGGAGTGCATCCTCTTTTTTCAAGCTCATGAACCATTTCCATATTGTGGATAATAGGTCCGAGGGTTGCAACCTTTATTCCTTTTTCAAGCAGTTCATTTACGATATTGATTGCACGGTTGACGCCAAAGCAGAATCCTGCCGAATCAGCCTTTTTTATACTCAATTAAATCCTGCTCCCTCATTCTTTTGATTTCGTCCATGATCATGGTTGTTGCACCTTTAAGCTCCCGTCTTCCGCTGTCCGGAGTAAGTCCGAGCTTTTCGGGTGTGAGAGGTTTGCCGAAGTGGATAACTCTCTTTGCAAATGTATGCTTTTTGTTGCCTACAATTGTGATGCAGGCAGGCACAACAGGAACCTGCATCTGCTGTGCAACAAGAGCACATCCGCTGCGGGGACGCATAAGTTCGCCTGTTTTGGAACGACCGCCCTCAATAAAGATTGTCATAATCTCGCCGTCACGGATAAGGTCTTCGCCTGTCTTGATAGCCTTGCCGTCACCTGCACCCCTTTCAACGGGGAATGCACCAAGCGCACGGATTAACGCACCGAAGAATTTATTTTTAAAAAGTTCAATTTTTGCCATAAAGAACAGTCTGCGCTTTTTCTGCGACAAACCGAGAAGAACCGGATCTGAATTTGATATATGGTTACTTGCAATAATCATGCCTCCAACAAGCGGAAGCGGCTCTTCAATTATAGTTTTATATCTGTACAAAAGTTTGAAAACAGGCTTGCAGACAACTTTGCCGACTGCATAAAGTGCCTTTGACTGACCCATCAGATATTCTCCTTTATAACGGAAATTATTTTTTCAACCGACTGCTCAAAATCAAGCTCTGTTGTGTCAACGGTGACGCAACCCTCGGCAGGCTTGAGCGGAGCTGTTTTGCGGTGAGTATCGTTGTAGTCACGGGTTATTACATCGTTTAAAATGTCGTCGTATTTTACATCCATACCCTTTTCGACAAGCTCCTTATATCTTCTTTCGGCTCTTGCCTCGGGGGACGCTGTAAGAAAAATTTTAACCTGTGCATCGGGCAACACAACTGTGCCGATATCTCTGCCGTCCATAATTACATCATGCGTCTTTGCCATATTTCTCTGCAAATCAAGAAGATATGCTCTTACAATCGGTACGGCAGAAATTTTTGACGCCATCATTGATGCCTCCGGAGTTCTGATGAGTCCGGACACATCTTCGTTGTCAAGCAGAACAATCTGCTCGCCCTTTTCATTGAATGTTAGGTCAACTGTGATTTTTGAAAGCAAATTCTTTACCGCATTTTCATCTTCGGGAGCTACGGAGTTTCTTGTTGCCGACAGACCGATTGTGCGATAAAGCGCTCCTGTATCAACATAAATACAGTCAAGTGCCTTTGCAACTCTTTTTGCAATTGAGGATTTACCTGCTCCTGCAGGACCGTCCAAAGCGATTGCTATTGACATAAATTACATCCTTTCAATCAAATATATTATGTATAATCAAATCAAATATATGCACTGTTTTCTCCGGCAAGCCGTCCGGTACTCCATGCAATCTGGAGATTAAAACCGCCTGTGTAGGCGTCGCAGTCGATTACTTCACCTGCAAAATACAGGCCGCTTACAAGCTTGCTTTCCATGGTTTTCGGGTTGATTTCGGAAGTTTTTACACCGCCTGAGGTTATGATTGCCTCCTCAATCGGTCTGAAACCGCTGATTTCAACCGTAAAGCATTTGAGAATTTCACAAAGAGCGTGTCGCTCCTCTTTTGTAATTGAATTACACTTTTTGTCAAAGGGAACTCCCCAGCGTTTGAGAACGGGAACTATGATTTTTCTCGGCAAAAGCTTTGAAAATGCGTTTGAAACATCACGGTTTGAATTCTCTTTGAAATCGTTCTGAATACGCCTGTCGAGGTGTTCAAAATCAAGTGCCGGCTTGAGGTCAATTTCCGCAATATAACGGTCGGGCTGAATATCACGGATGTGCGAACTTGCCGATAAAATCATCGGACCGCTCATTCCGAAATGTGTAAAAAGCATTTCGCCGAAGTCGCTGTAAACAGCCTTTTTACTGTTCTTATCAACTATTCTGAGCGCAACATTTTTGAGGGCAAGTCCCTGCATATCCTTGCATTGTTTATCACCGGAGGTAAACGGCACGAGCGACGGTTTGAGCGGAACGATTGTGTGTCCTGCCTGTTTTGCAAGTATATAGCCGTCACCTGTTGAGCCCGTAAGCGGATAGCTTTTACCGCCGCAACAGATAATTACGCTGTCTGCATAGTAGGTATTTTCTTCACACTTAACACCTATAACAGCACCGTCCTCAAGAATAAGAGCGTTTGCCGTATCACACACTATTTTACAACCCGATTCAACGGCATAATCATGCATTGTATCAACAACATCAACCGATTTGTCGGATGCAGGGAACACACGATTTCCCCTTTCGGTCTTTGTTTTAAGTCCTTTGGATTCAAAAAAATCGATTGTATCCTCGGGAGTAAATGCATTGATTGCAGAATAGAGAAATCTTCCGTTTACGGGAACATTATTGATAAACGTCTGCACATCGCAGTTATTGGCAAGGTTACACCTTCCTTTGCCCGTTATCATAATTTTCCTGCCGACACGCTTGTTCTTTTCGATTATCGTAACTGATGCACCATAGAGCGCCGCAGTTGCACCCGCCATAAGACCTGCCGCACCTGCTCCGATTACCACAACTTTTTTACTTATCATCATCTTCTATATTACCCATTATTTCTCTGTCACGGTTGGTGTAAACTCCGTCACGGTTCCACACAAGCTCAAGTCTGCGGAATGTGTCGGAAACCTCATCCTTCTTTTTAAGCACGGTTGCAACAATAAGAGCATTGATAAGACTTAACGGTGCAACGAGTGAGTCTACAATTGACGCCATATCGCTTCTTGCAATAAGCACGGAATCGGCACTCTGAACAAGAGGAGAAACCATACTGTCCGTGATTGCAATTGCGTGAGCACCCCTTGAACGGGCAAAGTCCATTGCCTCAACCGACATTGAACTGTAACGGGGAAATGAAATACCGATCATAACATCTTTGTCGGTGATTCTGAAAATCTGTTCAAAGGTTTCGGTTTGACTGCCGCTTGTGATAACACGCACATTGTCAAAAATCATTTCAAAATAGTACGCAAGGAAGTTTGCGATTGCGGCTGTTGAACGCACACCGAATATGTAAATACGCTCTGCCTTGCAAATTTCATCAACTGCACGGGCAAAATCCTCATGAGATGTTTCTTCAATTGTTCTGCGGATTTTATCGATATCCTGATTAAGAACGCTGTCAAGCACATTGTCATTGCCGATACGGTTTGAGGTAACTTCAATTCGCTGAACAGATGTGAGCTTGTTGCGAATCATCTCCTGCATTGCTTTTTGAAGCTTAGGGTAGCCGTCATAGCCGAGCTCGGTTGCAAAACGAACAACCGTACTCTCGCTGACTCCGACAGTTTCACCAAGCTTTGATGCGGTCATAAATGCCGCCTTATCGTAATGCTCTTCAATAAAAAGAGCAATTCTTTTTTGTCCCTTTGAGAGGGAATTCATCATTAAATCTATTCTTGTGAGCAAATGAGTAATCATTTTTTTAATATCTCCCGTTATAAATAGTAAAACAGACACACTGTCTTAACCAATTCATTTTAACACAAGAACTTGCAATTTACAATAAGATATAAATTAAATTATTGTAAATTTTACGAAATTATGAAATATGCGTCGGTTTATGTTGCAATAATAAATGTTGTATGGTAAAATTGTTTAACAGAAAGCAAATGACGGAGTTGATAAAAATGATAGCAGTTATTGATTACGGCGCAGGCAATATCCGCAGTGTTTACAAAGCGTTAAAGCATATCGGCTGTGAATGTGTGATTACAAGAGATAAAGACGAAATTATGAATGCAGACGGTGCTGTTTTGCCGGGTGTCGGTTCGTTTGGCGATACAATGGACACAATGAATTCATACGGCATTAAAGACACGGTTATTGAGTACATAAACAGTGAAAAACCGTTTTTAGGCATTTGTCTTGGACTTCAGCTCCTCTTTCCCGAAAGTGAAGAAAGTCCGAATGTAAAAGGTCTTTCGGTTTTTGACGGTACAATCACAAAGATTCCGTCAGGCGAAGGCTTAAAGATTCCGCACATTGGTTGGAACAGCCTTAAAATCAATGAAAAGAGCAGACTTTTCAAAGGCATCGAACAGAATGCATACGTTTATTTTGTTCACTCATATTTTTTGAATGCAAGCGACAGGAGCATTGTTTCGGCTCAGACGGAATACGGTGTTACGATTGACGCCGCTGTTGAAAAAGGCAATGTTTTTGCAACTCAGTTTCACCCCGAAAAAAGTGGCAAAACGGGACTTAAAATTCTCAGAAATTTTGCTGACATTGTAAAAGGCAGGGAGGAATAAATATGTACGCAAAAAGAATAATTCCATGTCTTGATGTAAAAAACGGCAGAGTTGTAAAAGGTATGAGTTTTGTAAATCTTGTTGACGCAGGCGATCCCGTTGAATCTGCAATGCAGTATGACAAACAGGGTGCTGACGAGCTTGTATTTCTCGACATTACCGCATCAAGCGATTCAAGAAACATCACCATTGACATGGTTGAAAAGGTTGCAAATTCAATTTTCATTCCGTTCACGGTCGGCGGCGGTATCAGAAGCGTTGAAGATTTCAATGTTCTGCTCAGAGCCGGCGCAGACAAGGTGTCCGTAAATTCAGCCGCTGTTCATCGTCCAGAACTCATCAGCGAGGCGGCATATAAATTCGGCAGTCAGTGCGTTGTTGCCGCTATAGATGCCAAAAGAAACGGCGACAGCTGGGAAGTTTATGTGAACGGCGGAAGAACTCCTGTCGGTATGGATGCAATTGAATGGGCTGTAAAATGCGAAAAACTCGGTGCGGGAGAAATTCTCCTTACAAGCATGGACGAGGACGGTCAGAAAAAAGGCTATGACATTGCACTTACAAGGGCAGTTTCCGAAAAGGTGAACATTCCCGTAATTGCAAGCGGCGGTGCGGGCGCACTTGAGCATTTTTATGATGCTTTTACAGAAGGCAAGGCTGACGCAGTCCTTGCGGCATCACTTTTTCACTTTGGTGAAATTCCGATTCCCGAGCTTAAAAAATATCTCAACGAAAAAGGAATTCCCGTAAGGCTTTAATTTACATACAAGGTTTATACAAAAGGCGGTTATGCAGAATATGCACAACCGCCTTAAAAGTTTTTAAGATTAAATTTTATCGTTTAAGCAAGATTAACTACGATTTTCTGAATCAATGTTGCATCTGTAATCTCAATAATGCCGTTACCGTTTACATCGGCAATCTTCATTGTTTCTGCGTCAAAATCTTCAAGCTTTACGATGTATTTCTGAACAAGTGTTGCATCAACAACAGTTACACTGCCGTCACGGTTAACATCGCCCTTGAGAGTTTCATCCGATGAAGAAGAACCTACAACGAATGTCTTTGTTGACTCTGCCTTGTTGCCGTTTGCATCAACTGCAACCACACCGATTGAATATGTGCCGTCAGCCGACGGAGTCCATACACATGAATCTGTGTTTGAGTTCTGAACTGTTTCACCGTTAACTGTGAATGAATAAGTTACATCACCTGTAGCGTGATAGCTTTCTGCCAAAAGGGTGACAGGTGTGCCTGCACTCTGTCCCGAATTGAGGTTTGCACCGAAGTTAACCTCAAACGGAGCTTCGTTTACTTCTGTGTCGGGAAGAAGCGCACCGATTCTTGCAAGCGGAACTGTGATATTGTCAATATCTTCTTTCTCGTGTGAGGTTGAAGGATCGTAGCTGTACTCAAGATTTGCCTGATCAAGCATTGAGGGATCATGCGGAAGTGTATCCATACCCGATGTGCCGTATGTGAGAATCTGCATTGCACCGATACCCTGTGTTTCAATGTAGCTGCGGTCAATACCTAAAGTATTGAGCGGAACTGCAACTTCGTAAACATAGCCGTATGAGTTCTTGTAACCTTCATCGAAGAAGTCAACCCAGTTCGAGTTCATATCGAGGTTATCTCCTAATACTCTTGAGCCCTTTGGAGCGTTGATACCGAAGAGTGATGTACTCTTTGTTCCGTTAGCGTATTTGATTTTAAATCCGTTTTTATTATCCTGAGCCTGAAAGCTTGTTACACCGATTGGAATTCTTGTGTCATAGTTGAACATATATGTTCCGTCTGTGTCCTGAGTATCCGCCTTGAAGATTGAAGCACCGCCGTTTGAGTTGTTGGAGTCAAATGCAACAAGTGTGTCTATATGAGTTGTAAAGCCTGTGCCTCCGTCTTTTGCAGTGCCGTTTGTGCAACCCCATACGAACGGATTGGTATACACAGAACCGTCCTTGTTTGTACCTACTGCCTTGCCTGTTGCCTGCTTTGCAGGGTCAATTGACAGAGCAAGATACATAGGAATACTGTTTCTCCAAGGACGAGCCTCATTTGATGCGGCAAAGTTGTCCTCGGGAGAAGTTATGTATGTTGTGTTAGCCAGTTCAATCAGGAAATAAAGATTATCGTCGTCCCATGCACTGTAGAGAGCATAAGCATCCCACGGCTGTTCATGCATTGAAGAAGGCATATAAACTCGGGGATCATCGTTTGCAACACCCTGAGCAATAATCATTGAGCTGTCCCAGTCGCTTAAATCACCGTCAACAGAGATTGTCTTATGCTTGCCGAGCTGCATTTCAGGGTTTGTGCCGTAATAGCCGCCCTCAGGCTCTGTTGTGTGGCCGTCTGATTTAGCGGAGAAAGTTGTCTTTGACGCTGTAAAAGTCTTTTTGAAGGTATATGTCTGCTCCGTTTCAACCCCGTCTGCACCTGTTGCATAAAGTGTAAGCGTAACTTTTGAATTGCCGATTTTGCCCTCACCGACTTTTACCGAATCACCGTTTACAAACTCTTTCTTAGCTGAACCGTCAACTGAGTAATAGCCCTTGTCGGCATTCTTTAACGCAAGCTTTACATCAAGTGATTCTGTTGAAAAAGACGTATTGTTTGCTGTAAGTGTGTAACCGTAAGCGTGATCATCAGGCTTGCCGTAATCAATCCACTGCTTTTCGGCTGTGAGCATTTTGCATTCGCCGGCTTTGAGTGAAAGACCTGCTGCCTCAGGATACTGCTCCTTGCCGTAGCCTTTTTCAAGACCGTTGTTGAAGATGATTTTTTCCGATTTAAAAGAAGACGCAAAGCTTGCCTTATAAAGACCGCTGTCCTCTTTTGTCATAAGCTCTCCCGGCCATTCGGCATTTTCCTTTGTGCCGTATGCGTAAACATAAACATCCTTCCATCCGTACTTTGAGTTGTCAAAGTACACCTCTGAACCTGACGATGTTGCTGCCGAAACACCACCTGCCGACACGACAAGTGCTGAAAGCACCATGAGTGCGGCAAGAATAATGCTCGTGATTTTTCTTGTTCTTTTCATTTTGATTCCTCCATTTCATAATTGTGGGCAATGTGATTGCTTTTATTATAGCATTTTGCACTTGTTTTTTCAATTCATTATCACATTTTTGTTTCTTTGTACAAGTTATTGTGCAGAGTTTTGTAGACTTAATTAAATAAAGCTTATTTTTGACTATGTCGCAACATATTTTAACCATAAAAAATCCGCTGACATAAACTGTCAGCGGATTTAATGTTTTGCAAAAACAATATTTAAATAATCAGTTTTCTTTTCTGTAGAAAGGTTCAACACCCTTTACTGCATTTTTTGCAAAATCCATTGAATACGGCATCATTGAAAGCTGGATTTCATCGTCAAGGAACGGATTTGCAACCTTGCTGATTGCATCGAATGTGCTTTCCATATCACCGAAGAAATCAACCACAATGAAGTAGCTCTTTTGACCGTTCTGCTCAATCAAGCGAAGATATGCGGCATTTACTGTCGGCTCTGTGCTGAAATGATTAATAAGAGCAGCCATAAGATCAATCGGATATTCTTTAGGCTCGCCGAGACTGATTGGTGAACCCGGTTCGATTGTCTGATTTTTGAGTTTCATATAGTCCTTCTGCTGTTTGAAAGAATGAACCATCTGTTTCGGGAATGTTACGCTCTTTCCGAAAGGATTGATTACAAAGCCCTTTACATCAGCCTGAGGATCCATTACCATCTGGGCAATGCTGTCAAAATCTGTAACAACCTTCTGTGCATTTTGAGTGTCTTTCCACTTGAAAAGTTCGTCTGTGTCCGTAAATACACCGAAAAACTTTTCTTTGTTGCCGTTTTCAAGAAGTCTGAACTGAACCTGGGTTGACTGCTGCATAACAGTCTGACCGTTGGTTGTCTTAGCCTCTGTCTTTGGTGTTACCTTTGCAGGGAGAATGAATTTTGCCTTCATAACCTCATCAATCATCTTGTTGATGTTTTCGGTTGTGTTGTCATCCTGCATCTTTTCAATAGCGGCTACGAGGTCTGGATTCTTGATTTCCTCTGCCGGCACTTTGCTTCCTTCCATTTTTGCGCCTTTAAGTTCGCTCATGCTTTGTTACCTCCGTTATTCTGCTGTATAATTTTTGTCGGGAAATACTGCAAATCGTCGGATACTTCACCGTCAAAGAAAATAATATTCGGTGAATTCAAATCTCTTTTGATTATGCAGTCGTAAGTTCCGTCTTTTTATTTTTGTTTCTGCACCGATGTATGATTTTACATTACAGACATCGGTGCAAGCGTAGCATAAAATTCATCTTTTACATATAAGTGAATTCAAGTCTTTCGTAAGTTTTGACGCCTTCGGCATTTTCCGCACGAAGCTCAAGCTTTGAAACATCGCTGTCACCGTGCTTGATTGTTACTTTGTCACCGTCTTTGTACGAAACAGCCTTTCCGCCGTCAAGGGAATATGTGGCATTATCTGTGTTTGAACAGGTGAGAGTTACCTCGTATGTATCATCGCTGTATGTAAACTCTGTTTTTGAGTCAACACCCACGCTTGCAGGTCTTGCATATTCAGTGTATCCCTCATTATAAAGAACTACAACTGAATTTTCAGGGATATCCGTATCACAGGTAATCTTACCGTTTTTAACAGTATATTCGGTTTTGCGGTCAACACGGTCAACATATGTTCCGTCAGCAAGATTTGTTTCAAAATCAACCTTGAGAGCATCATTTGTATTGACAATTACAGCTCCCTTTGTACCTCTTTCAATCATAAGAGCAGTTGAGTCAAGGTTAGGATTAACGAGATTTTCGTCTTCACCTTTCATTGCTGTTCTGAAGAAATTCACTGCGGAAACACGGTTATCCTTGTACATATCGTCACCCTGTGTGCCGATTCGGTTCATGCCCCATGAATTGTCGATTGAGCTGTTATACGGACGGTCAAAGAAGAGTGGTGTTCCGTCTTTTCTTGCCGTGATTATTGCCCAGCCGAGGACAACCTGTTCACTGTCGATATTGTTGTATGTGCAGTCATTGATGTAGTTATCGTGGGATTCAACCCATGTTACGATATTCGGGTCTGCATTGCCAATCCAATAATCAGACACAACTGCCGTGTCGATATTGCCGCTTGCAATTCCCGAACGAATTTTACTGCCGTAGGTGCTTGATGTGGTTCTGCCGATTTCTTTTATATAGTCGGCAAGTCTGTCATTGTCGCCCTGAAGCACTTCGCCGTAGATAAAAAGATTTTCTGCGTTATCAACTTCTTTTGTTGCTTTTTCCCAGAAGTTATTTTTAAAGCCGTCATCTTCTTTTGGATCATCGGAAAGTCCGATATGCTTTGCCGTGTCATATCTGAAACCGTCGGCACCGCAGGCAATACAATCGTTAATGTAATTAAAGAAATACTTTTGAAACGAAGGTCTTTCCGTGTTGATGTCGGGAAGTCCTCCCATCTCATGCGTGGTGCAGGCAAGTCTGTCGCCGAAATCATTAAGGGGCGTTCTGCCCTCCTTGTGATAAAGGGTTTCAAGACTTCCGCCACCGGCCTCAATAAGATCTTCGCTTACCTCATCGGTTGCCGGAGTAGTGTGGTTTGCAATTACATCGACAATAACCTTTATACCATACTTATGAGCCTCATCGCACATTGCCTTAAATTCATCACGAGTACCGAGCTGATAATTACCGATTTTGAAATCAGTCGGCTGATAGTGATAGTACCACTTTCCGTTGCCGTAAAGATCCATACCACCGTCTTCGCCCTCAAGACACTCGTTAATCGGAGATGTCTGCACAGCCGAAAAACCTGCTGCGGCAATATCCCCCATTGACTCCTTTATTGTGTTGAAATCCCAACAAAATGCTTGAAGAATCGCACCGTCAGCCACCTTGTCGGCTGTTTTGTAGTCAATTGACGCCGGCTGAGTTTGTGAGCAGCCCGTACCCGACACTGCAACGGCAGTAATCATAAGAGCCGAAAGAATTCCTGCTGATATTTTTTTAAACATAATTCACCATCTTTCTGTTTTTAACTTACTTGAGATACAGTATAACATAAATGATATGATTTTTAAATAGTTTTTGGCATTTTTGCCATATTTTTTTATTAAAACGCCAATAATGACACAAACTGTGTTTTTGAGCAAAAAATCGTTACGATGTTTACAATAGAAAAAAATTGAATATTGTCACAAAAGAAAAATTGTTGTATACTAAAAATATAAAAATGAAAGGAACAGCTGCATGAGTCACGCGATAATTATTCCTATTTATTGTGAAAACAGAAACACAATCAACCTCTGCAATGAATTACAGAATTTTGGAGCTGAGCATATTGTTGTTGTCAATGACGGTCTTAATCCCAAATCGGAATATTTTAACGAATTGACAAGTATAGGCTGTCATCTTGTTCACCTGAAAAATAACAATGGCAAAGGTGCAAGCCTTAAAGCAGGCATCAAATACGCTCACGATAATCTTTATAATATCACGGGCTACATTACCTGTGACGCTGACGGACAACATACTGCAAATGATGTTATGAAAATCAGCCGTATGCTTGACCTTAGAAACGGCAGTCTGATTCTTGGCAAAAGAGATTACAAAAAGTCTAAAATGCCGATTAATATACGAATCGGAAACAGACTGTCCTCGGCATATTTCAAGGTTATTACGGGCAAAAGCTGCAGGGACACTCAAACTGGACTGCGAGGTATTCCTGCATTTCTGTATGACACGGTGATGAAAACAAAGGGCAGTCGTTTTGATTTTGAAATGAATTTTCTCACAAAATGTGCCGACATGAGAGTCCCGTTTTACTTTGTGAACATTATAGCCGATTGCTCAAACTGTAGCAGCAATTTTCGTCTTATTAAGGATACCTACCTTATCTACAGAACTCCGTTGAGATTTGCGACGGCATCAATCGGCTGTACGATAATCGACCTTGTTTTATTCACGATATTTGCGTATATTCTGCCGTCACATATGTTCTTTAACATTATGCTGGCAACGCTTATGGCACGAGTTGTTTCGGGCGGAATTAATTTTCTCATCAACAGAAAAGTCATCTTCGGCAATACGGATAACGGAGCAAAACAGGCACTCAGATTTTTTATTCTGTTTTTCTGCATAATGTGTGCAAGCTCACTTATTGTATCGGCACTTTGGTTTTTACCGATTCCCGTTACACTCACAAAGGCGATTGTCGATCTTTTGTTGTGGACGGTCAATTACAAAATGCAGAGAATATGGGTTTTCAAGGACAGCAACAGACTTAAAAGAACTCCCAAAAGTAAAAGAAAATAAAGCAAACGAAAACGGTGACACGAAAATGTCACCGTTATTTTTGTATAATTTTCAGTTGCTGTCAATATTTACAAAACCTCTGCCCTTTATTGCGCCTGCAGTCGTTACGATAATAAAGGCATTGGGATCAACATTTTTGATTCCCGATGTGATTTTGTAAGCCTCTTGAGGACGGACTGCGCACATAATAACTTTCTTATCCTTACCGCTGTATGCACCCTCGCCGTTGAGGTATGTTACACCTCTCTTTAGGTTTTTCATAATATTGGCACTCACTTCTTCATAATTATCCGAAATTACAAACATGAGCTTGCCGTTACCTCTTGAAGTACCGTAGCTTACAGCATCAATTACCTTTATGCTGATAAAAATTACAAGCAAAGCATAGAGTACATTTTCAATGCTGTGATAAACAAAGAATACCATTAAAAGCACAAGAATATCGGACACAAGGATTATCGTACCAGTTGAAATGAACGGAAAATGCTTGTGAAGATTCAGTGCGATGATGTCTGTACCGCCTGTTGAACCGCCTCGGTAAAAGATAAGACCGAGTCCGAGACCGTTAAGCACTCCGCCGAATCCTGCGGCAAGAATTGTATCGCCCGTATATGCAGGCAAAATCGGTGTAAGAACATCAATCATAACAGAAACAAGTGCCGTTGCAACAAGGGTTCTTGTAAGAAAGCCCTTTCCGTTCTCGATAAATCCCCAGATGAAAAGCGGAATGTTCATCACAAAAATCATAATACCTATCGGCAACGAGAACATATAGTTGAGCATTGTGGCAACACCCGTAAGTCCGCCCGGGGCAACATTGTTAGGTGATGTAAACATTGCTACCGATATGCCGTAAAGAACTGCTCCGGCGAAAATTACAAGATAATCAAAAAATAGTGTTCCTGCCTTTGCAAGACAGGAATTCGGTTTTAAATTCGTTTGCATAAAATCACTCCCCGAAACGAGTATGTATAATTATTTCAAAAAGCTGATTTATTCTGTCAAATTCTTTATTAATCTGCAAGTATCCGAAAAGTGCTTCAAGTCCCGTTGCACTGTGATAATCGGCAACAGAACCGTTTTTTGGAGTACATTTCGGTGCGGCATTTCTGCCTCGCTTATAAACAGCAAGCTCCTTTTCGGTTAGAGTCGGCATAAGAATTTTTGCAAATTCAGCCTGACTTTTGCAGTTTACAAGCGAAACCTTTATTTTATTGAGTTCTCCGACACTGCGGTTAGACTTGCGAACAAGGTATTCACGCACAAGCAGGTCATAGACGCCGTCACCCACAAAGGCAAGTGTAAGCGGAGAAATTTCATCGGCTAATGAATGAACAGATGTATTTTCCATATTAACTCCGTATCACGCAATATTAATCCATAAAGTCAAATTCAAGCTCATAAATTGAAACCGTGTCGCCGTCCGAACATCCCTTTTTTCGGAGTGCGTCAATTACACCGCCGTTTATGAGAACTTTTTGGAAATAGTTAAGGCTTTCGTAATCGTCAAAATTGATACCCTTCATGACCTGCAACAGCCAGTCAGCCTCAACGGTATAGATTCCGTTCACATTCTTGATTATAACAGAATGGTCATCAAAATCATCAACGGTCACAATAGGAGCAGGCTCTGCCTCGTAGTGAGTGATTGGAGGAAGTTTTGAAAGCATTTCCTGAATCTTTTTGAGGAGCGGGTCAACATCATAGCGGATCGCCGCCATAATCGGGAAGAAATCATAACCTTGATCTTCGACAAACTTCTTGAAGTCTGCAATTTGCTCATCGGTTGCCATATCGCACTTGTTGCCTGCAACAACCATCGGACGCTCTGCAAGCTCTGGATTAAATTTTGCAAGCTCATTGTTGATTGTTATGAAATCCTCTTTCGGATCTCTGCCCTCACTGCCCGAAACATCGACAATGTGAACGAGCATACGGCAACGCTCAACATGGCGGAGGAACTGATGTCCAAGACCTGTACCCTGCCATGCACCCTCGATAAGTCCGGGGATATCAGCCATAACAAACGATGAGCCCTCGCCCATCGACACAACTCCGAGAACGGGAGTGATTGTTGTGAAGTGGTAGTTCGCAATCTCAGGCTTTGCCTGTGAAACTACGGAAACAAGGGTACTTTTTCCGACATTCGGGAAACCTACAAGACCTACATCAGCAAGAAGCTTGAGTTCAAGAACAACATCAAACTCTTCACCCGGAAGTCCCGGTTTTGCAAAACGGGGAACCTGACGGACAGGAGTTGCAAAATGTGGATTGCCCCAACCGCCTTTACCGCCTTTTGCAACGATATAAGGTTCATCACCCGAAACATCGGCAAGAATTCTTCCGCTGTTCTCCTCTTTTACAACAGTTCCGACAGGAACACGGATAACAAGGTCTTCGGCATTTTTACCACGGCATCTGCCGCCTCTGCCGTTTTCGCCCTTTTTTGCGGCATATTTTCTTTTATAACGGAAATCGGCAAGTGTTGAAAGGTTGGAATCGGCAACAAAAACAATGTTACCGCCTCTGCCGCCGTCACCGCCGTCGGGACCGCCTGCCGCTACATATTTTTCACGGTGAAACGAAACGGCACCGTCACCGCCGTCTCCTGCTTTTATTTTAATTTTCGCTGTATCTACAAACATATTTTTCTCCGTAACAGTTTTGCTGTTTAATTATCAGTACAAATGTAAAGAATCTCAGACCTGTTTGTTATTAGTATAAACAGAAATGTAAAAAATAAGGGTGGATATAAAATCCACCCTCATAAATTTTGAGATTACTGCTCAACAGGATAAACGCTTGCACGCTTTCTGTCTTTGCCGACACGCTCAAATCTTACAACACCGTCAATCTTTGCGAACAGTGTATCGTCAGAGCCTTTGCCTACATTTTCACCAGGGTGAATATGTGTGCCTCTCTGCTTTACAAGGATGTTGCCTGCGAGAACCTTCTGACCGTCTGCACGCTTAACGCCAAGACGCTTTGATTCACTGTCACGGCCGTTCTTTGTAGAACCCATACCTTTTTTATGAGCGAATAACTGAATGTTTATTTTAAGCATTACCTTACACCTCCGAAAATTTAACTTTAATAAAATTTTTGTATTGCTCCGAAAGAGCAGTTAAGTGAAGCTTTAAGCCTGAGAGTATATCACAAGCCTTTAAAGCATCATTCGGTGACATTCTTACTTTCATAAGACCGTCATCCTCGGTAACCTGTGCATTAATATGCAAAATCTCGGTGACAGTGTTTGCAGTCATATATGCGGCAGAACTGATTGCCGCACATACAATATCGTTGCCCTCTTCGGCAAAGTCGGAGTGTCCCGATATTTCAAAACCGCAAATTATATCATCTGATTTAAAAAATGTTACCGTAGTCATTTTTAGGCTTCGATTGAAGTAATCTTAACCTGTGTGTAAGGCTGTCTGTGACCTTTTGCTCTCTTTTCGCCCTTCTTAGGCTTGTAAGTGCAAACTCTGATTTTTTTGCCTTTACCGTTCTTTACAACTTCACCTGTAACCTTAGCACCCTCAACGAGCGGTGTGCCAACCTTGATGCCGTCGTCTGTGCCGACTGCCACAACATCAAATGTTACTGTGTCGTTTGCTTCTGCGTCAAGCTTCTCGATGAAGATAACCTCATCGTTAGTTACCTTGTACTGCTTGCCGCCTGTCTGAATAACTGCGTACATTTTAGTACCATCCTTTACATTGGGCTCGCTATGTGCAGGTGGAACGAATCACTTACAACCCACAATATGCGGCTTATATACTATACCACAAAGAAAACTTTCTGTCAACAATTTTCCCGATATTTTTTGAGTATATCAAATGTTATTCTGTATTTTGCAAGCCTTGAGAGTATTTTTCATAAGAGTTGAAATTGTCATAGGACCTACACCGCCCGGCACGGGTGTGATAAACGAGCATTTATCCTTGACATTTTCAAAATCAACATCACCGCAGAGCTTGCCGTTTTCATCCCTGTCCATACCGACATCAATCACAACCGCACCCTCTTTTACCATATCGGCAGTAACAAACTTCGGTCTGCCGACTGCGGCTACGAGTATATCTGCCTGTGAACAGATTTCAGCAAGATTCTTTGTTCTGCTGTGACAGATTGTTACCGTGCCGTTTTCGTGGAGCAAAAGCATTGCCATAGGCTTGCCTACGATATTACTTCTGCCGATTACAACGCAGTTTTTACCGCTTACTTCAATGTTGTAGGAATGGAGCATCTCCATTACGCCTGCAGGCGTGCATGGAAGAAAATCATACTCACCAAGCATAATTTTGCCGACATTTACGGCATGGAATGCGTCAACATCTTTAAGCGGGCTGATTGCCTCAATAACAGCCTTGTCATCAAGGTGTTTCGGCAACGGAAGCTGAACAAGAATACCGTTGATATCTTTCTTATTGTTGAGAGTTTCAACAAGGTTTAAAAGTTCTTCCTGTGTTGTTTCTGCCGGGAGTGCGTACTCCTCAGACTTAAAGCCTACAAATTCACAAGCCTTTTTCTTGTTGTTTACATATACTCTTGACGCCGGATCGTCACCTACGATTACTACCGCAAGACCGGGGGTTATTTTGTGAGTTTCCTTTAACTCAAGCGTCTGCCTCTTTACCTCTTCCTTTACCTGTGCCGATACCTTTTTTCCGTCGATAATCTGCATAGAAAGAATCCTCCTTTTTTCTGTTTATAATTAAGAATACAATACCTGTTATAAAAATCACTGCCGAAAGAACCTGTGACACCCTTATGTCTGCTCCGAAAATTTGGAACGGAAGATAAAGGCTGTCTGTTCTCAGTCCTTCAACAACTGTTCTTTCAAATCCGTACCACACAAGGTACATAAAGAAAATCTGTCCCGAATATTTCTGCTTATATTTTCCGTAGAAATGGAGAAGTACAAATCCGAGCAGACACCACATTGATTCATAGAAGAAACACGGGTGAACTCCTATGTTGTCTGTTCCCTCGCTCATCATTCTCCAGGGCAAATCCGTAGGAGAGCCGTATGCCTCCTGATTCATAAAATTGCCCCATCTGCCTATTCCCTGTCCGATAAGGAAACCGACCATTGCGATGTCAAGAACAGGCATGATTTCCATTTTCTGTATTTTGGCAACAGTCAGACCGCCGAGCAACGCACCGATTATTCCGCCGTAAATAGCAAGTCCGCCGTTGTTGATATAGAGAATTTCAATCGGGTTCTGTCCGTAATAATCCCATTTGAAGAAACAGAAGTACAGTCTTGCACCGATAATTCCCGTTATCATTCCTGCAAAAACACAGTTGACAAGCTTTGAACCGTCAACCTTGTAACGGGGAGCACTTTTCCACGCATAAAGTACGGCAAGCAAAAGTCCGCAGGCGATGATTATTCCGTACCAATAGACCTTGTAATCACCAATTGAAAATGCAATCGGGTTAATATCAAATTCCCAGCCAAATCCGGGAAACTGCACATGATACGGCATAATTACACCTCTTCAGGCTGTTTTACAACAGACAAAGTACAGTTGTCAACATCGAGCATCTCGGCAAGCCTTGCGTTGATATCCTCAAGCTTTGCATTTGCAACAGCATCAATGTAGGCAAAAATTTCGTTGCCCTGCATTGCGTAGTCGATGATTGAATTTGAAATTGCGCTTACTGAGTTGAGCGATGAAACCGAATCGCCGTAAACAGACTTTCTTGCAATTTCAAAGTCCTCTTTATCAATACCGTTTTTCTTAATATCTGAGATATACTGCTTAATCATCTCAGCAGCCTGTTTCGGCGCTCTTGATTCACCGCCGAAGATTACCGAGCAATAACCCGGACCTTCAAAGAGTTCATAAGAAAAACTTGAATTGATGAGGTTTGAATCCATAAGATTTCTGTAGAGTATGCTCGTGTTTGATGCAAGTGCCGAAAGAAGAATATCTGTGCATGCAAGCTGCTTTTCGTTAAGAGGCTTGTCTGCTTTCTCTTTGAAGCCGAGATTGAACAAAGGCATTGAAACAGGGAAAGTCTGCTCAACATAAGGTTCTTTGATTTCATAAGGCTCTGTTTCAAAATAGTTTTTGATTTCCTTTTTCTCACAAGGCTTGAGCATTTTGTCGGCAACTTTAAGTACACCGTCAACCGTTACATTACCCGCAACGCAGAGAATCATATTATTGAGGTTGTAGAACACATTGTAAACTTCATAAAGCTTTTCGGCTGTAATTTCCGCAATTGTTTCAACCGTACCTGCAATATCAATTTTTACAGGGTGATTGTGGTACATACCCTCAAGCATATTGAACATTACTCGCCAATCGGGAGAGTCGTCGTACATTTTGATTTCCTGACCGATAATGCCCTGTTCCTTTGCAACTGTCTGAGCCGTAAAGTAGGGATCCTGAACAAAATCGAGAAGAATTTCAAGACTTTCGTCAAACTTGTCCGTACATGAGAAAAGATAGCAGGTTTTTTCAAAGCTTGTATATGCGTTTGCATTTGCACCTGTTTTTGCGTATCTTACAAACGCATCGCCCTCTTCACTTTCAAAAAGCTTGTGTTCAAGGTAATGGGCGATACCGTCAGGAACTGTAATTATATCGCCGCCGTTAACGGAAAACTTTGTGTTGATACTGCCGTAGCGTGTGCCGAAAATTGCATATGAAGAAGTGTAACCCTCTTTTGGATAAACAAAAATTGTAAGTCCCGATGGATGTTCAACTTTATAATAGCTGTCGCCTGCAATTTCCGATTTAATTTCTGTAATATTCATTCTGTCCGCCTCCCTTACTTATTTTTGAGAACATAAACCGTATCAAGCAAGAGCTTGTTTGCGGCATTTACAATCTGCTCTTTTGTAACGGCATTAACCTCAGCGGAAACTTCTTCAACAGTTTCAAGGTCGCCGTTAAAGATTCTTCCTGTGTACCAGTTTTCAATACCGCTTACGCTGTCGCTGCTTGACTTGAATGAATTAACAACAGCAAGCTTTGTTGCCTCAATTTCAAAATCTGTAATTTCGCCGTTCTTCATGTCCTCAATTTCTTTGAGAATAGCTTTTTCGGCTTTTTCAAGATTTTCGCCCTCAACACCGCTGTTGATGTACATTATGCCCTTGATTGAATCATAGGAGGACGAGCAGTAATAGCAAAGGCTCTGCTTTTCACGAACATTGTTAAAGAGTTTTGAGCTTGCAGTACCGCCGAGAACAGCACACATAAGTCTTTCGGCAACCGCCTCTTCATCACCTGCGGAAATCTGTGTTCTGAATCCCATGACAAGTTTTGACTGTGAGAGCTCCATTTCCTCTGTAATATGTTTTTCTTTTGAAACATTCTTAACAACATCAGTAGATGAAGTCACAACATTTCTTTCGATATTTGCAAAGGCTTTCGCAAAAACCTCCTTCGCTTTATCGGCAGGGCTGTCGCCTATATAGAGAATCTCAAATTTTGCGGTTTTGAGAAGATTCTGCCATGCCTTGCAGAGTGATTCGGCAGTTGCGGCCTTGATTTTTTCGGCTGTGCCGTAACGCTTGATTCCGAAAACCTCATCCTTGCACATATGCTTTATAAGCTGTCCCATTGCATAGATTCGCTTTTCGTTGAATTCCGAATCAATCACATCAAGCAACTGTCTGCGTTCCTGTTCAAGTTCGCTTTCAATAAAAGCGTTGTTCTTGACATTCGGCTCAAAAATTACGCTGCACAAAAGCTCCGAAAGTTCTTTGGCAATGCTGACATCATCAAGAGAATATCTGTCATCAAGACCTGATACGGAAATTTTAATTACCTGGCTTTCACCGTGTTTTGAAAGCGATGAAGTGAGGTCTGCACCGTAAAGTGAGCTGAGTTTTTTGCTGAGAACAGTAAAATCGGGATATTTTTTGCATGAACGAACAAGCAATCCGCCCACAAGCGCATTCTCCGACGCTGTTTCGACAGAAAGCGGAACAACAATATTCACGCTGATTTTCATAGTTTTAAAACGGCTGTCCTTAATGTTTGTAAAGTAAACACCGTTTGCAATTTCATTTCTGTTGATGAAATTCATTTAATCAACTCCGTTTTCAGATTATCAGTCATATTGTATCACATTTTGATTTATTATAAAAGAGATATAAGAAAAAATCACAAAAGTGCAATAGCAATTTGAAACAATTTTACTTTTTCGTGCAAGGCTATCGGCATATTTTCCGAATTTCACCTGCATAAGAATCTGTTAAGTTTGTTGCTTTTAATTGTATCATAAATAAAAACAAATGCAACTATACGAACTTATTGACAAACTTGTGTGCCGATTTTCGGAAGTATTGGCATTAAATTCCGGATTGCGGATTTATTCTTTGTCTTTGCTTATCGTATGATGACCAAGAAAATGCCTGTTTTTCAAAAGCAGTCATTCTGAAAGAAATACGGCACAGTGGTTTCTATACCTACTGTGCCGTATTCACTATATTTCCATGACAGAGCGTAAAATATTACTTATCTTTAATTTTGGCAGAATGTTTTTTACTCTTACCAAATACCGTTACTCCTTTCATAACGCCGCCGCTTATAATCAGCAATGCAATCCACAAAATAAGGTTGCTGTTGTCGCCTGTCTGAGGGGACTTTGAATCATCAGGCAATTTAGCCGTTACGGTGTCAGCCTTTTTGATTTCTTCGGTTGGCGCATCTTCATGAGCAGAGATTGTCTTTTCGCAGTAGTCGCAGATATGGTTTTTATCCTTATCTACATGCTCAGAGATTGTCTTTTTGCAATAATCGCAGATATGGTCTTTATCTGTGTCATTATGCAGACATACATATCCGCATTCTCGGCACACACCGTCTTTCCACTCATGTGCTTCACTTGCCACAATCACAGCACCACAGCAGTTCCATTTTTGTTCGTGATTAAAAGCGGTTCTTGTCGTCCACTCCTGTACACCGCCCTCGTGGTTTGTCCCGTCAAATTCTCCGTAGGCTTTACCGCAGACATCACATACCGCCTTTTCGGTACAGGTGGCATTGCCGCCTGAGCAATTTTCGGTTTCAAAAGCATCGCATCCGTCCACGGTACATTTTCGGGTATGCTTACCGTCATTGTCAGATACCCATTCGCCAAAGGTATGACCGTTGTTGACTGTTACGGTCATCTCTGCATTATTGCCCGATTTGTCGGTGACAACTATCTTCTGCTCACCGTTTGTCGGTGGGAGAACAAAACCTCCGTCTGCATCAAGCGTAACCACCGTACCGTTTACGGTAACGGTATCAACATACTTCTCATCAACAGTAACGGTTTGTGCCTCACAATAGGTCTTGCCGTTCTCAATACCGCTGATTACAGGCTGAATATTATCAAGCGTTATACGGTCGGAGCGAAGGTATGTTATGTTAATATTTTCATCAACAAGCATTACATAAATAATATATTCTCCGTTGGGGTCTATGCAAAACGGTTCTTCATATGCACGGAATACAAGAGAGTTCAGTTCAGCCTCGGAAAGCTCCTTATCAGTTACCAAATAGGATACAAACACAACTCCGCTGTTATCTACGGCATTTATAGTTACCTCCTGTGTATCCTTAAAGAATATGCCAAAGGTAAGCTCGTTTAAGAATTTATTCCATTTATTTGTGCCTATGATAATTTCGCCCGTCGGCTTTTCGGTATCTTTCCACCGTGCCGTGATTGTAATGTTTTCGGCAGGCATGGTTTCGGGGATTTCCTTATCCCACCCCTTAAAGGTATAACCTTTTCTTGTAGGATTGTCAGGGGCGGTAATTTCCGTACCGTAATCCTGTGTAATGGGTGCAATCTCACTTCCGCCGTTGGTATCAAAGGTTATTGTGTACTGATTGATTTCCCATTGTGCTTTAACCGTTATATTCTCCGCCGGCATGGTTTCGGGGATTTCCTTATCCCATCCCTTAAAGGTATAACCTTTTCTTGTCGGGTTGTCAGGGGCGGTAATTTCCGTACCGTAGTCCTGTGTAATTGGTGCAATCTCACTTCCGCCGTTGGTATCAAAGGTTATTGTGTACGGATTGATTTCCCATTGTGCTTTAACCGTTATATTCTCCGCAGGCATGGTTTTGGGGATTTCCTTATCCCAACCCTTAAAGGTATAACCTTTTCTTGTAGGTTTGTCAGGGGCGGTAATTTTTGTACCGTAATCCTGTGTAATGGGTGCAATCTCACTTCCGCCGTTGGTATCAAAGGTTATTGTATACTGATTGATTTCCCATTGTGCTTTAACCGTTATATTCTCCGCAGGCATGGTTTCGGGGATTTCCTTATCCCAGCCCTTAAAGGTATAACCCTCTCTTGTCAGGGTCGGAGCGGTAATCGGTGTGCCGTAATCCTGCGTTATGGTAATATCCGCTTTGCCGTTTTCGGGCTTGACTGTGACGGTATATTGATTGATTTCCCACTTCGCCCAATACTCTTTATTACCTGTTTCTGCACCGCCGATTGCCGTAACAGGAGAGCCGGTCAGATTTTCGTTGTCATACCAGCCCTTGAACGTGTGGCCTGTATAGGTCATATCGTCCGCCGCCGGGAGTGTTGCACCCACACCGTAGGTGTATCCGGTGACATTGCCGTTGTTGATCGTGCCGCCGTTCGTATTCAAGGTTACGGCGTAGGTCGGTGCTGTCCACTGCACCGTCAGTTCCGTCACATCAGCAGGAACACTGCCGCCGGGTTCGTAGGAATTGCCATTGCCGTCAAGCCACATAAAATAATTATCGGTATCTCCGTCCGGGCGGGTCAGACCATCGGATGCGGGAGCGGTAAATGTACTGCCGTTTTTCACGATGATTTGAATATCCTCGGAGCTATTACCCAGCGTTCCGCCGCCAAGGTCAAGGGTAACGACCTTCAGTCCGTCAGAACCCAGTGTGTCAGGGTTCAGGATTTCAAGCACGGGGCGGAAACTGACGAGCGGGAGGAAGTCCGTAGCATCGTCGTCGTTCCAGCGTCGACCCGAATCGTACCCGCGAATCGCACGGAGCGACGAGTTGTATCTTGTTGTGTCCTGCCCCCACGAAAATATGCCATTCCAGTTTTTGATGTAGCCGCTGTCCTTGTCCAGTATCCTGTCCCATTCGTTGCTTTGGGGCGTACCGCGTTCTGAATCACCCGAGCCTCTGTTATCACTTCCCACGGACGGCGCACGCAGGGTATAGTCCACGCCGCCGCTGGCATAATTTTTGCCGAAAATCAGATCTGCGGTATTCAGGTCATCCCAGCTTACCGTATGCGTTACGGCATAGTCCGCAATGAATAGGCTGTGGGGATATTTATTCTTCTGAGCATACTCCTCGGTGGTTGCCATTTCCGATGTGAGCTTATAAGCGTTGACCGTGCCCACATAGGTAAAAGGCACATAATGAAGTGTGCTGTCCGGCAAATTGCTGTTTACCGTTCCCGAAATATTCATTGCCGAAAGGTCAAAATAGTATCTGCCGCCGGGGGCGAGGGTAAACTGCTCGTCAGGCTGACTTTCCACCGTCAGCGTGACATCCGCAAAAGCACTTGCAAGGTCGGTCTTGCAGTCACCGTTATACTGCTCGCTGAATACCTTCATGGTATAGTCGCCCGGTGCAATGTCAGACGGGATTTTGATTTCAACCGTTCCGCTTTTGGCAGTAGGTTGTGCTACTCTGCCGTAATACTGTGCGCCGTTGTTATCCGCCAGGATGACAGAGATATATTCATTTTTTCCTCTGGTCGCCCCTTTGTAATTCAGCGTAACGGTATCGTCGGGGACGGCGCTGACAGTTTTTTCCGTTACGGCAAAATTGCGTCTACTATCTAAAAGCGTCAATTTCCACTCGTTTCCGCTGTATTCGGGAATCGGGGTCAGCCCTCCGTCAGGCTTTCCGCCCACGGCGGCAGATGCAAAAAGGACAGAGTTCAGATTTAAGTTAAAAGCGGGACGAACAGTCCGATGATTATTGAAAATGAGGACAGAGAACCCAGAGTATTGGACAGAACCCTCACTACGCACGACGGCGAGACGATATTTATCGGAGCCGGGGGAGCGCAGCCACCAACCGCTATCCACCCAATTCGGATGTGCAGGATTCAAGGCACGCAGATCGTTGTTTACAGCAATAGCCTCTTTTGCGGAAAGTGGCCAGAATACAGCGTTATCCACCTGCCCTCCCGCTACACAGTCGGTATTCTCTCCGTCGTAACTTCCGCTTGTCAGCGTCCGTTTCTTTACGGCAGCATTTTCTTCTGTCGTCAGCTTTTCCGCAAGCGCATCTATTGTGGCTTTCAAATTGCTCGGTGCGTATTCGTTGTTTAATATGGCATCGACAAATGGTATAACCCCCATAGCGCCTGTCGCAAGCAGGGTAATATCCCCCTTTGAGCTTGTAACACCGCTTCCGTCATAGCCGATAACTCGCCATGCAGCGGGATTATTTTCATGGTTTTGCCCGAAATACACAGTCGGTGCGGTCGCTGTGTTTACATTTTTACTTAACACACTTAGTGCATCTGTACCAAGCTGTATCGCAGCAGAGCCCCCTGCCCCAACCTCCTCGGCGAATACGCTTATCGGCGTAAGGCAGAGCGTCATGCATAAAGTCAGCAGGATACTAAGTATTCGTTTTTTCATTTTTCGCCACCTCCGTTATATAAATTTAATCAAGAGCGGTTATTGTAATAGTGCCTCTAAAGCCACCGAGATAAGTATTGTATGCCGAATTTTCAAACCACAACTGCAATGTAATGTCTTTATTTGACGCATCATACATTCTGTTGAAATTAAAGGAATGTTGATCATTGGTATACGGTATTTTTGCCCCGTCCCTTTTTATTCGTGTAAGCTCCCTGCACAGATCGTCATCATAACCGTCTGTCATCTGAATAGAGTAATTGCCGCTTTTGTTAGCTTCGTTTGAACCGACTTCGAGAGAACCGCTTAAGCAGACATTGTAAATATGTCCTTTTTTGAGTGTAATATTATTCATGTAGGATGAAATCAAGCCGCCCTTGTTTATTTTTTGGTAGACAGTAATATTGGCACGACTGTTATTCTTCAGTACTACTTTAATCGGAGAGGCCGCCTCTCCGTAAAAATATCCCGAACAGCTGCCGTTCTGACCTGCGTCACCCTTGTCGCCTTTATCTCCTTTGTCACCCTTTTCGCCTTTTTCACCGTCAACACCTGTGGCTTTCACTCCCGTATCGGTTGTTCCTATCCACCAGTTGCCGTTTTCGCCGATGAACGGGGTATTTCCGTCTTTGCCGTCAGCGCCGTTTTGTCCGTTTGTTCCGTCCTTACCATCAGCACCGTCTTTGCCGTCAACACCATCTTTACCGTCAACACCGTCTTTGCCGTTTATACCATCCTTACCGTCTGCGCCGTCAAGACCTTTCAAAATTGAAAGATCGTAAAGGTTAAGCCATGTTTCATCGCCGACATAACGCCACTGTAGGTTATTTTCATTTACACGGAACTCAGGTGCTTTTCCGTTTGCTCCGTCCTTACCGTTCTCTCCGGCATCTCCTTTATCTCCCTTGTCGCCTTTTTCACCGTCAACACCTGCGGCTTTTACGCCAATGTCGGTCACTCCGAGCCACCAGTTGCCGTTTTCACCGATGAACGGCGTATCACCGTTTTTGCCGTCAATACCATCGACACCGTTCTTTCCGTCGATTCCGTCTTTTCCGTCAAGACCTTTCAAATTTGAAAGATCGTAAAGATTTAGCCATATTTCATCGCTGACATAACGCCATTGAAGATTGTTTTCATTTACACGGAACTCCGGTGTTTTTCCGTTTGCTCCGTCTTTACCGTTCTGCCCTGTGGGTCCTTTTATATCGGAAATGGCAACAAGGTTTTGCCAATTTTCTCCCTCATAGCGCCACTGTATATATTCTGTTGTTCTTTGTACCTCTATGTTTTTGCCGTCAAGACCGTCTTTTCCGTCAGTACCGTCTTTTCCATTAGTACCGTCTTTGCCGTCAATGCCGTTTTTACCGTCAATACCGTTCTTTCCGTCAGTGCCGTCTTTGCCGTCAATGCCGTTTTTACCGTCAGTACCGTCTTTGCCGTCAGTACCGTTCTTTCCGTCAATGCCGTTTTTGCCGTCAATGCCGTCTTTGCCGTCAAGACCGTTCTTTCCGTCAGTACCGTTTTTTCCGTCAGTACCTCTGAGCGTGTTAAGAGCTACAAGATCGTGCCATTCCTCTTCGGCGGTATCTCTCCATTGGATTGCTGTGCCGTTGTTTCGCACCTCAGGCAACAGGGTTTTGCTATTTTCCGCCTTGCTGCATACGGCAGCAAATGCAATGCAAAGTACGATGCAAAGCACAAGACAAAGTGCGGTAGTAATACAGTATATTCGTTTTTTCATTTATCATTGCCTCCTCTCAAATATTGTGAACGGTATTTATCAGCAAACAGGGCAACACCCTGTTTTAAGACCTCCATTTGGGTTTTTAAATAATATTCATCCTCAAACATAGCATAGTGTACACAGGCACGGACAAATATAAAAATGAGCGGTGTAATCACCGTGTACGGAATGCCGATTTTCGGCTCAAGCCGCTTGGCATACTCGGTATAGCGCTCATTTACCCCCTCAAAGAATTTCTTGCCGTGCTCAATATATTTCGGATGGGTATAGACCTGATACATCAGCCGATATTTCTTGCCGTGCTTCTTTGCGGTCCAATACGGAACCTCTTTCACAAATCGAACAACATCCTTCGGGTCGGTGGGAGCTTTTTCCATAAAATCATCCTCGACCTTTTCCATACAGTATGCAGTTGATTCAATAATCAGTTCATCAACACTGTTGAAATAGGAATACAGATTTCCCGTTGTACAGCCACACGCTGCCGCCAAAGCCTTGATGCCCGTACCGGTCAATCCATTTTCAGCATAGCATTCAAAGCATTTTTCCATTATTTCCCTCTTACGCTCGTTGTGCTGTTCCTCTGTTGTTCTCATAATATCCGCTTCCTTTTGATAACTAATCGATTAATTAATTATAGTATAGCACAGAGCTACGGCAATTTCAACAATTAATTAAGAAAAAATCGCAAAATATTAAATTTTTATTACATCTGTCGGAAACTTTACTGCTATAGCAGTACCCTTTTCCGAACTTTCTTCCACACGAACTTTACCATTGTGCAGTGCAACGATTTCCCACACCAAAGAAAGTCCCAATCCAACTCCGCCGTATTCTCTGCTTCGTGATTTATCCACACGAAAGAAGGGCTGAAAAATACTTTCTCTGTATTGTTCGGGGATGCCGTAGCCGGTATCCGCAACCGTAATAACAAGCTGATTGTCTTTGTGCATTACGGTAATATTCACTGTACCGTTAAAACGGTTGTAGCGTATAGCGTTTTCGGTCAGATTATATAACAAACGGTAAATCAGCGTATCACTGCCTGTCATAACAGCATCGCCTGTGCTTTCAAGTGTAACATTGTTCTTCTCTGCAAGTGGTGCAAGGTCAGTGAAAATCTCTTCTACCATAGGACCTATCTCTATGCGGTCGGCACACGATACTGTGCGAAGCTCGCTCATTTCCAACAGGGTTTTTGTCATTTGCGTCATTCGTTCGGTCTGCTCACGCAACAATCGGAGAAACTCCGCCGTTTCCGGCAATACCTCGGGATGCTCTGCCGAAAAAAGTTCAAGCTGTGCCTGCATAAGCGAAAGCGGTGTGCGCAACTCGTGTGCGGCGTTTCCCGTGAACTGTCGTTGAGCGGTAAATCCCTCATCAAGACGGTCAAGCATCCGATTGAACGACTTGACAAACTGTCTCAGTTCAGGCGGAACATCTTCGGTTATCTTCATATCCGTCAAATTGTTAGGTTGAACCTTTTCAACCCGAGCGGTAAAAGTACGCAGAGGCTTCAGCGCATGCCCGCTTAAAAAATACGCAAGCACACCGCCTAACAATGTTGCCGCCGCCGTAATATACCAATTGGTAGCGATAAAGGATTCCTGTGCTCCGTTAATTACAATAGTCAATTCACGATCAAGCTTTTCGTGTTCGGGATCGAAAAAGTCAGGTTCTCCTTTGTCCGTATCACCGTAACCTGTAACATAAGAGCCTATGGAATCCATATAATGGCTGCCGGAATAGCCGATAAGAACATTCATAAAAATACAGGTGGCTCCGATAAGAAGTGCAGTCATCAGAGTTATGCGCCATTGCAAGGATAGCTTTTTCATACTTTTTCTTCCTCCATAACATATCCTTCACCAATGCGATTGCGAATCGGGTCATAGCCGAGTGCCGCACGCAGTTTCTTTCGTAATGCAGAAATATGTACTCTTATTGAATTGCTGAAATTGTCAACACTGTTATCCCAAACATGGTCGAGCAGTTCTTCCTGACTGACGGGGCGACCTTGATTAAGAAGTAAATATTCAAGTATTCCGATTTCTTTTCGGGTAAGTGACAGCTCCTGACCGTCAGCAACGGCAACACGGGCTTTGGTGTCAAAAGCAACCTTTCCACAGTTCAAAACAACATTGTTTTGTGTAAACCGACGGCGAGTCAGACTGCGTATTCTTGCCTCAAGCTCCTCCAAATGAAAAGGCTTTGTCAGATAATCGTTTGCTCCGGCATCCAGCCCCTCCACCTTGTCGGCAACCTCACAGCGTGCCGAAAGAATTAACACTCCGGTATCTCTGTCGGTTTGTCGCAGAGTTCGCAGTACCGTCATCCCGTCTGCACCGGGTAAATTCAGATCAAGTAAAACAAGATCGTACTTTTCTATTCCGAGCAACTCATTTGCTTTGTTTCCGTCATAACAAAAATCAACGCTGTATGCCAATCTTTTAAGGCTGCGAACAATTGTCTCGCACAGCGCACGCTCGTCTTCAATTACTAAAATACGCATAGAAACTCTCCTTGTTGTGTTTTCATATTTCTTTGATAATTTAATTATATCATTATATCGCTCAGACATAAAGTTTTTGTTAAGTTCTCGTTCTTAACAGGGATTTTACATCCTCTGTGCTACAATGAGAGCACAAAAGAAAGGAGTGACCGAATTGACTCGAAAGAAAAAAGCCGTATTTCAGATCGTACTGATTATCTGCGGAATTATGATGCTGTGTTACGGAGCTCTGCGTGGAGAGGCAGAAACCGTGTTAAGCAAGGCAATCCGGCTGTGTTTGGAGTGTGTGGGAATTGGATAACAAAGAACCGAAGAAAAAAAGAGGCGGTGTATCGCAGTTTCTCTCACGCTTTCGATGGCTTATTCAAGCAGGAGCAACTTTGCTGAGTAATATTCATCTGCCGAATTTATTGAAGGGCAGAATTTATCAAGGCAAAGGAAAGGCTGTTTGCGTTCCGGGACTGAATTGCTATTCCTGCCCTGCGGCATCGGGTGCATGCCCAATCGGCTCGTTTCAGGCTGTGGTGGGTTCGTCAAAATTCAGTTTTTCATATTATATCACAGGATTCCTCATATTGATAGGAGTTCTGCTCGGGCGTTTTATCTGCGGTTTTTTGTGTCCGTTCGGATGGCTTCAGGAACTGTTACATAAGATACCGACAAAAAAGCTTTCCACTAAAAAGCTGAAGCCGCTGACATACATAAAATATGCAGTTTTGCTTTTTGCTGTAGGTTTGCTGCCAATGCTCATTACAAACGATGTGGGTATGGGAGATCCTTTTTTCTGTAAGTATCTTTGTCCTCAAGGGGTACTCGAGGGGGCAATCCCTCTTTCCGCTGTCGATTCGGGAATCCGTGCCGCACTGGGTACGCTCTTTTCGTGGAAGCTGGGCATATTGATTACGGTAATCGTACTGAGTGTACTTTTCTACAGACCGTTCTGCAAGTGGCTGTGTCCTCTCGGTGCATTTTACGCATTGCTTAACAAGGTGTCACTTTTCGGAATGAAAGTAGACAAACACAAGTGCATTTCCTGTGGAAAATGTGCCAAAGCATGCAAGATGGATGTAGATGTAACCAAAACTCCCAACCATACCGAATGCATACGCTGCGGTAAGTGTATCCGTGCCTGTCCTACCAAGGCGGTCAGCTTTTGCTACGGCTTTGGCAAAGGAAAAGAAAATGATTGTCCCGCTAAAAAAGCGGAAACAGCAAAACAAAAAATTGAAACAGAAATTAAAACAGAAATTAAAACAGGAATTGAAACAGAAAAGGAGTAAACACTATGAAAACGACTAAAATTTTAAGCTTACTGACTGCCCTGATGATGTTGTTAAGCTTTGCCGCCTGTGGCACAGCCAAAGGCAATACGACGAATACTACTGCAAATAAGAAAAGCGAAACGGCTATGCTGACAGCTGTGAATCCGAAAACAAAAGACGAGGCCGCCGACCTGCATCAAAAACTGATGGCACAGGAAAATGCTATTCTTTCCGAAAACAGCAAGCTTTGGGAAAAGGTATTTGCTTCAGCCGATAAAGGTATGGCGATGAATGAGGACGGCAAAAACTACGGCGATTTTCTTCTGAAAACAATTGACGGTATCAAGGATCAGTTCAGTGCTGATGAGTTGAAACTGCTTAATAAAGGCGCCGAAGAGATTAAGGAAATTGAAGGAAAGCTGACGCTTTTGGAACAAAAATTTCCCGGATGCGGAGAAAAACCGTCTGATGGAGATATGAGCGTTCCGGCTGAAAACGGTAAGCCCATCGAAAAGGATAATCTGATGAAATTCCCGACATTTGACGGCAAAGATCTTGACGGAAATGAAGTTAAGAGCAGTACGCTTTTTGCAAAAAATACCGTTACCGTAGTAAACTTCTGGTTTACCACCTGCAATCCCTGCGTGGAAGAACTTGCCGACCTGGAAGCTCTGAATAAACAGCTTGCAAAAAAAGGCGGAGCAGTAGTAGGAATCAATTCATTTACACTTGACGGTGACAAAACGGCTATCTCTGACGCAAAGAATATTCTGGCAAAAAAGGGTGTGACCTACAAAAACATTTGGTTTGATTCAAAAAGTAAAGCCGGAGAATTCACATCCGGATTGTACTCCTACCCCACAACTTATGTTGTCGATAAAAACGGTAATATTGTGGGAGAGCCGATTGTCGGTGCAATATCCTCCGAAAAGCAGTCTGAAAAGCTGCAAAAGTTGATTGATCAGGCAATTGCAAACAGCAAAAACTGATGTGTGCCCTGTCCCGACAAAGTAACAATAATGCATATTTTCAGGTTCTGTAAATTTTACATATAGATTCCAACAAATATGCCAATAATTAAGCCCATATAATTTTTCGTACAACAAAACCTCCTGCAACGGATTTTACTCTGTGCAGGAGGTTTATTCTTATTTCGATATTTTTTATTTCATCATTATATCTGTATAAAAATTTTACATAGCTGTAAAGCTGTTTATCATCACAAGAAATTTGTATTCTGTTCAAGCATTAAAAAAGAGGCTCTTTCGAGCCTCATTACCGCAAATGTTCTACCCTATTTTTGTTACTGTCAAAATGCAAATATCAAAACTGCCGATGCGAGAAAAAGTGCAAAAGTAATCGGCTGAATTTTTATGTATTTCTCCACTTTTTTAATTCGCTCATCAGAAAATTGATTTGAGTTTGCAACATTTTTGTAATCACGATATGAAAATGCGAATATAAAAATCGACACTATAACGAACACAATATAAAACAAAAACAAATAATTCTCCAGCAATGAACCGTAGTACTTTGTTATCAAAGAAAATGCAAAGCAAGCTGTCTGGAAAATCGGAGCTAAAATACAGGCTTGGATTGTTCTGTCGCATTTATCCTCAGGCTTATTATCCTCTTCATTCGGCAGAAAATAATCCTCTGCAAGGCTTGAATTAATATGAACCCTCTTACGGTAGAGTTTTAATAAAGCTGCAATCAACAGCAAGCAAAACATTGCCACATTGCTATATCCATAGATTAAATATGCACCGCCCTTTAACACATATATTAAATCTCCGTTACTATATAGAGTCAAGGCGTACATATATGCATTAACTATAACTACCCAAGCATATATTCTTTTAACCTTTTTAAAAAGAATATATATTGTTGCAAAATGCATTACAAGTATTAAAATCATCAAAGATATAAATACAAGCAAATCGTATGGATTATGCGTTTGACAAAAATTTATAAAAGGGTAAAAGTTTAAATATAATGCAGTTGTAGGAAACATAGTTAAATCCGAAGTAACCAAACAATAACCTACATTTACAAGCAACAATAGTATAAGTAAACTTTGCAATCCTACAACAATTGAATAATAAATTTTCTTTGCTTTCATTTAAAACATCCTATCTGTTATTTTACTTTTCATATTTGACTATATCAAAAAGAATTCAAACGAAATCAATAATGTGTATGTTGATATCATGGCTGATGAGATTAATTCACAAAGGAATTTTTGGTCAATTCGGTTTTTCCGAATACTATTAACGAAAAAATTACAATGTCGGCAACAAAAGGCTTTGCTGTAATAACTGCTCATATTAAATTCTTATTGAATGTATTAGATTGATTTTTAGTGATTAAGTGTGTATAATGTATATTGGGAGGTATCTATGGGAAAACAAAATTATTTTTTCAGCGGAATTACGGATATACTGATTCTTGCCATTTTGTGTGAGCATGACAGTTATGTTTATGAAATTGTAAAATTCATAAAAGAAAAATCAAACGGATGCCTGTCCATATCTCAGAACACCGTTTACGCAGTCACCTACAAGCTTGTTAACGAGGGAAAAATCAGCGAATATTCAAAGCTTGTCGGCAAAAAGCGCACACGAATTTATTATCATATCGAGGACGAAGGTCGGGCATATTATGAAAACCTTTTGGAGAGTTTTCATAATGCATACAGCGGTGTAGAGAGTATTTTAAATATTTTAAAAGAGGACAAGGGCAATGAACAATAACGGGGATTCCCTATTTTGTCAAGAAAATAAGGACAGGCAAATACATCAAAAGACTTATTGCGGTTGTACTTATTCTTGCACTCATATCAACTGTTACATACTGCATTGTTTTGCATGAAGACCATCAGATTATAAAAAGACAGGAAGCTGTTATAGCCGAAGATGTAATCGAATAGTACAAATTCCGTTCGGATATTTTTAAAATTTACAGACCGATTTCAAATTTGATTTTGAAGTCGGTCTTTTTTTGTATATACGCTTTTTACGCAATGAAAATACATATTCTGATTGTATTGTATCAATAGACATTGTAAAAAGCAATACTTATTAATATTTTCTTTATCTAAAAGTCATATATTCATATCTGCCAATGCTTGAATAACCATATGCAAACATAGCAAACAATATAAATACTGACCAAAATTTCAAAAATTTTATAGCCGTATCATATTTCGATGTTGTGTACATTTTGTTTAAGTCATCTAAATAAGCAACTATATTATTAATTAGAATAGATAATGATGCGCCGCCCCATGATGCTACTATTGAAATATGTACACCCGCTAAATTAAATGTCAAAAGCAGCAACACACCATTTATGACAAAGAATAGTGCAATCAGTTTTGTAAGAGTATCAGAACGAAGGCTCTCATAGAATCGCCAATCTTTCGATTTATAATAATTATTAGCATAAAGGCACAAACACAATATTCCGCTTAATATAAATATCACAGTATTTACCGTGTTATCAGAACTATCAATCAGTTTAAATAATGTGAGCAAGAATATAGCAACTGTCAGTACACCATCAAAAGCAAAATATATCAAATATGACTTTACAATACGTTTGTTGCCGTTTAACTTTTTCGGATTGACTTTACTGTAATCTATAGTTTCAAAGTCTATTTTATTGTTTTCCGTCATGTCAAACACCTCATCTCGCCCATTCTCTTTTTTTCAGTTGGTTGGATACCAATATAATGACTAATTTTATCAATATCGGTTTTGGTATTATCTGTCCAAAGAATGAACTCAACCATAATCAAAAGAGAATGGCTTAACAGATTTCATATCATTAACTACAAACATGCCTATAGGCTTGTATTTGAGTATATTGAAACCTTTTACAATACCGTTAGGATTCACAACCACTGCGACTATATGTCTCCTAATGATTTTGAAAAATTGTTTGAGAGGGTATCTTCTCTGCCAGCAGCTTAGTTGGCAGAACTTCTCATTTTATTTTGTGCTAAATCTTGACACAGGACCATATTATGTACGGTCAATAAATCATACCGATGATAATATCGTTCATAATGTTGCTTACAAAACTAATTTTAAGAATCGGAATAAACAACAGATACGGTACATTGCACAATGAAACAATGTGAAGTAATTTGCTTTTCTGTTTTTCGGGAACATTCAGATTTTTATATACAACGGTCTGATTAAACAGATATATAAATGCGTAGGCTGTGAGAATTTCAAAAAATGCAACGATTATTCCGCTGTAATGTCCTGAACCAGTTATCGTCAGATTTCCGAGAAAGCCAAACAAAATACTGTCCGCAATTTTCTTGAAAATATTATCAAAATTAGATACGCATAAGCACATCACCGTCCATATGAGTGAAAACAGAAAAAATGAAATCAATATGCCAAGCTCGGAAAACACGCTTGCTTTTAATATAAATCGTTTTTTATCGGTAAATTTTCGCACTTTGACTGCATATATGGCAGAGTTTGTTATAAGCAAGCGAATAAAGCTTACTGCCAACAATGCAATGAAAAAAAGTATCAAATACAGCATTTCCATACAATCACCTCGAATCGCTTATAACGCATTACTTTTCTTTTGTAACTTCATCCAGACCGATAAAGTACATACCTTTTCTTTTAGATTTTTCAAGATGAATCTTTTCGGAATCAACAAGCAAATCTGTGTATGGGTTATTGTCAGTTTCAATAAAGCAGAATATTCTGAATTTGCCGAAAGTTACGGTTTTGTCGGCTTTATGTGCAGAATCGGAATATGCGAGAATATCTGTTTCACGATTTGGTACTGCCACAAAAAGAACATGTTCGCCTGTCTTTTTATCTCTGATTTTGTAACTTCTGATAAATGTGTAATCTTTTGAAAATGAACCGTTGTTAATTTCAATTTGTTCATACACATCAAAATCAGCATTCCTGTTAATCATAGAAACCCTACCTTTTCGTTTTGTATAAACTGCCGGTGAAATTATTTTCGTTTTATCATTAATCATTAACACAAATTTGCTGTTTGGTAAATCTATTAAGGTATCATAGACAAAATGTTTAATTAAATTTATATTTATTCTTCTGTTTGTAAAAGCCACTTCTGATTTGACAGATTTGTGATAAAGAGCATCAAGAAATTTTTCTAACAAGTAATAGAGCAGGAAAAAGAAACAAAATATAATAAAACACGCTAACTCGAAAGCAGATCCACCGCGTGCATTTAAAGCAATAACTTCCATATAATCACAACCTACCATTCAGCATACAACTTTCAAAAGAATTATCTTTATTGAGCAACAACACATTTTCGGCAAAATGTAATAACAAACCCGTTTCGGTCGTTATTGGAAATGAACAACCGTATTTCTTGTTATCGTCATTTTGAAAACCGAATTTCAGCACGAACTTATAGTGTCCGAGATTATCATATTCAGCAAGCCCTATTGAGAAAAATGACTCCGCAGACAAATCAGCATCTTCCCATATTTTTTCAAATAACAAATTATTCATTTTTCCATATCACTTGTTCATTAAGCTTGAAAGTAATTTTTCATACTTTGCATTGATTGTAATTTGCGTTGCGGTATTGAATACAAACGAAGTTACTCCGTCATCACAACCGTAATCGTCTATCTGTCTGACGGTGCAAATTCCGTTTTCCAGCGACAACGGTAATCCCGTGATATTCTCATTACCGCTGTGCAGCAATTCTATACTTACTATGAAGTTTTTATTGATTGCGGATTTTATTGCAGAATCAAATACAGCGTTACCGTCAATTTCAACGCTGTCTTCAAAAGTATCCGTTTCAATCAGTTTCTCCATTTTTTGATTATACTTTGAATCATACTCGATTCTGAAGAAATCAGATACCATTTTTACAATTACACCGTCACAAGTTCCGTCTGTATTGTACATTTGAATTGCAACCTCATCTTCGTTAAGTGCAATAATCTTGCCGTAAATAAACTTGTCACATTCATCATCTGTATAAAAACTGCAATTTTTATTGCTTTTAAAAGCTTTTAATAATTCCGAATACATCGTATCACCTCATGTATTTTTTAGCTTTGTTTGATTTATCTTTATATTGTCTTTCATTTTATCTTAGTGTTAGCATCTAAATAATACAAAACAAAATGAGATATCCCCTTTAAGTGTTGTATAATAAAAAAAAGGAGGAATTCATTATATCACAACAAAAAACTCATCACACCAAGCAATTCAAGTTGGATGTTATCAACTATCGCAAAGAGCACCCTGATCTTACACAGGTTGAATGTGCAAAGAACCTGGGTAATTGTTTGAGAGGGTATCTTCTCTGCCAGCAGCTTAGTTGTCAGAACTTCTCATTTTATTTTGTGCTAAATCTTGACACAGAACCAAGTATTTTTAATTTCACTTGCTTCTCACCCCTAATTACTACTTAATTTCTTAGTGTTAAAAATAATACATATTATAGAAAAGATAAAAGTTAGAATTGAAACGACCATAATCGGAATTTCATATGTCGCAAAATCAAAATATCTAATATTATATCGTATAAATGTAACTGTAAAATTATAAGCTGAATGTATTAGTATACCAGGTACTATTGAATTATATTTATCAACAAGGTAATTAAAAATCAAACTCAATAAAATTGCTGACAATACTGTGAATATAGATGATGAAAAATGAATAACACCAAAAGTCAACGAAACTAAAAGTGATGATACCCATATTGGAAAAGCCAATTTTAGTTTTGAATAGATTAAGCCACGAAATGTAACCTCCTCTACAATTGGAGCTAATATACTCTTGGCTACAAACAAAAAAACTACATTTATTCCATTGACTGATTTGTGCAAATCATTTGTATTTGAAACAGTATCTTCTCCCTGAAAGAATGGTATACAATTTAATAGAATTATAAAAATAAAATATACTGATAATCCTAAAAGAATAAAAGGCAATGCCGAACGGAGAGTTATTTTATTTAGTTTTATACTATCAACAAAATCATATCTCTTTACTTTTAAAATAAAATAAAAAATAATCATAATTAATGAACAAGCAATTATCTCCATAACATAGGTTGACATTTGAGGGAGATTTAAATTTATTTTACTAAAGCATACATATATAAATGAAATTATTAATGCACATATTATTGGTGTAAATGAAAAAATAAAAAAATAACTCACCGATTCACATATAGCTTTAAACTTATTCAAAACTATTCCTCCTATTAAAAACTAATTTTATATGATAACAAAACTGATTTTTGACAGAAAGTATGCAGGGGTACTATAGATATTTAAAAACAATCTGTCTATTGAATCAAACAAATTTATGATGTAATAGTATTTATTCATAAGAAATTTGTTTCCGAAAAGATAAATAATCAGCCGATTGATATGTGATTAAATTTGCTGTAATCAATTCCTGTGCTTTTCAAATTATCAAATTTAGAATATTTGAAATTGTTATTGCAATCGACCAGAATAATGGTATCATTGTTTAACAACTCCATTATAACATAATCATTTGAAGAATAACAATCCTTAATTTTATCAGCAAGAAGTTCTTTTGAACCGTTCAGAACATCCTCACCTTCTATCATTCCGCTTGCGTCAACCATATTTTTATCAATGACTTTAACACAATCCTTTTCGCCATCAGCAAGGTTGTGCCAAACAAGAAGCGTATCGTTTATTTTGACTGCATATCCATCACGGTTAACCGAAAAATGTTCTCCTACTTTAAGATTTTTATAAGATTCATAATCATCAATCGAAGGATCACAGGCGGATAATAAAAAAAGGATACATAAAGTACTCACTATTGTACAAACAACTTTTTTAAACATAAAAACACTCATTATCATTTTCAATATATTTCAGTATCTTTTTGACATACACTAAAAATTTTCTTCATAATACTTTAAAAATTCATCAGCCTGTTTGTTTGGATTTGCTGATTTTATGTATTTTGTAATACTGCAATTGCCGTACCAAACCGAGATATATATTTTTATTACGGATAAAAAAGCTCTTTAGGCAACAAAAATGTGTAAGGTGCGGTTATTATTGCCATTGTAAGAGATGCAATTATTTTCTGCTTTTTAGAAAGTCCTTTATTGTTAAATGACACACGATAATTAAAAGCAAAAATAAAAATACTGCTAAACAGAATACCGCTGACAATAAACAAAACTCCGTAGATGCTGTCATAACAGGAATGGTTGGTTGCAAGATATATTCCCGAAAGAATTTGTTTTCCGATATCGTTGCCCTCGTAATATTCCGCACCTGATCCAATAGATATTGCCATTAGATACAACACACCTAAAAAATCAGAAAGAAATCCATACAGAAATACGGGAATTATTGATTTCTTATACAATTGCCAAGTGAATTTCTTGTAAATAAAAATTGAAATTATTAAGAGAACTATTGAATCTATTATGAAATTCCCTAAGGCTGATACAATCCAAAGAATGGGAACAAAGAAGAACAGCATAAACGGCGGCAAAATCATATTGTATAATTTAACATCTTTTTTCATAATATCGCCTTCTTAATGATTATTTTCAGTTCACTATATACCAATTCGGTTTATGATAACAAATCAGCTTATTGCAAGCTGATCAATTAAGTAACCTTTCACCCATGAATTAGCCACTCCTCGAGGCAAAATGTAGTTAATTGTGTAACAATACAAGAAATTCTTTGTTGCAAGCAGTTCGTCACAGTCGCATTTGTCAGCAATTTTAACAGGTTTATTAGAGCCGACTTCAAGTTTCCATATACCGTTATAAGGGCTTTCAACCGTTTTGAGTATTATCGCCGATTCTGTTTTCTCGGATATGTAGTAAACACAATCGTTATTGGATGTAATAAATTTAACATCGGGATGCTGAATTGTCGGATAATTTACATCTTTATCAAGACATACATTGTTTACGGTTTGGGTTTCATCGCAAAAGAAATAGAAAGTATCTTGGCATACCGTTACATAGCGAATTCCGTTTACATAATTTGCATTTTTACTTTTGAGCAATTTGCAGGATTTCAGGTCATATTTTTTGAAAATATACTGCTTTACTACTTTGAAGCTGTAACCGTATTCATCTGTTTTATCCTCAAAAATACGCTCCGCAATATAGAGATTACCATCTGAAATATTTATATAATAAATCTGATTATCAAACTTAATATCTCCTATATTTTCAAGGGTATCAGAGTCTTTCAATATTACGGAATCATTCTTTGTGTAAGCAATAACTTCATTGTTACAAACAAAACTTCGACAATCGGTGTCTATGATTTTTCGTGTGTTTGTTGTTGTATCAAGACAGCAGAGCTTATCGCCGTTAATATAGAATAAATTATCGTTAATCAGACAACCGTTTGAAGGCAAATTTACGGTTGAATTGTTTTTTGAATCATAAGCCGTAACCTTAGTTTTTCTGTAATCTGCCGCTGCAAGCGTTCCGTCATTATAGGACAGGTAACTGTTGTTAAAATATGAATCCGTGTCGGAATCGTAAACCATATTAAATGAAGGATTATAAAAGAAAAGCAAATATGCAAATACAATGCATGCAACTGTCAATACGGATATTAAAACGAGAGTACATTTCTTTTTCATAAGTAATCCTCCTCTGAAAAAATTACTGTTTCAGCTGCTTATAAAAACGCTTTCAAAACGTTCTTTAGCGTCTGTAAATTTACCTTTGGTAACTATAAAGAAAGCTAAATTTATAATCAAAATAAATACAATTGAAATGATCATTGCAAGGCACAAATTTGCAAGACTAAAGTATGTAATCAAACCAAATAATACTCCCGCCAAAGAAAATAAAACAGCCAAAAAGTAATATATTTTGTTTGATTGCAAAGTCAAATTTACTTTAAGGTTTTCGTCAAGCTGTTTTGTTTGAATTTTTATTAATGGAGCTAATATGCCCTCACGGGAAAGTAGTGATGTAGATGTAACTTTTAAATCAGTAATATTTTTAGGGTTATCACAGTAAAATTCATATCCATTATCGTATGAAGAAGAACTGCAATTAAAAGCAGTATGCTTTTTGAGTTTATCGTAAAATTCAGTTTCGGAAATCTTAATAATATATTCAAATGATTTTTTCATACTTCTCCCTCATTTCCAATCAAAGGCATTTTTTGACAACACAAGTTCTGAGTTATATGTAACTTCTTTCAATACAGGCAGAATTTTATTGTAGTCCTCTGCGTATATAAAAAGTTCGGAATGGCAGGTCGGTTGCAAAATGACCTTACTGTTCGGAAGATACAAATCTATACAAGCGAGATACCTGAAGTTATTTTCTACGATACAGTCTATAATCAAATCATCTTCGGAACATTTGAGTGCGTAGCTTTTATTCTTTTTTATATAACTTCTGAGATTGTTATAGCAATCATAGCTTTTCTTATCCGACCAACTTTCAAACAGACATTCTTTTTGCGAAAATTTATTACCGATTACGATATAATCGTTTAAAGCGGAAACTATCTTTTTAATTGCGTCACTGAATAAATTTGCGACACGGTAAAAATCCGCCTTATCTGATAACGAGGCGTCATTATCAAAACCACCGTCCCAGTATTTTTTATATGTAATGTAATAAATTTCTTTCTGTTTGTAAATTTTTCTTTTAAATTTAATTTTATCTTCGCTGATTTTTATCATTTTACAATATCCTTCCGAACAATAGGGCTTACATAGGAAATATAAACTTACTTTACCTCTTTGCAGTTTTATTATACTATTTTAAAACAATATTTGTCAAGATTTGTATTAGTCATTTTAATACATTAATCCCGATTTTTTAAATAAAAATCGGGGAACAGAAATTATTTTATCTGTTTCCCGAATGTGTTTTATAAAATATTAAATTCAGTAAATTATTCTTTTACAATGTTTTCAAATGTGTGCCAACCGAGAACTGCACATTTTACACGGGCAGGCATATGAGAAATGTCAGACAATGCTCCGCCCTCCTCAAGCTCTTCAATTTCTTCGTCAGTTGCTTTGCCTTGAATCATTTTAAGGAAAATATCTTTCAGATGTTCGGCTTCATCAACTGTTTTGCCGATAATCAAATCAAGCATAATATCGGCTGACGCCTGGGAAATTGCACAGCCGTCACCTGTAAACGAACCGTCTGTAATCACACCGTCTTTGATATTAAGATTAAGCACAATGTCATCACCGCAGCTTGGATTCACACCCTCAAGGCTTGCCGTTGCCGTATCAAGCGGATGTTTGTGCATTGGATGAAGATTGTGATCGGTCAGGATTTCATTGTAAAAGCTTCTGTTATTCTCCATATCCCATTCTCCTTCTGACAGATGACACACTGTTCAAAAACGCATCAATGTCATCTTTCGTATTGTAGAAATAAATGCTTGCCCTTGTTGTTGACGGAACGCCTAAAAATTCCATCAAAGGCTGTGCGCAATGGTGTCCCGCACGGACTGCAATACCGTCAGCGTCGAGAATACTGCTGACATCATGCGGATGAACTCCGTCAATTGTAAAGCTGATAATTCCGCAATGCTCTTTCGGATTGTTGCTTCCCTGAATATTGATATGAGGAATTTTCATAAGTCCGTCAAAGGCTCTTTTGGTAAGCTCTTCTTCAATAGCGCCGATTGTATCAAAACGAATATTTTGAATATATTCAATTGCGGTTTTCAACCCCCATGCGCCAGCCGCATTTACCGTTCCTGCCTCGAATTTATGCGGTAAATCGGAATAGATAACCTTGTCCCTTGTAACGGAATCAATCATCTCACCGCCCGTTAAAAACGGCGGCATTTTTTCAAGAAGGCTTTCTTTGCCGTACAATACACCGATTCCGAAGGGTGCCATAAGTTTGTGACCGGAAAATGCAAGAAAATCTACATCAAGCGACTGAACATCAACGGGAATGTGCGGAACGCTCTGTGATGCATCAAGCACAACAACTGCACCGCATTCCCTTGCAAGCTCTGTGATACGCTTTATGGGAGTTTTGCAACCGAGTACATTTGATATGTGAGTTACTGCCACAAGCCTTGTACGCTCCGAAAAAGCCTGTTTCAGCTGTTCTTCGGTAATTGTGCCGTCAGGGTTGCATTCAATGTACTTTACCGCTGCGCCCGTTTTTTCTGCAACAACTCTCCATGGCAACTGGTTGCTGTGGTGTTCCATTACAGTGACAAGAATTTCGTCACCTTTTTTAAGAAAATTCATTCCGTAGCTGTAGGCAACAAGATTGAGGCTTTCGGTTGCATTGCGTGTAAATATTATTTCACGCTCCGACCTTGCATTAATGAACTTTCTGACTGTTTCACGGGATTGCTCATAGCATTCTGTAGCTTTGAAACCCAAATCATAAAGTCCACGCAGAGGATTTGCATTGCATTTTTTGTAGAACTCCATTTCCGAATTTATAACCGATTCAGGTCTTTGAGCAGTTGCGGCACTGTCGAGATAGGCTACAGGATTTTCTCGCAAAAGCGGAAAATCTTCCTTAAAGTTTTTCATTTGCATAGCCTGTAACCTCCTCCAGACAGGATTTTGCAAGCGTTTCAAGCTCCTCATCACCGATTTTTGAGCATAAAGCGTCAAGCTTTGCACGAGCCATAAGGTTACAAGCCTCTTCTTCGTCAAGACCTCTGCTTGCAAGATAGAAAAGCACATCATCAGACGGTCTGCCGATTGACGCACCGTGGTTGCCCTCAACATCCTCTTCCGCACAAAGAATGAGCGGTACGGTCTGATTGATTACATCTTCACCTAAAATTAGAACATCTTCGTTCTCGTCACCCTTAGCACCCGATGAACCGAGTTGGAAATCAATTGTACCACGGAATAATTTATGTGCTTTATCTCTCAAAACACCGCCGGCATTCATTGAGCTGACGGTCTTTTTGCCGATATGCTCGGCAACATAGTTCATATCAAGCAACTGCTCGTCCTTGCAATAGTAGCCGACATTGAGGTCAAGATTGCTCTGCCTGCCCAAAAGCGTTGTCTTAGTGCCTGTATAGGTTTCATTTCCGCCGATAAAAAGCTGTAATATCTCTGCGGCTGCATTATCTTCACATTCTGCACCGACATCGTTTATAAAGCGGAAATTTTGCGAAAGGAGATTAAGCTGTACGAGTCTGATTTTTGCGCCTTTTTCAGCTTTAAATTTCGTTCTTACGGCACAAATACCGTTTGCGTTCCACGCTGACTGCATTGCCATAAACACGGTAAGCTCTGTGTTTTCGGGGGCGTAAAGTTCTACATCTGCAAAAGCGTTTTCACCGTTTTTGCAATTAAAAAACAGCTTTTCGCTTTTTGTTTTATCAGCCGATATTCTGATTTTTTCAGGCTGTGATATTTTTGAGATTTCGTCAACCTCCTCGCCCATACCTGTCTGAATATTTGCAAATGAATCCCGGATTTTTGAATCTGAAATATTTGTATATTTTTCTATTATTTCTTTTTGAACAGGAATACTGTTCCAACCGTCAACGGGAATATTTCGGATTTTTGCCTGATTCACTCCCAATCGGTTCCAAGTGGGTGACGGAAGAAAGTTCACTGTTAAGTCTTTATTATCAACCATAATGTCCTCCTTATCCGATACTGCCCTTCATCTCAAGTTGAATGAGATTGTTCATTTCAACCGCATATTCAAGCGGAAGTTCCTTTGACACGTTGTCTGCAAATCCGCTGACTATCATCGCCCTTGCATCCTCTTCACTAAGACCTCTTGACATGAGGTAGAATACAGCCTCATCGCTGATTCTGCCTATTTTGGCCTCATGACCGATATCTGCGTGCGGAGTTCTGATATCCATCACAGGAATAGTATCTGAGCGTGACTTTGAATCAAGCATAAGCGACTGACACGAAACGGCAGATTTTGCATTTTCGGCAGATTTGTTTACAACAACGGAGCTTCTGAATGTGCTGATTCCGCCGTCTTTTGAAATTGACCTTGTGTTCATAAACGAAGATGTTTCTTTGCCGATATGAACAACTTTTGCGCCTGTATCAAGGTTCTGTCCCTTGCCTGCAAATGTAATGCCCGTAAATTCCATTCTTGAACGGTCGCCTTTTAAAATTGTCATCGGATAAAGATACGACACATGAGAACCGAATGAACCCGATACCCATTCCATAGTACCGCCATCTTCAACAAGTGCTCTTTTGGTGTTAAGGTTGTACATATTTTTTGACCAGTTTTCAATTGTTGAATATCTGAGTCTTGCATTTTTCTTTACAAAAAGCTCAACGCATCCTGCGTGAAGATTTGCTATGTTATATTTCGGAGCAGAACAACCCTCTATAAAATGCAGGTCTGCACCCTCGTCAACGATAATGAGCGTGTGTTCAAACTGACCTGCACCGGGTGCGTTAAGTCTGAAATATGACTGCAACGGAATTTCTACCGATACTCCCGGCGGAACATACACAAACGAACCTCCTGACCATACTGCACCGTGAAGTGCGGCAAATTTGTGGTCATTCGGACGGACAAGTTTCATAAAATATTTTTTTACCATGTCGGCATATTCGCCCTTTAACGCACTCTCCATATCGGTATATACTACGCCCTGTGCGGCAACCTCTTCACGAACATTGTGGTACACAAGCTCGGAATCATACTGCGCTCCGACACCTGCAAGGGACTTTCTCTCTGCCTGAGGAATACCGAGTCTTTCAAATGTATTCTTGATATCTTTGGGAACTTCCGACCATTTTGCGGTCATCCTTGTGTTCGGACGAACATAGGTTGCAATATTGTCCATATTAAGTCCGTCAATGGGCGGTCCCCAGTTTGGAACTTTGAGTTCATTATAAATTTGAAGTGACTGCAAACGGAAATTCTGCATCCACACGGGATCGTTCTTTTCCTTTGAAATTTTTTCTACAATTGAGGCATCAAGACCTGATTTGATACGGTAGGCATCATTTTCTTCGTCTTTGATATCGTAGACACTTCTGTCAACATCATCGACATATGTTCTTTCTTTCATCTTAATACCTCCGTCAGAACTTTTCTGCATAAAGTTTAAGATACTTCTCAAAACCGTGTTCATTGATTTCATCAATCAACGATGCGTCGCCTGTTTTAACTATATGGCCGTTTACCATAATATGGGTATAATCAACTTTGAGAGATTCGAGAATACCTGTGCTGTGTGTGATGATGAGCAATGCACCGTCACGGTTTTTCTGATAGTGTTCAACACCCTTTGAAACTGTGCGAACCGCATCAACATCAAGACCCGAGTCTGTTTCGTCAAGAATTGCAAGCTTTGGATTGAGTAAAAGCATCTGCAAAATTTCTGCTTTTTTCTTTTCACCGCCCGAAAAACCTACATTCAGATCACGCTCGGAATATGACGGATCCATCTGCAAAAGCTCCATTGCCTGTCTGAGCTCTTTTTTAAAGTCCCAAAGGCGGATTCTTTTGCCACGGTTCTTTTCAAGAGCGTTACGAATAAATGATGAAAGTGAAAGCCCCGGAACTTCCAGAGGACTTTGGAATGAAAGAAAAATTCCGTCCTTTGACCTTTTATCGGGTGTTTCATCGTTAATGTTTTTTCCGTTAAAAAGTATTTCGCCTGAATTAAGCGTATACTTAGGACTGCCCATAAGTGCAAATCCGAGCGTTGACTTGCCTGCACCGTTTGGTCCCATAAGCACATGCGTTTCACCTTTGTTTATACTAAGATTTATATCGTGCAGAATTTCCTTTTCCTCTACACTTACAGTCAAACCGTTTACATCAAGTAATTTGTCTGCCATTTCATAATCCCACCTTGTTATATTATCAACCCACCAAAGGAGTGGATAATTAAAATATAACCTTTTCAACCCATTTTGTCAATGGGTTGGTATTGCATTTTTATCATTTTTTGTATATAATCAAGGTATATAAGCAAAACAGGCTTACAAAATATGCAAGCCTTGCCAAAAGGGGATAATTTTATGCTGATTTCAAGTAAAGGTCGTTACACGCTGTATGTGCTTGTCGATCTGGCAAAAAACGGGCAGAACAGATATATTCCGCTCAAAGAAATTGCAGAAAGACAAAATATTTCCAAAAAATATATGGAAGGCATACTCAAAACCCTTGTTGACCGCAATCTGCTTGAGGGCGTAAAAGGAAAGGGCGGCGGCTATAAGCTGACAAAAGAACCAAAAGATTATTCACTCGGTGAAATTCTCAGGCTTACGGAAGGCGACCTTGCATCTGTCCCATGCACTTCAAAAACTCACGAACATTGCAATCATATGGAATCGTGTCCCTCACATCCTATCTGGCAACAGCTTGACAATTTAATCAATAATTACCTTGACAGTGTAACTCTTGCAAATTTACTTAATAATGAATAAAATAAATACGCACAACCTCTTTGCTTTTGTGAAGATAATGTGCTATAATAACAATAGACAGATATAATTTAAGTTATTTTTGCACAAATTAAGCTGTCACTACGAATCTATCAGCAAAAGCAGGTGATTTTATGGCTTTCGATACATTTGACGAGGGTATTAATCCCGGTGGAATGAGAAGCAAAAACGAAATTAAAACCTTGATATGTTATTTGTATAATTCTGTAAAAGAAAATATAGACAAAGGAATCGTCATACAGGCAATTCTAAAGCAGGGACTTGCCAATTATTTTGAAACAAGTTCCGCCTTTGACGACCTTGTTACAAACGGTAACCTTGTGCCTGCCGATGATGAACACAAAACATATGCGCTCACGGAAAACGGTGTTGAAATTGCAAAACAGCTTGACAGCATTCTTGCGTACTCTGTCAAAGAAAAGGCATACGCTTGTGCGGTTAAGCTTCTTGCCGTAAAGAAAAATGAGATTGAAAACAAGGTTGATATTGTAAAAAGTTCAAACGGATTTACTGTTAAATGTTCGGTGTCCGGCGGTGATATGGATTTGATGAAGCTTGATGTTTATGCTCCCGAAATGGAACAGGCTCTTATTCTCAAAAAAAATTTTCTTGACAATCCGAAAAAAGCGTACAAAATTATGCTTGCGCTCCTGACCAAAGACAAAGAAACCGTTGGTGAGGCTCTTGAGGAACTTTACGGCATTGTATAAAATTTCATACAAACAATTAAGGGGCTGTCGATGTGACCGCCCCTTCTGTGATTATTCAGAAAAAAAGATTAAGACCGAGCATAAGCGTTACTCCGGGTATTCCTCCTATTATTGATACCAAAAGTGATAAAAGGCTTATGGGCAAAGTTACGCCCGTAAAAGCTCCCGTCAGATTGACCGCAAACAATGTTGCCGCTCCCAAAGTCATTGAAAGCAGAGAGCGTTTGAACGGGTGCTTGTTTTTGCCGAGAAAGTGCAAAATTGCGAAAGTTATAAATGTTACAAAAATAATCAGACATATTCCCCACCAAGGCATTTTTAACAACTCCATATAAAAAGTAAAACCGCCAGAGGATTGCCCTGACGGTTAATTTTATGCTGATTATTAAGTTAATATGCTTACAGTATACCGAACTTTGAAAGCACATTAAGTGCAATTACAAAAATTACGAATATTGCAGCAAAAACTTTTGTCCAGCGTGAGAGGAACGCATCAATCGAACGAGCCTTATTCTTTGAGAAATAAGAATCGGCAACACCTGTTACAGCACCGATACCCTGCTGATTACCCTCCTGAAGGATAATTACAACGATAATGGCAACAGATACGATTGCGAGCAATACGCCTAAAACAATGCCCCAAATGCTCATTTTTATCTTCCTTTCATTTAATAAATACGAATAAAACAAATTCTGCTTTAATAACTGTTTTATAATACCACATAAACACAGCTTTTTCAAGAGATATTACAAGATTTTTATTAATTTTTTCAAAATCAAATCAGCGAAAGCTGTTCGTCTTTTGAATCATCGTTCACGGGCAACGCACCTCTTGCAGGAAGTGAACTTGTTCTGTAACGCCTTGGATTTGTAAAAGTACCGTCTTTATAGCGTTCTATGCTGAAAAGTCTGTGACCTTTTTTGGGCTTGAGAACGGCAACACCCTGTGTTGAACGGGTTGTTTTGAGAGCGAGTGCACCCGTGTGAACAAGGAGCATATTTCCCGATGACGCCTTGAAGAGTACCTCTTCGTCCTCAGGCATATAGAGAAGTCCGACAAGCGGAGATTTGTCGGAGTATGCGCCCGTGAGCTTTTTACGGTTAGTCTTTGTTGCGTAGGATTCAAGCGGAACTTTTGCAGCCTTGCCGTTTTCAAAAGCAAAGAGCAGCATACCCTTGTAATCTTTTGTAACAACCATTTTCACAGCATTTTCGCCTTCATCAAAGCCAAGCTTTGCGGCAACATAGTCACCGAGTACGCTTGCCTTTGTCTGTGCGAAATCATCAGCCTTTGCCTTATACACCTGACACTTGTCTGTAAAGAACAAAAGGTCGCAGTTGTTTGTGAACTCAAGCTCCTGAATAATTTCGTCACCGTCTTTGAGCTTTTGTTCACCGCTCATTCTGAGCGACTGCGGAGTAATCTTCTTGAAATATCCCTCTTTTGTAAAGAAAAGATTAACAGGATAATCGGGAATCTCGACTGTCTCTTCCTCATACCTTGCAACATCGTCATAGATTATGATACTCTTTCTCGGCTGACCGTATTTCTCGGCAATTGATTTGAGTTCTTTGACAATGATTGTCTTGATTCTTGCCTTGCTTTTTAAAATTTCGTCAAGCTCGGCAATCTCTTTTTCAAGGTCTTCAAGGTCTTTTGTACGCTTTAAAATGTATTCACGGTTAAGATGACGAAGTTTTATTTCGGCAACATATTCAGCCTGTATTTCGTCAATTCCGAATCCTATCATAAGGTTTGGCACAACCTCGGATTCTTCATCGGTTTCACGGACAATCTTTACTGCCTTGTCAATATCGAGAAGAATTTTTTCAAGACCTCTTAAAAGATGAAGCTTGTCAGCTTTTTTGTTGCGGTCAAAATATGTTCTTCTTCTGACGCACTCAATTCTGAAAGCAATCCATTCTTCAAGCAACGCCTTTACACCGAGAACTCTCGGAACACCTGCAATAAGCACATTGAAGTTGCAGGCATAGGAATCTTCGAGTGTTGTAAAACGGTAAAGCTTTGTCATAAGCTTGTCGGCATCAATGCCACGCTTGAGGTCAATTGTAATTTTAAGTCCGTCAATACCTGTTTCGTCACGAATATCGGAAATTTCCTTGACTTTACCCTGCTTTACAAGGTCGATTACCTTTTCAATGATAACCTCACAAGTTGTTGTAGCCGGGATTGAAAGGATATCTATACAGTTTGCAGACTTGTCATAGACATACTTTGCACGGAGTTTGATACTTCCTCTGCCAGTTTCATAGACTTGATTGATGACATTTTCATCATAGATAATCTGACAACCGCCTGTAAAATCAGGAGCCGGCAGAGTTGATTTTATATCATGGTCGGGATCACGGATAAGTGCCGCTGTTGTTTCGCAGATTTCACGCAGATTGAATGAACAGATATTTGACGCCATACCAACGGCAATACCTGTGTTTGCGTTTACAAGTACAGACGGAAATGCAACCGGCAAAAGTGACGGTTCTTTCATCGTATTATCGTAGTTATCTACAAAATCTACGGTATCTTTGTCTATATCACGAAACAGCTCGTTGCAGATTGCGTCAAGCTTTGCCTCAGTATAACGGGATGCCGCCCACGCCATGTCACGGCTGTAGAATTTACCGAAGTTACCCTTTGAATCTACATACGGATGCAAAAGTGCCTCATAGCCCCTTGAAAGACGAACCATTGTGTCATAAATTGCAGAGTCGCCGTGAGGATTGAGCTTCATTGTTGCACCGACAATGTTTGCCGATTTTGTTCTTCCGCCGTTCAGAAGTCCCATTTTGTACATCATATACAGGAGCTTTCTGTGCGACGGCTTGAATCCGTCAATTTCGGGAATTGCACGGGAGAGAATTACGCTCATTGCATACGGCATATAGTTCTCTCTGATAGTGGAAACGATTGGCTGTTCCACTACTTCACCCGCACCGTTGATTACACCGTGAGTTTTTGACGGTGAAGTTCTGCGGGGAGTCTTTGAAGATTTTTTCGCCATTTATTTCCACCTCCAATCAGCTTACATCAAGCTGGTCAATATATTCGTTGCCGTGTTCTACTATATAATCTTTTCTTCCCTGAAGATTGTCACCGAGAAGAACATCAAAAATTTCCGCTGTCTGTTCTGCATCGGCAGGAAGAACCTTGATAAGTCTGCGTGACTCGGGGTTCATTGTGGTAAGGTTCATCATATCGGGTTCGTTCTCACCAAGACCTTTTGAACGCTGAATTGTGAATTTCTCCTTGCCGAGCTGTTCAATGAACTTATCCTTTTCAACCTCATCGTATGCAAAATAAACATCGTTTTTGGATGTAATCTCATAAAGAGGCGATTCGGCAATAAACACCTTGCCTTCTTCAATGAGTGTAGGTGTAAGTCTGTAAAGCATGGTAAGTAAAAGTGTTCTGATCTGGAAGCCGTCAACATCGGCATCGGTGCAGAGAATAATTTTGCTCCAGCGAAGTGCGTTCATATCAAAGCTTGAAAGATTCTTGTTTGCTTTTGACTTAACCTCAACACCGCAACCGAGAACCTTGAGCAAATCGGTAATGATTTCGCTCTTAAAAATCTTATCGTAGTCGGCTTTAAGGCAGTTAAGTATTTTACCTCTGATTGGCATAATTGCCTGAAAATCGGGATTTCTTGCCTGTTTACAGGCACCGAGAGCAGAATCACCCTCTACTATGAACAGTTCACGCTGTTCCGTGTCTTTACTTCTGCAATCGACAAATTTTGCAACACGGTTTGTTATGTCGAGATTGCCCGAAAGCTTCTTCTTTATATTAAGTCGTGTTTTCTCAGCATTTTCACGGCTGCGCTTATTGATAAGCACCTGTTCGCAGATTTTTTCTGCCTCAAGCGGATTTTCAATAAAATAGACTTCAAGACTTTGACGGAGAAATGCAGTCATAGCGTCCTGAATACCCTTGTTTGTAACCGCCTTTTTGGTTTGATTTTCATATGATGAAACACTTGAAAAAGACGAAATAACGCACACAAGGCTGTCCTCAACATCGTCATACTTGATTTTGCTTTCGGTTTTGTTATATTTATTATTTTGTTTTAAGTAGCTGTCAATCTGGTAAACAAAGGCATTCCGCACCGCCTTATCGGGAGCGCCGCCGTGTTCAAGCCAGCTTGAGTTGTGGTAGTATTCGGTGAGATGCACTTTATTTGAAAATGCAACCGAGATATCCATTTTGCACTTATATTCGGGCTTATCGTCACGGTCACGGGTTTTAACCTCGGTTTCCCAATGCTGAATTGAGCTGAGTCCGTTTTCACCGACTACCTCGGCAACATGGTCAACAATACCGTTTACATAGTTATAGCTTGTTGTATCAAAGCTTTTGCCGTTTTGATTGCGGAAAACAAATTCAATTCCTGCGTTGACAATAGCCTGCCTTTTCATTATGTCAAGAAAATATTCGGGCTGAATGTCGATATCCGTAAAGACTTCGAGGTCGGGTTTCCAATGAATTTTTGTACCCGTATCCTTTTTGCTGTACGGCTCTTTTTTGAGCTTGCCGACAATCTCGCCTTTTTCAAAACGGAGAGTGTATCGGTAGCCGTCACGGCGGATATCAACATCCATATACTCGGAGCTGTACTGGGTTGAACAAAGACCGAGGCCGTTCATACCAAGGGAAAATTCGTAGCTTTCACCCTCGTTGTTATTATACTTGCCGCCGGCATATAGTTCGCAGAAAACCAGTTCCCAGTTGTAGCGCTTTTCGTTTTCGTTGTAGTCAACGGGAATTCCTCTGCCGTGATCTTCAACCTCAATTGAACCGTCGGAATAGCGTGTAACTGTGATTTTTTTACCGTAACCCTCTCTCGCCTCGTCTATTGAGTTTGAAAGAATCTCAAACACGGAGTGCTGACAGCCGTCAATACCGTCCGAGCCGAAAATTACGGCAGGACGCTTACGGACACGGTCGGCACCCTTTAGCGTTGTGATACTGGTATTATCATAATCGGTGGTTTTCTTTCTTGGCATTTTACTCTTCCTTTATCATTTTTCGCCACGCAGTTTTTTGATTTTGTCACGCAGATATGCGGCGTGTTCAAATTCAAGCAACTTTGCGGCAGCTTTCATTTCCTTTGTCAGTTTTTCTATCAACTGTTGTTTTTGTGCCTTTGAAAGCTTTTTTGTATTTTTAAATTCACTGTCATCGTGAGTAGAAATTTCAAGTATATCGCTGACCTTTTTGACAATAGTCTTCGGAACGATGCCGTGCTCAACATTATATTTATTCTGAATTTCACGGCGGCGCTGTGTTTCGGTTATTGCAACCTTCATTGACGGTGTTACGCTGTCGGCATACATAATAACCGTACCCTCGCTGTTTCGTGCGGCTCTGCCGGCAATCTGAATAAGCGAACGGGTTGAACGGAGAAATCCCTCTTTGTCGGCGTCAAGTACGGCAACAAGAGAAACCTCGGGAATATCAAGTCCTTCACGCAGAAGGTTGATTCCGACAAGAACATCAAATTCTCCGAGTCTTAAATCACGGACAATCTCCATTCTTTCAACGGTGTCAATGTCATGGTGCATATAACGAACCCTGATACCCAGCTTTTCAAGATATGCGGTAAGGTCTTCCGCCATTTTCTTGGTAAGGGTTGTGACAAGTGTTCTTTGATTTTTGGCTGTACGAATATTGATTTCTGACACAAGGTCGTCAAGCTGACCTTCGGTTGGTCTTACCGAAATTTCAGGATCAAGAAGTCCTGTAGGTCTGATAATCTGCTCTGCAACAACAGCCGATTTTTCAAGCTCAAAATCGCCCGGTGTTGCGCTTACATAAACAGCCTGATTTATTTTTGAATAGAATTCGTCAAAGTTGAGCGGACGGTTATCAAGTGCAGACGGAAGTCTGAAACCGTAGTCAATAAGGCTCTTTTTTCTTGCATAGTCACCCGCAAACATTCCCCGTACCTGTGGAAGCGTTACATGGGACTCATCGACAAAGAGCAGAAAATCATCGGGGAAATAGCTTAAAAGCGTGTACGGCGATGAGCCCGGCGCTCTGCCCGACATTATTCTTGAATAGTTCTCGATACCCGTACAAAATCCGATTTCCTGCAACATTTCCATATCGTACCTTGTACGCTGTTCAAGTCGTTGTGCCTCAAGGAGCTTTCCGTTTTCACGAAAATATGCAAGTCTTTCCTCAAGCTCCCTGTCAATTTCCGCAAGAGCCTTTTTCATCTTATCTCCCGACACAATGTAGTGTGACGCAGGATAGATTGCGGCATGTTTCAGAATCGCTTTGAGTTCGCCCGTAAGCGGATTGATTTCGGAAATTCTGTCAATTTCATCTCCGAAAAATTCGACACGAATTATAGAATCGTTTGATGCGGCAGGGAAAATTTCAACCACATCACCACGAACCCTGAATTTATTACGGGTAAAGCTTACATCATTACGTTCATACTGCAGTTCAACAAGCTTTTTTACAAGCTCATCACGGGACTTTTCCATTCCGGGACGAAGTGAGATTACCATATTACGGTAATCAATAGGATCGCCCAGGCTGTATATGCAAGAAACCGAGGCAACAATAATTACATCTCGTCTTTCGGAAAGTGCAAGCGTTGCGCTGTGGCGGAGTTTATCAATCTCATCATTGATTGAACTGTCTTTTTCAATATAAGTATCCGTCTGTGCAACATATGCCTCAGGCTGATAGTAATCGTAGTATGACACAAAATATTCAACCGCATTTTCCGGAAAGAACTCTTTGAACTCACTGCAAAGCTGAGCCGCAAGAGTTTTGTTGTGTGCAAGCACAAGTGTCGGTCTTTGAACCTTCTGAATAACATTTGCCATTGTAAAAGTTTTACCCGAACCCGTTACACCGAGGAGCGTCTGTTCACGGTTGCCTGCATTTATACTGTTTACAAGCTTTTCGATTGTCTGCGGCTGGTCGCCTGTCGGCTGATATTTTGAATGAAGTTTAAATTCCATAATACACATCACATTCCAAATACGGATTTTTTTATTATGTTTCCTGTTACAAGGCTCTTTATTACAAAAGTCCTGTAGCAGAAAACATATCCGAACAAAATTTCGATTTTAATTATAGAACAGATGTTTTAAATTGTCAAATGTTTCTTTTAAAGAACATTATTACTTTTCATAATAGAAGATGTTCCCCGCAAGCCTGCTTTCACGGAGAGAAACATAATCATCATCGGTTATTATGAAATGGTCGATAAGCTCAACTCCGACCGTTGCAAGCGTACTCTTCAAAACTATTGTTGTGTCAAGGTCACTTCCCGAAGGCAGAGCCGTTCCGCTGGGATGATTATGTGCTATAAACGCAGTTTTGGCATTGTGACGAAGTGACAAATCAACAATTTTTCTGACGGGCATATCGGATGAATTGAGTGAACCTTTTGAAATTATATCAAAATAAATCATCTTGCCCTTTGCATCACCGAGCATGAGAGCGACACATTCGTTTGTTCGACCGATAAATTTTGCTTTAAATATTTTACCGAGATTTTCATAGTCAATGATATTATCATGTGACATCTTTGATTCGGTATAAAGCCTTGCCATTTCGGGCAACATTTTGAGCAATGCGGCGGCATTTTCAGACAGACCGAATTCCTTCATAAGCTCGTCAATCGGAGCGTCACACACTCCGCCGACAGTGATATAACGGTCAAGCAGACGATGTGCAAGAGGATTTGTGTCCTTTCTCGGAATAGCATAGTAAAGGAACATTTCAAGAGCCTCGTGCGTTTCAAACACATCAAAGCCGTTTTCTATGAACTTTTTACGCATTCTTTCACGATGACCGCTGTGTTCGTTATCGGTTGTCCGTGCCATATTATCCCCACCGCAAAATAAGTTTTTTCAAACTTTGGGGGCGGATAAAACCGCCCCGACTGATTAATATTAATAATTAAAAGCTGTTATTCCTTTACGCCGTACTGCTCATAGTAAGCGTCAATAGCGGCTTTGAGCTTGTCGTCAATAATAACCTTGCCCTTGTATTCCTTGTTGTAAAGGTGTTCAACAACCTCTGCCATTGTTACGATTGCAGTTGTTTTAAGGCCGTACTTTTCTTCGATCTCGGAAAGTGCGCTCTTTGTACCCTTGCCACGCTCCATACGGTCAACGGAAACAACAAGACCGATTGGGTTTACATCGCCCTGAGCCTTGATAATCGGGAGAGTTTCTTCAATTGAAGTGCCTGCTGTTGTAACATCTTCGATGATAACAACCCTGTCACCGTCATTGATAGGACTGCCGAGAAGAATACCCTTGTCGCCGTGATCCTTAACTTCTTTTCTGTTTGAGCAGTAACGGATATCCTGACCGTATTTTTCGCTGATTGCGATAGTTGCGGCAACAGAAAGCGGAATGCCCTTGTATGCAGGTCCGAAAAGAACATCAAAATCAAGACCGAACTTGTTGTTGACAGCCTCTGCATAATACTGACCGAGACGGCGGAGCTGAGCGCCTGTTCTGTAGAAACCTGTGTTTACGAAGAAAGGAGTTTTTCTTCCGCTCTTTGTAACAAAATCGCCAAATTTGAGAACCTGACAATCAACCATAAATTCAATGAATTCCTTTTTGTAAGCTTCCATCAATAAAACCTCCGATACAAAATAGCTTTCGGACAAACATCTGTAATATCCGACACTTTTACATAATTCAACATTGTAAATTCTACCACAATATCTCGTTTTTGTAAATGACAGTTACACAGCTGTAATCAATCGTAATGTTATGTTAAAACAGAAAAAGACTTCGCAACAGAGTACGAAGTCTTTTTTGATATAACTTTAATTACCACTGAGAACAAATCTCCCAGTTATCCAAAGATGTTGCAAAATCGCTTTCATTTTCAACGATTCCACCGGTATAGAAATATACATCTGTATAACCGACAATATATTTTTGTATGGTAGTGCTCTCTTTGACAGTTATGGGAAAGGCATTCCAATTCACTCTTGCTCTCAACTTCTGTGCACAGTTAAAATCAACCACACCTACTATATATTTTTGAACAAGCGTAACATCTAATACATTAACAACTCCGTCACCGTTAACATCACCGAGAACAATATTCTGACAGGTCATTGTATTAAAAACTTCCAATAATTCATAGAAACATTCACTTATGTATTTCTGTTGTTTAATAGTATAATCTTTATCTAAAATTCCCTCGCCATACTCTTTAAGTTCAAAATTCGGATTGTTAACACTAAGGGCATTAAAAAGCTTTTCCCTTTTTTCAACAAATGTATTCCAAATTTCGTCAGAGTACCAGTTATTATCGTTTTTCTCATTAACAGCATAATAGCAAGTATAGCCGGCACCACTTGGGCTTATCCACGGATTCTCATAAAAATCCTTTAATTCATCATATTTATTTTGTAATTCTATACTTTCCGTTTCTTCCGATAAAGATAAAATTTCTTCCGCCAACTTATAACTATGGTCATAATAGTAATATGCATACGGCTTTTTACCGGTAGATGAAATATCCATCTTTACTTTTAACGCATAATTATAAATATACGAATAACTTTGTGACACCGCTGAAACAGAAAAAACGGCGGTGCTTGCAATTAATAATACAGCAAGTAATAAAGCACTTATTTTTTTAATACTCATAACAATTCTCCTTTCAAAAAAAGCAAAAAATAAACTCACGACCATACAATAAATTCGTTATAAATTTATTACATCAAATAAGATAGAGATATCTTATTTGATTCTCATAATATCACTTTCAACAATATTTGTCAATAATTACAAGAATAAATTTTTGAGCATTAAAAATTTTATTTAATCAAACAAAATTGTACACCAATTCTTTTGCCGCAAGCGACAAATTACGCTTGACTTTATAGAACAAGTGTTCTATAATTAAATAAAAACAAACGTTCGAGGTGATGCGTTGTGAATATTAATTGTGCCGTTGACAAAAGCAAATATAAAGAAGACAGGGTTATTCTTCACAGCGACTGCAACGGATTTTATGCGAGCGTTGAGTGTTTGCATCATCCCGAAATCAGAAACAAGCCTGTTGCCGTGAGCGGTGATGCGGAAAATCGGCACGGAATTATTCTTGCTAAAAATGAGATTGCGAAGAAGTATAATATAAAAACAGGCGAGGCAATCTGGCAGGCAAAGCAGAAATGTCCCGACCTCATAACCGTTCCTCCCCACTTTGATTTGTACAAGCGATTTTCAAAAATGGCGAGGAGAATTTACAGCGAATACACCGACAAAATCGAGCCGTTCGGACTTGACGAGGCATGGCTTGATGTTACCGACAATAAGAATATGAACGGCAAAGAGATTGCACTCGAAATTAATCGCCGTATAAAACAGGAGCTCGGAATAACCGTAAGCATCGGAGTCAGCTTTAATAAAATTTTTGCCAAATTTGGAAGTGACTATAAAAAGCCTGACGCTATAACGGAAATCACACGGGAAAATTACAGAGATATTGTGTGGAACTGTCCTGCAAAAGACCTTTTGTATGTTGGCAGAGCAACGGGCAGAAAGCTTGAATCTATCGGCATTTATACGATTGGAGATATCGCAACCGCCGATGTTACGCTGTTGCGGTCATATCTTGGAAAATGGGGCGACCTAATTTACGGCTTTGCAAACGGATACGACTCTTCCCCTGTTGCCCATATGAACGAAAACAGCGAGGTAAAGTCAATCGGTAACTCAACCACAACGCCGAAAGATATGGTAACCTTTAACGATGTAAAACAGGTTATATTCGTTTTGTGTGACAGCGTTTGCAGAAGAATGCGTGAACAGGGGTTTATGGCAAAAACGGTTTGCATTACGATTCGTGACAACGAGCTGATGTCATTTAACCGACAGCACACAACGGAAATCCACACAAATCTTACAAAGGATATAACAAATACGGCTATTGAGCTTTTCAAAAAAAGCTATAAAATGGAAAAGCCGCTGAGAAGTATCGGGGTAAGCGTTACGGATTTTATTCACGATGATCAGCCGCACCAGATGAGCCTTTTGCGTGATGAAAAGCGACTTATTCAGAACGAACAGCTTGACAAAACACTTGACAGATTAAAAAAGCGATTCGGCAATTATGCTGTTCGCCCTGCCGTTTTGCTTGATGACAAGGAGCTTTCGGATTTTAATCCAAAGGAAGATCATACAATTCATCCTGTCGGATATTTATGATAACGATGCATCTTAGGCGAAAAATTAAAGATGTTTCTCTGATTTTAAGGGAGGTAACAAGCTATGAAAAAGTATGTTAAAGTTACTGCCACATTTGATTGTGACGGAGATCTTATCCCCGAATATATTGTGTGGGATGACGGAAGGAAATACCGCATTGACAAAATTTCCGATGTGCGGTATGCGGCGTCTCTCAAAGCAGGCGGTGCGGGAATACGCTACACCTGCCATATCCTCGGCAAAGAACGATATCTGTTTTTGGAGGAAAACAGGTGGTTTGTCGATGCCAAACAATAAGCGGAGGATTATATGCATAAGGTCAAAGCAAAGGGAATTTTATCTGCCGCAAACGGCATGAACATTTACAGAGGATGTCAACACGGATGCATTTATTGTGATGCACGCAGTAAATGCTATCAGATGAATCACCGATTTGAAGATATTGAGGTGAAAGAAAATGCCCCGGAATTGCTTGAAAACGCTTTAAAAAGGAAACGCAGAAAATGTATGATTGGTACGGGTGCAATGAGCGATCCGTACATTCCTCTTGAAAAAGAACTGAAACTGACACGAAGATGTCTTGAAATAATCAACCGCTACGGATTCGGTGTAACTGTACAGACAAAGTCGGCATCTGTTATGAGGGATATTGACCTGTTTACAAAAATAAACGATAAAAGCAAGGCTGTGTTACAGATGACGCTTACAACGGCAGACGAAAGCCTTTGCAGAATAATTGAACCGAATGTTTCCGTTACTAAAGAAAGATTTGAAACACTCAAGGCATTTCACGAAAACGGTATTTCGAGTGTTGTGTGGCTTTCTCCGTTTTTACCGTTTATAAATGATACAAAAGAAAATATCGACGGACTTTTAAAGTATTGCATTGACGCAAAGGTTCGTGGAATAATATGCTTTGGCATAGGTCTTACTCTGCGTGACGGTGACAGAGAATATTTTTACAGCCGGCTTGACAAACACTTTCCGAATATGAAAGAACGATACATTTATACATACGGAAATTCATATCAGCTTATGAGCAGTAACAATAACCTTTTGATGAACAGGATTTCAGAAGTTTGCAGAAATCACGGAATTATGTTCGGAGTTGAAAATGTATTTTCGTATTTGCATAAGTTTGAAAGCAAAACCGAACAGCTAAGTCTGTTTGACGGAATATAGAAAAATAAATAAAAAAGATATACGGCAGAAAATTTTACCGTATATCTTTTTGTTTTAAGTATTCACTGTTTTACAAATGTGATTTCATAGTCGTTATATTTAAGCACAACAGCCGAAATTTTACCGTTCTTTTGTGTGAGTGTGGCGGAAGTATTTGTTCCGTCATCAAATGACAAATTGACTTTGTCCGAAGCTGACACGGTATATTTTCCGCTGTGAGTTCCGTCATCTGGACTTCCCGGCGAAAGCCATAAAGTAAAAGTGCCGTCATCGGAAAATGACATAGAGCCCTGATAAGCACTGTAATTTGTGTTGTAAACCTCACTCATTTCAACCTCATCACCGCTCGCATTATTAGCACCTTCGGGAACCCATGCAGACGAGGTAAGCTCGGCGGTTACTGACGGTGAAAGCACATTAACGGCAACAATTGCCGCAATAATAAATATGCAGGCGGCAATAACCGATGAAACGATTGCTGTTGTTTTCTTTTTCTTATTCTTCTTTTTTACAGCCCTGTTAGCCTCAAATTTTGCATAGTCAGGCTTTTTAACAGATTTTTTACTCATTTAATCACCGATATTTTACTTAAAGGATACAATAATTCCGCCGTAGTTTACAGTAATTTCAGCAGGAACATCACCGTTCCATTTGGTTACGGCAGCAATAACATTTTTATCGTTGGAATATGTTATTACAACGGAGTCGCCCTCAACAATGTACGCACCCGAATTTGCCGAGGCACTTGTGATTCCGTCAATGAATGTTCCGTCCTCATTAAAAGTAAATCCGCCGCCTGAATAAGCAGAACCGAAAAGATCTCTCAAAGAATATTCTTCAGAAGAATTTTCGTCTTTTGCATAGTACGGAATAAGAGTTGCACTGAATTTTGGCTTTTGCTTCTCTCCGCTGATTGTCGGAACAACAATTTCACTATCATTTGAAGATGTTTCGGCTGTGTATCCCTGTTCTGTCGGCTCTTGTGAAGCTTCACCCGATTTGGTTGCAGGCTGTGTGGTTTCGGATACAGAGTCGGAAGCATTCTGTGTTGAGTTTGTATTATCGGCGGTTGTTGAAGCAGCCGCAGTCGGTACTGTTGTTGCCGAATTATTATTTTTACCAGAAAGATTCATAAACAGGATAACCGCACCCGCAATTACTGCAACAAGTACAACAACACAAATAATTATTATCAATGATTTTTTTGAACTTTTAACTGCGTGTTTACCGCTCATTTTGCATTCTTCCTTTCTTCAGCCTCTTTTTTAAGCTTTAAAAGATAACTTCTTTTCATCATTTTTCCGTTATAGAAAATAAATTCATCACCGTCAGCCGATTCATCAATTTCAAGATCCGAATAATCTTCTGCAACAGGCTCTTCATCATCACGGAACTGACCTTTGCGTCTGTTCTCCATTTTCTTATCAATTGTTTTGCTCTTTGAATCCTTGTCAACAATCATTGAATACATATTCTTATAAACTGCAGAATTGATTATAAAAGATAAAATTGACGGAACAATGAACAATGCAAGAACAATTGTGAAAATGATGAGCAGTACCGGAGTAAAACTGCACATAAGCACCGTTGCGCAAACAAGGAATAAAATAAAAATTCCGAAAACTGCAAACAGATTGTGTTTAAGCTCACCGATTGTCATAAGTGCGCTGTTTTTGTAAATATCCTTCATCTTGATATCAAAAGTAACCGTCATAGGCGGAACATAGAAGAACATAAACAGAAAGAAAATTGCAATTAAAATACAAATAACAAGCGGAACATAAAACATTCCGTTCTTTGAACCGAGTCCGAGATAAAGAACAATTGAGTAGTAGCTGATAAAAACAGCGGCATACATCACAACGCCGTGTATGAGGAATCTGAGCAGATTTTCCTTTATTCCGCCGATGAAATTTGAGAAAACATCAACATTTTCCTCTCCCCTTACCATATGGGAAGTAACCTGAGTTACGCCGGCATAAAACGGAAAAAGCGGAATTATCGTAAGAAAATATATAAACATTGAATTAAGACCCGTAATGGTATTAATCAAAAAGAAAATTCCGAATATTACGGCAAACGGCAATGCAAAAAGCACATTCGTTAGCAAAAGTCGTGGTAAATTGTGAAACAATGACGAGAAAAATCCTGTCAATGCTACAGCGTTCTTTTCCGATGCCATAGCGCCCTCCAAAATTAAAAATTGAACGCTCCCGAAAACAAGCACCACAAAGCCGTGTCCAGCAAGGTTGAACAAAAGGTCATTATGAGCGCCGAAACAGATCGGGAACAAAAATCAATCACCTCATTTTTCAAAGAATTTGTTTGATGAGAATGACCGATTAAGCTGAAAAACATCTGTTTTGAAATTTCAAAAGCATATGCCGACAGCTTTACAAGTGCCAGACAGAACAAAAATGTTCCCGGCAACACAACAAGCAGATAAAAACCTGCTCCTTTAAGTGAATATGTAATAATAAGATATGCCGCAGTAAGTCCTGTTCCAAAGCCTTTAAATGCTGAAACAAACGGCAAAAACGGTATCCCCCACGGTGCAAGTCCCAAGAGGAATACAACTGTGAGAAATATAAAATCAGATGCAAAGCAGGCGCAAAATGTGCTGACGGCATTCTGACCGAGCCTTGCATCAAGATTTGTAGTAAACAGAAAATCAAGGGAATCAAGCATTTGCTTATCGGCTTTGGATGCATAAATTGAACCGAAAACAAGTCCGGTAAGAAAAGCCGAAACAAAGATAAGCACCACGGAATATCGCCTTATAAAAAATCTGACATCAGACGGTGAAATTCCCTTTGATCTGCGAAAAAGATAACGCTTTTTAAAAGAAAATACAATGCTTTTCATAAAATACATTCCTCTCATTGGTTGTCCGTTAAAATATATGAGGAATGTATTCATTTTATGTTAAGGCAAAATTATTTGCCAAGCTCCTCTGCCCTCTTTGTACAAGCGTCCATACCGTCAAGAACAGCCTCATAGAAGCCGTGTTCTTTAAGCTTATCCATAGCGGCAATTGTTGTGCCTCCCTTTGAGCAAACCCTGTCTATGAGTGTTTCAACAGGCTCACCGCTGTCACGGAGCATTGCTGCCGAACCCTCAAGAGTTGCACAGACAAGGTTCATGGCCTTGTCATAGTCGATTCCGCAATTCTTTGCGTAATCAGCCATAGCCTTTGCAAAAAGATAAATATAAGCAGGACTGCTGCCGTTTACCGCAATTATTTCATTCATATGGCTTTCGTCAATATATTCACAAACACCGCTACCTGCAAACATATTGTAAACGATTGTTTTGTCATCATCGCTGATATTCTCAGACGGACAAAGGGCTGTTGCACCCTTTTTGAGCAAGAGAGGCGTATTAGGCATAACCCTTACAACAGGGCAGTCACACTCAAGACCTTTTCTTACATATGCAATAGATATGCCTGCGGCAATTGATACTACGGTTTTGGCTGTTGTAATGCTGTTTTTGAGGGACTCAAGAACTTCAGGATAATTCTGCGGCTTGACTGCAAGAACAACAATTGAACTGTTCTTTGCAATTTCATCGGCAAATGTCATTACATTTGCACCCATATTTTTCATAGCGGCACACTTTTCTTCGCTTACATCAAAAACATTGATAAAATCAGCCTTGCCGTCGTTTTGTGCCATAAGTCCTTTTATAATGGCTGTTGCCATATTGCCTGCGCCTATGAAACCTATTTTTTTCATTTTAAGACCTTCTTTGCAAAAATTAATATCAGATACCGAAACTCGGGTTTGAGTAACATGAGAAATGGAATTTGTGATAATTGTGCTGACCGTCACGGTCATAATCGCCGTAGAAGAAGGTTTCCGCCTCGTCAACCCTTCTGTACAAAAGTCCCCAATAGCAAGAACCTGCCGCATGGTGGTACTGCAAAAGTGCATCAATAAAGTTCTGCTTATTGACATTATTCAAATCTCTTGAACCGCCCGAAGCAGAAACATAATCCTTGTGGATATATCCTGTTGTGCCGTTTGAAAGCTTAACTTTATACCAGTTTGTGTTATAACGCTTGCCGTCAACAAATTTAAGTTTTGTTCCGTAGTTCATACGGGTAACAACGGAGTAGTTAGTTCCTGCACCTCTTCTGAGGTTTACATCTGAACCTGTAACCGTACCCGAAGCGCCTGCTTTGATAGTACCGCTTGAACCTGTGTTCAAGAGAACAGACTGAAGTTCGGAATCATTGTAGAACACACCGCTGCCTACATTGTATGCAAAGCACACAAGTGCGTCAAACTGTCGCTGATTGAACTTTATGCCGTTGTTTACAAGGTAGGAATTTGTCGTGGTGGTATATCCGCCCTTGTTCACGGTCTGGCAAAGATAAGCATATGCCTGATTTGAAGTTATGTTGTTGTAGAACTGTTCGCCTGAAATTACAACCTTACCGTAACCGAGTGTAGGATCGGTTGTAATGCTGTCTGCTGTGACTTTTGAGAGAAATCCCTCATAGTTTGCAATAAGCTTGATTACCTCGTCACTCGCTCTGCGCTCGGCACAGGCTGTGGTGGTTTTATTGGTTGTTGAGGTTACAAACACCTCGCCCTCACCGCCGCCTGCCGTGGTGTAATACTTTGATTCGGTTTTAAATTTAGAATATGCTTTTACAGACCATTTGCCTGATTTTGAAAGCTTTTGTGTACCTGTCCAGATATAGGAGTTACCGTCTTTAACCTTATTTTTTGCGGTGACCTTATAAGATGTTGAACCGTTTGTAACTACAAAATACACGCCTACCCTGTCTGTGTCGGTAATAGCCTTAAAGCTTACATTTGAATTAAGCGGAGCGGAGTTTGGTGACGCATAGCAGAAACGCACGCTTTCCCTCGGCATAACATGGATAAGACAGGTTGCCGCACCGTATGATGTTGAGGCAGTGATTGTTACATAGCCCTTGCCTACCGTGTCAACAACACCGTTCTTAACTGTTGCGATTTTCGTATTTGAACTTGACCATGTGACACCGCTTGTTCTTGATTTCAAAAGCATTGACTTCTGCCACGGAAGATTTACATTACTGTTGGATATATTTACCGATGAGCCGGATTTTACGGTAATTTTGCAGGTTGCAGAATGCGAACCGCTTTTCGCAGTAATTGTTGCAGAGCCTGCTTTCTTGGCTGTTACAATACCACGAGAGTCAACGGTTGCAACGCCTGTATTTGAGCTTGACCATGAAACACTTCCGGACGCTGTTGCAGTAATTGCAAATCTGTTGCCTGTGAAAATTGATTTGCTTGATACGGAAAGTTTAACAGATGAACCTGTTGACGGTTTTGTGGTTGTAGGCCGAGTCGTTGTAGGCTGTGTCTGACCGTTCATCTTAACATAGTCTTTCTTTACATAGCCTGTTTTTGAATTTGATTTAAGCTTAATATTATACCAATCATTGTTATAAAGCTTTGTGCTTACAAAAGTAACCTTTGTATTTACTCTCATACAATCAACAACCGAATAGCTTGTACCGGCACCGCTTCTGAGATTTACATAATCGTCTGTTATATAACCACTTACAGTTGACGCTGACGCAGTCGGCTGAGTTACAGGTTTAGTTGCCTTTGTTGTAGGTTGTGTTGCCTTTGTTGCAGGTTGGGTTGAACTGTTCATTTTTACATAGTCTTTTTTTATGTAACCTGTTTTAGCAGTTGAAGTAACCTTAACCTTATACCAGGCGGAGTTGTAGAGTGAAGTGCTAACAAAAGTAAGCTTAGTGTTCTTTCTCAGGCAACCAACAACAGAATAATTTGTGCCTGCTCCGCTTCTGAGATTTACATAATCATCAGAAACATAACCTGTTACGCTTGATGCCGTTGTCGAAGAACTTACGGCAACATATTCCTTTGTAACATAGCCTGTCTTTGAATTTGATTTAAGCTTGATTTTGTACCACTTTGAGTTATAGAGCTTTCCGTCAACAAAAGTAAATTTTGTGTTCTTTGCCATACAGGTTATAACCGAATAATTCGTGCCTGCACCGCTTCTCAGATTTACATACGACGCATTTATATAGCCTGATGCGCCTGCTGATACGCTTGCGGAAACCTCCTCGGTTGATTGAGCCGCATTAGCCGAAAATGCAGTTATTGCAACAGCACCTACCGATACTGCCATAAGAACCACAAGGACTATGCAGACTATACGGACAAACAATTTTTGCTTTTTCATTTAAGTCCACCTTCTCAAAACTTCTTTGAATTATAATTACTTGTGAAAATTACCGAATATTTTTCCTCTTAATCTGCGAACATACTGCATAACAAATACGGTAATTGCATAATCATAGAGCAAAAAGAAAATATTTCCGGCAATCAAAAATGCCCACGGAACATAAAAACCGAAAACGGTAAATTCATCTGTCGGAATTGACAACAGCCATGTTGCGACAAAGAACGAACCGATGGCGGCAACATTAAATACCGCAAACTTGAGTATGTATTGAACTGCCCTGTTTTTGATTTTAAATTCAAAAGCGCCCTTTAAAATCGGATAATAGCCGAAAAGTGCAATGAAATATATAACAGCCTCTTTATCGCCGGCAAGGAGCGTTGAAAGCACGGCAGTTACACAAAACACACCGATTGCCCATCCATAACCGTATTCAACAACTATGCAGGAAATGAGAATTCCTGCAAGACAGGGCAAAGCGTATGTTCCGATTGGAACGAGAGATGTCATCATCATAAAAACGAGTGAGAGCGCCGCAATAATTCCGCAAACCGCAATACGCATTGTCCCCTTTTTGATACCGTTTTTCTTCATATTAACATCCCATTCTGCAACAATCACACAAGCAGTTTGCACACATCATTCCTGCACAAATATCGCAGAAGGATGAACCTGTTGCGTTAGGATTTGTTTGAGTGTAACCGCCGTAGTTGTATGCCCTCTGGCTCTGCATATTGTTAAGAGCGGCTCGGTATTCCGTGTTGTTGGGGTCCATATTGCACGCAGTTGTGAAATATGAAAAAGCCTGTTCAGACCAACCTCTGCGGTATGCAATCATGCCCTTGAGATAATGCCATTCTGCGGTTCTCATTGACTGTGCTGTGTTTTCAAGAATCTGATCGGCCTGATCAAGAAGTCCTCTCTGAATGTAAATTCTTACATTGTAGAACTGTGAGCTTGAAGAATTTGCGTTATAGGACGAACTGCCTGTTGAGCCTGTACCCTTACCCTTCTGACGCATCTGATTAATCATATCGTATGCCTCATTAATCTCCTTCATTTTCTGCTCCGCAACATCCGCAAGAGGACTGTCGGTGTAGTTATCGGGATGATATTTTTTAGCAAGGTTTCTGTACGCTGCTTTTACTTCTTCATCGGTAGCTGTTTCAGACACACCGAGAACCTCATATGGATTATTCATTATTGACCTCCGTATCAAGTTTGCTTGTTACTCTGTTTTGTGATGCAGGGAACCCCAAAAGCATCATATTATCTAAAATTCCCTTAAAATCGGTAAAGTTCAAAAGATTGTAGGCATCATATGCCCTTGCAAGTGACTGATTCAGCACCGCTTTTATAAAATCCGATGATTTTACCTCACCTGTTTTCTTGTTTACAAACGGATTAAATCCGTTTGATTTGATATCTTTTTCTATATCATCTGCGGCATCGACAAGATAAATCCACCTGCCGATATGATAGCCGAATTCATAGAGAACTCTTTTTTGAATTTCATCATGAGCCTCAGCCGACAATACAGCAGCGAGCATTAATGCCGTTGGATGAGCCGACATATCTACAGACGGCTTTTCCGAATGTTCAGCATCATACTGCATTTTCATCATATCAAAAACTGCTTTGTCCATATCGGGATACTTATCTGCCGCCTTTTTCCTCTGATGAGAAAAGAAAGGCTTTATGATTCTGCACAACAGCTTTTTAAAAAATCCGCTGTCCTGAATATCATCAATGATTTTATAATAAACCGATATCATTGAAAATGCGGCAGCCTTTCTGTATGCATCACCGGAATCTGTTGCAAACTTGCATTTTTTAAGAGGATTACAGGTGCATCTGCCGTCTTTAAAGCCTTTGCATGAACGGTTAAGCGACATTAAAAGCATTGCATAAAATGTGCAGTCATAGCTTAGCGTAAATCTTGTAAACACGGAGTAATCCTTACCCATTTGCCTACAAAGACCGCAATACACAGCCTTATAAGCCTCGGATTCACGAACAAGCAGTTCGCTCTTTTGAATCTGCAAATAACCAAACACGGATTTTCTCCTTTATACAATAATACATAATATATTGTACAACAAAACAGAGTTAAAAGCAACAGAATAACGGTATATTCTTTGGATAATCAGCCAAAATGAGCTAATTAACGGGAAATGTTGCAAAAATTTTCTTCTCATATTATAATCATAGTGCAGATGTTCTCTTCTGTTAAGAATTGAATATCAAAAATTATTTGCAAAACTAAAAAGGAATTTGCATATTATGAATGTTTACGATTTTGACAAAACGATTTACTATGGGGACTCAACAGCCGACTTCTATTTATTCTGCCTTAAAAGACATAAAAAAATACTCACTCTTGCCCCATCGCTTTTGGGAGCATTTTTAAAATTCTATGTATTCAAAAAAGGTACAAAAACTGATTTTAAAGAAAAAATGTACAAATTTCTTACCTATTGCGATACTGAAAAGGATGTAAATGATTTCTGGAAGGAATACATAGGAAATATAAAACCGTTTTACCTTGAACAAAAGAAAGATGATGATGTAATTATTTCGGCGTCACCCGAATTTTTGCTGAAACCCGTTTGCAAAAGGCTCAAAATAAAAAACCTTATGGCGTCAAAGGTAGATATGCACAGCGGAAAATATTCGGGTGTAAACTGTCACGGCAAGGAAAAGGTAAAGCGATTTTATGAGGCTTTTCCTGACGGAAAAATTGATAATTTTTATTCGGACAGTTACAGTGATTCGCCGCTTGCGGAAATTGCAGAAAAAGCTTTTATGGTTGACGGCGACAAGGTTGAAGGTTGGATATTCTTTAAATAATTTTTACGGAACAGAAATCTGTTCCGTATTTTTATTTTTTCAGGTTGCCAAAACATTGAGCCGTGTTTGTCTGTGTCGGGCAAGTGTTTCAAGGTTTTACCTGTTGAAATAGAAAAATTGCTATATGTCATACTTCCGTCCTCGCCAATACGGCTTGTTCATCGTCATACTTTCATCAACGCTCTCCCTAAAAACAGTTGTTTTCTTCTATCCACTTTTGTTTTTACGGTTACTCTCTCCCCGTCTGAAATATAGTCGCATTGCGTTGTGCATGGACGCACTTCCTTATGCTCCTTATTTCAGACAGCACTTTGCTCCCTTTTTCCGCCACAGGCGGCGGTCGCAAGGCTACCTCAAGTCCCGTCATCGCTTGCTTGCAAAATAGAAAAGACTTGATACACAAGGTATCAAGTCTTTTCTATGGTGCGAGTGACGGGACTTGAACCCGTACGTCGTGAAACACACGCCCCTCAAACGTGCCTGTCTGCCTATTCCAGCACACTCGCATTTATTAGATTTTTGTCGGTTTCTCAACTCAACAATCAAGATTATATCATAAGGCATTTAACTTGTCAACACATATTTGAAAGTTTTTTCAATTTTCTTACATAATTTTTTCTCTATCTGCAAAAAACGCATAAAAACTGAAACTTTATGCTTTTACAAAAATGACATCGGGATAGGCTGTATCCCGATATCATCCTATTTTTTGGCAATCAGCCGAGAATTTTTTCTGCAACTTTTGGCAATTCATCGAACGAACTGATTGTATATTCGGGATTTTCCGTTGTGCCGAATCCGTATGATGCAAACACGAACGGTATTTCTGCATCTTTTGCTGCAAGCTGATCGCCGATTGTATCGCCGAGATACACAGCCTTATCAATGCCGTTACGCTCCATAACAAGCTTTATATTCTCTCCCTTTGTCAGATTTGTTCTGCCTGACATTTCAAAATCGGAGAAATATTTTTCAAGCTTATGAGCAAACAAAAATGCCTCTATATATCCGCATTGACAATTGCTGATTATGGCGAGAAAATAATTCTTTGAAAGAATTTCAAGTGTACTTTCAAGATTATCATACAAATGACCGCCCGTTTTACGAAGTGACGGAATCTGTTCCGCACAACACTCCTTTACAATTGCAACCGAATTTTCAAGCGGAAGCTCAGGCAACATTATTGACGCAATCTGTTCAACCGTTTTTCCCATATAGCTGTTCATTTCTTCAAGTGTGATTTGCTTTGTTGTTTCTTTATGTTTTTTAAGTATATCGTTCCACACAGGCAAAATCACATCACAAGTGTGCCACAATGTGCCGTCAAGGTCAAATAAAACTGCTTTTTTCATAAATTCATATCTCCATATCAAATATGATTAACGGTTGCCCGTTGCCAAAACGATATTATCACAACGGATTTTGGTTGTCAAGGTATGGTGCTGTGGATATGTTACTTTACTTGTGGGCGTCCGATAAACGCCCTACTGACTACAAAAAAATTATGTGGTAAAAAACAAGTCCCGTCATTATTCACTAATACAAATTGATATAACGGTAACTTGCAAGTGACGGTGATTGCTATATGTCAAACTTACAACCTGCCAATGTGGCTTGTTCATCATCATACTTTCATCAACGCTCTCCCTAAAAACAGTTGTTTTCTTCTATTCACTTTTGTTTTTACGGTTACTCTCTCCCCGTCATATTCACTAATACAAATTGATATAACGGTAACTGCGAGTGACGGGACTTGCTATATGTCAAACTTCCGTCCTCGCCAATGCGGCTTGTTCATAGTCATACTTTCATCAACGCTCTCCCTAAAAACAGTCCACAGGACTGTTTTATTAACGGTCGCCTTCAAGTCCCGTCATCGCTTGCTTGCATAAAATAGAAAAGACTTGATACGCAAGGTATCAAGTCTTTTCTATGGTGCGAGTGACGGGACTTGAACCCGTACGTCGTGAAACACACGCCCCTCAAACGTGCCTGTCTGCCTATTCCAGCACACTCGCATTTATCTCTCACCTTTTTCGTGAGCAGTATTGATTATACGGTAAAACTGTAATTTTGTCAATACTTTTTTAAAAGTTTTTTAATATTTCTTTCCCCTGCATTGAATTGCAACACAGGGGAAAGATTTTAGATTCTAAATAAATCAGTTTTCCGAACTTGTACCCTTTTTGACCTGCTTTTCAAACTTATCAAGACAGGTATTCCAGTTATCGTATGACGGATCGTTACGCTTATCTTTGAAGAGCTTTGTATCGTCAAGATACTTTCCGATATAATTCGTCATCTTCACAGCACCGTTATAGTTAAGGTGATCACCTTTATCCTTTGTATCCTTTTTCCAATCAATCGGGATATCATCACGGAGAAGATTGGTATCGATATAATCAACACCGAGATCCTTTGAAATTGCTTCCATAGTGTTATGTCGCTGGTAGTTCCAGTTTTTTGTGCTTGGGGTACTTATCAGCACAAGTTTTGTACCGTGCTTTTTACAGAATTTCGCAATTTCTTTGAGATACTTTTTGTTGGTAGATAGTATCGGTGCAGAAACATCGGAATACTTCATATATTTCTTGATAGCCTTATCTGTCGCAGGCTTAGACTTTTTAGTAAAGTAATAACCTTTGTTATTCTCATTCGCAGTATATTCAACTGTAGCCGAAAAATCCTTGAGCTGAAGATTCTTCCAACGGTCATGATATCTGAGCACAGGGAAAATCTGCTCTGCCTTATATGTGATTTCATCCTCAAAATAAGATTTTCTGAAAATCGCATTGGTTTCAAGGAATACAATCTTCGGAGTTTGTTTTTCAAAAGTTTTTTTCAAAAATTCCATTGAGTACACAAGCTTTTGAGCCGGAGAAGAAACATCATACGAGGTAATTCCGTAATCCCTCCAGATATTGAGCGGAATGAACGAATGATACACCTCACTGTCACCGATAAATACAGTGTCAATACTGTCTTTAGGTTCGCTGAAAATACCGTTTGCCCTCGGATAATGAATGCCCGCCGCCTTGTCATTTGACTTTGGCTGAAATATGAGTGAGGATACCTGAAGTAATCCGAGAAGTATTGCAACAAACAGGACACAGCTGACAATTCTCTTAATTATTTTCTTCATAATCAGACCTCCTTAGAAGTTCGCATAAATCGGATCAACGGGAACATAGCCCTTGCCGTAAGCACCGAAGATTATGATGAACATAATAAGAGCGTAAACAGCCGCCCATCTTATAACAACATTTCTCTTTGCAATTGCGCCACGCACACATATTCCCTTTTCATTGAGAACGCTGATTACAAAAATAAGAGCAAGCGCAATAAGCACAATCATAACATCATGCATATCAATTTTAAGCTTTTTCATAAGCTCATAGTTAAGGCTTGAAAAGCTGAAATCGGTCACCATTTTTCCGAACATTGAAAGACCTGTTGTAAGTCTTTCTGCTCTGAAAAACATTTCGCCGATAACAACAAGTATGCATGTACGAACTATCTGAAACACTTTGTACGCAAAGCATTCGGAATTGATGTGAAGCTTTTTATTGAATGCGGTAACCGCAGGGGCAATGATGTTACCCGACAGAATAAGCACAAAATGGTACATACCGAAGAATATGTAACCCCACGCAGAACCGTGCCACAGTCCGTTGCAGAACCATACACAGAACAATGCTATGCTTCCCGCAAGCAACGGACCAAAGTGGTTGCCGAGCTTTTTGCGTGCAGAAGATGTAAGATTTTTCATCGGCTTTGACATGGTGACAGGATAGAAGATATAATCCTTGAACCATGTGCCGAGTGTGATATGCCACCTTTTCCAAAATTCTGAAATTGATTTTGAGAAGAAAGGTCTTTGAAAGTTTTCGGGCATTGTAACGCCGAAAATCTGAGCAACACCCATTACGGCATCCATTGTACCGGAGAAATCGCAATAGAGCTGAATTGTATAGGCAATTGCTCCGAGAGCGATTATTCCGCCCTGATAGTCATCGTAATGGCTGAAAATCTGCTTAATCATAGGATTAAGTCTGTCAGCGATTACAAGTTTTTTCATAAGACCGAAAAGAATACGGACTGTACCGAGTTTTAAGTTTTCAAACTCAATTTGCTTTACATTCCACAGCTGATTGGCTGTCTGACCGTAACGGCAGATAGGACCTTCTACAATCTGTGGAAAGAAAGACATAAACAACGCAAGTCTTAATATGTTGTCATCTGCTTTAATAAGTCCTCTGTAAACATCAAAAAGGTACGATACAGCCTGCAAAGTAAAGAATGAAATACCAATCGGCATTATATAACTCGGAATATCAAACTGAATCGGAATATTCAAAAGCAATAACAGCGAATTTACATTTGTTGTAAAAAACGGTGAATATTTGATTACAAGCAGACCGCCTATCATAAGTACGGCGGCAAACAACAGAACTCTGCGACTGCGGTGGAGATATACCTTTTTAAGAGCCTTTTTCTCCTCCTTAGGCACAGCCTTTAGCGCCGCACTTTTTTGCGTTTGAATCCTGTCAAGCCACAAGCCGAAATAATGGACGCCCATTATTATCAGGCATAAATAGGCAATCAACTGACCGCTTATCAGCCAAAAGAAAGCAAAGCTTGCAATAAGCAGAAAATACTTTCTTGCTCTTTGCGGAATGACGGCATACACAACAACTGAAACAGGCAGAAAAATGACAAGAAACGCTACCGAAAAATATGAGGTCAGCGTATCAAGGCTGCCCGCCATCAGTAATGATGGAAGATCCATCTTATTCCTCCTCTTGGAGTCTTTCAATCATACTCCACATTGCCTTTACTGAATTAAAGTTTGCAGGAACAACTTCCACTGCAGGAACTGTCACATCAAAAGCGTCCTCAATCTCAGCAATAAGAGAAATGATTGAAAGAGAGTCAAGATAGTGACCGTCAATAAGGTTTTCGCAGCCTTCGTAATCTACATCCGGTTTAATGTCCTCTAAAATCTCAATAAGTTCATCCATTTTAATTCGTTTCCTTTCTGTAATTGGGTTTGTTTAAATTAAATGTTTCAAAGGAATCACGGACACAAAGATATGTTCCGTCCTCCTTTTTTATGTAAACCGAGGGAATGTCACGACTTAAAAACAAAGAAATTCCCTCTGTCATACAATAAGCGCCTGTATTTTCAAAACAAATTACATCACCGATTTCAATATCAGGCAAAGAAATCTGTTTTGCGATTATATCATTCATTGAACAAAGTGAACCGCAGATATTCCATGATTCGGTACACGGCTCGGTTTCTTTTCCGCAAACCGAAAGGTACGGCTGTTTCATTGCCATATGCTGACCGTAGTACACAATATGGTTCATTCCGCCGTCAACAAGAAGGTAGTTCTCCCCTTTGTTGCACTTTTTATCAACGATATGCGTGTAGTATTTACCGCAGATTGCGGCAATGCTTCGTCCGAGTTCAAGCGTGATTTTCGGCTTTGAAGTCATCTCATTCAAAAGCTGTGCAAATCCGCCGATAAGCTCGTCTTCATTTATGGTATCTTCCTTGAAATAGGTTGCAGGGAATCCTGTGCCGTATTCAAGCTCTTCTGCGGAATAATCATATTTCTCTTTGAGAAGAATAAGAAGATTGTCAAGTTTGTCAATTTCTCTCTTGAGTTTTTTAAGAGAGGTTTTCTGTGTTCCTGAAAAGAACTGAATACCGAGTATGTCGAGATATTCAAATTCGTTTCTTTTTGAAATAATTTCTTCGATTTCTTCGGAATTAATTCCGAACTGACTTCCGTTTGTAAGTCTTAAAAGCAAAGAAATTTTCTTTTTATATTTTTCGGATAATTCTCTGAAAAGATTAAACTGTGTAAGTGACTCTACGGTGAATATTCTGTCGCATTTTCCGTTTGCAACCATATTTTCCATAACTTCGGGAGTTTTGTACACACCCGAAATCACCATCATTTTATCAGGAATATCAAGTAAATCGCAGATTTCAGCCTCACCCGGTGAGCAGATTTCAAAGCGGTCAACATCATTTTCAAGTTCTGCCGTAATAAATGTGTTCGCCTTGATTGCATAGCAGATTGCAACATCTTCGGGAAGCATTTTTCTGAGATATGCCACTCTGTCTTTGAGAGTTTTTACATCAAAAACATAGAATGCAGTTTTGTTCTGCTTTAATATTTCGTTCATTTTCTTCTGCCCCCTGCAATTTCAGCAAGCTTTTTACGGTCAATTTTGCCGTTCTTTGTCAGCGGCATTTCATCAACCCTGCGGATAACGCCCGGAACCATAAACGCAGGCAAATCCCTTGACATTGATGCGGCAAGCTCGTCCTTTTCAATTGAGCCTACGAAAAAGCCCTTGAGCCTTGATTTTTTCTCATCAAAAATACAACAGCATTGCTCAACACCGTCAACGGCTGACATCTCACGCTCGATTTCCTCAAGCTCTATGCGATGTCCCATATATTTAATCTGGAAATCCTTTCTTCCGCTGAAAACAAGTTCACCATTTTCGTTGTATCTTGCTAGGTCGCCTGTCCTGTAAATTAATTCGGGATAGTACGGATTAAGCGGATTCTGAACAAAAGCCTTTGCATTCTGTTCGGGATTTGAGTAGTAACCGAGTGCAAGAGCAGTGCCTCTCACGCAGATTTCACCGACTTTGCCAACCTCTGAAATTCTGTTATTATTCTCATCAAGAAGAATAACATCTTCATTGGGGAACGGTTTGCCTATCGGAATACCGTCTGCATAGTCGCAATTGTTGTCGAGAATATGGTATGTGCAGTTACAGGTGATTTCCGTCGGTCCGTAAAGGTTGACATACTTTGCATTTGGAAGATGTGAACGGAAATTTTTAAGCGCCTTGAGCGGCATAACCTCACCGCTGAAAAGAATCTTATTAACGGTTTCGGGAGTTCTGTAGTCAAGCGCATGGAATGTGCTGATAAGGCAGAGAGCCGAAACAGCCCATATCATAACAGTAATCCTGCGGTCACATATGAAATCAATGAGTTCGGCAGGAGCGGAGAACATTCTCCTCGGCACAACAACAAGAGTTGCGCCTGTTTTAACAGCTGAATAGATATCCTTGACGGACACATCAAAATCAAACGGTGCTTGATTTGCTATTACATCGTTATTATCAATGCCGAATATTTCGGTAAAATGGTCAATAAAGTCAATTACACTTCTGTGACACACAACAATTCCCTTTGGAGTGCCCGTTGAACCGGAAGTGAAATTAATATAAAGCGGATCTGTGTCAATTTTATGGCTACGGATTTCGCCAAGCTTTGCATAATCAGGCTCCGATTTTGCCAAATCTTCAAAGGTCACAATTTTTCTTTCAGAGAAATATTCTTTCGCTGTTTCAAGCAAGCTTTCAGAAGTTACAATCACCTTTGGATTGAGTACGGAAACTGTGGTCTGAAGTCTGTTCTGCGGAAGCTCCGTGTTGAGAACAGAATAAAATCCGCCTGCGTACACGGTTGCAAAAAATGCCGCTACCGCATCGGCGCATTTTTCCATATATATGCCTACTGCATCTCCCGATACGATAAGTTCAGAAAGGGCGGTTCCGACAGATGAGCTGAGTTTTACAAGCTCGGAATATGAATAGGAAACCTTTTCGTCAGTTACCGCACATTTTTCGGGAAAGTATTCGGCTGAGTTTTCAAGATAAGCCAGCACACTGCTGTTCATAGCTACACCTCATTATATATCTGTATATTAATTATCAAATTATAAATTCATTAACCAAATATTATACATTGCAAACGCACTAATATAATACCACAAAATTCGTCAAAAAGCATCACAAAAATGTCACAAGTAAGCGATTATTTGTATTTTCAGCAATTTGCACAAATAATCAGTCAATAATAGGCAGTTTCACTTCAAATACGGCACCGTCAAGGTAGTTATACGCTGTTACGCTGCCATTGTGAAGATGTATAATCTCATTTGCAAGCGACAAACCGATGCCCGTTCCGCCGTCACTGCCTTTGTAGAATCTGTCGAAGATATGTTCAATATCATCACGGTTTATACCGTTACCGTCATCCTTGAATCGGATATAAACATATTTCTGATTGGTTTCGCAGGCAACAGTAATTTTCTTTTTTGAATATTTCAAACCGTTTATTATGATATTTCGGAATGCCCTTGCCATTTGATCTTCATCACATTTCACATAGATTTCTTCATCGGGAAATTCAGGCACAATGCTTATGCCGTTCATCTGCTGAACAGCATCAAGTGACCGAAAACAATCGTAAAGAACCTCTTTTATGTCAAGCTTTACAAGGTCAAGCTTAAAATGTCGTGAATCGATTTTTGAAATTGAAAGAATTTCCTCAACAAGACCTGTCATTCTCTCGGTTTCCTGCATAATTATGTCTGCGGCATTTTGCGGATCTACAACATCCATTTCAATGCCCTCGGCATAGCCTTGAATTGCCATGAGAGGGGTTTTGAGTTCGTGAGAAGAATTCTGAAAGAATCTGCGCTGAGTTTTCTGTGACTCCTCGATTTTAACACCGAGTCTGTAACCGATTATGCTCATTACAACAATTGCGCAAAGAAAAATTGCTGAAATAAGCCAGTTAAGCGAACGGGTATATTTTACGATATGGTCGATATTTATGTACATTAAATACACAGGCGAATCGTTTTCATCGGATTCTGCATCGTCCCAATAATCATAATTCTGCGGTTCTTCATAAACGGTAAATACATAATAGCCGTTATCTGTTTGAAGTGTATATATTTGTTCTTCGGATATATTATGATTCTTAACCCATTCGGTGAGTTCGTATGTACTTTTTAATGAAGTTGAATTTGAGCCGACAAGGCTGTTGCCCTCGGAGGTGTTTTTGTCATTAAGAGCGTCTGTTACATCAATATAGTAAATATCCGAGGTGAAATACGAATCCTGATAACCGCTTTCAAACTTTTTTTGAAGAGTTGATTCTTCATTAGAATCTTCTTCATAATAATCCGAAGAATCATCTTCGCTCTCGTCGTTGCTGTTAGAAATATAATGCTGATAATCAATTTCGTATTCAAGAGCGTCTTCTGCCTCACTTACGAAGTGGGACGGCAAAACTATATTTAAAATTCCTGCAAATGCAAAAAAAAGTAAAATCATTGACGACCATACAATAATCAAAATACGGAATTTTATGTGTTTCACTTTTTATCCTCCGCAATGCTTATTCTGTAACCAAAGCCCCATATCGTGCCTATGCTGACATTACTGCCTGCAAGGCTTAACTTTCTACGTATTCTTCGCAAGGTTTCATCTGTTACACGGGTTTCAACTTCGGTATCAAATCCCCACACACCTTCAAGAATTTCTTCTCTTGAAAATGCCTTTTTGGGTTCTTTTAACATATATGTAAGCATTTTAAGTTCTGTTTTGCTCAAAGAAACAGGCTTGCCTTTGCAATAAAGGCAGTTTTCCTGCGCCGAAAATCTAAGATTGCCGATTTTAATATCAGAAAGCTCCTGACCTGTCACCTTTTTGGTGTTCATATCCATTCTTCTTAAAAGGGATTTTACTCTCATTAAAAGGGTTGTAAGTCTGAACGGCTTTGTCAGGTAATCATCGCCCCCGAGGGTTATTCCCCTTACATAGTCATATTCGGAATCTTTTGCGGTCAGCATAATTATAGGAACATCCGTTATCGTTCTGAGCTGACGGCATATTGTCAAGCCGTCTGTTCCGGGCATCATTATATCAAGAATCACAAGTTCACACGGTTTTTTAAGGAATTCCTCCATAAGCTCGTCACCGGTTTCAAATGCGGTAACGCTGTAACCGTCACACTCAAGAAACTTTGTAATAAGGTCACGAATGTTCTTTTCATCATCCGCAATATAAATTGATGCACCCATAGTAAAAATGCCCTTTCTGAACAGAACCGCAAGTTTTAAGTATAATTTTCATCACAATCATATGTATTATACCAAATTTCAAAGTAAAAATCCACCGAGAAATGAATCTGAATTGTAATAAAAGTGTCACAAAATGTATTAAACAGAGTAATTGCAATGAAAATTTTTTTGAAGTTGACAAAATAAAAAAATTATAGTATAATTTCCGAAATATATAATGGTTTAATTGGAAACGCACATTTCTCCTTAAGGAAATGATAACGAACAACACTTATATGTTTACTAAGTTATCATTTTTATAAAGGAGATTTTTTATGCCAAAAACTAAATTTCAGGAAGTTATTTTTACGATTATCATGGTGTTCTTTATGGTTTATGCCATGATTTGCTACAACACAGCTCTTAATATCGGCGGAATGAAAAACGAAATTTTTCTTTCCGCCTTCAAAGAACTTTCTTTTATGGGACCGATTGCATTCATTCTTGACTTTTTCATTATCGGTCACATTGCCAAAAAGCTTGCTTTTAAGATTGTAAACCCTGCAAAGGATAATCCTTTCTTCCTTGTACTCGCAATTTCTGCAATTTCGGTTATCTTTATGTGTCCTCTTATGAGCCTTGCTGCCACTCTTATTTTCAAAAATGCGGGTGTTGAGATTATTTCGGTATGGCTTGAAACTACCGCACTCAACTTCCCTATGGCACTTTGCTGGCAGTTGTTTTTTGCAGGCCCGATTGTCAGATTCATTTTCAGACATATTTTCAGAAGGTCACTTACAGCAGACAACACACATTGATTACACAATCACAAATAAAAATGCTCTGTACCGTTTGATTTGGTACAGAGCATTTTTGTTTTTGCATAATTTTTAATCTTCAAAAAGCGAATTCATCAGATTTTTAATTTTTTCTTTTCTGGCTTTTGTTTCATCGCTGTTCAGAAAATAGCTGTTTTCCTGAAAGTTGATTACATCGCCTTCTTTGATATTTTTCGGCAGAGCTTTAAGTTCAAGATTCACCATATCGCCGTTTTCACACTCGAGAACAGCCTTGTCGCCTTCTATTCTGTCAACAATAAATTTTTTCAAGCTTATTCATCCCTTTTCATTGAAGTTTGTCCCGTTTTGATTGTCACACCTGAACCCTCGGTTGAAATGACAACTGTTCCGTTTTCATCAGTTCTGTATGTTTCAACTCCGAATTCATCAAGCAGCTTTAATGTGCTTTTGTGCGGATGTCCGTAGCTGTTGTCCTTGCCGAGTGAAATAACCGCATATTTAGGATTTACCTTTTCAAGCAACGCTTTTGTTGTTGAAGTTCTGCTTCCGTGATGACCTACTTTAAGAACTTCTGCACTCATATCTGCCGTAACGGTTTCAAGCTCTTTCTTTTCGGCATCTCCGAGGAACAGAAAGCTGTCGTTTTTGTAAGTTATTTTTAGAATTACAGAGCAATTGTTCAGATCATCCTCGTCAATTGTTACGGGAGCAAGAATATTTATGCTGAAATCGTTGTCATCAATAATATTCATACCCGCTTTGGCTGACTTGACTTTAAGTCCCTTGTCTGCAATTGCCGTGAGTAGATTCTCATAGGTCTTGGTTGTGGTTGTAACCTTAGGCATATAGATTTCGCCGATATTATTATGCTTTACAACATAAGCCATTGAACCGATATGGTCGGCATGAGGGTGAGTTGCAACGAGATAATCAATATTTGTGTATCCGAGATTATTGATATATTCGGTAATACTTTTGCCGTACATATTTTCGCCTGCATCAATCAGCATACACTTTTGATTCGGCAGTTCAATAAATATGCTGTCACCCTGTCCGACATCAAGGTAATGAACCGATAATGTTCCGATTTCTGAAACAGTTGTTTTGCTTTCCGAATCGGAACCGTTCACATTGATATTGATTGAACACGAACAAAGTGCAAGACAGATTACCGCAAACAATGCAGTAAGCTTTAATATTAATTTTGAATTAATTTTAATTTTTAACACCTCACAATTCTGAGTCTTATTGTACAATAAACAAGTCAATATTTCAAGAACAGAAAAAGGAGAGCCTTTGTGACTCTCCCCTTTCGATTATCATTATGCGGTTTTTCCTGTATAAAGCTGATAGTATCTGCCCTTTTGTTCAAGGAGCCGTTCGTGTGAACCACGCTCGATGATTCTGCCCTTTTCAAGAACCATAATACAGTCTGAATTCTTGATTGTTGAAAGTCTGTGGGCAATAACAAAGGTTGTTCTGCCGTGCATAAGCTTATCCATGCTGTCCTGAACCATCTTTTCGGTACGGGTATCAATTGAACTTGTAGCCTCATCAAGGATAAGTGCGGGCGGATCTGCAACAGCGGCTCTTGCAATCGCAAGCATCTGGCGCTGTCCCTGACTGAGATTGCCGCCGTCACCTTTGAGCAGGGTGTTATAGCCGTCAGGAAGTTTTCTGATAAAGCTGTCTGCGTTGGCAAGCTTTGCCGCTGCGATAACCTCTTCGTCTGTTGCGTCAAGTCTGCCGTAACGGATATTTTCCATTACGGTATCCGTGAACAGGTGTGTATCCTGTAAAACTATACCGAGTGAACGGCGAAGGTCGCCTTTTTTGATTTTGTTGATATTGATTCCGTCATAACGGATTTTACCGTCCTGAATATCATAGAATCGGTTAATAAGGTTTGTGATTGTTGTTTTGCCTGCACCTGTTGAACCGACAAACGCAATCTTCTGACCGGGTTCTGCGTACAAATCAATATTGTGAAGAACGATTTTATCATCTGTATAACCGAAGTCAACATCGTCCATAACAAGCGCACCCTTGAGTTCACGATACTCTGTTTCGCCTGTTATGCTGTGAGTATGCTTCCAAGCCCACATACCTGTTTTTTCCTCAGTTTCAACAAGCCTGTCGCCCTCTTTGCGTACATTAACAAGTGTTACATATCCGTCATCAACCTCAGGCTCTTCGTCAAGAAGTTTAAAGATACGGTCTGCACCTGCAAGCGCCATAACAATTGAGTTAAACTGCTGGCTGACCTGATTGATAGGCTGGGTAAAGCTCTTGTTGAATGTGAGGAAGCTTACGAGTTTACCGATTGTAAATCCGAGGAAGTTGTTGAGAGCAAAGATACAACCTACGATTGCACAAAGTACATAGCTGATGTTACCGATTTGTGCGTTAATCGGCATAAGGATATTTGCAAACTTGTTTGCGTTGTATGAACTGTTGAAAAGCCTGTCATTAAGCTCATTGAATTCTTCAATGCTCTTTTTCTCATGGTTAAATACTTTTACAACCTTCTGACCGTTCATCATTTCCTCAATGTAACCGTTAGTCGCACCGAGGTCTGCCTGCTGTTTTGCAAAAAACCTTCCGCTTCGTGACGCAAGCTGTTTTGTTACAAAAAGCATTACACCAACCATTACAAGTGTAAGAATTGTAAGAGGAATACTGAGTGTAAACATACTGACAAGAACGGCTATGATTGTAATTCCGCTGTTGAAAAGCTGAGGAATACTCTGGCTGATCATCTGACGGAGGGTGTCAATATCGTTTGTGTAAACACTCATGATATCGCCGTGAGGGTGTGTGTCAAAGTATTTTATCGGAAGGCTTTCCATATGTTCAAATATCTGACAACGCAAATCACGCATTGTACCCTGTGTTACATAAACCATAATTTTGGCGTAGATAAACGCCGACGCTGCACCGATCGCATAGAAAATTGCAACTCTTAAAATTGCTCCGAGCATCGGTCCGAAGTCACGGCTGCCGCTCTGAATCATCGGAGTGATGTAATCGTCAATAAGATTCTGAATAAACAATGAACCCTGAACATTTGCAAGTACGCTGATGAGGATGCATACGAAAACAATAATCATCTGAAATTTATATTTTTTGAAGATAATACCGAATAGTCTTTTAAGAACCTGACCTGAATTTTCAACCTTTTGTGCAGGTCCTCGGTTTCTTCTTCCCATTGGTCCCGGCATAATTACAGCTCTCCTTTCGCATCAAAATCACCGTTGCCGCTTGTCTGGGCAACATAAATTTCATTGTAAATCGGACTGTTTTTGATAAGTTCTTCGTGAGTACCCACTGCGCTTATCTCACCGTCATCCATTACAATAATCTTGTCTGCGTGTGAAACGCTTGATACACGCTGTGAAATAATCAGCTTTGTAGTATCGGGGATATTCTCGCTGAATGCCTTGCGGATGCTTGCGTCTGTTGCGGTATCAACTGCACTTGTCGAATCATCAAGAATAAGGATTTTCGGATTTTTCAGCAAAGCTCTTGCAATGCAAAGACGCTGTTTCTGACCGCCCGAAACATTAGTACCGCCCTGTTCGATTTTTGTGTTGTACTTATCAGGGAAGCTTTCGATAAACGCATCTGCACACGCCAGCTTGCAGGCATTGACGCATTCTTCCTCTGTAGCATTTTCGTTGCCCCATCTGAGGTTGTCAAGGATTGTACCGCTGAAAAGAACATTCGACTGGAGCACAACCGAAACCTTATCACGCAGAGTTTCGATATCATAGTCACGAACATCTTTTCCACCGACCTTAACAGAACCTTCGGTTACATCATAAAGTCTTGCAATAAGGTTTACAAGGCTTGTTTTTGAAGAACCCGTACCGCCGATAATACCGATTGTTTCGCCTGATTTGATTTTTAGGTTGATATCGTTGAGAATCGGTTTTTCGGCTTTTGTGTTGTATGAGAATGAAACATTGTCAAACTCAATGCTTCCGTCCTTAACCTCGTAAACAGGGTTTTCGGGATTTGCAAGCGTTGATTTTTCATTAAGCACACCTGCAACACGCTTACCGCTTGCAAGGCTCATTGTGAGCATTACAAACACCATTGCCACCATAAGAAGATTCATAAGAATGTTCATACAAAATGTGAGCATACTTGTAAGTTCACCAGTTGTAAGCTCACTGCTTACGATCATATTTGCGCCGAACCAGCTTACAAGAATGATTGATGCGTATGAAGTAACCATCATAATCGGTGATACTGTTACCATTGCATTTTCAGCCTTAACAAAGAGTCTGTAAACATTGTCGGCTGCCTTGCGGAACTTGCCAACTTCGTGTTTTTCACGAACGAAAGCCTTTACAACTCTGATTGAAGTTACATTTTCCTGAACGCTTGCGTTGAGTTCATCGTACTTTTCAAAAACCTGACTGAAATACTTGTATGTTGCCTTCATAATAAAGGCAAGAACAACAGAAAGTAAAATTGTTGCAATGAGATAAATACAGGCAAGCCTTGCATTGATGATGAATGTCATTGCCATTGCACAGATGAGCGATACAGGCGCTCTGAAACACATTCTTAAAAGCATCTGATATGCATTTTGAAGATTTGTTACATCCGTTGTCATACGGGTAACAAGTCCTGCGGTTGAGTAACGGTCAATGTTGGCAAACGAGAATGACTGGATATTTGCAAACATTGAGCGTCTGAGGTTTCTTGCAAAGCCTGCCGAAGCTTTTGCACCGTAGATACCGCCCATCATACCTGCAAACAAGCCCGTGAGTGCAAGTGCACCCATATAACCGCCCGTTATGAGTATGTGCTGCATATCGCCCTTGTTGATACCGTCGTCAATCATTGATGACATAAGAAACGGAATAATTGTTTCAACAATTACTTCGAGTATCATAAAGAACGGTGTAAGAACAGACTCTTTGACGAAACCTTTGATATTTTTTGCCAAAGTTTTTATCATACTTATCTCCTTCCGTTTTAATTTGCATTTTCAAGTCCGCTGAGAATTTTATTTATAAGAAAAAGAAATTGTTTCTTTTCTTCTTTTGTCAGCAGACTGTCAAGCAAAGTTTCGTTTTTAGTTATCATATTTTCGATTTTGTAATGAAGTTCAATACCTGTTTCGGTCAAGACAAGTTTTTTGAGCCTTGCGTCACTTTCAACGCTCTCCCTCGTTATGCAATTTTTCTTTTCCATAAGTTTAAGAATACTTGTAACGGTTGAACGGGCAATTGAAAATGCGTTTTCAATATCTTTTTGATAAACATCTTCATCATGATGATCATAGAGATATGCAATAATCCAGCCGTGCATAAGAGTCAGCTTATCCACACCCTTATCCTTGGCGGAATAGATTAACTTTCTCTGCAAAACCTGATTAAGCACCTTGATTTCGTGACCGATTGAATCATTAAAGCGTTTGTTGCACTTACAGCTATTTACGCTTTTGTCATCACACATTATTTCACCTCCGAAATCACACTTATGAGATATTGTTCTATATAGAATAGTTCGATACAAAACAATTTGTATCAGTAATTATAGCACCTTCATTTTGAATGTCAAGAGAAATTACAAATAATTATTCAAAGTTTCACATTGCTGTCACAAATCAAAAGCGACAGCTAAAATTACAGCTGTCGCAGTTAAGATCATATTCACTTTGCACAAATTATGACAATTGTCACTTTTTTAGGATTTCTGTCGCATCACGGATATCGGGGGTTTTATCACCGTTGATATCGCAAACAAAAATAGCATACTGATTTTCGTCATAATCGTCAAAGGTCAGGTCTTTGATAAGATACTTCTGAATAAGCTCAGCGTCCTTTTCATCTGTTTTTCCGTCAATGTTGAGGTCTTTCATATTTTTGGGAACGCAACCGCCGTCAAGTACAAAATCAATACCGCTGTCGTTCATGAGTTCATCGGCTCTGTTTTTGTCAACATCAACAATGTAAAGTCCCAATGTGTCAAAGCATTGATAAACATACTTTGCATCCTTTAAAATCTCGGCTTTCTTTTCTTTTGCCCTGTCATTTGTTATGCTTGCACCTTGAAGGTGTGAGTCAAGCTTTGCAATCAGCTCCATTGCGTAATCGTTATCCGTCATTGCACGGTCGAGATCAACACCGTTTGTCATATAGAACCAACCGAGCGAACCCATAACATATAGATTATTCACATCAAGTCCGCAGTAAACGGCAATTTTCCCGTCCTTGTACTGACCTTTTTTCATCGACATTTTGGAATAGCCCTTGATTATACTGTAACCGAGCTTCATTCCGTCCTCGCTGATATAGTCAAGGTCAAACGCCGCTGCACTTGTGCATGAAAAGCACGCTCCGCCAATGAGCATTGCAAATACGAGCAATATTGAAATCACCTTTTTAGAAAATTTTCTTTTCATAAAAAACACCTCCATTGGTAGTATCACCGAACGGAAGTGTTTTATTTTGATTTATTTACTTTTATTTGACTTATTATTTTTTCTTTCTTTTCTTATTTGATTAAGCTCTGAACCTTTGGTTTTTACCTTTCTTTTAAATTTTGCAACGGTAAACACTTTTATCCTGTCATGATAGACATAATTAATTTCCGCACAAACCATAAGACAAACCATAAGAAAGTAAAACCAAATCATAATAACGGCAATTCTTGTAAGACCTCCGTACACGGAAAATCCGTTGAAATCCGACACATAAACCGAAATACCGAACGAAAGCACATACCACGAAACCGTGCAGAGAAACGCACCGGGCAACTGTGACTTAAAGCCGTATTCCTTATGCTCGCTGCGTGAGATGTTCGGAAAGTTCCTGTAAATCAGCGCAAACAATACCGTGAGAAACATAAAGATAAGTATATATCTGAGATGATAGATTATTCCGATTATGTCAGGCAATGATTTTAGATGCGGTGAAAGAAAATCGTTAATTGTTGAACCGAGGACAATAAGTACAAGTGACGCAAGCAAAATTACAAACAACGCAATTGTGTAGAACATTGCTCTTATTCTTAAAAAGAACCAGTTTCTGTTTTCATAAGCGTCATAGATTCTGTTAAGACCGTTTGTGATTGCGTGGATTCCCTGTGCCGCCGACCACAGAGTAACTACAAGCGTTACAAGAGAAATTCCCACAGCACTTTCATAGGCAGAGGTCAGAAAGTATGTTAAATCATCGGCAATTTTTGACGAAAACACACTGCTGAGTCCGTGATAAACAAAATCAATCGGAACGTGCAGGTTCTGCAAAAGTGACACAAAGAACATTGAGAGCGGCACAGCCGATAATATAATAAAGAATGCCGACTGTCCGGCAATTGCAAAAATATTATCGTGAACGCATTTGCTTGTTATCGGTTCAAATCTGCCTGTTATTCTTTTGTAAAGTTTTATCGCCTTGTCAACGAATTTTATTCTCAATGTGTCACCTCCCCTATTTCTATATGATAATTATTTTATACCGTTTTTCTTCATCTGCACATTATAAGAAATTCTTGTGAGAAGTTTTTCGGGTGCAAAATGTCTGAAAAACGACACCGCTTTCATTTCAAAGCCGGGTGTGATAATCATTTTGCCCTTCATGGTCATGTCAACGGCATACCTTGCAACAAACTTCGGGTCAAGTCCTCTTATGCAGAATTTTACATCCGCAACATTATTGAAGTTGGTTTTTACGGGACCCGGGCAAAGTACCGAAACCTTGACATTTTTATTATCCCTACGCATTTCTTCATGAATCGCCTGAGTAAGACGGACAACATAATTCTTTGACGCATAGTAGCTTGCAAATGTCGGTCCTGCAAGAAATCCTGCGGCAGAACCTACATTGAGAATATATCCGCTGTTTCTCTTCGCCATATCTTTAAGAAAAAGCTTTGTGAGAATGTGAACCGTTGAAACATTTGTGTGAATGAGATCAAGCTCTCTTTCAAGCGGAACATCCAAAAATTTTCCGTAAGCACCGAATCCGGCATTGTTGACAAGAAAATCAATCTGTTCATTTTCATTCTTAATATGCTCATACAAATCCAGGCTGTCACTTTCTCGTGAAAAATCAAGCGTAATTACCCTGACATTCACATTTGAAAGTTCCTCTTTCAGCTTGTTAAGCTTATCTGTTGAGCGTGATACAAGAATAAGGTCATAACCGAGTTCTGCAAGATATCGGGCGATTTCTTTACCTATGCCCGAACTTGCACCTGTAATCAAAGCCTTCATTAGTTTTCATCACCCTTCGGTTTTTGTGCTGTAGCACAAAGCCATGTTGTACCTTCCTTAGTGTATGTGTTTATGTTTTCAAAGCCTGCCGATTCAAGTACGGCTCTGATTTCCTGCGGAGTTACCGACTTGATATTCAGCATATTTTCAACCTTTTCCCACTTGAACGGATCATCGTCTGTTCTGAGCATTTCAAAAAGCAGCATAACCGTTCCGCCCTGTTTGAGAACACGGAAAACTTCTTTCACATCATTTTCCTTATCAGGCCAGAAGTAGTAGGTTTCAACTGCCGTGATATTATCGAATGTATTGTCATCAAAAGGCATATCGGATACTGATGCCTGAAGAATTTTCGCTTTGTTGCAGAGTATATTTTTTGAATTGAGTTTTTGGGAGGATTTTACCGAGAGTTCGGAATAGTCGATTCCGTAAACCTTGCCGTTGGCAACAATTGAGCAAAGTCGGTCAACGGTTTTTCCGCCGCCGCAGCCTATGTCAAGTACAGTTGCTGTGCGTTCGATATTCATATGTTCAAGTCCCCATGAGGTAAGGCTTGAATGTCCTTTATTCATAGCCTTAATCATCATTTTGCCCCAAAAGCCGTTTGGCTTTTTAGCATTTTCAACCAACTTGCGGTATTTCATAAAAATCACTCCAATCTGAAATTTTCATCTGTTTACTGTCTTATTATCTATTATTTTCTTTTTCTTCCTGTTGAATTAAGTTTTTGAAGTAAGAGTGCGAGGAAAAATGCACCGCCTACTATAACGATGAACCAAACAAATGACATATACAACGGTTGATTCATCACACGCAAAAACGCATATGGACCGTCAACTGCACCGACTATATTAAGTATAATAAGCACAATCGCATATATTAATGTAGGGATTGTAGCCGTGAAAGCTGATTTTGTGTTAAGGGGAGGTTCTTTTTCAAAAAGCACAAACGATAAAATTGTAAGAATCGGACACAAAGTATGTAAAAAGGTGAAGTCTTTGTTAAAAAGCATATAGAGCCAACCGTTTATGCCCTCTCCACGCGTCGGAGAAAGCACGGCAAGAACTACGATAAATGTTACCGAAAGCACAGCCGCCGCCATATATTTGAACATTTGAACCGAGTGCGGAATTTCTTTTCCGCTTTTGAGATATCGCACCTGAAAGCCTGCCATAACCGCACAGGCAACAAGTGCAAACAGGTTGCTGTCCTCAGTGTAATATATAAGCGGATAGCAGCCTATTTTGAAAAACACGATAATTATTGCGGCAATCTCACAAGCGATAATCGCAAGATTAAATGCCAAAGCTGTTTTTGTTCGTTTTATTTTAAGTGTATTTTGCATTTTAATTCCTTTTCTATATTATTTTATTAATTTCTTTCAATCAATGCCACGCTCTCAACATGGGAGGTTCCGGAGAACATATCGCAGGGGGTGATTTCTTTGGGGGTGTAGCCGTTTTCTGTGAAGAATTTTAAATCTCGTGCGAGGGTTGCGGGGTCACAGGATACATAGACTACACGGCTCGGCGACATTCTTGAAATTGTCTTTACAAGCTCTTCGCCGCAGCCTTTTCTCGGTGGGTCAAGGATTACGCAGTCGGGTTTTAAGCCCTCTTTTTCAAGCTGAAATGCGGCATCTGAGGCATCTCCGCAGATGAATCTTGCATTTTCAATGCTGTTTGCTTTTGCATTTTCATTTGCATCTTTCACGGCATCTTCAACAATCTCCGCACCGATAAGCTGTTTACAGGAATCCGCCATTGTAAGACCTATTGTACCAGTTCCGCAGTATAAATCAAGCAGAATTTCGTCAGATTTAAGATTTGCATATTCTTTGGCTTTGCCGTAAAGCTTTTCAGCCTGTTTTCTGTTGATCTGCCAGAACGAAAACGGTGAAATTTTAAACTGCAATCCGCAAAGTGTGTCGGTAATATGGTCACTTCCGTAGATTGTTCTGTTTTTTCTGCCGAGAACAACATTGGTTTTTTCTCTGTTAGAATTAATAATCACACTTTTTAACTGCGGAAGTTCGGATTTGAGCATTTTCACGAGTAAATCTTCCTGTTTAAGACCGTTTGCGTTGACAACATAGCACACCATAAGCTCGCCCGAAACCTCGCCGATTCTGATATAAATGTGGCGAAGTCTGCCCTTGCCTGTTGTTTCATCATAAATTTCCGTGTTAGTTTTTGCGATAAAATCTTTTGTAATTTCAATTACCCTTGCAAAAATTTCGGGCTGTAAAATACAGTCGGTGCAATTGATTATGCGGTGGCTGTGAAATGAATAAAAGCCCGTCACAACATTTCCGTCACGGTCAAGACCGACCGGATACTGCGCCTTGTTACGGTATCTTGTGATATTATCCGACGAAATAATCGGCTTGAAAACAACATTATCAAGACCGCCGATGCGTGTTACGGCATCCTCAACTCTTTGCTGTTTTATTTTGCATTCTTCTTCATAAGAAATATGTCGCCATGTGCAACCGCCGCACTTCATAAAATTTTCGCAGTCGGGAGTAATTCTCGCCTTGGACGGAACGAGAATTTCTTCGATTTTGCCGAAAGCGTAGGTTTTCTTAACCTTTAATATACGCACATTGAGTTCGTCACCGATTGCAGAACCCTGTACAAAAACGGCAATGCCGTCATCTGTTCTTCCGACTCCGCTGCCCTCGGCAGTTGCCGAAGTTATTGTAAGGTTTACAATATCGTTCTTTTTTAAAGTCATTTTATCACTCTGCCATTTTATGTGTATTTTTAGTTATAATCCTATTCCCCTTTATTTTAGCATTTACTCTACAATTTGGCAACAATTAAAACACAGTATCCGTACAATACACAAAAATTGCACAAATATCAAATTAGGTATTTATTTTTTTGTCCATTCGTCTTATAATATGAGTATTGCAGTTCTGTCACGGCATTGCTCTTTGAATGCAAATCAACCTGTGTTCCGACTTAAATACAGGCAAAGCGGAATGATTTTTCTGACAGACAAATATACTTATCAGGAATGGAGTGGACTATTGTGAATTACGACAGTCTTATGGATAACATAAAAAGAATACATTTTATCGGTATAGGTGGTAGCGGAATGTGTCCGCTGGCTGAGATTCTTCACCACGAGGGTTACGAACTTTCGGGTTCGGATATGAACGAGGGTGAAACTCTTGACAGAATTAAGGGTTACGGCATTCCCGTATTTATGGGACACGCCGCAGAAAATATCAAGGGTGCAGAGCTTGTTGTTTACTCAGCGGCTGTTAAGGAAACTAACCCCGAAAGACAGGCAGCAAAGGAACTCGGCATTCCGTGTATTGAAAGAAGCGTAATGCTCGGTATTGTTACAAGAAGATACAGAAGAAGTATTGCGGTTTCGGGTACACACGGCAAAACAACTACAACAGCTATGCTTTCACAGGTGCTTATCGGCAGCGGTTTTGATCCGTCAGCTATTATCGGGGGAAAACTTCCGTTCATCGGCGGTAACAGCTATGTCGGTCACAGCGATGTAATCGTTTGTGAGGCTTGTGAGTATGTTGACACATTCTTACAGCTCAATCCGTTTATTTCGATTATTCTTAATATTGACGCAGATCATCTTGACTACTTCAAGAATCTTGACAACATTAAGAAGTCATTCAACAAATTTGCTCATCAGACAACAGGCTTGCTTGTTATCAACGGTGACGACGAAAACACCCTTGATGCCGTAAAGGATGTTGAGATTGAGAAAATCACCTACGGTTTTGGCGAAAACTGCGATTACAGAGCTGAAAACATCAGCGCAGACAAGGGTGTTCACGAGCAGTTTGACCTTTACTTCAAGGGTGAGAAGCTCACACAGATTAAGCTTATCGTTCCCGGAAAGCACAACATTTATAATGCACTTGCCGCTGCGGCTACTGCACATTATCTTGGCGCTACTCCGAAGGAAATTTCCGAGAATCTTCACAAGTTCGGCGGTGTTCACAGAAGATTTGAAATTCTCGGCACACCTGACGGAATTACTGTTGCCGATGACTTTGCTCATCATCCCACAGAACTTACTGCAACACTCAATGCCGCAATGAAAATGGGCTTTAACAAGGTTTGGGCAATATTCCAGCCACATACATTTTCAAGAACAGCCATGCTCCTTGACGATTTTGCGGAGGCTCTTAAAATTCCGGATCAGGCAATTATTTCGGCTATTCTACCTGTTCGTGAAACAAACACATATAACATCTATTCTACTGACCTCGGTGCAAAAGTTCCGGGTTCTGTATGTCTTGACACATTTGAAGAAATTACCGACTATGTTTGCAAGAATGCAAAAGAGGGCGACCTCATTCTCACAATGGGCGGCGGTAATGTGTATATGTGTGCCAATATGATTTACAAACAGCTTAAATATATGGAAGAAAATAAATAAGATTTTTAAACAAACAGAAGAACCGTGCTTTTATGGCACGGTTCTTTTTTCTTTTATTGAATATTTAAGCAAAAATGAACAAAGCTCCGTGCGGTTACGGAGCTTTGTTCGTTAAGAGAGAGTTTTTTGTCTACAGCTTTGGCTGTATGAATATTTATATAAAAAGCTAAAAAGCTTGTTGGCTGTTATTGACCGAACATATAGTTCCAGATTGAGTCGCTGTCACTGTTATCTGAACTTTTGCCCTGTGATTGTGACGACTTATTCTGTGTTTTTGAATTGCCTGTTGAAGAACTGCCGCTCGGTGAATATTCTGCAAGAGTGAGCTTGAGATTTGCAGTCTTACCTCTTCTTGTAACGGTAAAAGTTACTGTATCTCCAACCTTTGAATCCTTGAGGGCTGTTTCAATGTCTGATTTTGAAGAAACACTTGTACCGTTTACTGCGGTAATCATATCGCCTCTCATAAATCCTGCTTTTTCTGCATTAGAACCGCTTGTTACCGAAAGAACATAACAGCCTGTGTTGCTGAGTCCGTAGTAGAATGCGGAATCGTCGGATGTAATATCTGTAAGCTCCATACCGAGGTCAACCTTGCCCTTTACATAACCGTATGTTTTGAGATCGTCAATTATATCAAGAACATTGTTAATCGGAATAGCAAATGCAATACCTTCAACCTCTGTTGCACTGTCCTTTGCGTTTACAATACCGATAAGCTCACCGTTTGAGTTAAAGAGTCCGCCGCCTGAGTTACCGGGGCTGATCTGAGCGTTGTGCTGGAGAAGCGTCATACTCTTACCCTCAACCGTTACCTGACGGGCAAGTGCGCTGATAATACCGTCTGTTACTGTACCGCCGAGCTGTCCGAGCGGATTACCGATTGCAACAACATAGTCGCCTACTGCAAGATCTGAGCTGTTGCCCATTGTCGCGGCTGAAAGACCTGTTGCATCTACTTTAAGAAGTGCGATATCGTTGTCCTCATCACTGCCGATTATCTTAGCCTTGTATGAAGTTGCACCGTCACGGAGTGTTACCGTGATATTCTCCGCACCTTCGATTACATGGTAGTTTGTGATGATGTAACCGTCCTCGGAAATGATAACACCTGAACCTGCACCTTGCTGAACATACTGCTGAGCAAATCCGCCTGTTACAACGCTTTCGGTAGCAATTTCAACTACGCTGTCGGCTGTTTTCTTAACAATTTGGGAAGTTGTTCCGCTAAGAGCGGCATTGCTTGTGGTTGATGTGCTGTTTGCGGATGCCTGTTTGATGTTTACACTTGAAGATGAGTTGTTGTTAAGTGATGATGCAAGCATACTGCCGCCGAATCCTGCACCGCCGCCGAGAATGATTGCAGCTGCAAGCATTGCGGCTACAAAACCCTTTGATGCGGGTTTCTTCGGCTTTTTAGGCTTTTTAACTTTTACTTTCTTAGCCTTTGGTGCGGAATACTGTTGATTTGCATACGGTGAACCCGACTGTGAGCCGTATGGATTCTGTGACGGATTGCCGTATGAATAGTTGTTAGTCTGCTGTGAAGAATATGGGTTTGAAGAATACTGTGAACCGTATGAATCCGATGAGTAGTTCTGTGAAGATGTACCCGATGCTGTGTTTGAAGAATAAGCATTTTCATAACGGTTAGGGTTGTGTGACGCATTCTCGTTGTTACCGTTTATATACGAATGGCGGTACTCACCCGAATTTGCACTTGATGTTGAATTTGTGTTCCATTCATAAGAGCTTTCTGTGTTTTCTGCAGTTGATGCAGACTGTGAATCTGATGATGAATGAATATCCTGATAGTTGTCGTCAGCAGTATTATTATCTGACAAATAACCGTCATAACCGTTTTTATTGTTTTCAAAGTTATCGTTCATAACTGTACCTCCGATTAAAAGTTATATTTTCAAAAGACTTCATCGAATGTCGGTGTTGTTTTTTGATGTTGTAGATATAATAAAGCCCCAAAGTGAAAAGTATATGAAATACGGCTGAATTAATGTTGAAAGCAAGAAAATAGTATGTGAAAATTCGGTGTGCGTTGTGAGGAGTACGACACAATCATCTGTATTCACGAAAAAAGGGCAGAACAAAACGCTCTGCCCTATATAATGTTTAAGATAATAACAATTTTAAATATCAGTTATCCTTAATCTGATATTTACTAAATAATCCGTCAACAATACTTTTCATATTATTGAAGAACCTATTAGTAAGTTGTATGAACACACAAAAGAATATAATTACAAAGCCTACACCTTTAAAACGAGGATTAAGCGTTCCTGTCAAAATAAGATTACAACCGATAAAGAAGAGAAACGAAAAGATTATGAAAGCAACAACCATCATCGGACTTGGAATCATTCTGACAGTTAAATCAGAATATCCAATTTTCTCCTCAATATTTCCTATAAAAATCGGACTCAGGCTATAAATTCCACCGTAATTTTTAGCCGGTACAAACTTCATTTTAAAACCCTTATCCGTAAATTTTACATCATAGGAGTAATCCTCTCTCTTAATGTCAGCACCATACTTAGAATTACTTTTAATTATATCATTTATGTGTTCTTCGGATAAAGAAAGTTTATAATGAAGTTTATCAAAGAATTTTATAATCATAGAAATAACTCCATATACAAAAGGCACTCAGTTTGCCGAAACGGTGTTGACCTGTTCTTTTGTTTCGGGCTTCTTTTCAACCTTTTCGTTAAGCTTTTTCTTTACCGAAACTTCGTCAAACTTCTTTTTGAAGGATACTCTGCCGTTGAACTTCTTTCTGCAATATTTGCATGAAAATTCGGCGGTAAAGCTTTTGTTGTGAAGTCGCCACTTTGAAAGCTGAACAAGCGGTTTTCCGCAATCTTCACAATTGAAAAACATAACGCTTTTGTCAACATCGGGACTGTTGATATCTGTAACAAAATGATTTTTGAACAACAGTCTGTCATAGAATTCGTCACAAACAGCATCCTTAATGTACAGCTTTAACGGATACTTACCGTAAAAAGCCTTCATACATTCCAATGTTAGGTACACATCGGCAAGAGCCCTGTGCTGATCATCTTCCGAAAAATCAACACCTGCCATTTCGGCACAGGCACCGAGTCCCAGCTGACAGGATGAATCGTGCAAATCAAGACAATCTTCACAATAGCTTTGCAGATTGCAATAGCGTGAGAGAAACGGAAGTCTGGTTCTGCCCGTGTAGTAGCTGTAGTTTTCGATAAGAGCATGAAGGTCGGAGTCGCTCCATGTCATAAGCACACCGTCACCCAGAAAATCCGAGAACAGGCTGATTGCTTTGATAAAGCTGACGCCATCGTCCTTCAACTCTTCATTTGTTATTTTAGTAAGCTGTTTTACCTTACTGCATAGCTTTTTGCCGATTTTCGGAGCAACAAGCATTGTAAAGGTGTCGCATACATTCAGTTCATCATCAAGCTTAACCGCACCGATTTCAATTATTTCATTGACAAATTTGTGCAGAACCTTGCTGTATGAACCGTTCCATTCAAGGTCAAGAATTACATAACTCATTATTTTAATTATTTCTTACGGAATGCCTGTTTCATACGCTGTTCTTTTGAAAGAATACGCTTACGCATACGGATATTTTCGGGAGTAACCTCAACAAGCTCATCATCAGCAATGAATTCAAGGCACTGTTCAAGTGACATAATTGTCGGAGGTGTAAGCTTGAGGGCATCATCAGAACCCGATGCACGGGTGTTTGTGATGTGCTTTTTCTTGCAGACATTAACTGTGATATCCTCAGACTTAGGACTTGCGCCTACAATCATACCCTCGTAAACAGGAACACCGGGTCCGATAAAGAGTCTGCCTCTTTCCTGAGCGGCATAAAGACCGTAGGTTACAGTTTCGCCTGTTTCAAAAGCGATAAGTGAACCCTGATGGCGGGTTACGATTTCACCCTTGTATGGCTCATAACCGTCGAATACATGGTTCATAATACCGTTACCGTTTGTATCTGTAAGAAATTCGGGGCGATAACCCATAAGACCTCTTGACGGGATTCTGAATTCAATGTGAGTAACACCGCCTTCACGAGTACCCATATTGATAAGCTCACCTTTTCTTGAACCGAGCTTTTCCATTACAGGACCGACATATGTGTCGGGAACTTCGATGATAAGAAACTCCATAGGCTCATGAAGCTTGCCGTCAATCATCTTTGTAATAACCTGCGGACGGGAAACCTGAAATTCATAATTCTGACGGCGCATTGTTTCGATAAGGATTGAAAGGTGGAGTTCACCTCTGCCCGATACCTTGAATGTATCGGCGCTGTCTGTTTCTTCAACACGAAGTGCAACATTTGTTTCAATTTCCTTGAAAAGTCTGTCACGAAGGTTACGGGAGGTTACATACTTACCCTCTCTGCCTGCAAACGGTGAGTTGTTTACGATAAAGTTCATTGAAACCGTAGGCTCGTCAATCTTTACAAACGGAAGCGGCTCAACACAATCGTTTGAACAGATTGTTTCACCGATGTTGATATCCTGAACACCGCTTACGCAAACGATGTCACCAACTGTTGCAGTGTCACATTCAACTCTTTTAAGTCCTTCAAACTGATAGAGCTTTGCAATTCTTACATTCTGAGTTGTACCGTCTGTGTGACAGAGAACGGCAGCCTCTCCGTTCTTTGCAGTACCTCTTTCAACACGGCCTACACCGATTCTGCCGACAAACTTATCGGAGTCAATGTTTGAAATAAGGAGCTGGAGTCCTCCGTTCATATCACCCTGAGGAGCAGGGATTTCTTTTACAATTGCGTCAAAGAGAGGTTTCATATCCGTACCGGGTTCATGATAATCCTCTGATGCATAGCCGTCACGGGCAGACGCATAAATTACAGGGAATTCAAGCTGATCTTCGTCGGCACCGAGTTCGATAAAGAGGTCGAGAACCTCGTCAACAACCTCCTCGGGTCTTGCACCGGGACGGTCGATTTTGTTAAGAACAACAAGCGGCTTTTTGCCGAGGCCGAGTGCCTTTTTAAGAACAAATCTTGTCTGCGGCATACAACCCTCAAATGCGTCAACAAGCAATACAACACCGTCAACCATCTGGAGAATACGCTCAACCTCACCGCCGAAATCGGCATGACCGGGGGTGTCAACAATGTTAATTTTGATGCCGTTGTACATTACGGCTGTCGGCTTTGAAAGGATTGTGATACCTCTTTCACGCTCAAGGTCATTAGAGTCCATTACTCTTTCTTCTACATTTTCATTTGCTCTGAAAACACCGCTCTGCTTCAAAAGCTGGTCAACCAGAGTAGTTTTGCCGTGGTCAACATGGGCGATAATTGCAATATTTCTTAAATTCTCTCTAACATCCATAAAAATACCTCGTTTTGCTAAAATCACTTAAATCTTATTGCATACATCAAGCATTATAACACTATAAAAGCTAAAATTCAATTTATATTTTTCATCACCTTTTATGCTAATATCTGACACTTTTTGAACATTTTTCCGATAGAAAACCGCAAAAAATATTTTTTAGTGAAAAAATAACGATTTTTGCTCATTTCGTGTGATTTTTTCTTTACAATATCTCAAGATTGTTATATAATTAACATAGTGTTTTGCATTTTTTTCGCAGGACCTGAATTATGATAGGCATTAATTTTTAGGAGGTAATATTATGGGCTACACGATTGCGCAGAAAATCATCAAGAATCATCTTGTCTGCGGAGAAATGACCGTTGGCAGTGATATCGGTCTTAAAATCGACCAGACTCTTACTCAGGATGCAACAGGCACTATGGCTTATATCGAATATGAGGCTATGGGCATTCCGAGAGTAAAAACAGAAAAAAGCGTTGCTTACATTGACCACAACACACTTCAGACAGGTTTTGAGAACGCCGATGACCACAGATTCATTCAGTCTGTTTGTAAAAAACACGGTATCTATTTTTCAAGACCCGGCAACGGCATTTGTCACCAGGTTCACCTTGAAAGATTCGGTAAACCGGGAAAGACTTTAATCGGTTCTGACAGCCACACTCCGACAGGTGGCGGTATCGGTATGCTCGCAATCGGCGCAGGCGGTCTTGATGTTGCTGTTGCCATGGGCGGCGGCGCATACTATATTACTATGCCGAAAATGGTAAGAGTTAATCTTACAGGCAAACTCAGTCCGTGGGTTTCTGCAAAAGATATTATTCTCGCAGTTCTTCGTGTTATGAGCGTTAAGGGCGGCGTCGGTAAGATTGTTGAGTACGGCGGAGAAGGTGTTGCCACACTTACAGTTCCCGAAAGAGCAACAATCACAAATATGGGTGCAGAGCTTGGTGCTACAACTTCTGTATTCCCGTCTGATGAAACAACAAGAAAGTTCCTCAAGGCTCAGGGCCGTGAGGAAGACTATACAGAGCTTAAGGCTGATGACGATGCAGTTTATGATGAGGTTATCGAAATCAACCTTTCAGAGCTTGAGCCTCTTGCAGCCTGTCCTCACTCACCTGACAATGTTAAGCCAATCAAAGAGCTTGAGGGCAAGAAGATTGATCAGGTTTGTATCGGTTCATGTACAAACTCAAGCTACCTTGACCTTATGAGAGTTGCTCACATTCTCAAGGGCAAAAAGGTTGCAGACAATGTATCGCTTGCAATTGCTCCGGGTTCAAAGCAGGTATTTAATATGCTCGCTCTCAACGGCGCACTCGGCGACATGATTGCAGCAGGTGCAAGAATCCTTGAAAGTGCCTGCGGTCCGTGTATCGGTATGGGTCAGTCACCTAACAGCGGCGGTATCTCACTCAGAACATTCAACCGTAACTTTGAAGGCAGAAGCGGTACAGCAGACGGTCAGATTTATCTTGTATCTCCGGAAACTGCGGCTGTTTCTGCAATCAACGGCGTATTTACAGACCCAAGATGTCTTGGTGCGGCTGCTGAGATTGAAATGCCCGAAAAATTCCTCATCAATGATAATATGGTTATTGATCCCGCTCCTGTTGAAGAAATGGACAGCGTAGAAATTCTCCGTGGTCCTAACATCAAGAGTTATCCCGAAACTCATCCGCTCACAGATTCTATCGAAGCATCGTGTTCACTCAAGGTCGGCGACAACATTACAACCGACCATATTATGCCTGCAGGCGCAAAGATTCTTCCGCTCCGTTCAAATATTCCGAAAATTTCAGAGCATTGCTTTACAGTATGCGACAAGGAATTCCCAACCCGTGCAAAGACACTCGGCAAGAGCATTATTGTCGGCGGTGAAAACTACGGTCAGGGTTCATCCCGTGAGCATGCGGCTCTCGCTCCCCTTTTCCTCGGTGTTAAGGCTGTACTCGTAAAGAGCTTTGCAAGAATTCACAAGAGCAACCTTATCAATGCAGGAATTCTTCCGCTTACATTTGTAAACGCAGAAGATTATGATAAAATCAAGCTTGGCGATATGCTTGAACTCCCGAATGTTAAGGACGAAATTGCAAACGGCAAGCAGGTTACTGTTGTAAACAAGACAACAGGCGACACAATTGTTGCTGACTGTGAGCTTTCAGACAGAACAAGAAACATTATCATTGCAGGCGGTCTGCTTGACTACACAAAGGAGAACAGCTGATATGGAAAAAATTAAAATGGTCACTCCTCTCGTTGAGATGGACGGCGACGAGATGACAAGAGTCATCTGGAAACAGATTAAAGACATTCTTATCACACCTTACGTTGACCTCAAAACAGAATATTATGACCTCGGTCTTGAGCACAGAAACGAGACAGACGATCAGGTTACGGTTGACAGCGCCAACGCAACAAAGAAATACGGTGTTGCCGTTAAGTGTGCCACAATCACACCTAATGCCGCAAGAATGACAGAGTACAACCTCAAGAGTATGTGGAAATCACCTAACGGTACGATTCGTGCTATCCTTGACGGTACGGTATTCAGAAGCCCAATTCTTGTTAAGGGCATTGTCCCCTACATTCCTACATGGAAAAAGCCAATCTGCATTGCCCGTCACGCATACGGTGATGTTTATAAGAACACAGAAATGAGGGTTGAGGCAGGAAGCAAGGCAGAGCTTTGCGTTACAAAGCCTGACGGTACCGAGGAAAGAAGCACAATCTTTGACTTTAAGACTAACGGTATTATTCAGGGTATGCACAACATTGACAAGAGTATCTCATCATTTGCCCGTTCATGCTTTAACTATGCACTTGATCAGAAGCTTGATGTTTGGTTTGCTACAAAGGATACAATCAGCAAGATTTATGACCACAGATTCAAGGACATCTTCAACGAAATCTTTGAGAATGAGTACAAAGAGAAGTTTGAGAACGCAGGTATTACATATTTCTACACACTTATTGATGACGCTGTTGCAAGAGTTATCAGAAGTGAAGGCGGTTATATGTGGGCTTGTAAGAACTATGACGGTGATGTTATGAGTGATATGATTGCAACTGCATTCGGTTCGCTCGCAATGATGACAAGCGTGCTTGTTTCTCCCGACGGCATCTATGAATACGAGGCTGCTCACGGCACAGTTCAGCGCCACTACTACAAGTATCTCAAGGGCGAAGAAACTTCCACAAACTCTGTTGCAACATTGTTTGCATGGACAGGCGCTCTCCGCAAAAGAGGCGAGCTTGACGGTCTTGACGATCTTATGAAGTTTGCAGACAAGCTTGAGGCAGCAACAATCAAGACAATTGAGGACGGCGTTATGACAGGCGATCTCTACGCTATCTCGACACTTGAGAACAAAAAGAAAGTAAACACAGAAGAATTTCTCAAGGCTATTGACGAGCGCCTTGCAGCATCTCTCTGATTTTAAAGTTAAAGGAGCATAGTGAGTAATGTCTAAGAATGACAGTATTTCAATGTCGGTTATCAGGCGTTTGCCAAGATATTACCGCTTTTTATCAGAACTGAATGACCAGAACATTGACAAAATTTCTTCAACTAAGCTTGCGCAAATTATGAATGTGACCGCCTCACAGGTAAGGCAGGATCTTAACTGCTTCGGCGGATTCGGTCAGCAGGGTTACGGTTACAGCGTAAGTCAGCTGAAAGAGGAAATCAAGAACATTCTGGGACTTAACAACGATTACAAGGCCATTCTTATCGGTGCCGGTAATCTTGGTAAGGCCGTTGCAATGCATATGAATTTTGAAAAGCTCGGCTTTGAGCTTATCGCTTGTTTTGACAGCAACGAACAAAAAGTCGGTTCAAAGCTCAACGGAATTACAGTTAAAAACGAAAGTGAACTCGACGATTTTTGTAATAAAAATCATATTGACACAGCGTTTTTGTGCATTCCCCGTGTTTGTGTTGAAAATGTTCTCGATAAGCTATATTCACACGGAATCAAGAATTACTGGAATTTCAGCCACTATGATATAAATGCTCGTTATAATGATACTATGGTAGAGAATGTTCATCTCAGCGACAGCCTTATGACTCTCTGCTACAGAATGAACAACAACTGATAAACCAATGACTCCCCGACAGTTTTATAAACTGTCGGGGAGTTTTCCGTTACAAAGCAATAATAACCTTTTTTAGCGATTAAAAGGGCTGACCGTTTAAGGTCAGCCCTCTTTTGCAATTTGTGTTTGTGATTTAAGATTAACCGAGTGTAACCTGCTCAGCGATTGGAGCGTTGGGGTTAGTGTCAGGGTTATCTGTGTAGAATGTAAGGTATGTACCGCCCATAACAGCAGAGTCATCAATTACAATCCACATTTCATTATCTACAAAGCCCTTGTAGTCAATTGTTTGGTTAGTAGCGTTATCGGATACAATTACATTGTATGTACCTGCTCCCTTATATGTGAAGCTGTAATCAAACCAACCGTTTTCACCTTCAGTCATAGGATCACCCGGCCACTCTGACATAAAGTTGCCTGAGTCTTTGCCCTTGAGGTCTGAACCCCATATCCAGAGGTATGGTGTCCATGTATCTGAACCGTTGTGCTTTACATGAAGTTTGATGTCAAGGCTTGATGCGATGTAGTAGTAGTTTACCTCAGCCTCACCGTAAGGAATTAAGCCCGACTGATTTTCCGGCATTCTGTCAGGATCAACAGCGTAGCCAACAACCTTGAATGCAGTTGACTTATATATGCTGCCTGCTCTGCCTGCGAATACGATTGAATCAGTGAGCTTCTGCTGTTTTCCGTCAGCGTCTGTGTAGTAGTAGTTTACTGTTACTTTACCGGAAGATACAGGAATTCCAACAACATACTTCATTATCATTGTTGAATCTTCAACGTTGAAAGTACCGTCATAGTTTAGGTCAAGAACCGATTCATCAACTGTAGGAGTTTCAAGCTTTACAATATACTTCTGAAGAAGTGTAGCGTCAATTACATTAACTTCACCGTCACCGTTGAAGTCAGCGTTCTTGAGTGATTCAGGAATGTAGTCTGTGTAGTAGTATGTAACCTCCTGCATATCGGAAGTATATTTGCCTTCTGCATTTCCGCCAATACGACTTACAATGTATGTATCGGGAACAACTGCACTCGGAACTGTTACATAACCTGAGCCTACAGAACCCTGAAGGATTACAGAATCTTCAAGCTTTTCGCCTGTTGCTTCGTAAACATAGTTTACTTTTACCTTACCTTTTGAAGAATGGATGCCTGCTGACTCATAGCCTGCCTTGTCAACAGCTACGATAGCCGAACGAGCAGGAACTGTGAATGTTGAGCCTGTCACCTCGCCGAGTGAGTCAAGACCTGCTGTTTCACCGTTAGCGATAACAACCCAATCTGTTACGGATGTATCCGAAAGGGTTACATCTGCAGCTGTGGTTGCATTGTTATAAATAACAGCCATCTTGTTCCATTCACCCTCAACATCGTTCTGAATTGTGAATGAAATCTGATTTGTTGAAGCAGAAACCTTTTTTGTGAATGTGTATTTGTCAGCATATGAATTATCCATAGCTGTGAGAGGCGAGAATGCTGACTTAATCTGCATCATACCCTTGTAGTAAGAAACTACATCGGCATAGTCAACAACATTCTGCCATTTAATCATATTAAGGTCAGCTGCCGACTTGTAGCTGTTTGTGTCACCGTCTTTTGAACGAGCCATTTCTTCACCGGCAAGTGTGAATGAAATACCCTGTGATGTGTAGATAATTGCACTTGCAAGTCTGTTCATCTTAACAGCCTCGGAATTTCTCTCTCCGTAGTCTGCCAGACCTGTTGACGCAATAATCTGATCGTAAAGTGTTGCGTTATCGTGACACGCATCATAGGTTACGCACTGTGAAGGAGCCTGAGCCTTCCACTTGTATGTACCTGAGCTGTTGGCACGAACACCGTAGCTTACACCCTTTGCGGATGACTTTGAGCCCTGTATAAAACCAACATCGCTGATGTCCATTGCACTTCCCTTTATACCGTCACGGATGCCGTCATTGAAGATAGCGATTCTGTCGCTGAGTCTTGACGCATTAGCCTGTGTTGCAGGATAGAATTTTGTGCCTGAGCAAGTGTTAGTCGGGTGGTAGGAGTCACCGCCTGCCCAGCCTTCACCCCACATTGTGATTCGTGGGTCAATTTGGTCAAGCGCTTCTCTTGCCATATTCATTGTTTCAACATCCATAAGACCCATAAGATCAAAACGGAAGCCGTCAACATGATATTCGTTTACCCAATACTTGAGTGAATCAATAACATACTGTCTGTACATTGCACGCTCTGTTGCACCTTCGTTGCCGCAACCCGAACCGTTTGAGAATGCGCCTGTTGTTTTCATTCTGTAGTAGTAGTTAGGAACTGTGTACTGGAAGCATGAATCAGTTGAATAAGTATGGTTGTAAACAACATCCATTACAACAGAAATGCCGGCGTCATGGAGAGCCTTGATCATTTCCTTGCACTCTTTGATTCTTACTTTACCGTCATACGGATTTGAAGAATACGAGCCCTCCGGAACATTGTAGTTTGTCGGATCATAACCCCAGTTAAACTGAGAATCATCGCCTGCCTCATTTACTGACTGGAAGTCATAGAACGGGTTAAGCTGTACTGTTGTTACACCGAGTTCCTTGAGGTAATCAATACAGGTTGAAACCTTGCCCTCGCCGTTAAGAGTTGTACCTGATTCTGTGAAAGCAAGGTACTTGCCTCTGTTAGCATCGCTTACGCCCGAAGCCTTGTCATAAGAAAAGTCCTTGATATGGAGTTCCCATACTGATGACTTTGTTGACTTGTCAAGAAGAACATGGTTATCGTTTGACCAGCCCTCAGGATCTGTCTCGTCAAGGTCAACAATCATTGAGCGCTTACCGTTTACGCCTGTTGCCGTTGAGTATACATCCTGTGTTTCATAAGTCTTTGTTGCATCTGAACCGATGTGTGTTGTGTCTGTTGTTGTGACTGAGTATGTGTAATAATAATCCTTCCATTCGCCGACGAGTGTAATCGTCCAAACACCGTTCCACTCACCGTCAACGAGCATTTTTTCAAGTGTGTAGCTGGCAACTTTAGATGCACCCTGCTCGTCATCCGAACCTTTTGTAAAGATATTGAGCTTAACACCGGTTGCTGTCGGTGACCAAACCTTGAATGTTGTAGCATCTTTTGTGTAAGTAACACCAAGATCATTGCCGGAATAAGCATACTGAGCGTCAATATCTTCAGCAGCCTTTGTGTAAGAATTGTCTCTTGCGTAGTCGCTTGAAACTGCCGAACTGTCATCGGCTGTTGCGGCAAAGCTTGACACAACTGCTGTTGAGGCAAGCATGCACGCTGCAAGAACTGCAGAAACAATTTTCTTCGTAGTTCTCATAGATAATATTCCTCCTTATTAATTCTTATAATCTATTCCGTCAGCATACGGAAACAACTACCTTTAATTAATCTTCTTCAATATCAAGCTCTGCCATAATGCGTTTTTTACGCTTGTTTGAAGAATAAATAACCGACGCCGCACATAGAGCAATTATAAGACCGGTGCCGACATACACAAACGGAAGCATCTGCTTGAGCGGATCGAGGTTTGACGAGTAGCTGAACACTACATTGATTTCGCCCGATTTAAATGTTCCGTTTGCCTTTTCGGGAACGCTTACAAGATCTTTTTCCTCATATGTATTTTGAGAAAGTGAATAAGCCTGTCCTTCAACACCTGTGATTGTCTTTGTATCAAGAATTTTACCCGAATCGTCCATATAAATGGCATTGACTCTGCAAACAGTCTTATCCTCATCATCAGTTACACGGGTATATTTGTATGTAACGGTCTTGCTTGCAGAATCAAGCTTGCCTGCACCGTTTGTCGGGAGGTCGTCAAGAACAAGCTTGTAATTTTTAATTGACGGAAGGTCGGGAGTATAATACTGCTCGCCCTTTCTGTTTTTTACAAGAAAAGAATCTTCAATTTCCGTATTATTTGTTTCGTCAACAAACTTTACGGTAACCGTTGACATCTCGCCGTCATATTCTTCAACATAAACCTTTGCATGACCTACCTGATCCGTGAACACACCTTTGATTTCACCGTCGGTTTTCTTAACGTCATAATTAAGAGTTGACGCAAGATTTGTCAAATCATAGCTTGTGCCGAGCTCGCCTGTGAGCGTCTGTGACTTGATGAGTTTTTCGGTTTTGTTGTCATAATAATCAATGACAACAGCGCCCTCATCATCCATAATTCCCGCAGAATCATAGCTCTTTGTGTCAACCATAATAACGGCTGAATGAGCCTCAACCTTTACGCTGTTTGTAACATTCTTTATGTTGCGAAGTCCTGCTGTCTTGTTATCTGCAAGAACAACCCAGTCGCCTTTTGCGGTAACATTCTGTGCAGAATCGGAGCCGTTGAAGATTACGCACATCTGACTCCATTTTCCGCTCTCGGTGTTATTTATTGTGTAGCCCATAACACCCTTTGGAACATCGGAAAGATATGTAAGGCTGTTGGCTGTTGCAGCAGTAGAATCCGAGAATGCCGCAAAAGCGTCACGGATTTTATAAAGACCTCTGTAATATTCAATTACATCTGAATAGAGATCGACATTTTCCCAGTCAAGCATATTTTCTTTTCTGCTTGACGCATAGCTGTTTTCATCACCGTCTTTACTGCGACAAAACTCCTCACCGCCGAGTGAAAACGGAATACCCTGTGAAGTAATAACAATTGCCGCAGAAAGCTTGTTCATTGCAACAAGATCTTCATATCTTTTGCGATATTTACCGTCGGCACCGTAAACAGAGCCGACAAGCTTATCGTAAAGACAAAGGTTATCGTGACATGATGCATATGTTACGCATTGTGACGGAACATTTGCCCAGCCTGTTGTTGTGTCACTCTGACCTGCTATGCCTGTTTTCAGGTTGGCTCTGCGTGAACCTTCCTGAACAAAAGCACCGTCCGTACCGCCTGTACTGCCCTTGATTGCATCACGGATTGTATCATCAAACGCACCGATGCGGTCGCTCAACTGCTTGAGATTTTTCTGACTTGCCAATACTGTGCCTTCGTCACAATTGGTTGCCATATCCCACGCCTCACCGTACATAAGAATCTGACTGCCGCTGCCGTCTGCATAAAGATTGTCAAGTGCGGTACGAATTGAATTCATAGTTGTTACATCATGAAGTCCCATAAGGTCAAAGCGGAAACCGTCAATGTGATATTCGCTTGCCCAATATGTAACGGAATCAATCATATACTTTCTGAACATAAGATGTTCGCTTGCTGTATCGTTTGAACAGCCCGAACCGTTTGAGAAAGTTCCGTCATTGTTCATTCTGTAGTAATAATTCGGAACTGTTCTCTGAAGCCAAGAATCAGAGGTGTAGGTGTGATTATAGACAACATCCATAATTACACCGATTCCGGCATTATGAAGTGCCTGAATCATCTGCTTACATTCCTTGATTCTCACTTCACCCTTTTTAGGATTTGTTGAATAAGAACCCTCGGGGCAGTTGTAGTTGACGGGATCGTAGCCCCAGTTGTACTGGTCCATAATGTTCTTGCTCTCGTCAACAGAACCGAAATCATAGAACGGCATAATCTGCACATACTTAACGCCGAGCTTTTTCAGATAGTCAACGCAGGTTGATGACGCACCCTGAACACCGTTGACTGTTGTACCTTCTTCGGTAAAAGCAAGGTACTTGCCACGGTTAGCCTCACTCACGCCGCTTGATTCGGATGATGAAAAGTCTGCTACAGAGATTTCCCAGACCGACGCATCAGTCTGATTCTGTACAAGCACATGCTTATCATTTTCCCAACCATCGGGATTGGTTGTGCTTAAATCGACAACCATTGAGCGTTGACCGTTCACACCGCACGCCTTTGCATAGACGTCGGCTGTTTCCTTGGTAGTTTTTCCGTGTGTTACCGAGTAGGTATAATATTTGTTAAGCAGGTCACCGTTAATTGTAACAGACCACACGCCCGTTGTTTTGTCAAGCGACATGGCTCTTGACATTATAGAACCTGCATCTCCCTCATTATCACTGCCGTGTTCAAAAATATTCACACGAACAGACGCCGCATTAGGCGACCATACCTTGAAGGTAGTTGCCTTTTTTGAGTAAGAAGCCCCCAAATCATTACCTGAATATGCCGACTTATCCAGATTTGCAGCATATGCCTGATAATCTGTTACAGTTTTCTTTTCCGCTGCCGAAACATCAGCCGCACACATTCCTGTAATCATCATAGCTGTCATTACTCCTGCCAATAATCTTTTTAGAAACAATCAAAAATGCCTCCTGACTTATTCGGATATGAGCAAAACAAAGGTCACAATCAGCACTGTTTTACAATAGTCCATACGAATTCCAATGTTAGCATTTCATTAACTCATTTTATCATATAAGGCAATATATTTTAATTCCGATTAAGAATATAGCAATTGATAAAGGCTTTATTGTTGTAGAATTTTCTTTGACAAATATGTGCAATATGCTGATTTTCTAAAAGTTTATTTTTAAATTTATATTAAGCAAAGAAAAATCCGTCAAAAAAATACAATTCGACAGTTAAATTTACTAAATTTATGAATTTTGTTATCAATAGAAAAAAATTCCCCGACCGCAGTCGGGGATGACAGAATCACAATCCGTAGGTTGAAGTGTTGACAATTGCGCTCTCAATCCGAAGAAGTCTGTTGTATTTTGCAACTCTGTCGGTTCTGCACGGAGCACCTGTTTTTATCTGTCCCGAATTAACCGCAACGGCAATATCCGCAATGGTTGTGTCCTCCGTTTCGCCGCTTCTGTGTGAAATAATCGTGCGATAACCCGCCTTGTGAGCCGTGTCAATTGCATCAAGCGTTTCCGTCAGCGTTCCTATCTGATTAATTTTAATCAAAATTGCGTTGCCTGCTCCGAGCTCTATGCCTTTTTTAAGTCTTTTTGTATTTGTAACAAACAAATCATCGCCGACAAGCTGAACTTTGTTGCCGATTTTTGAAGTAATATTCTGCCAACCGTCCCAGTCGTGTTCGGAAAGCGGATCTTCAAGCGATATAATCGGATAATCAGAACAGAGCTTGTCAAAATAATTAATAAGTTCGTCGCTTGAAAGCGAATCGCCTCTCTTTGGAAGAATATATTTTCCGTCGGAATACCATTCGGAAGATGCGGCATCGAGCGCAATTTTAATTTCATCGGTAGTATAACCTGTTTTTTCAATCGCTTTAATTATATACTCAATTGCATCCTCATCACTTTTCAGGCTCGGTGCATAACCGCCCTCATCGCCTACACCTGTTGACATATTATTCTCTTTTAGAATTTTGCCGAGTGTATGGTAGATTTCACAGCACTGCATCATTCCCTCGGAAAAACACCTTGCACCGACAGGCATAATCATAAATTCCTGAATGTCGATATTGTTAGATGCATGAGCGCCGCCGTTGAGAATATTCATCATTGGAACAGGCATTCTGACCGCATATGTTCCGCCTATATAACGGAATAACGGCAGTCTGAGATTCTTTGCCGCCGCCTTTGCACAGGCAAGCGATACGGCAAGAATAGCATTTGCACCGAGCAATTCCTTATTTTCCGTGCCGTCAAGTTCAATCATTTTGCTGTCGATTGCACACTGGTCAAAAGGTGAGTCACAACAAAGATTAGGCGAAATTATGCTGTTGATATTTTCAACGGCTCTCTGCACACCTTTGCCGAGATAGCGTTTTTCACCGTCACGAAGTTCAACCGCCTCAAATTCTCCCGTTGACGCACCCGAAGGGACAGACGCTTTTGCAAAGGTTCCGTCGGAAAGTCCGACCTCCGCCTCAACCGTAGGATTTCCTCTTGAATCAATTATTTCTCTGCCGATTATCGTATCTATTTTTATTTCCATTTATATGCCCTCTCGTATTGAAATTTTATAACATAAACCGTTTTCAGATATTTTTAATCTGAGCAACGCTGTGTTTTGTCTGCATTGTTATTTTTCCGTACACGGTTTATTTTATGCAGGAGTAACGCATTTTTGTCACAGGCATATATTGTTACTATGAAAAGCAAGGAGGACAGATATGGAAATGGTTCAGTACACCGTTCGTCCGGGCAATACGCTTTTTGGCATTGCGCAGTTCTTTCAGACAACGGTTAATGACATATTAAAATACAACAACATTCAAACTCCTGACGCTATTTTTGTAGGTCAGGTTCTTACGGTTCCCGCCGGTAGTGCGGAAACGCAGTATCATGTTGCCCGTCCGGGCGATTCGCTGTGGATAATTGCACAAATGCACGGAACAACCGTTGACAATCTCACACGGCTTAACGGACTTTCAAATCCGAATGTAATTTATCCGGGGCAGATTATAAAGGTAAGATAACAAAGGAGGACAGCTTTCTGTTTAGAAAAGCTGTCCTCTTAAAATTTCATTTGATTATTTCCTGTGTTTTCTAAGGTAATCGTCAATCTGATTTCTGTCAAAAATTCCGAGGTCATCGCAACCTGCAAGATACTCGTTATGATGGCGAACCTCGTGATGAAGTATTTCAACGAGCTTTTTTCGGTATTCCTCATTATCAAGTGAGCCGTAAACCCTGTTGATTGAACCGTAGTAAAACACAATTGCATTGCCGAGAGAATTGCGTATGTACTCACCCAAAATGAACAAATCATTGTTAAGTGCTTTTGGATGAACCTTTAACTGCGGAAGAAGTGAAATCCCTCCGTTTAAATCTCTGTATAATTCATAAGGCATGGAATCTGCAATTTCGTCAAGCATTGCGCCGCATTCATCAAAAGTAATCATAAAGTCTGATTAATAGTCAAGATAGTCCTTGAGCTTTCTGCTTCTTGAAGGATGACGGAGCTTGCGGAGAGCCTTTGCCTCAATCTGACGGATACGCTCACGGGTTACATTAAACTCCTTGCCGACTTCTTCAAGGGTTCTGCTTCTGCCGTCCTCAAGACCGAAACGGAGTTTGAGAACCTTGGCTTCACGGGGAGTGAGGGTTGAAAGAACATCCGAAAGCTGTTCACGGAGCATTGTGTGTGATGCGGCATCGGCAGGTGCGGGAGCATCGTTATCGGGGATAAAGTCACCGAGATGGCTGTCTTCCTCCTCGCCTATAGGAGTTTCAAGTGAAACAGGCTCCTGAGCGACACGCATAATTTCACGAACCTTATCAACAGGCATATCAATTTCTGCGGCAATTTCATCGGCAGACGGCTCATGACCGTTCTGGTGAAGGAGCTGGCTCTGAACCTTTTTAACCTTGTTGATAGTTTCAACCATATGAACAGGGATACGGATTGTACGAGCCTGATCGGCAATTGCACGGGTAATAGCCTGTCTAATCCACCATGTTGCATATGTTGAAAATTTAAAGCCCTTTGTATAGTCAAACTTTTCTACAGCCTTGATAAGGCCGAGATTGCCTTCCTGAATAAGGTCAAGAAACTGCATTCCCCTGCCGAGATAACGCTTTGCAATTGAAACAACAAGACGAAGGTTTGCCTCGGAAAGACGCTGTTTTGCGGCAACATCACCGTCAGCGATTCTGATTGCGAGGTTGATTTCTTCTTCGGAAGAAAGTAGCGGAACCCGTCCGATTTCTTTAAGATATACCTTTACGGGATCGTCAACCGAAACGCTGCCTGTTTCTGCAATCTGAGCGTGTGAGTCGCCGTCTTTGCTTTCATCAAAGCCAAGGTCGATATCGTCAATTTTAATATCTCCCGAATCCTCTACGATTTCAATGCCAAGCTGTGCAAGTGAATCATAAAGCTTTTCAAGCTGTTCGGGATCAAAGTCAATTTCACCGATTGCATCAAGAATGTCCTGGTTTGTAAGCTGACCTTTCTGCTTACCGAGTTCCATAAGTTCTCTTACGACTGTTTTCTTATCGGGTGTAGCTGCCATACTCATTTTCCTTTCCTGCGTTTACTGTTTCTTTTTCCTTATTTTATCAAGATATGCCATAAGCTCCTCATTTGAAACATCGGCTAAATCGCCGGAATTGAGCTTTGAGCTTTCCTCGTTGATAACATTTATGTATTCATTCATTGCCTCAGCGGTTGACGCCCCCGGAATTGCCTGTGACATCAGCTGATAAAGCTTTGAATTTTCATCCTGTGTAAAATCTGCCGCCGTATTCGTAAGAGGATCTTCTCCCCTCTCAATGCGAGCGCTGAAATATTCAAAAAACCTCCGCATCAGAGTATTCTGAAATTGTTCGGGCTTTACCCTTGCAGAAATCTCCTCATATGCATCGGGATTGTTTAAAAGATAAACCAAAAGAGCTTCTTCGGCACTTGAACTGCGTGGCTTTTGGAAATGCTCGGGATTGATTTTATCATTTCTTCGGCTGAGTTCAAGCTGAATTTGACGAGCCTGTTTCTTTTCTTCTGCCCTTTCACCTCTGCGTGACACCCTTGACACCTGCTGTTTGAATGCATTTTTGTCAACTCCGAGTTCGGATGCAACCTTTGAAGAATAGACATCCCGTTCAATCGGACTGCTGATTGTTGCAATCAGCTTTGCCGCCTCCTCAAGAAAAGCAACCTTGCCCTCCGTCAGCTGAATATTGTGTGCATTTTTTAGCTTTTGCAGTCGGTATTCAACATCGTTACCGCATTTGTCAAGCAACGCTTTGAATGCGGCAGGGCCGTCATTACCCTTTGATTTGATAAATTCATCGGGATCCTTACCGCTTGGAATTGTAAGAACCTTAACATTAAGTCCCGAATTTCTTAGTATAGGAATTGCCCTTGCGGTAGCCTTTTGACCTGCCTCATCGGCATCGTAACAGATAATCACCTCATCGGCATACCGTTTCATCAAAACAGCCTGTTCACCTGTAAGAGCCGTTCCCAGGGTTGCAACGGCATTTGTAAAACCTGCCTGATTCACAGCGATGACATCCATATAGCCCTCGCAAAGAATCAGAGTTCTCTTGCCCGAATTTTTTGCGTTGTTGAGTGAAAACAGGTTTGCACTCTTTTTAAATACGGGGGTATCGGAGGTGTTGAGATATTTAGGCTTTGCATCGGACATAATTCTTCCGCCGAATGCAATAACATTTCCTCTCAGATCAATAATCGGAAACATAACACGGTCTGTGAATCTGTCATAGATTCCGTTGCCGTTTTTGTGCCGAACCGCAAGATTTGCGGCAACAAGTTCGCTGTCATTAAAGCCTTTTGATTTGAGATGATTGCATAGTGACGACCAGTTATCATCGGCATAACCGAGTCCGAAATGACGGATTGTTCTGTCGGATAAGGCTCTTGAATGAAAATAATCAAGACCTTTTCTGCCTTGCGAAGAACACAAAGCGGCATAATAAAATCTTGCCGCCTCACGGTTAGCTTCAAACACTCTGTTTCTAAGACGGCTCATACTGTCATCATAGCTGTTTTCGGGCATTTCAAGTCCTGCCCGCTGTGCAAGATACTTCACGGCATCGACATAGTCAAGATTTTCAATTTTCATAATAAAAGAGATGACATCTCCGCCTACTCCGCAGCCAAAACAATAGAACGAACCGTTTTCGGTATATACATTAAAAGAGGGAGTTTTTTCGCCGTGGAACGGACAAAGACCGACCATATTTCTTCCCCGTCTTTTGAGATTGACATAACCCGAAACAACATCCGTGATATCGTTTCGCATTTTTAAATCCTGCAAGAAACTTTCAGGGAAAGCCATAAAACTCCTCCTCTCGCTTACCTATTAGCTTTTTACGAAATTTTTTTGAATATTCCTTTAAATATTTGAAATTATTTTGAAAAGTATTTCATTTTTTAGCTTTTGAGGTCGAAAGCATAAAAAGTTTTGTCATAAAGAAAACTTTATAACTCAACGGCATAATATTTTTCCTCATCAAAAACCGCCTGAACCTCACCCGCAGTTGCATCTGCAAGCTTTTTGTTAAGCTGTGGCAGTAAATCGGGTTTAATATGAAATTTAATCAGCACATCGCCTTCATAGACAGTATCGTCAACAGCACCGCCGTTATCAGTTACAAGTGCCGAAACCTTGCCGTACCGGTTGTATGTACAACGAGCAGAACAGACAAGACAGTTCTGCATCATAACGATTTTTGCGGCATCAAGGGCAATTTTTGCACCGTGAGAATATGCTCTCACAAGTCCGCCCGTGCCAAGCAAAACACCGCCGAAGTAGCGGGTAACAACAACACATACATCATAAATTTCATTTTTTACAATTACATCAAGGCAAGGCATACCGGCTGTACCCGAGGGTTCACCGTCATCGCTGTAACGCTTTATGTTGCCCTCACGCAGAGAATAGGCATAGACATTGTGAGTTGCGTTCCAATGTTCACTGCGTTTTTCGTTGATAAAATCAACAGCCTCCTGCTCACAGGTTACAGGCTTGCAATAGCCGATAAAGCGTGAACGCTTTTCAACAAATTCGTCTTTTGCGTTACTTAAAACGGTTTTGTAATCCTTTGCCATAATAATACCTCAATTATACAGACACTCTGCACACGGTTATGCAAAGTTTCCGTAAAGTAAACAAGGCGGCACAATGTGCCGCCTAAACAATTACATAATAAATTATTTATCCATACCGAAACGCTTCTTGAATCTGTCAACGCGTCCGCCGGTATCAACTAATTTCTGCTTTCCTGTAAAGAATGGGTGGCATTTTGAACAAATTTCAACACGGATGTCCTTCTTTGTTGAACCTGTTTCAATAACATTACCGCAAGCACAAGTAATTGTTGTTTTCTCATACTTAGGATGGATATTCTCTTTCATTGTTTTCACCTACCTGACATTACACAATTAACGGATTAATTATACAACATAATATTGCAAAATGCAAGCGTTTTTAAAAAATATTTATTTTATTTTGGGATTGCCTGTTTTTGAAGGTAGCTTTTGTACTCTTCAAGGCACATTCCGTAGGAACGCATACGCTTTGCGTTTTCAATCCCCACATATCTGTACAGCGAGTCTGACGGATTCATTCGTGTTACTGAGGTTTTGTTTTCGGTATATCTCTGAACAAATCCGTATTCAACACAGTTTCGCTCAAGAAATGCCTTTGAACCCGAATTTGAAAAATCAAATTCGACAAGCAACCCCGTCTGTGACTCCGACTGTCCGCCGTGAGGCGTGGTTTTTAAGACCTCCGCCTCTGCTCTGACAGTTGTATATTTTGATGATTGCAACATCTTTTGAAGTTCGGATTGAAACCTTTCTTCCTGTTCATCATAACTCACATATGCAGTTTTGATTTTAAGCTCGGTGCCGTTTTCTTTTGATGCTTTCAAAAGATTCTCAAGCGGATTCAGTGCGTCCCTGTTCACTCTGAATCCGTTCACGGTTTCAAGATCGGGCACATAATCCTTATCAAGCGGATTTGCGCTGTCAACAACCGTCAGCAGCATTTCGCTTTCTGCCTGAATCTGTTCGGGAGTTTCGGAATTACTTTTCTGATTACTTTTAAGTATTGAAAAAATTCCGAACGCAATAGCTGCGACAAGAATCATACCGACACAAGCTAACGCAATGTACCTTCGGCGAGGATTTGATACGGGAAGAATTCTTCCCGTTCTCTCCTCAATAAGCGCCTGTTTTCGTCTGCGTTTTGATTCTCTGTAGCTGTTTTTATCAAACGGAGTGAATCCTCCGGACATCAGCATCCCTCCGAAAAAATTTCAGAATTATTTTTCCTTTGTATCTACTTCGTTCTTAACAAGAGCAACAAATTCGTCAACAGACATATTCGGGATTTCTCCTCTTTTTCTTGAACGAACCGTAACTGTTGATGAATTCATCTCGTTGTCGCCGATTACAAGAATATACGGAATTCTTTCAAGTCTTGCAGCCTTAATCTTTGGACCGATATTTTCATCCCTGCTGTCAACAGTAACTCTCATGCCGAGTGAAGTAAGTCTGTCTGCAATACCCTGTGCATACTCAACATTACCCTCTTTTATCGGAAGAAGTCTGATCTGCTCGGGAGCAAGCCAAAGCGGCATTACACCGGCAAATCTCTCAATCATATATGCAAGAGTTCTTTCAAAGCAACCGAGTGAAGTTCTGTGAATAATATACGGAAGCTTCTTCTGACCGTCCTTGTCGATGTAGTACATACCGAATTTTTCGGCAAGTAGCATATCAATCTGGATTGTAACAATTGTGTCTTCCTTACCGAATACATTCTTGTACTGAATATCAAGCTTCGGACCGTAGAATGCGGCCTCGTCAATACCAATCTCATAGTCAACATCAAGGTCATCGAGAATAGTTTTCATAACAGCCTGTGACTCTTCCCACTGTTCCTTTGTACCCTCATACTTATTATTCTTGTTTTCGGGATCCCACTGTGAGAATCTGAAAGTACAGTTTTCAAGAAGTCCTACCGTATCAAGGAAATATTTAGCAAGCTCAAGACAACCCTTGAATTCCTGTTCAAGCTGATCGGGACGGAGAATGTAGTGTCCTTCTGAAATTGTGAACTGACGAACACGGATAAGACCGTGCATCTCACCGCTTGCCTCGTTACGGAAAAGTGTTGATGTTTCCGTAAGACGCATCGGAAGGTCACGATATGAACGCTGTTTGTTAAGATAAACCTGATACTGGAATGGGCAAGTCATAGGACGAAGTGCGAAGCATTCCTTTTCTTCATCATGCGGATCGCCGAGTACAAACATACCGTCAAGATAATGATCCCAGTGACCTGAAATCTTATAAAGATCTCTCTTTGCAAGAAGAGGAGTTTTTGTAAGAAGACAGCCCTTTGACTGCTCAACATCTTCAACCCATCTCTGTAAAAGCTGAACAACTCTTGCACCCTTTGGAAGAAGAATAGGAAGTCCCTGACCAACATAGTCAACAGTTGTAAAGTATTCAAGTTCACGGCCGAGCTTGTTGTGGTCACGAAGCTTTGCTTCTTCAAGCTTTTTGAGGTGTTCTTCAAGCATTGACGCCTTTGGGAAAGCTACACCGTAAACACGGCAAAGCTGTGCGTTGTTTGCGTCGCCTCTCCAGTAAGCGCCTGTGCAGGCAGTGAGTTCAATAGCCTTAATCGGTGCAACACTCATGAGGTGAGGACCTGCGCAGAGGTCGATAAACTCACCCTGTTTGTAGAATGTGATATGCTCGCCCTTGTCGGAATGTTCCTTAACAAGTTCAACCTTGTAAGGCTCGTTCATCTCTTCAAGTTTCTTTTCAGCCTCTTCCGGAGAAAGCTCAACCCTTTCAAGCTCAAGACCTGATTTTACGATTTTCTTCATCTCAGCCTTGATTTTTTCAAGGTCTTCTGGTGAGAAAGGCTTTTCAACATCAAAATCATAGTAAAAACCGTTGTCAACGGCAGGACCGATTGCACACTTTGCATTCGGATAAAGTCTTTTTACTGCCTGAGCAAGAACATGAGAGGCTGTGTGCCAGAAAGTTTTCTGACCGTCAACATTATCGAATGTGAGAAGTTCAACCTTACAATCTTTTTCAAGCGGTGTTCTGAGGTCACAAAGGTCGCCGTCAACCTTTGCACAGCAAACAGACTTGTACAAGCCCGCACCGATTGATTTTGCAATTTCGGCAGGAGTTGTACCGTTTTCAAATTCCTTGACTGCTCCGCCTTTTAATTCAACATTAATCATAACCATTCTCCTTTTTAATATGTGATGAAAACAAAAAATCCCAATATTCCAAAACGGAATATTGGGACGAATAAATCGTGGTTCCACCCAAGTTCGGCTGAAAGCCCTCTTGACGGTTTTAACGCAACCAAACGCCGTGCCATTTCCTGCACAGTCTTAAAGGTGGTAACTTGCAATGCTTTTTGCGAAATATCACAGCAAATAATTTCGCTCTCTGGAAAAAGCAGGACTGCAAATCATGTCCTCATCAAAAATCAATTTTCTTTTCGTTTGTATAGTACCACTTTAAAACCTGAATGTCAACACCTAATTCGATGTTCTTAATTATTTTTTATCTTCAAGTTCCTTGAGAAGTCTGTCGATTTCGCTCATTCTGTCGTCTGAAACCTCTGTGTCTTCAACAGGGGCTTTAACAGGAGCTTCTGCCTTTACAGGCTCGGTTTTTTCCTCTGAAACATCAAGACGCTTTGCGTACACGGGTTCTTCGGGAATTTCAGGCTCTGCAGGAGCTTCTGCAACAGGCTTTGCAGTTTCCTCTTTTAAAGGCTCGGCGGCAATTTTTTCTGCAAGCTGAGTCTGATTTTCATTGTCGTAGCCGAGAACAAGACCGTCATTTATATTTTCGTTTTTGATTGTTGCATCGTCATATTTTTCCTCATCGTAGCCCATCACAAAATCGGAAAGTCCCTGTGCAACTGCCTCGTAGCTGTCATCGCTTGCAGGAACATCATCTTCCTTTTTATCGGAAACAACAAGCTCATCGTAACCGCCTGAGCTGATATAGCTGTTTTCGTATGTATCCTCATCTTCGGGAAGGCTTTCGATAATCTCAACCTCCGCCTTTGTAAGGCAGCCTGCGAACATTTCAACAGAAAACGAAACAATATAAATGCCGAGAACAATAAACATAACTCCGTTCACAAGAGCACTGATGCCTGTGTTTTCAACGGATGATGTCAAAACAGCACCGACACCGTATGAAAGTGAAACAGCGGCAGCGGGCATACCGTAAATAAAGCAGGCCTTAACAGGGTTTCTGCCCTTTACCCTTGAAACAACCATTGAACTTGAGAAAAGGTAAAGTGTGATGAAAATGTAGCAGAAGAGCGGTGTCATATCGCTTGCTGAGATTGAAACCTTTGTTGCGGCGAGAAATTCCGAAACGAGTTCACTGCATCCCCAAAGTGCCGGGAAAACAAAGAACATCGACACATTTGATACGATTGATTTGCCTGAAAAATGCACCTTGCCGATCATAATCATAGCAATAGCCGCAGGAATTGAGAACAGAGCCGCAATGATGCTCAAAAGATAATTATCCGTGTTACCCGGAGTTGCGTTAATCAAAGCCAAAAATGACGAACCGACAATCGCAATACCCGAAATTACTGCAAACGCACCCGAAACAAAATTCTTTTTAACGGGATATACGGGAGCCGTCTTTCTGTCAAAAAGGTTAATTAAAACACAAACCGCAAAAAGCCCGAGTATGATTTCAATTATGAAATAGTTAATGCCCGACTTGTTCATGCCGAACAACAATCCGTTGCCGTCAACTGCGAACATACTCATAATTTTAAGACCTATAGCAGCTATTACAGCCGGGATAAATGGTATAACTGAATATTTGGTTTTCATAAAAATCTCCGTTTCTGTACCGTAACAAGACAATTTTAAAAACGACTTTGTTACACGATTATTGATATGCCGCCGAAAAATCGAACAGCAAAAACAAATACAAAATGAATTGTAAGTAATTATTATTTCGAATCAATCATATATTATTTTAAGCCAACATAACCGTTATGTCAAGAAAAAATAAGTCACAAAATACAATAGTATTATTTATTTTTTTGTGCGAAATAAAGGAGCATAGTAATGAAGGAAAAATTAATTGCAGTTGTCCTTCTGTTGATTCTCACGGCAATCCTCCCCATTGCAGTTTCAAAATGTTCTGAACGGTCTTTTGCAAAGCCGACAGTTTCAACATCCGACACCCCCGAAAAGCCAAAAGATTCGGGTGAAATTCTCTGTGCATTGACGGCAGGATTGTATAAAGACAGCTACTCTGCCGAAACACTAAAGGCGATTGCAATTCTTATGAACACAAATTACAAAGCTAATCCCGATTCTTTCAAGGCAAACGATTTTCTGTATGAAGAAAACGCATCGGGAAGTATAAAGGATGTTTACGGTGAAATAAAAAAAGCCGCTGATAGTGCAAAAAACAAAACGCTCCGCAAAAACAGCGAAGCTTTGTTTGTTCCCTATTCCGAAACTTCAAACGGTACTACATACAAAAACGAAAATTACAGGTATATTCACAGCGTTGCATCTCCGTGGGATTGTTACCAAACCGATTTTGACGCAAATGCCGAATGTGTCGGAGTGAGTCTTTCGGGAATTGATTACCTTTGCAAAAACGGCTGCAGTGCCGAAGAAGCATTGCTGTGGTATCTTCCCGATTTTGAAATTGCTGACGATTAATTTACATAATAAGACGCAATATGTCTGAGTTTATCCCTTGCCTTCATAATGTGACGGGAAACCGTTGACGAGTTGACTCCCAGCTCTTTTGCAATCTCCTTTTCCTTTTTTCCGTTGAGATAGTAATCTACAATACAGATTCTCTGTCTTTCGGTAAGCTCGTTCAGAACAGCCATTGAAAGAATTTTCTTCATCTTATCACGGGAGTTTTCATTTGTACTGCCGTGCCAAAATCCCGAATCCGACATTAACCTGTGTTTATTGTTGTCTGTAATATGTATAAATTCATTTTTCATTTTATCATGCTCCGTAATATCTATCCATAAGATGATTTGAAATGTGAATGCATTCATTATAATAAATCTTGTATTTTGCAATTTTCAAATCAAGTTCTTTTTTGTTGATTTCCGATTTGCCTCTTTTTTCTGCTTTGAGTCTGTCGATAACATCCTGAATGCTGTCGGCAGTATTTTTATATTCCATTGACCATTCAAAATAATTAACCATACCGATATCCTTTCCTTGATTTTATTCATTTAGAAGGTCGGCGGGGCTTTCAACCTTCTAATTCCATTATACAGAACATATCGAACAAATTCAAGAACATTTGTTCGATATTATAAGTGACATACATTCACTGTCCCTTTGTACGGACTATGCTCTGTTTTTTCAAAATTTCTTTGTTTATTACATATAATTCGGATAATCAACAAAAAGATTTTGCGTTTTAACCAAAATTTTGGTGTGTAAATCAATTACAAAAGCATAATAAAAAGTGTATAATAAGAGTAATCGTGCAGCATTGAATGGCATAAGTCCGGATTTTCAATGCTGCACATTTTTGTGTCAAAAACATCGGAGGTTATATAATGGAAAAAACGCAAAAAATGAATAAAATGGGAACTGAAAAAATAAGCAGGCTTTTGCTTACTATGGGTGTTCCTATGATAATTTCAATGGTTGTACAGGCTGTGTACAATATCGTTGACAGCTACTTTGTAAGCTGTATGAAAGATCCGAATATACCCGCACTCGGTGATTATGCGGTAAATGCACTCACGCTGGCATTTCCTGTTCAGATGCTTATGGTTGCGGTCGGAGTTGGTACGGGAGTCGGCATCAACTCGATTTTGTCAAGAAGTCTTGGTGAGGGCAATAAAGAAAAATGCAGTAAAATTTCGGGCAACTCAATTTTTCTTGCACTTTGCACCTGTGTTGTATTTGTGCTTTTCGGAATATTCGGAGTTGACGCATACATAGCCTCACAAACAAGCGATCCGATTATCACATCAATGGCTGTTTCATATCTTAAAATCTGCACCTACAGTTCACTGGGCGTTAGTATGTACATGATTTTTGAAAAGCTGTTACAGGCAACGGGATATACAATGCAGACAACAGTTGCACAGATTGTCGGTGCGGTTTTGAACATGATACTTGATCCGATTATGATTTTCGGTTGGTGCGGTTGCCCGAAGCTCGGTATTGACGGTGCGGCTATTGCAACGGTTATAGGTCAGTTCATTTCATTCTTTATTGACGCATATTTCTATTTCAGATGCAATTCAAAGCATTTCAACACATCATTAAAGTATATGAAACCCGAAGGCAGGATTATCAGGCAGATTTATCAGGTTGGTATCCCCGCTATTATTATGCAGGCGCTTATGTCGATTTTGACATACAGCATTAATGTTATTTTTGTAAGAGTTTCAACGGATGCGGTTACGGCTTACGGTATCTACTACAAAATTCAGCAGTTTGTATTTTTTGCCGCATTCGGCATGAACAATGCGATGATTCCGATTATAGCGTTCAATTACGGCAAACAGGATAAAAAGCGAGTAAACGACAGCATTAAATACGGACTTATTTACACGGTATCAATTCTTTGTGCAGGAATTATAATTCTTCAAATTTTTGCAAAACAAATACTCGGAATATTCTCGCTTACAGAATCGACAACCGAACTTGCAATGCTTGCAATTAGAATCATCACACCCGGTTTTATATTTGTCGGTGCTAACATTGCGTATCAGGGAATTTTTCAGGCACTCGGCAACGGTGTGCATTCGCTGATACTTTCGCTTGTACGACTTATTGTTGTTCCTCTGCCCCTTGCATACATTTTTTCATGCTTTGATTTTGCATCTTCAATAATCTGGATTGCATTCCCGATCGGCGAAGCTGTAGCCTTTATCGTTGCACTTATTTTTATGGCAAATATCCGCAGGAAAAAGATTAATCCAATTAAAAATGGTGTTTAACAGTAAAAACAATATTTCTTATTGATTTACTTTTTGTTTATTTTGTATAGAGCCAATTATTAAAATCATCGTTTTTGTCGGGTAATTTAAGATTCTAAAAAAATACTGCACAAACATCTTCTTGATTTTTTGTACAGTTTGTCTTTTTGACTGTATGAATATTAGAATTGCCCCCTCTCACCTTGAATTTACCCCTAAAAATCGGTATAATATAAGACAATGAACAAAGATAAAGTTCAAAACTTTAATCTTACCTGTTCATTAAATATTCGGCAAAAATGTTTGCTTCTTTATTGAAACATTCATTTTCATAAAACACACAATCGCGAAAAGGATCGTCATTTGACGGTCTTTTTTGCGTTTGGAAAAAATTCATAATTACGTAATTTCTGCATAAAAATCGGAGCCGTGAAAAATCACGACTCCTTTTTTGCTTTATCTTATTTTTTCGGTATAATCAAGTGCTATCCAGCCGGCACCGCTTTTGAGTTTGCCCCACTTGGCTGCACCTGCACCCGACTTTTCATCAACTATCGTGTACGCTCCGCCCTTTGGAACAGCACCGTTCACATCGTAATTTGTACCCGGACCTTTACGGATATTCACGCCGTTTGACGAGGTTATTCTCACGATATAACGCCTGAAAGCTTTATCCGAACCCGCTTTTGAACTGTCTGAGCCTGCAGAGTCAGTTTTGTATTTCACATCAAAATAATTGCACATACCCTTGCAGATTGCCTCTCCGATTGCAACTGTATTCTTGCGTATCCAATCCGAGCCTGTCACTGTGTCGTGAAACTCGCATTCAACATACACGGTCAATGCCTTCGGCACATTGATTTCGTAGAGGTCGGTTTTGTAGCTGACTGAATCGTCCTTGCCGGGGGAGATTGCTCCGAGGGCAGACTTTACCGCCTCGGCAGCCTTTCTGCCGTTTGAGTTCAGGCAAAACACCCTTGTACCGCCCGTATATTTGCCGTTAAACGCATTAGTGTGAATCGGCATATGAATGTCTGCTCCAAACTTATCCGATTCGGGACAGCGTGTCTGCATAAGCGTACCCGACTTTGCGACCATAACATTGAACCCACAACGCTTGAGTGCTTTGGCTGCTGCGGCGGCAATTTTGTCGCACTGAGCCATTTCATTCGTACCGCCCGTTGCATAGGTGTTGCCGTTTTGGTTTGACGGACTGAGATATATTTTTTTACTCATTGTCTTTATCTTCTCCCTCTTTTAAATTCATTACTGCCGATGCACCTGCCGCAACAGCCGCAACAGCAAGACCGATGAGAGCGTTCTTTACAACATCACCGTCATTAAAATCAAGACCGCCCAAAGCGAGCGTTACATTGGTGATAACATAACCGAGAGCAGTCTGAATAAATGTTCTGAACGCCCTTTTTAAACACGGTTTTTTTAAGCATATTTTTATTTTACTCATTATATTATATTTTCCTTTCCTTGTTTTGTTCGTTTTCCAAATCCGCTATTCTGTGTTCCGCTGTTTTGATTTTGTTGTCATTAACTGCCTCGTGCTGCTCAATAAGATATACACGCTCAACAAGATTATTATGCTTGTCAACCTTTTTTTCGAGCTGTTCAATGCGATAATTTGATAATCTTGACGCTGTAAAAATGCCTGCAAGTGAGCCGGCAAGAGTTCCTGCAAATGAAATCAACGCTATAAGAATTTGGTCTGTCAAAAAAATCACCTCCCACTTACAGGCTCAAAAAAAGGAGAAATTGCACTAAACAATGCAATTTCTCCGAAATTTCTTTATATTTATTTTTTAAAACGATTATTTTTTCTTTATAAGAATTATAACAACGGTTTAAGATACTGTCCCGTAAATGATTTTTCAACCTTTGCAACCTGTTCGGGAGTGCCTTTGGCAACAATTGTACCGCCGCCGTCACCGCCCTCGGGACCAAGGTCGATAAGATAATCGGCTGTCTTGATAAGGTCAAGGTTGTGTTCAATTACAACAACCGTGTTTCCGCCGTCAACAAGAAGCTGAAGGACATCAACAAGTCTGTGTACATCGGCAATGTGCAAGCCCGTTGTCGGCTCGTCAAGAATATAAATTGTCTTGCCCGTACTGCGTTTTGAAAGCTCTGTTGCAAGCTTTACACGCTGAGCCTCACCGCCCGAAAGCGTTGTTGCAGGCTGACCGAGCTTTATATAACCAAGACCTACTTCATACAGGGTTTTCAGCTTTCTGTAAATCTTCGGGATATTTGAGAAGAACTCCATTCCCTCCTCAACGGACATTTCAAGGACATCATTGATTGACTTGCCCTTGTACTTTACTTCGAGGGTTTCACGGTTATATCTCTTGCCCTTGCAGACCTCACACGGAACATAAACATCTGACAAAAAGTGCATTTCAATCTTGATAATACCGTCACCCTGACAAGCCTCACATCTGCCGCCCTTTACATTGAATGAAAATCTGCTTGGTGTAAAGCCACGCATTTTCGCATCTGTTGTAGCGGCATAAAGCATTCTGATATCCGTAAACACACCTGTGTATGTTGCAGGATTTGAACGGGGAGTTCTGCCGATAGGGCTTTGGTCAATGGCAATTACCTTGTCAAGATTTTCCATACCCTTGATTTCCTTGTGCTTACCGGGGATTGTCTTTGCTCGATTAAGGTCACGGGCAAGGGCTTTGTAGAGAATTTCGTTTACAAGTGAGCTTTTGCCCGAACCCGAAACACCTGTTACGCAGACAAATTCACCGAGCGGAATTTTAACATTGATATTTTTAAGGTTGTTTTCAGCCGCTCCTCTGACTTCAAGGAAAAGTCCGTTGCCTTTTCTGCGCTTTTCGGGAACGGGAACTTTGCGTTCACCAGAAAGATACTTGCCTGTGATTGAATTCGGACATTGCTTAATCTTTTCAACATCACCGACACAGACAATTTCACCGCCGTGAATACCTGCCCCGGGGCCTACATCCACAATGCAATCTGCGGCATACATAGTGTCCTCATCGTGTTCAACAACGATAACAGTATTTCCGAGGTCACGAAGTCGCTTTAAGGTTGCAAGAAGTTTTTCATTGTCACGCTGATGAAGTCCGATACTCGGCTCGTCAAGAATATACAGCACACCCATAAGCGAACTGCCGATTTGCGTTGCAAGGCGGATTCGCTGACTTTCACCGCCGCTGAGTGTTCCCGAGCTTCTTGAAAGAGTAAGGTAGCCAAGTCCTACGCTCTTGAGGAAGTTAAGCCTTTCGTTAATTTCTTTTATAATTTCAGCACCGATAATCTGCTCTTTTTCTGTAAGCTTGAGCTGACCTACAAAGTCGAGTGCGTCAATAACCGACATTTTGCAGAAATCGGCAATGTTAAGTCCGCCGACTGTTACTGCAAGGCTTTCGGCTGAAAGTCTGTCACCGTGACAAAGATCGCACGGAATTTCTGCCATATACGAACGGATCTCATCCTTAATCCAGTTACTGCTTGTGTCATGATAACGGCGTTCAAGGTTGTTGATTATACCCTCAAATTTATGCTGATAAGTACCTCCGCCGTAAACCGATTTTTTATTGATTGTCAGCTCATCATCACCTGTGCCGTAGAGGATTTTGTCGATAGTTTCCTTCGGGAGATTTTCAAGCGGTTCATCAAGCGAAAAATTGTACTTTTTCGCTAAAGCCTCCATATACATTGCGGCAATTGTACTGCCTTCCATTGCCCAACCGCTGCCCTTGATACCGCCGTCACGGATACTCTTTGACATATCGGGAATAATTTTGTTCTCATCAATTTTGAGGAATACGCCGAGTCCCGTACACTTTGGGCACGCACCGAACGGATTGTTGAATGAAAACATTCTCGGTGAAAGCTCGTCAATGCTCACACCGTGTTCGGGGCAGGCATATTTTTGTGAAAAAGTCACATCCTCATCGCCGTTGAAGTTCACCGTAACAAGACCACCGCCAAGCTTTGACGCTGTTTCGATGCTGTCTGAAAGTCTTGATGCTATTTCAGGCTTGATTACAAGACGGTCAACAATGATTTCTATATTATGCTTTTTATTTTTCTCAATCGGAATATTTTCCGACAAATCATAGATGATCCCGTCAACTCTTGCACGGACATAACCCGATTTTCCGGCACTGTCAAGAACCTTTGCGTGTTCGCCCTTTCTGCCCCTTACAACGGGAGCCATAACCTGAATTTTCGTACCCGTTTCATAGGTCATAATCTTATCGACAATCTGGTCAACTGTCTGCTGACGGATTTCCCTTCCGCAAACCGTACAATGCGGAACACCTATTCTTGCGTACAAAAGGCGGAGATAATCGTAAATTTCCGTAACCGTACCGACCGTTGAACGGGGATTCTTTGAAGTAGTTTTCTGATCGATTGATATTGCAGGCGAAAGTCCCTCTATGCTTTCAACATTAGGCTTGTCCATCTGACCGAGAAACATTCTTGCATAGGAAGAAAGGCTTTCAACATATCTTCTCTGTCCCTCGGCATAGATGGTGTCAAACGCAAGCGAGCTTTTTCCCGAACCCGAAAGTCCTGTAATTACGACAAGTTTGTTACGGGGAATTTCAACATTTACATTTTTGAGGTTATGCTCTTTTGCACCTCTCACAATAATTTTATCCTGTGCCATTTCATCTACCCTTTACTGTGTCAAACACCTGACACAACTTCATACATTCGTTTAAATATTGATTCATATACACGCATAGCCTCTCATTGCGAGAGGCTATGTTTATTTGATATTAACCTTCTGTGGACTCGTCAACCTTTGTTTCGGCTGAGGGTTCTTTGTCGGCAGTTTCCTGCTCAACTTCTTCGGGTTCTTTATATGTGCCGTTCATTACGGCAGTAAAGTCCTCGCTGCCCATCTTCTCATGCTTGATAAGATATTTTGCAATGTCGTGGAGCTTATCCATATTATCGCTGAGAATCTTAGTAGCGTCGCCATATGCCTTGTTGACCATATCAAGAACAAGCTGATCGATTTTAGCTGCGGTAGCCTCGGAATAATCCTGAGTTCTGCTGCCCATATCTCTGCCGAGGAATACGGAATTGTTGTCTGTGCCGTAGCATACACAACCGAGTTCCTTAGTCATACCGTACTTTGTAACCATTGCACGGGCTGTTTTTGTAGCCTTTTCAATATCGTTTGACGCACCTGTTGAGATGTCATCCATAATAAGTTCTTCGGCAACTCGACCGCCAAGACTTACAACGATATCCTCATACATACCTCTGCGTGAGTTGTATGACTTGTCCTCACTCGGGAGCGGCATTGTGTAACCGCCTGCCATACCTGTCGGAATAATTGAAATCTCGTGAACAGGATCCTGAGTTTCGAGCTTATCAAAGAGAATTGCGTGACCTGCCTCATGATAGGCTGTGAGCTTTTTCTCTTTCTCACTCATTACTTTGCTCTTTTTCTCTGCACCGACAACAACCTTGACTGTTGCCTCCTTGATTTCGTCCATAGTAATGGCTTTTTTATCTTTTCTTGCGGCAAGAAGTGCGGCCTCATTAAGAAGATTTTCAAGGTCTGCACCTGTAAATCCGGCTGTTGTTTTAGCAATAGTCTTGAGATTTACATCGGGTGCAAGAGGTTTCTTTCTTGCATGAACCCTGAGGATAGCCTCACGGCCGTTTACATCGGGATAGCTTACAACAACCTGACGGTCAAATCTGCCCGGACGCATAAGAGCCGGATCGAGAACATCGGGTCTGTTGGTTGCGGCTATAAGGATTACACCCTCGTTAGCACCGAAACCGTCCATTTCAACAAGCAACTGGTTAAGAGTCTGCTCACGCTCATCGTTGCCGCCGCCAAGACCTGCGCCTCTCTGGCGACCTACGGCGTCAATCTCATCGATAAAGATGATACAAGGCGAGTTTTTCTTTGCCTGATCAAAGAGGTCACGAACACGGGACGCACCGACACCGACAAACATCTCAACAAAATCAGAACCTGAAATTGAGAAGAACGGCACACCTGCCTCACCTGCAACAGCTCTTGCAAGCAATGTTTTACCTGTACCGGGAGGGCCTACAAGGAGAACGCCCTTTGGTATTCTTGCGCCGAGTTTGTTATACTTTTCAGGAGCCTTGAGGAACTCAACAACCTCTGCAAGCTCTTCCTTTTCTTCATCGGCACCTGCAACATCATCAAATGTTGTCTTGCGCTTTTCATCGTTTGTATTCTTAATCTTGGCTTTGCCAAAGCTCATTTCCTTGCCACCAAGACCTCCGCCGCCCATTTTCTTCATAATGAGCACCCAGGCAACGATGAGAATAATCATAATGATTAGTGTCGGAATCATTTCCATAAGTATGGAATTATCCGTTGCACGGGTAAGGTTATGCGGAATTTCATCAGTTGACGCCGGATTGTAGTACGGCTTGATGTCATCAAGGAAACGCTGAATGTCGGCAAGCTGTCCTTTTACAACAATCTTTGATTTTTTGCTGTTTGACTGGGTTTTCTGCTGTTCGGTTGCGGGCTGAGTAGCAGTTGTTGCAGATTGAGAGTCGGAATCGGTTGATTTGATGGGACTCATGCCCTCTTTAAGGGTAATTTCAATCTGACCTGAACCGTAGTCAATGTTAAAGCTGTCAACCATATCCTGAACAAAATACTGCTCAAGCTCCGAGGTTTTCGGTGAAGTTGACTTGTTTGTGCTCAGCACAGCCGCTGTTATAATGATTATCAGAATGGGAATTCCGAGATAAAGCAGCAGATTGCGCACTTTCTTTTTATTGTCCAATGCTGTCACTCCTCTGTATAGTATTATTTTTCCGAGGTGGAAATATGTAATGCCACGAAAATTTGCGGCTTATTTTAGCATTAAAATCACGAATAAACTGACGGCTTTAATACGCCTACATAAGGAAGATTTCTGTACTTTTCGTCATAGTCAAGGCCGTAGCCGACGATAAATTCATCCGGAATTACCGCACCTGCGTAGTCAATATGGATATCGGCAACCCGTCTGTCCGGCTTGTTGAAAAGTGTACAGAGCTTTACTGATTTTGCCTTCTTGGCTTTGAGATATTTTGTGATAAAGTCAAGAGTATTGCCTGAGTCGATAATATCCTCAACAATGAGAATATCCTTGCCCTCAACAGACTGGGAAATATCCTTCTGAATATTAACTCTGCCTGAGCTTACAGTACCGCTGCCGTAGCTTGACGCGACGATAAAGTCGATTGAAAAATCAAGATTAACCTTTCTCATAAGGTCAACCATAAAGGCAACGCTACCCTTGAGCAGACCGACCATTATAAAATCTTTGTCATTATAATCTTTTTCAATCTGTTTTGCAATAGTGTTCACAATATTTTCAATATCTTTTTCCGAATACAGAATTTTTTCAATATCCTTATGCATAATTAACCCTCTTTGTCTATATTTATGAGTAATTTTTCGGTTTTTTCGGTGTCATCTGCCTTTCCCTGCAATGAAACACCAAGCTTTTCACACCACAAAACGGTGTTGGATACCGCAAGCAGTAACAGGCTGTCCCTCATTTCGGACGGGATTTTCTGTTCGTTAAAAACCTTGCGGAGCGGTTTTGTGACCATGCGGTCCGGATATGTAAACCTGTCGCCTGCTCTGCGTGTGCGAAAAACAGGATTTTCGCCAAGCCGCTTTTTGGAAACGAGGTTATTTTGATTTGTTACTTTTTCGGTAATTTCATTTACCGTGTATATTTTTCCGTCATAAGAAAAGGTCATATTATTCTTTAACGGAATTTCATTAAAATCAGGGGAGTTTTTAGGACATACAAAGCGGAGTATTCCCTGTTTTGAAACGGCTGTGCATTGTTTTGACAGTTCAACGCTTCCTCCGTTTCTGATTATTTCACACAATAGTAAAACTGTTTTTCTTTCGGGAGAAATGTTGCAATTATTCTTTAACAGAATAAACAACATTTCCTTCAGAACGGCAGAATCAAGGCTCAACAGCTTTTTGCAGTCGTAGCCAAAATCACCTTTGCAGTCATGCACGGCTTTTTCGGCACATTTCTTAATGAAAGCAGCCGATTCTCCTGCATTTTCACTCAAGCCTAAAGCCGTCCGTTCAAAAGAAGGATTCAGCTTTTTAAGACACGGAATAATGTTATGCCTAATGTAATTTCGTGTGTAATCATCGGCAAGATTCGTACTGTCGGTAACATATTCAAGGTTGTTTTCCTCGCAATAGCTTTCAATGTCACCTCTCGAAAGTTCAATCAGCGGTCTGATTATGTTCCCCCGTTTTGGAGGAATTGCCGACAAACCTGCCAAAGACGCACCCCTTGCAATATTGAATATCAGCGTTTCGGCATTGTCGGATGCCGTGTGAGCGGTTGCAATCTTTGCACAAAGTTTTTGCGAAAGCTCGTCAAAGAAAGCGTAGCGGACATTTCTTCCGCAAAGCTCTTCGCTGATTTTCTGCTGTTTGGCAAGTGTGGGAACATCAACGCTTTTTATGAAAAGTTCCGTGTTAAGTTTCTTACAAAGAATTTTGCAGAAATTTTCATCACGCTTTGCCTCATCACCACGGATATTGTGGTTGATATGAGCGGCATAAATCGAAAGATTGTATTTTTCTTTCAGAGAAACAAAAATGTTTAACAAAGCCGTGGAATCAACTCCGCCCGAAAGTGCAACGATTACGCTGTCACCTTTTTCAAGCAAGCCGTATTTTTCAACGGTTGCTGTAACACGGTTAAGCATCTCGGTTGTCCGTTCCCGTAAAGCGCATGAACTCGCCCTGCCAATGCAGTTTTACAATATTAGTTTCACCGTGACGGTTCTTTGCTACGATACACTCGCCCGAATTCATATCGGCTGTCGGTGCGGCAGAATCCTCTCCGCTCTCTTTGTCATAGTAGCCCTCACGATAAAGGAACAGTACGATATCGGCATCCTGCTCGATAGAACCCGAATCTCTCAGGTCGGCAATCTGCGGTCTGTGGTCATCACGCTTTTCTGCAGCACGGGAAAGCTGTGACAGGGTGATTACGGGAACATTCATTTCCTTTGCAAGAATTTTCAGATTTCGTGTGATTTCCCCAATTTCATTTACACGGCTGTCAATCTTTCTGCTGCTCGACATAAGCTGAAGATAGTCGATTACAACGAGGTCAAGGTTGTGAAGTCGGCGAAGTCTTGACTTCATCTCAGGAATTGTAATACCAGGAGTATCGTCAAGATAGAGGTCGGTTTTGCTGAGAATATCGCTTGCGGGGATAAGTCTTGACCACTCCTCCTCGGTAAGCTGACCTGTTCTCAGTTTTGTACCGCCGATAAGCGCCTCACTTGAAAGCAGACGGCTTGCAAGCTGTTCCTTTGACATTTCAAGCGAGAAAAACGCAACGGTCTTTTTAGACTTACACGCAACATTTCGTGCAATATTGAGTGCGAAACTCGTTTTACCCATACCCGGTCGGGCGGCAAGAATGATAAGGTCGGAACGGTTAAGTCCCGTAATCATTCGGTCAAGGTCGCCTATGCCCGTTGGGATAGGTTTCATACTGTTGTCGGTTTCGCTGTTGAGTGCGTCAAGTCGGTCAAAAGTCTGTAAAATTACCGAGTTGATACGCTCAAGACCGTGCTTTTCATTGCCCTGTCTGATGTCAAAAATCTTCTGTTCTGCCGAATCAATCAGAACCGAGGGATCATCATTGCCTGCAGTTGCGTCATCAATAATTTCTCGGGACGCCGTAATAAGTCTGCGAACATTGTACTTTTCCGCAATAATCTTCGCATACTCCTCGGCATTTGAAATTGACGGACAATTGTTGACAAGATCCATAAGGTAGGTTTTTCCCGTTGTCTCGTCAAAAGCCTTATTCTGTTTTAATTTTTCAAGCAGAGTGACAAAGTCGATGCTAAGGCCGAGTCCGATCATCTCCTGCATCTGTGCAAAAATCAGCTTGTGCAAAGAAACATAGAAATAATCGGGGCTTTTCAGAGTATCAACAACCTTGTCAAAGGTGTCGCTTTCAAGAATGATTGCACCTAAAACCGCTTGTTCCGCTTCGGGGCTGTACGGCAGATGAAGTCCGTCATAACTGCCCGCAAAATTTAAATCAGCCATTTTTACTCCTGTTTATTATGCCTCGGATACCTGAACATCAATCTTTGCAGAAACGCCTGTAAAGAGCTTTACCTCTGCGTGATATGTACCGAATTCCTTAATGTCGCAGTCAAGAACAACCTTGCGCTTGTCAACATCAATGTTGTACTGCTTTTTGATTTCCTCGGCAACCTGCTTTGAAGTTACGCTGCCGAAAAGTCTGCCGCCCTGTCCTGCTTTTGCAGTCATCTTGAAGGTTTTGCCCTCAAGAGTCTTTTTATCATGTTCTGCCTGAGCCTTTTGGGTTGCAATTTTATAATTTTTGGAATTCTCGGCATTCTTATATTCATTCATAGCCTGAGCGTTTGCCTCTTTTGCAAGCTTTCTCGGAAGGAGAAAGTTTCTTGCATAGCCGTCAGACGCTTCAACAAGCTCGCCTTTTTTGCCGAGTGATTTTACATTCTGCATTAAAATTACTTTCATAACCAATCAACCTTTCTTACGAGTTTTCCTCATCATCAAGTGTGTTGTCAATTTCAGACAGCAACTGTTGATAAGCAAGCTCTTTTGTAGTGTTTTTAAGCTGTGTCGCCGCCATGGTCTGATGACCGCCGCCGCCAAGCTTTTCCATTATAATCTGAACATTAACATTACCGTAGCTTCTTGCTGAAATGTTAATTTGACTGTTGTCTTCAAAAAGAACGAAGGATGCGTCAACACCTTTGAGGTTGAGCATTTCATCAGCCGCCTGAGCCGACGCAAGCCTTATATCGCCGTCACCGCTCGGCGCAATCGAAATTGCACAGCCACGGTAAACATGAGCCTTGCACACAATGTCAACCTTTTCACGGTAGGTTTCGATATTATCGGAGAACATACCCTTTACGGTGAGTGTGTTTGCACCCCTTTTTCTCAGATAAGCCGCCGCCTCAAATGTGCGCACACCTGTTTTAACGGCAAAATTCTTTGTGTCAAGTGTAATGCCTGCAAGCATTGCGTCAGCCTGAACATATGTGAGCGGAGAATCATCAAGACAGCTGATTATTTCACTGCACATTTCACAGGTTGAAGACGCCGAGGGTTCGTGACAGAACACAAGAGCGTTGTTTATGTAATCAACCGCCTTTCTGTGGTGGTCGATAATGATAACCTTTTTACATTTTTCGTAGAGCTCACTGCTTTCAAGAGAACGCTTCAGGTGCGTGTCAACTATGATAAGAAGCGACTTCTGGGTAAGTCCCGAAAGAGCGGCTTCCGGAGAGATGAATATATCGGTGTCAAGCTTTTCATCAGTATATTCAATAAGCTGTTTTGCCATTGAGGTTTCTCGGTTAATGACAACCTTTGAATAACGCTTGAAAGTTTTCTCCATTATGCATTGAAGTCCGATTGCCGCACCTACACAGTCAAGGTCGGAAAACTTGTGTCCCATAATAAAGACCTTGTCGCAGTCGGCAACAACACGGCTGATTGCGTTTGCAATAACTCTCATACGCACCTTGCTTGCTTTTTCCGCTGCGGCAACCTTTCCGCCGAAGAACTCGTATGTATTGTCTTTTTTAATGACAGCAACCTGATCGCCGCCTCTGCCCAGTGCCATTTCAAGGGCTTTCCTTGCGTTGAGTTCGCTCTCTTTGATGTTATTATAACCTCGGCAAAGACCTACCGAGATTGACGCACTGTGGTTGTTTATCGTGATTCCTCGGATAGTTTTAAGAATCGGAAACTTATCGGCTGCCATTTTTTCAACATCGGCATCTCTGAAAATTATCATATAACGGTTGTTGCCGATTTTTTTGTAAAGAGCCGAATACTGCTCAGCCCACTTTTGCAGGCAAACCTCAATATCGAGCATTGCCTCGGAAAACGACTCGTCCGAGTTATCGGAAAAGTCCTCTGCATTATCAAAAACGGCAATCGCAACGCACGGCTTGGAAGCAAGATATTCCCTTGTAATCTGCTTGTAATAGGTGTTTTCGATAAATTCACAGACAGCGCCCTCGCCTGTAGAACGGCAATAAACCGTGTATTCTCTGCCGTCAATGGCAACATCACAGCCCTCACCCTTTTTCAGGCAGTCAATTTCTTTTCCCGAAAGGTAGGCTTTGATATTATCGCCCTCTGCACCCTTTCCGCCGCACATAGCCTTGCGGAATCGTGAATTGCACCATACAATGTCACCCTGTCTGCCTATAACGGCAACAGGACAAATGAATTTTTCAAGGTAATCTTCGTTAATACCCTTTATACTTCCGACTATATTTTTTACCGTACTTTTTACATAGCTTGTAAATCGCAATGAAGTTATAAGCACAACGGCTAAGGAAAGAACAGACACACCGAGTTCGATATAGAACACAACAGGCGAATAGTCATAGCTGACAACAGCCATGGCAAACATTATCACCGAAAAAATTATGAACCACGGTGTAAGCGTCCAATTTCTTTTTCTCATGTCAAACCTCTGTTAATAACAAAATAGCAAAAAATAAATCAGCGAATAAAACTCAAACCTCCTGAAGAATAGGAAGAATCATCGGAGCTCTCCTTGTACGCTGACCGATAAGTTTTGAAACATCATCCTTGATTCTGTTCTTAATAATGCCCCATTCGTGAACATTATTCTCTGCACAATCCTCAAGAATTGCAAGAGCGGTCTGCTTGACCTCTTCAAGAAGTCTTTCGCTCTCACGAACATATACAAATCCTCTTGAAACAATATCGGGACCGCTGATAACATGACCGTCATAAACATCAAGAGAAGCAACAATAATGATAAGTCCGTCCTGTCCGAGGTGCTTTCTGTCACGAAGAACGATACTTCCGACATCACCAACGCCAAGACCGTCAACGAACACCTTGCCTGCCTGAACAGGCGGAAGCTCTTTCATATAATCCTCGTTGATTTCAAGAACACTTCCGACATCACCGATATAAATGTTCTTGCGTTCCATACCGAGAAACATTGCAAGGTCGGCATGTTTTCTGAGGTGTTTCTGTTCGCCGTGAACAGGGATAAAATACTTTGGCTTTACAAGCTTCTGCATGATTTTGAGTTCCTCCTGACAGGCATGACCTGAAACATGAACTTCATACATTGACTCATAAATCACCTTACAACCCTTTTTAAGAAGTTCGTCAACAACATTGCCGACTGTTTTCTCATTACCGGGAATCGGATTGGCTGAAATTATGATGAAATCACCCTCACCGACCATTACCTTTCTGTGGTCGGAATATGCCATTCTTGAAAGTGCGCTCATCGGCTCGCCCTGACTGCCTGTTGTAACAAGAACAACCTGCTGCGGCATATACTTGTCGAGCATATCAATATCGATAAGAATATTTTCGGGAAGATGAAGATATCCGAGCTTTTGCGCAACATCCATATAGTTGACCATACTTCTGCCCGAAAAAGCAACCTTTCTTCCGTACTTTTCTGCACAGTCAATAATCTGCTGAACACGGTTTACATTTGACGCAAAAGTTGCAATTATAATTCTGTAATTTTCCGCACTCTTGAAAAGATTGTCAAGGCTGTCGGATACAGTTCTTTCCGTAGGGGTGTATCCGGGTCTTTCGGCATTTGTACTCTCCGAAAGAAGTGCAAGAACACCTTCGTCACCCACTCTTGCAAAGCTTGAAAGGTCAATCATATCACCCGTGATAGGTGTGCAGTCAATCTTGAAGTCGCCCGTGTGAACAATAGTACCGCCCGGAGTGTGAATTGCAAAAGCAACAGCATCGGGAATCGAATGGTTTACATGAATGAAGTCAATCTTCATACAACCGAGCTTTATTGACTGACCTGCATTTATTACATTAAGCTGAGATTGATTGTAAAGACTATGCTCCTTGAGCTTGTTGCCTACAAGGCCGAGCGTAAGCGGTGTACCGTAAATCGGAACATTCACCTTTGAAAGAAGAAAAGGCAAACCGCCGATATGGTCCTCATGTCCGTGTGTAAGGATAATACCCTTAACTCTGTCGGCATTCTGTTCAATATATGTGAAATCCGGAATTACAAGGTCAACGCCGAGCATATCCCCGTCAGGAAATGCCATACCGCAGTCGATGATGATTATATCGTTTTCACATTCAACAAGGGTGATGTTCTTGCCTATTTCGTTAAGACCGCCGAGAAATGCAATCTTAATTGACGGCTTCTGGGCATTCTTTTTTGGATAACCCTTTGACTTTGACGGATATTTCTTTTTGCCGTAATTTGACTTTCCGTTCGATTTCGGCTGAAATCCGTCATCATTTTTCTTATAGTAAGCGTTGTAGGAATTTTTACCCGAACCGCTCTTTTTTGAAGCATTATTTTTAGAGTATTGCTTCACATTCTTTTTGCCTTTTGAGTACCTTGACTGTTTAAGCATAAAGTTTTCGTTCCTCTTTTCTGTACTCACAAATCTACCTCCGTTTTCTGAAATATGTACTGAATAAAAGAAAAATAAATATATCAAAGACCTCTGAGCGCCCGTGAGGTCTTAATTTATTTATAAAATAAATTCTCCGTTCTGATAACGGTGAACATCTGTATTTATAATAATATCCGCAAAATATACGAATTTTATTCCCGTAATTATGGCAACACATAGCTACCCTATCATAGTTTTTCATTTTATTTTACCGCACATCCTACTGTAATGTCAAGAAATTTTCATAACAAACACAAAATCCAAGGCTTGCAATCCGCATAACAAAGGCAATTTTATGCATAAAAATTTGAAATTTCCGTAAAATAAAACCCGTAAGCGATTTTTTAATAGCAATATTATGTATAAATTTCAAAATTTGTTCAAACACCTACCAAAGTTATCAGAATTATATCAAATAATGGGTTGCAATTGTCGTTTCAGCGTATTATAATCTATAGTGCGGATTTTAATATTTTGAATAATTAGTACACTCTGAATTAAAGGAGAATTATTTTTGAAACAAGTTGAAATTTTTACAGACGGTGCTTGCAGCGGAAATCCCGGCCCCGGCGGTTGGGGTGCTGTTTTAAGATATAACGGTCACGAAAAGGAAATTTCAGGCGGTGAGGCAAACACAACCAACAACCGTATGGAGCTTTCGGCTGTTATCAATGCACTTGCTCTGCTCAAAGAACCGTGCAAGGTAACGCTTTACAGCGACTCGCAGTATGTTTGCAACGCACTAAAGCTCGGTTGGGCTAAAAAGTGGAAAGCAAACAACTGGATGCGTAATAAAAAAGAAAAGGCTTTGAACCCCGAACTTTGGGACAGGCTTCTTACCCTGTATGATACTCACGAAGTTGAAATTGTGTGGGTAAAAGGACACGCAGGTCATCCCGAAAACGAGCGTTGCGACCGACTTGCCGTTGCAGCCGCAAAACAATTTGCATAACAATAAACTTATATAAAGGTGGATATAAAATGAGATATGTTTATGCCGACAACTCGGCTACTACAGCACTATCGCCGAAGGTGCTTGAAAAAATGATGCCATACCTCACCGAGGTTTACGGAAACCCGTCAAGCATTTATACAATCGGTGCAAAGGCAAAGGCTGCCGTAGAAACTGCAAGAGAAAACATTGCAAAGAATCTCGGTGCGGCTAACCCGAATGAAATTTACTTTACCTCAGGCGGAAGTGAATCCGACAACTGGGCACTCAAGGGTATTTGTCACGCTCTAAAGGCAAAGGGCAAAAAGCACATCATTACTTCAAAATTTGAACATCACGCTATTCTTCACACATGTGATGCTCTTGAAAAGGAAGGCTTTGAGGTTACTTATCTTGATGTTTACGAAAACGGTATCGTTCATCCCGAGGATGTTGAAAATGCAATTCGTGAGGATACGGCTATAGTATCGATTATGTATGCAAACAACGAAATCGGTACAATTCAGCCGATTTCAGAAATCGGTGCAATTTGCAGAAAGCACGGTGTTCTTTTCCATACAGACGCAGTTCAGGCGGCAGGTTATGTGAAGATTGATGTTCAGAAAGAAAACATTGACCTTCTTTCAATGACAGCACACAAGCTTCACGGACCTAAGGGCTGCGGCCTTCTCTACATCAGAAAAGGCGTAAGAATTGAAAACCTCATCTGCGGCGGTGCTCAGGAGAGGAACAAGCGTGCCGGTACCGAAAATGTTGCAGGTATTGTCGGTCTTGATGCCGCACTTCAGCTTGCAGTTGACGGTATGGACGAAAGAAACGCAAAGCTTGAAAAGATGCGTGACAGACTTATCGACGGTCTTTTAAAGATTGAGCGTTCAAGAATCAACGGTGACAGAGTTCACAGACTCCCCGGCAATGTCAATATGTGCTTTGAGGGTATTGAGGGTGAAAGCCTTCTTTTAAGACTTGACCTCAAGGGTGTTTCGGCATCATCGGGTTCTGCTTGTACATCGGGCAGTCTTGATCCGAGTCATGTACTTCTTGCAATCGGTCTTCCCCATGAAATTGCTCACGGCAGTATGCGTCTTTCATTCTCTGACGACAATACAGAGGAAGATATTGATTATATTCTTGAAATCGTTCCCGAAATTGTTTCGTACCTCAGAAGTATGTCACCTCTTTGGGAAAAGATTAAAAAGCAGGAAGCTCAGGGTTGATTGACAACCCGTTAAAATTCGTATAGAATTGAATAGATATTCGGCAACAATATATTCAGGAGGATTAAAATGGCTTATTCGGAAAAAGTAATGGATCATTTCGCTAATCCGAGAAATGTAGGCGAAATTGAAAATGCAGACGGCATCGGCGAGGTCGGTAACTCAAAATGCGGCGATATTATGAAAATGTACATTAAGGTTGATAACGATATCATCACAGATGTAAAATTTAAAACATTCGGCTGCGGTGCGGCTATTGCAACAAGCAGTATGGCAACAGAGCTTATCAAGGGAAAGTCAATCAATGATGCTCTCAAGCTCACAAACAAGGCGGTTATGGAGGCTCTTGACGGACTTCCGCCTGTCAAGGTTCACTGCTCTGTTCTTGCAGAACAGGCAATCAAGGCAGCCGTTTCGGACTACTACAAAAGAAGAGGCGTTGATCCCGAGCCAATCGTGGGCAATGTTCCCGAATGTGACAGCTGTGGCTGTGAAGGCTGATTAACTTAAAATCATACATCTGCCCGACTCCGTAAAAGTCGGGCATTTTTTTGCTCCCGATTATACCGTAGAATCAGTTGCACAAAAAAACGATTGAAATCCGAAATGAAATCAATCGTTTTTTATTTGTGTGATTATTATTTTTGCAATATATCAGCCGATTGCGGCATTGAAAATTTTTTCGCTGTTTTTCATCAATCTGTCAACCGCCTGCCGACCGCATTTTTTGGCAATACATTCGATTGCATCGGAATAAAGCTCAGGTGTATTATGATTGAATGAATGTGCGTCCGTACCGATAATGTCGATAAGTCCTGCACTTACAAGCTTTAACATCCTGCGGCGTTTCATCATCGGAGCTTTCTTTGTGTAATTTGAAATATTTGTCTGAATAACAACGCCGAGCCGTTTTAAATCTTCAATCACATCAGGATTGTCAATAAGAAAGCTGTAACGCTCAACATGAGGAATTACGGGAATAAGGCCCTGTTCGTTCATAAGCCTGTCGAGCATTTCATACGAATTGTCCGAAAATGTTGCATTATACGGAAACTCAGTGAGAATATAGTTTGAATTCCCGTAGTTTATACCTTTGATATTTTCATTGTTGAAAAGATACTTTGTAACATAAACCTCTGTTCCGAGAACGATATTCATACCGTTCGGAATGTGCGGCTTAAATTCTTCAAACTTTTCCGCCCTCTCGGCAATAAAATCTTCAAGGCTGATTTCATTTGTATAAAAATGAGGTGTAAGACAAACATTCGTTACTCCCTGATTTTTAAGACAGGAGAGCAACTCCAGACTGTCCTCAACCGTTTTTGCACCGTCATCTATACCCGGAAGAATATGAGAGTGCATATCGAAAAGCTGCATACCGTTCACCAATTAAAGTGCTTCACAAACACGGTCGCCCATTTCGTCACAGCCAACCTTTGTGAAACCCTCTTCATAGATATCGGGCGTACGGTAGGTTTCAAGAACCTTTGCAACAGCTGCCTCAATTGCATCTGCCGCCTCGCTCTGATCAAGTGAATAACGGAGCATCATTGCAACAGAAAGAATTGTAGCAAGCGGATTTGCGATATTCTGACCCGCAATGTCAGGAGCAGAACCGTGAATAGGCTCATAAAGACCGAGCTTGCTGCCCGAAAGGCTTGCAGATGCGAGCATACCGATTGAGCCGGCAATCATTGATGCCTCGTCAGAAAGAATATCACCGAAGATATTTGATGTGAGAATAACATCAAACTGACGGGGATTTCTTACAAGCTGCATAGCGCAGTTGTCAACATACATATGGTTAAGCTCAACCTCGGGATAATCCTCGGCAACTCTCTTAACTGTTTCTCTCCAAAGTCTTGAGGACTCAAGAACATTTGCCTTATCAACGCTTGTGAGCTTTTTATTTCTCTTCATAGCAAGGTCAAAAGCAACCCTTGCAATTCTCTCAACCTCACCGATTGTGTACATTTCCGTATCCCAAGCCGCAGGCTGACCGTTAACTTCTTTTCTGCCTCTTTCGCCGAAGTAGATACCGCCTGTAAGTTCACGAACAATCATAACATCGAGGTTGCCGCCGATGATTTCGTCCTTGATAGGTGATGCACTCTTGAGCGGTCCGAAAATAACCGAAGGACGAAGATTTGCGAAAAGTCCGAGTGCGCCTCTGATACCGAGAAGTCCTGCCTCGGGACGGTTGTTACCCGGCTGTGAATCCCACTTTGGACCGCCTACCGCACCGAGAAGTACGCTGTCCGATGCCTTACACTTTGCAACTGTTTCTTCAGGAAGCGGAACGCCTGTTGCGTCAATAGCACAACCGCCGAGAAGTGCCACGTCATATGTAACGCCAAAACCGAATTTTTCAGCGGCACAATCAAGAACCTTTACAGCCTGATTTACGATTTCAGGACCGATACCGTCGCCCTTTAAAAGAGTAATTTTATAATCTGCCATTTTTATATCTCCTTAATCAATTGTTTATCAATGGATATTATCCCACAATATACGGCAAAAGATTGTAAACTGTGCTACAATTCTGCCAAAGTTTCAAAAAATCAGTCATTCTCCGACGGAAGCGGAATCGTCTGAAAAACTTCACAGACTTTATCCCTCTGCCAAAGTACGGGAGTAACTCTGAGTGAATAGCCGAAACCGTTGTCCATTGTCCATTCAAACGGTTTTGCCTGCGGAAGTCCGTAGACTGCAAGCAAGGTCATAATAACACCGCCGTGAGTGACAATTACACTTTCGGTTGTGCCTGTTTTCATAAGTCCCTCAACAATGCTTTCAAACATTTTGCATACTCTGCGTGTAAAATCGGCATTGCTCTCCCCCCTCGGAGGTTTTACGGAAGAATCGCCTGCGAGCCACTTTTCAAAATCGGGATCGTTTTTCAGCTCATCGGCAGTTTTGCCCTCCCATTCACCGAAATTACATTCGGAAAGGTTGTCGATAACAAGCGGATTTTGTTCGGGATAAAGAATTTTTGCGGTTTCGGTACAACGCTTTAACGGACTTGTGAACACAACCTGCGTACCCGGATATTTGTACTCATAATCGAGTTTTCTCAAATCCATTCTGCCCCTGTCGGAAAGCGGAGCGTCTGTTGTTCCGATATATTTCCCCGCAAGTGTATCATCAATCGAACCGTGTCTTATAAAATGAATTATGTATGATTTCATAACTTCTCCCATAAACCGACTTTCAGCAAATCGGCACTTAATTATTTACAAAAAGTAAATTTTGTATTATACTGTCTGTATAGAAAGTATATTGCTGTAAATGCTTTCAATGCACTATTTATTAGAGCAAATTCTGCTTTGCTTTTTCTGACAATCAAGTTAATTATACTATCTTTAAAAATGAGGTGTCAAGTCTTGAACAAAGATTTTCCGAGAATTATAACATTTCTTCGTAAAGAAAGAGGTTTGAGTCAAAAACAGGTTGCAGGCGATATGGGAATTTCGCAGGCACTTTTGTCACATTATGAAAAGGGAATCCGTGAATGCGGTCTTGATTTTCTCGTAAAAACAGCCGAATACTACGGTGTTTCAACCGATTATCTTCTCGGCAGAACCGTACAGAGAAATTTCACAGCCGATCCTTTTGAGGCTGCCGAAGAAGAGGTTGTCATCAATACCGAAAAAGGCAGTATGATCAACAAAATAAACCGCAGTCTTTTGATGAACACCACCTCGGTAATCTACGATTTGCTTGCAAAAATCGGCAACAAGCACCTTACAAACGCAGTCAGCAACTACCTTATGAGCGCCGAATATGTAATTTTCCGCACAATTTATAATTCCGAAAAAAATAACTCGCAAACTATGTTTTCGCTTGATAAGAACCGCTACAGAAATCTCACGGACGCATCAATGATTCTTGACCTTGAAATCATCAACGAACTTATTGAAAATGATAAGCTTACCCTCACCCTCTCTCCCGATGTCATTTCGGTATGTTTTGAAAAAGATGCCCCGTCACTATTCAACCTAATTCAATATTCCGAAAGAAACATAAAAAATGTCTATGCAGGAAAAAGATGATTTTTAACTCCTTTTCAGAATAATAAGTTTACTTTCGTGCTATATATACGCTTATAATGTAGCATAGAAGTAAAGTAACACAACAAACAACGGTCGGTTGGCTTGGAGTTTTTCTCAAGCTAAACCGACCGTTTTGTTGTCTGCTTATTTTCTTTTATAGCATTATCCGTATGTAATGCGGAATTATGCGTTAAGACCGAACGAGATTGATATTGCGTTATTTATTTCGTTCATAGAATTTTCATCAACAGTACCCATTTTTTCTTTGAGCCGTTTTTTGTCGATTGTTCGTACCTGTTCAAGCAGAACAACGCTGTCTTTGGCAAGTCCTGAGCTGTCAGCGTGCAACGGAATGTGGGTAGGCAAATTCGCCTTTGACTGCTGACTTGTAATTGCGGCGGCGATTACAGTCGGACTGAATCGGTTGCCGACATTATTCTGAACAATAAGCACAGGTCTGATTCCGCCCTGCTCAGAGCCTACAACGGGACTCAGGTCGGCATAATAGATATCTCCTCTTCGTATATTCAAGGCTTTCACGCTCCAAATAATTGTTTACTTGTATTTTTGCCTTTCCAAAAGCTTTTATACAGCTATTACATAATATTTTTGAGCGTAAAATTTGTGAATCGGTTCAGCCGTTTGCATCTTTCACATCGGAAAGCACCATTTCGTAATCTTCGCCGTCAACGCTGATTTTGCTTATACAACCCTTTGAATTTGTGCTGACAACGGCTTTGCCGAACGCTGAATCAAGTCTGTATGTACACACATCTTCGCACTTCCCCTCAAAAACCGCCCTTCCGTCTGCAATTCCGTATAAAATTTCTTTTGTAATATTCGGGAAACTGCTTTCGGGAATGTACGCTTCATCGGCGGAGCAAATCATATTCTCCCTTGAAATTTCAAGATCAGAACCCTTATATGTAACCGACAAACCGCTGACCGTGTTCGGAGAATCAAACGAAATGTTGATGAGCTTTTTGCCGCTTGCCGACAGCTTTCCCGTGATGTTCATTTTCCTGTATTCACAGCTGAAATCGGCAATAAACGAGGATTTCGGAGTAAGATTTTCCTGCACTTCATCACACCCCGTAATGGCAAAAACAGGCATAACAAAAAGGACACATAATGTAATCAAGATTTTCCGTGCCATAAGACACCTCCCGATACATTATATGTCCTGTGAATTTTTTAATACATTGTACAAATAAGTGATTAATGCATTTTATCTTAATATCCGTGGTCAATATGCTGCCATTTTCCGCCTTTTGTTCTGACTAAAATCCAGTTCCAGTTATTATATGTGGAATTCGGATTTAATGATCCGTCGCCGCCTGATGAATCAACATCAAATGAAGATAACAGCACAATAACTTCATCTGCATTATTCCTGTCGGCAAATTCCTGAAAATCGGTGCAGTAATCATCTCCTGCATAATAAATTTCCGTGAGGGTACAGCCGTTCCAATTGGCGTCGAACTCTTTTTCAATAGTATCAACAGCAGAGTTAATATCATCTGCGGAATAGATTTCAGAATCCACATCGTGAGTCTTCACTTTGCTTATATCTCCTCCGCAGGCACTCAAACCGATAACAAGAAATACACACATAACTAAACATAAAATTTTCTTCACAATTACTCCTTTCAAAATCGTCATCATTTTGACAACTTTTTATCGCAAAAAGATTCCTGTTTCTTACTTGTATTTTAAATCAAAAACCGCAACGCTTATATGCAAGGGGAATACAATTTATCAGGTCTGTGGGGAGCATTGAGATTTTGCCGTATTTTTCGGCGGCAATGTCGCCTGCAAGACCGTGGAGATATACTGCCGCTGCGGCTGATGAAAACGCACTTGCGCCCTGTGCAAGGATTGATGCGGTCATTCCTGCAAGCACATCACCGCTGCCGCCTGTCGCCATTCCCGAATTGCCTGTCGGGTTCACAAGCACCTTGCCGTTTGGAGAGGCAATTACAGTTCCTGCTCCTTTGAGAACGGTTACAACACCGTACTTTTGTGCAAAATCGAGGGCAACTCTCTCCCTTTCCGCATTTACAAGCGGAGTTGCAAGACCTGTAAGTCTTGACATTTCGCCCGGGTGAGGAGTAATTATAATCGGTGCTTTTTTTCTTAAAAGAATTTCAGGCTGTTTTGCAACACAATTGAGTGCGTCTGCGTCAAGCACAAGCGGTGTTGTGGAATTTTCTATTAAAGAAAATACAATTTTTAATGTATCGTCGCACACACCGAGTCCGCAACCGACAAGAGTTGCAGAGGATTTGCACGATTCGCTGACTAAAAACGGAACATTTACCTTTGAGATTCTGCCGTCTTCATTTTCGCTGAGAGGATAGTAAACGCTCTCAAGAATCGTTTGGGCAACAATCGGGTAAATACTTCTCGGCAAGGCACATTTTGCAAGACCTATGCCCGTTCTTAACGCACCCTTTGCCGACATAACCGCCGCCCCTGCCATTCCGTAGCTTCCGCAAACGCAGAGCAATGAACCCAGAGTTCCCTTGTTTGCATCATCGGGGCGTTCAAAAATTGCACTTTTTACAACATTTACATCTGTTACTGTCATACAATCAACTCATTTTTCTTTTATAGAATAACTGAACCACAATATTCTTGTTGAGGTGCGGTTTCATACCGTTGAGAATATCCTCGTTCGGAGTAAAAACAAGAAGACATCTGCCGTATGCAGGACTGTTGAAAACGGCAAAATAGTTTTCGTCCTTGGAGTCAATATCTCTTGCGGCGATAAAAGTTTTGAGAAATCTCATCTTCTTGATTTCGGTATCGTCTTTTTCAAGTCTTTCAATCTCGTTAATCTGAATCTTGCACATGGTTTTTCTTTTGCGCAATGCAACAACCTTTGCAATTTCAAGCTCATTGCCCGAAACCGAATATTCAAAATCGACCTTCTGAATACTGAACACATACCAAACAGCATAAATTCCGCCTATAAACACGAAAAAAGCCACATAGATAAGGTATGCAATTGTTGCAAAAGCAAGTAAAAACAATGTTGTCGGCACTAAAATAAGCAAAAGCACCGAAACAATTTTTATAATCAGATTTTTAGGTTTGTTAACCCGTCTTACAACCTGTTCGTTAAAATTATTCAATGTATTTTCTCCTTTATGATTGATATTTCATATGATATCACAGGCTGTTGCTTTTTTCAACAAAAGATACAAAAACTCTTGCAAAAAAAATGTTTTGGTGTTATCATAGAAAAAGATAACATGATGACGAAGAAAGTAGCGTTTGCGTGATACCGTCAAAGAGAATGTGTGCCGAGGCTGAAAGCATACAACGGTGTTGCAGGTGTGAAGTTCCCTTCCGAGTGGTGAGGTTGAAATTTTCAGTAGATCTCAACGGCTGACTCCGTTACAGGTTGTGAAAGTGTCTGCTTTCGGGAGTGTTTGCTTTGATGCAAAAATCAGGGTGGTACCACGGATTATTTCGTCCCTGCGTAATTGATTTTACGCAGGGCTTTATTATTTTTACGGAGGTAATTTATGAACGAGAAATTATTAAGTTTAAAAGACGAAATCAAGTCAAGGCTCGGCGAAACACAAGATTTGACCGACCTTGATAAAATCAGAGTTTCTTATCTTGGCAAAAAGGGCAGCATCACGGCTCTTTTAAAGGGTATGAAAGACCTTCCCAACGAGGAAAGAAAAACTTTCGGCGCTGAGGTAAACAAGCTTAAAGCACAGGCCGCACAGCTTATTGAAGAAAGACTTGCGGAACTTAAAGAAAAGGAAATTCAGCGTGAAATCGCCTTGATGCCGCAGTTTGACATTACATCGCCTGTTGCGCTTGCAAGGGGTTCTTATCACCCAATCACCCTTGTTCAGAGAGAATGCGAAAAGATTTTCTCATCAATGGGATTTAACATTGAGGACTACTCCGAAATCGTAACCGACTACGAATGCTTTGAGGCTCTTAACATTCCGAAGCACCACCCCGCAAGAGATATGCAGGACACTTACTACCTTGACAACGGTCAGCTTTTAAAGTCACACACATCAGCCGCACAGAACGCAATTCTTAAAAAGTACGGCAAGGGACTTATCGAAAACGGCACACCTATAAAAGCCATATTCCCCGGCAGATGCTTCAGAAACGAGGCTACTGACGCTTGTCACGAAAACACATTTTTCCAGATGGAAGGCGTTATGGTTGACAAGGACATTTCAATTTCAAACCTTATCTACTTTATGAAAACAATGCTTTCCGAGGTATTCAAAAAGGATATCAAGGTAAGACTTCGCCCCGGCTTTTTCCCATTCGTTGAACCGGGTTTTGAACTCGACATCAGCTGTCTTATCTGCGGCGGCGAGGGTTGTCCGTCATGTAAGCACAGCGGTTGGCTTGAGCTATGCCCCTGCGGTATGATTCATCCCAATGTTCTGCGTGAGGGCGGAATTGATCCCGAAAAATACACAGGCTTTGCGTTTGGTCTCGGTCTTACAAGACTTGCAATGATGAAGTACGGAATCAAGGATATTCGTGACCTTAACAGCGGCAGTCTTAAAGCACTTTCACAGTTTACTGATGACGAATAAGAGAGGAGATACAAAATGTTTTTATCTATGAACTGGATTCAGGACTTTGTTGATTTGAGCGGTCTTGATAAAATTGAACTTATCCGCAAATTTTCTCTTTCCACAGCCGAGGTTGAAAACGATATTCTCCGCAAGGGCAGTGAAATCAGCGGTATTGTTGTAGGTGAAATTAAGTCGGTTGAAAATCATCCCGATTCAAAGAAACTTCATCTCCTCAAAATTGATGCAGGCGAAGATGAACTTATTGATGTTGTCTGCGGTGCTCCGAATGTAAGAGTCGGTCTTAAAACCGCTTTTGCAAAGGTTGGCGCTAAAATCGGCGAAATCACAATTACACCAAGACCTCTTGCAGGCTTTACATCAAACGGTATGTGCTGCAGTGAGGCTGAAATCGGTATCAGCGATGACAACTCCGGCATCATGGAAATTACAGATGATGTTAAAAACGGCACAGACCTTAAAGACATTTATGAAATTGACGATATTGTTTTTGAGGTTGATAACAAGTCGCTTACAAACCGTCCCGACCTTTGGGGACACTACGGAATTGCAAGAGAATTTGCCGCAATTGCAGGCAGAGAGCTTAAACCTTTTGACCTTGACGATTTAAAGGCATATGACGGTCTTAAAAAGATTGATATGAAGATTGAGGACACTCTCTGTCAGAGATACAGCTGCTTACAGATTGAGAACATCAACCGCAATGTAAGCCCCGTAAATATGAGAATCCGTCTTTTCTACTGCGGTATGAGAGCAATAAACTATCTTGCCGACCTTACAAACTATCTTATGCTTGAAATGGGACAGCCGATGCACGCTTTCGATTCAAGAAAGGTTGAAAAAATCAGAATCAAGCGTTTTGACAAGCCTTTCACTTTCAAAACACTTGACGGTGTTGAAAGAAACATTGACGAAAACACACTTATGATTTGCAACGGCAACACTCCTGTAGCAATTGCAGGCATCATGGGCGGTCTTGATTCGGAAATTGTTGACGATACAACTACTCTCACACTTGAATCCGCAACATTTAACGCAGTCTCCGTAAGAAAGTCAACAGTAAGACTTGCTCACAGAACAGACGCATCAATGAGATATGAAAAATGTCTTGATCCTGAAATGACTGTTACTGCAATTGCAAGATTTGTATATCTTCTGAAAAAGTATGACAGCGACATCAAGGTTGTTTCTTCGCTCACAGACGAGTACGCATTCAGGTATGACACAGTTGTTCTTGACTTTGACAAAAACTTTGTTGACCGCTACACAGGCATCGAAATCAGCAACGACAGAATTGTTGCAACACTCGAAAGCCTCGGCTTTAAGGTTGAGCTCAACAACGATAACTTCAGCGTAACGGTTCCAAGCTGGAGAGCAACAAAGGATGTTACAATCAAGGCTGACATCATTGAAGAAATCACCCGTATTTACGGCTATGACAACTTTGAAATTCACACAACACGCTCTCCCCTTTACCCCGTAAGAGCAAGCATTGTTAAAACTACGGAAAACAAAATCAAGGATATGCTCGTTAAGAGATACAATCTCCACGAGCTTCACTCATATGTATGGGCATACAACGATGAACTCAAGGCAATTGACATTCCTGTTGAGGATAATGTTAAGCTTGCAAACGCAACTAACCCGAATATTGAAACATTAAGAAATTCAATTGTTCCCACACAGCTTTGTCAGATTAAATCAAACCTTTCATTCTCAAACGATTTCGGTATTTTTGAAATCGGCAGAGTTGTAAACGGTCTTGATGAAAACGGTCTTTGCATTGAAAACAAAAAGCTTGCAATCACACTTTACAGCAAGACAAGAAATGTTAAGGACATCTATTTTGAACTCCGTGACATTCTCGCAGTTGTAACGGATGAAATCAAGCACAAGGCTCTCACATTTGAAAAGGCTGAACCGACTCACAGCTACGAACACCCCGTAAACCTCTATTCGGTATGCCTTGACGGCAGAAATATCGGTACAATCGGCATTGTTCATCCGACAGTAAACAAGAAGATTGACAAAAAAGCCGCAATTGTATTTGCAGAAATTGATGTGAACGCTTATGCAAACACAGAGGCCGCTCCGATTGTTTATGACGAACCGTCAAAGTTCCCGCCGATGGACTACGACATCAGCGTTGAAGTTCCTCAGGGAATGTTCTTCTCACACCTTGCAGAGTGTTGGAAAAACGAAGGCGGAGAGATTCTCAAAAGCACAAAGATTGTTGACACATATGACACAGATACAGTTCACAGCGTAACAATCCGCTTTGAGTTCTCATCAAATGAAAGAACACTTTCATCAGCCGAGGTTCAGAAGATTATGGACAAGATAATTTCAAATCTTTCTGAAAACGGAGTAAAGCTCAGAGGCTAAAAATTATGGGGGCGGTTTTTCCGTCCCCTTTTTGTGACATAATCTGACAAACATAAGATAAAATTAAAAAATATTACTGCTGTTTTATCACACAAAGCAATGTTTTTGACATTGAAATAACATAAATTAGGCATATTTATTAAAAAGTGCTTGAAATTTACTTTGAAATATGGTATAGTAGCAGAATAGGAGGTGTTTCAGTATGTTGGATAAAACAATGATTTTTTCTCTTGGTGAGGAAAAAGATGACCAGATAAAAGCAGGGCTTACAATCGTTTATGATGCCCTCCGCCAAAAAGGATATAACCCTATTAATCAGATTGTGGGATATATTTTAAGCGAGGATCCGACCTATATTACAACATATAATAACGCTCGCAACATCATCAGCAAGATCGACCGTGACGACCTACTTGAAGCACTGGTAAAATCGTATCTTAATGTTTAAGAAAGGATGATGCCTTGTGGCAGATACCAAAAAGACCGAAAAGAAATTTTCGACTTACAAGGGCAGACCGCTCGTTCGTTGCAATGACGAGATTTACTACGGCAGTATGGAAGAACCGTATGTTATAAGAATGCAAATCAAAAGCAAAAAGGATGTCAACGGAACTGAGATTGCCGATAAGGTAACAGTTCAGCTAATGGCTACAGACCCTTATCTTTCACCGAGAAAACAGCTTGTTAAGTCAAGCGAGAAAAAGGGATTGTTCCTTGCTATGGATATTGCAGACATTTGGCTTGAAAGAGCCCTTGCAAACAAAATGTAATTTAACATTGAATTTACGGTGCAGTCAATTTGATTGCACCGTTTTTTCGTACAACAAACACCCATTCCCACAATCTCAACCGTAGCGGCGGTCAGTGACCGCCAATTGATTTGGTTGTAAAACCAAATCAACCCGTAGGAGCGACCTAAGCAAATAACTTCACCATAACGGGAGAACGAGGTTCTCCCCTACAAACGATACACGGCTTTCATATCATCAAATAATATTTGCAAAAAACAAAATGTATCTTAAAAGCGGCGTCCAATGAACAGCAATCGAAACGATTGTAAAATCACTTTGAGCTTATGAATTACTTGATTTGTGTGTAAACACAAATCAAATGGCGATCACTGATCGCCGCTACAAACAGCAAAACAAAGGTCGGGAAACAGAGCATTTCATTTTACACACTCTCTTCCCGACCTTAATTTTCAATTTTACATTTTAATTTTTCAATTTACTTTGTATCCTGCATCCTCTACTGCTTTTTTTAGAACGGAATCTTCAACATTTTTTGACATTGTAAGAACGGCTGAGCCTTTTTCGTGGCTTACTTCTGCCGATTCAATACCGTCAATTGCCTCAAGAGTTTTCTTTACTGTTGCCTCGCAATGCGGACACATCATACCTTCGATTTTCATTGTTTTTTCCATGGTTTTATTCTCCTTTTTATTTTTATGTTTTATTTTTCTGTCATGCTTTGAGCTGTGAACCTTAACAAAATTAAGTCTTAATGCGTTTGTTACAACACAAAAGCTTGAAAGGCTCATTGCCGCCGCACCGAACATCGGATTTAACTGCCAGCCGAAAAGATTGATAAATGCACCCATGGCAAGCGGAATACCGATTACATTGTAAATAAATGCCCAGAAAAGATTTTCGTGAATGTTACGGAGTGTTGCTCTGCCAAGTCTGATTGTTGCAGGAACATCTGCAAGGCGGCTCTTTACGAGTACAACATCTGCCGCATCAATTGCAACATCCGTTCCCGCTCCGATTGCAATACCCAAGTCTGCGCTTGTGAGGGCAGGCGCATCGTTAATGCCGTCACCGACCATTGCAACCTTACCGTATTTTTTCAGCTCTCTTACATTCTTTTCCTTGCCGTCAGGAAGAACTCCTGCAACAACTTCATCAATGTCTGCATTTTTTGCAACGGCTTTTGCGGTTTTTTCGTTATCGCCCGTAAGCATTACAACACGCACACCCATATTTTTGAGTTCATTAACCGCCTGTTTGCCGTCCTCTTTTATTATGTCTGCAACAGCAATAATACCGAGAAATTTATTTCCTTTACAGAAATACAGCGGAGTTTTACCCTCTTCCGCAAGCTGTTCAGCCTTTGCTTTTTCATCTGATGAAATTTCAGCAAACTGTGAAATATATCTGTAATTGCCGCCGTAAACGCTTTCTGAGCCGATTTTTGCGGTAAGTCCGTTACCCGTTACGGCATTGAACTCAGTCACGGCATCGCCGATAATATGTCTGTCATTTGCATAAACTACAATTGCCTTTGCAAGCGGATGTTCGCTTGATTTTTCAAGAGCAACGGCTGTTTTCAAAAGCTCGGTTTCCGAAATATTTTCGACTGTAACGATATCGGTAACGGCGGGTTCACCCTTAGTAACCGTGCCTGTTTTGTCAAGAACAACCGTGTCAATTCTGCCGGCTGTTTCAAGTGAAACTGCAGTTTTAAAGAGGATTCCGTTCTTTGCACCGACACCGTTGCCGACCATAATCGCAACAGGGGTTGCAAGTCCCAATGCACACGGACAACTGATTACAAGAACGGAAATGGCTCTTGCAAGCGAAAATCCTACACTTTGACCGAGCAACAGCCACACGATTGCAGTAATCACGGCAATTGTGATTACCGCAGGAACAAACACACCCGATACCTTGTCGGCAATTTTTGCGATAGGCGCTTTGGTGGCAGACGCATCACTGACCATTTTAATAATCTGCGACAGCGTTGTGTCCTCACCGATTCTCGTAGCCTCACAGCGGATATATCCCGACTGATTGATTGTTGCGGCTGAAACCGTATCGCCGACAAGCTTGTCAACAGGAACGCTTTCACCCGTCAGCGCTGATTCATTGACGGCACTTTCTCCGTCAATAACAACTCCGTCAACAGGAATACTCTCACCCGGACGAACTGCGAATATATCGCCTTTTTTCACCTGCTCTATCGGAACAGTCTTTTCAACACCGTCAACTACAATCGTAGCAGTCTTTGGTGCAAGTTTCATCAAGCCTTTGAGAGCATCGGTAGTTTTGCCCTTTGAGTGAGCCTCAAGCATTTTACCGACTGTGATGAGTGCCAAAATCATTGCGGCTGATTCAAAATAGAACTCGTGCATATACGACATAACCGCCGCCGAGTCACCTCTCACCTGTGCATCGGTCATCATAAACAACGCAATTGTGCTGTAAACAAAGGCTGTGCCCGAACCGAGTGCAACAAGCGTGTCCATATTGGGAGCAAGGCGGATAATCCCCTTGAAGCCGCTGACAAAAAATTTCTGATTAATCACCATCACTATGCCTGACAAAATCAGCTGAACAAGTCCCATTGCAATATGGTTGTTGTCAAAAAATGACGGCAACGGCCATCCCCACATCATATGCCCCATTGAAAAATACATCAACACTGCAAGGACAATGAGCGATGCGATAAGTCTTTTTCTGATTTTGGGTGTTTCGGTATCTTTGAGAGAATCCTCTGCATCGGGCGATTTTTTCTCTTTGCCTTTCAAAGACGCACCATAGCCTGCATTTTGCACGGCTTTTATAATTGCAGACGAATCAGCTGAACCGTCAACATTCATTGAATTTGTAAGCAGACTGACGGAACAGGAATTTACTCCGTCAATCTTTAATACCGCCTTTTCAACACGGGCAACACAGGCGGCACAGCTCATACCCGTTACATTGTATTGAGTCATAGTTTCTCCTACTTCATAAGCTTTTGCAAAACACCGACAAGCTCGTCAATTGTTTCATCGTTACCTGCCCTTATGTCATCTGCAACACAGGTGCGGATATGATTAGCAAGCAACTCTTTGTTAAAAGCGTTGAGTGCCGCATTGGCGGCGGCAACCTGTACCAGAATATCGGGACAATAGGCGTCTTTTTCAAGCATACCCTTTATCCCCCGTATCTGACCTTCAATACGATTAAGTCGGTTTACAAGCGACTTGTATTCTTTTTCGGTACGGTGCTTGTGTTTTGCACAATGTTCACACTTATTATTCTCCATAATATCAACCTCATAATTTCAAAATGGGATATATCATTCAAAATCATTTTTAAGATACCCCCTGTAGGTATCTTACAGTTATGATTGTATACCCCATTGGGGTATTTGTCAATAGGTAAATTACAGAAAAAACTAACAAAAAATATGCACAAGATAATGTTGACATTATTATTACATTGTGATAACATAATAACAAGGAGATGATTTTATGGCTATGACAAATATAAACATCAGAATTGATGCTGATAAAAAATTAAAAGCACAGGAACTGTTTTCATCTTTAGGACTTGATATGACTACCGCCATCAATCTTTTCATTCAGCAGTCGCTTGAATTTAACGGTATTCCGTTTACTATTCGCAAATATAATGCAGAAACCGAAGCCGCTTTTGCCGAAGTTGAAGAGATGAAAAAACATCCCGAACTTTATAAGAGCTATAGCAGTGCCGATGAATTATTTGAGGATTTGGATAAATGAAATATATAATCAAACCCACAAATCAATTCAAAAAAGATTTTAAAAAAATTAAAAAGCAAAACAAAGATTTGAACATTCTGAAGAAAGTAATTGATATGCTCGCAAATGACGAAATTCTTCCGGACAAATATCGTGACCATTTGCTGATAGGAAACTATAAAGGCAAACACGAATGTCATTTAGAGCCTGACTGGCTGTTAATTTACGAATATTTAGATGATGAATTGATACTGTTTCTTACAAGAACAGGTTCACACAGCGATTTATTTTAACAAAAAAGCAGGGTACTAAAAATACCCTGCTTTTATTGCATAAAAAAACACCGTACAAAATGTACGGTGTTAAAAGCTGTTATTAAATTAGTCAGCTGTGTAAGGAAGCAAAGCAAGGTGACGAGCACGCTTGATAGCAACTGTAAGCTCACGCTGATGTCTTGCGCAAGTACCTGTTACACGGCGAGGAAGAATCTTTCCTCTTTCTGACATATAACGACGAAGACGAGCAATATCCTTGTAATCGATATTCTCAACCTTGTCAACACAGAAGCCGCAAACCTTCTTGCGAGCTTTTCTGCCACGGTTCATTGGTCTGTCTGCCATGATGAAGTTCTCCTTTCAATGAGAATTATTTAAATTAAGTTGAAGTTAAAATGGTAAATCATCGTCCAACGGCATATCCTGAAAATCAGAGTTTGAACCGCTCTGATAAGACGCAGGTGCCTGCGGAGCAGGTTCCTGATGATAAGCCTGGTTTCCGCCGTAAGACGGAGCACCGTATGACTGATTGCCGCCATAGGACTGATTGTAGCCGCCTGCATTGTTGTCACGGCGTTCGCCTGTGAACGAAACATTGTCTGCTACAACCTCAACAACGTAACGGTTTGAACCGTCCTTAGCCTGGAACTGACGGCTCTGGAGCTGTCCTTCAACAGCAATGAGAGAACCCTTTCCAAAGTAACGGCATACAAATTCCGCTGTACTTCTCCAACATACGATATTAAAGAAGTCGGCTTTACGCTCCTCGCCCTGCTTTACATAGTTGCGATCAACTGCAATGCTGAAACTTGTAACGCTTACGCCTGTGTTTGTTGTTTTTAATTCAGGGTCAGCTGTAATTCTGCCCATTAAGATTACTCTGTTTAACATACTTTTCCTTTCGTGTTCGGGTTAAAACCCTACAAATTGATTATTCGACTTCCTTCTTGATTATCATTGAACGCATTACGCCTTCTGTGATCTTGTAGATACGGTCGAGCTCTGCAGGGAACTCAGCTTCACTTTCAAAATCGAAAAGAACATAATAGCCTTCGCTCTCTTTGTTGATAAGGTAAGCAAGCTTTCTCTTGCCCCATTCGTCAACATTCTTCAAAGTGGCATGCTTCTCAATGAGAGCCTTGAACTTTTCAACGATGGCCTGGATACCTTCTTCGCCCTTCTTCATTGAAATGATCATTACTGTTTCGTAATTAGCTGTTACTGCCATTAATATTGCACCTCCTTCTGGACATTATGGCGGTTTTCACCGCAAGGATTGTTATGTACACAACATAACAGATTTATTATAACATAAAATCACGGTTTGTCAACATTTTTTTACTGTTTTATTAATTTTCACTTCGAGCAGATATAATAAATTTCTTCACTTTTTCAAAATCTTTACCGTTGCCGTTTGAATTTTCAACACCCGAACTTACATCAACTCCGTCAGGCTTAACGGCTTTTACGGCTTTTGCCACGGTTTCGGGATTCAGACCTCCTGCAAGCATAAACAATTTATCATCACGAGGCAGATTTTCAAGCATTGTCCAGTCAAAGATTTTTCCGCTGCCGGGTTCGTGTGCGTCAAAAACATAGCCTACAATGTTCGGATTCATTCTGTATTCGTCAAACTTTTCAAGGTCGCTCACATTAAACGCACGGATTACCTTTAGATATGGATTTGAAAGCACATCTTCTTCAACATCACCGTGAATCTGAATGTAATCAAAACCGCAGTCGTATGCAGTTTTCACCTGTTCAAGAGTCGGAGAAACAGTTACAGCAACCGACAAAACATTTTTATCAAGCATTTCAATCAGGCTCTTGGCGGTTTCGGGAGAAATATTCCGCTTACTCTTTGGAAAGAACATTACAAAGCCCGCAAAATCGGGTTTGCAGGCATTTACTATCTTAATGTCTTCGGCGGATGTAATTCCGCAAATTTTAACTTTCATAAACTCACCTACAAAACAATTGTACCATATCGAATTAACGGTTGCAATAAAAAAGACAAAGGACAGTCTGCGTGGCTGTCCTTTGTCAATATCGGGAAGTAATCCAATTACTTATTAGCTGTTAAATACGCCTGTTGAGAGGTAACGCTCACCTGTGTCGGGGAACAATGCAACGATTGTCTTACCTGCATTTTCTTCACGCTTGGCAAGCTCAATTGCGGCTGCAAGAGCGGCGCCTGAAGAGATACCTACGAGGATACCTTCTGTCTTTGCAATATCATTTGCATTTGAGAAAGCGGCTTCGTTAGCAATAGGAAGAATTTCGTCATATACCTTTGTATCGAGAGTATCGGGAACAAAGCCTGCGCCGATACCCTGAATCTTATGAGGACCGCCGTGACCCTCCGAAAGTACGGGAGAAGTCTGCGGCTCAACTGCAACAACCTTTACATCAGCCTTCTTTGACTTGAGGAAGTTACCCACACCGCTGAGTGTACCGCCTGTGCCGACACCTGCAATGAAGAAATCAACATTACCGTCCGTATCCTCCCAGATTTCCGGACCCGTTGTATCAAAATGAGCCTTAGGGTTAGCAGGATTCTCAAACTGACCGAGGATAATGCCGCCGTCAATTTCCTTTTCAAGCTCTTTAGCCTTTGCAATTGCACCGCTCATACCCTTTGTACCGTCAGTAAGAACGATTTCAGCACCGTATGCCTTGAGGAGGTTTCTTCTCTCAACGCTCATTGTTTCGGGCATTGTAAGGATTGTCTTGTAGCCCTTTGCAGTAGCTACAGATGCAAGACCGATGCCTGTGTTACCTGATGTCGGTTCAATGATTGTTGAACCCTTTTTGAGCTTACCGCTCTTTTCAGCGTCCTCAACCATAGCTCTTGCCACCCTGTCCTTAACACTGCCTGCAGGGTTAAAGAGTTCAAGCTTTGCAACAACCTTTGCCTTGAGGTCATATTTCTTTTCTATATTAACGAGTTCGATAAGTGGTGTTCTGCCGATAAGTTCTGTTACACTTGTATATATTTTGCTCACAAAAATCAAGTCCTTTCAAAATTCAACAAATTAAAATCAGTCATCAAGTGAATCAAATGCTTCCTGAAGGTCATAGATAATATCGTCAATATTTTCTGTGCCGATTGAAAGTCTGATAGTGTTTGGCTTAATGCCCTGTTCTGCAAGTTCTGCCTCGCTGAGCTGTGAATGAGTTGTTGATGCAGGGTGAATTGCAAGAGATTTAACATCTGCAACATTTGCAAGAAGTGAGAATACTTCGAGGTGGTCGATGAATTTCTTTGCAGTTTCAGCGTCACCCTTGATTTCAAATGTGAAGATTGAGCCTGCACCCTTTGGGAAGTATTTCTTGTAAAGTGCGTTGTACTTGCTGTCAGGAAGTGAAGGATGATTAACATTTTCTACCTTCGGGTTCTTAGAGAGGAAGTCAACAACCTTGAGTGCATTTTCAACATGGCGTTCAACACGAAGTGAAAGTGTTTCAAGGCCCTGGAGGAACATAAATGCGTGGAACGGTGAAAGTGTAGCGCCTGTATCTCTGAGGAGAATGGCACGAACATAAGTTACAAGAGCAGCGCCCGGAGCAGCCTCTGTAAATACTGCACCGTGATATGATGCGTTAGGCTCTGAGAACTGTGGGAACTTGCCTGATGCAGCCCAGTCAAACTTGCCGCTTTCAACGATTACACCGCCGAGAGCCGTACCGTGACCGCCGATAAACTTTGTTGCCGAATGAACAACGATATCTGCGCCGTACTCAAACGGTCTGAGAAGATAAGGTGTAGCGAATGTGCTGTCGATTACAAGCGGAATCTTGTGTGAATGAGCAATGTTTGCTACTTCTTCAATATCAATAATATTTGAATTGGGGTTACCGAGTGATTCAATGAAAACAGCCTTTGTGTTTTCGTCAATCGCATTTTCAAATGCGTTTTCTTCGTCAGGATCAACGAACTTTGTTGTTACACCGTACTCTGAGAATGTATGCTCAAGCCAGTTGTATGTGCCGCCGTAGATTGTCTTTGCGGCTACGATGTTGTCACCTGCTTTTGCAAGAGCCTGAAGTGCATATGAAACTGCCGCTGCGCCTGATGCAACTGCAAGAGCTGCTGTGCCGCCCTCAAGAGCTGCAATTCTCTTTTCAAAAACATCCTCTGTCGGGTTTGTAAGTCTGCCGTAGATGTTACCTGCATCTTTGAGTGCAAAGCGGTCTGCAGCGTGCTGACTGTTGTGGAATACATAAGAAGTAGTTGCGTAAATCGGAACTGCTCTTGCGTCTGTTACAGGGTCTGCTGTTTCCTGACCGATGTGAAGCTGTTTTGTTTCAAATTTAAGATTTCTTTCGCTTAATTTACTCATTTTAATGTCCTCATTTCATTTTTAATTTCAGAAGTTATGTTGCGGATTTGATGTGTCCCGTATCACATTCGTGCATTACTGCAACATCGTTTGAATCTGAGATTTTTCATTTGGATCACCTTTCCCATATTTCCTATTTGATTGGTGGGTTTTAATTGGATTGTCTATATCATACCACAGATTTTTTATTTGTCAATAGGTTTTTTGAATTTTTTTCTTATCTTTCCTATTGGTTTAGTAGGTTTGCTGGGTTTTGATTATTGAAAAGGTCGAAAAAGCCGATATTCAAGCCGTTTTTTAAATTTCAACCGTTAAGCAGTCAATTTGAAATTTTTTCTGATTTTTTAAAACTAATATTCAAAAGCATCATTTGCAAACGGCAAAACACCGCATTACCTACTAAATTGCTGTGTAAACAACAAAAGCACCCGTAAAGGATGCTTTCGGATTATATTAAATTACATAGTTATCTGCCGAATTTGCAATAATGTCGGCAAGAGTAATGTTGTCAACAACATCGTCAATAGCCTTCTGGAGCTTCTCCCACACAAAAAGCGTTGAACATTGTTCACGACGATCGCAGGTATTTTCATTACCCTCAAGGCAAGCCACGGGTGCAAGACTGCCCTCGGTAAGTCTTAAAATCATACCGACAGTATAATATTCGGGTTCATGAGCAAGACGATATCCTCCGTTTGAACCTCTTGCACTGAGCACATAACCTGCCTTTGTAAGTACGGTAATAATCTGTTCAAGGTATTTAAGCGATATTCCCTGACGGGCGGCAACCTCCTTTAGGGCTACATTTTCCCCTTGTTTACACTGAGCAAGGTCAACCATAAGTCGGAGCGCATACCTGCCCTTTGTTGAAATTTTCAAATTAACCACCCTATTCATATATTAATAATATGATTAAAGCATATCATAAACGGCTGTATATGTCAATGAGCCTGTTGCACAACAATAACCTATTTAACTTGTAAGAAAACACAAAAAGCGGGAGCGAAAAACGCGCCCCCGCAGAGTTTATATATGAAGTTACGACGATACACCGCAAATCAGTGTTACAATTCTTACTGCAAACAAAGCAAACGCAACCCACATAATCGGATGAATTTCTTTGATTTTGCCTGTAACAATCTTGAGAATAACCCAAGTAAGGATACCGAACATGATACCTGTTGCTATTGAATATGCAAACGGCATAAAGATGATTGCTACAAAACCGCCGACTGTATCGGCAATGTCTGAGTCAAAATCCATCTTTGTAACATTCTTAATCATAAGAAGACCTACAAATACGAGTGCAGGAGCTGTTGCAAATGAAGGAATAGCAAGGAAAATCGGATAAAGCGGAATAGCAAGGATAAAGAGAATCGCAGAAGTAAGAGCTGTAAGACCTGTTCTGCCGCCCTCTGCAACACCTGTTGTTGACTCAACATAAGATGTTACTGTTGATGTACCGAGGCAAGCACCAAGACATGTACCGAGTGCGTCAGACATAAGAGCACGACCTACACGGGGAAGTTCGCCCTTTTCATTGAGGAGATTACCCTCCTGAGCAACACCGATAAGTGTACCTACTGTATCGAAGAGGTCAACAAAGAGGAATGCAAATACGATAACAGCAAAGTTAAGCGCATGCTGTGCCACATAACCGAAATCAAACTTGAAGAAAGTTTCTGTTGCCATGTTCTGGACAGCTCCGAATACAGAGTAGTTTGCAAAATCAGGAATGAGCGATGCACCCTGATACCAACCGCAAAGCTGAGCGATGATGCCAAGAACCCATGTTGCAAGGATACCGATAAGGATTGAGCCTTTAACTCTGTAGTGCCAGAGTGTAGCAACAATGAGGATACCGACAAGTGCAAGAACCACCGGAGCAGAACCAACATCACCGAGCTTAACGAGAGTTGATGACTGAACAGCCTTGCCGTCATAGTAAGCGTCTGTTGTGATAACGCCTGCGCCCTTAAGACCTACAATTGTGATAAAAAGACCGATACCTGCCGAAATACCGTACTTGAGGTTCTGAGGAACCTTGTTTACAAGTGTTTCACGGAATTTGAAGATTGAGAGGATAATGAAAATAATACCCTCAACAAGGATAGCTGTCAAAGCTACCTGCCATGGATTTGTGATACCCTGCTCTGCAAGCTGCGGAACAACTGTGTATGCAAAATATGCATTCAGTCCCATACCGGAAGCAAGAACTACAGGATAGTTGGCATAAAATGCCATGATGAGTGTTGCGAAAGCAGCCGATACAGCTGTTGCTGCAAAGATTGCATTCGGATCCATTCCTGCAGCAGAAAGAATACTCGGGTTTACAGCGAGTATGTAAGCCATTGCAAGGAATGTTGTAATGCCGGCAATAATCTCGGTTTTGACATTAGTGCCGTTTTCTTTCAGTTTGAAAATCTTTTCCAAAAGAAAGCCCCCCTAAAATATTTTGTCGAAACACGACATAGTTAAATTGTAGTTTATTCTTGCCAAATTTTCAAGTGGTATATTATACAAATTCATTGCAAAAATCAAGTTTTTGATTGTTTTGTGAAGTTTTTTGAGGAAAATCAGGTACAGGCAATTATTGAACATTTCACGAATAAAATTATATAACGATAAATTTTAGTTTAAGGGGTGCTGTTATGATTGAGTTACTCGGATTTTTAGGACAATATATATGTTTTTTCATTCTTCATGTTTGCGGAGGCGGTTCGTTTCCGAAACCTTTAACAGAAAAGCAAGAGCGTGAATATCTTGAAAAAAGTGCAAACGGCGATATTACGGCAAGAAATATGCTTGTTGAACACAATCTGAGGCTTGTTGCACACATAATAAAGAAATATTACGGAACACAAAGCGAACAGGATGACCTTGTATCAATCGGTACAATCGGTCTGATAAAGGCAATCAACACATTTGACATGAACAAAAACATAAAATTAAGTTCTTATGCGAGCAGGTGCATTGAAAACGAAATTCTTATGCATTTCAGAAACGCAAAGAAAAGTGCACAGGATATTTCTTTAAACGAAACAATTGATACCGACAAAGACGGCAATCCTCTCACCCTTCTTGATATTATGTCGGTTGACGATAATATAATCGACAATCTTGATTTGAAGCTTAATTCAAAAAAGCTCGGTCAGTTCATAAGAGAGGAACTTAACGAGCGTGAGCAAAAGATTATTGTACTGAGGTACGGTCTTGACGGCAAGGAAGCCATGACTCAAAAAAGTGTTGCCAAAATGTTAGGCATATCCCGTTCCTATGTCAGCCGCATCGAAACCAAAGCGTTAAAACAATTGCGAAAACGATTTGAAACAAGTTCGAATTTGTGAAACTTGGTAGAAATATTTACATCTTTGTCTGCTGACAGACTTATTATATATTGTATTTAGTAAAGCGTTGTGATACACTTATCTTAGAATATTAAGAGTAAGGGAAGAATCATTATGAAAAAGTTATATTTATCAGCTATCATATGCACTCTCGCATTTTCTCTTTGTGCATGTGTGGGCACAACCGAAAATACAAATGACACAACCTGTGTTGAAACAACAGCAACTACCGCAACTCCTACAACAGTACAACCTACAACTGAAGAGCTGACAACAGAAGAACCCACAACTGAAGAACCAACTACCGAACCAAAGGCTGATATTGACTGGAGAAATATCTACCTTAATTATGTAAACGAACATAATCTTGCACAAGGAGATATGACATCTACAGGAGGACTTACGAATTACAGCCTGTTTTATATAAACGACGATGATATTCCCGAACTTTTCGGATATGGTACTCCGTTGCCTTACGGAAACATTCTTTGCTATATTGATGATGACGGTGAGCTGCACGAAGAACACCTTGGGGCTGACGGCGGACCGTTGCTTGTAGAAAAAACCGGTAAATTCCGCTATACTTGGGGCAGAATGGGTGCATACTACGATGCACATTACACATTTGACGGCAACTCGTTGACAAAGGTTTCTGAGGGTTCATATATGAACGAAGCAGGTCCTTTAAAATTCAAGGACGGCGAAGATTACAGTGGAGCAACCTTTAAATGGAACGAAAAATCCGTTTCTGCCGAAAAGTATAAAAGTGAACTGAATGACTTTGTTAAAATAAATGAAGCAAAAATTCCAAACGCACTTGACTATGATAAAATTGTCGAACTATTAAGTTAATTAAAATTATTCACATCAATTATAAAAGCGTAGCAGAACTTTTAAACTGCTACGCTTTTATTGCAAAATAGTATTTAGTATGCTATTTTAGCATACTTTTCCCAATGGGCTTTCGATTCCCATCTAATTGAGTTATCCTTTAATATGCAAAAAGAAAAGGTACTCACTTTTGAGTACCTTTTGATGGAGCGGATGATGGGAATCGAACCCACACGATCAGCTTGGAAGGCTGAAGTTCTACCACTAAACTACATCCGCTTATTTACAACATTGTCATTATATCACGCAGTTATATATATGTCAAGAATTTTTTTATTATATCGGTATGGGCGCTCATTGGGTGCCCGCCTTAATGGCAGAACTTGTTTAAACACATATTTTTTAATATGATAAAAACCGTGTATTCAAATTTGCACGCAATGCGTGCAATCGTGTGCATTGCACACGAATGGGAGAACACGGTTCTCCCCTACATTATTTCGGTAACTATGGTTCATTTATACGGTTTATTTCTATCATAGTATTTGTATCTTTACTTGGCGGGCGTCCGATGAACGCCCCTACTGACACGCATATACTTTTATATATAATATGGTCGGGCAACACGGATTTTCATTTTGCAATCCATATACCCGACCATAATTTTCAACTTTCCATTTTCAATTTTCAATTGAACTGCGTTTACCAATACACAATTATTCTAATACAGAATTATATTAGAATCAAAACTTTTTCTTCAATTTGGCAAGCTTTTTTTCGGCATCTTTATATCCGCCTTTGACGGCTTTTTCATAGGCTTTTACGGCTTCTTCCCTATTGCCTGTTTTTGCATAATATTCACCCAATGCGAATGATGCTGACGCTATACCATTATCGGCGGCAATTTTATAGTACTCCATTGCAAGTTTCGGATTGCGGGTAACACCTCTGCCGTCCATAAGAATATCTGCAATTTTGGACGCTCCATTCGCACTGCCAAGGTCTGCGGCTTTTTTGTACCACATAGCCGCCTGTTCGGGATTTTTGACACCGTTCACGGAAAATTCAGCCATCCACAATACGGCAGGAAGATAATCGAAATCGGTTGCAAGGGTATTCATTATATTTTTAGCACGGGCAACGGTTTCAACGGTCGGATTTTTCAAAAGCCGTCTTGCCTTCATGTATTCAAGCTCGCACATTTCTTTTCTGTTCTGAACGCTTGTACCGTGCAGAATCGTGCTTACATCGCTCTTAAATTCACCGTCATTCGGTTTTTCAGGGGGCTGATATTTTTTCATTTTATCAAACAAGTTCATGACTTTCCTCCTTACCGTTTTCTGCTTACCATATATTTCACTTCAATATTACGAATACACAATTTTTATCATATCAAAACATTCAGAAAAACATATGATAGCATCAAGGCCGGCGGATGATATCCGCCCCTACAAGTTTGTCATTCTACATTAAGATTATAAATGAAAACTGCGAATTTATAAATCTGTTTGGGCATTATATTCAAAAAGCATATTGATTTTATCCTTAAATTCGATTATAATTTACTTGTAAACATAAAAACCACTTGTTTTTAAGGAGATAACGATGAATATATTTGACAACATTGCCGCTAATCTTTCATTAAAGTATGAAAATTCGGAATTTTATAAAAACAAACTCATCAAACGATACAAGCCACTCATCACACCGGGTGTAAAGTCACAGGACGAGCTTATCATTTCGCTTGAAAAGCACTTTGACCTTGAACTAACCGACAAGGCTGTTATGAGCAAGACTTTTCTTGAACTCTGCGTTATGGGCAACATTGATTGCGATGAGCCTGATATGATTGATTTTGAGATTTACAGGGTTGTGAGGAATTCAAAGAGCGAGGCGCTTTATGCCTGCGAAAAATACGACCTCGATGATGACGACATTTTTATAATTTTTGAGGAGCATAACAACTTCTTTATCAGTAACTCGCAGATTGTCGAGATGCTGCTTATCATCAAAGAGGGTGTTTCTGCCGAGGATTATGAGAATGAAACTCCCGAATTTCTCAACTACATTCGTGTCTGCCGTTACTTCTGCCAGACAAATTTTTTTAAGCTCAACAAGGCTGTTACATATGACGAGTTCGATATGATTGACATTCCCGAAGACGAAAGTGATTCTGACGATGCCGATTATTTTGACGAGTCTGATGATGAAGCTGACGATTTCACAGACGCAATTGAGTTTTAATTTTTGAATTTTCACTTTTCGACTTAACAAAATAGCAAAAAAATTACGAGGAAGGTTTTATGCCTTCCTCGTTTTTGTTTACTGCAAATCACTTTTTGAAAGATGAATTCTATCAAAAGTAGCGTCTTTAAAATCGTCTGAAAATGCATTTATTACCAAGGTATGTAAGTTGTAGTAGTACTGAATACCATTTTCATTAAATACATATGTTGTTTCGTTGCTGTTCTTACATTTTCCAACCAACCTGTTAGGAACAACAGGATTTGCGTCAATCAATGGTGCAATCAAAACAGCCGCCAAAACACATAATATCACTACAGGTATCACTATTTTTATTGGAGCAGGTTTCTTTTTCGGATTAACCTGAACAAAATTCTGAGAATATTCAACATTTGTACTACTATCTGAATTAGCAGAATTATTTACAGTGACATTTTGAACATTACTGTCTGTTGTGTTTGTCACAGGTTCAGTTGAACTATTAACACTGTCACTTGGCTCTGCCGCAGAAACAAATTATTCAAGAAACGAGCTTATCAATGTAATTCTCAGTCACGGCGTTGAAAACATCATAATAGAATAATCAAACTTTTTATCGGGAAGGAGAAATCCTTCCCTTTTTTCATACTACGGACTGAACCGCAACAACTTTAAAGCAATGTTCCTCATTATCTGCATAAATCTGCGCCGAGAAGAACTCGTCCATATTGCAGAAAAGTCCATACGATTCAATTCCTACATCTTCATCCCTGTCAAGGCGAGCAAGCACTTCGTTGATTTCATCGGTAAATGCAACGATTTCTCCCACATTTTCGGGAATCCACTGCACACCGTCAATTCCGATTATCATTTTCTCATCCCACTTTTTGCGGCACTTTTTAAATGCTTTTTCATCATCAACATAAATATATCTTTCGATTATATTCTTGATTTCCTCAGCTTCATCGTGATACTTTTCAAAATCAAATGCGATAACAAGAAACATTTCACTATTCCACAAATTTGAAATTGCGAAGTCCTTTTTCTCAACAATGTCGCCAAAATCAAAAACATTGTCCATACAGGTTTTATCGTCAATGTACTGGGATAACCACAAATCAATGCCGTCAAAATAAGCTATTTTTCCGTACTTGAAGTCCTTTTCGCCAGAATTTTCAAGGCAATCAAAAATGCTTGGAACTCTATCAGGAAAACACGCCACCGTGATAAATTCCTCATCGGAACAGTTGCCGATATTCACAAATTTTCCGCTGCAGGTGATGTCAATTGTGAATCCGCCGTGATTACCGAGCTTCTGGATTATCTCGCCCGCACTTTCGTCTTCGGTTTCAAAAAGCGTTTCATCGCCCTCAATATCAATATGCAAATCAAAGTCAGCATTTTCACATCTCTTCGACATCGTTGCATAGGAAAGCAGCGCCAAAAGGTATGCACGGATACCCTTGATTGCTTCGGGATTTTGCGGTGCGTTTTCAAACACAAGCTTTTCGTGGATCTTTCTTTTACAATTCATTAACATAATAATTTCCGCCTTTCATTAACTTAGTAACAATTACTGTTATTGCCCTTTTAATTAGGTTTTTCCTTTCCTTTTCTTTAATAATATTATACCATAAACCACTGTCCCATTATCTACCCTCTGCTCTAAAAAACGGCTTATTTATGCGGTTTTTTTGCGAAAATTCTTCATTTATTAAAAACAGAGCATCTTGACAAATGTGTGAATTTTTTGTATAATCAAAGAGTTTGTTTTTATAGGAGAGAATTCGTTTATGGAAAGAGAAAATTTTAAATCCCGACTTGGGTTTATCCTTGTAAGTGCGGGTTGCGCTATCGGAATCGGCAATGTGTGGCGATTTCCGTATGTTGCAGGACAGAACGGCGGCGGACTATTTGTACTTTTGTACCTAATCTTCCTCGTTCTTATGGGAGTTCCTGTTTTGACAATGGAACTTGCAGTCGGAAGAGCGAGCAGAAAAAGTGCTGTTCTCGGCTACAAAAAACTTGAAAAGCCAAAGAGCAAGTGGCACATTCACGGCTGGTTCTGTATGCTCGGATGCTACCTTTTGATGATGTACTACACCACGGTTTCGGGTTGGATGACGAGCTACTTCTACAAATTTGCGACGGGTTCATTTGAAAGCGGAATGACCTCGGAGCAAGTTGGCGGAGTATTCAACGAATTGCAGTCAAATCCGCTTGAAATGGTAATTTGGATGGCGATTATCACCGTCCTCGGATTCCTTGTTTGCAGCAGAGGTATTCAAAAGGGCATTGAAAAAGTCAGCAAAGTTATGATGATTGCGTTGCTCATACTCATTCTTGTACTCGCAGGCAACAGCTTATTCCTTTCGGGTGCAGGCGAGGGACTCAGCTTCTACCTTATTCCCGATTTGGACAAGGTGAATGAAATCGGACTTGGCAATGTTATTTCATCCGCTATGAATCAGGCATTCTTCACACTCAGCCTTGGCATTGCGGCAATGGAAATTTTCGGCAGTTATATGTCAAAAGACCACACTCTGCCGAGTGAGTCAATCAAAATTTGCGCACTTGACACATTTGTTGCGATTATGGCAGGTCTTATCATCTTCCCCGCTTGTTTTTCATACGGTGTTCAGCCCGACCAAGGCCCTGCTCTGATTTTCGTAACACTTCCAAATGTGTTCGTAAATATGGCCGGCGGAAGAATTTGGGGTACTCTGTTCTTCCTGTTTATGACTTTTGCGTGCTTCTCAACAATCATTGCCGTGTTTGAAAACATCATTTCGTTCTGGATTGATATGTTCGGCATCAGCAGAAAGAAGTCTGTTCTTATCAACACAATCATCATTCTTATCGCAAGTTTGCCGTGTGTGTTTGGTTTCAACATTTGGAGCGGTTTCCAAATTTTCGGTCAGAATGTTCTCGGTATGGAAGATTTCCTCGTAAGCAATATCCTTCTTCCTGTAGGTTCGCTTGTGTATCTCCTCTTCTGCGTTACAAAATTCGGTTGGGGATTTGACAACTACCTTGATGAGTGTAACACCGGTAAAGGCATTAAATTTTCAAAGGCTTTAAAGCCGTATTTCAAGTATGTACTCCCTGTTCTCGTACTGATTTTGATTGTTCAGGGATTCATAAAATAAGTTAATATATTTCTTTAAAAGCAAAATCCCGACAGTATGTTTTTGATACTGTCGGGATTTTTTATGTCCGCATTTATTAAATTTACTTTTTACGATTGAACTTTTTCACCTTTTCGGAAAGCTCGACAAGCTCTTCTTTTGAAAGTTGGGGAAGATGTTCAAGGTCATCAAGAAACTTTGCACTGCTTTCATCAGCACGAAGTTTGGTGCTTTCGACATAGTAGCTTGTGATTACGCCCGGAACTACTGCAATGATAAGAATTGAACATATCGAAAGAAAGATTGAAAGCACTCTGCCGACAAGCGTTGTTGCAAGCACATCTCCGAGACCTATTGTTGTGGCAACACTGAAGCAGTACCATATGCTGTCAAAAAGCCGAGTTATGTTCGGCTCAAAAATCCATATTGCAACACTCACCGCAAAAAACACGATAACATAACTGCACAAAAGCTTGATTGCACCTGTCCGCTTGAGAACAATTTTCAACAGCCTTGTCTTTTTCAAAACACCACCCCCGTCTAAAGTAAATTATAGCAATTTAAACAACCCCCGTCAAGGCAACAGTTATGCACCTTTAAAGCAGAATTATTAAAATTAAATTTGCAGTATGTATTCCATAGTAAGGCACATAAATTTCATATCATAAGACAAAGCACCTACCGATTTTGGCAGGTGCTTTTTTCGTCCCCGCTTGGAGATGGGTTGGTTCTTAAGAAGTGCTACAAGTGCAGCTAATAAGATTATTAATTTTCGTCCCCGAGTGGGGATGGGTTGGTTCGGGAAGGAGAGAGGATGAAAGACATAGCTGAATTGTTTTCGTCCCCCGCTTGGGGATGGGTTGGTTCTGAATGCCGAGAAGATGACGAAAGTTTTAAGAAGTTTTTGTCCCCGCTTGGGGATGGGTTGGTTCTCATTTTTTGATGCCTTTACTGAAATCGTTGAAGAATTTTCGTCCCCGCTTGGGGATGGGTTGGTTCTGATTGATTGCTCAAAAGCAGAAAATTACTTTGCGTTTTCGTCCCCGAGTGGGGATGGGTTGGTTCGGGTGGGGTATCTGTAAAGAATATTTCTACGGTTTATTTTTCGTCCCCGCTTGGGGATGGGGTGGTTCCGTTACATTCAGTTTTCAAAACACAGTTCCCGAAATTTTCGTCCCCGCTTGGGGTTGGGTTGGTTCGCAACTGCGTAAAATGTTGGAATCAGCCTATTGAATTTTCGTCCCCGAGTGGGGATGGGTTGGTTCAAAATTACACCAGAAACCTTAACAGACAACTTTAGATTTTCGTCCCCGCTTGGGGATGGGTTGGTTCTCAATCTGTTAGCTTTTACTCCGGTAAAGATGAGATTTTCGTCCCCGCTTGGGGATGGGTTGGTTCTTTTAGACGGAAAAGCAACTACTCTGAAAGTGATTATTTTCGTCCCCGCTTGGGGATGGGTTGGTTCAAGACGTAAAAATTATTAAAACAGCAATTACAAATATTTTCGTCCCCGAGTGGGGTTGGGTTGGTTCGCAATGGGTGCATGGGGCAAGGACGACTAAAAAATTTTCGTCCCCGAGTGGGGATAGGTTGGTTCCAATTGAGGATGTTCACGCTTACAACGAAATTGAGATTTTCGTCCCCGCTTGGGGATGGGTTGGTTCAGGAGTACGGTTCAGCTCGTTGGGGTAACACCAAAGAGTTTTCGTCCCCGAGTGGGGATGGGTTGGTTCCACTGGATTTATTAAAGCGATTTACAACAAAAAACTATTTTCGTCCCCGCTTGGGGATGGGTTGGTTCCGAAATTACTTGAAAAATATGTAGCAAGTCAAAAATTTTCGTCCCCGCTTGGGGATGGGTTGGTTCCTTATTTATTGCTTTCGCACTAATTGTACACAAATTTTTAAATAAAAGCAAGAGATTTTGAAAAGTGGTGACGCTAAAATAAGCCATTTTGACATTTTTACAATTTTTCTTAAAATTATTTTGTAAATAATGTTGAAATATGTGAAAATAAGTGATATAATTATGCTAAATTGTACAAAGGATGTTTTATTGTTATGCTGACAAAATTAAGAATGTATATAACAAGTGATGATTTTGAAATTACACGGCATATTTCCTCTGTTTTACACGGAGTTATTATGTCGGCTATTGATACAGATTACGCAAACATTCTTCATAACAGCAACCTTAATCCCTTCAGCACAAGCCTTGTTAAAAATGGCGATGAATGGTGTTGGACAGTTGCAACTGTCGGTCAAGAGGCATACGATAAAATATTCAAGGTTCTTGCTGACAAGAGCTTTTCGTCATTTGTACTAACGAGCAAGGAAAACGCTGTTGTAAACATTGTCAAAAAGGAAACATTTGAAATTTCTGTTGAAAATCTTTTGAAAGCAACTTTTAATGACGAGCCGTCATCTGTTTTGAAAATCTCATTTGACACACCTGCTGCTTTTAAAAGCAAAAACGATTATGTTATTGTTCCCGACCTGCACCTTGTTTTTCAAAGTCTTATGAAGAAAGCAACCGCCGCAACAAGTGATGATTCCTTTTTTGACGAGGAAACACTTGACGCACTTGTGCAAAACAGCAAAATTATTTCGTATAATCTTCGCACCGTAAAATTTAGCCTTGAGGGCAGAAGAATTACGGGATTTACAGGTTACATATCAATCTATATAAAGGGACCTTCACTCTTAAAGAATTTTGCTAAAACCCTGTTCAGATTTGGCGAATACCTTGGTGTGGGAATTAAAGCCTCAATCGGAATGGGAGCGTTGAGCATTAAGGAGGATGAAAAATGAATGACAGACAAATAAAAATTGTTTGTTCTGCACTTTTGCATGATATTGGAAAGATTGTTTATCGTTCCGGTGTTAAAATAAATCACAGTGACGGCGGATATGAGTTTCTTAAAGATGAAATCGGTCTGAATGACAGGGATATTCTTGACGCAGTAAGATACCATCACGCAGTTCCGCTTTCAAAGGCAACTCTTGATGATGATTCGGTTGCCTATATTACATACATTGCCGATAACATTGCCTCAGCAAGTGACCGCAGAGAAGATGAAAACGGCGAGCCGGGATTTGCAATAAACACACCTCTTGAAAGTGTATTTAACCTTCTTAACAACAACAATCAAAAGCTGTATTACAAGCCGGCTATGCTTGATGATTCCGGTGATTTTATAAATTGTCCCAGCGAGCAAAAAGAGGAGTTTACCTCAGGGTATTATTCGGCAGTAAAGGAAAAGTTTAGAAATCTGCTTACAACAATTGATTTTTCAAAGCCTGTTGAGCAATATGTAAATTCACTGCTTGAACTCTTTGAAGGTCTTTGCACATATATTCCCTCCTCTACTTCTACAAAAGAGGTTGCCGATATTTCATTATTTGACCATTCAAAACTTACCGCTGCATTTGCGGGATGTATATACACATATCTGAAAGCTAACGGTATTTCCGACTATAAAACCGAGCTTTTTAAAAATTCCGAAAAATTTTATGACAAAAAAGCTTTTATGCTCTATTCCCTTGATATTTCGGGAATTCAAAAATTCATTTACACAATCAATATTCAGGGTGCTCTCAAAACTTTGCGAGCAAGGTCTTTTTACCTTGAGATTTTTATGGAGCATATTCTTGATGAGCTTCTTGACAAACTTGAGCTTTCAAGAGCAAACATAATATATACAGGCGGTGGACATTGCTACCTTATTCTTGCTAACACTGATGAAACAAAGCAAACACTCGATGAATTTGAAAAAGCTGTCAACGGATGGCTTATTGATAACTTTGCAACAGGTCTTTATGTTGCAGGTGGATATGCCGAATGCAGTTCAAATGACATTCAGAACAAACCTGACGGAAGTTATGCAGAACTTTTTGCTGAGATAAGCAAAAATATAAGTCACAAAAAGCTGCACAGATACAGTGCAAGTGATATTCTTAAACTAAACAGTTCATTTTCCGGTGACGGAAAAAGAGAATGTAAGTGCTGCAAGTCGCCCTCATTCCTCGTGAAATCAATTTCTGATAACGGACAGGAAGAATACAGGTGTGAATTTTGCAACAGCCTTATTAAATTATCAGACGATATACTTAATAAAGAATTTTTTGCTGTTCTGAAAACAACTCAAAAAGCGGGAATTAAGCTTCCTTTTGGTTGCAGCCTTGTTGCCGATGACGCAAATTCTCTTAAACAAAAGATGAAGGACAGCTGTGAATATGTAAGAAGTTATTGCAAAGGAAAATTGAATATCGGACAGGATATTTCAACTCATCTATGGGTTGGTGATTATCATGCAAAGAATAATCAGACAGATGAGCTTGCCAAAAGTTCAACCGGCATTAGCAGAATTGCCGTTTTGCGTGCTGATGTTGATAATCTGGGACATGCTTTTGTGAGTGGATTTGACCGTGATGATTGCGGAAGAAAATATGTTACACTCTCACGAACAGCATCACTTTCAAGACAACTTTCTCTCTTCTTTAAGCATCACATAAACTCAATTCTTAAAAACGGAACATATGGTAACATTTCAAAATCAGGCAAAAGAAATATTTCTATTGTATATTCAGGCGGTGACGATGTATTTGTTGTCGGAGCATGGGACGATGTAATAAGCTTTGCCGTTGACCTTACCGATAAGTTTCGTGAATTTACCGAGGGAACATTAACAATATCGGCCGGCATAGGAATTTATGACTTCTCCTTCCCTATTAGCATTTGTGCGCAGGAAGTTGACAAACTTGAAAGTATGTCAAAAAGTTATTCAAAGCATAATAACGACAATCCCGAAAAGAATGCCGTTACTCTGTTTGACACAAAAGATGTTTTTAAATCAGAGTTGCTTTCAGGAATTGAGTTGAAACAAACATACAACTGGATTGATTTTAAAAACAAGGTCATTGCAGAAAAGCTTGACACATTAAAGGAATTTTTTGGATTCAAAGTTGAAAAAGATGATTCCGACAATGATTACGGTGCAAGTTTTCTGTACAAATTGATGTTTCTTCTTCGTAATTCAGACGCAGACAAAATCAACTACGCAAGGTATGTTTATCTGCTTTCACGAATGGAACCGAGTAAAAACAGTACGGCCGAAGCGGTTTCAAAGTACAGAAAATTCTCTGAAAAAATGTACGAATGGATTAAAAATCCCGAGGACAAGAAACAGCTTTTGACAGCTATATATATTTATGCTTATCTTGTACGAAAGAGAGGTAACTGATATGGGATATAACAATTATAACAATTATAGCAACAATAATTACAATAACCATAATAACCGCAATAACAATTTCAACAGAAAGTCAAGTTATCAAAAAGCTGAGCCCCTACCCTATACGAAACTCAGCAACAAGAATTATGTTGATCTCGCCGAAAAGGTTATTAAACATATAAAAGATACAGAAAAGCCGGCAAACATTATCACAACAACAAAACTCAGAAGTATTCTTTCATTAAATTCAGAAATTTATAATATGGTCACTCATGACTCGAAAGAAAAATTGAGTGAGGAAATTGAGGCTAAAATACAATATTTGAAAGTAAAAGTTGTTTATGAAATGGGACGAGAAGTAAGTGTAAAAAATTTCTGTGAAAACGCACATCTTCTTGAATGTATAAATGATATTGACGGAACAAGGACAAGTTATATCCTTTTTGCAAGATACTTGGAAGCGCTTGTTGCATTTAGAAAATACATTATCGGAAAAGATAAATAAGGAGTAGCAGTTATGTATATAAAATTGATGATTTCAGGAAATATAGAGGTGCTGACAGGTATGCATATCGGTGGCGGAAATGAATTTTCTGCAATCGGAGCTATTGATTCTCCGGTAATAAAGGACCCTCTTTCTATGCGACCGATTATTCCGGGCAGTTCATTAAAAGGCAAAATAAGAACACTACTTGCTCGCAGTATGAACTCTAACCCAAATGCAAAGCACAGCGATGATGATACAAAAATAAAAAGACTTTTTGGTTCGCAGGAAGAAATCAGCAGACTGATTTTCAGAGATTTAAAACTTAGCAATGCGGATGAACTTATTGGAATGGGTGCTGTTTCACCTACCGAAGTAAAATTTGAAAATACAATTAACCGCATAAGCGGTGAGGCTATGCCCAGACAAATTGAGCGTTCAATAAGCGGTTCAATATATCCGTTGGAAATTGTGTATCAGGTTTCCGTAAACGATTCAGATTACAAAGAATTACTTGAGGATATTTCAACACTCTGCAATGGTATGCGTCTTTTGCAGTATGATTATCTTGGCGGTCACGGAACAAGAGGATATGGTAAAATCAAATTTTCAGGTCTTAACATTAAATCTGTTCTCGGTGATGTTCATGATAATATTCTCAATGAATGCAAAGCATATCTAAAGGATGTTGAAGAATGAAATACAAGGCATACAAACTGAGTTTCCCCTGCGGTGTACACTTTGGTGAAAATTCTCTGGACAGTTCAGAAACTCTTTTTCATTCAGACAGTATGTTTTCAGCACTTTGTACTGAAGCGTCAAGAGAAGGCAACGATTCTGTTAAATGGTTGTACGAGATTTTTAATAACAGACAAATTATAATCAGCGATTTGTTTCCTTTTGTTGGCAACACAATGTTTCTTCCAAAGCCTGTATGTCGTATTGAGGCTACCGCAAATGACGGAGATTCAGTCAAGAAAAAGCAATTCAAAAAACTAAAGTATATATCTGCAGATTCTCTTGACGATTATTTAAAAGGCAATTACACGCCAAAAAATGACCTGGACCTTATTGAACAGCTCGGCACGCATGAACTTCGCACTTCCGCTGCAATGCGTGGCGTAGAAAACAATCTCATATACAATGTCGGAGTTTTTAACTTTAATAAGGGCTGCGGTTTATATATGATTGTCGGCTACTGCAATGAAAAAGACTTGGCAGTATTTGAAAAGTATCTTATGTCGCTTTCGTATTCCGGAATAGGCGGAAAGCGTTCAAGTGGATTAGGCAGTTTTAACTTAAACTTTGCGTCATTACCTGATAATCTTCTGCACCGTTTTGAATCAGTATCTTCAAAATATATGACACTCTCTACTGCACTTCCGAATGATTCTGAAATTGAAAAGTCTACACCCGAGTCGGAATACATTTTAGTAAAGCGCAGTGGATTTTCATCTCCAAACGGACAATCTCCAATCAGAATTAAAGATTTGTATATGTTTGGTGCAGGTTCATGCTTTGGAGTAAAGTTTGACGGTTGCATAAAAAATGTAAGTACCGACCAAAGCAGAAACATCTACAGATGTGCAAAGCCTATGTGGATAGGAGTATAAAAATGAGTGATTATCTCAAATCTTACAGAGTATGTATTAAAACACATTCACCGCTGTATATCGGCAGCGGTTTGGAATACACAAAAAAAGAATATGTAATACAGGGCGGGACTGTAGGGATTGTTAATCTTCAGAAATTATCAGTCTTGATTTATAAAAAAGGACTTTTTGAAAGCTATTCAGACTTTATGACAGGCAGCAATAAGGACCTTTATGGCTGGCTAATTCAAAACAGATTTACTAAAGAAGAAATTGACAGTGTAACAGATTATTCATTCAGCGGTAATAATGTTAATCTTGACAAACAACACGGCATTAAATCGTGTATAAAGGATGCTTTCAACAAACCATACATTCCCGGAAGTTCTATCAAAGGCTATATACGAACAGCTCTTCTTGCTTATGAAATTCAAAACCACCCGGATGTATTTTATAAATTTAAAGAATTTCCTAATTCAAGAGAAGTAAAAAATTATAAAAAAGAGCTTAAGCAAACAATTACATCAATAGAAAACGCAGTTTTTGAAATCCCAATAGACAATAAAAATAGCAAAAGTAAAATGTCTGGCATTATCATCAGTGACAGCGAACCTGTTGATACAGAAAATCTTGTACTTTGCGAGAAAATCGACCTGTTCCCTAACGGCAAACATAGGTCACCAAATATATACTATGAAGCAATTAGGCCTGACACAAAAATTTGGTTTACTCTTACTATTGATGAAACAAAATGCAGCTATACAAAAGAAGTTATTATGAATTCAATAAAGCTTTTTGCAAGTCAGTACAGCGAATTTTTTCTTTCAAAGTTTGACAAAATCACACCATTCAAATACACAAATACTATCTGGCTTGGCGGAAACACAGGATACCCTACAAAAACTATCGCATACAATCTTTTGGGTAGAAACAAAGGTTTGGATGAGGTTTCTGAAATTATGGAATTTATGTTCAGAGGCAAACATACTTCCGATATGGATATGGGTGTTTCTCCGCATTGCTTAAATGCTACGAAATACAATAACCAATTGTGTCATATGGGCGAATGTACATTAGCCTTTGCAAAAACGGATAAATGACAACTAATTATATGTCAGGAGGTACAATCTTGGGAAAGAAAGTTTTATATTCTACTGTTGGCGGAACTGATCCAATAGCTAATTTTCGTGACGGAAGTATGCTTCATATCTGCAGAATATACAAGCCTGATGAGGTTTATTTGATGATGTCACAGGAAATAAGCAATCACCACCGGCATGATGACCGCTACAGATATTGTCTCAACAAATTATCCGAAATGATAAACCATAAATTTAATATTCATGTTATTGAATACAGAGATTTGACAGATGTAAATATGTTTGACCCTGTATACGAATGTATTGCAAAAGATATTGAATCAATCAGAAACAATCTTAATGAAGATGACATATTGTATGTTAATGTTTCATCCGGCACACCCGCTATGAAATATTGCCTACAAATCATTTCTGCAGTATCAGATTTTAATATCATTCCTATAATCGTGTCAACTCCAACAAAGAAAATGAACAAGCATGAAGAGGACAAAGAAAATTACGATTTTAAAGATTATTGGGAGCTTAATGAAGATAATGATGAAAATGAATTTGAAAACAGAGCCAAAGAAACCACGAGCAGTGTATTCTATGCTCTTCTCAACAAGATTACAATTAAGAAATTTATCCTGAATTACAACTATTCTGCCGCACTTGAGATTATCGGTATCTTAAAAACTAATCTGTACAACAATGCTATTCCTCTTATTGAAGCGGCACAGGCCAGAGTACAAAGAAATATTAAAAAGTCATACAAAACACTCACCGACGCAGGATTTAGGTATCCGTTTGAACTTACAGACAATCGTTTTAAAGTTTTTGAATATGCGCTTGAAATAGGAATAAAACTTAAACACCACGAATACAATGATTTTGTCCGTTCATTAACACCTCTTATGACTGATTTGTATATAAGAACATTGGAAAAGAAATGCAGCATCAAGTTAGAGGACTATATTGTTTCAAACAACAAAAATACCACGAAAATGATATGGGATGATACAAAAATATGTGGCACCGATATGCAGGAATCACTTAACAATAAATACGGAAAATTCCATGGTGGTATAGTGTACAACACACACCTTGTTGCAATAATCAAAGATTATATCTATAAAAATCATATGGAAAAAGAGAAATTTTCAGAATGCATAAGTATGCTAAGCAATGTTGAAGAAGAACTCCGCAACCCTGCTGCGCATACAATGGTTGCTTTTGATAAAGAAAAAATCAAAAAAATCACCGGAAACTATCCTGAAGAAATCTATAACACAATAATGAATCTTATGGCTGATTTGAATATCCCTGTTATAAAAAGGAATTCCTACGATGAAATGAATTTAATTTTGATTGACGCAATCGACAAATACAACGAAAATATCAATACTTAACAAACTAAAACCGCAATCGTCAAACCTATTGATTGCGGTTTTTTATTGTCATATTTTAACACACAATTATTTTCAAATCACTAAATAAAACCGACCTGTCATAACAACAAGTCGGCTTTACTTCTGAAATATAAAATGAAATGAAAAATTAAAATTAACGATTAATCGGAATATTTTCTGATTTTGAGATAAATTCCCCTGTCATCGGCAATTTTCTGACAAGCCTTGATGTCATCCTCGGGGATTGTATCTACGATTGAAAACTGCGTATGTTCAAAATATTTCTTTGCATCCTCTGCAAATTTGAGCATTGACTCATACGCATGGTCAAAAACAGGACGGCAAACTTCGTCATACTTTTCCGATGAACAGGTATTGAGGCTGATTGAAACAGAATCAATATACTTTGAAATCAACTCAGCTGTGGGCTTGTTGTTGATTCTGTCAGAAAGACCGTTTGTGTTGAGTCTGAGTTTGATGTCGGGGTGCTTTTCCCTTACATATTTTGCGGTTTCAAGCATATTATCAAGTGCCGAAGTCGGTTCGCCGTAGCCACAGAATACAAGCTCCTTGTAGCCTGTGAAATCAAAATCATCAACAGCCTTTTTAATATCCTCCATACTCGGATCATGCTTGTGCCAGAGTGTATCTGCACTGCCGACCGAATCGGTATTGTTGCGGATACAGAATGTGCATCTGCAAGGGCATTTGTTCGTCAGATTAGCATAGATAGATGTTTTGTACACATAAAGAATATCTGCCATTATGTTTTCTTCTCCTTATTGAAACTCACATTAAAGCGAGAGTTTTTTCTTGAAATTGATTTTATCAAGACCGATGCCTACAACAATGTAGATTAATGCTCCTACACCGGGCTGCAACCAGCAAGTGGGAAGTTCCGCAATTGCGGCACCAAAGTCATACATAAGACCGTTTGCAATAAAGTAACCGCCGATTGTAACGATTGTTGTTGGAATGAGCATAAGAAGTGATGACGGACTGATGATTTTTTCATCCTTGCCACGCTTCTTCATTGCCATTCTGCAAAGCACAAACGGAACTGCGTTGATAGCCTTGATAATAGCTGTTGGGATTGCCCAATGCGGATAACCCGAAATGAGGTCGGCAAGAGCGCCGCCGATTGATGATGCGATAATTCCGAAAGGTCCGGGAAGAATACTTGCGGCGAGATAAATCATAGAGTCGCCTGCATGAGAGTATCCAAGCGGTGACGGAATCTTGATAAAAGCAGTTGTAACGGTAATAAGAGCCGCACACATTGCCGTAATTGCAATCAGCTTTACATTATAATTTGAATCGGTTTTTGAAACAGTTTTAGCAGTCATAGTAATTTCCTCACAAAAGCATTTTTAAATGTTTTTCAAATTCAATACCCTCGTTGCGGTGAATACCGAGTTTAACGGTTTCGCAAAGCGAGGTCTGTATGAATTTTACCGCCAGATTTACGGTATCTTTCAGGCTGTCACCACGGAGTAATCCCGAAAAGACAACCGAGGCAAACAAGTCGCCTGTACCCGAATAACTTCCGCCCGTCTTTTCACAGCTGACACAAAACACCTCATCATCGGCTGCAATAAGATTGTTAATCTTTGTAACCTCATCGGAAATTTTATGCTCAATGCCTGTAACAATCACGGTTTTCACCTTGTAGAGTTTCAAAAGCTTTTTGGCAAGCTCTGCAACCGTATCGAGAAAATCGGGAGAATCGGCATTTTCAATCAGTTCTGAATAGTCGGTATCGCACAGAATACAACATTCGGTAAGGTTCGGGGTGATTACATCGGCAACAGAAATGAGTTTTTTCATCTTTTTGCCGAGAGTTTCGGTATAAAGACTGTAAGTTCTTCCGCCGTCACCGAGAACCGGATCCACAAGTACAAGCGTGTCGTCGGTTTCAAAGCTGTCTATAAATGAAAGAATTTTGTCCACCTGCTTTTCGCTTGAGAGGAAACCCGTATAGATTCCGTCAGGCTGAAAGCCGAGTTTTTTCCATTCACTTGTGTAATAATCAAGCTTATCCGTGCAATCGTTGCAGTAAAAGCTTTCAAATCCCGTCTGACTTGTCAAAACGGCTGTCGGCATAGGACACGCTTGAATGCCCATTACGGACAAAACAGAGATTGCCGCCGTCAGCGAACACTTGCCAAGCCCTGAGAGATCATTGATTAATACAGCTTTTTTTGTCATCATACCACGCCTTAAAATTTCTGAACAGTTCAACATTTATCTTGTGATGTTGTCATTATACAACACCACTGTCATTATTTGTATGTACAATTTTCAGAATTTTTATAGGTACAGTTTGCAAGATGCAAAAAAAGACGCCTCACATTGAAGGTGCCTTTTCATATTTATAAACTGATTTTCTGTTAAAACTCATAATGTGACCACATAGAGATTATTTTAACGATTTTTTCTTCCTCATAAACCTTATAGACAAGTCTGTGCTGAGAATTTATTCTGCGTAAATAGCATTGTTTCAAATTTCCGATAAGCCGTTCATAAGGCGGTGGATTTTGAAAAGGATTTTCGCTGATAAGTTCAAACAAATTCTGCACATTACGCTTTAATGCAGGATACTGCTTGATTTTCTCCTTATCCTTTTGGGCTGATTTTGTAATCATCAGCTTATAATTACCACTCAAATTCTTCACACTCCTCAAGCGGAGTTTCAATTCCGTCCTTTAATTTTTCACTCATACCGGGAATTGAATTAAGATACATTGTTTCAACAAGATTATTATAATCTTCTTCACTTATAAGAACAGCATTTCCGCTTTTGGTGCTGATGTTTATAGGTTCATTATACTTTACAGTCTGATCAATCAATTCAAAAATTTGTTTTCTGAAATTAGTTACATTAGTATTAATCATAAACGCACCTCCTATATTACTATATGTACATTATAGCGTACATATAGTAGAAAGTCAATATTTTTACAACAAAATTCCGCAGGTTTTCTTAATCATATGCCCCGCCTCGTGCATTGTCGTGGCAGTTTTGGTTTGTCGGTGTGCATTTTTGGCTTTATCAACAAAGCAGACATAAAATGATTGTACAGTTTACCGATATAATTAAAGGTCGGAATATTGTATAATTATTTACATATTCTATTTATCGTGGGTTGATATGTATGTGGAAAGAACTTCGTACACAGCATGAAATTGACAATTTCATGAAAGAAATTATCGGATTTCACGACAGTTGCATAAAAGAAATAAAATATTCAAGCGGTGCTTATGTCGAAACGAATCTGTCAATGTCGCCGGTAAACACAAAGCGTACATTAACAGTTCTTATTCAGCGACAATTTGAGGATATTTCCGCACTTGAACTTGAATTTTCCGAACTTGAATATATAAGCATGTATCCCGTGAAGCAAGATTACACCTGTGAAATATTGAACGCATCATTTTTCGTAAAAGACGGTCTTATTTATTGGTGCGATAATGGTGATGTAAAGGAAGATGACATACACAATTATAAAGGCACGGTCATCTGCTCAAAGAAAGTTCGTTGGAGAAATGCAAGCGAGCTTATCGGTAAAAGAGATTTTTATAAAAGTACAAACGAATAACAGACAGCAATTTAAAAGCAACGAAGTTTTTTCTCCGTTGCTTTTTTGTTAGCCTATAAAATCATTAAAAGATTTTTGTGCTATATCCGATACTATTCTCTGCATTTCAGAACGGGAATTTGCGTTTCTCGCCCTGTCAATGCAGCTTTCACGGTACTTTTTCGGCATACTTGAAAAGACAAACATTGCGTCGGGATTTTCACCGAGTGCCATTGTAAAACCAAGCGGCAAATCCCATTTTTCTCCGAGTATTTCTGCAGTTCTGTTCACCGTAATCACCCCTGTTTTAGTTTTTGCATAGGGATTTAAGATACAACAGAGAATAATCGGAAATCATAAACCGAAAATAAAATTACTTCTGCTCTGCAACAACAGCAAAGAATACAAGGTCGGAGTCGCTGTCATTAATAAGGCTGTGTGTATGACCTTTCGGGCAATAGTGGCACACGCCTGCCTCAACTCTTTCATACTCGCCGTCCATAAGCACCTTGCCTGTTCCCTCAATGATGTAGAACATTTCGCAGTTGCCCTCGTGAGTGTGAAGTCCGATTGACGCACCGCTTTCAAGGCGACCGTGCATAATCATATTTCTGTCATCCGTGAATTTCTTTACGGCATACGCCTTTTCTCCGCCTTTAAAATTCGGCAAAATCTGTTCTTCCATATGTTTAAAATCAATAATCATATCTCTTGTCCTCCTGATTAAATTGAAATTTTAAAGTTCTTTATAATAAGGACAGATGTCCTCATAGTGACCGTCTTTCATCAAAAAACCTTTCGGAATAACTCCGAGTTTTACAAAGCCAAGGCTTTCATAAAGTTTTCTTGCAGGTTTGTTGGTTCTCACAACAGCATTGAACTGCAAAATTTTGAAGCCGTATTTTTTAGCACGCTCAAGGCAATCCGACACAAGCTTTCTGCCGACACCTTTTCCCCTTGACGATGAGGAAACCGCATAGCTTGCATTACAAATATGACCGCATCTGCCGACATTATTCGGATGAAGAATATACATTCCGAGAATCTCGCCGTTTTCATCGGTTGCAACGGGACAACAAGTTTGCTCTGCAAAAAACTTTTTTCCGCTTTCAAAATCAAGTTCTTCAGTCTGCGGAAAGGCAACTCCGTCCCTTACAACTTCATTCCATACGGAAATCATACCCTTAATATCATTTTCCCCGTATTCTCTCACGGTAATACTCATTTTCAGTCACCTCGGGTTAATTTTAGCACTATAAGTTAAAATTTTCAATCCAAACGGCTGAAATATTTACTATTTTTACCTTTTTAAAATTGCAAATTAATCTTGAAATTTGTCGAAAGATACTGTATAATCTATTTATAGAATTGAATAAGAATGATCTTATCAAGAGTGACTGAGGGGACAGGCCCTGTGAAGTCCGGCAACCTGCGTATGCAAGGTGCCAAATCCTGCGGTATTTACCGAAAGATGAGTAAACACAGCACCTTTCGGATGAACGGTGCTTATTTTTTTGGAAGGAGTTTTCTAAATGGCTAAACATTTATTTACATCCGAGTCTGTAACGGAAGGTCATCCCGACAAAGTGTGTGACCAGATTTCCGACGCAGTTCTTGACGAAATCCTCTCTCAGGATAAAAACGCTCATGTTGCCTGTGAGGTTACAGCTACAACAGGCATGATTCATGTTATGGGTGAAATTTCAACCGATTGCTATGTTGACATCGCAGATGTTGCAAGAAAGGTTGTAAACAACATTGGCTACAACGATCCGAGGTGCGGTTTTGACGGCAACACCTGTGCGGTTCTCACATCAATTGACGCACAGTCACCCGACATTGCAATGGGCGTAAACGAAAGCCTTGAGCTTAAAGACGGCGAAAGCGATACCGACAATCAGATTGGTGCAGGTGATCAGGGCATGATGTTCGGTTATGCGTGTGATGAAACACCCGAACTTATGCCGATGCCTATTTCTCTTGCCCACAAGCTTGCAAAACAGCTTACAAAGGTAAGAAAAGACGGCACTCTTTCATATCTCCGTCCCGACGGTAAGACTCAGGTTACTGTTGAATATGACGATGACAAGATTGTCGGCATTGACACGGTTGTAATTTCAACACAGCATGATGAAGATGTTACACTTGAGCAGATTAGAAAAGACCTTATCGAGTATGTTATCAAACCGATTATCCCTGCTGAGCTTATGAACGATAACACAAAGATTTTCGTAAACCCGACAGGCAGATTTGTAATCGGCGGTCCTGTCGGCGACTCAGGTCTTACAGGCAGAAAGATTATTGTTGATACCTACGGCGGATTTTCTCGTCACGGCGGCGGTGCATTCAGCGGTAAAGACCCGACAAAGGTTGACCGCAGTGCCGCTTACTACTCAAGATATATTGCAAAGAACATTGTTGCCGCTAAGCTTGCCAAGAAGTGCGAAATTCAGCTTGCATATGCAATCGGTGTTGCAAAGCCTGTTTCAATAATGGTTGACACATTCGGCACATCAAAATATTCAAACGAAGAACTGGCAAACGCTGTTGAAAAGGTATTTGACTGCCGTCCGCACTCTATCATCAGACAGCTCAAGCTCACGGAAACAAAGTATCTCCCACTTGCCGCTTACGGTCATATGGGCAGAGAAGAACTCGGTGTTGAATGGGAAAAGACAAATAAGGTTGACGAGCTTTTAAAGGCTGTCGGCTAATAGAATTAAATTGTTCGATAATTTCGGGAGTAAGGTTTGTGTACAAACGCAAATTCTTGTTCCCGATTTTTTTATTTTAAAAAATATTGTTGATAGATTGTACAAACAATTACAATGCTACGCTCGGGCTTGATATGTTTTGTGGACATTACAAACTATCCGCACGAATTGGGGACGGCGGCTCGCCGTGCGGGCGGATAATATCCGCCTCTACATTCTCATAACAACATATATTTCAAATATTAACACAAAAATCCCGATTAACTTTTTACGGTTAATCGGGATTGTAATTTTTATACGGATATTATTTTTAATTCTTAACCAGAATTAAGCTTCTGCAATAACCTCAACTTCAACAAGGACATCCTTTGGAAGCTGTTTTACTGCAACACAGCTTCTTGCGGGCTTTGATGTAAAATACTTGCCGTAAACCTCATTGAAAGCACCGAAATCTTCCATATTTTTTAAGAAACAAACTGTCTTAACAGCCTTTTCAAGTGAACTGCCTGATGCCTCAAGAACATTTTTAAGGTTTGTGCAAACCTGTTCTGTCTGAGCCTCAATTGTTGCAGCCTCAACATTGCCTGTTGCAGGGTTAATTGCAATCTGACCTGATGTGAAAACAAGACCGTTTACCTTTACAGCCTGTGAATACGGACCGATAGCATCGGGAGCATTTTTAGTATAAACCTTTTCCATTATAATGACCTCCTGTCAATATATTAAAAATTACTGATTAAACAAGCTTAAAGCCTGCGTCAACAAGTGCATCACGAATTTCTTTAATCTGAGCAAAATCTCTTGTTTCAAGAACAACACGGAGATAACAACCGTTTACATCTGTACCCTCTCCGCCTCTTTCGTGGTGGATAGAAATTACATTTGCGCCCTTTTCGGCAATGATATTTGAAACTGCAACGAGCTGACCCGGCTTATCCTGAAGTTCAACACAGAAAGTCTGCTGTCTGCCTGTCATGAGAAGTCCACGCTTGATAACTCTTGAAAGGATTGTAACATCAATGTTACCGCCTGATACAACGCAAACAACCTTCTTGCCCTTAACAGGGAGCTTGTTGAACATTACAGCAGCCAAAGGAGCTGCGCCTGCGCCCTCGGCAATCATCTTCTGTGACTCAATAAGCTTGAGAATTGCAGATGAAATTTCGTCATCGCTTACCGTTACGATATCGTCAACATACTTCTTCACATATTCAAATGTATGCTCACCCGGTTCTTTAACCTGAATACCGTCGGCAATTGTAGAAACGCTGTCAAGATGAACAGGCTCGCCGTTCTTGATTGACTCAACCATTGAAGGAGCGCCCTCTGCCTGAACACCGTAAACCTTAATGTTAGGATTAAGGCTCTTGATTGCACAGGCAACACCCGAAATAAGTCCGCCGCCGCCGATTGCACATACAACAGCGTCAACATCGGGCATTTCATTCATAATTTCGATACCGATTGTACCCTGACCTGCAATTACATTTTCATCGTCAAACGGGTGGATAAATGTATAGTTCTTTTCATCACGAAGTCTTAAAGCCTCGTTATAAGCGTCATCATAAACACCCGGAACCATACAAACCTCGGCTCCGTAGTTCTTAGTAGCCTCAACCTTTGAAATAGGTGCACCGTCAGGCAGACAGATAAGCGACTTGATACCGTACTTTGTAGCAGCAAGTGCAACACCCTGAGCGTGGTTGCCTGCAGAACAGGCAATAACACCTCTTGCCTTTTCTTCTTCGGTAAGCTGAGAAATCTTGTAACCTGAACCTCTTACCTTGAATGAGCCTGTAATCTGAAGATTTTCGGGTTTGAGATAAACATCACAATCATCACAAATACCCCTTGCCTGAACGATATTAGTCTGTCTGATAACATCCTTCAAAACATATGATGCGTGATAGATTTTGTCTAATGTAAGCATACCAATTACTTCCTTTTCTATATGTATCCACTGCTTATTTTAATACAACAAGGCTTTAAAATCAAGTTTTTTTAGAATAAACAAAGGGAATTTTTGCAGGATTTTTTTAAGTCTTATTCATAATTCGCAAACAGAATATAAAATATTAATGATGAACAAATAAAAACACCTGCTTACAAGCGTAAACAGGCGTTTCTATGAAATTATGAAATTGGTATTAACTAATTGAATACTTACAGCCTAAGTTAAGCAAGTGATGCGCCAAGCTTTTTGCAAGCCTCAAGGGCGTCGTCATCGGGAGCATCGTTACAGATAACGCTTTCGCAAACAAGGTTTGCACCGTCACCCTTACAGGTGTCCTCCCAGTTTCTCATCCATTCACCGTCACCCCAGCCGTATGAACCGAAGAGGGCAATGCTTTTGCCGTTTAATGCACTTTCACATTCATTGAAAACAGGCTCAAACTCGCTGTCCTCAAGAACCTCCGCACCCATTGCAGGACAACCGAATGCAATGCCGTCAAAATCTGCAACCGATGAAGAATCAAAATCGTTTACATTTGCAAGAGTAACTTCTGCGCCTGCGGACTTTGCACCCTCGGCAACGGCTTCCGCCATCTGCTCTGTGTTACCTGTACCGCTCCAGAATACTACTGCTACTTTACTCATATTATATACTCACCTTTCAGTTTTTGTACTTGATTACACTTTAAGTCAGTTACATGCAACCGTCAGTTTCTGAATAGGCGTGCCCTGTAACCACTTAGAGTAATAGATGTCAGAACATTTTTTGAATTTGGCGAACTCTTTGGCTGCTTTTTCTTCATTACCGTAAACCTTCCAGCAACCTGAATATTTACAGCAATTTCCTTTATGAAGAATAAAGCCACGGACATCTTCGGGAGGATAACCGAGGAACAGTCCGATTTCGTGCGGGAACTCGGTTGAGTCTTTAAGTCGGTGGCGAAGCTCCCTTATACAGCGTGCGGCATCGTGTGAATGATACCCCTGCGACTCAAGCAGCTTGCACGCATATTCATCGGACAAATCAACAGCAAGCTTGGACGGGCGAAAAATATAGATTAAAGCCTTTCCGTTGCTGAACTTCAGTGGCAGAACTTTTATTCCCTTTTTGCAGAACATTTTATTCAGCTTTCTCACATCACATTCGCACTCAAGCCGTGATGAGTACGGACAGTTAAAAAGGTTAGCCGTTTTTATTCCTGCAAGCGTTGGGGAACAATGCTTGATAATTAAATCTTCTGACATCTTTTCCTCTAAATAATTGAATGAATGATTTGAATAGAATTGAATAAATACACCACAGTGATTATCCGATAATTGTTTTACAGTTAGCTTTTGCTAACTTAATTCCATAAGCAAGACTTGTTTGTTGTCTTTATCTTACAGTTAAAATATACCATCAATTGATGTTGTTATCGGCTCTTAAAAGGTTTTCTGCACTCCAAACGGACAGACAATTTCAGCAAAGATTTAGGGACAGCAAATGCTGTCCCTGAAAGGAGAAGAGATATTATGAATAATTACCCGGCAAAGTAATCATCAAATACTCTGCGGATATTTCCGCAGTCCGTCAGAAAAGAATATAGGCGTATCTTTTCGACAATGTTATTATAGCACCTTACAAAGTCTTTTTACTGCTCTTTACGGACATATAAGGCTCTGTTCAGACGAGCGATTTTCTGTACTCATTCGGCGATTTGTTCATCACCCTTCTGAAAGCCCCCGCAAACTTACTGCCGTTGTTGTAGCCGACAATTCCTGCAATTTCAAGAACACTTTTGTCGGTGTTTTTCAAAAGCGAGGCGGCCTTTTGCATTTTACAGTTCGTTATGTAGCCGTTAATCGTGTCGCCGTAGACACCCTTAAAGCAAATTTTAAGAGAAGTTGAAGAGATGCCAAGCATATCGGCAAGCTCCGTAATTGTTATATGCTCGTCAAGGTGAGCAAGCAGATATTTTTTTGCCTCTTTTGCGGCGGTAACCTGTGAGCGTGAAAAATATCGTCTTTCCTCACTCTCACCCTTGTATTCAAGACCGCTCAAAAACAAAAGAAGTTCAAGCACCTTAACCTTGTGATAACCCTTTCGGATATTTTCGGGAACGGAATAGAGTTCCGAAAAAATATGCTCAATGCTGATATTTTCACGCATAATTGAGTACGGCTTTTCGGAACAGAATTTCATTTCAAGCTCTTCGGGGCTGACAAAAACATCGTCAAGAATACACGAAAAACACCTTGGCACACGGTTCATATCAATTGCAACCGATACACCATGGTAGTGGCTCAGCGGACAATATCTGTGTCGGATGTTCTCCGTATTCTTCTGTATCGACAAATCACCCGACGCAAGGTAAAGATATTCGCCGTTTTTGTATTCAAACTCAATTCTGCCCTCCTGACAATGCGTGATGATGAGCATTTCTCTTCCCTTTGCAAGATTAATGTCACAACTTTGCATATGAACATCGTAATACACAAGCTCAATGCCTGAAAACACAGGATACACGGTGACCTCGCAATCGCCCGTGCTGTCCTGTGAACGGTATATGCTGAACGATTCGCAGTGTTCAACAGTCTGTATCATACCGTATGGATTGTCAATTTTCTGCAATACTGCCATAAGGTTGCCTCTCTTCTCCTAAAAGACCTTATTCCACCTTCATAACGGTGTATGCGCCTATATCGTTTACTGTCTTTTTGAGGACTTTATCCTCAATTTCTCTTTTCATTCTGACCGTAACCCTGCCGGAAGAAACATCGGCTTCCGCCCACACACCGTCAATTGAATTGAGTGCGTTTTCTACTCTTGCGGAACAGTTTTTACAGACCATTCCATCAACAACAAGAGTTTTTTCATAGGGATAATGTGACTTATCCTTATCGGCAACCTTGTTTTTCTTAACGCTTTCGTCACTTGCACCGCAGCATCCGCTTGCAAGCTTTTTCCTGTAACTTCTGATTACGAGAACCACAAACGCAATGAATGCCACGGCAAGCAACCCGTAAAAAACATACTCCATATTTATCTCTCCTTTTATTTTTTAATTTTAATCGTCACTCTTTAAAGCCTGTGAGAGTTTGATTTTATTAATTTTCTTTTGAAGAATAAAGTATATAATTGTATAGCAGATAATGCCGATTACTGCCATTTCAACAAATACATACCACGGTACAACATATGGTAACCAACCATTCATTTCAAACATAAAGTAATGGTACAAGCCTGCAAAAACATAGTATATCAGCGGAACACTTACAAGGATTGCACCTATTGTCACAACCGTTGTTGCACGGTTATACAGCTTGCTCGCCTCTCTGTTTGAATAGCCGAGAATTTTCAGCATTGAAATATTCTGCTCGTTCTTTTCGATAACAAGCTTTGAAAGCAGATACATAAGGATAATGTAAATCAGAACCGAGAATCCTACAAGAAGTGTGAACGACATACCCATTGAATCGTCAAGCTGATCCGTTACGGTTGTAAGGTCTTTCTGAGTGATTGTTGTTGCAATGTACTTGTCGTCAATATCTTTAAGTTTTTCGTTGCTGAAATAGCCTGTAAAATATCCGTCATCCTTATCAAAAACATCGTTAAAGTTATCGTTTGTCATAAACACACAAAGTGACGCAGGATAGTAGTAACTGCCAACAATTTTGAATGTGTATTTATTCTCACCGTACTTATCCTTTAAAGTAACCCTATCGCCTACTTTAAGGCTGTATTTCTCAAGATATCCCTGTGATGCGACAACTTCATTTTTCTTTTTAGGAACATTAACCTTTGAAAGATACTCCGAACCATTCTCAATTCCGTAAGCTGAAATTTCTTCGTCATTTGACTCATAAAGCGTTGTCATACAGAATTTTTCGGCAGCGCCATTGCTTGTTTCAACAGGAGCTTTCAGAACATACTGATAATCGCAAATCATATTGTTTACAACTTCTGTTTTGTAGTTTGAAAGCAACGGATTGAGTGCAAGTCCAAAGAATAACAGCAGACCTGCAAACATAATTCCGAACACCATAATTATGTATGACGGAATGTTCTGGAGAATAATTCTCAAACGGAAACGGGTAAGAAATCTGAAATTCGGAAGCTTTGCCGCCTTTTTCTTTTTCTTCATATGGAAGTCATGTCTGAGAAATTGGAGCGGAGGCAATCTCAATGCCTTTGCAATTACAAACAGATTGATAAGTGTAATTATGATACACGGAATCACCGTTGTGAGTATGAACGCATCACCGTTCCACAAGGTCTGATAAGGCGGCAGACTGTAGCTGTGATAATACATATTCATCACAACATTTTTCATAGCCGTATAACCGAGAATATTGCCTATTACAGCCGCCGTAAAAGTTACAAGTGTGGGAACAACAAGGTAATGTCTTGTAAGCTCTCCCCTTGTGTAGCCCGACGCTCTGAGTGTACCGATTACCGAGGCTTCCTGTTCGACAGTGTCACGGCTTGTGATTGCAAATATAAAGCCGAATACAATGATAAGAACATAAAGCAATGTAAGCATCATAGTTTTGTCACTGCCGATATCGTCACCGCTGAACATAATAGCCTGATTGTCGGCACGCTTTACAAAATCTGTGAGCATACCTGTTTTGGCAAGCTCTTCCTTCACATCATCGCCCAGGTCATTTTTCCTGCTGTCAGAAAGATTTTTATCATTGTCAATCCACGAGTAGCAATAAGTGTAGCTGTCATCGGCAATTTCGTCAAAATCGGCATCTGTGACAACCGCAACGGAAAACTTCTTCGCATCAAACATCATATCCGTGTTGTTCTTGAAAAGAGATGTGTAATCAGAGAATGCAACCGTTGCGGAAACTGTCATATCTTTATCGGCAACTTTGATTTTATCGCCGACTTTAATTTCATTGTTTTCTGCATAAAGTCTGTCAATTGCAATTTCGCCGTTATTTTCGGGTAGATTGCCCTCAAAAACAGCAATCTCATTAAAATCTGTACGATTTTTGAATAATCTGAAAGTATTGCCGTTGTCAAGGTCTTTATTTACATAAAAATTCTTGTAAAGCTTAACTCCGAGGTTTTCAACATTTTCTTTTGTTTTGTCGTCAATTTTTGCGGCGAGACAAAAGTGACCGTCCTCAACATTGTACTTTTCAAAAGAATTGTCAAAGGCGGATTTCATGCTGTCACCTGCGACAAGAAAGCCCGAAATAAAACCTATGCTTAAAATCAGAAAAAGAAAAAGTGCAATGTATTTTCCCAAATCGTTTTTTATTTCTCTGGGTATTCGTTTTGTAAGAGGATTTCTCATAACGCACCTCCTACCAGTCAAGCTCTTGTGCCGGAGTTTTTTCCGTATTGACAATATCGTGTCTTATCTGACCGTCACGGAGTTTTATAACTCTGTCTGCCATATTTTTAATAGCATCATTGTGAGTTACAAGTATAACGGTGTTACCGTACTTTTTATTTACATCTTCAATCAGCTTGAGAATTTCTTTTGAAGTTTTGTAGTCAAGAGCACCGGTGGGTTCATCACACAAGAGCAAGTCGGGATTTTTCACGATTGCTCTGCCGATTGATGTTCTCTGCTGTTGACCCCCCGAAAGCTGATTCGGGATTTTGTTTCTGTGTTCATAAAGTCCGAGCGTTTTCATCAAATCGTCAACATTTAGCGGATTGTCGCTGAGATATGCACCGACTTCAATGTTTTCCCTTACAGTAAGGTTTGGAATGAGGTTGTAGGACTGAAAAACATAACCGAGGTGCTTTCTTCTGTAGAGTGAAAGCTGTTTTTCGTTCATATTTTCAATTGTATCGCCGTTGATTGAGATACTGCCCTGCTCGGCAGTTTCAATACCGCCGATAATGTTAAGAAGTGTTGATTTGCCCGAACCTGACGGACCGAGCAAAACACAGATACTGCCCTTTTCAATATTGCAGTTTATGCCTTTGAGAACCTCTGTCCTGTTCTCACCTGTGCCGAAGAATTTGTGAATATTTTTGATTTCAAGATACATTTCGTATCACCTCTCATTATTTTTTACGATTCAGAACAGTTCTGAATACACTTTACACCGTAAAATTTCTTCAACACCAATTTCATAATTTCAATAACAAACAAGAAGGGGTACAGCTTTTTAGCTGTACCCCCTACAAAACATTTACTTATGATTATGGCAGTCACCGTGACACGCACAGTGCGCACAGTTTGCACCGCAGGAGGATTTGCCCTCTTTTTTGTCTTTTACCATACGGGCAACCACAAAAGCAATCACGGCAACAACAATTAATGCAACAATGATTGTGCCGATATTAGCCGCTAACCATTCCAACATATTTATTCCTCCCATTTGTTAATCAATAAATTTATTACTTCTTAGCCGGCTTAACTTTAAGAGTTGTAGCCTCTTTGTAAGGTCTTACGAGCATATAAATCATAAATGTAAATACTGCAACGGCAAAGATAAGACCGATTACATTAAGACCGCCTGCAAAGATTGAACCGAACTGGAATACCATAAATGCAATTACATAAGCAAATACACACTGATAACCAACTGCGAACCAGAACCACTTGATATTGTTCATCTCTCTCTTGATAGCACCCATAGCGGCAAAGCAGGGAGCACAGAGAAGGTTGAAGAGAAGGAACGAGAAACCGCTGAGTCCTGTGAATGCGGTGCCGATTTCTGTCCATCCGCCCGGATAAAGGATACCCATTGTACCAACGATGTTTTCCTTAGCAACAAGACCTGTGATAGATGCAACGGTTGCCTGCCAGTTGCCCCAGCCGAGCGGTGCAAAAATCCATGCAAGACCGTTACCGATTGCGGCAAGAATTGAGTTTCCGATTTCGTCCTCACCGAGCATACGGAATGTACCGTCAACAAATCCGAAGTATGTTGTGAACCAAACAAGGATTGTCGAAAGGAGAATGATTGTGCCGGCTTTCTTGATGAATGACCAGCCACGCTCCCACATTGAACGGAGAAGGTTGCCTACTGTCGGAAGATGATAAGCCGGAAGCTCCATTACAAACGGAGCGGGATCGCCTGAGAACATCTTTGTCTTTTTAAGCATAATGCCTGAAACTACGATTGCAGCCATACCGATGAAGTAAGCCGATGTTGCAATCCACGGTGAACCACCGAAGATAGCACCTGCAATCATAGCGATGAACGGCTGTTTAGCACCGCAGGGAATGAATGTTGTTGTCATAATAGTCATACGGCGGTCACGCTCATTCTCGATTGTACGGGACGCCATGATACCCGGAACACCGCAGCCTGTGCCGACAAGCATTGGGATAAATGACTTACCCGAAAGACCGAACTTACGGAAGATACGGTCGAGTACGAATGCGATACGAGCCATATAACCGCAGCTTTCGAGGAAAGCAAGGAGAATAAAGAGTACAAGCATCTGCGGAACAAAGCCGAGAACCGCACCTACACCGGCTACGATACCGTCAAGGATAAGACCGTTGAGCCAGTCTGCACAGTTGATTGCATCAAGACCGTTGCCGATAAGAACAGGAATACCGGGAACCCAGATTCCGTATGTTGCGGCATCGGGAGCACCGTAACCCTCTTTATAATCTGTGTTGAGGTAGTTTGAAACAGCCTTTTCAAGATCAGATTTCTTAGTATCGGGAGTTTCTGTAATTTCAAGAGTTTCTTCATCCTGAACAGAATATGTAACGCTTGCGTCTGAAGGTGTGAGATTTACAAGTTCTGCAAGAGCAGCCTTAGCAGCATCTTCGGAATAATTTTCAGATTCAAGGTCAACAGCTTCGGCAATGTCGTCATTTCCGTACTGAGCATTGAATGCCTCGATAATTGCATCTGAATCACCGTAGGTTTCTTCAGCCTCGGCAGCCTGTGATGAGCCGATACCGAAAAGGTGCCAGCCGTCACCGAAAAGACCGTCATTTGCCCAGTCAGTTGCGGCAGTACCTACTGTCTGCATTGAGATGTAGTAAACAAGGAACATAATAACCGCAAAAATCGGAAGACCGAGCCAACGGTTGGTTACAACCTTATCAATCTTGTCCGATGTTGTAAGCTTGCCCTTGTTTTTCTTCTTATAACAGCTCTTGATGATTGAGGCAATGTAGATGTATCTCTCATTAGTGATGATACTTTCTGCGTCATCATCAAGCTCTTTTTCAGCCGCCTGAATATCTTTTTCAATGTGGTCAATAACATTCTGCGGAATGTCAAGCTTTGCAAGAACCTTGTCGTCACGCTCAAAAATCTTGATAGCGTACCAACGCTGCTGTTCCTCCGGCATATTGTGAACCGCAGCCTCTTCAATATGAGCGATTGCGTGTTCAACAACACCGTTAAAGCTGTGCATGGGGATTGTCTTTGTTGAGCCTGCGGCTTTGATTGCTTCCTCGGCTGCTTCCATAATGCCTGTGCCCTTAAGAGCCGAAATTTCAACAACCTTACAACCAAGTTGTCTTGAAAGCTCATCAATGTTGATTGAATCGCCGTTCTTCTTAACAAGGTCAATCATATTGATTGCCACAACAACAGGGATACCGAGTTCTGTAAGCTGTGTTGTGAGGTAAAGGTTTCTTTCAAGGTTAGTACCGTCAATGATGTTGAGAATCGCATCGGGGCGTTCACCGACAAGATAGTTACGAGCAACAACCTCTTCAAGAGTATAAGGTGAAAGTGAATAGATACCGGGCAAGTCCATGATTGTAACATCCTTGTGCTTTTTGAGCTTACCCTCTTTTTTCTCAACAGTTACGCCGGGCCAGTTGCCGACAAACTGATTGGAACCCGTGAGTGCGTTAAACAAAGTTGTCTTACCGCAGTTAGGGTTACCTGCAAGAGCAATTTTAATTTCCATATATCAGTTATCCTCTCTTAGATTAGCAAAAGCTAACCGTAATGTTATAAAAATACGGGATTTCTCCCGTAGGATTTTCAAGTCCGAATTACTCAACTTCAATCATTTCAGCATCGGCTTTTCTGAGCGAAAGTTCATAATTTCTTACAGTAATTTCAATCGGATCTCCGAGCGGAGCAACTTTTCTGATGTAAATTTCAACACCCTTTGTGATGCCCATATCCATAATTCTGCGTTTGACAGCACCCTCACCGTGAAGCTTAACAACCTTTACGGTTTCACCTACTTTTACCTGTTTTAAAGTTTTCATAACAGTCTCCTCCGTCTTAATTTCAGCATAAAGCCGTATAAAAACACCTCTCGGAACAACTCCGCCGTGTGTTTGTTACATAGAATCAAATCATAATTTTACGAGCCATTTCTTCGCTGATTGCAACTCGTGTTTCCTTTACGTTAACAATAACATTTCCGCCGAGTGACGAAATAACGGTAACCTCTCCGCCGGCAACAAAGCCGAGATTTTCAAGGTGCTTTTTAACCTCGGGAGAACCTCCGACTTTCTTTATAATATTGGTTTCACCTGTGTTAGCAAACATCAAAGGCATCATAAAATCAATCTCCTTTAAGTTAGCAGATACTAACAATATTTGTTAATCAAAGGTTAGCTCTCGCTAACCGATTATATGGTACTATAAAACTCGAAATATGTCAATAGACTTGCGAAAAAATTTTATTTTATTTTGATTTTTGGCAAATTGAATATTTCACGCCTGTAATTCAGATATTATTTTTGTTGATTTCGGTAAATCGTTTTTTCATAATTATTGAAAGCACAATTAATTTTATTGATTTTTTGTTCATATCATGATATGATTAGACAATGTAAAGGAGTGCAGACTATGCAATTAAAAGAATCAGGTGAAATGTACCTTGAAACAATATATGTTCTTTCAAAAAAGAGCAATTATATAAGATCAATTGATGTATGTGAAGAAATGGGATATTCAAAGCCGAGCGTCAGCCGTGCCGTTGGTCTTCTCAAAGAGGGCGGTTATCTTAAAGTCGGCGATGACGGCTCGCTTATTCTCACCGACCTCGGCAGGGAAATTGCAGAAAAAACATACGAAAGACACACCGTTCTTTCAAAGCTCTTTGTTATGCTCGGAGTTAATCCCGAAACTGCCGCCGCAGATGCCTGCAAAATGGAACACATTATCAGCGACGAAACCTTTGCCGCATTGAAAAATCACCTTGAAAATCATATGCAATAAAAGGCTAAATAATTACCGAATATTACACACAAAAGGCTGACGATTTCTCGTCAGCCTTTGTTTTTACTCAACTGCTTTCAATAAGGCGATACACTTTTTCGATTGATTCAACAATTCGACACGCTTAAATAAAACGCAAAAATAACAATAGTACAAATTATTACAACTGCCTTTTTCATAAGCACACCTCGTTATTATAAAATATCATCAAATGAACTTTGTTAGCCAATTATCCAAGAATTTCACCTGTTCAGCTGTATGAAACCAATGTTCACCGCCATTCATAACAGTAAGGTCAGCATTTATCTTCTTTGCAAATTTATTGATTGTTTCAAACGATGTAAGGTTATCATTTTCACCGTACAAAATTGAGGTGAGAACATTCCAAGAAATTTGGTGTTCACGAACATAGCAAAGATATTCCCAAGATAAAGTTTCACCAAATTCAGTAGAGATTGTTTTCTTATCACGAAGTTCATTCTCTGTTACGTTCGCCCATTTCATCATATTGGTAATGAGGTTTTCCATATCTACAACAGGCGAAATAAACATAGCTTTGTCAATCTGTTTATCTGAAAAGGCATTCATAGAATAAAATGCACCTATGCTATTCGCAATCAGAACTATATAATCATAATTTTTGCAATAATTATCGAACAGATTTGTAAATTCCTGTTTTGCATCCCACGGTATTTCTGATTTATAGTCAAAGCCTATAACATCATATTCAGGTAGCAAAGGTTTGTAATGCTCCGATTCTGTAGCATTACCACCCTTTCCGTGTACATATACAGCCAGTTTACGCATTTAAAATTCTCCTTTTGCGGAACAATATCAACAGTTGCGGAATAATGCAAAGGTGATTTGCGGAACAATAGAACTGTCTTTTTGCTTTATTCGCATTAAAATTTCATTGTGAGAGAAATTCTGTTCTTTTCGGGATCAACTGAAAGAACCTTTACATTTACAACATCACCGACTTTGAGAACTTCGCTCGGGTGCTTGATGTACTTATCGCAAATCTGCGAAATATGAACAAGTCCGTCCTGATGAACACCGATATCGACAAATGCGCCGAAGTCGATTACATTTCTGACCGTGCCTTTAAGCTCCATTCCCTCTTTCAAATCCTTGATGTCGAGAATATCACTTCTGAGCATTGGTGCAGGCAGTTCGTCACGGGGATCTCTGCCTGGTTTGGAAAGTTCCTTTACAATATCGTCAAGGGTTGGAAGTCCGATTCCGATAACATCGGCAAGCGACTTTGTTCCCTTTGCCTTTACTCTCTGCTGAATATCGGAGAAGTTGCCTGATTTTATTTCTTTGTCAGAATATTCAAGAAGTCCTAAAAGTTCTTTTGCACTCTTGTAGCTTTCGGGGTGAACGCCTGTGTTATCAAGCGGATTTCTGCTTTCGGGAACACGCAAAAATCCTGCACACTGCTCAAACGCTTTAGGTCCGAGTTTCGGAACTTTCTTGAGTTCTGCTCTTGATGAGAACGCACCGTTTTCTTCACGGTAAGCAACAATATTCTTGCACACGGTTGCGTTAAGTCCCGACACTCTCGACAAAAGTGCAGGCGATGCCGTATTAAGGTCTGCACCAACCGAGTTTACGCAGTCCTCTACAACACCGTCAAGTGTTTCACCGAGTTTTTTCTGCGGCATATCGTGCTGATACTGACCGACACCGATTGCCTTAGGCTCAATCTTAACAAGCTCTGCAAGAGGATCCTGAAGTCGTCTTGCAATTGACACGGCACTTCTGAGTGTGAGGTCAAGGCCGGGAAGTTCTGTTGCGGCAAGCTTTGATGCCGAATAAACCGACGCACCTGCCTCGCTGACTACCATATAATAAACGGGGTGGTCAGCCTCTTTGATTGTTTCGGCTGTGAACATCTCGGTTTCCTTGCTTGCAGTACCGTTGCCGATTGAAATAATATCAACATGATGCTTTTTGATGAGGCGGAGCAAGGTCTGCTTTGATTCCTGAATTTTTTTGTCTGAATGTGTAGGATAAATTACGGTTGTATCAAGCACCTTGCCTGTGCTGTCAACAACGGCAGTCTTACAGCCTGTGCGATATCCCGGATCAAGTGCAAGCACGGTTTTGCCCTTTACAGGCGGCTGCATAAGCAGCTGCTTGAGGTTTACGGCGAAAACCTTCATAGCATTTTCGGAGGCGGTATCTGTAAGGTCGTTTCTGACCTCACGCTCAATTGAGGGATAAATAAGTCGCTGATAAGCGTCTGTGCAAGCCTCACGTATAATGTCTGAACAAAGCTGATTTTTGTCTGTAATCATTGCTCTGAAAATTGAATTAAGCGGTTTTTCGCTGTCGGTTTCAACGCTGACTTTGAGAAAGCCCTCTTTTTCGCCACGGTTCACGGCAAGTACTCTATGACCTGCAATCTTTTTAACAGGCTCTTTGTAGTCATAATAATTTTTGTAAACGCTGTCCTTTTCTTCATCTGTTGCAACAGACACAAGCACACCGTTTGCGTTTGTAAGATTTCTTATTCTCTTACGGATTTCCGCATTATCCGACACAAGTTCTGCAATGATATCCATTGCACCCTGAATTGCATCTTCAACGGAGGTAACTCCCTTTTCTTCGTCAATATAATCAACTGCCGACTTTGACGGATCAAAACCTTTTTCCTGCTTTAAAATATCGTTAGCAAGCGGTTCAAGTCCCTTTTCCTTTGCAATTGACGCCCTTGTCTTTCTCTTTGGACGGTACGGACGGTAAATATCCTCAAGTTCGCTTAGTGTGGCAGCCTTGCCAAGTGCAAGGTTGATTTCATCCGTGAGCTTTTCCTGTGCGTCAATGAGTGAACGAATTTCATCTCTGCGCTTGTCAAGTCCTCTTAAATATTCAAGCTTTTCGGCAAATTCACGAATCAACTGGTCATCCATTGAACCGTGCATTTCCTTTCTGTATCGTGCAATAAAAGGAATAGTGTTGCCGTCATCAAGCAATGTGATGATGTTCTTTGCATACTCCTCTTTAATATTAAACTGCTGTGAAAGAATCTGTGAATAATCCATTATATCCTCCGTTTTTGTTTTGTAAGGCTTATTATAACATACTTTTAAATAATTTGCACTAAAAAGGAAAAGAGCAGTCAAAACGACTGCTCTCATGAATTATTTATGTTTATGTATTTTAAGCACTTTTCTTTTTGCGAATATAAGCAAAATAGAGCGGAAGTCCCACAAAAATCATACCGCCGATTATGTTGCCGATTGTAACGAACAGCAGAGATTCACAACCCGAAAGATTTGCAAGATTCTGACATTGCTGTGCCGTAATACCGTAAAGCTCCTGAGCTTTTGCAACATATTCGGGATTCATTGCCGCCATAACACCTGTCGGAATATAGAACATATTTGCAACGCAGTGTTCAAATCCGCAGACTACGAATGCACAAATCGGGAAAAATACGCCGAAAATCTTACCTATTGCATCTGTTGCGCCTGTTGCCATAACGATTGCAAGGCACACGAGAATATTACAAAGTATGCCACTGGATAATTGCCGTTGCAGGATTTATTGTTGTTTTGGCAAGTGCAACCTTGATTGTAAAAGCACCGAGTCCGCCATTTGAATAATTGAGCTGTCCCGAAAAAAATATCAGCAAATCAATAATCATTGCACCGACAAAATTTGAAATATAAACCGTAACAAGATTCTTTATCATTGAAACAGGCTTAATTTTCTTTTCAAGTGTCGGAATAATCATAAGGCAGTTGCCTGTAAAAAGTTCACTTCCCGTAAACACAACAAGCATAAGTCCCACAGGGAAGATTACGCCTGCAACCACTCTTGCAAGCCCCACATCGGCAACTCCGTGCATTGCAACATCACTTGCCGCACCGCCGAATGCGATAAATGCGCCTGCCATAAGTCCGAGCAAAATCATTTTCGGCAGAGAAAGCATTGATTTTGTTACACCTGATTTTGACACCAGCGACGCAATTTCAGCCGGTGAATTAAATCTGCTGTCCATTAAAAAACCTTCTTCAATTAGTTTATCAATTGTTGCAAAATTTACTGCCATTCGGCAATAAACCGCAAAATCACAGAATACATATTATCACAAAAGCAAAGTGTTTGTCAATTAATATGCGATTATCTGTTAATATGCGATTATCTGTAACATTGCACACAAAAGGCTTTACAAATTGTCAAATACAGTTTATAATCATAGTGTAGATATTACACAATCTAAAGATGTGTAATATTCGTAATCAGAGTGAGAATAATCACATACAAAACGGGAGCTGTTACCGGCTGAGAGGAAATTCGATTTCGACCGTCAACCTGATTTGGATAATGCCAACGAAGGGACATATCAAGCTTGAAGTGTACGCACTTGGAGTATGTCTTTTTGGCATACTCCTTTTTTGTTGTGTTTTTTCTCCGAGAGAATTTTATTTTAAGGAGTAGTTTTAATGAAAACGAACAATAAGAAAAATGCACTTGTTATGTGCGAATGTGCAATTATGATTGCACTTGCGGCAGTTTTAAGCTTTGTAAAAATCCTTGAACTTCCCTACGGCGGCAGTGTTACCGCATTCAGCATTGTTCCGATTGTAATTATCTCATATCGCCACGGTGTAAAATGGGGATTGCTTTCGGGATTTGTATTCAGCATTATTCAGCTTATTCAAACTGCGTCAACCCTCTCATACGCAACATCATTTTTGGCAGCTGTAACAATCATTTTCTTGGACTATATATTCGCATTCACGGTTATCGGTCTTGCAGGCTTTCTCAGAAACAAGGTCAGCAATCCGTCTGCCGCTGCCGTAACAGGCACGGTAGGAGTTTGTGCTTTGAGATATATCTGTCATGTAATTTCGGGCTGTACCGTATGGGCCGGTGTTTCAATCCCGTCAACCGACGGACTTCTCTATTCACTCAGCTACAACGCTACATATATGATTCCCGAAACAATAATCAATGCGGCGGCTGTATTCTGGCTTTTCGGCTGTCTTAACTTCAGAAGTGAAAAAATCAGCGTTGCAAAGAAAATTGAAAAGAACCTTGCAGAAACCGTTTCGGCATCAATTTCAATTCTTTCACTTATGGTTGCCGTAATTGTTGACGCTGTTGCAGTTTTTGCGTCACTTCAGAATCCCGACAGCGGTGTGCTTGATTTTTCACTCATTTCAAACACAAACTTCACTCTTGTAGGCATCGTTTCGGCAATCGGAATTGTGCTTTGCGTAGTTTTTGCAATCATTGCAAAGGTTACTTCAAATTCTGCCAAAAAGGTTAATTAACATTTAATCGGATATTAACGGTAAAACCTCTGTATCAGGGCTGACGGCATTGCTGTCGGCTCTGTTTTTTTATTATGTAAACACAAGTATGAAACGGGCATATTATGAGAATGAACAGCAATGTTCATAAGTTTGAACAAAAAGGAGAATTAAATTGGATATTAAAGAAATTATTTCTCAGCAGTACGGAATACCGAGTCTGCCAAAGAGAACGAGCGAGGCTATGGCATATGTTCCCTTTCAGCAGTTCGACTCCCCAACCTACAGCCCGTTGCAGGGGCTTGAGTCGGGTACAATGTTCCCCGTTCTCAACAAACCATTCTACGGAAAGAAATGCGGTGAGGGACTTGACTGAAAGAGAAATTCTTTTAAAGAAAATTTCAACCTACGAATTTGCCGCACTTGACCTTCAGATTTATCTTGACACTCATCCGCACGATACGGCAATGATACAAAAAATGAACGGTTTCAAAGAAAAATTGAAACCGCTTGTTGAAGAATATGAAGAAAAATTCGGTCCTTTGAAAAAGAGTATGACAAGCACCAATATGTGGAGCTGGATAAAGGGACCGTGGCCGTGGGAAAACGAGGAGGATTGCTGATGTTTGTCTATGAAAAAAAGTTACAGTACCCCGTCAATATCAAAAAGCCGAACGCAAAGCTTGCCAAGATTATCATAACGCAATACGGCGGTGCGTAGGGCAAAATGTGATACTTTTTATTTTCGTATAACATCCCGATAAAAATCAATAAACGCATTAAGCGCAGGAGATTTCCACTTGTTTTTGTGGACAAGCAACTGCGTCCACACCGAAACATCACAATCGTTGACGGGAAGATGTTTTATCTCTCCCGAATTGTAGTAATCCTCCGTGATGAAATCAGGCAAGAACGAGATCATTTTGCTGTTTTTGATTAGAGAACAAATTTGCAGAGGGTTTCCTATTTCCAAAACAGGGTGAATTTCAAGCGATTGTGTGGCAAGTTCATTGTTGAGCAATTTTCTGTAGCTCATATTACTTTCGGTCAGTACAAAATCCTCGGTGCATAATTCTTTTAGCGAAATATTTTCTTTATTCAAAAGTGGATTGTCAACTGATGCAAAAAAGTGAACCTTTTCCTCATGCTCTGCACAAATTATAAATTCCGAATCATAAATGTGGCTGTCAAGCGTAAAAATCAAATCAACCTCATTTTTGCGTAACATATCAAACATCTGCTCTGTACCGCTTTCGACAACGACAAGGTGAATATTAGGAAAATGCTTTCTGAACTCAAGAAAATCATCTTTAAAAAATCGGTTGCAGACAGAACTTGACATTGCAAGGCGAATGTTGCCCTCAATTGTTTCTGGGGTACGCAAATCTTCAAGCATTTTTTCGTGAGATTCAAGAATTTCTCTTGCGTGTTGCAGAACCGTTATGCCGTCGGAAGTCAGGCTGATTCTGTGGTAAAAGCGGTCAAAAAGCACCGTGTTAAGCTCGCTTTCCAACTGTTTTATCTGTGATGAAACGGTTGACTGGGTATAGCCGAGCTTTTCCGCTGCAGCAGAAAATCCCGAATATTCGCACACAGCTACAAAGGTTTTAAGCACATTGGTATCCATAACTAAATCCTCTTTTATACGAACGATATCTTCGTTATTATAGCACAGTTTTATCAATTTTACAAATGGTATTTTATTTGCTATACTACTCTTTGTATTGCAAAATAAACAAAGGAGCAGTATTTATGACGAAAAAATATTGTGTAGATAAAATAAATTCGGCAGGAGGACTTGTGTTGTGAATCGTGAAAAATTAGGAAGCCGACTCGGCTTTATAATGCTTTCGGCAGGCTGTGCAATCGGTTGCGGAAATGTGTGGAAGTTTCCGTGGATGTGCGGACAATACGGTGGCGGAAGTTTTATGCTTGTGTACATCATCTGTCTTATTGTTTTGGGAATTCCGTGTTTGATAATGGAATTTTCGGTGGGCAGAGCGGCACAGACAAGTCCGATTAAAATGTACCGCAAACTTGAAAAGCCAAAGCAAAAATGGGGCGGTTTCGGTTGGGCATGCCTTGTTGGCAACCTTGCAATTATGGCTTTTTACACAGTTGTTTGCGGTTGGATAATTTACTACTTCATAAATTTTCTGACGGGTAACAACCGTGACCTCGGATTTACCACAATGATTGCAAATCCGTCAGTCAATGTTATTTTTATGATGATAACGGTTGTTATCGCCTTTGTTATACTCTCGTTCAACATTCAGGGCGGACTTGAGAGGATAACAAAATATATGATGATTGCTTTGCTTGCACTTATGATTGTGCTTGCAATCCACAGTCTGTTTTTGAGCGGTTCGGGTGAGGGTATGACATTTTACCTCAAACCCGACTTTTCAAAAATCAACGGTGATGTTGTTGTGGGTGCGATGAATCAGGCATTTTTCTCGCTGTCAACAGGTATGGGCGGTATGGCTATTTTCGGAAGTTATATCGGCAAAGACCATTCACTTATGGGCGAGGCAATCAATGTTATCTCTCTTGACACACTCGTAGCTCTGCTTGCAGGCATAATCATCTTCCCTGCCTGCTTTACTTACAACCTTGAAGTTAATTCAGGTCCGAACCTTTTGTTTGACACAATGGCAACCGTGTTCAACAATATGCCCGGCGGAAGAATATGGGGTTCGCTCTTCTTCCTGTTTATGGTGTTTGCGGCAATGTCAACCGTTTTGGGTGTTTGCGAAAATATTCTTGCAATGATTCGTGATTTGACAGGCTGGTCAAGAATAAAAGGCAGTCTTATTAGCGGAATTGTAGTGTTTGTGCTTGCACTCACAACGGCTCTCGGATTCAGCGTTCTTCATTTTCAGCCGTTTGCAGAGGGTACAACATGGCTTGATTTTTGGGACTTCATTGTTTCCACAAATGTTCTTCCTCTCGGTTCTCTTGTGCTTGCTCTGTTCTGTTGCAACAAGTTCGGCTGGGGCTGGGATAACTTCATTAAAGAAGCCAACATGGGCATCGGTATGAAAGTGCGTTCGTGGATGAAACCGATTTTCAAATATGTAGTTCCTACAGCTATCGCATTTATCTATGTTTACGGACTCGTCACCTTTAAATGGCAATAAATAAAATTTGATACACAAAATAAAATCCGTATGGAGCAATCTTCATACGGATTTTTTTCGGTGTAAATATTCATTTCCTTGTATTCTCTGTAGGTTTTGAATCCTACAGAATCGTAAAATTTTATTGCACCCTCGTTGAATTCCCACACATCAAGTTCCAGCCTGTCAAAGCCTCTGTTCTTAGCCTCTTGTTTGCAGAAGTTTATCAGCTTGGTTGCAACACCCATTCTGCGGAAGTTTTCATCAACTCCGAATTCAGCAATCTGATAGAATTTTCTCTGCAAACCGTACGGAGATTTCTCCTTGACTATGTATTCAACAGTTGCAAATCCGCAGATTGTGTCACCGTTCACAGCAACGATAACATCGGAATTTTCGCCGTCAAAAACTTTATACACTATGTTTTTCATCTCATCGCAGAAATCATCTCGGAATATATCAGGTCTGCCGTTTGAATGAACTCTGTTGACCTGATAACGAATTTCATTCACACGGTCAAGTTCCGATTTCTTAGCGTATCGTACTGTAAATTCGGGCATATTGTCACTTCCTTTTGTTGTGGTTTATATAATCGGTTTTTGTAATTTCAAGCTCGATTATTTTACTCTCTTCGCCGTTTACGGTTTCGGTTTCGTAGCAGTCGGTAGCAATTTCATTGAAACCGATTGATTTGTAGCATTTGTACGCAGGGATATTGTTTTCAAATACGCCGATTGTGACCTTTTCCACACCCGAAATTTCAAAGGCATATTTGAGTCCGAGTTCAAGCATTTGCTTGCCGTAACCCTTTCCCCTTTGCGTATCATCAACAATTACCCAGCCGAAACGAAGTATCTTGTTGTTGCCGTATATGTATCGCATTATAAAATGTCCGACAACACCGCTGTCGTCAAATGCGGTCATAGGGTAAAAATTGTCCTCTTCAACGCAATCGCCGTTATTAAGTCTATATTTATCATCAATAATTTTTGCATTAATCGGGTACGAACCAAATCTTTCTCCGCCCCATTTTACAAAAGTTTCCTCATTTTTAATCCAATCGGCTATGTGTTTTGAATCACAGCTTTTGTACGGTCTTAGTCTTAACATTTTAGTTCACCTTTTTCAATTTTCAATTAAAAATTTCTAATTTTTCTGACATTGCGGTTCATTAAATGTCTGCCGAGATTTTTATATAAAAAAGCCTTTACTGGTGACATTTGCTGATGATGTTCTTTGAGCAAATCGTCGGGAGAATCATAAACACCGAAATCTTGATTAATACCCTCGCTTTGAATATATGTGTTATTTCGGTCAAAATCTATGACAGGATTTTTGAAATCTTTAACGGCAACACCGTAACCGCAAAATGCACCTGAGCAACTGCTGTTAATTTTCTGCAAATTGTTCAGATACTTTTTATCGAGAATAAACGCTTCGAGTTCGTACCACTTATCTTCAAAATACACTTCAACCCAACTGTGAAACACATTTTGCGGAGCATTTTTATAGACAATTCCCGTCATTGCACCCTTTTGAAGTTTTTTGTCAATCGTAAATCCGTGTACCCGACAAGGAATGTTGCAGGCTCTGAGCAAAGCCATAAGCAAAGTACCCTTTGTGTTGCATTGCCCAAAACCGTCTTTCAAAACTTTTGAGGCAGGAATGTTATCGTCAATGTTGTAGCCGAACAGTATTTCATCTCGCACAAAATTATAAATTGATTTCAGCCTGTCAAATTCCTGCAGTTCAAGCCATTTTCTGTTTTCAATTAACTGCTGTATGTTAGGGTTTGAATAATCCAACATTTTCGTTTCTTTAAGATATTTGTTCATAATTAGTTTAAAGTAAGGTTATGTTTTTCTGTTAAAGTATCTTTTAAAAGTTCGGTTATTTTGAAACTATGTATATTTATTCGCATCGTATTTACACACGATACGATTGACGAACACGGTTCGTCGCTACATTTGGATACACAATTTTAATCACATCAAAAAATATGTGATTAAACAAAAACATTCATCAATGCGGGCGTCCAATGAACGCCCCTACGAAATTGTTCTTTTATAGAATTTTGTTCATATAATTGATTTGCAAAGCAAATCAATATGAATACGGTCGGGAATGTGAAGTTTGTTCCACGCAAAACTTTCTTCCCGACCAAAATTTTCAATTTTACATTTTCAATTTCCCATTAAAGCGTAAGCTTAAATCATCCAATACCAATACTTGTCCTGATTGTTTTCCGAAAGGTCGGGACTGAACTGGAGTTCGGGGTTTTTAATGCTTACTTTCATACCCTCAGTAATTGAGTTCACAATAAAGGCATTACCGCCGATTGTTGCACCCTTGCCGATTACGGTTTCACCGCCGAGAATAGTTGTACCCGAATAGATTGTAACATTATCACGGATAGTAGGATGTCTTTTAACACCTTTAAGCTGCTGACCTTTTCTTGTTGACAACGCACCGAGGGTTACACCCTGATAGATTTTTACATTCTCGCCTATCTCGGTTGTTTCACCGATTACGATACCTGTACCGTGGTCGATGAAGAAATACTTGCCGATTGTCGCACCGGGGTGAATATCAATTCCCGTAAGTCCGTGTGCGTACTCCGAAAGCACTCTCGGAATCATCGGGATTTTAAGCTTCCACAATTCATGTGCCACTCTGTAAACCGTGATTGCAAAAAATCCGGGATAGCAGAGAATGATTTCATCCGTACTGTATGCGGCAGGATCGCCGTTAAAGGCCGCAACAACATCTGTTGCAAGGTAATCACGGATTGACGGAATCTTTGAAAGGAACTCATAAACCAGCTTTTCTGACTTTTCCATAACCTCGTCATATGAAAGGTCGTTACACTTTTCGCAACCCTTTAAAGCCTTTGCAATCTGTTTTTTAAGGTTGTACTGAATAAATTCTATTCTGTCGCCTACAATATAGCCGATGTATTCTTCTCTTACTCTGTTCTTGTCAAAGTAGCCCGGAAACAACAGCTTGCGGATTTCTTCAAGCACCTGAATAAGCACAGATTTGTTGATAATGTTATCCTCCGAAAGTCTGCAAGTTTGTTCGTGCTTTGAATAGCTTTCGAGAATTTCATTGACTGTTTTATTTATATTATCATTCATATGAATACTCCTTTTTCAAAATCCTGTTTAATTCACTTACGGGAAGTCCGACAACATTATAATAGTCGCCGTCAATCTTCTTTACAAGCAGAGAACCTTTGCCCTGTATTCCGTATGCACCTGCCTTGTCAAAAGGCTCGCCCGTTGCAATGTACTCCTCTATTTCCGAATCGGAAAGTTCAAAAAATTCAACAAGCGTTACATTGGAAAATGATTTTGCAACACCGTTTTTGACGGTACAACAACCCGTGATAACCTTGTGCTGTCTGCCCGAAAGCAGTTTTAACATATTCTCGGCATCTTCCCTGTTCTTAGGTTTGCCGAGCATTTTGCCGTCAACAAAAACTCCCGTGTCACAACCGATTACAATATCTTTTTCATAGCCGTTTTTTGAAATATGCAATGCCTTTTTGACGGCAAGATATTCGGGACGCTTTTCAAGCGGAACATTGTTCTCAACCGTTTCGTCAATGTCTGCGGGAACAATTTTAAAATCGGTTGTTATAAAACTTAAAAGCTCTTTTCTTCGTGGTGAAGCAGATGCAAGTACAATCATAATCTATCTCCGTAAAATTACTTTTGACTATTGTAACATAAAACCGAAATAAATAAAAGGTGATTATACAAAAAACACAAAATGTACAGCAATAATCAGCTATTCGGATTGACCGCACTCCGTACTTTGTATTGACAATAATTTTGCAAAGTGTTATATTTAAGGACAGCGGTAATCCGCATTAATAAGCACAATTCAACGAAAGGAAATGAAATATATGGCTAACATTAAGCTTCCTGTTCCCGTAACGCTTCTTACAGGTTATCTCGGTGCAGGCAAAACTACTCTTATCAACCATGTCCTCGGCAATCAGGAGGGCTACAAGTGTGCCGTTATCGTAAACGATATCGGTGAAGTAAACATTGACGCAGAGCTTATTCAAAAGGCAGGCGTTGTTACTCAGAAAGATACAAACCTTGTTCCGCTTACAAACGGCTGTATTTGCTGTACTTTGAGCGTTGACCTTATCAACCAGATTACAGACCTTGTAAAGTCAGGCAAGTTTGACTACATTCTCATTGAGGCGAGCGGTATTTGCGAACCACTTCCGATTGCACAGTCAATCTCAGTTCTTGAGGGCGATAAGGAAAACAATATTCCCGAGCTTGTCCGTCTTGACAACATTGTTACAGTTGTTGACGCACTCCGTATGGCAACAGAATTCGGCTGCGGTGATGATCTCCTCAAGGAAGATGTTGACGAAGAGGATGTTGAAAGCCTTCTTATCCAGCAGATTGAGTTCTGTTCAACAATCATCCTCAACAAGGTTGACAAGGTAACAGAGGAACAGCTCAAGAGAGTTAAGGCTATGATTAAGACGCTTCAGCCAAAGGCACGAATTATTGAATCACAGTTCGGCAAGGTTGAAGTTAAGGATATTCTCGATACAAAGTGCTTTAATTTTGAAGAAACAGCCGCATCCGCAGGTTGGGCTCAGATTTATGATAAGGATGAAGATGACGAGGATACAGACCGTCACGGTCATCATCACCACCATCACCACCATGATGAAGACCATGACGAACACGAGCATCACGACCATGACCATGATGAGGACGGTCTTGACCACTCTCATTGCGACCACGAACACGGTCATTGCTGTCACCACGACCACGATCATGAGGACGGCGAAGAAGAGTACGGCATCGGTTCATTTGTTTACCACCGCATTCGTCCTTTCAATCAGGACAAGCTCCAGCAGTTTGTTGAGAACTGGCCAAAGAGCGTAGTCCGTGCAAAGGGTGTTCTCTGGTTTGATGACAAGAGAGAAGATGTTTATGTATTCGAGCAGGCAGGCGTTCAGATTACTGCTACGGAACAGGGCAAGTGGCTTGCCGCATTCCCAAAGAAACAGCAGAAGCTCTATCTTGCAGAGTATCCCGATATGGCTGAAAAGTGGGACGAAAAATACGGCGACAGAGAAATCAAGCTTGTATTCATCGGTCAGCATATGGACAGGCACGCAATTGTTGATGCGCTTGACGAGTGTCTTTCAGACTGATAAAATCTTATAAAAATTATGGGCAGCGAAATTCCGCTGCCCTTGTTTTTTGGTTTATACAAAAACGGCAGTCCGATTTGGACTGCCGAAATTTTTGCACCGTTAAGTTTTATTACTTTGATGACTCTGAATCAGAAGATTCGGGCTTGAAGTTAGCGTCAAATGTGAAAACGAGCTTTGTACCGTCTTTTTCCATTGTAATAACACCGTCTTTGAGTGTGTATGGAATGCTCTCGCTTCCTGCTGTAAAGTTCTTGTCATCGTATGTGAGCTCCTGCTCCTGACCGGCTGCAGAAAGCTTAGCCTTGCCGTCTTCTTTAAGAAGAATGTAGCCTTTGTCCATACCGACAGCGGCAAGAGTACTGCTGTCAAAGCTCATACCGCTTGCTTCTGCACTTGTAAGCTTGTAATAGCCGAGTGTTGAATTACCGCAAGCTGTAAGTGAAAGCACCATAAGAAGTGCCATAACAGCCGCAACGCTGATTGTGAAAATTCTTTTCATTTGTTTTTCCTCCGTTTTCCCTATCGGGATTTCTCATTTTTTCAGGCTTTGCGCCTTTGTCAGTGAACGACACGATTATTATAGCACAATGGCATAAACTTTTCAAGGTTATTTGTAAAAATATGTAAAAAAGCACCCTTTCGAGTGCTTTCCTCACCTAATATTCAGTTATCAGTTGAACCTTGACAAAAACGCCTGGGTTCTTGGATTTTGCGGATTGTTGATTACCTGTTCGGGAGTGCCTTCTTCGGCAATTACACCGTCAGCCATAAAAATGATCTTGTCGGCAACATCTCTTGCAAACTCAATCTCGTGAGTTACAACAATCATTGTGCTGTCGGAGGTTTTAAGACTGCGGATAACATTAAGCACCTCACCCGTGAGTTCGGGATCAAGTGCGGAGGTAGGCTCGTCGAAGCAGAGCACATCGGGATTGAGTGCAAGCGCTCTTGCAATTGCAACACGCTGTTGCTGACCGCCGCTGAGATTACAAGGATATGACTCGCTCTTTTCGGAAAGTCCTACCCTTTCAAGCAAAGACTTTGCATTGCTCTTGATAATTTCATGAGCCTCTTTATAGCTTTTTGCGCCCATATATTCGCCTGTCTGCTTTATCTGCTCTTTTGCGGCAAGCTTTGGAGCAAGCATAATATTCTCGATAACCGTATATTGCGGAAACAGGTTAAATGACTGGAACACAAGTCCGAAGTGAAGCCGTCTTTTCCTGATTTCGCTGTCGCTCTTTGCAGAGCTGTCATTGCTGTCAAAAAGCACCTTGTCATTGACGGAAATCTTGCCGTTGCCCGGAGTTTCAAGAAAATTAAGACACCTTAACAGCGTAGTCTTGCCCGAACCCGATGAACCGATAATCGCAAGCACCTCGCCCTTTTTAAGAGAAAAGCTGATATCTTTCAAAACCTCTGTTTTGCCGTAGCTTTTACGGATGTTTTCAACATTTAACAAAGACATAACCTTTCCCCCTTAACCCTTGTAGTAATCAAGCTTTTTCTCGATAAATGAGAAAAGCAAGGTAAGAATTCCGCAGAATGCGAGGAAGAATACTGCCGAATAGAAAAGCGGCCAGATGAGTCCTTGCATTGAGAAGTCCTTTGCTCTCATAAGAATTTCCGGAATGGCGATAACGCTTGAAAGCGAAGTATCTTTTACAAGAGTAATAATTTCGTTGCCCATGGGTGCAGTAATTTTCTTTACAACCTGCAAAAGCACAACCTTAAAGAAAATCTGACCCTTTGTCATGCCGAGCACCTGACCTGCCTCGTACTGTCCCTTTGGAACAGACTCGATACCGCCACGGAAGATTTCTGAAAAATATGCGGCATAATTGATTATAAATGCGATAAGTGCGGCGTTCATTCGTGCAAATGTCACACTGCCGTTTGACACAAGCGGCGGAACATAGAACACTACGAAAAGCTGGAGCATCAGCGGAGTACCTCTGATTATCCACACAAATGTTTTTGTCAGCCATTTTAACGGCTTGAATTTTGACATTGAACCCATTGAGATAATAAGTCCGAGCGGAATTGCCGCAAGCAGGGTTACAATGAAAATTATACAGTTTTCGCCGAATCCCTCAAGCAACTGACCGCTTACATTAAAAAATTGATCCATTTTATATACCACTCTATCCAAGTATTTTCAGTTTTGAATATATCAAAAGGCTTACAAATTTGAACCTGTAAATTTATAATCAATAAAAAGCACAACGGGCGAACATAGTCCGCCCTGTATGTACAAACTTATTTTAATTAAATTATTTCTTTTTTACAAGAAGAAGATCCTGAAGGCTGTACTTCTCAGCAATCTTATCAAGTGTGCCGTCATCGGCAACTGCCTGAATAGCATCGTTAAGCTTTTTGAGTGTTTCGGGGCTGTCCTTACGAAGTGCAATACCGTACTGCTCAGGTGAAAAGTCCTTGCCGTCAACAACCTTGAGGTCAGCGTAGTCAGAACCGCTCTTGAGTGTACCGATTGACATTACATAGTCGATAACCGCAACATCTGCTGTGCCTGACTTAACCTCGAGAAGAGCCTTAGCCTGTGCGTCAACTGAAACATACTTTGCACTTGAGAAGAACTCGTCTGTCTGAGCAACAGTTTCACCTGCTGACTTCTTCTCCGCAACTACTGTCTTATCCTTGAGGTCATCTGCTGATTTGATTTTGTCTGCAACATCAGATTTTGCAACCATAACCTGCTTGTTTTCCATATAAGGAGTTGAAATATCCATTGTTGACTTTCTGTCATCATCAATTGTAAGACCGTTCCAGATGCAGTCGATTGTCTTTGAGTTAAGCTCAACCTCTTTTGAATCCCAGTCAATTTTCTGGAACTTTGGAGTAACGCCCATTTTCTCGCAAACTGCCTCTGCAAACTCAGTTTCAAAACCTGTAAGCTTGCCGTCTGCATCAAGGTAGTTCATCGGCTCAAAATATGTAACACCGATAACAAACTCTCCCTTGTTTGAGATATAATCCCAGTCCGTTGCAGAAGAACCGCAACCTACAAAAATTGACGCTGACATTGCACCTGCAAGAAGTAATGAAAGTAACTTTTTCTTTTTCATAATTATTCCTCCGTAATCTGATATACTCTCTACCTATGTTCTGCAAATCACCTTGCAAAACAATCTCTGTATATTATACATTAGTGCGTTAGCAAAGTAAAGTGTTTTCAAGAAATTTGCCGAAGAATTTTATTCCAACCGCAGACATATTATTACATAAAAGAATTATTCTTTCAAGAGGTGATTAATTTGTCGGGAAATCACAATAAAAATCACTTTGCGGCGGCATACATAAGGGTGTCAACCGAAAATCAAACTGAGCTTTCACCGTCAAGTCAGCTGAAAATCATCAGAAAATTTGCAGATGAAAAAGGCTATCTGATTGATGAAAAGTTCATTTTTCGTGACAACGGAATTTCGGGAAGATATGCCGACAAGCGGCCTGAATTTAACCGAATGATAAGCCTTGCAAAGCAAAAGCCTCCCCTGTTTTCAGCCGTACTTGTCTGGAAATTTTCACGATTTGCCCGCAATCAGGAGGAAAGCATTTTCTATAAATCGCTGTTGAGAAAAAACGGTATTGAAGTCATCAGCGTGTCCGAACCCGTTGATGACGGTCCCTTCGGAAAGCTGATTGAACGCATTATCGAATGGTCGGACGAATACTATTCGATTCGGCTTTCGGGTGAGGTAAGGCGAGGAATGACCGAAAAAGCCGAGCGTGGCGGCATTGTCAGCATTGCACCCTTTGGCTATAAAGTGACAGATGGAAAGCTTGTGGTTGACGCTGAAAAAGCCCGGATTGTCAGTAAAATTTTTGCTGATTTTTTAAATAATAAAGATATAAATATGATTTGTGACAACTTAAATTCGTCAGAAATCAGAACCGCCAAGGGCAACCGCTGGGATTGCCGTGCCGTTGAATACATTCTGCAAAATCCCGTTTATGTCGGCAAAATAAGGTGGAATCCAATCTGCAAAACGGGCAGAGATTTCTATAACGAAAATTTGATAATTTCAAACGGCACTCACGAACCGATTGTTGATGAAGTAATTTTTGAACAAACAAGGCAAATATTATTCTTGCAAGGAATAATAAACGAAGAACATTCCCATAAACAAACCGAAATCAGACACCTTATTCAAAATCTTGTCAAGTGTTCAAACTGCAATTCAACCCTCGTTCCGATTAAAAATAAATTTCTCCAATGCTCCGCCTACATTCACGGCAACTGCCATTCATCGCACAGCGTAAGAATTGAAAAGATTGAAAAAGTTGTAATTAAAGCAATCAATATTCTTATAAAGAATAATTTGATCAATGATGCTTTCACGATTAAAGAAAATTATCCCTTAAAAACGCAAAACGACTTACTATCCATAATTACAAAAAGAATAATATTTGACCGCAAAGCCTCCCACCTCAACATATTTCTCAGTCAAAATAAGTAACATTCTGCCATACGGCGGTCCGGACGGTGAGTTGGGTGCGTCATTACGATATCTGAGTCAACGATTTGCAATGCCATTGCCGGAACTCAAAGGCACCCTCACCGACATAGGCACAGAGGAGCTTAATCATCTTGAAATGATCGGTGCAATAGTATATCAGCTGACGAAAGACCTCACCGAGGATGAAATCAAGGAACAGGGATTCGGTGACTATTTTGTTGACCACACAACCGGAATTTTCCCACAGGCGGCAGCAGGTTTTCCCTATACAGCTGCATCAATGCAGGTTAAAGGCGATCCGATAACCGACCTGCACGAAAGTATGGCGGCTGAGCAAAAAGCCCGAACAACCTACGATAACATCCTCAGATTCTGCGATGACTACGATGTAAAAGATCCGATTCGCTTTCTGCGTGCCCGTGAGGTTGTCCACTACCAACGCTTCGGCGAAAATCTCCGCCTCTTAACCGATAAACTCAACGAAAAGAACTTCTACGCCTTCAACCCCTCATTCGATAAAAAATGCTTTAAAAATGAATTGAAAAAGAAAAAGTGACACTAAAAAAATCGTCCAAACCTGAAAATCTAACCTCAAGTTTGGATGATACATATTACGCTATTTTATTTACACAAATCAATCCATGATTTTGTGTCTTTTATATTTACCAGTTTATTGAGTTCCTCCTAAATATCTTTTTTCTCAAGTCCATAATACATTGGAAGTCTTAAAAGTCGTTCGCTTTCTTTTGTTGTATATTTATCCTCACCATGAAATCTGCTAAACTGCTGACCTGCCGGAGATGAATGGAGGGGGATGTAATGGAATACAGCACCTATTCCGTTTTCTTTCAGAAAAGCAATAAGTCTTGAACGCTCCTCAAGGTCCTTTGTTTTTATGTAAAACATATGGGCATTATGAACACAACCCGCGGGAACAACCGGTAAATCTATACAACCTTTCTCTTTCAAAGGCGTAAGAAGTTCATAGTATGTATTCCATGACTGAAGTCTGTCATTATTAATTATATCAGGATTTTCAATCTGTGCATAGAGGTAAGCACAATTAAGTTCGCTCTGTAGATATGATGAGCCCAAGTCAACCCATGTGTATTTGTCTACCTGACCTCTGAAAAATTTAGTTCTGTTAGTTCCTTTTTCACGGATAATCTCCGCTCTTTCAACATTTTTCTCATGATTTACGAGGACAGCTCCACCCTCGCCCATGCTGTAATTCTTTGTTTCATGAAAACTGTAACAGCCAAAATCTCCGATCTAACCGAGTGCTCTTCCTTTATAAAAGCCCATAACACTCTGTGCGGCATCTTCAACAACAACAAGGTTGTGTCTTTTGGCGATATCGCATATGGTGTCCATCTCACAGGCAACGCCACCGTAATGAACAGGAACAATAGCCTTTGTTTTTCAGTAATCGCATCTTCAATAAGATTTTCATCAATATTCATTGTATCAGGTCTTATATCAACAAATACGATAGTTGCACCTCTTAATACAAAAGCGTTTGCAGTTGAAACAAAGGTGTAAGAAGGCATAACAGCCTCATCACCCGGCTTAATATCAGTGAGCAATGCCGCCATTTCAAGTGCAGAAGTACCAGAAGTTGTCATAAGCACCTTTTTAGCGCCCGTCATTTCTTCAAACTTTACATTACACTTCTTTGTAAACTGACCGTCACCGCAAATTTTGCGACTGTCAATTGCCTGTTTTATATACTTGTCCTCTTTGCCGATATACGGCGGTACATTAAACGGAATCATACCTACATCTCCTAAAAAACTAATATCACAAATTATCTTTCAAATAAGTTATTGCACTCTCTCTGTAAGTTTTCAAAAGTTTCAAAATATTCAATTTATCTATTTCCTCTGTGCATACATCTTTAATATTGTTTGCATCATTAACTGTGCGACTGCTCAAGCCAAACTTTTCCAATAAATCTGATAATTTTTCTATATTGCTTGGCCTTATTAAAGTTGCAAATGGAATCTGGTATTTTATTGAAAATACCGTTCCATGGAAAGTATCAGTAATCACATAATCTGCATTTTTTATGTATGCCAAAAGTGTAAAAGGATCAACATTTACATATAAATCTGTAAATGATTGTTTGACCCCTATTGACAATGTTTTTTTACCTTTTGAATGTGCAAAGGCTTGTATTGCCTCCGCCTCAATTTTATTTATTCTTTCTGAATATGCATAAACAACAATATAGTTTGACAAATCGACATCTATGTTATCTACTTCATTTGAAAAATCATACAGCAACACTGGGTCTATAGAATCAATAGGATCAATTGCTGTCAAAGTTTTTATTATATCATGGCTATTTTTATCCCGCACAGAAATAGCATCAAACTCTTTTAACAAATTAGATATTTCTGTTGTTTTTCCGTATTTATCCAGCTTTTCGATAGTGGTAGAACCAAATGATGCCGCATAAGTAATCAACTTTTCAGCACTATTTTCATATCCGAAAAGCTGAGGGCTGTAACCGACATCTAGATTTGACTGTGTACAGTTGAACACCTCATCACTTCCGATTACAAGCACATCAAGTTTAGGAGAATATACTCTTTCATCAGTAACTCCTAATATTGGCAGCCACTCATTTTGAAAAGTATGACAAAAATTTGAAAAGGCTTTTGATGAATCTATGGATTGTTTTCTATTCATCCTGTATGGCGGTGAAAAAAATACTTTCATCATTCTCTTAAACTTACTTTCAAATTTCTGATTAGAAGAAATGCTTTCTGATACTAACGGTTTACCTACTCTGTAATCAACGAAAGTTACAGTATGCCCCATATTCTGAATTGTCTTTTTTAAGCCATATGCTTGAAGGAAAGAACCATAATTGATTATTCTCTGCATCGACATTATACCAATGTTCATACCCTATCTCCTAAGTAGTTTATTTATATACGCTCTTGCTAAATTTTTTATTTCATTTTTTTGACGATTGTCTTTTGTTTTTTTATTTCATCTGAATAAACTGCTTCTGCCGCCTTTTCAAAACCATAATTCTTGTACATATTCAAGAATTTATCTCGATACGGATTCATTTTTGAAGGATAATTCAACTGTGCATTACCTTCTATTGCTTCATCAACAGGTCTCTCTTCGTAAAAGCATTTATTTTTAACCCTATCAAAAAAAGAAACACCTTTTTTAGTGTTAATCAATACAACTGAAACAGCGCCCGAGTATCCATGTTTAAAAGGTTCTTTTAAACCGAGTCCCCAGAAATCTCCGATAGTAATATCTGACACTCTTTCATTGCAGGCATATTTACAATCATAACACGAATCATAATATGTTAATGCCTCAAAAAACGACAACAAATATGTATCAAGATTTTTATGCATCGAAACAAATGGTTTTACTGTATTTGAGGATTTTAGTGAAAAATAAAATTCATTGTCCTGTCTAAATCTGATTTCATCAGCTTTTCTGCTTTTTTTATTTTCGAAATAATGTATATGTTCATCAAGATACACCTGAGGCGGAGTTCCGTGACATATTATATCCACAAGTATCAGATTTCTAAAGTCAATCTTTAAGTATGTGCGCAATGCCGCTACCTGACATGGCAGTCCAATGAAAATAACTTCATATCCATCTTTTAGTTGATTTTTGATGTCAAGAAAAGTACTTCCCATTTTGCTATGTACATATTTTGAATTTTTAAATTTGAGAATGTTATTGTCATCATAACCTTTTATCACCACTTTCAGGTCACTATCATACACCGCACCGTAACATATACCTTTATTCTTTAAAACCTCATTATAAAAGACCGATGCCGCACCGCCTGATGTGCTTGTTTTTCTATCTTCAGAGTCGCTACTCCAGACAGCATATGCCTTTTGCGGAATATTCCCATTTAACTCATTAAGAACATGACATGATTTTCTACATAAGCCACAATCTACACATTTTGCATCGTCTATTCTAGGATAGCAAAATCCGTATTCATTTGTTTCAAAATATATCGCGTTTTTGGGACACGATACCGTACACGCACCACATGAAGTGCATTTTTCCTTTTGACATAACTGCATAATGTATCCTTTCTAAACGAAATTACTTGTTGTGACCAGTTAATATTTTTTCTTTTAAATACCTTGCTTTATCAATACAAAAGTTTATTACACAGTATTCCGGAGAGAATGATTTTATTTTTCTGTACTGTTCACATATACCCAATCTTCTATCTCTTATCCAAAAATAAGTATAATTATTTTTCAATCTTTTTAATGCAGTTTCATAATTTTCATTTGCTCTTTTATTATATTTTAAAGCGACATTTTTTATCATCTGCAATCTTTTTACCGCATCTTCAGCATTACCTCTTGCAAAATCTGACATAAGCGTATTTTCTGATAATTTTGTATAATGATACAGATGCGCAGAAAAAGCATAAACAAACTCTGTATCAGATTTTTCAAAATATTCTACTGAAAATCTCAAATCCTCACCCATCGACAAATTCTCGTCAAACCGGACATTGAACTTTTCAATAATCTGCATATCAAACAGTTTATTCCACAATGCGGTAAGGTAAAGCTCTGCATTAAGCTTAAAGGCGTCACCCAGACTTACCTTTTCTTCTCCGCCGCTCCAAGAATATTTAACAGGTTTGCAATGATTAACCTCATCGTGATATATAAATCCACAAATTGGCACTGTATTATACTTTTTAAAATTATTCAACAATTGTTCAAGGTAATCGGGTTCAACATAGTCATCACTGTCTACAAAACAAATGTAATCTCCCTTTGCTTTTTCAATCCCGTTATTTCGTGTTGCAGAAACGCCTACATTATAAGGATTATCTATAGCAATTACATTAGAATATTCTGACTCATACTGTTTACATATGCTGCTACTGTTGTCTTTTGAACAATCGTTTACCAGAATTATTTCCGTATTTTTTAAAGTTTGTCCAATGAGAGAATCCACGCATTTTTTCAGCGTTTTCTCAGCATTATAAACTGCTACAACTATACTTATTTTATCCATGATCACTCAAACGCTTTCCTGATTGCTTTGATTAGAATTCCGTCTTTGTAATAACGCCTGCCCTGTATTATATCCGGCAGATACTCACAATTCTCGTATTGAGAAAAATAAACCGAGTCTTCACATTCATACACTTTATTATTTACAAAGAGAATCTTCGGATATTTAATTTTTTTGAAATTTTCGAAGTCCTCTTTTGAGAACCCATTCTGTTCAACCATAATTACAAATATTTTTTGGGGATTAACCCTTTTCTTTCTATCTTCCCATTTTTGTAAAGCATCTTCACACGAATCATAGTGCATAAAAAATATCTTTATGTCATCAAGTGTTCCAATCGGATACTTCTCACCCATTTCAACTACAGGTGTAAAAGATAAATAATAATCAAGATCATTTACAAATTTAATAAAATCGCTTGCTGTAAAAAAGAGATTTACCGTAGGGGTTAAGAATTTGCAATTCATATCATGATAAAAAGTTCCTCCGATACAATTCATAGATATAAGCGAAATATCAGACAAGTACACTTTGCCCTGCACCTTTTTAATCATAACTTTATTTCTGATTATATTGTAATATTCGGATAATTTCATAGCTAACTCACTCGAATAATATCAGATTTTTGTTTTCTTCGAACCGTTCTGTACCCTTTTTTTTAGAAAATTTATTAAAGACTTTAATCAGAATTCCGGGTTGTTTATAAGGATATTTTTTAATCAAAGCGTTTAATTCTTCGCTTACATCAGTCAATTGTGACCTATAGAAAAGTAAAGAATCGGACAATTTATTGTAATATGTCTTTCGAAGTTTCGGGAATCTACTGCTTACATATTCATATCTCTCAACAAAACAATCTATTCGATCATAAATCAATCTATTTTTCGCATTATTATTCATAACGCTTGATTTTCTCATTCTGTAAAAATAAAAGGGCTCTGTAGTATTTACAATCCTTTTTGCATTACATACAAGCTTATATGTAAAAAACTCATCATCAATTTTTCTGCCTACTGGAAATCTGACACCACCAAGCAAGGATGTTTTAAAAATTTTCGTTGCAAAAATAGCAAACTTCCAATCAGATAAAAAGTGTTGCAAATATTTTTGCCGGGTTAACACTGTGCACGATTTTTTGAGAGTGGAATACTGCCTCATGATAATTTTATTTACATACACCTGCTTAAATAAACATTGCACAATATCAGAATCATATTGTTTCATCAAAGAAACCATTTTTTCGTACATCGACAAATCTATATAATCATCACTGTCAATTATTGAAAAGTATTCACCTTCAATCAATTCAAGACCTGTGTTTTTAGCGGCACCTGCACCCTGATTCTCTTGATGAACCACTGTAATACGACTGTCTTTCTTTGCAAATTCATCACAAATTTTGCCCGAATTGTCAGTTGAGCCGTCATCCACAAGAATAATCTGTAAGTTCTTGTAGGTTTGATTTACAATTGAATCAAGACATTCTCTGATATATTTTTCAACGTTATATACCGGTACAATTACAGATATTAATTCTAAATTCTGCATTTCTTCTCCTTGCTAAAAAAGTGACTCATCAAAATCAATATTCAATGCTTTTAATCGCTCTTTTGTTGACTCATTTTTCGGTACGGCAGGAACTCCAACTAGAACTCCATATCCTCTCTTGTAATCTCTTATCACTACTGCATTAGCTCCAATTCGAGTATTATTACCAATTGTAATTCCACCTAAAACCTTTGCTCCACACATAATCATGACATTGTCCCCAATAATCGGAGATTTCATATCATCATTATATCCAATAGTAACCTGTTGATTAACAGAAAAATTTTTACCTATTTTCTGAGCTGCAATATATGTTGCAAACCCGTGTTGAATATAAAAGCCACCACCGATATCAGGGCACTCTATATACAACGTTTTTTCAGGAGGATACCATAAAGCTACCCACTTACAAAACAATCGATGCGGTTTTGCATACCTGTTCCTATATATGAATAAATTTCGAAATTCTTTATATTCTGATAACAAAATTATAATTTTTTTTAAATACGAGCATTCTGATTTTGTCCACCTGACAACATCTTCTTGCAACAAAATATTGTTTCTATATATAGGATAAAACAATAGTATCGGAACAAACCTAATAAATGATAATAATAAACGCATAATAAAACCATCCCAACATTAATCCATATTTACTTTTTTAAAAATCTTTTCAAAGGTTTTGAAAAGATATCTTTTTCATAATGATTCATCGAAAAAAACCAACATGACAAAAAATAAACTAAAACAAAACCCAGTATTACAAACAGCAAGTTCCAATATGAATTTATATTTATAAAGCAATTTATAAAAACACCATACACAATAGGAATAATCATACCCGGCAAGATTCGAAATATACTTTTCCAAAAAGCAGGAATATCAATACCGACCTTTTTATAATTGTAAATATTCATAAATATAACGGTGCCGATAAACATACACAAACAAGTTGCAAATGAAGCACCAATTCCACCGTATAAAAGTGAAAGCGGTATAGTAATTATAATATTCACAATAGCAATAAGAAAATATACAACACTTCTCGCTTTATGCATATTCTTTGCTTTCTGTATTTCAAGACCTATATTTTGAAAACACGGTACATACACAGAAATCATAAGTAATAATCCAATCCAATATGCGTCACTATATTCATTACCTACCCATAAATACACAAACTGTCGTCCCAAAAAAATATATCCCAAAAGAATTAAAGTTACAATGTAAAACTGTATTCTTCCAATTCTGATAAAAATCTCGTTAGTTTCATCATCAGATCCGCTTTCTGCTATAATCTTGTTAATTTTAGGTGCAAATACACTTGATGCTGAAGTTGAGAATGCCATAAAATAATTTTTAAAATTAGAACCTACAGAGTAAATGGCAACCATTATCGAACCTGAAAAAATACCTAAAATAATGTTATCAGTTGAGAAAGTCAACTGATCAGTTATCGTATTTAGGAACAGAAAAGCCGAAAACACAAAAATATTTTTAAATAAATTCTTGTCAAAATTATCAAATTTATATTTTAGATCCAACACTTTTTTTGCATAACAATAATAAACTACATACGTCAAAAAACTTATAACAAGAGTTGCAACTGAAATTGTTACAACATTTCCGCCGTGATAAAGCAACAATAAATTAATACACGGTTGTAATACACAAGCGATAATCAAACACAATCTAATAAACACAAATCTTTCATATGCTTGAATCGTCATAGCCGTGGTATTAAATAAAAATGTGATTACGAACTGTATAACAGTACATATCATAATCCACTTTATTTCCTCTAATTGAGTATCAGAATAATTCGCCTGAAAAATATATGGCGATAAAAAAACAAGAACCATACCAACTATTAGGGTAATAATCGAAATGACAATGTATATTGTTTGAAACATACCATTAGTTCTATATTCTTTTTCCTTGTCACCCGTAGCTCTTGCCTGTGCGTTAAATCTAACATATGATGCACCTATTCCCATACTTAATAAGCTTAAATATGATGTAATTGAATTTGCTGTTCCAATAAGTCCATATTCACTTTGACCTAATATTCCTAGCATAATCGGAGTGTATATCAGCGAAATTGTATTACTGAGAAATATGTAAATATAAGAGAGTATAGAACCAGCTTTTCTTTGATTTAATGCCATAACTTTATCTTTTCCCTTAAAATGTAATAAACCTTTTCTTTGAAGTTAAGTTTTTTATAATAATCTTTTTCATCAATTTTATGAATTAAATCAATAAAATCTGTTTTACCGAATTTTTTATAAAAAGCATCACTATATTTCCCTTTGGCAACAGGAGTTACTAAGCACGGATTCTCCTTAATAATTTGTTCTAAAGGTGTGTCCATAGAAAATAACTTATCACTGATTTTTTCAAAGAAACTTTGCCCTTTGGAGGAGTTCAATAGCACTACCGAAACACCATTGTCATCAGAAACATCATAATACTTGTCAAATCCCCAATAATCACCCAATGAAATATCTGAAACACGGGGCATTTCCTTAAAATTGCACTCATAGCAACAAGGCCTTAAATATAGATTATGTTTTAAATAACCAATCATATACTCATCAAGCCATCGTTCTTTTCGATAAAATGATCCATCTTCAAGAGAAATCTTAGTTGTTGAACTATTCCAGCCTAAATCTTTATTTCTAAACTGAACTTCTGTAATTTTTGATTTAGTATGTCTTTCAACTGATTTAAGATAGTCTATATATACTTTTTGACTAATTACTCCCCTACAAATCAAATCAATTGTCAAAAGTTTCTCATAATCTTTTAGTAAAAAATTTTTTAAACCGGCAACCTGACATGGTGTACCTACAAACATAACATAATTATCTTCATAAAGTAACTTTTTTATTTTAACAAATAAATCAGACAACTCACTTTGTGCATATTTGGTTTGTCTGAGTTTATTTATATCTTTTTTATCAGAAATTATCGTGTGCTGAATTCTAAAATTTTCAACAAACTCAGCTGCCACTATATAACCGCCATTTGAAATAAATTTTTCAGCTATTGCTGAAAAGACTCCACCTGATGTACTCTTTACTCTTATATCATTATCCAAATTCCATGCAGCTTTAACAATCGGTTCAGCATAGCTATTATCTGTACACACCGTGTTTATTTCAGGGCATACTTTCTCACAAAGGTTACAATTAACACATTTGTCAACATTAACAGTCGGATACTTAAAACCTGAAAAGTCTTCTTTCAAAGTTATTGCTTTTTTAGGACAGATGCTATAACAAGCGCCACATCCGGTACAATTAGCTTTGTCGTTAATTGAAATCATCGTGTTTATCCTTTCAAAATAAATATTCCCTCAAATATAAAATACAATAAAAGGTTATTTTAAATTTCTAAGTTCACCGACTGCAATGCCTGCCTTTTTCTTGTATTTAGGAATTATATCGTTCAAAGTATTTTTTATTTGGCTTTCATTATCAAAAATGTATTTAAAAGCATCTGTAAGCTCAGAATCATTTTTCATATTCTGGACAGAAATAACATAGTTCTCATATGACCCGAATAAATCTGTTGCAATACCTCTTGACTTGATTGAATAACCTACTACAAGAGTCGGAACACAAGTTGAATACGCCGCAATAGTTGCATGTGTTCTTGCACCTACAAAAAATCTACATCTGCTGATAAACCCTTTTAGTTCTTCACAATTATGGTCTTCAAGCAAAATCACTCTGTTTGTATCTTTGAATTTCTTATACAAAGAAATAAGAGGTTTTCTATCGTTATTGTACTCCCACACAACATGGGGAATCAAACAGATACTCATATCAGTTTCGGACAAAATGTACTCAATCAACTTTACATAGTTGTTAAATGCAATACTGTCACCGTTCTCGTAATCGTTAATCAGCGGACTAACATTGATACCAACAGTATTTTCTTCAACAAATCCTTTTGGAAGCGGAAGTTCTTTTTTATTAAGCAAAAATGCTGGATCTGCAACCTGAACAGCGGAAATGCCGTAATTCTTCAGCACCTCATAAGAAAGCGATTCTCTAACGGTGATTAAGTCAAAACCTTTCAAATCTTCAACAACTTCTGGAGTCATAAATTTATCTTCAATTGAACAACCCCAGAACACATTCTTTCTGCAATACCGTCTTATCTCTTTGTCAAGCTCAACTCCCTGTTTAGCAGACCACGGATAGCAATAATTGTCACCGCCTATTGAAATTGCGACAGAATCCTTGAAAAGTTTTTTTATAAACAATTTATGTAAAGCATCGCTTTTTTTTAAGATTTTAAATTTAAAATATGACCACAAAAATGAAAGACTTTTCTTGTTCACTTCATCAGTTGCAACGATTTCGTCAACAACCCCTGAAACACCATACTTATAATCTTCTGACACATTTTGCGACCAAAGAATTACATCTGAACCGGTTGCATCTTTTGCAATTTTAGTTGTAGTCCTGACAAGTGCCTCACATCCGTGATTTCCACTTCCGCCATGCATATACAATACTGTTTTCATAAAAACCTCATTAAAATCCAATTTTTAAAACTGATTTTATCTTACAGCAAAGATAAAAATTAAACTTTGCAAGCATAAAATATTTTTTAGAACTGTCTTTTATTGTATTTATTTCATCAAAAGACAAATTACAATTCTTTTTATACTTTTTTATTATGCTGAGAGCCTTTTCCTTATCTGCACCTGACATAAATTTCAACACAGACTGATAGGCAAACATACATGAACCATACAAATCAATCTTTGCTTGCGTACTGAGGTCAGGAAAATTTTTCTCAATATATTTTTGCCGATTAGCCTTGCCCTCAAGTGCATCTAATCTGCGAATATTATAGCCAACACCCATAATGCTACTGCTTCTCTGGAAATAATAATACATAGTTTTATTGAGCTTTGAAACCTTGTTTGCTCTGCCAAATACCCGATAAGTCCAGAATTCATCCTCATTCAGCTTACCGACAGCATACGGAATATCTTTGACAAGTTTTGTTTTGTAAAGCTTGTTCCAGACATGCTGATGAAACGGATTTTCCGCAATCAACGCAGACATTGCGTCCTGAGTATCGTATGTTTTTACCGATAAATCATCGCTAAATTCATCAAAACGGTTATCCTCATAGAATTTTACAACACTGCACTCAGCAATATCACTGTTTTCTTTGTTCATAACATCCAACAGACATTCAAAAAAGTCATCAGACACATAATCATCGCTGTCAATAAAGCTGATATACTCGCCTGTTGCAACAGCCATTCCTGCATTTCTGGCATCGGAAAGTCCACCGTTTTTTTATGAACAACCTTGATTCGTCTGTCTTTTTCGGCATAATCATCACACATTTGAGAACAACGGTCAGGGGAACCGTCATCAACAAGGATTATTTCAAGATTTTTATATGTCTGATTTACAATGCTGTCAACACATCTTGCAAGGTATTTTTCAACATTATAAATCGGTACTATTACACTTATCAGCGGGTTCATAATAAACTTCACCTATTCATACAATTTTTTCTGAAAATGCTTTGAATAAAATCTATACATTGGATCAAATAAAAAAGGCAAATAAGTAATTACATTTACAAGAAATCTTGTTTTCTTGCTTAAAAGAGAGATTTTATTCTTCTTATTGACAATAATATGCCTAACTGTCTTCTTTTCATTAAAAAAGTTTTTTCTTATATTTTTATCAGCACACGCAATAGTTGAATAAACATTTATACAGGTGTTCAAATAAGCAGCTTCACCTTTTTCTTTTAAGTTAACATCAATGCTGTCAAGAATTATTTTTTTTACTTTTATTGGATCAAATATTAAATTTTTATTCAACTTTTGTCTTGATGCGGAAGTCATACGAACAATATAGTGATACGGGCAAAAATCTTCAAAAACCGATTTTTTGGATTTTAAAAATAAATAATAATTCCACAGTAAGTCTTCGTTAATTTTTATATTCAAGTCTACTTTATCAAAAAAATCGCTAAAAAGCGAAGATTTATAAAGTTTATTACATAGCCCTGGCTCTACTATTGAACCGTCAAGTAAATCTTTTATACCCGTGTCTTTATCCTGTATTCTAATTTTATCGGTATTATGGAAATAATTTATTCTACCGTCAGAAAAGACCATCTGATAACCGCAATGTGATATGTCAGCATTATATTTTTGGGCATTATCAAACAATCTCTCATACATATCAGGTTCTATTACATCATCACCGTCAGTAAAACCTATCCAATCGCCCTTAGCCGCCAAAACACCTTTCATTCTCGCAACCGACACACCGCTGTTTTTGATATGTAAAATCTTGATTACATCTCTATACAAATCGGCATAATCATCAATAATTTTAGCAGATGAATCAGTTGAACCGTCATCAACAACTATAACTTCAATATTTTTATAAGTCTGAGATAAAATACTATCTAAGGTTCTTACAATATAATTCTCTAAATTATATACCGGAACAATTACACTTATTAAATCACTCATCATAAAGCACTCAACATTTCTTCAACAGCTTTTACTGTTTTTTCGGTACTGAAAGCTTTACCACGCTCTTTTGCTTTTGCGGCATAAGCATCAAGCAAATCAGGCGTTGTAAGCATTTTCTTTATGCCCTCATAAAGTGCATCTTCATTATTTTCTGTTACGATACCGTACTCGTTGTTTTCGCCTAATAATTCGGTCATTCCTGAACAAAGTGTAGTTACAACAGGTGTTCCGACAACAAGTGACTCCGTCACAGATGTACTGAATCCTTCGCTGTGGGATGAACATACATACAAATCACAATTTTTTACATACTTGTACGGATTTGTTCTATAACCAACCATATGGAATGTATTTTCAACACCAAGGTTCTGTGCAGCTTTTTTTAAGCTACCTTCTTCTTCACCGATGCCGAACAAATAAACTTTATTTTTAACTCCGTCATCAAGGAGTTTTTTATGTATGTTCAGTAGCCTGTCGAACCCTTTTAACGCAGTAAGTTTTCCGACAGAACAGATATTTACGCAGTCATCGTCAAATTTAATATCATCGACAGGTTCAACGGATTTTTCAAGTATTTTGTCTGTTTCAATCGTATTATAAAGCACCTGAATAGGTTTTTGAAATTCAAATGTCTTTGAAAAATAATCCATAACCCATTTTGAAACACAAACAGTATTATCAAATTTTTTATAGCACTTCTTTGCCTCTTCAAAATTTCTAAAACCTACTGCACCGATTGCGGGATTGTCCATTTTGCTGTGAATCCAGCTGACAAGCTTAGTATTTGGGTTAGTGCAACCGCTTACAATTCGTGCGGTAGGACCTTCAAGGTAAGAAACAATTATGTCATAGTTGTCTCTGATAAAATGTTTATACAGTTTTTCAGGAGAAAAAAGTTTCATCACATATGTATTGCCACGAGGCATTCTCTTGAAACCGCCGATATATTTTACATCAGAGTTAAGATACTGTCGATTAACGCCTACATCAAACAAAGTTTGAACTGTTACATCAAATTTTGTTTTATCCATATTATTGGCGAGATTAACCAAAACTTTTTCAGCCCCACCGTGTGCAAGATTAGGTATAAGAAATAAAACTTTTGTCATATCCAGGATTCCTCACTCCAACTATTTACAAAGAATAAAGATCGTTCATGCCAATTTAAGCCATATGCAAACAACATCTGATACAAAAAATATATTGTAAACAAACCGTATGATGCAATTTTTACCCAGTGATATTTTTCAATATGTACCATCTCATTAATGTTCCACACTAATAATGTAACAGCAAATATTTCAAAATATAAATTAAATCTGGCATATACAGCGGAGAAAACGCCAGCCGTAGTGAACATCAAGAAAAATAGGCTCATATTAAATACTATATCATAATATTTGTATTTTTTCTTCATCAAATCTCTATTTATGTATGATATAGCAATCGGTACAGCAGCAACTAATACTCTAAAAATATTTATACTATAATTCCAATCGTCATTCACATATTTTACTCCATAAACAGTATCAGAAATAAGGTTATCGATAAAACCTCCCGTAAATGGCGATGCAACCACTGTTATCAATAACAATATTATAATTAATTTAGTCATTTTACCCCAAGCTTCTGCATACAAAAAGAAATACAACACAAACCATATATAAGCCGATGTATGTATTTGTGCCACTACAAAAATTAACGGAAAGAATATATACCATCTTCGTTTTGCAATCAAAGGAAAGCAAGCAACAATAATTGATGTAACTAGATACTGTCTAAGAGCATTCAACGAATGGCCCCAACAACCAAATGTTACAAAAATATAAAATGCGAACTTCAAATCACCACTATAATTATACAAAAAATACATCAATGGGAAAATTGTTAAAAAAGATGTAATTTCAATAAACACTCTGGGATTACTGGAAACATATGTATGCAAAAAAGACAAATATAATTTAAAAAGCCATTCTTCACCTATCTTAAATGTTGATAAGCACTGATTAAACGGCATCACATTTTCAAAGAAATGCATATAAGTTACAGTATCTCCATATGCATATCTTTGACCTGAAACGTACACTAATAGAAGAGTTCCAAGAATAAAAAATAATTTATTAGTATCTCGAACAATCGTTCTTTCACTAGTTATATTATACTGATCCACTGGTATATTGCCAATATAAAAAAGCAATAAAACCAATAATGGTGTAAAAATAAACACATTCATTAACTAATTCCCTTCAACTCGCATATGTTAAGATTTAGATTTTTTTATTATCACTAATTTTAAGAAAAAACCACAAGGAATACTGACAATTGTAAGGGCTTTTTCAGGAGATTCAGATATAAAGTGCTTGTTTTGGGCAATTAATGAACTAGACACATATTGGATACAAGCTTTAATTTTTTTGCCAAAACTTTCACTGTATTGCATTTGTATCTTTCTCCAGAAGGCAAAGCTCTTTGGGCATTTCATGTACTGCTTATACATAGTGTGCGAATTACCGTCTTCCTGGTATTCTACATCACACACTACTTCATTTAAAACAGCAAGTTTATACTTCTGATCTATCAATTTATATTTATATGCAAGTGCAAGATATTTTTCATTATCAAATACCGGATACTCAGGGACTGAATTAATAATATCAGTACGATAAATAAGCTTCTTATCACCTGAACCACCTGACGCATAATAACCCGACAATGTGGTTTCTGTCATATCTTTCGGAAAGCCTTTTCCTATAACCTTTCCCGTATTCATATTGGCATCGAGTGCAATAATACCTGCATAACCCCTGCTTTTAACCTGATTCCATTTGTTTATAATTTTTTCAACAGCGTTCTCAGATAAAGCATCATCAGAATCTATACAAGTATTGAGTTCGGTATGTATATTTCTATACGCAACATTGTGTGCGGTATGCATACCTCCGTTTTCTTTATATATGTACTGAATTTCGAAGCCGTTATCTTTTGATATCCAGTCTTTTACTAATTCAGCCGTATTATCAGTTGAACCGTCATCAACTATAAGCCACACGAAATCCTTGCATTTTTGGGAACACAAAGATTTATATGTACGACCTATTGTATGTGCCCTATTATAAGCAGGTGTAAATACTGTTAAAGTCTGCATAACTATTATTCCTCAACCGAATTAAAATAAAATTCTTCAAGTTTTACAACATTCTGTTTAACATCAAAACCTGATTTTTTTATATCATCTATCGTGTTTTTTCTAATCGTACCTTGTTTTTCTAAGACAACATCCGCCCACTCATCAATCGGCAAGTTTAAATCTAACGACTCAGCAAGGTCTGTAACTCTGCATTCTGACGGAACACTATCAGAAATGATACACGGCAATCCTGCAGCCTGCGCTTCAAGTGCTGCAATACCTAATCCTTCGTACAAAGACGGAAACAAAAAGACATCCATTGCCTGTAGTATTCTATTCACATCTCCCCTGTTTCCTAAAAAAAACACGGAATTTGATAAACCAAGATTATCAACTTTTTCTCTTATATTACTCTGTCCGTTACCTGTTCCTACAAGAAGCAGTTTGGAATTTCTGTTTTTATCATGTACACTCTTAAAAACATCAATCAAAAACGGATGATTTTTGGGTGGATTAAATCTTCCGACATGTCCGATTACAAAATCAGATTTACTGATTTTCAGTTCGTCACGCACTTGATTTCTTATTTGACAGTCATACCGATATTTTTCAGCGTCAATTGCATTATTTAAGACAGTATATGCATTTCCGCCAAACATCCAATCTCCTGCCTCTTTACCGCAAGAAAAAAGATGCGTAGCGTACTTAGGAATTAAATGTTTTGAAAGAAGCTTAATCGGATACTTTAAATTTTTATCTTGACTTTTTGAATGCGAATGTGCAATTCTCACCTTAACGCCATGTTTTTGTGCAATTTTCAAAGGATATGCACTCATGCAATCCAAATGTGAATGCACAATATCGTACTTATGATTATCAAAGAAGTCATCAAGCGCATTAAAATAAGCCTTAGAAAAGGGATTCAGCATAGGCATATGATAAATATGTCCGCCTAAAGATAATATCTCATCATCATAATCAGCCTTTTCCTGACGATGCACAAGAAAATCAAATTGAATTTTAGTACGGTCTATGTTTCTGTAATAATTCATAATCATAGTTTCAAGACCGCCACGCCCCATGTATGTTACAATATGTAATATTCTTAACATAAAATTCAATTACCCTTCATTTTATAGAATTAAAGTTTTAAAGCCTTTATTGTATCGTTTACAACGATTTTTTTATCAAATTCGTCCACCATTTTTTGTCGGGCGTATTTACCCATAACTTCTCGTTTTGAAATATCTGTTTCAAGAAAAGCTTTCATTTTTTCATAAAGGCTGTCAACGCTTTTAGGTTCACAAAGCCAGCCTGTATATTCATTTTCCACCGACTCTCTGCAGCCCGGAATATCGGTGGTAATGACAGGTCTGCCTGTTGCCGAAGCTTCGAGATTTACATTACTCATACCCTCGTGATAGCTCGGCATTACAACACAATCGGCGGTCGCATAGTAAGGTCTTGGTTCTTCCTGAAATCCGTGGAATTTTACAACGCCCTTACTTTCAAGTAACTCAACTCTTTCCTTGTATTCATCTTCAAAAAAGCCTACAAGGTCAAGTACAAATTTATAGCCGTCATCGTGAAGCTTCTCAGCCGCAGAAAACAATTCATCCATGCCCTTTTCCTTCATGATTCTGCCAAGATACAAAAAATGCGGCGGATCACTTTTTGGGTAAGGCTTGCACTCATAAATTTCAAGATTGATTCCTGCGCCGTTCAAAATAGTTTCTTTCTCGACAGAAATAATCTTTCTGTCAACAAATTCATCTGCATTAACCTGATTTTCAAAAAATACCGTTTTTACCTTTTTAAAGGCTGTTTTATAAAGAACTGTCGCAAACTGAGCAAGTCCGGGCTTTTGAAATGCCGTTCCTAATCCCTGAACATTCGCATAAAACGGAATATTTAACTTTTCACACATCAATCCACCGTAAACATTTGGTTTGATAGAGTATGTAATTACCAAATCAGAGTTTTCTTCCTGTAATATTTTTTTATAAAATTTCATAAGTGAAAAATCGTGAATCGGATTAACCCCTCTGCGCTCCATCTTAGTTTCAATACAACGCAATCCCATATTGATGAAATCCTCATGATGTCCTACAAAAGGCATACTAAGAACAACATCATAATTTTTCATAAGTTCTTCAATCAATTCTTTTCTGAAACGATACAGCATATAAGAGTGATTAGTAAGAATCATAACTTTTTTACGATTATTCTTCATCTGCAATTGCTCCTGTTCCGCCCTCAACTACACCATCATGCTTAAACACACTTACAACTGTCATAAAAAGACATTTTACATCAAAGACAAAACTGACATTATCACGATAAATCTTATCCATCTGAACTTTTTCAGGGATAGGAAGCTCATCTCTGCCGTTAATCTGCGCCCAACCCGTCAAGCCGGGTTTTAAATCATTTATACCGTACTCATCTCTTTCAGAAATCAAATCATCCTGATTCCAAAGTGCAGGTCTTGGACCGATAACCGACATATCGCCCTTAAAAATATTAAAAATCTGAGGCAATTCGTCAAGACTTGTCTTTCTTAAAAACGCACCCACCTTAGTTATATACTGTTCAGGATTTTTAAGAAGATGTGTAAGACAATCCTTGGGAGTATCAATTCTCATTGTGCGGAATTTCAGAATATTGAAATATTTTTTGTTTTTTCCTATTCTTTTCTGCCTAAAAAAACAGGACCTTCGCTCGTGCATTTTATTATGGCACATATCGGAAGGTAAAGTACTGACAGACACATTATCGCTGCAAGTGAACAGATAATATCAAGCATTCTTTTCACAATTCTGTTATAAAACGACATTTTTCTGTCTTTCATATTTAATACTCCTCAACCCAAAACTAACTTACGCAATACATCTATAGAATTATGCCACAGAAAGCATCAATAAGCAATAAAAGAGGAGAATACGGAAAAAAACAATTGAAAAAAGTGTTTTTTAACAAAATATAGGTATAATTACGCAAGATTTTTGTCATAGATATGATTTATTTTCACTAAAGTGATAATCAAATATAGTCTGTTTTGGTTATTTTGTGCAAAATTTGTCACAGAATATAATAAAACGCCGCAAAGCAGAGCGAGAAATCTATGGCGTATTTCAGGTAAAAAAGCACTATATAATCCGCTATATTCACTGCACAGCGATCCTCTGCACGGCAACCTGAAAGCTTACATATACACAGTGCTAAACCACTCTGCAACTGTCTTTTAGAAGTTAATCATCTGGCAAGTATCTGATATCTGAAATTGTTCACAGACTTGTTGAAATGTGGGATTAATTATGATAAACTGACAATATAAGTCAGAGTACGATATAATTTGAGGTAGACACATAAAAATTTCAGAATGCACACTTTCAAAGGAAACACAAGACCTTTTATACAGATATTTTGCGGCTGCGGCAAATCTTTACGGAGTTATCGAAATCGGCAAACTTCTTAAAATTTACAACAGCCAGAACGAGCCTGTGAGCGAGGAAGATTTTCTGTCATTTGTTGAAAATATGAATTTTAAGGGAAAGTATTTTTGTGTGTTTAATCAGGACGATATTTACGATGACGGCTCAGAAACCCTTGCTCTTGAACAGGAAATTCTTGCAGAATATCTTTACTTTTTTGAAGTTGATGATGATAGTCTTGATAAATACGAAATGCTGAAATATCGTCAAATCGGAAAGAAATTTTGCGTTCTTGACAAAGAGCAATTTCTCAGATATGAAGATGACTGCTATTTTAAAAAGACTCCCGATTTTCTTGAAATGCGTTCGTTTTTAAGAAATGAAACAGGACTTTCAAAAGATGACGCAGACGATTATGCGAACGATATTATGATTTGTTTTGCAACTCAACCCGACAATTCCGAAGAATCTGTATACGAAGTAATCATGGGAAGCGGAATCTACAACTGTGATGATATCGCATTCAGCCACCGAAAGCTTGAATATTTGTGTCAAAAAGTCATGTACACAAGTGCCAGACTCCATGTTCTGCTCGGACACACTCCCGAAGAAATTTTCGGTTAACAGGTAAAATAGCATACTCAAATATAGATATTGCAAAATTTATAGCGGCATATTAAGGCAAATTGGGAGGAATTTTGATATGATAAGGATAATGTTTGTGTGCCATGGGAATATTTGTCGGTCGCCTATGGCGGAGTTTATATTTAGGGACATGGTTAAGAAGGGCGAGATTGCTGACAGGTTTGTGATTAAATCATCTGCTACGAGTACGGAGGAGATATGGAACGGGATTGGAAATCCTGTTTATCCGCCGGCTAAGCGTGAGCTTGCAAAACACGGAATCGGTTGTGACGGCAAGAGGGCTGTTCAGCTCAAAAAATCCGACTATGACAAGTACGATTATTTCATCTGCATGGACTCTAATAATATCAGAAACACTATGCGAATTTTCGGCGATGACAAAGACGGAAAGGTTTGCAAGATGATGAGCTTTGCAGGTATGAATCGTGATGTATCGGATCCGTGGTATAGCGGTGATTTTGAGCAGGCATACAACGATATTTACAGCGGATGCAAAGGACTTTTTGAAAAATTCAAAGGCAAAGCTTAATTTTGTTGTTAATATGCACAAAGATTTTTGATAGTATATGTGTAAAATCTAAAACACATTTAATTGACACAATAAATAAACGATGTTAAAATTGTGACAGGTTGTCATATGACTGCCTGTCACATTTATTTTGGAGGATTTTTTATGATAAAAAACACCTTTTATAATCTTCCCGAAGAAAAGCGTCAGAGAATCACGGACGCAATATTCAATGAGTTTGCCGGTTCGTCGGGAGAGAGAGTCAGCATAAACAATATTATAAAGAACGCAAACATTTCGAGAGGCAGTTTTTATCAGTACTTTGACGATAAGGTTGACCTTGTGGAGGTTATGACACGCTCATTTATCAACTTTTCGCTTGAAAAAGCCACAGAGGTTATCTCTCGCACTCACGGCGACATATTTGTAACTTATGATTTGCTTTTTGAAATTCTATGCGAATGTTCAAAGGATGCAAAACAAAGTATCATTATGAAGAATCTCATCAAAAATATAAAGGCAAATGACAGTCTTGTTTCGGAATATTTTATAAACCGTTTCAAGGGCGTTGCAGAGCTTGTCAGCGTTACAAACAATTTTGACAGAAGTAACCTTAAATATACTTCAGATGAAGATGTGAAGTGTCTTTCACAGATTCTCACTCAGGTGCTGAAGAATGCCGTGTTCAATGTTTTTGTAATAGGAAAACCTTTTGACGAGGTTCACAAGGAGTATCACAGAAAACTTGAAATTATCAAAACAGGTGCAATTGCAGATTAAGTTTAATATTCATGCAACCGGTTGCGGCCTATTTCAACAGAAAATGTAAACCTAAGTTGGTAGAAATTGCATTTAATATGAAATATACTCATAGATAAAAAGCACAAACAAAGGAGTAATCAATGTTATCTAAAATCAGCGTAAAAAAACCGATGACGGTATTGGTTGCGGTTGTACTTGTTCTGGTTCTCGGTATAGTGTCATTTTTCAAGATGACGCCCGACCTTTTACCAAATATGGACTTTCCCTATGCCGTTATCATGACCACCTACGCAGGTCAGACGCCCGAGGCGGTTGAAACAACGGTTTCAAAGCCTCTTGAACAGTCGATGTCGGCAATTGACGGTGTTAAGGAAATCACCTCTACCTCTTCGGACAACTATTCACTTTTGATGATTGAATTTGAGGACGGCACAAATATGGACAGCGCAACTGTTGATATGCGTTCAAGCCTTGACACAATCAAGGGCAATTGGCCTGACGGAGTCGGAACACCGTACCTCATCAAAATCAACCCGAACATTCTCCCCGTTGCAATGACGGCGGTTGACTTTGAAGGCAAGTCGCAGACAGAGCTTTCGGATTATGTCACAAACGAACTTTTGAATGAACTTGAAGGCATTGACGGTGTTGCCTCTGTTTCTGACAAGGGCATTGTTACGGAACAGGAAAATGTCGTACTTTCACAGGATAAGCTTGACAAGCTTAATAAGAAGATTTCCGCTGCACTCGATAATCAATTCGGTGATGCGGAGGACAAAATTGCCAAAGCTAAAAAGGAATTGCAGGATAATATCGGCAAAGCCAAGGACGGTCAGGGTACTGTTTCATCTTCAATTGAGCAAATCAACTCACAGCAGGAGGCTGTTTCTAAAAAGCTTGCCGATGCACAGAACAAGGCCGAAAGCGGTAAAACACAGCTTTTGTCGGCAAAGATGCAGTTGCTTGACCGAAAGGCAAGCCTCACTTCAACAAAGACTTTGCTCGAAACCGCTTATCAGGGTTTGCTTGAACTGAAAACCACATATGATGAGCTGACTTCCGAGCAGTCACAGCTTGCGCAAAAGCTTGAACAGCTTTCAAAATTCAACGAACAGTATCAGGAAATTGTTCGGAAAATGAATGATGCACTGCCCGACAGCGAGGAATACAAGGCACTTCAACAGCAGATTGACGAGCTTAACAAGGAGCTTGAGCCTTACGGAATAAAAGCTCCCGATATCGCAAAAACAATGCAGACAGTTCAGAATCCCATTAACAAAAGTGCAGAGGCAATTCAAAATGTTGAAATTTCACTTAAAAAGCTCGGAACTTCGGGAGATGCAATCAATTCTGCATTAAGTGAAATGTCGGAGAAAATCTCACAAATCAACTCTGGTATTGCACAGCTTGATAACGCAATTTCGGGACTTGACGATAAATCGGTTTCGGTTGATTCCGCTCTTGCCATCATTTCACAACAACAGTCAAGTGCGGACTTCAAAATGTCCTCTGCCATGTCAACTCTCACTTCAAAACAGAGCGAACTCAACAGCGCACTTACACAGCTTTCAAGTGCAGAAAAGCAGATTGAAACATCCGAAAAAGAACTTGCAGATAAAAAGAAAGAGGCAAAAAGCAAGGCTGATGTGAGCAACACGGTCACACTTGATACCATTTCTTCAATTCTAACGGCACAAAACTTTTCAATGCCGGCAGGCTATGTTACCGATGACGATAACAATAAATTCATGGTTCGTGTCGGCGACAAGGTGAATGATGAAAAAGAGATAAAGTCGCTTGTGCTTTTTGACACAGGAATTGACGGAATAGGAGTTATTCATCTTGAAGATGTTGCAGATGTTTTTGTTGCCGATAATTCCGACGAAACCTTTGCAAGAATCAACGGCAACCCCGGTATTGTATTGAGCTTTTCAAAGTCAAGCAACACAGCATCTTCTACCGTTTGCGAAAACATTAACACAAAGCTTGATTCGCTTTCAAAAGAGGTTGACGGACTTCACTTTACAAACCTTTACAATGAAGGTGACTACATTAACCTTGTAATCAACAGCGTTTTGCAGAACCTCCTTATGGGTGCGGTTCTTGCAATTATCATACTTTTCCTATTTCTCAGAGATATCAAGCCGACACTCATTGTTGCCTGCTCAATTCCGATAAGCGTTGTGTTTGCAATCGTTCTTATGTATTTCAGCGGCGTAACACTCAATATGATTTCGCTGTCAGGACTTGCGATAGGAGTCGGTATGCTTGTTGACAACTCGGTTGTTGTTATCGAAAATATCTACCGACTGAGAAGTATGGGTGTTTCGCCGATTAAGGCGGCACTTAACGGTGCAAGACAGGTTGCCGGCGCAATTACGGCGTCAACTCTCACCACAGTATGCGTGTTCCTGCCGATTGTATTTGTTGAAGGCATCACCCGTCAGCTGTTTGTTGACCTTGCACTCACGGTTACATATTCACTTCTTGCAAGCCTTATTGTTGCGCTGACGCTTGTTCCGGCCATGGGACAGAGAATGCTCCGCAAGATGAAACCTAATTCCGCTCCGAAGGACGGAAAAATCAAGAAGACATATGAACGCTCACTTCGTTTCGTACTAAAGCACAAAGTTCCTGCAATTCTCGTTGCAGTTGCACTTCTCTTTACAAGTGCAGGTCTTTGTCTGATGAGAGGTTTCAGCTTTATGCCCGATATGAGCAGTACACAGATTCAGGTATCATTGAAGCTTGACGATAACGCAACCTTCGAAGAAACAGTTAAAGAGGGCGAAAAGCTCAACGATTTGCTTTCAAAATATGACCAGTTTGAAACCGTAGGCGTTATGGCGGGCAACTCGTCAAGCCTTATGGGACTTACAGGCGGTTCATCGTCAAATGATGCCGGCTCACTTATGGCATATGCCGTTCTCAAGGATGATTTTACAAAACAGAGCGGTGAGATTTCAAAGAAGATTGAAAAGGATCTTGAAAGCCTTGACGGTGAGGCTGCCGTAAGCGGCGGCACTTCAAGTTCAATGTCAAGCCTTATGGGTGACGGTTCCGTTCAGATTACGCTCTACGGTGACGATCTTGACACACTCAAAAGCACTGCCGAGGATATCGGCAAGACACTTGAAAAGGTTAAAGGCGTTGCATCGGTTGACAACGGCATCGGTGCTGTTTCTCCCGAAATCAAGGTTACTGTTGACAAGTCAAAAGCCGCTGAAAAGGGACTTACCGTTGCACAGGTTTATCAGCAGGTTGCCGCTGCAATTTCAACAGAAAAAACCGCTGCCACTCTTACGAATGATGACGGCAATGATATGAATGTTGTGGTTGTAAAGGACGACAGCGAAACCGTTACTCCGAAAAATCTCCGTGACCTCGACATAACTTATACGGATAAGAGCGGTAACGAAAAGACAGTTAAACTCTCCTCTGTTTCGGATATTTCAAAGTCGGAAACTATGGATAAAATCAGCCGTGAAAATCAAAAGCGTTATCTTACAATCAGCGCCGAAGTCAAGGACGGCTACACGCTTACATCTGTTTCAAACAATGTAAAATCCGCAATGAACGATTACAAGCTCCCGAACAGCTGTTCAATCGACTATGCAGGTACAGACAAAATGACAATGGAGGCAGTTTCACAGCTTATGCTTATGCTGTTGCTCGGCATTATTCTCATCTACCTCATTATGGTTGCACAGTTCCAGAGCCTAAAATCACCGTTCATTATTATGTTTACAATTCCGCTTGCATTTACGGGAGGTTTCCTCGCACTTTTAATCACAGGATTTGACATCAGCGTTGTATCGCTTGTCGGTTTTGTAATGCTCTGCGGTATCATTGTAAACAACGGTATCGTACTTGTTGACTACATCAACAAACTTCGTATTGACGGCAAAGAAAGAATTGAGTCAATTGTTGAGGCAGGTAAAACCCGTATGCGTCCTATCCTCATAACCGCACTCACAACCGTTCTCGGTCTTGTTGTTATGGCTCTCGGCATAGGCACAGGTGCAGAAATGATGCAGCCTATCGCAATTGTCTGCATCGGCGGTTTGCTCTACGCAACATTTATGACGCTCTACATCGTTCCCGTTATTTACGATTTGTTCAATAAAAAGGAACTCAAAAAAGTAAGTGACGAAGACCTTGAATTTATTGACGAATAAAACATACTAATAAAACACACCCCCGACTTAACCGTTTGGCACAGTCGGGGGTGTTGTTTTTTGAATATCAGGTCAGTCCTTTATAATATCGGCACATTGACCGTTTGTAAGACGGATTAAATCTTCTGGTTTTAAATCAATTTGATAACCGATTTTTCCTGCACTGACAATGATTTTCGGAATTGACTCTGCTGTAATGTGGAAGGTTGTCTTGAACTGCTTTTTCATTCCGAGAGGTGAACAGCCTCCACGCACATAACCCGTGACCTTTGTAATGTCCTTTACGGGAATCATTTCAACCGACTTTTCACCTACGCTCTTTGCACATTTTTTAAGGTCAAGCTCATGGTCAACAGGAACTACGAAAACATAATAATCTCTGCCCATGCCCTTTGTTACAAGAGTTTTGAAAACATAATCGGGATTTTGATTCATAAGCGTTGCAACCGTTACTCCGTCAACGGCATCCTTGCCGTGGGGATATTCATGGTGAGTATATTCAACCTTTTCTTTGTCTAAAATTCTCATTACATTTGTCTTGATTTCTTTCATAAATACACAATCCTCCATGCATATTGCCATCTTGTTATTACCCTCACATAATACAACTTTTCGCATCGGATTTCAACCTTGATTTATTTGCAATTTTATTAAAATAATGTCAGAATAAATTCAGAAGTTATTCGAGGTGGAAGATTTCGTACAATCCACACGCCGATGGCTTGACAAAGGGAAACCTTGAGAGATGCAGGAGAGTTATACGCCTGCCGAATAACCGTAGCTTTGAAAGCCGCTCCGAATTTTTTCGGGACGGCTTTCTTCTGTTTTACAGACTAAAATATCGCTGTTTTACCCACAACACGCAAGATAATAAGCAAGTCAGTAAGCAAGACAGTAAGTAAGATAATAAGCAAGTTAATTTTTTAAACACCGTATTATGCGGTGTTTTTTCTTTTATCGCAAATTAATGCTGTAAAACCACTCGCAAATGCGGTCACAGGGAAGAAAATGATAAAAAACTGGGCAAACTTTAATGTATGTTGATTGCTTTTTTTAAATAATTGTGCTACAATCTAGGAATAGAATAAACAAAATAGTGTATTCTTCAAAAATATTTTTATGCATTTTTTAACAAAGGAGGATAACAATGGCAAAAGATATGCTGGACGCCATTTACAATGCCGAAGAGGATTGCAGACAGCGTGAGGCAAATGCACGAGCAGAATCAGCAGAAAGGGTTGAACAGACAAAGGCAGATGCCAAACAGGTTGTGCTTTCGGCAAAGGAAAAGGCACAAAAGGATGCCGATATGCTTTTTGAAAAGACTGCGAAAGAGAGCAAAAAAGAGCTTGAGAAAGCCTCTGAAAAGGCAAATCTTGAGTGCGACATTCTCTCTCGGACTGCAGACAAAAACCGCAAGCGTGTTATTGACGGGGCTATACAAAGGCTCTCTCTTTAAAACGGTTGCAATGAAAGAAGCGTGGTGATAGAAATTGGCAAAACTTAAAATGAAGTCGGTTCGGATTATTGCCCTAAGGCAGGACAGAAAACGACTTCTTGAACATTTGCAGGATTCGGGTTTGGTTCAGATTGAAAAGACCGAAACCTGCAGAAAAGGTTTCGGCAAGATTGATATGACCTCACAAATTCAGATTTTCGAGCGGAATGTTACTCTCAGTGAAAACGCTCTGAAAATTCTCGACAGCAACTTTCCCGAAAAGAAAAGTATGCTTTCCGCATTTTGCGGACGGCGGGAGATTGATCCCGATGAAATCGGAGTTATCGCATCAAATGCAGGCGAAGTTATTGATGTGTGCAACAGAATTTGTGAGCTTAACAAACAGATTGCCGATAATGCGGCGGAACGGATTCGCATAAAAACCGCTCTTGCACAGCTTGAGCCGTGGAAGAATCTTGACATTCCGCTTAATGCAAAGGACACAAAAACAACGGCTGTTTTCATAGGCTCAATTCAAAAGGAGTACAACGAGGTATCGCTTTCAAAGGCACTTGCCGAGGCTTCTCCGAAGCTTGAATTTGATTTTGAAATTCAATTTGCAAACGAGGTGCTTACCTGCATTGTACTTTTTGCACCGATTGCCCAAAAGGAGCTTGCGGAAAATGCTCTGCGTGATATCGGTTTTGCAAAACCTGTTACGAACTCAAGCCTTACCCCTTTGGCGGAATCAAAAAAGCTTGTTGAAAGAAGTCACAAGCTTGAAGACGACACGGAAAATGCAAAAAAGGAAATCATTTCCTTTGCAGACAGACGAAAAGATATTAAAGATACACAGGATTATTTCAGAATCAGAGCCGATAAATACAGCGTAATCGGTGAACTTCAGCATTCACGGAATGTTTTTGTTATTTCGGGTTATATTCCCGAGGAGGACTGTGAAAAGCTTGAAAGGCTTTGCGAAAGAGTTTCTGTATGCTATGTTGAATTCGGCGATGTTGACGAGGAAAAAGCTCCTGTAAAGCTAAAGAACAGTCGCTTTGCAGCACCGGCAGAGAGCATTGTAAATATGTACTCTCCCCCATCGCATGACGATATTGATCCAACACCGTTGCTTGCATTCTTCTTCTACTTTTTCTTTGGAATGATGTTCTCGGACGCAGGCTACGGACTGTTAATGGTAATAGGAACAGGACTTGCAATAAAGCTGTTCAAGCCTGACAAGGAAATGCGAAACACCTTGAAGCTGTTCCAATATTGCGGTGTTTCAACATTTTTCTGGGGACTTGTTTTTGCAAGCTTCTTCGGAGATGCCCCCGCAACCCTTTACAACTACTTTACGGGTGCAGACATTACGATGAAGCAAATCTTCCCGTGGCCGACAATTGACCCGCAAAAGGACGCACTTATGCTGATGATTATTTCAATAGCATTCGGTCTTGTACACATTCTTGTCGGTATGGGCTGCAAATTCTATGTTTGCCTCAGGCAGAAGGATTACGGCGGAGCGTTCTTTGACACGGGACTTTGGATGCTTATGCTTATCGGATTTGCCGTTTTGGCGGCAGGTATGGCATTCGGTCAGACACTCGTCTATGTCGGAGCAGGCATTGCGATTTTCTGCGCAATCGGTCTTGTTCTCACACAGGGCAGAAACAAAAAGGGATTCGGCAAAGTCATCGGCGGACTTGCCTCTCTCTATGACATCACAGGTTACATCAGTGACCTTCTGAGCTACTCTAGACTTCTTGCTCTCGGACTTACAACAGGAGTTATGGCTCAGGTGTTCAATATGCTTTCGACCATGTTCGGAAAGAGCTGGTTCGGAATTATCTTACTCATTATTGTGTTCATCATCGGACACGCAATCAATATCGGACTCAACGCACTCGGTTCATATGTTCACACAATGCGACTTCAGTATGTTGAAATGTTCGGAAAATTCTATGAGGGCGGCGGCAAACAATTTAAGCCGTTCAAGCTCAACAGTAAATATATTAAAATTCAGGAGGACAAATCAAAATGAATGGAATATTTTTCGCACTTTTAGGCGCATCAATAGCAACAGCACTTGCAGGCGTAGGTTCTGCTCGAGGTGTAGGCTCTGCCGCACAGGCAGCTATGGGAGTTCTTTCCGAGGACTCATCAAAATTCGGTAAAATGCTCGTTCTCACACTTCTCCCGGGTACTCAGGGACTTTACGGATTTATTGTAGGCTTCCTTATTCTCGTAAGCGGCGGTGTTCTCGGCGGCACAGCTCCGACAATCGGACAGGGACTTGCATACTTTGCAGCATCGCTTGCTATCGGTATCGGCGGTATGATTTCAGGTTTTGCACAGGGCAAGGCAGCCGTTTCGGGTATTGCACTCAGTGCAAAGGACGATTCAAACTTCTCAAAGGCTATGGTTTCCGTAACTCTCGTTGAGATTTACGCTCTCCTTTCATTCATCGTTTCACTTCTCGTTGTTATCACAGTTCCAAACCTTAACATCTGATAACCGACTAACGAAAATTACGAAAGAAAGGTGGAATCACTTTGAGCAGCGGTGATAAAATTTTAAATCGCATAAGTCTTGACTGTGACGAAAGAATCAGCCAAATAGGTGCTGAAACCGATGAAAAATGCGCACAGATTATGGCACAGGCAAAGCTTGATGCCGACAAGATTTCTGCCGAAATTGCCGACAGGGCACAGTCAAAGGTCAAGCAGATGCAGGCGGCTTCAAAGAGCCGTTGCGACCTTGAAACACGCAACGCTTTCCTAAAGAGAAGGCGTGAGGAAATTGACAAGACATACAGTGAAATTCTTAATAAAATGAAAAATCTTCCCGATGAAGATTACTTTGAACTGATTTACACATTTGCAAAAAAGTTAAACGGAATGAGCGGTGTTGTGCTTTTGAATGAAAAGGATATGAACCGACTTCCGAAGAATTTTCTTGCAAGGCTTGAAAAATGCGGTGTAAAAGCAGAGCTTTCAAAAACGCCGTGTGACATTGAAAGCGGATTTATTCTTAAATGCGGTGACATTGAAGAAAACATGGACTTCTCGGCAATATTGTCCGAAAAGCGTGACGCTATCGAGGATTTTATAAATCAGGAACTTTTTAAGGCATAGGGAGGAATATGATGGCATTATCTTATGAATTTTCCATCGGCTCCGTCCGTGCTAAAGAAAAAAATCTGTTTACAAACAGCGACATTGAGCATATGCTCGGTTGTGAAAATGTGAACGAGCTTTGCAGATACCTCTCGGACAAGGGTTACGGTGATGGTGATGACATTGAAGATATTTTGAAATCACACAGCGAAAATGTGTGGGAATATCTTAAAAGAACCGCACCCGATTTTGCAATATTCAAACCGTTCTTCTATCTTAACGACCTTCACAACCTTAAAGCTGTTTTAAAGGGAACGCTTTCAAACAGACCGTATTCACAGCTTTTGGTAAAGCCGTGTACTTTCTCAGAAGAAACGCTTAAACAGGCGGTTGAGAACAGAAAGTTTTCACTTTTGGGCGAAGAACTTTCCGCACCTTGTGACAAGGCATATGAAATTCTTGCACACACAGGTGACGCAAGACTCAGCGATGCGGTTCTTGACAGAGCTTTTATGGAGCTTGTTCTGAAAACATCCGAAAAATCCGACAGCGAATTTATGTCCGAATATTTTAAAGCTACAGTATTTTATAATAATGTAAAGACAGCCATAAGAGGTGCAAAAGCCGATTGTGACAGGGATTTTCTTGAAATTGCAATCTGTGATGTGCAGGACTTCCCCCGTTCAAGGGTTATTGAGGCAAGCGTAAAGGGGCTTGAACCAACGCTTGATGTGCTGTCAAAAATCTCGGCATACGGCTGTAACAAGGCTGTTGAAGAGTACAAGGCTTCTCCGTCGGCATTTGAAAAATTTGTTGACAACAGGCTTATGAGTCTTGCAAAAGAAAAATGCAAAAGAAGCGGTGACGGTGCAGATCCGATTACGGGCTATCTGATTGCAAGTGAAACAGAGAAAAAAGTTATTCACATTATTGCAAGCGGAATCCGTACCAAGACAAATTATGAAACCGTAAAAGAAAGGTTGCGTGAAGTTTATGGCTAAAAATATTGCCGTTATCGGCGACAGCGAAAGCATAAAGGGCTTTGCGGCAATCGGCATGGACATTTATCCGTGTGATGACAACGAAAACGCACCGCATCTTTTCAGAAAGATTGCTGACGGTGACAACTATGCGGTAATTTTTATTACCGAGGAAATGTTCGGACTTGTTGAAAAAGAGCGAAAAAGATATGAAGAAAGGCTCATTCCTGCCGTTATTCCTATCCCCGGTGTAAAAGGCAATACGGGAATCGGCATAAAAAGACTGTCATCATTCGTTGAAAAGGCAGTCGGTTCGGACATTATCTTCAATGATTGAGGTGTAAGAATTTGAAATCTGGAATTATAACTAAGGTAGCAGGTCCTCTGGTAATTGCCGAGGGTATGCGTGATGCCGATATGTTCGATGTTGTGCGTGTAAGCAGTCAGCGACTTATCGGTGAAATAATTGAGATGCACGGTGACAGGGCATCAATTCAGGTATATGAAGAAACTTCGGGACTCGGACCCGGTGAGATTGTTGAATCCACAGGCGCTCCGCTTTCCGTTGAACTCGGTCCGGGACTTATCGGTTCAATTTATGACGGTATTCAGCGACCGCTTAACGAGATTATGAAGGTTGCCGGCACAAACCTCAAAAGAGGTGTTGATGTTCCGTCACTTGATCACAAAAAGAAGTGGCACTTTACTCCCCTTGTTAAAAAGGGCGACACAGTTGCGGCAGGCGACACACTCGGTACTGTTCAGGAAACACACGCTGTTCTTCACAGGATTCTTGTTCCTAACAAAACAGGCGGTGTTGTTGAGAGTATCAGCGAGGGCGATTTTACAATTGACGAAACAGTTGCCGTTCTCAAAACAGACAAGGGCAATGTTGAGATTAATATGTGTACAAAATGGCCTGTTCGTGTGGGCAGACCGTACAAAAGAAAGCTCTCCCCCGACATTCTTCTTACCACAGGTCAAAGACCTATCGACACACTCTTTCCGCTTGCAAAGGGCGGTGTAGCCGCAGTTCCGGGACCGTTCGGTTCGGGCAAAACTGTTGTTCAGCATCAGCTTGCAAAGTGGGCGGCTGCCGATATTATCGTATATATCGGTTGCGGTGAGCGTGGCAACGAGATGACCGATGTTCTTAACGAGTTCCCCGAACTTAAAGATCCACGCACAGGCAACTCTCTTATGGAAAGAACCGTGCTTATTGCAAACACATCCGATATGCCTGTTGCCGCCCGTGAGGCATCTATCTACACAGGCATTACTATTGCCGAGTATTTCCGTGATATGGGTTACACGGTTGCACTTATGGCTGACTCAACATCCCGCTGGGCAGAGGCTCTCCGTGAAATGTCCGGCCGTCTTGAAGAAATGCCGGGTGAAGAGGGTTATCCAGCATACCTCGGCAGCCGACTTGCACAGTTCTATGAAAGAGCAGGCCGTGTTATCGTAAACGGCAGTGATGACACGGAAGGTGCACTCTCGGTTATCGGTGCTGTATCACCTCCGGGCGGTGATATTTCAGAGCCTGTATCACAGGCAACACTCAGAATCGTTAAGGTATTCTGGGGACTTGATGCAAACCTTGCTTACAAACGACACTTCCCTGCAATTAACTGGCTGACAAGTTATTCGCTTTATACAGACCGACTTGCAGATTGGTTCTCAAAGAATGCCGCTCCCGACTTTATGGAGCTTCGTGGCAAACTTATGACATTATTACAGGAAGAAAGCGAGCTTCAGGAAATCGTAAACCTTGTCGGTATGGACGCACTTTCCGCACCCGACAGACTTAAGCTTGAAACCTCCCGTTCAATCCGTGAGGATTATCTGCACCAAAACGCATTTGACCCGACAGACACATACACATCTCTCGGCAAGCAGGTGCTTATGATGCGTGCAATTCTTGCTTACTATGACAAAGCAAAAGAGGCTCTTGCAAACGGTGCAGACATTGAAATGCTTGTCAACCTTCCTGTTCGTGAACGCATAGGAAGATATAAATATGTACCCGAGGATAAGGTTCGGGACGAGTTCGAGTCAATCAAGGCTCTGCTTGATTCGGAAATTAAGGATGTACTTGAAAGGAGTGAGGACTGATGCCAAAGGAATACCGCACAATACGAGAGGTTGCAGGTCCTCTTATGATGGTTAGTGATGTTGAGGGCGTAACATATGACGAACTCGGCGAAATTGAACTTCCGAACGGTGAAACACGCCGTTGCAAGGTTCTTGAGGTTGACGGCTCAAACGCACTTGTTCAGCTTTTTGAATCAGCCGCAGGCATTAACCTTGCAAATTCAAAGGTAAGGTTTTTAGGTCGTTCAATGGAACTTCCCGTATCTCCCGATATGCTTTCACGAGTATTTGACGGTCTTGGAAATCCGATTGACGGCGGTCCTGCTCTTATTCCCGAAAAAAGACTTGACATCAACGGAACACCTATGAACCCTGCCGCAAGAAACTATCCACAGGAATTTATTCAGACAGGTATTTCAGCAATTGACGGACTTAACACACTTGTAAGAGGACAGAAGCTGCCTATCTTCTCGGCATCCGGTCTGCCCCATGCCCAGCTTGCCGCTCAGATTGCAAGACAGGCGGCTGTAAGAGGCAAGGACGAGCAGTTTGCCGTTGTATTTGCCGCAATGGGTATTACATTTGAAGAATCCGACTACTTTGTTCAGTCGTTTAAAGAAACAGGCGCTATTGACAGAACCGTAATGTTTGTAAACCTTGCAAACGATCCTGCCATTGAGCGTATTGCAACTCCTAAAATGGCACTCACGGCGGCTGAATATCTTGCATTTGACAGAGGAATGCACGTTCTCGTTATTATGACCGACATCACAAACTATGCCGACGCACTTCGTGAGGTTTCTGCCGCAAGAAAAGAAGTTCCGGGCAGACGAGGCTATCCGGGTTATATGTACACAGACCTTGCAACATTGTATGAAAGAGCCGGCAGACTTAAAGGCAAAGAGGGTTCAATCACTCTTATTCCGATTCTTACAATGCCCGAAGATGACAAGACTCACCCGATTCCTGACCTTACAGGCTACATTACAGAAGGTCAGATTATCCTATCCCGTGAGCTTTACAGAAAGGGAATTACTCCGCCGATTGATGTTCTTCCGTCACTTTCAAGACTTAAAGACAAGGGTATCGGTCCCGACAGAACCCGTAAAGACCACGCCGCAACCATGAACCAGCTTTTTGCCGCTTATGCAAGAGGTAAAGACGCAAGAGAACTTATGATAATTCTCGGTGAGGCGGCTCTTACCGATATGGATAAAAAGTACGCTGAATTTGCTGAGGCATTTGAGCGTGAGTATGTTTCACAGGGTTATGATGCAAACCGTTCAATTGAAGAAACACTTGACATCGGCTGGAAGCTTTTGCATATTCTTCCCAGAAGTGAACTTAAACGAATTAAGGACGATATGCTTGATGAGTTTTACGGTAAAGAATAATCGCATTGAAGGTGTTTGCTAATGGCAGTTATGAATGTTAATCCCACCCGTATGCAGTTGACAAAGCTGAGAAAACAGCTTGCAACAGCTACCCGTGGTCATAAAATGTTAAAAGACAAGCGTGACGAACTGATGCGCCGATTTCTTGACCTTGTAAGAGAAAACAAGGAGCTTCGTGAGAAGATTGAAAGAGAGCTTGCAGAGTGCAACAACCACTTTGTGAACGCAAGTGCGGTTATGTCAAAAGAGGCTCTGGACGCCTCATTGATGTCACCGAAGCAGAGAATTGACCTTGAGCTTTCTTCCAAAAATGTTATGAGCGTTGATATTCCGCAGTTTTCATCAAGCACACGAACAAGCAACGAGAGCGATATTTTTCCCTACGGTTTTGCGTTTACTTCGTTTGAACTTGATGATGCGGTTATGTCGCTCAACGAGCTTTTGCCCGGCCTGATAAGGCTTGCTGAAATTGAAAAAAGCTGTGAGCTTATGTCGGCAGAAATTGAAAAGACACGCCGCCGTGTTAATTCGCTTGAGCATGTTATGATTCCGAGATATCAGGAAACAATCAAGTATATTTCGATGAAACTTGAAGAAAATGACCGCAGCAGTCGTACAAGGCTGATGAAGGTTAAGGATATGCTTCTTGACAAGGCACATCATTATTCGGAACACTATAATTAACTACACAACAATCAAAGGGGCTGTTAAAAAAGCAGCCCCTTGTTTGTCAAAAAATTCTGTAAAATAAAAAAATCAGTACATCAACTGTACTGATTTAATGGAGCGGATGACGGGGCTCGAACCCGCTACCTCCACCTTGGCAAGGTGGCGCTCTACCAGATGAGCTACATCCGCATTTTATTGGTGCCTCCGGGCGGAATCGAACCACCGACACGGGGATTTTCAGTCCCCTGCTCTACCGACTGAGCTACAGAGGCAAAAATTGGCGACCCGGAACGGGTTCGAACCGTCGACCTCTAGCGTGACAGGCTAGCGTTCTAACCAACTGAACTACCGGGCCAAATGTGGTGGGAACAACAGGGCTCGAACCTGTGACCCTCTGCTTGTAAGGCAGATGCTCTCCCAGCTGAGCTATGCTCCCACATTTTTATAATCGGAAAGCACTCCCGTTAAGAAGTGCTTTCCGTTTTGGAGGCGACACCCGGATTTGAACCGGGGCGTCAGAGTTTTGCAGACTCGTGCCTTACCACTTGGCTATGTCGCCGAATACTGAGCAATGTCACTCAACAGGCATTATTCTATCATAATAAAATTCATTTGTCAATACTGAATTTGCATTTTAACAACAAAATTTAACGGAAAATTTCTACACTGATATTTTATGCATCAAACAGAAAAATGACACCTCTGTTTTTGATTCCTCATAAAGCCCCGAACCCTCAAAGATGCAATACTCTGAAGGTTCGGGATTTTGGGGTTATCATACTTTTCTTAAAAAGAGAAGAAAACAAGATAAGTATCTTACACGCTCGGCTTTTCAAATGCCGAAAGAATAAGCTTTACACCGTAGATTGACAAAAGGACACCAATCATAAATCCGATTGTCTGTGCGGCAAATATAAGGTGGAAAAATCCGTAGATACCGCCGATTATGACGAGTATTCCGCAGAAAAGCGGAATAAGCCATGCACCTGAGGAAGATGCTTTTTTGACCTTGAGTGACATTGCAACGGACGAGATACCGTCCACTACAAGCCAACCTGAGAAAATGCAGAGAATGATAACATCAAACATAAGTCTTATGCCCGGCATAAACATAGCAAGAATTGAAATTACTGCCGCTGCAATGCCGACAACAAGACCGAGTGTTCCCATTATCGCTTCACTCTGTTCAGCCTTTGCCTTTTTGCGTTTTGCAAAGTAGTCAATCACGGAGCATATTCCCCATACTCCGAGAAGAATTGTCACTATCCAACCGGCATTAAGGAAGGTAAGTCCCGGATAGAACATACAATAAATCGCACCGATTATCGACAATATGCCGAAAATACAATTAAATACTTTCATAGTCACCTCATACTTTAATTAGGGTTCAATAATATTGAAATACAGCGGGAATTCGGCAACGCTTGATGTAAGGGTTTTGATGATGTCACTGTTGCCCTCAACCTTTTCAATGCTGGCGTCCATAAGTTTCTGATTGTTCTGTGCAATGCCGAGAATACCTGCACTCTTGGTTTTGATTGTTGCGTCAGCCTTATCGCTCCACTTTTCCTGTGAATAGATAAGCACACCGTGATTTATGCGAAGAAGATATTTTGCGTTTTTATCGGTCACTTCAAGATTGATTACAAGGTTCTGATCTTCAAGCTTCTTTTCGTCAAGACAGATTCCGAGATAATCCAACATTGTTTCGGTACTCATACCGAGAGCTGTTGCACCTGAACCTTCGGAATTCGGATAATTTTTTGTACCGTTACGAAGCTCATAAGCACCTGTAAGATAAGCGTTTCTCCATGCACCGCTTTCAGCCTGATAGCCGAGCTGTTCGAGTGCGTCTGCGCAAAGATAGCGGGCGTCTTTATTTTCGGGATCTGCATATACAAGTGTGTTTGTAATCTGTGCAACCCACTGATACTCTCCCTTGTCAAAGTCTTTTTTAGCCATTTCAAGAACCTTGTCTGTATTGCCGAGATACTCTACAAGCTTCTTTGAATATTCTGTCGGTTCAAGCTCATCAAGATGTATCGGGTTTTCGTCATACCAACCCATATACTTCTGATAAACTGCCTTTACATTGTGCTTGAGAGTTCCGTAATACTGGCGTGTGTACCAAACCTTGTTGAGTTCATCTGGAAGCTCCATCATATTTGCAATTTCGGTTGATGTATAGCCCTGATTGATGTACATAAGTGTCTGTGAGAATATGTACTTATAGACAGAGGCTGTGTTTGCCATGTAGTCATTGATTACATCGTTACCCCAATGAGGCCAGTTGTGAGCCTGGAAAACTACTTCGGCTTTGTCTCCGAAAAGCTCCTTTGCTTCCATAATGTACTGCGCCCACGCATTGCCGTCACGAACCTCTGCGCCTCTGAGTGTGTAGAGGTTGTGCATTGTGCCGGAACAGTTTTCAGCCATCCACAAAGCCTTGTATTTTGGAAGGTAGGTGTTCATCTCGGCAGGCGATTCTGTGTCGGGAGTAAGCTGGAACACCATTTCAACACCGTCAACCTTGATGGTTTCGGTAGCTTTCTTCACCTCATAAGACGGTGAAATGTATGTTGTTGTGCCGCTTGAAGGGGTAAGACCGATACCTACCGACAAACTGCCCTTACCGCCCTTATCAAGCAATGATCCGTACTGAAAGTTGGTTCTGCGTTTCATTGCGTTTCCTGCAAAAACATTTTCTTCCATAACAGCCTTTTCGTAGCCTTCGGGAACGATAATGAGCGTTTTGCCGGACTTAATCTGTTCATCAAGCGGAAGTGATGAATCTGCAACATTCTTTTCGTCAATAAGTCCGCCGATACCGCCGTAGTGATCAATGTGAGCGTGGCTTACAACAACAGCGGCAATATGTGCCTTGCCGAACTTAGATTCAAGCAGTTCAAGCGCCGCCTTTGCAGTTTCGGAGCTTGTTGTACAGTCAAAAACAATCCAGCCGTTGTCGCTCTTTACAAAGGTTACATTGGCAACATCGTAGCCTCTTACCTGATAAACACCGTCAACAACTTCAAAAAGTCCGTAAAGCGAGTTAAGCTCCGTGTTTCTCCAAAGGCTTGGGTTTGCACTGTCGGGAGTTGACGAGTTTCTGATAAAATCATATGCCGATTGACTCCATGCAACAGTTCCGTTCTCGGTTTTGATTTCGAGTTTGTCGGGTGCTGTTATAAAGCCCTTTTTAGCAAATTCCTTTTCCTGTTCATCGGAAAAGTCAAGTGTCTTATACACCTGTGCGTTTTCGTCAGCTGTATATTTTGACGCATCCTTTACATCGCTGTTGAATTTTGCGGATGTACTGCTGTCGCTCTGCTGACATCCGCAAAGTGCAGACGAGGCAATCAATGTTGCCGCCAAAGCAAGGCAAAGCCCCGTTTTCTTTTTGTTAATCATAGAATATTTCCTCCATGTTTTTATCTGTCCATGATTTTTTGGTTTAAGCTGAATTATAATAAATAATTGTCATTTAGTCCATACATTTGGCACAAAGTGAAAATTTTTGGCACGAAATGCAAATTAAAGTCACTATTTGAGATATTATGTGATACAATAAGAGTGATAATTATGCAGGAGGTACGGTATGAGGATTGCAATAGTTGATGATTGCGAAAATGAGCGAAATGAACTTTGCAAAAGACTTTCTCAAAGCTCATTTTCAATGTCATATGATATTGAAATTTGCGGATACGGTAACGGAACGGATTTTCTGAATGAGGCAATGCAGAACAGATTTGACCTTGTTTTTATGGATATATATATGGAAAAGGAAAACGGAATTGATGCGGCACAAAAGCTGAGGAAATTTGACAAAGATTGTCTGCTTGTTTTCACAACCACATCAACCGACCACGCACTTGAAGGTTTTAGGGTTCGGGCATTGCACTATCTTGTGAAGCCGTACAGCGATGACGAGCTTGATATGTTGCTCGATGAGATTTCGCATAAAATTTCCGTTGAAGAAAAATACATTGAAATACCCTCTGCAAGTGACTCGTTGCGTATAAAGCTTTGCGACATTTTGTATGCCGAGCATTTTAAGCACTGCATACATATTCATTGTACGGACAAATCCGAAAAGTCTGTGCGCAGTACATTTGCCGAATTTGTAATGCTGTTTGATGACGGAGATAATTTCTTTGTGTGCAATCGAGGAATCATAGTAAATCTTGAACACATCAAGGATATGAACGGCAATGAATTTGTTCTTGACAACGGTGAAAGAATCTCCATAAGTCGAAGTCTTGTAAAAAGCGCAAAAAGCACCTTTGGCGAATATATTTTCGGCAGGAGGGATTTGCATTGACAAATGTTTTCTGTCCGATGATTGAACTCGGTGCAATCATCCCCGGTGTTGTACTTGCATATTTTCCGATAAAAAAACATCTCAAACTATCAAAGCTCAGGCTGTTTCCTGTGATGATTTTATCACTTGTGTGCCTTTGTACATTGTGCGGTTTTGTTTGTTACAGATACAATCTGAAATCGTTTGTGCTTGCAATACCGATAGTGCTTGCTCTTTCGGCAGCATACTGTTGTTCACTCAAAACATCCGTATGGAAATCGACGAGTGTGTTACTTGCGGTATGCGGAGTGTTTGCCTGCATTGCGAGCATTACACGGGCGGTTGATTCGATAACATTTCCGCAGAACACAACGCCGTGGTTTGAAATTAAATCGGCTGTGCTGTTCAATATTCTATGCTGGATGTTTGTAATTCTTGCATGGTATCCTGCAACACACGGTGTGAGTGAATTGCTCGATGACGAAAACATTGCCCAGACATGGTATGTATTCTGGATTTTACCGATAATATTCATCTTGCTCAACTTTTTTATAATTCCATGGAATCCTAACATTCTCCATACAGGAAGAATTATGCAGGGTTACATTGTTATCAGCGTATCACTTCTTGTGCTGTTGCTCATTTTCTACGCTTTGCTGTATTTTATTGCAAAAAGTCTGAACCGCAATAACAAACTTGCTCAGAAAAATCAATTTTTGAATATGCAGAGGGCACAGTATGACGCATTAAAAGTCGCTATTGAAGAAACCCGTCAGGCACGGCATGATATGCGACATCACTTTGCCGTACTTAATGCTCTTGCCGAGCAAAAGAACTGGGAAGAACTTGAAAAATACCTTTCGTCAGCATCGCAGAATATTCCCGACACAGAGCTTGTACTCTGTAAAAACCACGCTGTTAATGCGATTATCGGACATTATTATTCAAAATACAAGAGCAATGGTATTCCGTTTAAACTAAAAATTGACATCCCCGAAAAGTTGACAGTTTCGGAATCCGATATCTGTCTTGTAATCGCAAATTTGCTTGAAAATGCATTTGAGGCGAGCATGAAGCTTGACAGAGATAAACGGCAGATTAAAATGTATGCCCGTCCGCATTCCGAAAAGATATTGCTTATTTCCGTAGAGAATGCTTTCAACGGAGAGATTACCGAAAAGGACGGATTTTTCGGTTCGTCAAAGCGAAACGGTAACGGTATCGGTACGCAGTCGGTACGCAGAATCGCCGAAAAAGACGGCGGTTATTGCAGATTTTCTCACGAAAACGGAATTTTTACGGCGGATGTTATGCTGCACGGCAAAAACTGAATCGGACATTATAAAAGGGAAGAAACTTTTTTCGGTTTCTTCCCTGTTTTTTTATTCCGTAATTTTATTTTCTTTTAGCGAATATTTTGTCACCGTGTTCCAATCTCGGCGGATTGAAATATCAGCGGTAAGGTTTGTGTTGTCATAAACAATCGACCATTGAGTATTGCTTGTTATATCGTTGGGATTCGGTGCTTGTGATGCCGAAACAAGAGCCTCCCATGCTGTTTCTTTTGTGTAACTATTATTCTTTTCAAGAACATTAATTATCTTATCATACCGCTCTCTGCCATGACCGTAAACACCGTTTTTCTGATAAGGCTTTACAAAATTTTTGTACATCACAAAAAAGTTTGTAACGGCAGGCGATTTTGTAACAACAAGCCTTCGGTCATCGCTGTTGCAATCGTACTCAATAACACGACCGTCACCGTTTGAATCGGTAACATAAAAGTGATAATCTCTTCCGCTTGAGGCGAACATATCGTATTTTTCAAAAAGTGTAACCGCCTCTTCGGTTGACGCAGCTCTGTCAAGTATAAGACGGATTGCAAGCGTTGTGGCGATAACAGGCTTTCCGCTTTGCTGACGAACCGGCTTGCTGTCAAGTGTGAGAACTGCGATTGACACGCCCTTTTCATTAATTCCGTCAAGGCTGATAAACGGTGAGAGCAAGGTTGCAAGCCTTGTTTCATCGCTCAACTCGGGGTTGTTTGCACCTACATTATCAAGTGCCGCAAACGCAACCGACCTGTAGCCGTCCTTTGGCGAACAATACACAAGCATTGACGAGGTGTCGTTCTTGAAATCATAGTTTCGCCCCATCATTACGCTGTCGGGATTTTTCATTGTAAAGGCACTGCACCCGAAATTCGGCATTTTAAGATTGACGGGATAATCGGGCAGAACCTCCTGCACAATTGCACCGAGAGCCGACTCATCATCAAAAATCCCTCTGTCAATGATTTTATCAATGCTGTAATCGTAGCATATATCCATTTTATAAAGGTTAAAATCGCTGTAATCGGTAAGCTTTTTAACAGAATCAAGCGTATGCTTTCTTGCGTCAATCATAATGTATCCTCCTTAAAACGGGGTATTTTCAACGCAATAATAGCATAGTATTTTTATTTTTTCAACAATATTGAGTCAATTCGCAATAATTTTTTCATAAGAAAAATCGGAAGGACAGAATTTTTGATTTCTGTCCTTCCGACCTGTATTTTAAATATTGAATTTTAAATTATTTGAGAAGATTATTGTCTGTAAAATAATCGATTCTCATAGAATGACGGACATCCTCAAGTGTTTTTGCGGCAGTTTCCTTTGCAACCTTACTGCCCTCTTTGAGAATATCGAGAACATCGGGAAGATGATTTTCCCATTCTTTTCTGCGTTCACGAATAGGACGAAGCTCCTCCTGCATAACATTGTTAAGGAATTTCTTAACCTTGACATCACCGAGTCCGCCACGCTGATAATGAGCCTTGAGTTCGTCAAGACAGCTGTAATCATTCCAAAATTCCGCAAAATACTCGTCACGGCAGAATGCGTCAAGGTAGATAAACACGGGATTGCCCTCAACCTTGCCCGGATCCTCAACACGAAGATGATTCGGGTCGGTAAACATTGACATAACCTTTTTCTTGATATCCTCGGGTTCTTCTGCAAGATAAATGCAGTTGCCGAGTGATTTGCTCATCTTTGCCTTGCCGTCAATACCGGGCAGTCGCAGACAAGCCTTGTTGCTCGGAAGAATAATCTGCGGTTCCGTAAGAGTTTCGCCGTAAACGGAATTGAACTTGTGAACAATCTCCTTGCATTGTTCAAGCATCGGAAGCTGATCCTCGCCGACAGGAACGGCAGTTGCACGGAATGCCGTGATATCAGCCGCCTGACTGATTGGATAACAGAAAAATCCCACAGGAATGCTTGCCTCAAAATTACGCATCTGAATTTCTGCCTTAACGGTGGGGTTGCGCTGAACACGGGACACGGTTACGAGGTTCATATAATAGAAAGTAAGCTCCGTAAGCTCGGGAATCATTGACTGAACAAAAATTGTTGACTTGTTCGGATCTATTCCGCAGGCAAGGTAGTCGAGCGCAACCTGCAAAATATTCTGTCTTACCTTTTCGGGATGCTCGGCATTGTCGGTAAGAGCCTGAGCGTCTGCAATCATAAGGTATATATCATCATATTCGCCCGAATTCTGGAGCTTTACTCTCTCCTTGAGCGAACCTGCATAGTGACCGACATGAAGTCTGCCCGTAGGACGGTCACCTGTTAAAATTACTTTTTTCATAGGTTTCTCCTTTGTTTACCTTGATTCAAAGGCAAAATTCTTTTCTATGATTATATCACCATAAACAACAGCCGTCAACATTTGTAAAAAAGCTAAAAGGAAAAATGTTCCATAATAATTCCCATATATTTTATGCCACAAAATTCGACAGAATGTTGCATAAGACACACGCAAAATTCATTTGACCGTTGAATTTTTTTTAAATAAAAATATAATATTTTAAAAAACGAGGGCAAAGAGTATGGAGTACAATTATCATAAAAATGCAGGACAGCTTGCATTCATAAAATTTGTAAAAGGTCTTGTGCATCTTCTTATTCGCCCGAAGGTTGAATGGAAGGACAAGAGTCTTAAAAAGAGCCTCAAGGGCAAGCCTGTTGTGTTTGTATGCAACCACACTCACCACTTTGACGGAGTTGTGATAAGCTCTGTACTCAGCAGATACAAGCCGTATATGCTTGTTAAAAAAAGCTGGTACGACAAGAGCGGAACAGGCTCGTTTATCCGAATTTGCCGCAGTATTCCCGTTGACTTTGACACCATGGACACAAACTGGTATGCGCAAAGTGAGGGTGCGGTTGAAAACGGATATTCAATGCTTATCTTCCCCGAGGGCGGAATTGCAAGAGAGGGCAAAATGCTCCCGTTCAAGCCCGGTGCGGCATTGCTTGCGGCAAAAAAAGGTCTTCACATAATTCCGATTGCATCTTTGGGTGAGTATAAAATTCTTTTTGGAAAGAGGCAGAAAATTTTAATCGGCAATCCGATAAAATCCGAATGTCCCGAAAATGTTCGCTGCTCAAAATATGCAAAAGAAATAAGTTCCGAAGCCGAAAAGCAGGTCAAAAAGCTTTATCTTGAGCTTGAAGAAAAATACGGCAAAGGCAAGGTTTATTACAAAGAAGATTTTTCTTCGGAAAATTTATAATAAAATCAAAAAAATCAAAATTTTAAGTGAGGTAATTAAAATGAACAATGCTATTGCAGATCAGATTAAGGAAATGCTCGTAGAAAACCTTAGAATTCCCGAAAACATTCTTACATACGATTCAGAACTTTTCGGTGACGAAATCGGTCTTGACTCAATCGACTCAATCGAAATCGTTGCAGGCATCGACACACTTTTCGGTATTGATATGACAGGTGCAGACCGTGAGCACTTCCAATCAATCAGAGCACTTACAGAATATGTAGAAAGCAAGCAGGGTTAATATGGCTGACAAAAAGAGATGTGTTGTCACAGGACTCGGACTTATCTGCGGCGTCGGTGACAATGTAAAGGATTGCTGGGATGCCGTAACACTCGGTCACTCCGGCATTGATGAGGTTAAGTCGGTTGACACCTCAAACTGTTATGCACACAAGGGTGCAGAGGTTGACAAGGCATCGTCAGAGCTTTCTCCCGAAAACTATGACCGTTCTTCCCTTCTCTGTATTCATGCCACAAACGAGGCTTTTGAAGATGCAAACATTGACGCATCCGAAAAGAACATCGGTGTTATCCTTGGCAGTTGTGTAGGCGGTGCGGCAAGCATTGACAAATATTACACAGACGAAATCAAGGGTGACGGCGGTAAAAAAGAAGATATTTTCAAAATGGGTGCTTCGGCAATTGCCAACAATGTTTCCGCTCATTTCGGACTTGAGGGCATTACCGCAAACATCGTCAACGCTTGTGCGGCAGGCACAATGAGCATCGGCTATGCCTGTGACCTTATCCGTGAGGGCAAGGGTGATGTGTTCATCGCAGGCGGTTCGGACAGCTTTTCTTCACTTGCATTCAGCGGTTTCCACGCTCTCCATGCGCTTGACGAAAACGCCTGTTCCCCGTTCAATCACAGCACAGGTATCACGCTCGGCGAGGGTTCGGGTATTCTTGTAATCGAAAGCTACGAACACGCTGTTGAACGAGGCGCAAAGATTTACTGTGAAATTCTCGGTTCGGGTGTAAGCAGTGACGCTTACCACATTACCGCTCCCCGTCCCGACGGTGAAGGTCAGATGAGTGCAATCAGAAGGGCTGTTGAAAGCTCTGCTCTTAGTTTTGACGATATCGACTACATAAACGCACACGGAACGGGTACTGCCAAAAATGACGAGGCTGAATTTCTTTCACTTCACACACTTTTTGGCGGCAACGATCACCTTTCTGTCAGCTCAACAAAATCCATGACAGGTCATTGCCTCGGTGCGGCCGGCTCAATTGAGGCTGTATTTTCCGTAAAAGCAATAAAAGAAAACCTCGTTCCCCCTACAATCGGCTACTCCGATGAGGATTTGAAGGTGCTTTCCGAAAAGGCAGGCAACATTGACTTTATTCCGAACAAGAGCCACACAAAAGATGTTCACTATGCAATGTCAAACTCATTTGCATTCGGCGGCAACAACGCAAGCATCATTTTCTCGGACAACAAGCATGATATTCCCGACAACAGTAAAAATGAAAAAATTTACATTACGGGCATTTCAAAGCTTACAGGCACAAGGACTGACGAACACAGCCTTAACTGCAATCTTACCTCCGAAGATTATGACAAACACGGAATCAAGGTTGCATTTTACAGAAAGCTTGACCGTTTCAGCCAGCTCCAGCTTTTGAGCGGTATGGACGCACTTGCAGACGCTGACATTAAAATTGACAAAGACAACGAATATAAAACAGGTATCGTAATCGGCACGGCTGACGGCCCTATGACCGAAATTGTTGATTTCCAGAAAAAGGCAATCACAAGAGGTACCGAAAAGGGCAGTGCTTTTTCATTCCCGAATACGGTTTACAATGCCGCAGGCGGTTATCTGAGCATTTTCTCAGGTATCAAGGGCTACAACGCAACTGTTGCAAACGGCAATCAGGCAGGACTGCAGAGTATTTGCTATGCCGCCGATATTCTTGCAGACGGCAACGAAAGCGTTATGCTTGCCGCAGGTACCGATGAAAATACAAAGACAAACCTTGAACTCTATACAAAGGCCGAATTGCTTGAAAAACCGCTCGGTGAGGGCTCTGTAACTCTCGTTCTTGAAACAGAGGAAAGTGCAAACGGCAGAAATGCACGCAAGTATGCAGAAATTAAGGGCTATGCACAGGCTCACCGCCCTGTATCGTACGACAACTCAGAGGTTGACAGCAAGGCTGTTGTTGAGGTTATCGAAAAGGCTTGTGTGAATGCCGGCATTGAGGCAGACAATATCGACTTTGTATGCTGTGACGACAGGAAGATTATCAAGACGCTTATGCCCTGCTATGATGTATCGCAGGAAATCGGCAATGCAAGAGCCGCAGCAAGTGCAATGACAGCGGCATATGCGGCTGAGCTTCTTTCTGACAGCGAAAAAAATTACGAATACGGACTTGCTCTTTCAATGGGTGCGGGCGGAACATACTCTGCCGTAATCCTGAAGAAAGCGTAAAAATCGGAGGTAAATATGAGCAAAACCGCTCTTGTAACAGGTTCATCAAGGGGCATTGGCAAGGCTTGCGCTTTAAAGCTTGCAGAGCTTGGATATGACATTGCCGTGAACTGCAATTCAAATTTAGAAATGGCTCAAAAGGCTGTTGACGAAATTACAGCACTCGGCAGAAAAGCCGTTGCCTACAAGGCAAACACGGCAGATATTGACGAAGTAAAGGATATGTTCCGCAGTATTCAGCAGGACTTTGGCGGAATTGATGTGCTTGTCAACAACGCAGGTGTGGTTGACGACGCTTACCTTTTGATGATTAAAGACGAGTCGCTTGAAAGAAGTCTTGACATTAATATCAAAGGATATTTCAATTGTGCAAGACAGGCATCGCTTAAAATGCTCCGCAAAAAGAGCGGAATCATCATCAACATTTCTTCCGTAAGCTCTGTTCTTGCAGTTGAAGGTCAGTCGGTTTACAGTGCAACAAAGGGTGCGGTAAACGCTATGACTCACACGCTTGCAAAGGAACTTGCAAAGTACGGAATCAGAGTAAACGCAGTTGCACCCGGTTTTATCGAAACCGAAATGATGAACGGCATTCCTGAAGAATTGCAGAAAAAGTATCTTGAATCTATTCCCGAAAAGAGATTCGGCACAGTTCAGGATGTCGCAAATGTAGTCGGACAGCTTTGCAGTGACGATTTTTCATATATGACAGGTCAGGTGCTTGTGCTTGACGGAGGACTCAGCTTATGATGAATCTGCTTGAAATCAATCAGAGAATAAAACAAAGACCACCCTTTCAGATGATTGAGAGGGTGACCGAGCTTGAGCCGAATGTTTCGGCAACAGGTATTAAAAATGTGTCGGTGAACGAGCCGTATTTTGCAGGTCATTTTCCCGACACACCGATTATGCCGGGAGTATTGCTCATTGAATCTGCGGCACAGCTTTGCAGTCTTGTATTTGCTCCCGAAAGCGTTGAGGAGGACAAGCTGTATGTTCTTCTAAAAGTCAAGGATTTCAAAATGCTCCGCCCCGTTATTCCGGGTGATACGCTTATTATCAGCGTAAATGTTACAATGTCAACAAAGTCGGCATTTGAATTTGCGTGTGTCATCAAGGTTGACGGTGAAGTGAGGGCAAAAGGAAGTCTTTTGTTTACTACAATGGATAAAAATGCGGTTTACAAGCCGTCACAGGAGTGATTATGAAGGTTCTCGTATTAAACGGTAGTCCAAAGGGCGAAAAAAGCAATACTCTCAACATTACAAAAGCATTTCTTGACGGCTTTTCAGCCGATACGGAAGTTGAATATATCACGGTTAAAAAGGAAACAATCAAGCCATGTATGGGTTGCTTTTCGTGTTGGAGCAGAACACCCGGCAAATGTGTTATAAAGGACGATATGCAGAAAATCTACGAAAAGATTAATTCTGCCGATATTATCATTGAGAGCTTTCCGCTCTACTTTTTCGGTATGCCGTCACAGATGAAAGCATTAACCGACAGATGTCTGCCGTATATGCTCCCCTATTCGGGAAATGTTGTCGAGGACAAAGAAGCCTCTTTCCATGAACTGCGTGATGAAGCAATGCACGAAAAGAGGCTTTTGGTTATTACGACTTGCGGCTATGTGAGTGCCGAACCGATGTATCCCGCACTTATAAAACAGCTTGATTTGATTTGCGGTAACGGCAATTACACGATGATAAAATGTCCCGAGGGCGAGCTTTTTATTGCAGAAAAAGCTGAAAGGCAGAGAAAGGCATACCTTGATTCAATCACTGAGGCAGGCAGGGAATTCTGCGAAAACCGCTGTCTTTGCGATGAAACAATGAAAAAAATTTCAAAGCCTATTCTCTCCCCCAAAGGATTCGAGGCAATTACTAAGGCTCATTGGAAAATGAGTTAATCAGCTTTTCGGGCGAACATATTCGGACAATGCTCCGAGAACGAACTCGTTGACAGCGTCTGCAAGCTTTTCGGAGCTTTCTGCACAACCGTCATTGAACCAACGGACATAAACCGAGATAAATCCCGAAACGACAAACTCAACAAGGTATTTGAGTTTTGTTTCATTTTTAAAATTAAGCACAGGTCTTATTGAAACCTCGATAAATCTTTTCAAAAGCTCAACAGAGCGTCCCGAGCCGAACACCTCGGGAGAATTTTTCAGAATTTTATTAATCTGTTCTTTATTTTCAACAATGGAAATACCGATAAAATTCAGCTGATTTACAAGGTTGTTACCGTCACGGTCGGATTTTTTCGCATGGCTGATAACATCGTTGATTATATCGTAGTTGATATCATCGACAACATCCTGAACCGTGTTGTAGTGACGGTAAAAGGTTTTGCGGTTAATCATCGCCTTTTCTGCAAGCTCAGTCACCGTGATTTTGGAAACATTTTTTTCGGCAAGCAAATCAATCAGCGAATTTTTTATATTGGTTCTTGTTTTTACAATGCGAAGGTCAGTCACATTAGCATCCATACTATCACCCCATAAAACAGTTTGATTATAGCACCAAATTTTTTTTGAGTCAACGGAGGTCCTTATGACAGGTCTGATAATTGAAGGCGGAGCAAGGCGAGGAATTTTTACCGCCGGTATAACCGACTGTCTGCTTGAAAACAAAATACACTTTGACTATGTTGCAGGAGTTTCGGCGGGAGCTGAAGTCGCTCTTGATTTTACCGCAAAACAGGAAGGTCGTTCCCGCAGGGTTATTATGCCCCACAGAACAGGCGATTTTTCGGTTCTCGGTTTTCTTTCAATGGATCTTGACAATATGATTTACAGATTTCCTTATCAGGACTATCCGTTCGATTTTGATACATTTTTTGCGTCAGATACAAACTGCGAATTTGTGGCAACCGACTGCGTAACAGGCAAGGCAAAATATTTTTCCGAGAACAAAAGCGAACAGCGCTTGCTTGATTCCGTAAGAGCGTCCTGCACAGTTCCTATTCTCTATCAGATAAGCGAATTTGAGGGCGGAAAGTATGTTGACGGCAGTATTGCCGATGCTGTTCCCTTTGACCGTGCGTTTGAACAGGGCTGTTCCCGTGTGCTTGTGCTTTTGACAAAGCCCGAAAATGAGCCTTGCACGGACTATCGCAAGTTTGAATTTTTAATCAACAAAAAATACAAGGACTATCCGAACCTCATCAACGCTCTTATGACGAGATTTGACCGCTATAATGAGCAATGCAAAAGAATGAAACAGCTTGAGGAGGACGGCATACTTATGGTACTCCGCCCGTCACACAAGTATGTAAAATCATTTGAGATGAACACGGATGTGCTTGACGAGGCGTATAACGCCGGCAAGAATCTTGCAAAAGAAAGACTTGCCGAAATTGAAGATTTCCTCAATGTTCTCGAAAAGAAATAATCAAAACAACAAGTTACATTAATATATCTTCCCAAAAAGCAAGGTGCAATTTCGTGCCTTGCTTTCTTTTTATGTGCAATTGTGACAATTACAAAGCTAATAATATGTAATTTGTTACAATAAATCTATATTGTAATTGTGTAAAAATAAAAATTATGGTATATTAGGGGGTACATTTTAAAGGAGATTATTATGAAAAAACAACTTATGATTTTTGATTTTGTGTACACGGGTATCGCAGCTATCTTGCTTTTGACAATTGCCATACTCCAAAATTGCGGCATTAATATTACACACGAAAATGTAATAGGCATTATTGTTCTGATAATCCTGTTTGTCATAATTTTGCTCAGTACGGTTAATGTTTTGGGATGTAACTATCCCACCTCAAAAATAACTTTTCTCAGACCGATATTGCTGTTCATTGCGTTATACATTTTTTATTGCATGCCGTTTATGGGCTTTATCGGCAAGGCGGGAAATGTGTGGAACAGTATAATGTTCGCCCACTTCGGCATTACAGTATCAAGACAATTCTACTACATCTCCAAATCACCCATAGCCGAAAAATTTGTAAAATCACCTTTTGTCTATACCAAAGGCACTGAATTTTTTTCCAGTGCGGGATCATTCTTTAAATTTCTTTCAGTCATAATCATCCCGATGACCGTAATCGGAATAATATTAAACATAACCACAAACGGAATCAATGTGGCAAGCATATTTTCCTAACAAACACGGAGCAGAAATTAAAATCTGCTCCGTTAATTTTTTATTCAAAAAACGATTCAATTGACATCCAAATCATTATGCAGTATGATTGTATTGATAGATAAACTTGGCTTTAGGTCAAGACCTTTTAGAATGTTTCGGAGTGATTTTATGTACACAATCGGTCAGGTATCTCAGATGTGCGGTATTCCTGTTTCAACCCTGCGTTACTACGACAAAGAGGGACTTTTTCCGCATATGGAGAGGGTTTCGGGTATCCGCAGATTTTCCGACAGAGAGCTTGAAACACTCCGCATAATTGACTGCCTCAAAAAATCGGGACTTGAAATCAGGGAAATAAGAAAATTTATGCAATGGTGCGCCGAGGGCAGTTCGTCCTATCCGCAAAGGCGAGAGCTTTTTGAAAATCAGAAAAAAACCGTAGAAAAGGAAATTGAGCGTCTTCAAAAGACGCTTGATATGCTCCGCTTTAAGTGCTGGTACTACGATACTGCCATTGCTGACGGAAACGAGGACAGAATCAACGAAATGCTCCCGAACAATCTTCCCGAGGATATTCAAAAGCTGTATGACCATGCCCACAGCGATGACGAAGATTAATTTTGATAATTTGTAAATTCACAGAATTACGCTCTCCAAACGGAGGGCGTTTTATTTTGTGCTATTTTATTTTGTTCCGAAATATTTTATGTAGCTTTCAATGTTGCAGTTGATTTCTTCAAAAATTTTCTGCACCCCGTCAATTCTTAAATTTTCATAATAAACCTTTGCTCTGCCCTCTCTGTCAATTTCAATCAGCAAAACATTTTCACCGTCAACCTCAGCATAAACATTGCACGATAACTCCGGATATTTCACCTAACCACCTCGGTAATTTATATGTAGACAAGAGGTTGTCTGTTGCAAAACATTGAACAGAAAAAATTTTTATGATAAAATTTCAATATACTGTAACAAAACAGCAATTTGCGGATTTAATATACGGGAGGTGACAAAGTGCCATTTGAAGAATTTTACAGACAAAACTTTAAAACAGTTTACGGATTTCTGATTAATCTCTGTAAAAACAGCGACCTTGCAGAGGAATTGACTGCCGAAACTTTTCTTAAAGCATTTGAACATTACAAAAGCTACAACAAAAAGTACAAGCCCTCAACATGGCTTTGTGCCATTGCCAAAAACGAATATTTAAAATATCTGCGTAAGCAAAAGAAAATTGATGGTTTTGACAATGCAGAAATTGCCGACAACAGCAATTTAGAAGAAAAGCTTTCGGATAAAGACACGGCATTGCGAATACATAAATATCTGCATATTCTTGATGAACCGTATCGTGAGGTCTTTATTTTAAAAGTTTTTGCAGAGCTGTCATATAAGGAAATTGCCGAAATTTTCGGCAAAAAAGAAACATGGGTACGAGTCACCTATTACCGTGCAAAAGTCAGATTATTGGAAAGGCTTGGTGATGATAATGAATAAGAACTGCAACATAGTGCGTGATTTAATTCCTTTGTATTCCGATAATACCGCAAGTGATGAAAGCAGGAAATTTATTGAGGAGCATTGCCGTACTTGCGATGAATGCAATCGTATTTTATCACTTTCAAAAACCGAAATTGACAAAACGGCACACCTTGACGATGAAATTAACAGCGTATGGAAAAGTATTGAAAAGCAGAACAAAAAGAAAAGAATAATTAAAGTTGCAATTGCGGCTATTTTGGTTACTGTTCTTATCCCCTTAATTATTATCGTGGCAAATTATATGTACGGTGCTGACAACACAGGTACAGCGAAAAGCCCATATTTCAGCGACGAAATGCTAAATGAATTTGACAAGGGATATTCACAATCGGACCAAAAACAGCTTGAACCGCTTTTGAATGATATAAAAAATGTTATTGATTTCAACGGTGAATATGAAACCGCCAAAGGAAAATTCGGAGAACTTGCGTATTATTCATATGACCGTGTTGAGGGCGATTACACAGTCAAAGCTAAGGTTGAATTGAACTCCGCAAAGCTTTACACAGACACGGGATATATGTGGATTGAATACACAAAGGATTTATACACAGAGGACGGAACTTTTTGGATGACAACCGAACCCGTAAAATCACGAATTACCGTAATCAATAAAGACGGTGAATGGACAGCGGTCAATATTCAGTCGGAACAGTAAGGCTTGTTTTAAATACACCGATGTGTTATACTCGGGTTAGAAACTGAAAGAGGCAGAGTTATGGTAAGAGAAATTGTACATGATCCTATGTTTTTACAGAGAAAGTCGGATGACGCAACACAGGCAGATTTGCAGACGGCACAGGATTTGCTTGACACACTCAGGGCAAATTTTGACCGTTGTGTGGGCATGGCGGCTAACATGATAGGCGTTGCAAAGAGGATAATCGCAATTAATGACAACGGAAAATATCTTGTTATGTTCAATCCCGAAATCATTAGCAAGTTCGGTGAATTTGAAACCGAGGAGGGCTGTCTTTCGCTTGACGGCGAACGCAAAACAGTTCGTTACAAAACGATAAAAGTAAAATATTTCAACGAAAATTTCAAGCAGATAAAACGCAGTTTTTCAGACTTTACCGCACAGATTATTCAACATGAAATTGACCATTGCAACGGGATTCTGATTTAAAGTTAATACAAATCCTTCTCTCCCCGACAGTCACACGGTACAATGTGTGGCTGTCGGGTTTTATTTTGCACATTTATTTTGCACAAAAGTTTTACTGCAATTTATTCATTGCAACTAATTTCACCGTCAATCTGAACCTTTTTGGGATTATTGTTTTGTAAAAATCGCACGAAATTGCATGGCAGATTATTTTGCAATTGCACTTTGAATTACATTGTGCTATAATATTAATACAATAGAAACATAGAAAAATTGTAATTAATCAAAAGGCGGTGATTTTATGAAAGAAATTACAAAAAATCAAGCGACAGCAATTTGGCAGATTTTCTTTGTATTGTGGCTTACTCTAGGGTCAATCGTGTGTTTTAATATTCATTGTATAACATCCGAGCCGCCGATATACGCACCTATGTTTGCAATAACTCCGCTTTATCTCATAGAGTTCTATTTTGACCACCCCTACACCGTACAGGCAATTCTGTTTCAAAATTTTGTACTAATATTGATGCCCGCACTGCTTTGGTTTTTAACATACAAATCAGTATTCAAAAACAAAAAATCCGCAAACACAATCATTCTTATGATTATGATTCCCGACACAGTTGTGTCATCATTTTACGGCTTATTTTTTGCATTGGGGTATTTGTTTCTCTACAGTCACAATGCACTGTTGTTAGCATTTTACCTAATCAATTTAATAATAAAAATCGGATTAATTTTTGTAACGGTTAAAAGAGATTAAAAGGCGGTGAGATTATGAAAAGCAATAAAACTCTCAAGTACACAGGAATTATACAAGGTGTACTCATTGCAACTCTGTTACTGCTTGCCATTTGGATTCAAGTGACATTTTTGTATAACTACTATTGTGAAGATTCTTCTTTTTGGGCAATCCACGGCGACTACCCGGTCCTATTCATTTTCAACACTCTTTTTACAACCTTTGCATCTTTCTCAAGCTTGTTAGAAAATTATGTTTTATATGTTATTTTTGAAATTATGGATATTGCATCGTTGGTATTGCCCGTATATCTCGTTTACAAATCCATACGCAGTAAAAGCACGATGGCAAACGGATTGATTATTATATCATCTGCTGTTACTTTTATGATTATGGTTGCTTACGGAGTTTATACCCTTCTTGACATAATTCGCGGTGCTGAAACATTCAATATTTACAGCATAATTTTCATCTTCATAATGTTGATAAAAGTTACTCTGTGCATTGTTTCACTGCTCAGAATAAGGGCAATTAACAACGCAGTCGAATAGTATTACATATAAACAACACAGTTTACGGCTGTCTTGTTTTGTTATTTATTAAAATTTCTTCATTGTATAACCCTTTCCCTACAAAATCTACAGGGACAGTTGCTGTGAACATTGACATATATTGCTGATTTAATATCCCAAATTTAATATTGCTAATTTGGAATTATAATGGTATAATTCGTGTAGATGTTGCGGAGGTGTTGTTGTGAAAAAATTTGTATCGTTTTTGCTTGCTCTTATGATGATTTTCTGGAGCAGTACCCTTGCTTTTGCAACTGACAAAACAGACACACAAGACAACTCCACCTCCGATGAATCGGACGGCGGTGCAATGCCTACAGATTTTGCGATAATTCTTCTGCTTATCGCCGGCGGTACGGCAGTCGCAAGCTTTAAACGCCACAGAAATGACCGTGACGATTACGATGAACCCGATGATGACACGGAAGAAGAAATTTGATTTTACATTATTAAAAACAACAAAGCCGACAGAATACAATCGCTGTATCTGCCGGCTTGCTTATTTTTAATTAAATTATTGTTGAACCTCAAGAAGTTTTTTGTTCACTCTGTTTGTAACATCAAGATAATATGCAAGGTCAGCAGATGAAAGTTCGTCCTCATCAATTTTTGAAACCTTGTCCATATATGTGTTGTACTGACTCAAAAGTTCGGTATATTCGGAAAGCATTGTTACATCATTTGCATCATAGCTTTTCATAAAGTCAACATACTTGTCCATAAACTCTTCGTACTCGTCCATTGTTTCTTTGAAGGATGAAGAAACTTCTTCACTTTCGGAGCTTTCTTCCTTTGAACTCTCTTTTTTGGAGCTTTGCTCTTTCTTTGAACTTTCTTCCTTTTTAGGCTTTTCGGTTTCGGGTTCAGACTCAACATCACTTGATTCATCTGAAATTTCCGACACTACGGATGTTGATTCCTTCGCATCATCTTCTGAACTGCTGTCTTTTCCGCAGCCTGACAATGACACAGACATAAGTATTGCAAGCGACATTGCCACAACGGCAAATAATTTTTTCTTTTTCATAGTTTTACTCTCCTTAAAATATTTACTTTAACAACTCTGATTATCTCCAAAAAGCCCGGAAATACGGGCATTTCACGGGATATAAGAACTGAATTTACTACCGATTTACTACTTTCGGATTGAGCTTTGACACGCTTCTGCCTCCCGTGAAGCCCACCGCCCAAATAGTGACACATCGAAAATTGAATACGACACCGCAGACGGCGGCGTTCTCTTTTCCCCTTTGGGGAGATCAGAACGCCGCTTTTTTGCGCCCAAAACCAGAAAGGAGGCGACCGCCTATGTACTTTACTTCCGGCAGCGACCGGGCCTTTGAACAGCTCATGCAGACGAGGCCGGGCGCAGATCATTTTGACAACGGCGAGGCCGGAGCGCCGGAGGACTGCGGCACCTGCCGTTTCTACCGCCCGCACTGGAAGTACCAGTTTTGTGTGTATGAGGAATGTCCCTACCAGCCGGGCAAGCGCACCGCCCTTGACGGCGCGGTGAAATTTCAAGTGAAAGGAGTGGACGACGAGATGGCTGTTTTTCGAGTGGAGAAAAACCGGGGCTACACGGTGATGTCTAACCACCACCTGCGGAACAAGGACTTGTCCCTGAAAGCCAAGGGCCTGCTGTCGCAAATGCTGTCCTTGCCGGAGGATTGGGACTTTACGCTGAAAGGCTTGTCCCTTATCAACCGGGAACAGATTGACGCGATCCGGGCCGCAATCCGGGAGCTGGAACAGGCCGGGTACATCGTCCGATCCCGTGAGCGCGACAGCCAAGGGCGCTTGCGCGGCGCGGACTATGTGATCTATGAACAGCCCCAGCCTGTGCCGGATTCACCTACGTTGGAAAATCCAATGTTGGATAATCCAACGCAGGAAAAGCCTACGTTGGGAAAACCAACGCAATTAAATAAAGATATATCAAGTAAAGAAAAATCAATTACGGATGGATCAAATACCGATTCCATTCCTATCCTTTTCCCTCCCTCTCCTTTGGGGGAAGAAGCGGCTGCGCCGCCGGAACGGAAAGGAACGGGAGCGAAACCACAGAGCGCCGTAGAGATTTATCGGGAGATCATCAAGGACAACATCGAGTATGAACACCTTTGCCAGTACGCCAAGGGGATTGACCGGGATATGCTGGACGAGATTGTGGACTTGCTGGTGGAAACCGTATGCAGCGCCCGAAAGACTATCCGCATTGCCGGGGACGATTACCCCGCCGAGCTGGTGAAATCCAAGCTGATGAAGCTGAACAGTTCTCACATTGAGTTTGTCTTTGACTGTATCAGCAAAAACACCACGGAAATACGGAACATCAAAAAATACCTGCTGGCGGTTCTGTTCAACGCCCCAAGCACCATCAACGGCTATTACACGGCGCTGGTGGCCCATGACATGAACACAGGCAGTTGGGGACCCCCGCAAAATCGGTGATTTTGTGGGGAGAGGAGGAACAGCGAAATGAGCGAGCTTTTCACGCTTGCGTGGAAACAAGCGATATGGAGCTTGTGACGACGAGAAAGGAGGACGACCCTATGAAACAGGGTGCTTTGATTTTTGACGAGCAGACAGACCGCTACGACATCCGTTTTGACCTTGCGGACTATTACGGCGGCCTGCACTGCGGAGAAACTTTTGATGTGATGGTGGGCGGCAGATGGAGGCCGACCCGCATTGAAATGGCCGAGAACTGGTATCTGGTGGGAATCCATGCCGACGACCTCTCCGGCCTGCGGGTGCGGATTTAAGCCATCCGCCTGCCTGCTGACTTTCCAAAGGAGGGATAGCAGTTGCAGGAAGAAGTAGACCAGAAAACCATAGCGTTAGCGGTTAAGACGGGCAAGCTCACCGCCCAAGTGCTGCAAGCGGCCATCCGAAAATATCTGGCCGCCCGGCAGAAAGGGACGGGCAAGGCCCATCACGGCCAGCAGAGCTTACGGCAGCTCAAAAAGGACGGTTCCGCCCTGTCCAACATTGAGATCACCGACGCCAACATTGGCTTATTTAAGCCCTGCGCCAAGAAATACGACATTGATTTTACCCTGCGGAAAGACCGCACTACCCATCCGCCCCGGTATATCGTGATCTTCAAATCCAAGCAGGCGGACAATCTGGAACAGGCGTTTAAGGAGTTTACAGCCAAGAAGCTCCAACAGCAGGAACGCCCCTCCATCCGAAAGACCCTTGCCGTCCTGAAAGAAAAGGCAGCGGCCAGAAGCAGCCAGCAGGCCAAGGAGAAAATCAAGGAAAGGGGGCTGTCACGATGAAGCCGGAAATGAAAAAGCTGATAATCGCCAACCTGCCCTACCTGCTGTTTGTTTACCTGTTCGGCAAGCTGGGACAGACCTACCGGCTGGCGGCTGGGGCGGACTTGTCGGAAAAGCTGCTGCACCTTGCGGACGGCTTTTCCCTTGCCTTTGAAAGCGCCGCCCCCAGCTTCCACCTGTTCGATCTGGCGGTGGGCGTGGCCGGTGCGGTGGCACTGCGGCTGATGGTGTACTGCAAGAGCAAGAACGCCAAGAAATACCGCCGGGGTGTCGAGTACGGCAGCGCCCGTTGGGGCGGGCCGAAAGATATAGCCCCGTACATCGACCCGGTGTTTGACAACAACATCCTCCTGACCCAGACGGAACGCCTCACCATGAACAACCGGCCCAAAGACCCCAAGACCGCCCGGAACAAAAATGTGCTGGTGATCGGCGGTTCCGGCAGCGGCAAGACCCGGTTCTTTGTGAAGCCCAACCTCATGCAGTGCGTGTCCAAGGACTACCCGACCTCATTCGTGATTACTGACCCGAAAGGAAGTCTGATCGGCGAGGTGGGCCAGCTCCTTGTGCGGTGCGGCTACCGGGTAAAAGTGCTGAATACCATTAACTTTTCCAAGAGTATGCGCTACAACCCGTTTCGCTACATCCATTCGGAAAAGGACATTTTGAAGCTGGTAAACACGCTGATCTGCAACACCAAGGGAGAGGGCGAAAAAAGCGCCGAGGATTTTTGGATCAAATCGGAACGCCTGCTGTATTCGGCCCTCATTGGCTATATCTGGTACGAAGCGCCGGACGATGAAATGAATTTCACCACGCTGCTTGAAATGATAAATGCCAGTGAAGCCCGCGAGGACGACCCGGAATTTCAATCCCCGGTAGACCAGATGTTTGAACGATTGGAAGAAAAAGACCCGGAACACTTTGCGGTGCGCCAGTATCGTAAATTCCTGCTGTCGGCGGGCAAGACCCGCAGCTCCATCTTGATAAGCTGCGGAGCCAGATTAGCGCCTTTTGACATCAGGGAGGTGCGGGAGCTGATGGAGGACGACGAACTGGAACTTGATACCATCGGGGATAAAAAAACGGCCCTGTTCCTGATTATGTCGGACACGGACACGACCTTTAATTTCATTCTGGCAATGGTGCAAAGCCAGCTTATCAACCTTTTGTGCGACCGGGCCGACGACAAATACGGCGGGCGGCTGCCCGTCCATGTGCGGCTGATTCTGGACGAGTTCGCCAACATCGGCCAGATTCCAAACTTTGACAAGCTGATTGCCACCATACGAAGCCGGGAAATCTCGGCTTCTATTATTTTGCAGAGCCAGTCGCAGCTAAAGGCCATTTACAAGGACGCGGCGGAAATCATTTCCGACAACTGCGACTGTACGCTGTTCCTTAGTGGCCGGGGCAAGAACGCCAAGGAGATTGCGGAGGTGCTGGGCAAGGAAACCATTGACAGCTACAACCAGAGCGAGAACCGGGGCGCGCAGACCTCCCACGGACTGAATTACCAAAAACTCGGAAAGGAGCTGATGAGCCAAGACGAAATTGCAACGATGGACGGAGGCAAGTGTATTTTGCAGGTGCGCGGCGTGAGGCCGTTTTTCAGTGAGAAATACGACATCACCCGCCACCCCCGCTATCAATACCTCTCGGACGCCGACAAAAAGAACACCTTTGATGTGGACAGCTACCTGTCGTCCCTGCGCCGGAAAAAGCGGCGCGTGATAACGGAGGACGAACCCTTTGACCTCTACGACATTGAGCTGTCGGATGAAGATTTTGCCGTAGAATAAAGCGGCCATAGAGAAAGGAGCGTGACCGATGGGACACTCGGACGAATGGACATTTGCGGATTATTTCAGGTATGAGAAAGAAATCTACCGGGCGATCATTTCCGCTGCGGTTCTGTGCCAGTGGATTGCGGAACATGATACCCCGCCCACGGACGGGGAAGCCGAAGAACTTGTAAGGGAAATAGACCGCAGACTGTGTGAAGCATGGGGCGAGATTTTTTCGCTGGCTGTGCTGAAATGGCGGGACGGCCAGTAACTCCGGGCCGTCTGCGGATTGTGAGGCTGCCGCTATGTATGGCGGCTTTTTTGTACCCAAACACCATCACGATCTGAATTTATGGAGGTAAATTTATGGAATTTTTCAATAGTGCAGTTGATACTTTGCAGACCATTGTTGTGGGCCTCGGCGGCGCGCTTTGCGTATGGGGCGGCGTCAATCTTTTGGAGGGATACGGGGCGGACAACCCGGCGAGCAAGAGCCAGGGAATCAAGCAGCTTGTCGCCGGAGGTGGTGTTGCCCTGATCGGCATGACACTTGTTCCTCTGCTGTCCGGGCTGCTGGGATAACCCCATGTGTGTTAGAAAACCCTCCGCGCCCTCTCTGATCTGGGAGGGCGCGGGAAAGGAGGTGTCCCCACATGATCAGTGATTTAATCGGGGAATGGATCAAAGGAATCCTGATCGACGGTATCATGGGCAACCTGTCCGGCCTGTTTAACACAGTCAATACCAAAGTCGGGGAAATCGCGTCGGATGTGGGCAGTACCCCGCAGGACTGGAACGGCGGCATTTTCTCCATGCTGCAAAACCTGTCCGAAACGGTTATCGTCCCCATTGCGGCGGCCATTCTCGCCCTCGTGATGTGCTATGAGCTAATCGACATGATTGTGGAAAAGAACAATATGCACGACTTCGACAGCTCCATGTTCTTCCGCTGGATTTTCAAAAGCGCCTTTGCCATCCTCATTGTGACGAACACATGGAATATCGTCATGGGCGTATTTGACGCCACCCAACAGGTCGTCAACCAGAGCGCCGGGGTGATTATCGGAGATACCAGCATTGATTTTGACACGCTGCTCCCCGATCTGGAAAGCCGCCTTGAAGCAATGGACATCGGGCCGCTGCTGGGCCTGTGGTTCCAGACCCTTGTTGTGGGGCTGACGATGAATATTCTTTCCATCTGCATTTTCCTTGTGACCTATGGAAGAATGATTGAAATTTACGCCGTGACCGCATTGGGGCCGATCCCCCTTGCCACGCTGGGCAATGCAGAGTGGCGCGGCATGGGCCAGAACTACTTGAAATCCCTGCTTGCGCTGGGCTTCCAAGCCTTTTTAATCATGGTGGTTGTCGGGATTTATGCGGTGCTGATCCAGCAGATCGGAACCGCCGACGACATATCCGGCGCAATCTGGGGCTGTATGGGCTATACCGTTTTGCTTTGCTTCTGTCTGTTCAAGACAGGAAGTATCAGCAAGGCCGTATTTACCGCCCACTAAAGAAACGAGGTGACTTTTTATGGCTTATGTAACTGTCCCCAAGGATTTAACCAAGGTCAAATCCAAGGTAGTATTCGGGCTGACGAAACGCCAGCTCATTTGTTTTGGCGGTGCGCTGCTTGTAGGCGTCCCGCTTTTCTTTTTGATCCGGGGCCGCGTCCCGACCAGCGCGGCGGCGCTCATTATGGTGTTCGCTATGCTGCCGGGCTTTCTGCTGGCGCTTTACGAAAAACACGGCCAGCCCCTTGAAGTGGTGGCGCGCCAGATCGTCGAGTGCTGCTTCATCCAGCCCAAGGAACGCCCCTACCAGACCAACAACGCTTATACCGCCCTTGTGCGGCAATCCCAAATGGAAAAGGAGGTCAACGCCATTGTCCAAAAAGCAAAAGAACGAAACGAGCGCAAAAGCGCCGGTCAAGCTCACCCGCGCCGAAAAGAAAGAGATTCAGGCCGTCATCCGAAAGTATAAGGGCGACGGCAAGCCCCATTCGGCACAGGCCAGTATTCCCTATGAGGCCATGTATCAGGACGGCGTATGCCGGGTGACGCCCCGCACCTTTTCCAAGTGCATTGAGTTTACGGACATCAGCTACCAACTGGCGCAGGCGGACACCAAGACCGCCATCTTTGAAAACCTGTGCGACCTCTACAACTATCTGGACGCCTCCATTCATGTGCAGTTTTCCTTTATCAACCGCAAGATCGACCCCAAGCAGTATGCCAAGAGCTTTGAAATCCGGGCGCAAGGGGACGACTTCGACGACATCCGCAGCGAGTATTCCGACATTTTGCAAGACCAGCTTGTGAACGGGAACAACGGCCTGATGAAGCGGAAATTTATGACCTACACCATTGAGGCGGACAGCCTGAAAATGGCCCGCGCCAGACTGCGCCGGATCGAAACCGACCTTTTGGGCTATTTCAAGAGCATGGGGGCCTCCGCGTGGGGACTGGACGCCAAGGAACGGCTGGAAGTCATGCACAGCATTTTCCACCCGGACGGGGAACCGTTCTCCTTTGACTGGAAGTGGCTTGCCCCGTCGGGATTTTCTACCAAGGACTTTATCGCCCCGTCCTCGTTCCGCTTCGGCAATGCCCGGATGTTCGGGCTGGGCGGCAAATACGGGGCGGTGAGCTTCCTGCAAATCCTCTCCCCGGAGCTGTCGGATGAAATGCTGGCCGACTTTCTCAACACGGAAAACGGCATTGTGGTGAACCTCCATGTGCAGGCCATCGACCAGAGCGACGCCATTAAGACGGTCAAGCGCAAGATCACCGACCTTGACGCCATGAAGATTCAGGAACAGAAACGGGCTGTCCGCAGCGGTTACGACATGGATATACTTCCCAGCGACCTTGCCACCTACGGGCAGGACGCCAAGGAGCTGTTAAAGACCTTGCAGAGCCGGAATGAACGGATGTTCCAGCTTACCTTTTTGGTGCTGAACACCGCAGACACCCGGCAAAAGCTGGAAAACGATGTGTTCTGGGCTGCCGGGATCGCCCAGAAGTACAACTGCTCCCTTGTGCGGCTGGACTACCAGCAGGAACAGGGGCTTATGAGCAGCCTGCCGCTGGGGGCCAGCCACATCCAGATTGAACGCTCCCTGACGACTTCCAGCGTGGCCGTGTTCGTCCCCTTTGTGACGCAGGAGCTTTTTCAGGGCGGCGACGCCATGTATTACGGGATCAACGCCAAAACCGGCAACATGATTATGCTCGACCGCAAACGGGCGAGGTGTCCCAACGGGCTAAAGCTGGGGACACCGGGAAGCGGCAAAAGTATGAGCTGTAAATCAGAAATTTTGAGCGTGTTCCTCTGCACCCCGGACGATGTGTATATCTGTGACCCGGAAGCCGAGTATTACCCCCTTGTGAAGCGGCTGCATGGGCAGGTGGTGAAGCTGTCGCCTACCAGCAAAAACTATGTGAACCCGCTGGACATCAACCTGAACTACTCCGAGGATGAAAACCCGCTGGCCTTGAAATCCGACTTTGTGCTGTCGTTCTGTGAGCTTGTCATGGGCGGCAAGAACGGGCTGGAAGCCATTGAAAAGACGGTGATCGACCGGGCGGTACAGGTGATCTACCGACCTTATCTGGCAGACCCCAAGCCGGAAAATATGCCCATCCTTGCAGACCTGCACAAAGCCCTGTTAGACCAGCATATCCCGGAGGCCGACCGGGTGGCGCAGGCCCTTGACCTGTATGTGTCCGGCAGCTTAAATGTGTTCAACCACAGAACCAACATCGACATTCAAAACCGCATTGTGGCCTTTGACATCAAGGAACTGGGCAAGCAGCTAAAGAAAATCGGTATGCTCATTGTCCAAGACCAGATTTGGGGGCGCGTCACCCAAAACCGCAGCAAGGGCAAGGCGACATGGTATTTTTGTGATGAGTTCCATCTACTTTTGCGAGAGGAACAGACGGCGGCCTTTTCCTGTGAGATTTGGAAGCGTTTCCGTAAGTGGGGCGGGATTCCCACAGGTGCAACGCAGAATGTAAAAGACCTGCTTTCCTCCCCGGAAATTGAGAACATTTTGGAAAACAGCGACTTTATCTGCCTACTCAATCAGGCCAGCGGCGACCGCAAAATCCTTGCAGAACGGCTGAACATTTCGCCCCAGCAATTACGGTATGTGGACAATTCCGAACCCGGCGAGGGGCTTCTTATTTACGAAAATGTGATCCTGCCCTTTAAGAACCCCATCCCGAAAAACACCCAGATCTACCAGATCATGACGACCCGGTTAGGCGAGGGGGCGACGGTATGAGGCACAAGGAGGTGAAGTCATGGAACCCTTAAAACCTCGCGACAAGGTAACGCAGCACATGACCCGCGACGGCCTGACGCTGGATAACCAGACCACCGGCGAAAGCGTCAATGTGTCCAGCCGGGAGGCCGAGCAGGAATACACCGCCCAGCCGGAGGGGGCGGCGGAAAAAATACTGGAACGGGCGGATGAACTGCACGACCGCCACAAGGCAAAGAAAGTGGCCAAGGACGCCGGGGAAACTGTGGCGCAGGCCACCGGTCCTGTTTCCCGGTTGCAGTTTACCGCCGAGGAACGGGCCTCCCCGGAGCTGGCCCCGTATATCAAAAAGGCAGAAAAACGGGCGGATAAGCTGGAAGCGGCCAAAGAAGCTCTGCCGAAAAAGCACGTCGTCACCAAGGAAACCGTCTATGACGAGGCCAAGGGCAAGGCCAAAAGCAGGCTGTATTTTGACAAGGTGGAGAAAGCCCCTCCCCAGCTCAAACCAAACCCGGCCAGCCGTCCCATACAGGAAGCCGGGCTTTACCTCCACGGAAAAATCCATGAGGTAGAACACGAAAATGTGGGCGTGGAGGGCGGCCACAAGGGGGAGGAACTGGCGGAACGGCAGGCGGGCCGCATGATCCGCAGCGGCGTCCATCGCCACAAGCTCAAACCCTACCGGGCCGCCGCCAAGGCCGAGCGAAAGTCCATCGCCGCCAACGCCGAGTTTGCGTATCAAAAATCCCTGCGGGACAACCCGGAGCTGGCGCAGGCGGCAAAGAACCCCGTTTCCCGTTTCTGGCAGAAACAGCACATCAAACGGGAATATGCCAAGGCAGCAAGGGCGGCGGGTCAGACCGCACAGGGGGCGGCAGGCACCGCCAAGACCACGGCTGCCGCAGCCAAGAAAGCCGCAGAGAAAAGCAGACAGGCCGCGTCCTTTGCCGCCCGGCACTGGAAAGGGGCGCTGATCGTCGGCGGCGTGGGACTTATGCTCCTGCTGGTGATGGGCGGCCTGCAATCCTGCACCGCCATGTTTGGCAGCACCGGGACGGGCCTTGCCGCCACCTCCTATCTCTCCGAGGACAGCGATATGCTGGGGGCCGAAGCCGCCTATGCCGCGCTGGAAGCAGACTTGCAGCACGAACTTGACAACTACGAAAGCCTGCACCCTGGCTATGACGAATACCGTTTCGATCTGGACGAGATCAAACATGACCCCTATGTGCTGACCTCCATCCTCTCCGCGCTGCATAACGGCGTGTTCACTTTGGGGGAGGTACAGGGCGACCTTGCCATGCTCTTTGAAAAGCAGTACATCCTGACCCAGACCATCGAAACGGAAACCCGCTACCGCACCGAAACGAGGACGGACAGCGAGGGAAACACCTATACCGTGGAAGTTCCCTACACCTATTACATCTGCAATGTGAAGCTGGAAAACTTTGACCTGTCCCACCTGCCCATCTACATTCTCACCGAGGAACAGATGGGCTTTTATGCTGCCTATATGCAGACTTTGGGCAACCGGCCAGACCTGTTTCCCAACGGCAGCTATCCCCACGCCTCCATCCCGAAAGAGCCGACCTACTATGAAATCCCCCCGGAGGCGCTAAAGGACGAAGCCTTTGCCGCCATGATCGCGGAGGCGGAAAAGTATGTGGGCTATCCCTATGTGTGGGGCGGCAGCTCCCCAAGCACCAGCTTTGATTGTTCCGGCTTCATTAGCTGGGTTATCAATCATTCCGGCTGGAATGTGGGACGCCAGACGGCGCAGGGGCTTTACAACATCTGCACTCCCGTTTCCCCGGAGCAGGCCAAGCCCGGCGACCTTGTATTTTTCGTCGGCACTTATGACACTGCCGGGATGTCCCATGTGGGGCTGTATGTGGGAAATTCGGTCATGCTGCACTGCGGCGACCCCATTTCCTACACGAACCTCAATTCAAGCTACTGGCAGCAGCATTTTTATTGTTACGGGCGTTTGCCTTAAACGCCAGAAAGGAGTAAATCACTATGGCAATGAACAAATTGGAACGCATTGAAAAGGATATTGAGAAAACCAAGGGCAAGATCGCGGAGCTGCAAAAGCAGCTTCGGGAGCTGGAAGCGGCCAAGACCGAACAGGAAAACTTGCAGATCGTCCAGCTTGTGCGCGGCCTCAACATGACCCCGCAGGAGTTCGCCGCCTTTGTGCGCGGCGGCGCGTTGCAGGCGGCCCCGGCCCCGATCCCGGACTTTGAACAGGAGGACAGCGCCCATGAAGAAATCTAAACTGTTCCGCACCTTGACGCTGGCTGTGGCCGCTGCGCTCTGCATGGCGACCACGACCGTTACCGCCTACGCCGGGGGCGCTGACCCTGACCCGGTGCCGCTGCCGGAAACCACCGAGGCCCCCGCAGAAGTGCCGGAGGAAACCGAAGAACCCACCACCGGCGGCATGGAGCCGGAGGGCGTACCTGTCACCCCGCAGGGCAACGCTACGCTGGTGGATGATTTTTTCGGGGATAAGCAGCTTATCACCGTTACCACCAAGGCCGGGAATTATTTTTACATCCTGATCGACCGGGCCAACGAGGACAAGGAAACGGCGGTGCATTTCCTCAACCAAGTGGACGACGCCGACCTGCAAGCCTTGTTGGAGGACGGGAAAAAAGAGCCGGAGGTCTGCACCTGTACGGCCAAGTGTCAAGCCGGGGCCGTCAATACGGCCTGCCCGGTCTGTAAAAACAACCTGACCGCCTGCAACGGGCCGGAGCCGAAGCCCCAGCCGGAGGAAGAAAAGCCGCAGGAGGAAAAGCCAAGCGGCATGGGCGGCCTTGTGGTGTTCTTTGTGGTGGTGCTGCTGGGCGGCGGCGCAGCCCTCTACTTACTGAAATTCAAAAAGGAAAAAGCCGACACCACAGGCAATGACGATCTGGCCGAGTATGACTTTGGAGAGGACGAGGACGAGGACGACGAGGACGAAGCCCCGGAGCCGGACGAGGATATGACAAGTGAAGATGGAAATAAGGAGGACGAAGTATGAGCTATCAGTTAGTAATTGCAGAGAAACCAAGCGTCGCCCGCAGCATTGCGGGCGTGATCGGCGCGGACAAGAAACAGGACGGTTACATGGAGGGAAACGGCTATCTGGTGAGCTGGTGTATCGGCCACCTTGTTTCCCTTGCCGACGCCGGGACTTATGACGAGCGTTTCAAAAAATGGCGCTATGACGACCTGCCGATTCTGCCGCAGGAATGGCAGTACATCATTCCCGATGATAAGAAAAAGCAGTTTGACACCCTGCGTTCTTTGATGGAGCGCCCCGATGTTACCGGCCTTGTGTGCGCCACTGACGCCGGGCGCGAGGGGGAATTGATTTTCCGTTTCATCTACCAGATGGCGGGCTGCAAGAAACCGTTTCAGCGCCTTTGGATTTCCAGCATGGAGGACGCGGCCATCAAGGACGGCTTTGCCCATCTGAAACCGGGAACTGACTATGACAACTTGTATCAGTCGGCCCTTTGCCGGGCGCAGGCGGATTGGCTGGTGGGGATCAACGCGACAAGACTTTTCTCCATCCTCTACCACAAGACCCTGACCGTGGGCCGTGTCCAGACGCCGACCCTGAAAATGCTGGTTGACCGGGAGGCCAAGATCAGCAGCTTTCAGAAAGAGAAATACCACATCGTCCAGATTGCGGCGGGCGGCATGGAGGCGGCCAGTGAACGCATGAGAAACGCAGACGACGCCAAGGCCCTGAAAGCCGCCTGTGAAACGGCGCAGGCCGTTTGTGTGTCGGTAACACGGGAGAAAAAGACGGAACAGCCGCCCCGCCTCTATGACCTCACCACCTTGCAGCGGGAAGCAAACCGCCTGTTTGGATTTACCGCCAAGCAGACCCTTGACTATGCCCAGCAGCTCTATGAAAAGAAGCTGCTGACCTATCCCCGCACCGACAGTCAGTATTTGACCGATGATATGCTGCCAACGGCGGAAAGCCTTGTGTCCGGCCTGTGGCCGCTGCTTCCTTTTGCAACGGGGCTTGACCTGTCCCCGCAGTTTGGCCGGGTGCTGAACAGCAAAAAAGTGAGCGACCACCACGCCATTGTCCCGACGATGGAATTTGTGCAGAAAGGCTTTGACGGGCTGGCCGAGGGGGAAAAGAAACTGCTGTCCCTTGTGTGCTGCAAGCTGCTGTGCGCCGTGGCCGCGCCCCATGTGTATGAAGCTGTCACCGCCACATTCACCTGTGCCGGGAACACCTTTACCGCCAAGGGAAAAACCATCCTGACCCCCGGCTGGAAAGAGCTTGACCGCCGCTTTAAGGCGTCGTTCAAAACAGACGCCGACGACACCGCCCCGGAGCCTGCGCGGGAACTGCCGGAGATCACCGAGGGACAGACCTTTGACAAGGTAACTGCCGCCGTCACCGAGCATTTCACCGCACCGCCAAAATCCTACACGGAAGATACCCTGCTTTCTGCTATGGAGCGCGCCGGTGCGGACGATCTGCCGGAGGACGCCGAGCGGCAGGGATTGGGAACCCCGGCCACCCGCGCCTCCATCTTAGAAAAGCTGGTGCAGATGGGCTTTGTGGAGCGCAGGGGAAAACAGCTACTTCCCACCAAGGACGGCCACAACCTTGCCTGTGTGCTGCCGGAAGTGCTGACCTCTCCCCAGCTTACGGCACAGTGGGAAACGGAGCTGACGGCCATTGCCAAGGGGCAGGCCGACCCGGAGGGCTTCATGGCTGGCATTGCAGAAATGACAAGGGGCCTGATCGTGGGCTACTCCCAGATCAGCGAGGACGCGCAGAAGTTGTTTCAGACCGAGCGTGTGGTTATCGGCAAATGTCCGCGCTGCGGGGAAAGCGTCTACGAGGGCAAAAAGAACTACTACTGCGGAAACCGAAGCTGCCAGTTTGTCATGTGGAAGAATGACCGATTTTTTGAGGAACGAGGCAAGGCGTTCACCCCGAAGATCGCCGCCGCGCTCCTTAAAGACGGAAAAGCAAAGGTAAAGGGCCTGCGCTCCATGAAAACCGGCAAAACCTATGACGGGACGGTGCTTTTGGCCGATACCGGCGGCAAGTATGTGAACTACCGCGTGGAACAGAGGGGCAAAAACTAAAAACAGCAAGCATAGGGAGTGTAGCCACACTCCCGGCAAAATTCCTGACCCGGCGCACCTGCCGGGCCGGGGATTTTCTCTTTGGGGAAGCCCCAAACCCTTATATTATGTGAAAGGAGCGATTCAATGAGCGAAGTGTTTTCCGTACTTCTTCATAACCGACAGCGTTATGAGCAAGGCAAAGAGGGCCTATGGTTTTCTCTGCCGACCACAACCGAAAAACTGCAAGCAGCCCTGCGGGAAATCGGAATCAGCACCGACAATCCACAGGACTTTTTTCTATATGGGTATAGAAGCCCACAGAAGCGACCTATTAAGCTGCCCCGTGATATGGTGCTGTCCGCAGGCATGGATGAATTAAACTTCCTTGCTGCAAGATTGGAAAAGCTGGACGCCGCCGAACTTACGGAGCTGAACGCCGCCCTGACAAGCCCGCAGAGTGATTTTCACAATATCGGCCAGATTATCGACTATCCCGAAAATGTGGACTTTTATGTGCATTTGCCGGATGTCACCAGCACAGGACAGTTGGGCGACTACTATCTAAACCGTTCCGGCATGGTGGATATGCCGGAGGAATGGAAAGCAGGGATTCTCCTGCCCCGTTTTGGCCTGCATATTGCCAACACAGAGCATGGTGTTTTTACCGATTATGGCTATCTGGTAAAAAGCGGCGACGAATGGCAGCGCGTCCATGAGGGCCAGCCAGTGCCGGAACAATACCGGGTGATGGCCTATCCTGCGCCGGAAATTCTGCGGGAGGAAAGCAAGGTACAGCCGGAGGCGGCAGCGCCTACAAAGGCCCCGCAGCCTGTCACCCCCATTCTCTTAAACGGCCAGAACAGCGCCGAGCGCATGAAAGAGATCACCGACCGGCTGGAAACCGGCATACAGGAGCTTTTCGAGAGTGAACGCTACAAAGCCTATCTCACCACCATGTCCAAGTTCCACAGTTACAGCTTCAACAACACCCTCCTGATCGCCATGCAGGGCGGACAGCTTGTGGCGGGCTACAACAAGTGGCGGGACGATTTTCACCGCAATGTAAAGAAAGGCGAAAAGGCCATCAAGATACTGGCCCCGGCCCCGTTCAAGGCGAAAAAGGAAGTGCAAAAGCTGGACGCACAGGGCAGGCCGGTGATGGGAAAAGACGGAAAGCCTGTTACCGAAGTACAGGAAATACAGGTTCCGGCCTTTAAGATCGTTTCTGTCTTTGATGTGAGCCAGACCGAGGGGGAACCGCTGCCCTCTATCGGCGTGGAAGAACTGACCGGCAGCGTGGAACGCTACGGGGAATTTTTCAAGGCGCTGGAACAGACCTCCCCGGTTCCCATTGGTTTTGAGAACATTCCGGGCGGTTCCCACGGCTATTACCACCTGACGGAAAAGCGGATCGCCATTCAGGAGGGCATGAGCGAATTACAGACCCTAAAGACAGCCATCCATGAGATCGCCCATTCCAAGCTCCACGCCATCGACCCGGAAGCCCCGGCCATTGAGCAGGCCGACCGCCCCGACAGCCGCACCCGCGAAGTGCAGGCTGAAAGCGTGGCCTATGCCGTATGCCAGCATTACGGGCTGGACACCTCCGACTATTCCTTTGGCTATGTGGCCGGTTGGAGTTCCGGCAAGGACTTGAAAGAGCTGAAAGCCTCCCTTGAAACCATCCGGGCCACCGCCCATGAACTGATTACCACCATTGACGGCCACCTTGCCCAGCTTCAGAAAGAACGGCAGGCCCAGCAGGAGCAGCCGCAGGCCGCGCCGCTGGAACAGGCCGCCGAGCAGCCAGACCCGGACAGCGTATTTTCCAAGCTGCCCCCGGAGCAACAGCAGGAAATGACCGCCAGCGTAAAAGCTATGCTGCAAACCCTGATTGACGCGGATTTGAAATCCACCGGCGAAGTGTCGCAGGGAACCAAGGAGGCGGCGCAGGTGCAGGGCTTTACCATTGCCGGGGATGGAACGCTGGAACAGGCCAAAGCCCCGCAGGAGGCCGCCTGCCGTCTGGAAAGCGGCGATTACCTGTATATCCAGACATCGGAAACCGGCTATGATTACACGCTGTACGGCCCCGACTACAAAGAACTGGACGGAGGCCAGCTTGACAATCCCGGCCTGTCCCTTGTGGAAGCCGGAAAAGAAATCCTTGCGATCCATGAGCGACCGGCTGGGACAATGGAACCCCTGACCGGCGACGGGCTGGATGATTTTCTGGAAGCAACCGAACAGGCCAACGCCATTCCCCAGCCGCAGGCATGGAACGGGATCGACGGCCTTTTGAATGGAAAGCCATTCATGCCGGAGGCGTCCCCGGCTGACCGGGCCGCCGCCCTGATTGAGCTGGCAGAGAAAAACGCCCCGCGTTTGGGCAGCGAGGAACGGCAGTTGATCGTGGCCTATGCCGAGGCCGTGGGCAATACTGACAAGGTGATCGGGCTTATCAACCGTCTGTGTGAACAGGGCTACGAGCTGCAAAAGGGCCAGATGGATTCCTTTGTGAAAAGCGAGATCGAAAGTGAGATTGCCGTTGCCAACGCCCAGCGGCAGATCGCGCAGAATCCGGCAGCGGAGCCAGTTGTCACGATCCTTTGGAGTGAAAGCCCCCATCTGAAAGACGGCCAGCAAATGTCGCTGCATGAAGCCGAAGCCGTTTTCAAGGAGCTGGACAGCGCCAGACGCCATGAACGGGAGCAGCCGGGCTATACGGGCCATTGGTACGACAAGACCAGGTTCCGTATTGACTTTACCATGCAGGGCCAGCCGGACAGCTACGAGGGACGGCAGGACTTTGGCGACGGCGACGGTTCCCTGATCCAGCATATCCGGGGCTACCACGAATACTACGCACAGGATGAAAGCTGGAAAAACCATGTGCTCCACCATGAGGGGCCGGAGGCATGGGAGGCGGACAAGGCCCAGCGGGATATGCTGCTGCATGAGTTCGTCCCATATATGGAGTTGCATTGCAATCTGGCCACTATGGAGCAGGAGGCCCGGCGTCCCCTGCGATCCGGGGAAACCCTGACGCCGGAACAGACCGCTTATTTCAACGCGGTTCTGGACTATGTAAAAGAGTGCCGCCCGCTTCTCAATCAGGGCCAGTACCACTTGCCGGAGCCGCCGCAGCTTGCCGACTTCGACCAGAGCTTGCAGGACTACAAAAAACAGATCGAGGCAGAGCTGGAACAGGAGGCCGCCGCTGCCGGGCTGACGGTGGAGGAATATGTTGCCTCTGACTATGAGGCCCCGGCGCAGCCCAACTTTTCCATCTACCAAGTACCGCCCGGCCCGGAGGGGCGCGACTTCCGCTATCGTTCCTATGAGGAATTGCAGGCGGATGGGCTTTCGGTGGACAGGAAGAATTACCAGCTTATCTACTCCGCGCCGCTGGACAAGGACATCACACTGGACGAGATTTACCGCCGCTTCAACATGGAACATCCCGCCGATTACAAGGGACATTCCCTCTCGATGGGGGATATTGTGGTGTTCCGGCAGGATGGAAAACAGACCGCCTACTATGTGGACGAGGGGGCCGACTACCGGCAGGTGCCGGAGTTTTTCGCCCAGCCGGAAAAGCAGCTCACGCCGGACGAGTGCATGACCGGCGAACAAATCCAGACGCCGAGAGGGCGTTTCTATCTGACCGACAGGAGCCGGGAACAGATGGAGGCCGCCGGGTATGGATTCCACCACCAGTCGGAGGACGGCAGGTATCTTATTATGGCAAACGGCACAAGAGCCTTTGCCATCCCCGCCCAGCCAGAAAGCCATATCAAGACGGCGGAAATGTCCACCGAGCAGAACTACAACATGATCGACGGCATGATGAACAACGCCCCGTCTATGGAGGAACTGGAAGCAAGGGCAAAAGCCGGGGAACAGATTTCCCTTTTGGATGTGGCCGAGGCAACCAAGGCGGAGGCCAAAAAGCCCAAGCAGACCCAAAAGACAACGCAGAAACAAAAGAAGCCGTCCATCCGGGCGCAGCTTGCCGCCGCCAAGGAGGAGCAGAAAAAGAAGCCCCCGGCGCGGGAAAAATCAAAAGAAATGGAGGTATGAGGAATGTATTTCACCGTGGAAGAAGAAAACCTGATCTGTCTGTACCACAACGCCGACCGCCGCAGGACGGCGGCAAATCTCCGGGCAGCTTTGCCGGACATGGACAAGGAAATGGCAGCGCTGGCCTGCCAGACCGCCGATAAGTTGGACACCATGAGTGACGCCGACTTTGCGGCGCAGCGGTTCCACTTCACAGACGAATAAGCAAAACGCCGGGCGCGGAGGTGTCAAAGCCTCTGCGTCCGGCGCTTCTTTTTTGTCCATTTTTCCGCATTTAGAACCCCGTTTTGAGGGGAACAGGATAACTTTATCCACCTGCCTGCCGACCATGCGGAAAAACCCTTGATTTCCGTGGACTTTTACCGCCCTAAATGCGTAGACTTGACTTTTGGGGACTTCTTAACTATAATAATACTCAAGCAGGGGGACTACCTTGTAGTTGAGAAGGTTAAAACCTGACCCTTTGAACCTGTTGGCTAATACCAACGCAGGGAGCTGAAGAATACAGATTCGTATTTTTTGGACATTCTCTGTTTTGGGAATGTCCTTTTTTAATTGAATAAGATATGATATGTGTTTGCGAGGGAACTGAACAAGTTGAAAAAGGTAAGACCTGACCTCTGGACCTGTCGGCTAATACCGGCGTAGGGAAGCAATTTCTTACGCTCGTATTGCGTCTGAAAGAGCTTCTAATTGTTTTAGAGGCTCTATTTTTTTATCTTAGGAGGATCAAACATGGCATTTATGAAAGACATCTTAACCCACAACATCCCCATTTGGGAAGAATGTGCAGCTACCCCATTTGTGCAGGAAGTGCAAACTGGAAAGCTACCTCTTGAAAAATTCAAGAGATATATGATTCAGGATAGTATCTATCTGAAAAACTATGCCCGCATATACGGAAAGGCAATTTTTCATGCTGCTACATTAAGAGAAATTCAGCTTTACTACTCCATGCTGAACTTTGTAAATGATACGGAATCGGAAGTGCGGCTGGATTATCTAAAGCAATTTTGCATAACAGATGATGATATTGAACTGATCGCCCCTTTGCCTGAAAATCAAAATTACATTGATTTCATGTTTGAGATTGCGTCACATGGAAAGAATGAAGAAATTTTAATGGCGGTTCTTCCCTGTATGCTAAGTTACAGCTATATATTCCGCAAATTGGCGGCTGTTCCTACAAGCAGACAGTCAAGATATTGGGACTTTATCAAAGATTATGCGGATGAACAATATGCAGAAAGCTGCAAAGAATGGTCTGCTTTTGCAGAGCATAAATGTGCCGGGTTATCAGTAGCAAATAAAAAGTATCTGGCTGATATTTTTGAAAAAGCAAGTTTGTTAGAGCTTGCTTTTTGGAAGATGGCCTATCGGAACGAGAGAATGGAGGAAAATGCAAAATGAAAAAAGTATTGTCCATTGCCGGATCAGATTGCAGCGGAGGTGCAGGTATTCAGGCTGATTTGAAAACTTTTTCTGCTCACGGTGTATTTGGAATGAGTGTTATTGTTTCTGTTGTTGCAGAGAACACCAGCCGTGTTATCGACATCCAAGATATTACCCCGGATATGATTGAAAAACAGATTGACGCCGTATTTGAAGATATTGAAGTGGACGCAGTAAAAATCGGTATGCTTTCTACACCAGAATGTATGAAAGCGGTGGCAAAGAAACTATTACAATATAAGCCCCAAAATGTCGTAATCGACCCGGTTATGTATGCCAAAAATGGCTGCCCATTGATGAATCCTACGGCGGTTTCCACCTTGATAGACACAGTAATTCCACTGGCCGATGTACTTACTCCGAATATTCCAGAGGCAGAGAAAATAGCGGATATGCAGATTTCCACAGTTTCAGATATGGAGGCTGCCGCAAGAAAAATATATGCCATGGGTTGTAAGGCGATTGTTGTCAAGGGTGGACATCATATAGGAAATGCTGTTGATGTCCTATTTGATGGAGAAAATTTCTACTATTTTGAAACATCCCGCATTGATACGAAAAATACTCATGGGACAGGCTGTACCTTTTCTTCTGCAATCGCTTCCCAGCTTGCAAAGGGAAAAAGTGTTCCGCTTGCAGTCGAATCTGCAAAGGCTTATGTCACAATGGCAATCGAACACTCTCTTGCGATTGGAAAAGGCTGTGGCCCGACGCACCATTTCTACGAATTGTATCAGCATGGTTTATCTAAAGAATAGGCAGGTGCAAAATGAACTTTGATTATACACTTTATCTTGTTACTGATCGTCAACTAATGAGCTGCGATAGCCTGACAGAAGCGGTAGAACAGGCAATTTTAGGAGGCTGCACAATGATACAACTCCGAGAAAAAGAATTGTCCTCATTAGAATTTTACAATCAGGCTGTTGCCGTGAAACAGGTTACGGATAAATACCATATTCCCCTTATCATAAACGACCGGATAGATATTGCAATGGCTGTGCAGGCTACGGGGGTACATATTGGACAGCATGATTTACCTGCGGCTGCCGTCCGCAAAGTAATTGGGGAAAATATGCTGTTGGGAGTATCTGCATCTTCCATTGCAGAAGCAATACAGGCACAACAGGATGGTGCAGATTATTTGGGAGTTGGCGCAATGTTCCCTACTGGAACTAAAACCGACGCTGATTCTGTATCAATGGAAGAATTACAGAAAATCCGCGCAGCCGTTTCTTTGCCGATAGTTGTTATTGGCGGTATCAATAAGGGAAATGCAGGGCGTTTCAAGCCCATGGGAATTGACGGGCTGGCTGTTGTATCTGCCATCATAGCGCAGTCTGATATAAAAGCTGCTGCTGCGGAACTGAAAGATTTATTTTGCGGAAAGGAAAAGAAAAATGGATTTTAATGCGGCAATCTTTGATTTAGATGGAACAATTCTGGATTCAATGGATGTATGGGAGCATATAGATATTCAGTTTTTGAAAAAGAGAAATCTTCCCGTCCCGGAAAATTATGTAACTGAAATATGTGCAAGGAGTTTTGAGGAAGCCGCACAATATACCATTGATCTTTTTGGATTGCAGGAAACGGTAGAGGGAATTATTGAGGAATGGAATAATATGGCGGTCGAGGAATACAGTAACCATGTCGGTCTGCTGCCCCATGCCCTTGATTATCTTCTGCGCTTAAAAGAACATGGAATAAAACTTGCAGTTGCTACGGGGTTGCCGGAAAAGCTCTATATTCCATGCTTAAAGAACAATTCTATTTTAGAATTATTTGACGCTCTATGTTCAACAGATGAGGTTCAGCGGGGAAAAGAATATTCGGATGTCTTTGAATTGGCCGCAAGAAAATTAGGGGTTGCACCTGAACACTGTATTGTGTTTGATGATGTGCTTCCAGCAATTAAAAGCGCAAAGGCAGCCCGTATGTTAGCAGGTGGGATTTATGATAAGTATTCCGCAGATCAGCGTACAGAAATAGAAAGGATTGCGGATATTTACTTACTTGATTTTCGGCAAGCACCGATCCCACACAAAGAGGTATGAAAATGGAAAAATGGGATTTATATAATGCAAAACGGGAAAAGTCTGGAATAACAATGTGCCGTGGAGAAATCATACCCAAAGGGCTGTATCATTTATCTGTGAGTGTATGGATCGTCAACCAGCAGGGGCAGTATCTTTTATCACAGCGGCATCCGAAAAAGCAATACCCTCTTTATTGGGAATGTACGGGTGGTTCTGTATTTTCCGGGGAAACCAGCTTGCAAGGAGCAATCCGAGAGGTAAAAGAAGAATTAGGAATACTGCTTACTCCCGGAAGTGAAAAATTGATTTATCAGACCAGACGGGAAAATGTGCAGGATTTTTACGATGTTTGGCTGTTTCATAGGGATATAAAGATTGAAGAAATGCGTTTACAGGAAACAGAAGTTGTAGATGTTCAATGGGTAAGTTCAGATAAGTTATTTGAGATGTTTCGCCTGAAACAACTGCATCCCCTGATTACCTATGTAGATCAGTTAATAGGCTGAAAAAACGCCGGGCGCGGAGGTGTCAAAGCCTCTGCGCCCGGCGCTTCTTTTTTGTCCATTTTCCCGCATTTAGAACCCCGTTTTAAGGGGAACAGGATAACTTTATCCACCTGCCTGCCGACCATGCGGAAAAACCCTTGATTTCCGTGGACTTTTACCGCCTTAAATGCGTAGACAGGAGGTATCTTTTCCGCTGGCGTTCCGCCTCTTTCTTCCGGCGCACCTGCACCGCACAATCCGGGCAGTATTTGGCCCGGTTGGAGTTGGGCGTAAACGCCGCCCCGCAGACGGCGCAGCGTTTGATCTCGTCCCGGCCTTTGGTGATCTCGGCGCACAGGGCCGCGTCCAGCGGCAGGACGGCCACCTTGAACCACCGGCACAGCAGCGAATAGGAAATACTCTGCACACAGACACATTCCTCCCCATCGTCCAGCAGGAGGCAGTTCCCGTTACAGTAGTTGCAGCACTCATGGGTGAGCCTGCGGGCCTTGCGGTATTGGGGGTAACTCATTCTCGGTATGTTCATCGTTCCTGCGTATGCTCCTTTCCCGGCGCTGTCCGCAAAATGCTGTCTACATTCTGTTTGACAATGCCGTATTCTTTCAACTTCTGTTTCGCTTCGCTGTACTGTGCGGACAGCCGTTCCCGTTCTGCGTCCAGCTTTTTATACTCGGTTTTGAGGGCGTACAGGTTGGGGAGCTTTGTGACCCCGGCCTCTTTGAGCGCCTTTGCCGCCGCCTCATACAAGATCAGTTGGCTTTCATGCTGCCGCCGGAACGCGGCCTTGTCTTTGGTATTTCGCAGTTCCAGCGCCACAGGCCGGAGCTGCTTGTAGGCGGAGAGGTTTTTTATCAGCAGCGCCATATCCCCAAGGCGGCGTTCTGCGTCTTTCAAGGCGGAGGCCGCCGCGTCGTTTGCCGCGCTGATCTCGGCCAGCCTGCTTTCCAAGCCCTCGTAGCTGTCGATCTGGTGTTCTGTGATGAAGTTTAAGGAATTGGCGGCCTGCTTCAAGTTGTGCAGCTTCGCCCACCGCGCATAGCCCGCCGACTGCTGGGCCTTGATACTGTCCTCCAAGGCGATCCGCAGGGAGATTTCCCCGGTGCTTCTTCTGCGCGGCCCCCGGTCTATGGAAATGCCCTTGATTCGCTGGGTGATCCGTTCCTCGGTGTAATCCTCCCCCAAGGTCTTGCAGCGGGTGAAGCGTTCCTGTCCGGGGGCGCGGAATGAAATAAACTTGCCCTGTTTGACTTCATAGCCCTGCGCCTCCATGAGCCGCAGAAAACTATCAAAGTCTTTGGCCTGCGGAATGGCCGCGTCGATAGCAATTTTCAGTTTTGCTTTCCAGCTCTTGCCCTTTTTCTGTGCGTCCCACTCGGCGTAGGTCTTGCCCTTGTCCTTGCCGGGCTTTACCACAGACAGGCCGTGTTCCTTGCACAGCCGGTCGCTGGTGCGCCGGATAAAGGCATAGCTCTGGCGGTTGGAAATGTACTTGCGCTGGTTCGCCATATCCACGGCACAGAAAATGATGTGGTTATGCAGATGGCCCTTGTCAATGTGGGTGGTAATCACATAGGGGTATTTGCCTTGCAGCACTTCATCGGCAAGCCGCCGCCCGATCTCGTGGGCCTGCTCCGCCGTGGTTTCCCCCGGTTCAAAGGCTTGTATCAGGTGGTGGGCCAGATTGTTGCCCTTTTGGTACGCCTGATCTAACAGCATTTGAAATTCAATATCCGCCGTTTCATAGGAACAGCCATAGGAAGAAACGAACAGCTTTTCATCGGTCTTGTCCGGGTTCTCGATGTAGTCCAGCGCTTTTTTCAGCGTTGACTTGATAGGATGGATCTTTGTAACTGCCATATCTGTGCCAGCGCCCCCTTGATGTCCTCCAAGTCCTGCGCGTACACAGTCCCGGTACTGTTGATACGCCTTGCAATCTGGTTGATGTTGACGCCGATTTTTTGCAGCTCTGCGGTCTGCGCCCGGACAGGGCCGGTGTCGATATGGACGATATAGCCGTCAATCAGCATTTTCCGGGCGTAGGCAGAAAAGTTTTTTGTGCCAAGCTGGGCCATCTTCTGCTGGATCAGCGCCCGTTCCTCCGGCGTCACCGGGACGCGCAGCACAAACTTTCGTTTTCGGTTTGCCACTTTCGCACCTCCATTCATTCAGGGGTTTGGGGATTTCCCCAAGATACAAACGGGAAGCCGTTTGCCGGGAGTGTGGCTACACTCCCTATGCTTGCTGTCTTTGTTCTTCTTCCCCTAAAAAGCGTTCTGACCCCAAAGAAATACCCGCAAAATCCCGGTTTTTCCGAAAAACGCATAAAAAAAGAGAGGGCGCAGCCTTGCGTCCTCCCAAAAACAAAACAGAGGGTTGTCATGCACCCTCCGTTTCGTCATTCTTCTGTTGAATTTGAATGGCCCCGTCAATCGCGCCCTCGATGATCGGCAGAAATTCTTCCGGGCAGAGTTTCAGCTTGTGGCTGACCCGCTGCCGCTGTGCGCTTTCCTCCCGCATGATCTCCGGGTTAAAATACCGTTCCACGGGAAGCCCGCAGATTTTAATAAGCTGTATGATAACCGGCAGGCTGGGAATCGTGCCGTCATTTTCGATGTTGGCAAGATAGCGCCAGTCGATATTGACCTGTTCCGCCAGCGTCTTACGCGATAACTGCTTGACTTTCCGCGCCTCTTTTACATCTGCGCCGAAAGTTTCAAAGCCGGGACAATCTTTGATATTTGCCATATAGCACCACCCATTTACATTGTATATTTCATATTTTCTCAATGGAATGTTGCTATATGCAGTAAGATTAAACTTTATAATTCATATCCCGAAACATAGGCAGAGGAAATTATTGCCACCCCCCTTTTTGAAATATTGACAAGATACGCCTCTCGTGTTATACTGTTATACAAAACAGCATAACAGTTAAAACACACGGAGGATGCAGCAATGAAACTGATTATTTCAAATGTATCTGGCATCCCCATATACGAGCAGATTAAACAGCAGATCAAGGCGGCTATTTTATCTGGCGAGCTTCAAGCCGAAGAAACTTTGCCCTCCCTTAGAACACTTGCCAAAGACTTAAAGATCAGCGTCTTAACAGTGACAAAGGCATACACAGAATTAGAGCAAGAGGGCTTTGTTAAAAATGTGCAGGGGCGTGGATGTTTCGTAATGGGGTCTGGTTCAGAACTGATTAAGGAGCAGCTTATTTGCAAAGTAGAAAACAATCTCACCGAAGCAATAAAAGCTGCAAGAATGGCAAATCTATCCACAGAGGAATTACATCGCCTTTTGGACATTTTAACGGAGGTAAAAACAGATGACTAATTATTTAGAGGTAACGAATCTTTCAAAATCTTTTGATTCTTTTCAGCTTCACAATATCAGCTTTACTTTGCCAAAGGGATATATTATGGGCTTGATTGGCCCGAATGGTTCTGGCAAAACAACGACAATCAAACTGATTTTGAATATGCTCAAGCGCACCGGTGGCACAGTCAAAGTGATGGGGCTGGATAATATCGCAGAAGAACAAAAAGTAAAATCAGAGCTGGGCGTTGTTTTCGATACAAATTATTTCAGTGATGATTGGAAAGTGTCGCAGGTTGAAAAATCCATTTCGGTATTTTATCCAAATTGGGACAGCCAGAAATTTGCGGATATGTTACGGAAATTTCACATTGCACCAACCAAAAAGGTAAAAGAACTTTCCAAAGGTATGCAGATGAAGTTAATGCTTGCCTGTGCGTTTTCATACGACGCCAAGCTGCTGATCCTCGACGAGCCGACCAGTGGACTTGATCCGGTTTCCAGAGATGAACTTTTGAAAATTCTTTCAGAGTATATTGAAGATGGCGAGCATAGTGTTTTGTTCTCCACCCATATCACAGGCGATTTGGAGCGTGCAGCCGATTATATTACCTACATCAGTTATGGCGAGCTGTACTTTACTGGCAGCAAAGATGATTTTGTAGATATGTTCCGCATTGTAAAAGGTGGAATTGAGGAACTGTCCGATGATCTGAAAAATAAGGCGGCTGGTATTCGTACATTCCCTACGGGATTTGAGGCTCTGATGAAAACCGAAGATATTAGCGGTTTCCCTAACCTGACCGTTGATCCTGCCACCATTGATGAAATTGTAGTGTTTACAAGCAAGAAAGGTGACGATTATGAGTAATATTTTGAAATCCACAAAATTAGATATTGCATTGGTAAAACCATATTTTAAGACGATTTGCTTTACCCTGCTCCTGCCGATTGTGTTTGCCGCAATCAATCGTTCTTTGCTGACAGGGGTATCATTTGCTATGTGCTTTATTGCCATGACGACGGGATATACCTTTTCCATCACAGAAAAAAACAGCATGGATCGTCTGTTTGGTATTTTACCTGTTCGTAAAAGCGAGCTTGTGATCGGACGCTATGTTTTTGTCCTTGCAATGGGGCTTCTTTCCTTGATTATTTCTTTGATTGCACAGCCGCTTGTCTTGAAAGTGCTGGGTGAAACAGTTGGCGTATTTGATATTGTAACTGCCGCTATTGCAGGAGTATTCTTATTTGCACTCTATACCGTGTTCCAGATTCCGGGATATTACAAGTACGGCTCAATCAAAGGACGGGTATTTATGTATATTCCAGTGGCCGGTTTCTTGGTGACTTTACTTCTTCTCTCTAAAATGCCAGCTATCGGGAACTCAATTATTTCAGTCGTTGAATCTTCTCCGATACTTCTCGTTTTCCTTGCGGTTTTTGCTATTGTCGTGATGTATGCGGTTTCAATCTTCTTGTCCATTCGGGTTATGAAGAATAAGGAAATGTGAGGTGATTGTATGGATTTCACAATTTTGGCAGTTGTGCTTTTGATTGGTGTTGGCGTTCCTATCCGTAATAAACTCATACGGAAATATCGGGATAAGAAAAAGAATGATCGCAATTCGGAGTGAACAATATGGAGAAAACAGAGTTCATCCGCTGCCCAGTCTGCGGGAATAAAACACGCGACAAAATCCGGGAAGATACCATTCTAAAAAATTTTCCTCTCTTTTGTCCAAAATGCAAAAGTGAATGTCTAATCGACATTGAGCAATTCCATATAACCGTTATCAAAGCGCCAGACGCACAGCCGCAGAGCCGATAACATAAAAGGAGAACACTCTTTTTATGATTGGCTCTGCTTTTTTATTAGCAACAGGAAGCCTTGAAAGGAGTTTTGAATATGAGTGTTTTACAGACCATCGACCTGAAAAAATATTACGGCACAGAGCCGAACATCACCCGCGCCCTTGACGGCGTGAACTTCTCTGTGGAGGACGGCGAGTTTGTGGCCGTTGTGGGAACCTCCGGCAGCGGCAAGTCTACCCTGCTTCACATGATGGGCGGGCTGGACACCCCTACTTCCGGCAATGGCTGGCCCGGCACATCCGCTGGTCGGTTGCCTTGACTGCTCTCTGTGATGTTCTCCTGTTTTGGGATGAACTGTTCTACTATGAGAGCTTCGGTCTGTTTGCTGTGCTGATTCTGGTACAGTTGGCGGCCACCGGCGCAGCAGCGTTCCGCTTTTACTACAAACAAAGAAAAGGCTGAGTAGAAAATAGGTATCATCAATCAAAAATATCATTGGAGGTATAACTTATGGAAAAAGAAACAATGGGAACTGTAATTTCAGTTACAAAACAATGGTGGTTAAAAGTGAATCGTAAACCTGCCCGCGTTCATGCGATGGATGGCGCAGCCTTTCCGCATACTATCAAGGTCAAATATACGATAGACGGCAAAGATTACATCTGCCGAAAATGGATTGGCGCAGGAAACAAAGTCCCTGACAAGGGAACAACGATTAAAGTTATCTATTGTGAAGATAAGCCATCGAAAGCAAGAATTGAACTCTAATTCAAATTGACTGACTAACATGGTATGTTTTGGCCTTTGCGGCATGAAACATACCTACATATTCAAATATCTGCCTCCACAGCGGGGAAAAGAAAAAAACCGCTGACGGGCAGAGGATTTCGTGCGCTTTCCTGTATCACTGACGGATACGGCGGTTTTGAGTAGATCAAGGCCGCCGTTTCTTTTTGCTTCGACGACCCCTGCACCGTGTTCTGGCATGGCGGCTTTAGGAGGGAGCCGCCATGCAACGAAAACTACTTCGACAAAATCCGACAGGGGTTAGCCTGTCAAAAAAAGCCGTCCCCCGGCAGCGGGGACAAGCGGCTGCAAGTATGTACTATACCATGTAGGAAAAGAACATATTGCTTTTTGTTTCGCCCTGTGGGTCTTTGACCTGCCGGGCGAATTTTGTTGTTTCCTGCGGCCTGCTATCCGGCGCAAAAAGAAATTTCAAAAAAGTGAAAAAAGGAGGCGTTTAGCGGGCAGCCAGAGAGATTCCATTCGCTCTATTGGCGGAAAGGGAGAGAACCACCACATCCCCCATAGAAAGGGGGTGAGAAGATGGAAGCGATCCCCCGCAAATACGGTGAATGGAGCCAGTTTGACCGCTATTGCAAGCTGGTTCTGTACCATGAGGCGATAGATTATCTGCGGGAAATGAAGTGCCGCCGCGACCGTGAAGTGTCGCTGGACGCTGTTTCCCCGGCTGATTGGGACAAGCTCTCGACCGTAGATCGGTATTCCTGCGACAGCTTTACATTCAGTTCGCATGGCTATGACCTACATATCGACAACGAGCTTGTGGCCGAAGCGTTTGCCAGCCTGCCAAAAGACGAGCAGAGTATTTTGATTCTCCGCTTTGTTCTGGATTTGACTGACGAAGAAATCGGCCGCCTGATGGGAATGTCCCGCAGCGCAGTACAGCGCCACAGGACAAGCACCCTGAAAGACTTGCGTATAAAATTGATGGCGTTCATGCCGGAGGGAGGTTAAACGCGGATGAAGCAATCCAGTTACAAGGGCAAAAGCCCTCTGCCTGATTTTGTGATCGACGCGGCCTGCGCCGGTAACGCCGAAGCCGTGGAGCGTGTCTTGCAGCATTACGACGGCTATATCAATAAGCTGTGTACCCGGACGCTCTATGACGGCAGCGGCCAGCCTCATATCTGCATTGACGAGTATATGAAGCGCCGATTGCAAATCAAGCTGATCCATTCCATCGTTAGTCCCATTGGCGACTGACGGTTAAGGCCCCGGCCATAGACAGGCGGCTTTCCCTTTCCCCGCCTGCCTGTTTTCCCGGCGGCCCCTTTGCTCCTTGACAAATACGCCCGCAGGACAATGGCGGCGCGTCATAGGGCAGACGGATACATTCTGTCTGTGCCGAGCCGGGCGGCAGGTGCGCCAAGAGGCTTTCCCTCATTGGGATAAGCGGAGCGATTTTACCGGGCCGTAAAGCAGGTGTGGCAGCCTGCGGGCGACGACGCGCAGGCAGGACAATGATACGCCCTTGTCGTCGTAGTCCGAGCGTTTGAAGCGTCGCAGGCAACGAGCAGGGCCGCGTGAGAACCACGCGGGGGTGAGATTCCCGTGGAGCTGTGCCAGCAGCCGTCCGTTACTTTCTGCCCACTTTCACAACAATAACCTTTGTTTTGAAAAGAAAGGGGGCCATGTTATGAGTAATAACGATGTGCCTATTTGGGAAAAATACACGCTTACCATTGAGGAAGCGTCCAAATATTTTCGGATCGGGGAAAACAAACTGCGTCGGCTTGCCGAGGAAAACCCCACCGCTGGCTGGGTGATCCTGAACGGCAACCGCATCCAGATCAAACGGAAGCAGTTTGAAAAAATCATTGATTCCCTTGACACAATATAGTGAAAAAGGGCCTTGCGCGTGTTATAATAGATTATAAGCGTGTCAAGGCTCTTTCCGTCATGGAAAGGAGCATGACGAAATGCCAAGAAAAGAACGAGATGAAAAAAGACGGGACAACAAAGGCCGCCTTTTGAAGTCTGGAGAGAGCCAGCGATCAGATGGAAGATACGCTTACAAATACATTGACACCTTTGGAGAACCCCAGTTTGTTTACTCATGGAAGTTAGTACCCACCGACAAAGTACCTGCCGGGAAACGGCCCTGTCTTTCCCTGCGCGAGAAAATCAAGCAGATACAGAAAGACCTTGACGACGGGATCGACACCATCGGCAAGAAAATGACCGTGTGCCAGCTTTATGAAAAGTACACCCGGCAGCGCGGGAATGTGCGGAAAGGAACCCAAAAGAGCCGCCAGCAGTTGATGAAACTTCTGTCCGAAGATAAGCTGGGCGCGGCCAGCATTGACAGCGTGAAGCTGTCCGACGCGAAAGAATGGGCCTTGCGTATGCAGGAAAAAGGCGTTGCCTACAACACCATCTGCAACAGCAAGCGTTCCTTAAAAGCCATCTTTTATATGGCCGTACAGGACGACTGCCTCCGCAAGAATCCCTTTGACTTCCAGATCAATGAGGTTATCAACGACGATACCGTACCAAAGGTGCCGCTTACCCCTACACAGGAAAACGAGCTTTTGGACTTCATGCAGAACAATCCCGTCTATGCCAAGTACTATGACGAGGTGGTGATCCTGCTGGAAACCGGGCTTCGTATTTCCGAACTCTGCGGCCTGACGCCCGCTGACCTGAATTTTGAGAAGCGCTTTGTGAATGTAGACCACCAGCTTTTGAGAAGCACCGAGGACGGCTACTATATCGAAGCGCCAAAAACAGAAAGCGGATTCCGTCAAGTGCCTATGAGCGCAGCCGCCTATGAAGCGTTTGAGCGCGTGTTGAAGAAGCGCAGGGACGGCAGGTGCATTGAGGTTGGCGGTTATAAGGACTTCCTGTTCCTGAACCGGGACGGCCTGCCCAAAACCGCCGTCAACTATGACGCCATGTTCAAGTGCCTTGCCAAGAAGTACAACAAGTGCCACAAGGAGCCGCTGCCCGATGTGATGACGCCGCACACCATGCGGCATACATTCTGTACCAGAATGGCAAACGCGGGCATGAACCCCAAGGCATTGCAGTACATCATGGGACACGCCAACATTGTAATGACGCTGAACTATTACGCCCACGCTACTTTCCATTCCGCACAGGAGGAAATGGAACGGCTGCAAGCCAAGGCAAAACCCACCACAGAGGCCAAGCCGGAAGCTGTGGCGGAAAGCGCCGAGGAAACCAAGGCGGCATAAGTAGTACGCAGAATTTACTACTGCTTTTACTACTTTTGAGAGTGAAAACATGAGGGGTAATAAAAAGATTTGTGAGGTTCTTCCGATATGAAAAGTGCCGGAAAAGCCCGAAGTAACGGGCTATACCGGCATATAAGAACATCTAAAGAGATAATTAGAAATCTATTAAATGATTATAATAAAAAACTAAATCAATAGGCAAACACTACAAACGGGATTATTAAAATTAAACCTGCTAAGGTAAGAATTGTCGGAAGCGATTGTGTCGGGGATTTTATAACTCCCTTTCTGAACAAAACAGATGAGACAAAAAGAATAGTTTGCAATGCGGAAATTATTGCGTCAATTAAAAGTCTTGAAGAATATCTGAGTTGTGAAAATTCGCCCATTGCAATTATTCCGCATATTATCGCACCGATTATTGCAACAACACCGAAGCCGCTTTTTCTGTACGCTTCGTCAGCTTTTTTCTTTTCGGCTTTGCGTTCTTTTTCGTCCTCTCTTTCCCACTTTTTATATTCTATTTCTTTGTAAGTATCATTTCTGATGCGTTCAACCTCAACCGCATCACCATAGACAATAACCTCACTTGAACCGCAGTACGGACAATGCAAAGTTTTATTACTGCTGTCGGCTGTCATCACACCGCCGCATTCCTTGCATTTCAGCTGAACTCGCTCGGTTTTGTCATTATTTGTAATCTTTGCACCGCAGTTTTTACAAAAAGAAGAACTGTCCTCAATTTTCTCGCCGCAATTACTACAAAACACAACATATCACCCTCAGTAATAATTTGTATTTATTATAGCATACTATCTTTTTAAAAGCAATACTATCTTTAATAATTTATTTATTTTTATCCTTTTAAAAGATAATATTTACTTGGTGATAAACAATGCTAAACCTTAAAGAAATAGGTAACAGAATTAAAAAATACAGAAAGCAAAAAGGGTTCACGCAGGCACAGCTTGCGGAAATTATCGACATTTCAACAATTCATATGTCACACCTTGAAACAGGTTCTGTTGCAATGTCACTTGAATGTATGATAAAGGTATGCAATGCCCTTGAAGTTTCTCCCGATGATTTGCTGATTGGTGAATTTGAACTTAACAATAACGCCACAATAAAACAGCTTGCAGAAATAACCAAAAATCTTTCTTCGGACGAAAACAAACTGCTGATAGATTTTGCACTTTTGCTTGAAAAAAACAAACCTAACAGAAATTAAAAAAGCCGACAGAATACAATCGCTGTATCTGTCGGCTTATTATTATGCTTAAAAACTAATTCATATTATTGTTTAATTCGTTTGAAGAATTTATTATTTCTCTGATTTCATTTTCGGCTTGTCTGACTTCTTCTAAAAATGCTCTTGATGAAACACGCAACGCACCGTTGCCCAGAATTATCATCTGTTCGAGTGCGTCGGATGTTACAACACGCACCTTGTTGGTTTTGGCAAGCTTGTGAGAGGTTTTCTCAATGAACATATCGGCGGTTTCTGCCTCTTTGGTATATACAATGCTGATATTATTCACGGTTTCAACCTCTCTGTGTTCGCCCTTTACCTTGTACGCATCAAACACGAGAATAAGGTTGCACTTGCTGTAGCCTTGATAGTTGCAGAGAATGTTTATCAGAGCGTGCCTTGCACCGTCAAGACTTCTTTCGGAAAGCTCTTTGAGGTGTTCCCACGCAAAAATAACATTGTAGCCGTCAACAAGCAGATACTCCGTGCCGTCATACACGGGGGATTTTTTATACTTTTCAGCCGCCTTGTCAATAGACGAAACCGCCTTGACATGACGCTTTTCGGGAGCGTGTTTTCTGCGTGTCACAGGACCGTAGGTCTGTTCAAAAATCTGCATAAGCTCCTTGTCAAGAACAAAAATATCGTCCTGAGTTTTGCACTTTGCAAAAGCGTTTTCGCTGTTTGTGCCGATTTCATCGTCTTTCGGAGCATCGAGAATACTCGGCAGATGCATATGCTCGCCGACCTCATTCCACGGCACATTGTAGCCTGCTCCGTGAGAACAAAACACAGAACCGCATGGATTGTCAACATCGGCATCGCAATCGTAGCCGATTTGTGCAATAACTTCATCACTGTTGTGACACGGCTCATAGCCTTTAAGGCTGCACGAAAGTCTGCCTCTGCCGTGAGTGTACTGCATAACTTCTTTTGTATAGTTGCCCATTTCGGACACGGGTGCAGTACCTGTAAGAACGGAATTTTCTCCCTTGGCTTCGGGAGAATTGAAAGTACCGCTCATCCGCTGAATATCTGACATTGCCCGTCCCACATTTTCGTTAGGCACTTCAAGCGTAAAATCATAAACAGGTTCAAGCAGGATGCTCTTTGCACAACGCAGTCCCTGTCTTACGGCACGGTAGGTTGCCTGTCTGAAATCTCCACCCTCGGTATGCTTTGCGTGAGCTTTTCCCGAAACAAGTGTGATTTCAATATCTGTAATCGGCGAGCCTGTCAGCACACCGAGATGTGTTTTTTCGCAGAGGTGAGTAAGAATCAGTCTTTGCCAGTTGCGGTCGAGCAAGTCCTCTTTGCAACGGGAATTAATTGTAATTCCACTGCCACGCTTTGCAGGTTTCAAAAGGAGATGAACCTCTGCATAGTGTCTTAACGGCTCAAAATGTCCGACACCCTCGACCGTGTTTTCGATTGTTTCTTTATAGATTATGCTGCCTGTACTGAACGATACATTCATACCGAAACGCTCTTTTATTATGCACCTCAGCACCTCAAGCTGAATTTCACCCATAAGTCGGATGTGGATTTCACCGAGTCTGCTGTTCCACACAACATTTAGCTGGGGATCTTCGTTTTCAAGCGTTTTCAGCTTTGTGAGAGCCGTGTGGGCGTCTGTCCCATCCTCTAATTCAACCTTGTAAGTCAGAACAGGTTCGAGTACGGGAACTCCGGAATTTTTCTCAACACCCAAGCCGTCACCCGATGAAGCGAATGTTATTCCCGTTACCGCACAAACGGTTCCTGCAACAGCCTCCTCAACGGCTGTGAATTTCTCGCCCGAATAAATTCTTATTCTGTTTACCTTTTCGGCATTGGTATTTTTTTCGCTTTGGAGAATTTCACGCACTTTAAGACTTCCGCCGGTAATTTTCATAAATGTAAGGCGGTTGCCCTGATTGTCCTCTGCAATTTTATAGACCTTTGCACCGAACTCAGCACCGTAAGAGGGCATAACCGTGTATTCGTCAAGCAGATTCAAAAATGTCTTTACACCGTCAAGTTTGAGAGCCGAACCGAACATACACGGAAAGATTTTGCGTTCCTTAATCGCACATGTTATGTCGGTCTTTTCAACGGCATCTGTTTCATAATATTTTTCAAGAATTTTTTCATCACATACGGCAACACTTTCACGAAAGCCGTCGGAGTTCGGATAGGTAAAATCAACGCAGTTTTCGTCAAGCCCTGTACGCAGCTGTGCCATAACGGAAAGCTTGTCCGCACCGTCAAGATCCATTTTGTTGACGAAGATAAAACACGGCACATTGTACTTTTTGAGCAGCTTCCAAAGTGTGCAGGTGTGACTCTGAACGCCGTCAGTTCCGCTGATTACAAGAATTGCGTAGTCAAGCACCTGAAGTGTACGCTCTGCTTCTGCCGAAAAATCAACATGACCGGGTGTGTCAAGCAGAGTAAATTCCGTGTTGTTGTACTTCATAACCGCCTGTTTTGAAAAAATTGTAATTCCACGGTCACGCTCAAGCGAAAAAGTGTCGAGAAACGAATCCCTGTGGTCAACCCGACCAAGCTTTGTTATGTTGCCTGAAGAGTACATCAGAGCCTCTGAAAGCGTAGTCTTTCCCGAATCGACATGAGCCAGAATACCGACTGCAATTTTTTTCATCTTATCACCATACCCGAAAATTTATATATTTCTTTTAGAGAATTGTTTCCATACCGATTTTTTGAACCTTAAAACCGATACGCTCGTAAAATTTCATTGCACCGTCATTGCCTGCCCACACATTTAGCGTAACATTATAGCAACCGCTTTTTCGGGCAAAATCAATAACATGGTTATACAGCTTTGTGCCGATATGCATTCCTCTTGTATCCTCGTCAACGCACAAATCATCAATATACAGGGTTTTTATATTTGTGACCGACTTGCTTTCAAGATTCTGCCTGAAAATACAAAAAGCATATCCTTTTACTTTTCCGTTATGTTCTGCAACAAAAATCGGCTTTTGCTCATCAACAATTATTCGCTCAAGCTCCTCGTCTGTGTATTTCTTCTCACCGACTGTAAAAAGGTCGGGGCGGATATCGCTGTGTATCTTGTGAACCTCAAAAAGGAGCTTGTCAAGCTGCGGTATGTCTTTAAATTTTGCCCGTCTTATTGTTACTTCACACATAATTTCATCTTCCAATCATATAAAAATACCTTATGCAATTTCGTTTTGCCGAAACTTTCAACATTTATTTTACCACATTAAAAAATTAATGTAAACAAAGCAAAAAGGCTTGCGACCAAAATTGACCGCAAACCTTTTCGGGAGTAAATATGAACGAAAGTAATTATCAGTTTTATGTTGTTATATAAGATTATTGTAAAGCTCTGAAATTTCTTCAACACTTGCAGAATAAATCTATTTGTCTCATTATACACCTATATATCTAAAATTTCAAGAACCATTTTAACATTTCTATGTCTTTTGCTGTCATTTGCATTAAAAACTTGTATTTTGCAAAAAAAATGGTATAATATAATCAGAATAAAATTTACATAACCAAGGAGTTGACATATATGTATGAAGAAATTTATGCTCAGGCAAAACAGGCTTGTAATGAGCTTTGCGATGTTGCCAAGCTTAAAGAGGGCAGTATTGTTGTAATCGGCTGTTCTTCAAGCGAGGTTGCAGGCGGAACTATCGGACACAATTCAAGTCTTGAAACCGCTCAGGCTGTTTTCAAGGGTATATACGAAGTGCTTTGCGAAAGAAAAATTTACCTTGCCGCACAATGCTGTGAACACCTCAATCGTGCAATCATCGTTGAGCGAGAGGCTGTTCCGAACGCTGAAATCGTGAATGTTGTTCCACAGCCAAAGGCAGGCGGTTCGTTTGCCACAACAGCATACAAAACATTCAAAGATCCCGTTGCGCTTGAAGAAATCAAGGCTGACGCAGGTCTTGACATCGGCGGAACACTTATCGGTATGCACCTTAAAAGAGTTGCCGTACCCGTAAGACTCAGCATTGACCGTATCGGACAGGCAATTCTGCTTGCCGCAAGAACCCGTCCTAAATTCATCGGCGGTTGCCGTGCCGTTTATGACGACAGCTTTTAATTTTATTACAATTGACGGGCGGCAGTTTTCGGACTGTCGCCTGTTTTTTTATTACTGCTTATTAAAATTTCAACATATTACCTTGTTTTCCGCAAATTTGCGACATACAATATCAAAGAAAAGTTTGCATTTTTCACTAACTGTGGTATAATCTAATGAGATAATTTTTTTCTGGAGGTACTATGAGCGGTATAATTGTTTCTGTTATTGTCCCCTTTCTTGAGAGCAATAACAAATTAATAGATACTCTGTCATCAATATCCGAGCAAAAGAATATTAATCAAGAGAACATTGAAGTGCTTATTGTTGACGCAACAGACAAAACTTCAGGCAAAATTGCAAGTGGCAGTATGTCAATGTGCAAGGTGATTTATGCAAAGTCGGTTAAAAGCTTTGCCGATGCCTGCAACCTTGCTGCGTCAAAAGCAACAGGCAAATATATCACGGTGTGCAATTGCGGCGACACTTTCAGCGATAACTATTTTGAAAGCTGCATTAAGGTGTTCAACGAAAAGGAAAAAATTCCTTTTGTTGCCGGTCACAGATTTTGCGTAAACCCTGTTTTCAGAGAGAAAAAGGAATTTAGACTTAACAAAGGTCAGATTGAATCAAGCGTTGTCAGCCTTTTTGATAATCCCAACCTCATCAATCTTGAGCTTACGGGTACTTTTTACAGAACTGAAATTTTCAAATCATACAAAATGAACAACAAGCTCAAGTACGAAAGCGCAGACGATTTTGCACTCAGAATTCAGCTTGATTATCCGGAGTATGTATATCTTGATGAGATTGAATTTGACTACTTTATGCCTGTAAGCGATGACTTTATGTACTATGTTCCCACAAACTACAAGGACTGGTACACAGATTCGCTTAACAATTTCTTAAAGCCTCTCATCAATGACAGCAAGGACAGGGACGGAAATATTCCGCTGTTTATTCAGTTCTATATTGTTTTCAATATTACAACAAAGTTCCTTGCAAATATGAACAACCGTAACAAGCGTAATATGAACGATGAAGAGCTTGCGATTTTCTTTGAAACAGCAAGAGAATGTTTTAAGTTTGCAAATGACGGTTTTGTTCTTAACAAAGACAAGTATGTTTCTCTCGGCTACAGCGAGGAAGCCGCCGAGATGTTCTATATGATAAAGCATAATTGTGTTTTCAAGGATATGCCTTTTGAATATTCCGAGGGCAAAAAAGAGGTTTACCTCAACTGCAACAATGTCTATATTTCTAAGCTTACAGACCAGAGAGTCGGTATGCATGTTATGGACTACCGTGACGGCAAGCTTGTTATTGACGGCTCGTTCAGACAGGTTTTTGACCTTGAAAATTTTGAGCTTTATGTTCAGTTTGGCGACAAAAGACAGGTTCTTACAAACACAGACCGTTATTCTCTGACAAAATATTTCGGCATCAGTGCATACAAGAAATTCACCTTTCACCTTGAGCTTGAGCTTGATCCCGAAAATCCTCAGCAGACGGTTGCATTCTTTGCAAGATACAAGGATTCAATTATTCCGCTCAAGCTTTCATTCCTGCACCATTGGTCTAAGTTTACAATCAAGCCAAAGAACTCCTACTGGAGATTCAACAAGTATGTTGCCTATATTGACAAATCAAGCACAATTGTAATCTGCCACGCATCTGCTATGGATACATTCAAGAGAGAACTCAAGTTCCTCCCCTATGTTTTCATGGAAAGTAAACGCAGCTTCATTACAAGAATTCAGTATTGGCTTACAAGACCTTTTTTCAAAAACAAGAAAATCTGGCTCATGTACGATAAGCTGTACAAGGGCGGTGACAGCTGTGAATATCTTTACAGATATTGTGCAGACAAAAAGGACGGCATTTCAAGATACTATATCATTGACAAAAACACTTCCGATTACAAGCGACTAAAGGCTGACGGACTCAAGCCTGTCAAGAACCGTTCATTCAAGCACAAAATGCTGTTTCTCAATACCGATATTGCGCTCATTACAAACTCAAATGTATTTCCGTTCAACGGCTACAGTATGGATCGTTCAAGATTCATCAGAGGTTTGTGCAACTTTCCTTCAATGTGCTTACAGCACGGACTTTCGGTTCAGAAGTGTGCAATGGCTCAGCAGAGAATTGTTGACAACACACAGATGTACTTCCTTGCGTCAAAGTATGAGTACAAAAACCTGAGCAACCATGTTTACAACTATCAGGATTTTGACATTCTCAAGATGACAGGCATCGGCAGATATGACGGACTTATCAATAATGATAAAAAGCAGATTCTGCTTTCACCCACCTGGCGTATGTACAATGCAATGCCTGTTACAACAAGCGAGGGTGAACAGAGAGCTTACAATCCCGAATTCAAGCACACAACCTATTATAAAATCTACAATGACCTTATCAATAATAAAAAGTTGATTGATACGGCAAAGCGTACAGGCTACAAGATTAAGTATGTTCTTCATCCGATTTTAAGCTCACAGGTTAACGACTTTATCCCCGATCCGTATGTTGAGGTTGTTTCATCGGTTGGTGATTTCAACTACGAAACAGCTTTTCAGGAGTCAAGCCTTATGGTAACAGACTATTCGGGCGTTCAGTTTGACTTTGCTTATATGAAAAAACCGCTTGTATATTTCCATCCGTCACAGCTTCCTGCGCACTATGATGACGGCGGATTCTTCTATGATACAATGGGATTCGGAGAAATTTGTACCGAAAGCGACCAGCTTGTTGACCTGCTCTGCGAGTATATGGAAAACGGCTGTAAAATGAAGCCAAAGTATGTTGAAAGAGTTGAAGATTTCTATCAGTTTGACGATCACAACAACTGTGAAAGAATTTACAACGAAATCATCAAGTATCAGCAACAGGTTAACAAAGACAAATTAAAATAATATTTAAGCGGTCAGTTTTTCGCTGACCGTTTTTGTTTTGCCAATACTCCTCAAACTCAATATACTTTTATTGCTTTTTGTACATATGTACAAATTTTGTATATATTGTTTAAAAATTACTTGTTTTTCTCTTGAAATACTACACCGCATAAATTGTTATAACAGGCAAATTATGGTATAATTGGTATTTGTAGCAATGTTGCAAATTTTACGAAAATTGTTAAGAAAACGAAGTTCCTGTCAGAAATTGACAGACACAAATCCCGTACTTTTTGGGATTTCCGTTTACGGAGGATTTAAAAATGAGCAAAATCAAACGACAGTCCGGTATTGAGTTACTGCGAATTATTGCAATGATACAGATAATTTTTTTGCATGCGTATCAGTACGGATTTCTTCATGACGCATCAAAGGCCGCAGGCGATATTGACGGTATATTGGTGACATTTGTATGGTCATTATGCAGAACCCCTGTTGATGTGTTTATTATGATAAGCGGCTACTTCATGATAACCTCGCAGTTCGATATAAAAAAGACCATACGGCGTGGCGGAAAAATCTACGGTGCAATGATTTTTTACTCGATTATACTTTCGATAATTTTCTTCATAAGCGATCCGTCGCTCATAAATATAAATTCAGTTATAAAGGCGTTCACTCCGCTAATGTCACGAACTTGGTATTTTCTGAGCAATTATTTGATTATTCTTCTGCTCAGCCCATTTCTCAACAAAATGCTTGCGTCACTTTCTAAAAAACATTACCTCTACTTTATGGGAATTGTTTTTGTGGCAGTAAGTCTATGGTCAACGCTTGCGGAAATTCACGGAATAAACAATGTGATCAGCGTCAACAAAATACTTGATCCTTATATGGGCAAGAGTCTTGGCGGATTCCTTTTGATGTACATAATCGGCGGTTATCTGAGGTTGTTTGTAAAGCAGAAACCGCTTGAGAAAAGAAAACCGAATTTCCGCTATCTCGGCATTTTCGTCGGCCTTTGCGTATTAGATTTTGTATTGGCATCTGTTTTTCCACAGTACAAGCCGGCATTCGGTATGTTCAACAACCCGATTGTCCTCGCCGAATCGGCGATGTTGGTTCTCTTTTTCAGAGATTTCAATTTCAGCTCAAAATTTGTCAATACAGTAGCCGGCACAACGCTCGGTATATATGCAATCCACGAAAATCCGTATGTTCGTGATTGTCTGTGGAATGTTGCAAACTTCAGCAATAAGCACCTCTATGACACCCTGATTTACATTCCGATTGTAATTATAACAATTCTCCTCATATTCGCAGGCTGTTGCGTAATTGAGCTTTTAAGACTTAAACTCTTCGAATTTGTCGGCAATAAAATCAACGCCCGCAAATCCATAACATCCGGCAACCGCTGTACAAAATAATAAATCTTATAAAAAACAACACCGACAGATTCAAGCCAAAAGCTAACCTGTCGGTGTTTTTATTATTCAAAATATTTTCCGCTGCCCTTCATTTCTGTTTTGATGAAGGGCGATATAATTTTGCCGAGATATTTTTTCATCATTTTGTTATAGCTTTCGGGATTGACTTCACCGCCGTATGCCATAACATCAAATGTTATTTTCGCCTCAACAATCTTTGCATTCAGCCTAAAAAATCCGCAACGCTGATAGAATTTATAACGACTCATTCGCTGTTTTTGATTGGGGGCATTTTCTTCTTCAAGCTGTTCAATTGCAAGAAAAATCTTTTTGCCCTTATACAAATTTTTAAATTCATCAAGCACGGCAACTCCGATTCCGTGTCCCCTCTCCTTTTCGGAAATTGCATAGTAGTACACATAGACAACTTCGCCGTCCGTGATTGCATAGATAAGTCCAATCCACTTTTCTTCGTCATAAATTGCGTAGAAATCTGCACCGTCATTTTTTGATTTTTTCATCAAAAGCCAAAACGGTACTCTCTCAACGGACGGAAATGCGGAAAGGTATAATTCTTTTACAGATTTATAATCATCAAGTTGTTTTGTGACTTTTTTAAAGCAAATCATAAAAATCCCTTTCGTTATTATAATCACAAGGAATATTGTACCACATAAAGGATTAATTTGCCACAACAGTTTTCTTCTTTGAAAGTTTTCTTATTTTAACATAATAAACCGCAATCATAAGGAGCATACTTCCTGTCCATGCGGCAGGACCGGCAACACAAATTGATGCGTAACCTATTACAGAACTGAAAATGACAGGTGTCATAATTCGCATAACAACTTCGATAAGCGAACCAATCATAGGCACAATTCCGTTTTTAAGTCCCTGAATTGTTCCACGGTATATAAACAGCATTGCAAGCGACCACTCAAACGGGCAGTTCCAGAAGATAAACTGAACGGAATAATCAATAGTCTGCTGTGAGCTTCCGCTTGTGAAGATTCCTGTTATCGGCTGAGCAAAAATCATTGAAACCGCACCGATTACAATTGAATATACAATGCAAATTAACAGGCAGAAATTGACGCCTTTTTTGATTCTGTCATATCTTCCTGCGCCCTCGTTCTGACCTGCAAATGTTGCGATAACTGTACTCATTGAGTTCATCGGATTCTGGATTAGGAGCTGAACACGGTTGCCGATTGTGTAGGCGGCAACGGCATATGAACCGAACTGATTTACGAAATACTGCAAAACCATCATTCCGATTGAAATTACTGAGTTTTGAAGTCCCATCGGGAAACCGACTTTTAGCTCGTCCCGTACAGTTGAAGTCAAATTTTTAAAGCTGTTTTTGTTCGGCAAGAGCATTTTCACCTTGAAAAAAATGTACACACAACAGAGAACTGCCGACACAAGCTGAGAGATTACCGTTGCAATTGCCGCACCCGAAACATCCCACCTGAACACTATGATAAATAACAGGTCAAGTCCCACATTCATTACGGATGAAAAGAGCAACAGATAAAGCGGAGTTTTGCTGTCACCAACCGAACGCAAGAGCGATGCCGTGAGGTTGTAGAGCATTGTGGCGGGGATTCCGAGGTAAATTATTGTAAGATATCTGCTTGCATACTCGAATGTATCCGAGGTTGTTCCGAGCATTGTAAGCAGCGGATTAACAAGAAGTACAAACGAAACAGTAAGCACAACAGCCGACACAACGCCAATTATTATGTGGGCGGCAACGCTCTTTTTCACCCGTTCCATATCGTTTGCACCGAAATGCTGTGAAGTGATTACCGAACAGCCGGCGGAAAGTCCTATGAAAAATCCGAGTGCAAAAAAGTTGAGCGAACTCGTTGAACCGACAGCCGCAAGCTTGATTTCACCGAGAGTCTGACCGACAATCAGCGTATCGACAACATTGTAAAGCTCCTGTAAAAGGTTGCCGATTATTACGGGAATAGCAAAAAGCAAAATCTGACTGAATATTTTTCCCTGCGTCAGATTTCGTACAGACCTTGAATTAGCCATAGATATGCACACTTCTTTGTTAAAAATTATTGCAGAAAACAAACTGTAACTACAATATCCTTAATTTCGTATGAATTATAGCACAACAGAGTGAAAAAGTAAATCATACAATTCTAAAAAATACAAAGACTTTTTGCGACAAAAACTTTGCAAAATGCACATAGATTTCAGCTCGGAAAATAACGATTGCAATTATTTTATTTGCAATGCAAAAATATTGTTTCAAGCTATTTTCAATACTTTTTCGGTGCGGAATTTGTTAGTCAAATGACAGTATTTCACCGAAGTCGATGTCCTCATAGTCGAGCGAGCTGTAAATGTCTGTATCGTCAGACTTTTTATGAATTTCGTAATCATCACAGTCTTTGTCAAGGCTGTAGAGCATAGCTTCTCGTGTTAATGCGGCGTAGTCACTGTCGCTGAGAGAAAGCAAAGCACCCACAAATTCTTCTTTTGTAAAGCCATGGAAAATCAATTCCTCATTATCAAAAATAAAGTTTATAGCCTGTTCAATAACCTCATCGTTACCAAACCTGAACACAACCGGAAGCCAAGCCATTTGCTCATCCTCATCATAAGGAATAGCCCTGATATAATCAGAAAAAGTTTTTTCATCAAAGTGCTCTGCAATAATATCTGCCTGCTCTACTCGTTTGAAAGATGTAAAATCTTCAGCGGATTCAGCAGAATATTCTGTATAATCAGTACTCCAGTTAAGCTGACTTATATATGCGTGGAAAACTACAAAAAGGGTAAAATCATTTACCACATTGCCGGTTTCTTTCCAAGTTACTGTTACACATGGCACACTAAAATCTCGAATAGAGTAGAAGCTGTCATGGGTATCAATACCTTTGTATTCAAACGAAACAATTTTATCATTTGCATTTTCATTGTAAGGGAAAAGGTTTGTTTCCAGCTCTTTATAAAGTTCTGCTTCAATTTTTGATAACAACGCAGGAATTTCATATTTTGACACACATAACATATCTGGCATAAAATCTGGCATAAAAATCACCTTAAAAAAATTATTCAACGCACCGCTTTGCCGGCATAGCAGCTTTGTTGTGCTATAAGAATACAATAAAACTTTTAATTGCACAATGTATTTTCAGCAACAATTTTTTCAATGGTAAAAGTTTAGCTAAATGGTAAAATTGACTATACTATGGAAGAGCTGCGTTTGTGTAATGGGCAGAGAGCTTTGTGCAATACACAGAAAATTTGGCGATTTAATTGTATAAAATTACTCCCGGCACTGCTGATTAATGCGGTGTCGGGAGCTGCTTTTTATATATGAAGATGTTTGAGTACCGGAAAAAATTTCTTTATCTTGCACCAAAGAAGTATAAAACCCGAGCAGGCAAGAATGTCAACTATTGTCATAATCCACCAACAATAGCTTATACTTTGCAGTACAGGAGTATTGCTCCAAATTTGGTTTGAATAGCTGTTTACCGCATAATTGAGTGCCATAATAATTATGGTGTTCTTACCTAAAAAAGATAAAAATTTAAAATTATTCACATATTTGTAGCAGATAAAGAGTATTGCAGAGGAAACTGTAACCCCCCCCCAAATGTAAGAAAAGTGTTGTTTAAGGTGTTGTTGCAGAGGTCAACTCTTGGGTTTGTTACTATGCATAATGCACCGAGAGCTATCATAGAAAATATAAAAGATATACCATGGGTGATATTTTTCAGCAGATTTGATTCTTTGATTTTAAGTCCTATGAACATAAATGCCATACCGATTAGAGCAACATTGATGTGCCAAGGTAATTGAATATGTATAAATAAGTACAAGATATAGTCAAGCGTTACAGACAATATACAGATAACTGTCTGTACGGCTGTGCTGTTTATTTAGGCAGATAACATCTTTTTTGATGCTATCTGCTTTTACTTTTGTCCTTGTTATGCTGTGATTGATTTTCTTGTTTGTGGGATATAATTTTTGCGTTTTGATTTATCTGCT